>Ga0114951_10000072_pt1 | contig 131920 bp, 110 predicted proteins | sample AM7aDNAmetaG_FD_88677 | JGI IMG/M metagenome (GOLD analysis project Ga0114951, IMG submission 88677) | Freshwater microbial communities from Finland to study Microbial Dark Matter (Phase II) - AM7a DNA metaG | ecosystem: Environmental > Aquatic > Freshwater > Lake | place: Finland: Lake... | reverse complement strand
TTCAAAAGCGATGGCGTGATCCAGATGAACGAGTTTCGTTACAATCCTGATCTGAAAATCGGTGATAAAATCGAGGTTTACATAGAGAACCAGGAAGATACCAGCGGTCAATTGCTGCTTTCGCACAAAAAAGCCCGTATCCTGAAATCATGGGAACGCATCAACGATGCATACGAAAAGCAGGAAATTATCAAGGGTTATGTGAAATCGCGCACCAAGGGCGGTTTGATTGTAGATATTTTTGGTATCGAGGCTTTCCTCCCGGGATCGCAAATCGATGTCAAGCCCATTCGCGATTACGATGTCTTTGTAGATAAAGTGATGGAATTCAAGGTTGTCAAAATCAACCATGAATACAAAAACGTGGTTGTTTCTCACAAGGCACTTATTGAGGATGAACTCGAAGCACAGAAGGCTGAGATCATCAAGAAACTGGAAAAGGGACAAATCCTTGAAGGGACTGTTAAGAACATCACCAGCTACGGAGTATTTGTCGACCTGGGTGGCGTTGATGGCCTTATCCATATCACCGACCTGAGCTGGGGCCGTATCAACCACCCTGAAGAGATTGTTAAACTGGATCAGAAAATCAAAGTGGTTATCCTTGATTTTGATGAAAACAAGAAACGCATCGCTCTTGGTCTCAAGCAATTGACACCTCATCCATGGGATTCATTGGATCAGGAACTCAAGATTGGAGATAAAGTGAAGGGCAAGGTCGTTGTCATCGCCGATTATGGTGCATTTGTTGAGATCACCACCGGTGTCGAAGGACTCATACACGTTTCCGAAATGTCCTGGTCACAGCATCTGCGCACTGCACATGATTTCCTCAAGGTAGGGCAGGAGGTGGAGGCAGTTATCCTCACCCTCGATCGTGAAGAACGCAAGATGTCGATGGGTATTAAACAACTCATTCCCGATCCTTGGGCAAACATCAGGGATAAATATCCCCTCCGTTCCAAACACACAGCTACCGTTCGCAACTTTACCAACTTCGGGATTTTTGTCGAACTGGAAGAGGGGGTTGACGGATTGATCCACATTTCTGATCTCAGTTGGTCGAAAAAAATCAAACATCCTGCCGAATTCACGAAAATTGGTGAAAGCATTGAAGTGATGGTGCTTGATGTGGATGTTGAAAACCGCCGCCTAAGCCTCGGTCACAAACAGCTCGAAGAAAATCCATGGGATGTATTCGAAAATGTTTTTGTCGTTGGTTCAGTGCATCTTGGAACCATTGTCAGCCTGAACGACAAGGGAGCCATCATTGCTCTTCCATATGGTGTGGAAGGTTTTGCACCACTCCGTCATCTTGGGAAGGAAGATAACAGCATGGCGAAAGAAGAAGAAGCCATGGATTTCAAGGTGATTGAATTTTCGAAAGAAAACAAGAAGATCATCCTTAGCCACAGCAAGATTCACCAGGATGTTGCCAATGCTGAGAAAAACAAGGATGCCAAGACCGGCTTGAAAAAAGAAAGCGATACCAAAAAGGCTGTTAAAAAACTCAAGGACAATCTTGAAAAAACAACCCTTGGCGATATTGACGCTCTTGCCAATCTTAAGGCAGACATGGTGAAGGCCGAAAATCTGGCCCGCGATGCCAAATCCGTTAAAGAAGAGGTACAACCGGATGTTGAATCTGTGAATGAGGAACCGATTGCAGAATAATCATGCATGAATTTCACATTGACTGTGCTGGGTAGCAATGCTGCAATCCCGGCTAACAACAGAAACCTAAGCGCTCATTTGCTCAATGCAAATGAGCGCTTCTTTTTAATTGATTGTGGTGAAGGCACCCAATTCCAGCTGCGCAGATACCATATTTCATTTCAAAGGATCAAACAAGTGTTCATCAGCCATTTGCACGGAGATCATTTTTTTGGACTGATCGGTCTGCTCAATTCTATGCACCTGCTTGGGCGAAAAGAGGAACTGCATTTGTATGCTCCTGCTATGCTCGAGGAAATAATCAACTTACAGTTGGAAGTGTCTCAGACTACACTTAATTATTCCCTGGTTTTTCATCCGCTTCAGATGGACCAGTATGACCTGGTTCTGGAACAGGAGCGGATTTCGGTGCATAGTTTTCCGCTTCGGCACAGCATTCCGACCTGTGGATTTGTATTTCGGGAGAAAAACCCTCCTCGCAAAGTTCCTGAAGCCCGGTCCTATGCTTATTGCAGCGATACCGGTTATTCCGAAAGCATTATTCCATTCATACAGGAGGTTGGCTTGCTATATCACGAGGCCACATTCATGCAGGCACTTGCCGATGCTGCAGCAGGGAAGCTTCATTCAACGGCCATGGAAGCGGCTACCATTGCAGCCAAAGCCCGGGTGAAAAAGCTGATTGTCGGCCATTTTTCTGCCAGGTATGAGGATGTAGGTCCTTTGCTTGCCGAAGCCCGTGCAGTTTTCCCTGAAACCTATCCCGCTGAAGAGGGGATCATATTAAATATCTGACCCTCCTCCAATTTTTTTCATATTTTTGCCAAGAATTTGTTGCTGGTTCACCGTGTGATTTGCTTCATGCAGTGTGAAAAGGGAATCCGGTGAAGAACCGGAGCTGTTCCCGCAGCTGTGAGCTCTACAATTGTTTTCGACCTCTTTTTGTCACTGTCCTGCTTTTAGAGGATGGGAAGACCTCGAATAACGGAGCAAGCCAGAAGACCTGCCATCGACGATTTTCGTAGCTTTCGGGAGAAAAGTGAAGAACAAATGAATAAATCGCTATCATGGAATCAAGTCTGAACAAGTTTGGATGGGCCATGCTCATCATTACCTTTGTTACTGGATGTGCCAAGAACAGTGAGCCTCCTTACAATCCAGCCGGACCCTATGCCAAAGGTGCATTTATTGTCAACGAAGGAACATATGGCCAGGCGAACGCTTCAGTCGGTTTCTATGATTTTAAATCAGATAGCGTCAGTAATTCAATTTTCACCATTGTAAACAAACACCCGCTCGGAAAATTGCTTCAGTCAATGTATGCTGTCAACGGAAATGTTTACATGATGCTTAATCTTTCCGATACAGTGATCGTTGCCAGTACTGATGATTTTAAAGAAACAGGAGCCATTACCGGACTGAGTTCACCAAGGTATATGACTTCATATAACGGCAAAGGATATATTACCCAATGGGGCGAGGAAGGGGTTGTGAAAGTGATAGACCTTGGCTCGAATTCTATCCTGAGAACCATTAAGGTGGGGATGGGTCCGGAACAGGCAATCGTCGCGAACGGGACAATCCTGGTATGCAATGGCGGAGCCTATGACCACGATTCCACTGTTTCGGTGATTGATCCCACAATCGACAAGGTTATTCAAACAGTCATGGTCGGAGATAACCCCAAAGAATTGGTGATCGATAAAAACAAAGATATATGGGTAGTTTGTTACGGGTATATTAAATATGATGCGATGTTTAATATTATTCTTGAAACGCCGTCAAAACTTGTAAAGTTATCAGGCGAATCGTTTCAAAAGGTCGCAGAGTACAATATTTCTCCAAAACGACATCCGCAACATATTGATATCAGTAATGATAAGTCTACCATTTATTTTGGCGGCGGATTCGGTTATGCAGGGATTTACGCCGTGAATATCGATGCACCGGTCATCCCGGGGTCACCGCTTGTGGATGGCAGCAAATATTTCTATGGATTTAATGTGAATCCGGTTAATGGAGAGATTTACACATGTGATGCAGTTGATTTTACCTCACCAGGAATTCTTCTCCGGTATTCGGCAGACGGTAACCTGATCAAAGAATATACGGTGGGAGTTGCACCGAATGGAATATTGTTCAAATAACCACGCAACATTGCTCAGCCCGTTCTGCTGATTCTATGTAATGCTTCACGATCAATGAGTTCCATCTCATTTTCATTGAGGTTGATTATCCCGTCGTTTTGAAATTCCCGTAAAATTTTCACAGCACTGTCTTTCGACATTCCTGAAAGTTCAGAAATATCCTGCCTGGAAAGGTGCATTGTGAATTTTGGAGATTCAAAAATCTCTTCGAAAAGGTATAGCAAGGTATCGGCCATCCGTCCTGGCATTTGTTTTTGAGTCAGTATCAGCAGTCGGTTGTAGACTGACAGAATGTTTTTACTGTAATCTTTCATGAATTCATGGGCAAACGACCTGTTGGTATCGATAATGTCTGTAAAAACAGAGAGTTCAATAAAACAAACGGTCGTATCAGTGAGTGCAGTTATGGTGAAGTGATGGCGTTGGTCAAGATAAATACCCGGGCCACCAATAAAATTTGTCGGCTTAACAATCCGGATGATGGCGCTTCTCTGCTCGATGCCTTCCAGGAAAACCTTGGCTAATCCGGAGTTTATTGAAATAACATGCGACATGAACGTTCCCTGTTTCCGGATGGTTTCCCCTTTCTTGAACCTGACTGTAATCTTGCTTTTTTCAACGAGATTTAATTCCTCCTCCGATAAAAAGCAAAACAACGGGGATTTGAACTCACACGTAGTACATTGTTGTTCAGGGCGTTGAAATTTATTTTCCATATTATAAACAGCTTGTTTTTCACGGCATCCGGATGTCAAAGATAAAATAATTAAGTTACTATCAGATTTTTGTCCTGTCAAAATATTTCCAAACATAACCATTTCCTTTTCGACGGGGTACTATTTAACCTGTTTAGTGCACCGCTTGAAGGGATAAGAGTTGGGTGACCGATATATATTGTATAAAAGTGGAAATATCTCGTAAAAAAAAAGTTAAAAATCGTTAAAATAATTATTAATTTAGACTAATTCTATATATATTTGTACTCTGAATGTATAATCATTTTTTGCAAGTGTAACACGATTTTTAATCTGCAATGCAGGTAGTATAAAAAGTAGCCACAAGTTCTTGATAAATAATTTAACACCGCGAAAGCGGATAAACAATAAAGGAGAAAATATATGAACCGTAAAAATACCTTTTCCAGAAACAAAGATGGGTACTGGTCTCAGTTCACCAATGGAAATATTCGCCAGGCATTTATGATGGCTTTCACGATGCTGGTCACAATGTTAACATTGGGATCTGTAGCCCAGCAAGTTTGTTGTCCCGACTTTATCCTGAAAGATGCCATTGAAATTTGTCCGCCCGAAGGCCAATGCCAGGGAGGGACTGCGCCGAACGGACATGGCAGTATGGCAGCGTGCAAACTCAGCATTCATACCTATACTGTTTATCCCAACACAGCGCCCTATACCTATTCCTGGACAGTAACCGGTGGAACACCGGCAAGTCCAACCGGCAATCCGATGGCCATTACCTGGGGGTCGGGTTCGACAGGTTTCATTAAAGTTGTCATCAGTGGGGGCGGTTGCCTCGATTCCATTTCACAGCCAATTTGCCTGATTGATGGCCCCAAGGCGAACTTTACAGCAGCACCTAACCCTGTATGTTCCGGTAGTCCGGTACATTTTGTCAACACCTCCACAGGTGGCGGTGGTTATTTATGGGATTTTGGTGATGGTACCACTTCCACACTGGCCAACCCACCCGATCACGTGTACCTGGTAGCCGCAAACTATACGGTAACGCTAACAGCCACCGATATGGGTGCCCCCAAACAGGGTACAGATATAAGGACTCCCTGCGGCTGTGTTTCTACCTATTCAAAAGTTATCCAGGTTTTATCCGGAGCAGGTCCAACGATCGAAACTACCTGTTGCTACGGCACAAGATGCCCCGGAGATACCTCTTCTTTTTGTACCCCTTTGGTTTGTGGAACCTACAATTGGATCGTGGCGAACGGGATTATTATTTCCGGTGCGGGTACAAACTGCATCAAAGTTAAATGGAACGCAGTTTACACTGTTCCTCCCACGGTATCTCTTTCGGTTCCCGGCTGTGTCGCAGCTCCTTGTCCCGGGACAACCACTCTGCATGTCCCCGTTCTTTATCCGAATCTCCCAATAACCGGCCCAAATCCACTTTGTGTTGGAACTGCCGGCAGTTTCTTCCTGCCCTCCATGCCAGGAACATATTATACATGGACTACAACGGCAGCAGCGGGAACTTCTACTTTTAATGATAAGGACCGGAATGTTGCTAACGTAAACATGACCTTCAATGTACCCGGAACGTACCAGATTATTTGCAATTACAACAATCCTTTCGCAGGATGCAGCGGAACCAGTATTTTTACCATTAATGTATTGCCGGTGTTTTCAATTTCCGGCAACGATAAGGCCTGCCAGTATGCAACGGAATCCTATTTCGGCAGTGGCAATGCGACCTGGACGGTTACAGGGCCAGCAGCCGTGACTCCGGTGCCTGCTTTTGGAAATCCGACAAGCATAACATACAATGTTCCTGGTACATACACCATCACAGCAACACCTCCTCCTGGTATTTATTGCAATGTGAATGCGGTAAAAGTTGTTCAGATAGTTGCTGTGCCAATTTTGAATCCGATCACTGGCCCAACACTGGTTTGCCCGAATAAAAATGAGGTTTACAGCGTTTCTTCCAATACCACAGGCAGTCCTTTTGCTTGGTCTGTCATTTCAGGAACAGGAACTGTTCAAACTCAGTTCGGACCTGATCAGAATACTGCGATCATCAAACTGACCGGCGGACCATCCTGGACCATCCAGGTGGTTCAGCAAATAGAGCTCAGCCCGGGTGTTTTCTGTACATCATTGCCTCAAACACTGGTTGTGAATAAATATGGGCCACCTGTATTCACTCCGGCGCCCCCTGCAACTGTCTGTGTTGATGCGGTTACCAGCTTTACCGTTACCGGCCCCACTCCTGTACAGTGGATTGTTACTCCGGCAAACAGGGGCTCGATCATTTCCGGGCAGGGAATGAACACAGTGAATATACGCTGGCATGGACCTCCGACAACTGCAACCGTTACAGCATCCAATTGTGGTGGTTTTGTTTCAACAAATGTGACCATTGTCAATCCGCCAGCAATTTCAGGGATTACGGCAAACGGCCCGAAATATTACTGTCTTCCCGCTATGCCCAGTGGACTGGTCCTTACAACCAATGCCGGACCTTATACTTATGTATGGACAGGCCCCCCCGGATTCGTGCCACCAGGTAACACCAACACAGCGCCGGTACCCAACTCCGTCTTCAGTCCTGTTCCGGGAAGTTTCACCTTTACTGTCACTGTATCCAATGGCATCTGCAGTGTTACAAAGAGTATTACCATTGTAATCGCTGCTCCTCCATGTGACGGAGGCGGAGGAGGAGATCCTCCTTGTACTGTGGACTTCACAATTTCCCCGAATCCTGTTTGCGTTGATCAACCTGCAACATTTACTATTGTTCCGAATGGTTCCGGCTGGTCATACCAGTGGGCGTTTGGAGATGGTTCAACCTCTTTTGAAACGCCAACGCAACATACTTATATAGTTCCGAATACTTATAATGTAACGGTGACAGCTACGCTTGGGACTTGTGTTACCACAAAAGTGCATAGCATCATTGTTAATCCTACACCAACATGTACCATTACCGCTCCGGATACGATGTATTGTCCTGGCAGTTCTGTGTGGCTATACGGTTGTGCGGCAAATTCATATCAATGGTTTAAAGATGGTGCTTCGATATCCGGCGCAACCAACATGAACTACAGTGCAAATCAATATGGTGATTACTGGGTAGAGGTTTCAAATGTGTATTTATGTTACAATACTTCTAATCATATTTTCATCTATGAGAAAGCTTTGCCCACGGCAAAAATCACAGGAGATGGATTGGTTTGTGGCTATGGGGGAGGGGTGGCATCATTCCAGCTTTCCGCCTTCTACAATGCCAACTATTCCTATTCATGGTCAAGCAATCCTACGGGTGCAACATTCAGTCCCAATAACAGCAATGCCAGCTTTTATACTACTGCCAGCATTACGTTACCTGCAGTTTTGCCATATACCTGTGCTTTCATTGTTAAAGTTACCGACACAGTCACAGGTTGCATAAACCATGATACACTTTGTATCACGTTTTACCAGACGCCTCCGTTGAGTTTCAATTTCTACAGTGGTTGCGAAGGAACCCCGTTCACCCTGGCTCCAATCACCCCACCAATAAACCCGGCACTTTATCATTACCAATGGAGTAACGGAAAAACAACACCGACAATAACCGTATCGGTGGCAGGTAATTACAGCCTTACCATCACGGATAAAGTTTCAGGTTGTTCGGCGACAGCATTAGCAGGGATGATCCATCCATTGCCTGATCTGAGCCTTTTCCCGCATGGCTGCGACAGCATCTGCAGCACGGATACCCTGCATTTATATATTCCATTACCATTAAACGCAGTTGCGCCATTTAATACCTATCCCAGCGCTTATCCGCTGATTAAATGGATTGACAATGGAGTGTATGCAACACCGATCGGATACGGACAATACCTTAATTTCAACACCGCTGTTCCGGGGAACCATCAGATTTCAATAGTTGTAGGAACTGTTTATGGTTGTACGGATACTGCAGGCGTCTTTTGTTTGAATGTAAGGAATTGTCCTCCAAACCTGGGACTTGATTTCGGTGATGCACCGGATAATCCTGCAGGTGGATACAATTATCAGACCCTGTTACCCAACGGGGCCCGACATACCATCGTTCCGGGTGTGTTCATGGGCACAAAGATCGATGCAGAGCCCAATGGTCAACCAAACATCCCTGCGAACGGTGATGACATCAATGGCCTCGCCGATGAAGACGGTGTGACCATGCCTTCAGTTATCCAGATCGGGAGCACCTATAGTATCACAGTCACAACTTCTGTTCCAGGGTACCTGGATGCATGGATCGATTATGGTATTGCCGGAAATTGGATCGCTCCCATCGATCATGTCTTTAGTTCAGCACCTGTTCCTGGAGTACTTACTTTTACAGTACCGACAACTGCAACCATGGGGCAATCGTATGCGCGGTTCCGTTTCCGCACTACATCTGGTGCCATAAGTTATAATGGACTGGTAGCTGATGGTGAGGTGGAAGATTATCCGGTGTTCATCAATAAATGCTGCCAGGGAGATACTCTTGACTATGGTGATGCCCCTGACTTACCAACACTCGGATACAATTATCCCACGTTGTTGTCAAGCAATGGAGCGCGACATGTGGTGTGCTCCAATATCCGGCTTGGCGCCCTGATCGATGGTGAAGCCAATGGTCAGCCCAACGCCCTGGCTTTAGGTGATGACCAGGCAGGTCTCCCTGATGAGGATGGCGTGCAGTTTGTCGGAACAATGTATGTTGGAATGCCGGCCAGTATAAAAGTTACTGCTTCGATATCAGGCTTCCTGAATGCCTGGATGGATTTTAACAAAGATGGTGATTGGGCAGATGCCGGAGAACAGATCTTTGTCGATCAGCCACTTGTTGCAGGAGTGAACAACCTGACCTTTAACATACCAGCGACGGCAGTTCAGGGGAATACTTTTATGAGGTTCAGATTTAACACCCTCGGAGGGTTAACCTATTACGGGCTTGCAACGAATGGTGAGGTTGAAGACTACAGGGTTCACGACTGTCCTTACTGGTGGCCGGTACATACCAATCTGAAACACTATATTACCATACCTCACAATTTATCAAGACTCCATCCGGGTGATGTGCTTGGTGTATTCTATCATGATGCCAGTGGCATGCTTGCATGTGGAGGTCTTTCTGAGTTCAATGGAACGGATGACCAGATGATGATTGCCTATGGAGATAATCCGGCTACTCCTGTCAAAGACGGCTTTGTCGTAGGAGAACCAATTTACTGGAAATTATGTTCCGTGGTCAAAGGCGATGCAAACCCGATTGATGTAACATATGACTTTACGTATCCGAGCAGCAACGGGTTATTTACTCAAAACGGCTTGTCTGCACTTTCTGATATCATCGGTTTGAATATGACAGCAGGCGCTACTCCAATTTCAATATGCAGCGGGGATCCGGTCGAGCTTTATGCAAATGCAGGTCCAGGTGAAGGTATAGCCTACAACTGGACTTCACTACCCGAAGGCTTTACTTCGGATGTTCAGTACACTGTTGATCATCCTGCAGTCAATACTACCTATTATGTTCATGCGTTCGATGGGGTATTCGATGCGTATGATACAGTAAAAGTGGCTGTGACCCAGGTAAATCCTCTAGTTGACATTCTGCCGCTCAAAGATGTTACCATACCGAGCGGACAGGGCAACTGCTATAATGCTATTCAGACTATTGCGGTTGCTGGCAATGGTTCAACATTCCTGGTTGAAAGTGGAGGCAGCGCCCAATTTGTTGCCGGTCAGAATGTGAGATTCCTGCCTGGAACAAAGGGTAACCTGGGATCATACCTGCATGCTTACACCACCGCAACCGGACCATATTGCTGCAATGTCGTCGCACCAGTTAAGGATGCCACCGTGGTTGAATCAGCTACGATACTGACGGATGGAAACAAACCATTCTACAAAGTCTATCCGAACCCGACAACAGGTACTTTCACTTTTGAACTTAACAACGTTGAGGAGTCTTCAAAAGTTACCGTGGAGATTTACGGGATCCTCGGTGAAAGAATTCTGAAGAAGGAATTGTCTGGGATGAAACAACAGGTGTTTGACCTGTCAGGCAGACAGCATGGTGTTTACCTGATCCGAGTACTCAATGGCGCTGAAATGGGAATAACCAAGATTATCAAGCAATAAGTACATCATTTCCTGTCAATTGGTGTCGATGAGTTAAAATGATGACACTGATAAAAATGGATGAGGCTGTTTCAAACTGTTGAGACAGCCTCATTTTTTTCTCATGATTTCATTTCAAATAGAAATTGAAGGGTTAATAAAAAATTGGTATTATCAACTGAATGTAATCATTGAGACGATGATTTTTTGATGAATACGATTTATATCCTTTTTTAAAGGGAATATATCCTTCACAAAGCGGAATTATTACCTATCATTTTTGTATTATTAAGACTAAATAAACATAAATTCGCGGGTAACATAAATATTAACAATTGCAACTGCAACCGACATGAAAAAAGAAATACCCAGTTACATAAAATCAATCAATAATGGAATGGCCTCTTATATAAGGACCCTTAATCGTTTATCTTTATTGACAATAATATTCATATTTTCTTTGTTAACATTAAAGTCGGTTGCCCAGGTATGTTGTCCCGATTTCAGATTACAGGATGCTGTTGAAATCTGCCCGTCCGCCCAAGCCTGTACCTCCGGGCAGGGTAATCAGGTGAATCCAATGGCCGGTTGCAAATTAAGCACGCATACCTATACTGTGTTTCCCAATCTTTTGGGGTATACCTATTCCTGGACAATCACAGGAGGTACCCCGGTAAGTTCTGCAGGTAATCCTGTTGCGATTTCATGGGGGGCCGCTGCAACCGGATATATTACCGTTGTGATCAATGGCGCAACAGGTTGCCATGATTCGATCACCCAGTCAGTCTGTCTTGTTGATGCTCCGACAGCGAATTTCACATCAGTTCCAAATCCTGTATGTGCAGGCGGCCTTGTGCATTTTACAAATACCTCTGCCGGAGGAAGTGATTATTTGTGGGATTTTGGCGATGGGACAACCTCTGACCTTGCCAACCCGCCTGATCATATTTTCCCGGGACCGGGTTTTTATACAGTTATGCTAACTGCAAGCGATAAAGGGCCACATGCTGCGCAACTACCCATCCCTTGCGGTTGCTCAGACACAGCCTCAGTAGTGATACATGTTTTGGCCGGGGTGGGACCGAAAATTGAAACTACCTGCTGTTTTGGCACAAGATGCCCCGGAGATACCTCCTCATTTTGTACCGCCCTGGTTTGTAGTACCTATAACTGGAGTGTTGCAGGGGGAGTAATTATCGCAGGAGTTGGTACCGCCTGTATTAAAGTTAAGTGGAATGCAGTATATACGGTTCCAACTTCAGTTTCCCTGGATGTGCCGGGTTGCCCTGGTGTAACCTGCTCAGGTACAACAACCATACAGGTGCCTGTTTTATATCCTAATCTCCCGATCAGCGGCCCGACGCCATTATGTGTCGGGTCTGGCGGCAGTTACTTTCTTCCTTCCATGCCGGGCACCTATTACACCTGGACCACTACGGCGCCTCCCGGAACGTATACGTTTAATGATGCAGACCGGAATGTTGCCAGTGTGAACCTGACCTTTAACAGTGCCGGAACGTTCCAGGTCATTTGCAATTACAACAATCCACTGTCAGGATGCAGCGGATCGAGTACTTTTACCGTAACCGCCCTCCCTGTATACTCAATCTCCGGTCCTGAAAAGGTTTGTCCTGGTTCAACTGAAAATTATTTTGGAAACGGACCTGCCTCATGGTCGGTTACCGGGCCTGGTGTGCCAACTATTGCTCCATTATCCGGCAATCCTACTGCCATTACATGGAATACACCAGGCTTATACACGATCACTGCCACACCGCCTCCGGGTTTTTATTGTAATGTGAATGCCATTAAAGTCGTCAGGGTGGTTGCCATACCGATTTTGGGCCCGATTACAGGCCCGACCCTGGTTTGCCCGGGTTCAAGACAAGCTTATATCATTACTTCGAACACTTCTGGTGTCCCTTTTACCTGGACGGTATCAGCAGGTGGAACAGTTCAAACGCAGTTTGCCGCTGACCAGAGTAAGGCCATCATGAAGTTGGATGGTGCCGGACCCTGGACCATCAGTGTGGTTCAGCGAATCGAGATAAGTCCGGCCGTATTCTGTTCGTCGCTGCCACAGACACTTGTTGTGAATGCTTATGGGCCTTCTGTTGTTACAGGTTCGTCAACGGTATGTATTGATGCGATTACAACTTATACTGCCACTGGGGCTCTTCCAATAACATGGACCATTACGCCGCCCAACAGGGGTACGATCACATCGGGACAGGGCACAGGTGCTGTAGGAATCGAATGGCATGGACCTCCTTCTGGTGCCACTGTATCCGCATCAAGTTGTGGCGGGCCTGGTTCAATCTCTGTTACGATTGCGACTCCGCCTGCTAACCCAGTCATATCAGCCAGTAACGGAATATTTAATTATTGCCTGCCCAATGTACCGCCAACAGGTTACAAACTGGGTGTCGCTGCCGGGTATGCAACTTACCAGTGGTATGGTCCGGGCGGGATCATCAGCGGAGCTACCAGCCGCTTTTATGCCCCCCCTCCATTTCCAGCGGTTGCCGGTGTGTATGGATATATAGTGGTCGTGACGAATGGTCAATGCTCAGCAAATGATCATTGTCTTATTAACATTGGAACCTGTGGCGGCGGCGGAGGAGGAGGAGGTACACCACCACTTCCATTTAATTGTGCGATTGATTTTACCATAAGCCCATATCCATTGTGTGAAAATGAATCTGCGAATTTTACCGCAACACAAGTGCTGCCGAACGTAACCGACCCGGGTTTTTCATACCAATGGAATTTTGGTGATGGATCCGGATCATTGATATCCCCAACCAGCCATTCTTACGCATTTGCCGGCACATACAATGTTACGTTGACAGCCACACTTGGCTCCTGTGTTGCAACCAAAGTGATCCCGATTACTGTTAACCCTACACCCGCCTGCCTGATATCGGTAAATGATACCATGTTCTGCCCCGGAGGATTTTCAACATTTACCGCTTGCCCCGGAATGGGTTCTTATCAATGGTATAAAGATGGAACCCCGATAAGCGGGGCAACCAGCAGTGGTTACAATGCAAATCACTATGGAAATTACTGGGCAATAGTTACAAATCTTTTTGGATGTGCAAACAAATCGAACGAGATCTTCATCTACGAGAAAGCAATGCCGGCAGCGATAATTACCGGTGAAGGCACTGTTTGTGCAACCGCATGCAGCCTTTCAACATTCCAGCTTTCATCGTTCTTTGACAGTAAATATTCCTATAGCTGGTCAAGTGTTCCGGGTGGCGCGCTCTTTACTCCAAACAATTCCCACCTGAGTTATATCACAAATGCCAGCCTTGCCTTGCCATGCAGCTTGCCTTATACCGCCATGTTCATTGTTAAGGTTACTGATACTATTACCGGTTGTGAGAATATGGATACGCTCTGTGTAACATTTAACGAAACACCTGTATTGAGTGTGCCTTTCTATAGTGGATGCGAAGGGCCAGCGGCAACATTAACTCCCGTGCCAAATAATCCGTTGAAATATCATTATCAGTGGAGTAATGGAAAGACAACCCCGAATATTACAGTATCTGCGGCTGGTAACTACGGTTTAACCATTACCGACAAAATATCAGGGTGCACGGCATCTGTGCTTGCTGCCACGATTTTTCCACTGCCGGATTTAAGCCTGTTCCCGCGGGGGTGCGACACGATATGCGATACAGCTACATTCCATTTCTATATTCCATTGCCGCTTGACGCAGCACCACCTTTTAACACATACTCCAGTGCGTATCCTGTCATTCAATGGATTGACAATGGTAACTATTCAACGCCGGTTGGATTGGGACAAACCTTATCCTTTATTCCGGGCAGCCTTGGGAATCATCAGATTTCGGTTGTTGTCGAAACCGCCCATACCTGCCGTGATACTGCCGGTGTTTTTTGTTTGAATGTAAAGCACTGTGAACCAGTTCCCGGCATGGATTTTGGTGATGCACCCGACAACCTTGAAACCATGATGGACTACCCCACGTTACTTGCCAGCAATGGGGCCAGGCACATCATCGTGCCTGGTGTTTACCTGGGTTCGAAAGTGGATCCTGAACCGGATGGACAGCCCAGTGTCGGCGCAAACTGCGACGACAATGATTGTGTTTATCCATCCCTCGGCGATGATGAAGATGGTGTTACCATACCGGCAACGGTGCTGATCGGAGGGACCGTGAATATTACTGTTACGGCCTCGGTTGCAGGATATCTTGACGCGTGGATCGACTTCAATATGGATGGAGATTGGGCGGATGCCGGCGAACATGTCTTTACCACGCTTCCATTGACCGCCGGTCCCAACGCACTTTCATTCGTGGTACCTGCCGGATCGGGTGTTGGTCAATCCTATGCCCGCTTCAGGTTCCGGCTGGCCAATACGGCACTTTCCTATAATGGTCTTGCAACCAGTGGCGAGGTGGAAGATTACCCTGTTTATATTGATAGTTGCACAGGGTGTCATGGGCTTGACTTTGGTGATGCCCCTGATAACACACCGATTGGTTATCATTATCCAACCTTGCTTTCCAGCAACGGAGCACGCCATATAATCAATCCCGGTATTCATCTGGGAGCGCTGATCGATGCCGAACCAGATGGTCAGCCAAATGCTACGGCAACGGGTGATGATTTGGCAGGCTTTGCTGACGAGGATGGTGTACTGTTCACTGGAACCATGTATGTCGGACAGCTTGCCCATGTCGATGTAACTGCTTCAGTACCCGGATTTCTCAATGCCTGGATGGATTTCAGTAAAAATGGAGACTGGGCGGGCGCCGGAGAACAGATCTTTACCAACAAGCCATTGGTCGCCGGTGTAAACCACGTTTCTTTTTTGATTCCAATGACGGCTCAATATGGTTTTACCCGTGCAAGATTCAGATTTAACACCGTTGGTGGATTAAACTATTTCGGTCTTGCCCTGGATGGTGAAGTTGAAGATTACAAGGTTCTTGAATGTCCTTATTGGGTGACCACCTATACTCCAATTGATCATTGTATTACACTTCCCGGTAACCTGGGAAATATTACTCCGGGAGATGTGATCGGGGTATTCTATCATGACGACAACGGCGTATTGGCATGTGGCGGAATGACGGAGTACACCGGTACCGGCAACCAGGTTTTGATAGCATACGGGGATAATCCGGCTACTCCTATCAAGGATGGTTTTGCCGTCAATGAGGTCTTTGACTGGAGATTATGTTCTGAGGTCGCAGGTTATGTAGACCCGATTTATGTCACCTATGATCAAACCTATCCCTCTCATAATGGAGTATTTACACCAAATGGCGTTTCAGCGCTGACTGACATCACCGGTTTACATGTCACAGTCGGCGCATCGCCTGCAGCGATCTGCAGCGGGGATGGTGTTCAGCTTCATGCGGATGCTGGCAATGCCCAGGGCGTAGCCTTCACCTGGACTTCATTACCAGGTGGCTTTTCATCCGGTGATCAAAACCCTGCTGCCTATCCCCTGGTGAATACAACCTATTTTGTTGAAGCATCCGATGGCGTATTCCATGCCTATGATACAGTAAAAGTGACTGTTACCGAGGTTAATCCTTTGGTTGACATCCTGCCGCTCAACAACGTTACCATACCGGTCGGACAGGGTAACTGCTATAATGCTATACAAACTATCGCAGTTGCTGGCAGTGGGACAACATTCCTAGTTGAAAGTGGCGGCAGCGCTCAGTTTGTTGCCGGCCAGAATGTGAGATTCCTGCCTGGAACCAAAGGTAACCTGGGATCATACCTGCATGCTTATACCACCGCAACCGGACCATATTGCTGCAGTGTCGTGGCACCAGTTAAGGATGCCACCGTGGTTGAATCAGCTACGATATTGACAGATGGAAACAAACCATTTTACAAAGTCTATCCGAACCCGACTACAGGTACTTTCACTTTAGAACTTAACAACGTTGAGGAGTCTTCAATAATTTCCGTGGAGATCTACGGGATCCTCGGTGAAAGAATACTGAATAAGGAAATGTCTGGTTTAAAACAACAGGTGTTTGACCTGTCAGGCAGACAGCATGGTGTTTACCTGATCCGTGTGATCAATGGCGCTGAAATGGGAATAACAAAGATTATCAAGCAATAAGTGTTAATTGAATAAGTTGCTTTCTTTTTTAAACCCTCTTCAACCCAGCTATGCTGTGAAAGGGTACCTTTGCAGGAAAAATATCAGAAACTGAAAATAATGGAGGTCCAAAAGAAAATCACCCTTTCAGGATTGCGTAAACTCATCAAGCTGTATAGTTATATAAAGCCATACAAATTTGAATATGGCCTGGGTATGCTTTTCCTGCTTGGGTCGAGCGGGGCCAGCCTGATCTTCCCGAAATTATTGGGTGAATTGGTCGATCTGGGAAACCAGGGAAAGCTTGCCAATGAAATTAACCGTATTGCCTTGATTCTGATTGCAGTGCTTCTTGCTCAATCTGTTTTTTCCTACTTTCGCATATACCTGTTCGTTCATGTGGCTGAGAAGACCTTGGCCGATCTGCGGCAAAGCACTTTTAACCATCTGATCCGCCTTCCGATGACTTTCTTTCAGCATCGAAGGGTCGGGGAACTCAACAGCAGGATATCCTCCGACATCACCTTGTTGCAGGATGCCCTGACAAGCACCCTTGCTGAATTCCTTCGACAACTGATCATCATCATCGGCGGAGTCAGCCTGCTGATGTTCACTTCTTTTAAACTGACTGTTTTCATGCTGGCCATCGTACCGGCAATCATGATCATGGTGGTTTTTTTCGGAAAGTATATCCGTAAATTAAGCAAACAGGCTCAAAGCCAGGTTGCCGATTCAAATACCATCGTGGAGGAGACCTTGCAGGGTATTCAAAGTGTGAAAGCATTTACTAACGAATTTTTTGAAATGGCCAGATATCGTGGTAAGACTATTGAGATTGCTCAAACAGGCATTAAAAATGGCAAACTGCGTGGGGCATTTTCATCATTTACTATCCTTGGGCTCTTTGGCGCCATGGTTGCGGTAATTTGGAAAGGGTCGGCGTTGCTGGCTGCCGGGGAACTCGCTACCGGTGAATTATTTTCATTCGTGATCTATTCGATGTTTATCGGTGGTACCATCGGAGGCATGGCGGATGTGTTCTCCCGGGTCCAGAAATTCATCGGTGCCACCGAAGACCTGCTCGAGATTTTTAATGAACCTGAAGAGCAGATAGAAACAATTATCCAACTCTCCACAGATGAGATGCTGCATGGGGGAATTCGATTTAGCCACGTCTCTTTTCACTATCCGGGGCGCCAGGAGATGCAGGTACTTTCTGATGTGAGTATAAGCATTAAACCTGATACCCTCATTGCATTGGTTGGCCCGAGTGGTGCCGGAAAATCGACCTTTGTTTCCCTTTTATTGCGGCTTTACGACCCGGATTCAGGCCAGATTCTCTTCGATGAGCGGCAGAGCCGGCTGATGTCCCTTTCTGCCTTGCGCAGCCAGATGGCGGTTGTTCCCCAGGATATTTTTCTTTTTGGCGGCACCATTCGTGAGAATATTGCTTACGGAAAACCCGGGGCTACAAACGATATGATTAAAAATGCTGCCATAAAAGCGAATGCGTGGGAATTTATTTCTTTGTTTCCCGATGGGTTGGATACATTTGTGGGTGAGCGTGGCACCCAACTGTCTGGCGGACAACGTCAACGCATTGCCATTGCCCGTGCAGTGCTGAAGGATCCAAAGATCCTCATTCTCGATGAAGCCACATCCTCGCTCGATTCAGAATCAGAACGGCTGGTACAGGATGCACTGGAAAAGTTGATGAAAGGACGAACTTCCATCGTTATTGCCCACCGGCTTTCCACCATCCGCCAGGCAGACCATATCCTTGTACTCAACAATGGACGTATCGTCGAACAGGGAACACATGAACAGCTGATCATGGTTGCCGACGGTTTGTACAGGAACCTGAGCGAACTGCAGTTTGCCTGACCTCTGCAAAACAGGTCCCTGGTAAAATCCGGTTTTTAACCTGAGCTAACCTTACAATTGCGATTTTCATCGATTTTCTATAAAAAACAACCAGGTCGGTTGTATTTTTACATTTCCAAATAACGTCATGTTTCTGTTCAGGAGGAAGTTTGCAAGGAGATATCAGATCGAAAATTTATATTAAAAAACCTGCATTAAAATGAGAGCAAACCTGCTTATGGAATGTTTGCTGATATCACTCACCCCATTGCTGCTTCTTTTCTCATCAACTGTGAAGGCTCAGGAAGTAAACCCTGAAATGGTTTTTGTTGAAGGTGGAAAATTCAAGATGGGTTCCAACGTCGGTGGAACAGATGAACATCCGGTACACTTGGTAGTGGTGAATGATTTTTATATTGGGAAATATGAAGTCACCCAGAGACAATGGAGGCTGATCATGGACCAGGATACCAACAAGTGCTACTTTGAAGGTTGCGACAGTTGCCCGGTTGAACGCGTGAGTTGGTTCAATGTGATGGAATTTATTGACCGGCTCAATCAGAAAACACAGATGAATTACCGCCTTCCAACGGAATCGGAATGGGAATACGCTGCAAGGGGAGGAATGCATTCCAAAGGATATAAATACAGTGGGAGCGATGTGGATATCACGGTAGGCTGGAAAGTTGGGACTTCCAATGCAAGGACCCACCCGGTTGGCAGGAAAAATCCAAATGAATTGGGGATATTTGATATGACCGGCAATGTGTTTGAATGGTGTTCAGACTGGTATTCGTCAACGTGGTACGCGATTTCACCACAAACGAACCCAACCGGCCCGGATGAGGGAAACTTTCGCGTAATCCGCGGTGGAAGCTGGTTTTATGACCATGCAGGTTTACGGGTAACAGATCGTGAAAGCGCTAATCCATCCTTCAGATATGGATATGTCGGGTTCCGGTTATCCAGGTCGCCTTCAAAAATTCCATAACCATATTTGTACCCGGTTTTGCTGCACTACAGCAATGAATTTCAATGACGAAGATCATCCAGGTCAGATAAAATCAAGTGACTTTATTACCATGATTTTATTTTGTCCCCTTATCTTAAAATGACTTTTTATTGCCATGGTCCATAGCGCATTAAAACAACTCCACCTGCTTTTTCCTTCCTGCGATGGTTGTGTCCCCGGCGGAATAACGCTCATGATATTAAAGTAATATCATTTGAGGCTGCAAGAGGATCTCCCCGGGTTTCTTTCCGATATCGCCTTCGCCAACCATTGCTAAATTCCCACCGGTTATCAGGTAATATATACCGACTGCCAATTCTCCCTTTTCTTCCCCTTTCTCACGACTTATATTTGTTTCATTACAAAACGTGAACCGTAAGTAAAGATATCGTAAATCAAATCCCTGATCATGAAAACAATTACTTTTCTTTCAGCAATCCTGCTTATTGCAGATGTATTGTTTGCCCAGATTATCCATATCCCGGCCGATTACGCCACCATCCAACAGGGTATCAATGCTGCAAACTCCGGTGATACGGTATTGGTAAGTCCTGGAACTTATCAGGAAAATATCAATTTCAACGGAAAAATGATCACGGTGGCTTCCCTGTTCCTTACCTCGCAGGATCCTTATTATATATTACATACCTTGATTGACGGGCAACAACAGGGAATCGTGGTGACCTTTGGAAATGCAGAGGATTCTACATCCATATTGTCGGGGTTCACGATTACAAATGGTGGAAATGTAAATTATTTGATGATGGGGGGAGGCATTCATTGCTATACTGCGAGCCCAAAACTCACCAATTTAATCATCACGGGCAATTCGGTCAATTTTCAGGGTCCGTATAATAACTGGGGTGGAGGAATAAGTTGTACTTCTTATTCCAGTCCAATATTACTTAATGTTAAGATTACCGGCAATCATTCCAACTATGGCGGAGGATTAAAGTGTGATTATTACTCAAACCCGGTCCTCTCAAATGTATCGATCTCCGATAACAGTGCTTCTGCATCAGGGGGAGGAATATACTGTGATGAGACCTCGCGTCCTGTATTTGACAGTATCAACCTTTGTAATATATTTTTTAATTCGGCATCTGATGGTAATGATATTTATTCAAATGCTTTCCTTGATGTAATTGTGGATACCTTCTCCGTGCTCAACCCCACAGAATATTATGCCTCACCGTTTGCCAACTTTTCCTTCGATATCCGGCATGGAAATTTATTACCGGTAAATGCCGACCTGTTTGTTTCACCTTCAGGAAACAATAGTAACAGTGGTCTAACCGCATCAGATCCGTTGAAGACCATTCATCATGCCATAGCGATCATGTCTGCCGACAGTTTACATCCACATACCATCCATATGCTGGAAGGGAAGTATAGTCCAACCACCAACAACGAAATCTTCCCCATTCTTCTTCCCGCTTTCATGAGCCTTGCCGGGGTGTCTGATACCTCCGTCATCCTTGATGCGGAAAATTCTTCAAGGGTCCTCAAAGTTGTTAACAACACATCTTCACATATTTCGGGGATGACCATCACCCGGGGATCAATTTCCGGCGAAAACGGAGGTGGGGTTTTTTGCAGCAATTCAAACCCTGTTTTTGAGCATGTGATCATAACAGGCAATTCCGCTCAAAGAACTTTTACCGGATGGTGGGGTGTGGAATTTTGGTATGGCGGGTTTGGTGGGGGAATTTACTTTGAGAATTCCAGTCCCAAACTGCAGCATGTTCAAATTACCCATAATACCGCCAGTTATGGCGGTGGGATTGCATATTCCGGAAGCATTCCAACCCTGGAAGATATTGAGATTGCTGACAATTTTGCTCAAATTGCTTATGGTTGGTGGTATGGAAGCGATGGCGGGTTCGGTGGTGGTATGTACTTCACTAACTCCAGCCCTAAGCTGCATCGCATCAAAGTGACTCAAAATACAGCTAATTCCGGAGGTGGAATCTCATATTCAGGGAGCAATCCGAATCTGGGAGAAGTTACGGTAACTTACAATAAAGCTGCATCACGAGGTGGCGGGATTCTTTTTGGCGGGTCTGGCGGGGTTTTCGACAGTATTAACCGTTGCAATATCTATTTCAATATAGCACCCGAAGGCCGTGACCTGTATTCGGATTCGTACGTTAAAGTGGTTGCCGACACATTCACCGTGCAGCATCCAACAGCCTATTATGCCGAACCGTTCAATAATTTCTCTTTTAATGTCCTGCATGGAAAGATTCCGCAGGTAGATGCCGACCTTTTTGTCTCAGCTTATGGGGATAATGCCAACAGTGGACTTTCAGACACTGTTCCGCTAAGAAATATCAGCTATGCATTCCCCTTCCTCCGTGCCGACAGTTTGCATCACCATACCATTCATATGCTTGTAGGATGGTATAATTACTGGAGTACGAGCGAAACTTATCCGATCATGATTCCTGATTACATTGACCTTGCCGGAATAAATACCAGAAATGTACTGGTTTACGGTAACGATACATCGGAAATCTTTCTTTTCAGGAACAACACATCATCCCATCTTTCAGGTATGACAATCGGGGGAGGAAAAAATAGCGGCGTCGTATGCCTCCATTCAAGTCCCATCCTGGAAAATTTATATATTTCGTACAATTCAGGTAACAAGGGCGGAGGCGTGAATTGTGATCAATCAAGTCCGACCCTGCGAAATGTAACAATTACAAACAATTCGGCTATTGATTTTGATTGGTCACTGGGGAATGGTGGCGGAATTTATTGCGGCGCCAATTCAAACCCTGTCCTGGAAAATTCAACGATCAGTTACAACCAGGCTTCTTCCGGGGGAGGAATTTACTGCGGGATCAATTCCAGTCCCATTCTGAAAAATACTGTTTTATCTCACAATTCAGCTGTTGCATCTGGTGGTGGTGCCTGCATTGACAATTTTTCCGGTGCATTATTTGACAGTGTAAAGGTTTTTGGAAATTCAGCTTTCTATGGAGGTGGGGTTGGCTGTTTGCCGAATGCAATGCCAACTTTGAAAAATGTGTTCATTACGAGCAACACTGCTGAATATGGTGGTGGAATGAGTTGTACCAACAGTAATTCCGGGTTATTGACAAATGATTTCATTTCCGGAAATACTGCATCCCGGCAAGGTGGCGGGATCTTTTTTGATGGACAATTCTCGGTTTTTGACAGCATCAACCGCTGCAATATTTATTTTAATGAAGCACCGGAAGGTCGTGATTTATATTCAGCAACGAAAATCAAAGTGGTTGCAGATACCTTCTCTGTATTGCATCCAACTGCCTACTATGCAGAACCGATAGACAATTTCACTTTTAATATCCTCCACGGGAAAATTGCACAGGCTGATGCCGACCTGTATGTTTCCCCAGCCGGGAATAATGCCAACAGCGGCATCACCGCCGGCAAGCCGCTGAAAACCATTCAGCATGCCAATGCAATTATGCGGGCCGACAGCAGCCATCATTACAGGATTCATCTTGCCGATGGCCGGTATAGTCCTTATACCAACAATGAACCTTTCCCGCTTAAGATCATTAATTACATCGACCTCCAGGGCACCGACGCCAATAACGTCATCCTCGATGCCGAAGGAAAAGCAAGGGTTGTTGTGTTTAATAACAATTCAACCTCGCACCTTTCTGGCATTACCATCACAGGGGGATCGGTTACCAATGAAAATGGTGGTGGTATATTGTTTACCAATTCAAGTCCCACCCTCGAAAATATGACTATTACCGGTAATATTGCTGCGTCAGGTGGCGGAATTTTGTGCAATGTGAGTTCCAGTCCGAAATTTCAAAATGTCATCATTTCCGGTAATAATGCTTCTTTATCAGGCGGAGGAATTGAATGTCATTCCACCTCCAGCCCGACCTTTGAAAATGTTAGCATTACAGATAATTCAGCTCCACGTGGAGGCGGAATCGGTTGTTATGATGTTGCTGCACCTGTTTTTAAAAACGTGAACATAACGGGAAATTCAGCCTTTGATGGTGGTGGTATCATCATTTCGGGTTCCGGAGATATTAGTTTCTGGCCCCTGGTTAAAATTGAAAACGGAACAATCTCTGGAAATTTTGCAACGAGGGGTGGCGGATTGTATTGCGAAAATTCAAAACTGACAGGCATCGATCTGGCAATCACCGACAACGAAGCTACGTGGGGTGGAGGCTTTTTCCTGAACAGTTCGAGGCCCACACTCAGAAACATGACCCTTGCCGGAAATAAGGCCGACAGTGCCGGAGGGGGCATTTATAGCCGCAGCGATAATAAATTTACAATGTCAAAAATAGTGAACAGCGTTCTCTGGAATAATCTTCCCCAGGAAGTCTATTTCAGTCAAAGTTATAATATGAATGCAATGATAATTTCTTATTCCGACCTCAAAGGAGGACAAGGAAGTATTATTACCTCAGGGATGGATACGGTCGTATGGCAGGAAGGAAACATCCCAGCTGATCCATTATTTGTCGGCGGTGGTGCCTATCCCTATTCATTCATGGCGGGCTCGCCTTGCCGCGATGCAGGCATGCCTGATACGACCGGGCTCCGACTTCCATTGACCGACCTTGCTGGCGGCCCCAGGATATGGAATGAGCGGGTCGATATGGGCGGGTATGAGTGGAATAACGTGGGTATTGGGGATTTACGTACTACGAATTACGATTTGCGAATTACCAGTTATCCAAATCCTTTTTCTGACCAAACAACATTCTCCTATGAGGTGCCTGAATCCTCAAGGGTAACCCTTCAGGTATTCAATAGCATCGGGCTTTTGGTAGCTGATCTGGTGAATACCACTCAACCCAAGGGAACATATAAAATTGAATGGAATGCTGGCGGACTGCAGGCAGGAGTATACTTTTACCGGGTTCAGGCCGGGAAACTGGCAGGGGGAGGGAAATTGGTGAAACTATAGTGTGTAAATTCCAATTTCGTCACGGCATTTCGGGCAAAGATGCTGATCTTTCAGGTCTATGTCTTCCACATAGGTGCTTGAACGCATGACACAGGTTGGATGATGGCAATGGATCAGCCCAAGCGTATGTCCGAGTTCATGAATTACCTCCTTCCTGAAACGATCCAATACAAAACGGCTGTCTTCAATCATTCCGTATCGTTCGTTGCTAAACCGGTAGAGTGAAGCAATTCCAGACCGGCCTCCTAAATAGGCCTGTCCGAAGATAAAAGTAAGGATGGGAATAAAAAGGTCGACGTTAAATAATCCAAGAGTTTTTGAATAATCAGGAACAACCATGGAATCGACCTGTCTCAGCAATGAGTTCCCATCGTATTGCCTGCGTGCCGCATCATAAAAATCACTCAGATCGATATGCCCTTCCTTTAACAAAACCGGAGTGGAAAACTCCTGTTTCACCGCGTCTGCGGTCATTTCAAGAAGATCTTTCTCGAAGTATCCAAAGGAGATTAAGGCGATGTTTTGCAGATTCATCAGACACTATTGTTGGTCTGCGGGTTTTAAATCATATTTTTTGATTTTATGATAAAGTGTCACCCGGTCGACTTTTAATGCCTTTGCTGTACGGGAAATATTCCAATTATATTTATGGAGGACCTGGAGTATAAAGGCTCTTTCGAAATCATCAAGGCTTTCAGTGGAGTTGGTCACAATCGTTTTTTCAAGGGGGAGGTCTTTCAACCCGATTTTCTTGCCATCTCCAACAACGATAGCCCGTTCAACCATGTTCTCAAGCTCACGGATATTCCCGGGAAAACTGAAATCCTGCAATCGTTTTAAAGCCGTTTGATCTATTGGGATCGGAGGTTTGTTCATGGAGGTGCAATACTTTTTAATGAAATAATCGACAAGCAGGGGGATGTCAGTTTTACGTTCTCTCAATGGTGGAATATGAATGTTTACTACGTTGAGCCTGTAAAAAAGATCTTCTCTGAAGGTTCCATTTTCCACCATCATTTTCAAATCCTTGTTTGTTGCACAGATTACCCTGAAGTCGGAGGTGATTTCCTTGTTTCCGCCAACCCGGATAAACGTTTTCGACTCAAGCACCCTCAGCAGTTCAACTTGCATTTTTGTAGAAATGGTGGCGATTTCATCCAGGAAGATCGACCCGCTGTCGGCCATTTCAAACCGCCCTTTGCGATTGTACATGGCTCCGGTGAAAGCTCCTTTTTCATGGCCGAATAACTCGCTTTCGAGCAGGCTTTCGGTCAATGCCCCGCAATGGACACTTACAAAGGGAAAAAATTTCCTGGGTGAATTGGCATGAATGGCCCTGGCGACGAGTTCTTTTCCGGTGCCACTCTCGCCGGTAATGATCACGGAGGAATTGGTTTGTGCGACACTCTCAATTTCCCCAAGCACAATTCTCATGGCTTCACTGTTCCCGATCAGGTCTTCCACATTCTCCAGTGCGACCACCTTGTTTTTTAAGGTTTCATTTTCTTCAGATAAAGAAATTTGTTTGGTAGCGTTCCGGATCAAATGTGTTAAATCATCCGGATCAAAGGGTTTTGTGACATAATCAAAGGCACCGTCCTTCAGCGCCTTAACAGCAGTATCAACCGTTGCAAATGCGGTCATGACAATGACAATGGAATCTTTTTTCAACGCCTTTATCCTGCGGAGCATCTCAAGTCCATCCATTCCTGGCATTTTAATATCAGCAAGAATGATATCAAACTGGTCGGATTCAAGCATGGTCAATGCTTTCTTTGCATTTTCGGCGCATTCAACACGATATCCGTCTTCAATAAACCAGTTGAAAAGCGAATCTCTTACAGATTCTTCATCGTCCACAATCAGTATGGAAATTTTTTTCGCCATCAGGTTTTCTCCTTAATTTTTTATCAAAGGTAACGTAACTGAAATGGTCGTACCATGCCCAAGTTCAGATTTGACGAGTATTTTCCCTTTGTGGTTCTGAACAATTCCATGAACAATGGCCAGCCCTAATCCGATGCCGCTGGCATCCTGTTTTGTCGAAAAGAATGGTTCAAAAATGTGCGGAATATCTTCCGCGGCAATACCCAGTCCGTTATCAATAATTTCAAAGTTAACTGTTTCATCATCATTATTTTTGGTCTTGATCTGGATCTCCCCGTTTTCAAGTACCGCTTCGGAGGCATTTACGATCATTGCCACACATGCCTGCTTGATCTGGTTCGGGCTGCAGTATATCAGATCGGACCTGGCAGAAAGATCTGCAATGAAACTGATATTGGCAATTTTTATCGGATGGATCATCAAATCATAGGTATCCTGGAGTATGTCATGCAGATGCCTGGGCTCAAAATCATCCTGATCTTTTCTTGAAAAATCCAGCAGGCTTTTAACGATGTCTCCGCACCGTTTTGTTTCATTTTCTATCAGCTTTAAATGTTTGAGCATCGAATCCTTTTTAGCATCGTTCAATTCGGGGTTGCTCAATTGCTTATAGAGTAGTTTTGTGTAAATCAGGATTCCCGACAAGGGGTTATTGATCTCGTGGGCAACGGAAGAGGATAACTTTCCAAGCGAGGCCAGCCTCTCCACATGCATCAGTTCATTTTGCGCTGCACCCAATTCCTCCGACTTTTTCTGAACTTTGTATTCAAGTTGCTGCGACCAGTTTTCCAGCTCGTTCGTTGCTGCTTCAAGGTTATCAAGCATTTCATTGAATGCTTTGGAAACCATCCTCATATCGTCCAGCTGATTGGGCTTAATTTCAACCCGGGTGCTTTTATCTCCGTTGGCAACAGCAATGCTCGCTTTGATCAATGCGTTTAAGGGGTCTTTGATGCGCCTTCTCGTAAATAAAATTAAAAATGAAAAAAGAAACAATGTAATGAAAATGGCAAGTAAATAAAATTCGATGGACGACTTTTTTACAGCCCTATCGAGCTCTTCCAGGGGAATTTTAATGATCAGTGAACCAAGCACTACATCAGTTGCCTTATGTGCATGACATGAACTGGCATAGCACGACTTTTCATTCAGGATAGGCGATCGGATCAACAGGTGCCGGCTCCGGTTATCATTTTGAATCATCTTGCAATCACTGTTTACATCGATGATTTTATAGGAAGTGTTTTTGCCGGGAAACATTGACCTGATGTTGGCATGGCAGCTGATACAATTGGGGTTGCTGTGGCTGCGGCTTGTATCAGAGGCAATGGATGAATAAACCAGGTAATCTTCATTATCATACATGTTCACTTCGTCGATTCCCGGCAGGGTGTTGATAATATCAAGCGTGAACTGGAGTGAACTTTTATTGTTCTCCAGCATGGAATGATACAACGCGCCCTCAACGATGGAGCCGATGTTGCTGCCACTCTGCCGGATGACCGTATTCAGGTACTGCTCATTGACCGATCTGAAGATGATGCTGAAGGATACAAAAAGGAAAACAGATAAAATAGTGATCGCCAATACAACACGGCCATAAATCGAAGATCGGAATTTAACATACTTTTTATAAATTCCATTCCCATTGCTGTTCGGTTGTTTTTTCCTTAAAAACATGGCATCACATTGTTTGGAATATGAACTAAATACTGAGGATCAACAAGTAACTTTTGATTGCAAATTACAAAAAAACTGGTGGAAATACACCAGTTTTAAATTTATATTTTCAGGTCGGATGTCCGATATATATGGTAAGGTGAATTGCAATATTTGTCCCTGGTGCACTTAGAGCTTGTTTCGCTAACATTGTGGTTCAATGATTTAACTTATTGCCACCAATGGACGCAAAATTTTTTATAAATGGCACAAAGACTTTTCAACCTTCTGTCACACGGGCAAACGATAGAGGTTTAAAAATTCTTTCTGGAAATCCTTCCATATTTCCTCGGGCAAGGATGCCAGTGTGTGATCGGATAATTCGCCTCCATCCTGCAAAACAACCATGGATGTTTCCGGTGAGCAGGATTTCATGGTCGTTGCCAGGAAATCCTTGAATCGGAGTAGTTCATTGGCAGACCAGTTTGTTGCATCATCGGCAAAATAACATGATTTTATCTCCGCGATCCAGTTGGTGGGTTTAATCTTATAAATCCATCCTTTGCCATATGGATCTTCATTCAGCACTTCAGTGCGTTCACTCAGCAGGGAGTTCGTACTCAGGATTTTCCCTGAAACTGGTGAGAAAATGCTGAGCAATTTGCCGTTCTGATCTATTTCAGTCAGCAATTCCCCTTTGCTGATCATCTCACCGGGCTTTTTAAGGCTGGTGAATTTCACCTCTCCGGTAATATGCAGTAAAAGATCATCAAGCCCGATTGCAGCGGCTCCTGACTTTTCCATATACATCCACGTGTGGTTGTTGCTGTAAAACAATCCCTGCGGAATTTTCAGCATGCTGGCTGAAAGGATACCCAGTGCTTTTTGAATCCGGGTGCCAATTTTTACCTGTTTGTTCAATGCGATCGAAAAAGGGACCAGCAAGGCCAGGAAAGCGATGATAATGAGATATTCCAACCCCTTGGTTGCGAAAATATCGTAATAACTGAATCCGTCCATAATTTTATTTATTTGTTTTCATTAACCCATGATGGTGAATCACGCAATACTGGCATGCGTTGAATGACCCACCTGAAAATCCATATTTCTGTAAATATCACGGCCAGGGTAACGGTAAATTCCATCCATGACGGAACATATCGAATGGCCATATCCCACCTGAACCCGATAACCGTGACATTTAACCTGTTTAAAATGACGCCTGCCATGGTGATGATGGCTGCAATTTTAATTAGTTTAATATTATTGGTCCTGTAACTGATGAAGAACAGGATCATTGGAAAAAGGACAAACCCGAGCATTTCAAGCAGGAACCAATACCCCATCGGGGTGTTGAGAAGATCCCAGTTTTGCCCGTGAATAAAGACAAGCAATTGAAGGAAAAAATAAGCAAACATGGCACCTGCACAGATCTTGGATAACCCGCGTATGATGTCTTTCTGTGCCTGATGATTTTTTTCACTGATCTGCGCGAAAAAAACCTTGTGGCTGATGGATCCTTCAAAAATGACCATGGATAACCCGGCGAAAATACTGGATACCAAAAACATGATTGGAATAAATTCCGAATACCACAGCGGATGTATCTTATCTTTGGCCATGAGGTAAAGCGCACCCAATCCCGATTGATGAAGGGTCGACAGGGTGATTCCAAAAATAACAGCAGCAATGGTCATCCCTGAAAGGATTTTTCGGGCTCGTCTTGCCCCAAGCCATTCTGCCACAGCTGGTGAAAATTCAATCAATTCGGCAATCATGTATAAAAGAAAATGCCACGCCACCAGGAAAAGAACAGAACTGGTACCAAAACCGTTCCCGATAATAGGGTTGATCACATGCCATGGCCGCCCCAGATCGAGAAGGAGCGCCCCGGCATAGAACACATAGGCGAGAAAACCATTCAAAACGGTAACTCTGACGATTGAATGGTACTTGCGCATATTCAGAATATAAACCATGAACGTAAGTACATAGGCCCCGCCGGCAAAAGCTACTCCGGTGACCACATCGAAACCAATCCATAATCCCCACGGGATCTCCTGCGTCAGGTTTGTAATAGAGCCGATTCCCTTCCAGAAACGGATGATAATTAACACCAATCCCAAAAGCATGACCGGAATCGAAATAATGTTAAAAGGCGTCAGCCACTTTCCTTTGGGCCTGAATTCGCTTACCAGGAATTTCCACATGGAATTCCCATCGCGGTCACCGATGATCTGAGGACTGTTACTCATCTTCTTTCTCTTCGTTAAGGTGACTGTCTTTTGTGGATTGATGGATTCCCAGTAACAATGCCGGTACAAGCACAAATACGGAAGGAACGGTGTAGAGAAATCCTTTTGTCAGTGCGGGGTAAGAAGACTGCTGAAGGTTTGTATTCATCCCCAATTCTTCAAAAGGAACCGGCGAAAGGTACAACCATCCCGTACCACCCGCGGCATGTTCTCCATAGATTTGATCGACATACAACCCTGGCTTTTCTGAAATTCTGCGATGTCCTTCTTTGATCAGGTCCCTGCGCTTTCCATATAGCAGTGCTTCATTGGGGCAATTGAAGGCACAGGCAGGGCTTTCTCCGGTTTTCAGCCTTTCAAAGCACATGTCGCATTTTTGAATTTTCGGGTTTGCACTGTGAAATTCAAATTTCGGCATGTCCCAGGGGCAGGAAACCATGCAGTAACGGCATCCCATGCATTTATTGCCATCCCAGGTAACCGGTCCCATTTTTGTTTTATGCATGGCTTGCGTTAAACATGCAGCGACACAGGCCGGTTCATTGCAATGCATGCATTGCCGTTTTATAAAAACTTCCCCTTTAGATGTTTTATACTTGTTAACAACGGTGTTACAGGTTTCATCTGTTTTACGCACGGCTGCGATCTTATTTGAGGGCAGAGGTTCCGGTAAATGATGCGCCTCCTCGCAGTCATATTCACATCCACGGCAACCCTTGCAACGGGTTGAATCGTAAAGGATGCCGTAGAATTCCACATCATTTTTGCCTTTGGAAGCGGCAATCGTATCTTTCCCAATGGCCAGTGTCATCCCAGTGACGCCCAACACTTTTAAAAAGCCTCTTCGGTTAAGTCCCATGATTCAACATTTTTTATATAAAACCACCTCTCCCGAACCCTATCGTCTAAGAAAGGGAATACTCCCGTCTCCCATGGGAGACGGGGTTGGGGGATGAGATAAAGTTATCTTGCGTTGTCAATAAATTTTGTCTGAAAATCTTCCCAAACCTCAGGTCCCAGATCTGCAAGCAAGTTGTCTTTCAATACACCACCATCCTGGAGCACAACAGTGGCAAATTCAGGAGTGGTGATCTTTGCCATAAAGGATGCCAGGAAATCTTTTAGCCTTGAAAATTCTCCTTTTAACCAGGTTGTATATTTTTCAGACATATTAAGAAATTGGATTTCACGCATCCAGTTTGCAGGCTCGATCGTGTATACCCAGCCATCCGTATAAGGTGCGGAGTTAAGGAATGTGGAATTGGTAACCACCGCTTTATTATGCGTGGTAATCGTACCGGATACAGGAGCGTAAACCTTCAATTGCTTTCCTTTCTGAACCAGGGTGAGCAACCAATCTCCTTTTTTTATCTTGTCTCCGGCATTTTTCAATTCGATTCGTGTGATGGGGCCTGTTACATGCTGAAGGAAATCATCGATGCCAATTTTCACCAGGCCATCCTTTTCCATGAAAGCCCAGGTATGGGTTTTATCAAAATATAAGCCCTTCGGGATTTTCACGGAATTTTCATCAAACGCAGCAGTAAAATGGGTAGGAATAGGAGCGGCAGCCCCTTTATTCTTTCTGGTTTGCCTGTAAGCCTGCATCATGATAACACCAATTACCCCTAATGCGATTAAAACTAAAAGCAATATCCTGGTATTGGCGTAAGATTTATTTTCCGTGGGGGTTAAATAAATTGCAGAACCATTGATTTTAGCAAGTTGTGTTTCTCGTTCATTGTTAACAAGATCACAATATCCATTCATGCTCAAATACTGTTGTCCATCAGCGAGTACCCAATTCAGGAATGACACTGCCGTTGCATTTATCGGTTTTGCGGGAGAGATAGAATAAATATTGCCAGAGAGGGCTTTGGGATATTTTCCAATCCAGACTCCCCGGGAGAAATCCTTGAGGTTGTCATAAATATTTTCCATATAATCAATCTTCCTGTTGCCATTTTTATCAATCGGTAGAAGTTGAATATTTTCGCCAAAACATTGTTTATGAACATCAACAATATCAACCAGTTTGCAAAAGCCAATTGCATCCGGATCATTTTGCACAGCTGAGATCATTTCTTTACTGGTCGTTAATTTTATTCCTGGAAATTTACCCTGGCTGGTTTTCAGAAAATGTTCCACAGCAGACCCAACAGATGCCTCATCCGTGTAATATAAATGCAATGGACGATCATGGCCGGCTCCAAGGACCATTTCCCAATTTTGTTTATCCGGATTGTTAAATATTCTTGATAAATCTTCTGTTGCAACCCCCTTCCGGTTGATTTCATCCAGAAAAGGATTTTTTGAATTTATTATGGGTACGGTCACGTCGCGGCCTACAATTATTGTCCAGAGGGATTGATTGTCAATTGCTGTAATTGATTCACCCGTGACAAATCCAACTTCAGCATTGTTGGCCGACATATCGGACATATTGATAACCGGAGATTTAATCACATTGATTTTCAAGCCCGGGTTCAATTTAGAATATTCACTGGCTAACCTTTGGGTCAGATTATATAAATCCGGTGAGGACAGCACATTCATTGAACCATTCTGGGAGAGACGGCTATCAGTTAATGTTTTATTACTGATTGCAATACTGCAATTTAGCAGTAAAAATCCGATAATTAAAAAGATCCAGGTTTTCATTTTTTTTCAAATTATTTTGATGATGACACTTGCTGTTCAATTATAGTGCCAAACCATAATTCAATGCTTAAATAGCATATAATCAATGTTATATAGAATTAGTGTGGAAAAAATAAGCAAATGAAAGTGCTGATATTTTCAACACTTCCATTTGCTTGTGAATCTAATAAACAGATTATTAGGAGTTTAACGATGGTGTAAATATTTTATACACCTGTTGAATTATTCAACATATTCTCTGTCTCAACTAAAAACTATTGAATAACCAGTTTTGCTGAACCGGTGAAATTCTCACTTTGGACACGTAAAATATACATCCCGGGAGGAATGCCTGAAATATCGAAAACATGCTCCATCATTGGATTTGTATCTCTTTTGATTGTGGCACCTAATAATTTTGTACCGAACATGTTAATGAGTTCTGCATATACATGGTCACTGACATTCCGGATAAACACCCTGAAAGTTCCATGTGCCGGATTTGGATAAACTGAAAAGTTGGCGTTCCTGGTGTGTTCCTCCAGTCCAACACAATTATCGAAGACAAATGCAATATGGATCGTTGCTGTATTGCTGCACCCATCTTTGTTGGTCACCATGACGGAATAGGTTTGCACATCGTAACCGATTCCGGCTGTTGAAACTGTAAGATAGCGGCTTGTTGATCCGGTCGACCATGAGTAGGCGATCCCCTGGTTTCCTGCATCAAGGCGAATTGTGTCATAAATGCAAACAGAAGAATCGGCCGGACCGAGATAAACATAAGGCAAAGGATAAACCACCACGCTGGTATACCCGGTAAGCTGGTTGAAGCCATCGGAGACTACAACATGGTAAGTGGTTGTTTCATTTGGGGTAACCAGTGGATTAGCCTCCTGTGATGTAAAATCACCCGGAGCAGAACTCCAATGATAGGAATAGTTGCCGGAACCACCCCCGGATAAAACAAAAAGTTGCGCCGTATCACCGAGGCATATTGCATTGGGAGTTGAAACGGGGTTGATCGAGAGTGGTCCTCCCTCTACCGTTATGATCACCTGCGAAGGAAAACTTTCACAACCACTTGCAAGGTCTTTAACCCGGAGAATATAAATTAATGTCTGGCCCATGTTGCCCGTGGACGGGTCAGGTACCGATGAGTTAAATCCGGAAGGATTTGAAGTCCAGGAGTAGCTGTAGTTTCCATACCCTCCACTTGCGGTTCCATGCAACGTAGTGCTGGTACCATTGGCAATGGTAACATTGCTGCCGGCATCGGCCAATGGAACCGGATGGACCAAAGCGATGGTCGTATCGTATACCGAATGAGCACACACATCAGTTACTTTCACCGTATATATATTGGTCCCCACGGGCGGAGTAATGACAACAGTGCTGTCATTTCCCGGGATATTCCAGTAGTAATTCAATGGCATAATCCCTCCGCTGGTATTTGCCTTTAGTTCAACAGTACCGCCATAACACAGGGTTGTATCCGGATTTGGGACAAGAGACATAGGGGTATAATCATCAATGTAGACCGTATCCCTTTTGATTATTCCATCGCAGGATATCTGATTCAATGTGATGATGACCATCTTTTGGCCTTCAGGAATGTTGTCAGGAATAGGGTGGATGACAACATTGACACTATCCTGTCCTGGACGAAAAGTCACGAAATCGCCGATTGTTGAATAATCAATGCCATTCACGGCAGTGCCACCGATTGTATAATGAATGGTGTAAGGGTAATCAAGTAATGCCATCAGCCTGAAATTAATGGCAACATCATTGCATCCTTCAACTGCTTTGCTGCCAAGTTGAAGGATTGAATTGCTGTTGATCATATTTACACCCGGGCTGCTGAAACTGTTTTGTTCAAGAAAAACCCCGGAGTCCAACTTTTTATCAACCGCATCACCGATGGCCAGTTTGATATGGTATGTTGAACAGGGTTGAACCACATGCCAGGCACTGAAAACATAGGTCAGTCCATCGTACTGGTAATATTGACCACCCGGGTTCGCCCACCTGGATGCAGTGTTCGCACAAATATTGTTGATGGTCACAAACGTGTTCATGGAACCGGGCATGAGAGCGATATTGACACTGTTGTTGGAATAAGGTCCGCTGATCCCGGGTCCGCTGAGGAAAAATCCGAATGCGTCGTTAAATTCGTTACAATATTCGAAAAACTCCTCAGAACCAAAAACATAACGGAACCGGACTGTGTCAAATTGCGGAATGAAATCAAATTCTATCACAGCTTTGTCAAGCGTGTTTGACCCTGACAGGGAATTCAGGTCCGGGTCACCTGGTCCTCCAACCTGAGCACCTGCACCACTTTCATCATTTGGTCCAATGGCAATGCTTGCACTTCCCGTTGTCATAAGGATTCCGCCTGTCAGGCCTAACTGTGAGGCGGCAACACCTGCAGTGGCGAAGGATCCAACCTGGTTGGATGAAATGACACCCGATGTACCGTTAAATGTAACGTTACTGATGGTAATGCCTTCGCCAACCAGGTAATTCTGAACCAATTGCTCGGGAGTCATGTTCATAGCGGAACCCTGTACCACCGTCAGTTGCGCATGTACAAGGCTGGTGAGCATCAGGCATGTTCCAATGATAAATATGTTAAAATATTTTGCCATTTTGCTACTTCGCTATTTCGCTATATCCTTCTTTCATTACCTCGCTGCTCAATAATGCTTCATAAAGCACCTCAATGGGATGAAGCGCCTTTCTCCCGGTACCATCCATGATCTGGTGACGACAGGAAGTTCCGGGTGCGGCGATGATTACATCCCTTGCGGCCTTTCTGATTTCAGGGAATAACACGAGTTCTCCGACCTGCATCGACACATCATAATGTTCTTTCTCATAGCCAAATGACCCGGCCATTCCGCAACAACCCGACTTAATTTCCTCCACCCTGTAGTTCACAGGAATTGACAGCATCCTTTTCATCGGCTCCACCGATGCCAGGGCTTTCTGATGGCAATGCCCGTGTAGTTTGATGATCCTTTCCCGATCCGTAAAAAGTCCGGATAAGGGGTGAATATGCTCCTGCTCCTTTATGGGGGAGGACCGAGTTGGGTGTTGCAAAATAAACTCATCAAACATAAGTGCGTTCTTTGCAAGTTTTAAAGCGGCTTCTTTCAAAGGGGCATCGACCAGGTCGGGATATTCATCACGAAAAGTAAGAATCGCGGATGGTTCAATCCCAATTAACGGGGTCTCCGGTGTGATCAGGTCTTTTAACTTCTGAACATTATCATTGGCCAGCTTTTTAGCTTTTCTGATGAGTCCTTTCGAAAGAAAAGTACGGCCACTTTCACAATGATCCGGAATGAGGACGCGGTAACCGAAAGCATTGAGCAATATGATCGCCTTTATGCCAACCTCCACATCGTTGAAATTTGAGAATTCATCAGCAAACAAATAAACGATCGGTCCTGAAGTTCCTGCGCCGGCAGCTTGTGGTGAAATTCTGCCATCGTAAAGATTTTTTACGGCCCATACACGGAGTGTAGTATTGTATAGCAATGGAACATGCCTTTCCGGTGCAAACCGAAGGAGTTTTTTTGTGATCCCTGAAAGGAATTTATTTGTCTGGAAGATATTGAAGAGGGCAGGAGATATGGTTCCCAATTTGTTGATCAGGCTGATGTTAGCGATAAGCCATGACCTGAGCGGAATTCCATTGGAGTCATACCAGTGCTGAAGGAATTCTGCTTTTAATTTGGCGATATCCACGTTCGAAGGGCATTCTGATTTGCAGGCCTTGCAGGAGAGGCAAAGATCCATCACTTCATAAATCTCCTTATGATCAAAGGGATTCGTTTTGGATGAATTGGTGAGGAACTCCCTGAGAATGTTCGCTCTTGCACGGGTAGAAGTATTTTCATCTTTTACAGCCATATACGACGGACACATATATCGGCCGGTGATCACGGTGTTACGGCAGTCGCCTGAGCCGTTGCACTGTTCTGCCGCACGCAGGATCCCATGGCTTCCCGAAAAATCAAATGTTGTCGGGATGTCACGCGATGGTTTTCCAGGCACAAACCGCAGGCTGGTATTCATTTTAGGAGTATCAACAATTTTATTGGGATTAAAAATGTTTCCCGGATCCCAAACCTCCTTTATACTCTTGAACAGGTCGTAATTCTTCTGTCCGAGCATGAATGGGATAAATTCACCTCGCAGCCTGCCATCGCCGTGTTCTCCTGAGAGCGATCCATTGAATTTTTTCACCAGTTTTGCTGTCTCCTGGGCTACGGTATGAAAGAGTTCAACATCTGCAGGATCTTTGAGATTCAGTACAGGCCGGAGATGCAGCTCCCCTGAACCGACATGGGCGTAATAAACGCAGTCAAGTCCCAACCGGGCAAGCATAGTATTGAATTCTCCGATATACTCAGGAAGTACTTCCGGGTTTACAGCGGTGTCTTCTGTTACCGGAACAGGCTTACGGTCGCCGGGATAGTTGGAAAGCACTCCCAGTCCTGCCTTACGCAGATCCCAAACTTTTTTAACATCCGGCGGAAAGATGATCGGGAAGTGATATCCAAGGCCGGCAGCGCGCATCTCTGCTTCAAGCCGGTGAAAAATGTCCATGATCTCCTCCCTTGAATCGCGGGCAAACTCAACAATCAGGATTGCCCCGGGATCGCCATCAATGAAAAAACGGTTCTGCCGCTGCGTAATGTTATCTTTGGTGCAGTCCATGATGGCTTTATCCATCAATTCCACCGACCCCGGTTGATATTTTAATGCTACAAGATTGGCTTTCAATGATTCAGCAATAGTGTGGCAATGAATACACACCAGGGCTTTCTCCACCGGAGGCAATGGAACAAGGTTCAGTTTTATTTCGGTGATAAACATGAGCGTACCTTCACTGCCGGCAATAAGTTTGCTGAAGTTGAACCGAGACGGGTGACGGGTGACGGGTGACGGGAATCCTGATATATGTGATTCGTGAAGGGTGGTGGCTGATTCATAATTTGGTTCCAGGTGATTTTCACTTGTCACCCGGATCGCATCACCTTCAAATGGTTCTGTTTCCAGCAGCAGGTCAAGCGCATAACCGGTATTTCTCCTGTGAATAGAAGGATCAGGGTATTCTTTGCGGATGTTTTCCTGTGTCGCGGGGTCTGAAAGAATTTCATGTATTTGCCGGTAGATTTTATTTTCAAGAGCATTCCCCTGGCATTTGTTCCTGAACTCATCTGTGGAAAGTTCCTTAAATTCCACGTCGGAGCCATCACTCAGGAACCCTTTTACAGAAATCACGTGATCACGGGTACTGCCATAAAGGATTGAGTGGGCTCCGCAGGAATTGTTTCCAACCATGCCCCCCATCATGCAACGGCTTGAGGTACTTGTTTCGGGGCCAAAGAAAAGGCTGTATTTTTCAACTGCTTTGTTGAGTTCATCCAGGATCACCCCGGGTTGTACACGGACCCATTTTTCGGCGGGATTGATTTCCAGGATGTTGGTCATATAACGCGATATGTCCACTACCAGTCCCTGCCCGACCACCTGACCGGCAAGGGAGGTGCCTGCTGCACGTGGAATCAGGGGGATTTTTATTTCATTTGAGAACCGGATCAGTTTCTGAATGTCCGATGAATTCCTGGGACGGGCCACCCCTGCCGGGACTTCGCGATAGGCAGATGCATCGGTGGCATAAAGCAGCAGTTGAATTTCATCAGTATAAATCTCCCCCTCGAGGTCAGGCAGTAATTTTGCTATTTTTTCAATAAACTCTTTATGCTGCATCATCATACGTCATTTGATTGATTTCAGCAGGTCGATCCATGCTGGAGAACTTTGCATTGCCAGGAACTCAGGCTGGACGGATAACCGCTGTTTATCAGAAAAACCTTTGGATGCAGCAATTTTAAGCTGGTCAATTGCATGGTCGTATTCAGTACGGCGTGCGAAAAGGATGGCTCGCATATAATTAGGCTCTGCGTTGGGGGCGTCTGCCATCTCGTAAATTGCAATGATCTTTATGGCTGCATCTTCATTTTGCTTAGCAAGTGCGGCGTTGGCATTCATGTAGCAATAGAGGCTGAGGAAGGCAAGCAACCTTCTGTCCTTCAAGGTGTCTTCAGGGTTGATATTTTCGTGCCGCGTGACATGTGCCGCGTGACTTCGAATCCATTCTTTCCACCATGACAGGTCCTTTGACTGCAACGCCTGCATGAGTTGCTGCTTTTCTTCTCCCTCTTTTTTCAGGACATTATTGCGATAGGCGACCTGTGATTGGTATGCCGGTTTCATCTCCAGGGATATCAGTTCTGATTTCCATTTTTCGGCAGAGCCCAGGCCGGTTATAAAAACAACCGCTTCCCTGCATGCATCGGCCGCAGCGATCAATTGGTTTTTCGCCGTTAACATCTCAATCCGTGAGTTGAAGGTGTTCATTAAATTTGATATGAACGCATCATCCTTTTTAATCATGCCGTCGCGCATGGCATTCAGGGTGATCCATGAAAATGCTTCGTCCATTTCTTCAACCGGTGGCCATTCATGTTTGCCGGGGAAGGCAGTGATGACATGACGCACACCGGCATGTGATAAAGGTTCGTCCAGTTCAAGCAATTCGCTCATGTTGAAATCAGCTGTTCCGGCTATGCCGAAATAATCAAATTTATAACGGATCGGCTGGTCTCCGCCGCCAAACCCTGCACCACACCCGATCACCCCTTTCACAGGGACCTGGTACATCGCAGCCATGGTGGCGACCCTTGCCCCGCCTGAAAATCCAAGAAAATAGATCCGGTTCGTATCGACCGGATATACGGTGAAAACCTCCTTTATCAGGGCAGCGACGATTTCCCTTACTTCTTCCTGTGGGAGCCCGTTCTTTGCATCCATTGAGCCCATCATGATAAAGCCGAATTTGTCGGCGAGTTCTTTGTACAAGGACAAGGGCAATTTTCCATCTCCATGCGGATCAAATGCTATGATCACGGGATAAAACTGTTTCCCATTCTTCCCGCTCCCTTGTGGGGTCTGTAAAGGGGGAACATACAAGGCATAAGACCTGCCGGGATTATCGGTACAGGCAATTGTATGCAATACACCTGCCTGCGGCAATGACTTGTTTGTGCAAACCCGGTCGTGACCTTTATAGGTGCAGGAAATAGAAAAGGCTGCAAGGACGCAACCTGCAACGAGAATTGAAATGGCCCTCACTTCTTGTAAAAGTTCGTAGATTCAAAGATCTTGTCGGCCGACTTTGCAATAAACCCACTGTAAATCTTTCCATTGCTGTCGGGATATCGTTTGGCGAATTCGTAATAGCAACCTGGTATTTCAAACAGCCCTTCCCTGAAATTGAACTGAACCATTCCGGCACGAATGCTTGACTGTTCAAGCAACTCTTCAGGAGTTCCCTGGATTTCGCCACCTGCATCATTCATCTGAAATCCATGCGATTTCAGGAATGCATTTACTTTCTGTAAAGAGTCAAATTTTTTAAGCCGGTTCACACTCACCGTGAAATGGTTGGCACAAAAACCGTTCACATAAAGCCAGGCCGCGTATTCTGATTCCGACCGCAGTTTCTCATAGATCTCAAAGGATGGGATTCCCGACAGGTTGCCTGCATAAATCAAATCATCAGAATTGTGAACAGTGGCAGGGATTTTGACGATCCAATCCCAGATGGTTTGCTGCAAAAACGGGCTGAACTCTTCGGTAAGCAGTTCGCTGATGAACACCCTCGGTGCTTCCCTGTCGGTTTTATGCTCAAAATGTTTCGCATACAATTTTTTTGCATCGAAATGGTAGTCGCCCTTGAATTCATAGCCGTTTTTCAGGAAAATCCCTGCCAGTTTATTCACACCGATGGAAGGATGTCTGAATGTACGGAATGCGATGTGGTCGTTGATTACGGTTTCACCCTCGTCAACGAAAAGATCAAAAATCTTCTTGGTTGATGGATTCTGCTGGATGTAACCAGACCAGAGACGGTCGAAGATATCGGAGTAGAGCATCATGATTCAGGATTTACGATTTACGATTGAAGTGCTGATTTCAGGTTTCGGTACAAGAATTTTCTTTTCGATTTACCGGGGCATTTGGTTCTTCAAAAATCGAAAATCCAAAATCGTATATCCGAAAACCTACAGATATTCCGGGAACCTTTTTAGAATGATCTCATTGAGCATTTCAAGCGTCAATGGTTTATAATGAAAACAGCCATTTTCCAACATTTTTTCAGCTCGTATTTTATCGGTAGGATTTAAGGAGGTGGTGAGCATAATGAAAACGATTTTACCTTTTTGTGCCTCTTCCAGTTTGCGATATTCTTCCAGGAATTCCCACCCATCCATCACAGGCATGTTGATATCCAGGAAAATCAATTCCGGTTGGGCATATCCATTTTCATCATGAGCTGATTTCGATCTATTGGTCAGGAAATCAAGTGCTTCCTTGCCATTCAAGGCGATTTCAATGCGGTTGGCAATATCAGCTTTTGCAATAACCCTTTTATGGAGAAAATTGTCAGATTCATTATCATCCACGAGCAACACACAGTTCAGTTTTTTCTTCATCTGTTTATCGTTTGGAGATTTTAAAACTAAATTCGTTTGTTTGCAATATTTACCAATGCCATCGATGGAACTTTCAACCGTTCTTGTAAATGGTCAAATTTGGTTCCGGTGTTAGGGCGTAAAGGTAACATAAAATTCAAAGAAATGGGGTACCATTCAAATGATTTCTTTCACTTCGCTTTCCACTTTTCAGAGCCTGCCGGCCGGATAGCCGTTACAGCCATTCAAAACCTTATCCCATGGCTGGTATCGTAAACATGAAGGTCGCTCCAACCTCCTTTCCAGGTTCCACCCAAATTTTACCCCCATGCAGCTCTACAATTTTTTTACAGTGGGCTAGGCCGATACCTGTTCCGGCATATTCATTCCGGTTGTGCATTCGTTTGAAAATATCGAAAATTTTCACTGCATCTTTTTCATTAATTCCGATTCCATTGTCTTCAACCGAAAACAGCCATTCCAACCCAAAAATTTCGGCGGAGACTTTAATGACGACAGGAACATTTTTTTTCCGGAATTTTATTGCGTTATTTATCAGATTCTGGAACAGCAATCGCAACTCTGTCGGATACCCATTGACCATGGGAAGATTCGTAACAGATATATCCGCGCCACTTTCCTTAATCGAATCGGCCAGGTCATCAAGTACCTCTTCCACGATTATATTGCAGTCAACGAGGGTCACCATCCGCTCTTTACCCAGCAGGGCATAGGTAAGCAGCCCATTTACCAGTTCATTCATCCGCCCTGCCGAATTATAAATAAACTCAATGTATTTATTGCCGTTTGCATCCAGGTTCCCGGCATACTCCTCCTGGATGAGCTGTGTGAAATTGGTAAGTGTGCGCAATGGTTCCTGGAGGTCATGTGAAGCGATATATGTGAACTGTTCTATTTCCCTGGTGTGAATAGCCAATTCCCTGTTGATGGTTTCCAACTCGCTGGTGCGTTCGGCAATCCGGGTTTCAAGTGTTTCATTCAATCGGGAGATTTTTTCCTCCGCCGCAAGGTGCTCTGCGACAGCCTGACGCAATGAGTCGTTTTTTACACTGATGAAGATAACTAAAAGGATGGCCAGAAACAGGAGGAATGTCAATACACTGGATTCAATTATTTCGTACAATAACATTTCATCCCATGATTGAGCACTAAAATCAAGTCCCAAAACGCCGATTGTTTTGCCGGAGTATCCATCTTTTAATGGGATCAGCACACTCCGCCATGTCCCCCATCGGTCGGTGGTTGGCCCCGAAAACAACTCTTTGCCGGTCCTGAATGGCAGGAAATCCTCATGTTTGGCCTCTGTATACTCTTGTCCCGGAGGTGAATAGTCTTTGGAATCTTCCGGTTCAGAATCTGCCATGAAAAATATCTTCCCATTTTGTTCGGCATAGATATAGGCAAATCTTGCTTCTGGATTAACACGGATTATTTCTTTGAGGATCTTTTTTACGACTTGATATTGTGGTTTACCGGTATCGCCGGGTTTTACCTCCAACACCTTCAGATTCTCTAATGGAAAAGTCGCCGCAATCGACCTGGCTACCTGCAGAATATCATCCTTTTCATCCTTTTCAAACCGGGTATAAGTGAATCGGATGTAAAAGAAAGAAAGAACGGAAATTGCTAATAGCAGAATTATTTCCGGTATTGGTTTTCTTATGAATTTGAGCAACTTCATCAAAAAGCAGTTTTTAGTCCATGATTGGATAAAACATCCCTGTTTTCAACAATATGGATCATCCCCTGCCGGGCCATCCCGGGCTTCCACTGGGATAAAAGCGGGAATCCGGGATATTTCTTTTTCTGTGCATTCGGAAATTTCATAAAGCTCTTGCTGGCGGTGACAATCCCGGAACCATCTGCATATAGCCGGTAACTTCCTGCAGGAGAATTTTTAGAGAGGTGGCTGTATTTCATCATGAAGTTTCAAAATTAACACGGAATCGTAAAATGGAAAGTTGATCCTGCCTCCCTGTCGCTTTCAACCCAAATCCTGCCACCGTGCAGTTCGACTATCTTTTTACAATGTGCCAGACCGATCCCGATTCCCGGATAGTCCTTTCGGTTATGCAATCGTTTAAAAATAATGAATATCTTTTCTGTGTCTTTTTCATCGATCCCGATGCCGTTGTCTGTTACTGAAAAGTGCCAATCAAGATGGTTTTTAATGGCTGAAATTTTTATTTCCGCAGGAAGATCCTTTTTCCGGAATTTGATTGCATTGTCTATCAGGTTGTAGAACAGTATTTTCAAGGTTCCGGCGTCGCCATAAAAGGAGGGCAGATCAAGGACTGTTATTGTTGCATTATTTTCCCTGATCATCGAGTTCATGCTGCTAAGCGTTTCATCAATTATTTTATTGCAGTCAACGATTGTTTTCAAACTTCCTCTTCCCAACAACGAATACTCAAGCAAGCCTTTAATCAGGTCTTTCATCCTGTCTGCTGCTCCGGTGACAAAGTCAAGGTATATATTGCCGTTCTCGTCCAGTTTTCCGGGATATTCCTCTATAAAAAGTTTGGTAAAGTTGGTTATGGTCAGCAACGGTTCCTGGAGGTCGTGGGAGGCGATAAAAGTAAACTGTTCCAATTCCTTGTTTTTCAATTCAAGTTCCTCATTCAATGTTTGTAGTTCAAGCGTTCGTGCCGCCACTCGTTGCTCCAGTGCATTGGTTGCATCCAACAGCGCCTTTTCTGCCAGTTTCCGTTCCGTGATATCCCGGATAATCAATTGAACAGCCGGTTTATTTTCAAGCCGGATGGCGATCGCTTTTACCTCCACATCAACTTCTGACCCATCGAACCGTAAAAATCTTTCTTCAGTGAGCGGCAAGACATGTTCATCATTTGCAATTTTTTTCATTCTATCAATTACCACAGGGCGGGAATCGGGGTGCACGAACCGGATCACCGGTTTCCCGATCAATTCTTCCGGGTTTGATGCAGCCATCAAACGGAGACATTCCTTGTTTATGAACACAATGATCCCATCCACATAAATCGTAATGGCGTCGGGAGAATTCTCAACCAGGTTGCGGTACTTGATTTCACTTTCTTTCAGGGCCTCCGCTGCCTGTTGGCTGGTGGTGATATCGAGGAACGACCATACCCTCCCTTTGGGCACACCCTCTAAGTACATTGGCTTTGAAATGCGTTCGAAGATTCGTCCATCCTTGAAGTACAACAAATCGTATGTTTCAGATTCGGGTTTACGGTATATATCAGAGATGTTGCCAATAAATTTTTCGGGATCGATGAGTTGGTTCTCCACAAAATCCAACAGCATTTTGTCGTTTCCCGATGAAAGAACCTCCTCGGTTATACGCCACATCCTGACAAATTCAGCGTTCGTTTTGATAACCGATCCGTTGCGATCGACAGCAAGGATGCCACTGCGGATTGACTCAATGGTTGCCTTTGTCAGAGACAGTGAATTTTGCAATGCCTCTTCTGCCTTTTTGCGACTGGTAATATTTTCGATAAAGCCCTCTATACGCACCAAACGCCCTTCTGAGTCAAGGACCGGCATGGTGTTCAGATTTCCGATAAATGAACTGCCGTCCTTGCCGCGATATAAATTCTCGAACGTTTTCAAATCCGGGTTTATCTCCATCTGCCGGATTATTTCCGTACGGCGGTTTGGGTCAACAAATACATCGGTAGAGATGTTTTTTATCGTTTTAAGGGCATCTTCCACTGAATCGTAGCCAAACATTGCTGCAAATGCCGGATTGACTGAAATTACTTTCCCATCAGGAGTCGATTGAAAAATTCCGAAACTTGAATGTTCAAAAAGCCTCCGATATTTCGCCTCACTTTCACGCAATGCCTCCTGTATCCTCATCCGTTCGGTGATATCAACCATGGTAACAATAGCATGTTCGCCATTTTCGCCGACAACACCTGACATGTGAACCCGTGTTGACCTTTTTTCATCATAAGAGAGCGTCACATCACAGGTGTTTTTTGTTTTACTTTCAAAGATATTTTCGAGAAATTGATTGAATTCTGGTATTGTATCAACGAAGAGGAAAAAGCGGATCTTTGTGTTTTTCAATCGCGATCGCTCTCTGCCCAATAATAGAGAGCCATGCAGGTTAATTTCAACAATGCTGCCATCCCTGGTCAGTGTAACGTACCCGGTAGGGGCATGGTCATACAGTTCAGTATACCGGTTGCTGGCAACCTCTGCCATGGCCCATGCATGCCGGAGTTCACTGTTCTGCAACTCCAGCTCCATCTTGTTGATTTCAAGTTCGCGAATGAGTTCCTGGGTTTCGGCTTCAGTCAGTTGGTGGCTGAATGCCGTTGCCTTTCTTTTATACAGTTCTTCTGCCCTCTGGCGATTGATTGATACGGGTTTTTTATCGTCTTTTTCCATGTTCTTCAGGTTGCGTTAACCCGGTAAATTCTTCAGCGGCTGAAAAATCCCTCTTGTAAAGGTAATCAATAAATCAATGGTTAGTAAACAGAACCTAAAAAGAGGGTGAATAACTCATTCTGCAAAAGGAATCGTAAATCTGAAAGCTGATCCGGTACCTATTACGGATTCTACCCAAATTTTGCCGCCATGCAATTCGACAATTTTTTTACAATGGGCCAAGCCGATGCCGGTTCCTTCATAATCGCTTCTGTTTTGCATTCGTTTAAAAATTACAAAAATCTTTTCGTAATCTTTTTCACCGATTCCGATGCCATTGTCCTTTATCGTGAACAGCCATTCGGTTCCGAGGGATTCTGCAGAAACAGTTACCTCCGGGCGAATCTCCCTCTTACTGAATTTGATCGCGTTGTTGATCAGGTTCTGGAATAACAGCCGTAACTCAGTCGCAAAACCATACACCCTTGGAAGTTCGTTTACTGTGATGACCGTATCGTTCATTTTAATGGAATCTGCGATGTCATCGAGCACCATTGCAACAACTTGATTGCAATCCACCATGGTGCGTTCACTTTCTTTTCCCAGCAAGGAATATTCGAGCAATCCGGTGACCAGTTCGCTCATCCTGGTAGCAGATTTGTTTATAAAATCAATGTAATTATTCCCATCGTCATCCAACCTGCCGGCATATTCCTCGTGGATCAACCTGGTAAAGTTTTTAAGGGTATTCAGCGGTTCCTGGAGGTCGTGTGTGGCAATATAAGTAAACTGTTCAATTTCCCTTAGATGGAATGAGAGTTCCCGGTTGATGGTTTCAAGTTGATGGGTGCGTTCGGCAATACGTTGCTCAAGGGTCGCATTGACATTTTGCAGTTCCTCCTCAACTTTTTTACGCATGGTAATATTTTGGCCTTGTGCGATGGTGGCGATCGGCGTCTGGCCATCCGGCGTAAAGATTGTGGCCGAATTCCACAACACAGTGTTAATTGATTGGTCCAGGTTCAGGATTTCAATCTCGACGCTCTCCCATCGCTCACCAGAAAATGTTTTGCGGATAAGTTCCATATACCTTTCAACCTGTTCGGGAGGGAAGAGTATCTCCAGCGGTTGTCCGATGACATCAGCCTCCAGCCAGCCTGTAAGGAATTCAAAAGCGTGATTGAAGCGAGTGATGCGGAATTGCGTGTCCCATACAATGATGGGTGCATTTGCATAGTTGATCAGGTTTTCCAGGTAGGCATTGGTCTCCCTAAGCACCTTTTCAGCGAGCTTTTTTTCGGTGATATCATGGTAGGTGATGACAACGCCATATCCGTCCAGTGCCAATGGCGCAGCCGATACGTTTATCCAGGTGACCCTGTCATCACTTTTAAAAATGCCCATCTCCACATTGTCCACCTGGGTTTGTTCTTTAAGTGCCCGGACACTGGCATACTCTTCAACCGGCATGGGTGTGCCATCGGCCCTGACGATCGTCCATTCTTCACCGCTGATTGAACGACTCTCGTGTTCGTCACGCGAGATGCCCAACAGGTTTTCCGTAATCTTGTTTGTTTCGATGATATTTCCGAGGGAATCCGAAATTGTGATGCCAACAGGAAAGATATCAAACAACTTCTGGTATTTGGTGAGGCTTATGCTTAACAGTTGTTCTGACTTTTTCCGCTCTGATATATCCTGGAATACCGTGGCAAAGTTGCCCAGTGAAGGACAATAGACCGAAATTGTGAAATATTTGTCAAGAGGAGGGAAGTAGGATTCAAACTTAACAGGCTGGCCAGTTGTGGCCACATGTAAATAGACGTCAAAATAAGGCGGTTCACCGACGCTGTATGCTTCCCGGCCTGTTTTCCCGATGACAGTTTCCCTGGAAATACCGAGGGTTCGCTCAAAAGCAGGATTGATTTCAATAATGATATAGTCATTCGGGATACCTTGATCGTTGTAGGTTAGTTTATGAAGAGCCGCACCTTCTGCCATATTCATGAACAAATTTTGAAATTTGGCTTCACTTTCCTTTAACAACTTGTTATGATAGGCTTTTTCAGAAATTCCCCTGGCAAATGCAGCCAGCATTTTTGAAATTTTGTCAAACTGTTGGGTTGACATCACTGGAACTTCATTCAAAGCGGCCATGAAATCCTCCCTGTTTGCTCCAATTTCATCCGCATATTTGTTCAGGCTCACTTCATCCAGATCTTCATTCCGAACCTGGCCGATCATCCAGTTGGCGATATGGCGTCCGCCAACGGTGATGATCGTGCCAGTTTCCTGCAATCCCGCAATCAAACATGTGGAACTCGTCCTATCTGATGCACTTTGCAGGCCATGAGATGCAGCTGTCAGGTAGCATTTTGAGAGTCCTTTGCCCGTTTTCCTGATAATTTCCTCGCACAACCTGCAAAAATGACTGGGTTTGGTAATGGGTGTTCCATCAGGATGGGTAATGATGGAAGCAACGCCGGTAGCATCAGAAAACAGATCCTGTAATTGCTGGATTTCATCCAGGTTGAAAATGTCTCCGAACTTCAGAGCGGTTTCTTTTTTTGCAGCTGAGTTTATATCATCATCCCCGGTTTTCATATAAACTTTGTTTTTAGCTTTGGCAATATAACCCGGAACCAAGAGCCCATGGGGTCATGGTTTGTATTCAACAGGAATGTCAAATCTGAAGGTCGAACCAGCATTTTTTCTTGATTCTACCCAAATATGCCCTCCAAGCAATTCAACAAACCCTTTTGCAATCGACAGTCCAAGGCCATTGCCTTCATGGGTGCGGTTCAGGTCGAATTCTTTTTGCATAAAGGGCTCATAAATTCTTTTTTGGGTTTCATCGCTCATCCCGATCCCGGTATCTGTCACGTACCATTCAAGAACCGTCTCTTTTATTTCGCAGCCCAGGGTGATCGATCCTGTACTGGTAAACTTTACGGCATTATCAACCAGTTGGCCTAAAATATTGCCAAGGATGTCTTTATCCGAACCGATGTAAAAATCAGCGGAAGGAACCTGTGTGGCAATGATCAGCGACAGTTTTTTTTCTTTACAGGGCTCCCTGAACTTTTTCTGAATTTCATGAAGTACGGTAACCGGAGAAAATGAGCTGATTTTCAGTTCTTTATTTCCTGAAACGATGAGTGAAATATCCATGATGTTGTTTACGGTTGAAATCAGCCTGTTGCTGCTGGTATTCAACATGGCAAGATATTCTTCTCTTTCCTGGCTTGAAAGGGATGGGTCGGCCAGCATGGGCCCGAATCCAAGGATCCCGTTCAAAGGGGTGAGAATTTCATGCCTGATATTGCGGATAAAGGCAGTTTTTAGCCGGTCGCTTGCTTCTGCTTTTTCTTTTGCTTTAAGCAGTTCATCTTCAAACCTTTTCCGGTCAGTAATGTCTCTCGAAATTCCAAAAGTCCCGATGATCTTCCCATCTTTGTCACGGAGTGGCATTTTTGTTGACAACGCCCAGGTGTCGGGCCGATCGGCCCAGGTTTCTTTTTCTTCGGTGATCAAAGGGTTCCCGGAACGGATAATTTCCTGCTCATCAAGGTAAGCGGCCTGGGCATGCTCGCTGGTGAAGAAGTCGAAGTCGGTTTTACCAATGGCTTCGGCGGAGTTGCTGATGCAGAACGATTTGTTGTTGGATTTGCTGATCCTTAAAAACCTGCTGTCCAGATCTTTGAAATACAGGTGGTCAGGGATATTGTTCATCATGGCATCCATCAGGTACTTTTCCATCCTCAGTGCATCTTCTGCCTCTTTGCGCTCGGTGATATCAATGAAGCTGATCACTATTTCGGTGATGGCATTGTTGTTGTCCAACACCAGGGAACCATTGACTGCAAGCCAAACGATGTCATCGGTGGAAGGGCGATAAACACCGACCCGGAAATCTTTGATTGGTTTTTTGGCTGACAGGACCTGGTTCACCGGAAACTTTTCTACGGGCAATGTGGAATAGTCTTCATTCAGAAATTTCCAGTACGGATCAACATCCATCCTGCCGATCATTTGGGCTTCACTTAATCCCAGCAATTCTGAAGCTTTAGGATTGCTGATGATGATGGAACTATCCGGTGCATGAAGGATAACACCGGCATCAAGATTCATGAGCAAGCCCCGGTATCTTTTCTCGCTTTCGCGCAAAGCCTCCTCTGTAGCCTTTCGCTCCTGGAGCAATTCCGTTTCATGCATCACCCTGATGATGGAAGGCAACAGCCTTTCGTGTTTTGATTTCAGGACATAATCCGTTGCACCATTCAGCAGTGATTCGATGGCAGCGTCTTCTCCCATTTTCCCCGTTACGAAAATAAACGGGATGTGCGGATAATGGTTTTTTACCAATTGTAATGCTTCCAATCCTGAATAATCCGGAAGTTCATAATCCGATAAAACAATATCTACCTTTTTTTCCTTCAGTACCTTCTCAAAATCATCCTCATCATCAACAACATAATACTCATTGATGTCGCATGCGTTGGTAAGATAGGATTTTATCAAAATAGCGTCTGCTTCCTGATCTTCGAGATGAAGAATGTTGATCTTTTTATTCATTTGATTGTTACCAAAGTGATATAGACCTCGCGCTAACCTTCTCCCTGCAGCAGCGGGAATTCCCCTTCTCTTTTGGGAGCAGGGGCCAGGGGATGAGACATATTCGGCAAACTAAAATAAAAGGTTGCGCCGACTTCCTGTTCGCCTTCGGCGCCACATCGGCCCCCATGACGGCCAATGATCCGCTTTACATTGGCCAGGCCTATCCCGACTCCCTCGAAATCCCTGGTTTTGTGCAACCGCTGGAATACTCCGAATAATTTCTCGGTGTACTTCATCGGGAAGCCTGCCCCGTTATCTTTTATAAAAAATGTTGTTTCATTGCCGTTTGAAGCACTGCCAATATGGATGAGTGCTTCAGGCTTTTTCCCGGTATACTTGATTGCATTTGAAATGAGGTTGGTCCACACCTGCCTGATCAGTTCTTCATCACCGTATACATCAGGCAAGGATTCTATTTGAAATGTGATCGACCTGTTTTGCAACTCGGGTTCAAAAAATTTGATGACCTTCTGGACCATCGGAGCCGATTGGATCCTGGATTTTCGCAATTCAGCCTGGTTCAGTCTTGAGAAGGACAAAAGTGCATCAATCAGTTGTGCCATCTCGAAGGCTGAACTTGAAATCCTTTGCAGGTACCCGATTTTTTCTTCAGTCAGTTCAGTGGATTGATTATTCATGATCAGATCGATAAAACCCCTGATATGCCGCAGGGGGGCTTTTAGATCATGTGATACCGAGTAAGAAAAGGTTTCAAGTTCCCTGTTGACCTCTTCAAGTTCGGATGTGCGTTGTTTGACGCGCTGATCCAACTCCTGATTTAGTTCCCTGATTTGATTCTCTGCGATCTTGCGTTCAGAGATATTCCGAAAGTTAATGACAATGGCCCCGACGCTGGGCTCCATCAGTAAATTTTTAAAAGTGCTCTCAATCCATATCCAGGATCCATTCTGATGCCTGAAACGATATTCCAGGGTTAATATTCGCACCGGATTTACCATTATTTCATTCAGAAGTTTCAGTACAGCAGGGAGATCGTCGGGATGCGTGAGGTCGTTTGGGCTCAGGTCATGAAAAGACTGATTCAAATATCCAAACATCGTATAGGAGGAGGGGCTTGCGTATTTGAACTTTCCCTGAATATCGACCAACACAATGCCATCCGGGGCATTCTCGATCAGTGCCTGGAAGTGTGTTTCGGTTTGTTTTATTTGCTCCTGGGCCTGCTTTTGTGCGGTAATATCGGTTGTGATCCCTATGAGCGCGATCGGCTCGCCACTTTCATTATGAATGATGGATGATGAAACGAATACAGGAAATTCACTCCCGTCTTTTCTTTGATTCAACAGTTCGCCATGCCAGCCTCCGCGCAACGTTGCAGGAAGAATGTCTGCTACATCCGAAAGGGAATTGCCTGGCGAGCGAACAAAACTGATCGGCTGGCCCAGCAATTCATGTTCCTCATACTGGTATGTTTTCAGAAAGGCCCGGTTGACAAAGACAATCCTTTCATCCATGTCTGTGATGCTCACACATTCACCGACGCTTCTGACCGCATGCGCAAGCATGAGTATTTTTTCTTCAGCCTCCTTCTGGGCTGCTATTTGCATTTTAAGTTGCAAATTATTGAAAGCACTGATTGAAAGTTCGTTAGCAAGAGTATACAGCATGTCTGATACCTTGATGAACTGTTTCATCGACATCATCGGAACTTCAGCCAGGGCCTTTATAAAATCCTCTTTATCGGCACCGATTTCTTCTGCATACCGCACTATCCGTTCATCATCCAGTTCTTCGTTCCTTACCTGACCGATTAACCAGTTGGCAATGTGTTTGCCGCCAACGGTAATGTCAACTCCGGCATCCCACAATTCTCCGCTAAGGCATGGCAGCACAACCGGACCTGATGAATTCCTGCTGCCAAGTGCGGCATCGGACAGGTAACAGTTTGAAAGTCCTTTTTCAGTTTTACGGATGATGTCCTTACATAGCCGGCAAAAATTACTGGGCCTGGTGATCGGTAAGCCGTCAGGATATGTAATGATTGAAGCAACACCTGTTGCATCAGAAAACCGATCCTGCAGAAGCTGGATGTGTTCAAGGTCAAAGATGTCGTTGAACCGGAGATCGTTGTTAATTTCAGCAGTTGAAAACTCCGAAATGGAATGTATTATATTCTGCGCATTTTTCATTGATTTCTGTTTAAATTAACAGTGTAATTGTTACCACCTGGAACTTTGGCTGGGAAAAATTACAGGTATAAACAGACACTATGAACTGTTCAATGTTATAGCAAATATATAAGTAAATATGTTAATTTGGCACGACTTTGTAAAATCTCCTGATGAATTTAAAAAGCTTGAATGTATATACCTCCCGCAGGCTCTGTAAAAAGGAATAAAATTGCACTTTCGATCATCGTGTTTTGAAAGGAGAGATGCCAGGATGAAGATTCCCGATTTAGTCTTGAAAATCCCTGGAAAATTCAGTGAAAATCAGCAGGTAATAACTTATATCAGACATATCTGGGATGTTATCATTAAAATCCTCTATTTTTGATGCAGTGAAACGATGCATCGGTATTAAAATGAATATACCGGAATAAAAAAAATAACCATGCAGACAATTTTAGGCGCCGGAGGGGTCATCGGCATTGAACTTGCCAAAGCCCTTCCCAAATATACAGGAGAAATTCGCCTGGCAGGAAGAAACCCTAAGAAAGTAAATGAAAATGATTCGCTTTTTATTGCAGACCTGACGAAAAGAGAGGATGTTTTCAAAGCAGTGGAGGGTTCTGAGGTTGTTTATCTCACGGTCGGTCTTGAATATAAAACCCGCATATGGCAGGAACAATGGCCGCCGATGGCAGAACATGTGGTGGATGCCTGTGTCCATCACGGGGCAAGGCTGGTTTTTTTCGATAATGTTTATGCAATCGGGCGGGATCATGTCAGTCATATTACCGAAGATTCGCCCATCAGCCCTACAAGTAAAAAGGGGGAAGTAAGGGCGATGGTCGACCGGATGATCCTTGATAAAATAGCTTCAGGCAGGCTGAATGCCATCATTGCCCGTTCTGCTGATTTCTATGGGGTCGGGAACAACATGATGCTGATGGAATTGGTGTTTAAAAACCTTGAGAAGAATAAAAAGGCACAATGGTTGTATACGGTAAAAACTAAACATTCATTTACTTACACCCCTGACGCCGGTATTGCCACTGCTCTGCTCGGGAACACTCCCGATGCTTTCAACCAGGTGTGGAACCTGCCTACCGACCCGAACAGCATGACCGGAGCAGAATGGATCGACCTGTTTGCCAAAGAAATGGGTAAAAGCAACAAATACCAGTTGATGCCATCCTGGATGGTAAAGGCCGCCTCTTTGTTTGTTCCGCTGTTTGCCGAATTATATGAAATGCGCTACCAGTTTGATCGTGATTTCTTTTTAGACAGCAGTAAATTCGGGAAACGTTTTAATTTTACACCAACCACTTACCAGGCAGGGGTAAGGGAGATCGTCTGTCAGTATTCCGGGATCCCCCGCATTGGTTGATGATTGCAAAGACAGCAGTTCCCTGGTTTAATTTTAATCATGTATGATGGGAGATTATCGGTTACCTTTTACTGCAATGTTTGTATTTATGCTTGGAATTTCCATTTCGATGTTTGCCCAATCCTGGGATTTTATCAAAGAAAAGGATGGCATAAAACTTTATACCTGCAAGGATGCCGGAAAGTCATTGAAATCCTATAAAGGGGTTACTGATATCAAAGCGCCGGCAGATAAGGTTTTTGCACTGCTTGAGGACGTGAATCATACGGAATGGTGGGATAAGAACGTCAACCAGATCAAAGTGCTGCTTTATGAAAAATACAAACGGGCGCAGTACTACATGGTATATGATTTACCCTGGCCGGTAACTGATCGTGACCTTTGTGTGGATGTGACCGTTACTACCGACCGGGTAACCGGTGTGAGCAGGATCATGGCGGTTCCGCTCACCGGTGTCGTTCCTGAACGCGAGGGCATGATACGCATCAAAGATTACCGTCAAACCTGGACCGTCAAACCTGCCGGCAACGAGTTGACCCATGTGGTGCTCGAAGGTTTTGTTGACCCGGCAGGAAGCATACCTGACTGGATCTCCAACATGCTGATCGTCGATTCACCGCTGAAGGTCATCAATGGGGTCAAATTGCGTCTGGAAAAAAAATAGGCCTGTTCATTATGGTTTCCCTGTTAAAAAAGGATCTGATCAAAAAATAAACCAGCATCATGGATTCATACCTGCAAATATTCGAAAACAACAAAGCGTGGGTGAAAAGTAAACTTGCTCTTGATGAACATTTTTTCGAAAAACTTTCCAGGGAGCAAAAACCGCATTACCTGTACATTGGCTGCTCCGACAGCCGGGTACCGGCCAATGTGATCATGGGGCTGGATGAAGGCGAAGTGTTTGTTCACCGCAACATTGCAAACCTGGTTGTTGCTACCGACACCAACATCAATGCGGTGATCCAGTATGCGGTTGAATTCCTGGAAATACAGCACATCATTGTTTGCGGGCATTATGACTGCGGTGGCGTGAAGGCGGCATTGCACCCCACGGACATGGGACAACTGAACAGCTGGCTGCAAACCTTGCGCGATGTATACCGCATCCATCAGAAGGAACTGGATGAAATGACCGATCCGCATCATAAATTCGACAGGCTGGTTGAACTGAATGTGATTGAGCAATGTGTCAATATTGCCAAGATCGATCATGTTCAGCGCAGATGGTACCAAACCGGCTTTCCAAAAATCCATGCCTGGGTGTACGACCTTCAAAACGGCCTTCTGAAAGAGCTGGACGTGAACCTGGGAGATTATTTCTCGGGCATCAGGAGTATCTATGACCTGCGCATTGCCGAGGATTGATCCTTGACAATTTACGATTTAAGAAACAGGAGTAAATGGTTATTGGACTAATTTCCTGAATGATAATTTCATTCCGATCACCGGATTTTCGATGATGATTTTTAGCGGGAAACCATCTTTATATTTATCAAAGGTGATGATCGCCGGGTCGGCAATGTTTGACCTGGCAGCAATGCGATACAGTGTGTCGCCTGCCGCAGAATAGGTTTGCCAGGCATGGTACTTCCCGGCTTTTCCTAAAACAACCAGGTTGTTGGTAGTGGCCTGGCGATAGAAATTCTCATTTTTTAATGCACCCGACCAGAGGAGAATTCTGAAATCGGTTTCGAAGATATGCATGAGTGCTTTTTTATTCAAAGATGCAAAACAGGAAATTACGTTAAAACTGTCCGCTTTCATTTCCAGGTCAAAAAAAGTCATCCCAACCTCATTTACAAAAACAATCCGATATGTGGCAGCACAAACTCCCCTCCCTGTTTGGGGAGGGGCCGCGGGTGGGGTATTCCCTTTTTGGGCCGGAGGCGGGGTGAACAGTGAATCCATCCTCTTTATGACCAGCAATCCTGTAAGATGGTGCTTTTTAATGTCGAGCGTGGCTTTGAAAACGTGGGACGTAAGACGTAAGATGTCCAAACTCTCATGTCTCATCTCTAACGTCTCACGTTTCAAGTTCTCCGGTTTAATCGAAACACAGCCGGCTATCAGCAACAGCATCAGACTAGCGTACCGTAAACATTTCATCTGCAATGGGTTGGTTGAGTCTCTTGGCGGAGAAGCTGATCCTGGTAAAATCGCCGCCGGCTTCATTTATTTCAATCCGGGTCACTGTAACATCTTTCCGGTCGAACCAGATCACAATTTCAGACAGAGATTCTTTCAGTTGAGGTGCCAGTGTTTTCAGCCTGACCATCCAGGAAGCCGGGGTTTCAAAAAATGAGGCACTGAAATTCTGTTCATCGGTAAGCAGGGTTCCCTGGATACTGCCAAGGATAATGCGGTTGATTTCAAGAAAGATCTTGTTCGACTTCAGGCTGATCTGATTTATCTTTTCCTCATCCCTGATGTATATTTTGTCGTTGTTGATGATGATGAGATATGCAAACGGTGACAGGTATTCCCAACGGAGCTTTTTCTCTTTTTTGAGATAGAATTTACCTCTGGAAATGATTTTCTCTGATATCATGTTCATCTCTTTTTCCTGGATGAAATCACAGGAAATGGTGGTAGTTTGCTGCGACACCTCTTTTACACGGTTCCTGAGTGAAGCGATGGATGGAGCATCCATGGGTGTGTTCTGGGAAATGGCCCGGAGCGGGAACAGGGCCGGCAAACCGGCCATGATATATAAGATCAGCCTACAGGTAAAAGAAACTTTATTCTTGTGCATGAGCAGGTATATTCAGCAATTTATCCAGCGGTACAACCGTATATCCCGCTTGCCGGATGGCAACGAGCAGTTCATCGAGATGATTCCCGGTGAAGAGCGTATCATCGTGCAGCAGGATGATTGATCCGGGTTTCAGTTTCCTGATAATCTTTGTTTTAATTTTTTCAGGATTATTGTTTAAGGTGTCAAATGAGCGGATATTCCAGCAAACCGCCTTCCAGGGCATGTGTTTCAATGCATTGCTTACCATCGGGTTCACTACCCCGTATGGAGGCCGGAAAAACAACGGCGATTTGCCGGTGATATTTTTCAGGAGGTGGTCTGTCTCCAGCAATTCGGCTCTGATCTTGTGGGCCGGGAAAAAATCGAACCATTTGGAATGGGAAAACGAGTGGTTGCCGATCACATGTCCATCATCAATCAATCGCTTTACGATCCATTCATTGCCAGCAATTTTTTTGCCTATGACAAAGAAGGCGGCGTAAACCTGGTGTTTTCTTAAAATCTCAAGAACCAGGGGAGTTTTAACCGGGTCAGGCCCATCATCGAAGGTGATGGAAACTGATTTTTCATCAGTTGTTCCGCGGCAAAGAACCGGGTGATGAAAATTGGAGCATGGAAGGAAAGCCATGGCGAAGGAACATCCAAAATAGCAGGAGAACAACAGGCTGTATAACAGGACGGCATTTATGTTTACAAAGCTCACGGCGGATTTACCGGGAATAACATTCCACAGGTTCAGGCAGAGGAGGATAATAAAGAAAAACAGGGTCAGGCGTCGAAATGTAAACATTTACGGGCGGCTTAGCAGGATGAATGCATGGTTGTTTCCCATGAAATGATTGTAAATGAGCACATGTTCATAAATGGTTGATTTTGGTGAGGATTTCAGACACACTGCCCCGGGAACCAACTGTGTGCTGATAACCTGTGCAGCCAACCAAGCAGCAAAAGCCGATGCTGTGTGATATTCGCCGCAAAGGTGCTTGAAATAAGCCAGCGGTGTATCCGCAAAATCTTTGCCTGCCAGGAACTTGTATACCTGGTCCGTTCGCGGATTCCCATTTAACCCCATGAACACCAGGTCTATATCGTTCGTGGTCAGTCCGGCGGTTGCAAGAAAATCATGGACCCTTTTGCTGACTTCTTTTTCTGACGCGGGTTTCAGAAAGGTGGTGACCCCCATCAGCCTGGCATATGTATGTTCATTCTGATAATTTTCGAGGAAAAAAAAGGTGGCGCCTTCACCGGCGATGGTCCCACGCTGCCGATCATCGAGCAGGTTTTTAGTATCAACAGGTTTTCGTTTCCAGTAGCCCAAACGGGATGTGATGGCAAAGGAATTCACCGTGAGTTCATCGGTGCCACCCACAAGGGCATCAGACAATTCACCCATCTCAAACTGCGTCATGGCATCGAGCAGGGCGCTTTCGAATGAAACTCCCCGGTGCACATAGGTGAAATTATAACCATGGCATTTGATCAACAGGGCGATCTGGCCGGCAACCGTATTGTGCGTGCTCTGAATAAAGGAAGTTGGAGTGAGAAACTCTTCCTTGTTCCTGATCATGGAAGTGAGGAATTTTTCCGTATCCTCCATGCATCCCAACCCGGTACCTGTGATGATGGCCTGGGGAATGATTTCCCGTTCCATGTTTGAACCGGAACTGCTGCCCGCATCCCTGAGGCATAATTTTGATGCGGTGACCCCCATTTTGATGATGCGGCCCATTCTCCGGATCATTTCAGCCGGGATGAATTCCTTATAACCCGGGTCGGCACACCTGAGCTGATTGGCCTCAAAAAACAGCGGTTCTACCAGTAATGCCTTTTGTGGCGATACACTGCCGAGCCCGTTGATGTATACTGGTGTGTTGGTCATTGGTGTTTATTGTTTTAAAGGGGTAAAACCTTGTCCCGGGTCACGCGTCACCTGTTACGTAACGTGACAGGACCACGGCAGAATTATTTCCGCCAAATCCGAACGAATTGGACAGAACGTGGCGTATCGATGCGTTATGGTTGGTTGTTACCGGCCTGTTGTGCAATTCCTTCATCGGGATCGAAAAACCCAGGTTGGAAAAAACAACCTGGTGTTTCAACGCCAGGACAGAGATCACGGCTTCAACAGCCCCGGCGGCTCCGAGTGTATGTCCGGTAAATCCTTTGGTAGAACTGTAGGGTGGCACATGTTCCCCGAAGATACGCTCGATGGCAATCCCTTCGGAGAGGTCGTTGTTTTGCGTACCGGTGCCGTGTACGTTGATGTAATCGATGTCGTTGGGCTGAAGTTTGCTCATGGCAATGGCTTTCGACATGGCCATGAAGGCCCCTGTGCCGTCGGGCGAAGAGGCCGTTTGATGGTATGCATCATTGGCATTGCCATAGCCTGAAACTTCCGCCAGGATGTTTTTCCCATCTTTCATGACAACCTCTTCCGATTCCAGTACCAGGAAAGCTGCTCCTTCGCCCAGCGTGAGCCCGGCCCTGTTTTCGTCAAAGGGATGGCAACCGGTTTTGTCCAGGATCATCAGGGTATTGAAACCATTGAGCGTGAATCTGGTAACGGCATCGGTACCACCCACTACCACTCGGTCAAGTTGACCGGTTTTGATGAGGTTCGAGCCGAACATCAGGGCATTTACCGATGAGGAGCAGGCCGTGCTGATGGTGGTGACCAGGTCGCTGATCCCCAGGTGGCTGGCAATCCGTTCGGTGCTGTCGCCACAGTCGTGGTTCACCACATCGATGAGGCGGCCTCTGGCTGGATCGGAGAGGAATGACGCGTAGAAATCTTCGCTCCGGTCCATGCCGCCAACGGTAGATGCAGAAATAAGACCGGTTTTATATTGATGGATATTGCTGATTCCAGCTGATCCCAGCGCTTCCTTTGCAGCCTTCATCCCCAGCAGGGCGGTACGGGTGAGATTTTTTTTGCCTGCCTTGCCAACCTCTTCAAGCAATTCTTCTGTGGTCATTTTTACTTCGGCCATGGGGATGATCCCCTTATGCATAGTGTTAAACAATGTAATTTCTCCTATTCCTGTTTTCCCGGCAAGCAGGGATTGGAATGTTTCTTCAACATTTTTCCCGATGGCACATACAATCCCGATGCCGGTAATAAAAACCCGTTTTGACATGAAGCAATTCAATAATTTAAATGCAAAATTAACAGAATAAAATCAACCAGGGAAATCCGGGACGAATTGGTGAAGCTACCCACCACAGTTCCTTTGGCGAAACGATGCACCCCCGGACCGTTCGGTGAATCTAACGATCCCTGCTTCTTGGGTAACAATAATTTACGAACCTACTAACATCCCTGTACCAGCATAAACGAATGGTTCACATCCCTGAATTGGTTATAAATCAAAATATTCCTAAGCTTTCCAGGAACGACTTGATTTAAATGTAAAACCACCGGGTAAACTGGCCTCCTCAGGATATTGGCAGCAACATACAACCCGAAACCAGTGGCCGTGTGGTACTCACCACACAGGTGTTTGTACCATGCCTGCGCTTTCCCGGGGAAAAATTGGTTGGCAAAATGTGTATAAACCTGATCGTATTTGCAATCACCATTTACCCCAAGGATCACCAGATCTATGTCGTTCGGTGACAGTTCATTTTTAGCAAGAAATTCCGGTAAAACCACTTCGGGCCGGAATGAACCATTCAGGTTGATGCAGGTCGCTACATCTTTCAGTTCAGCATAGGTTGACGAGCGCTTTTCGGTACCCAACACAAAAAAAGCAGCGCCTTCGCCAGGAAGCGCCCCGGGCGATTTTGTTTCAAGCAAGGCCAGGTTGTTTACGGGCTCCATCTTCCATTGCCCGATGCGGCGGGTGATCTGAAGGTGGTTCATGGTCATCTCATCGATGGCGCCAATAAGCACATTCCTGGCCATTTCTTCCTCGATCTGCATCATCCCGTCAATCAATCCGCTCTCAAAAGAGAAAGTACGATGCACGTAGGTTGAGTTGTAGTTGTGGCATTTCAGCTGGATGGCCACCTGAGAGCTGATGGTGTTGTAAGTCGATTGAATAAAGGGAGTCGGGTTCAGAAACCGTTCTTCGCTGGAAAGATCACCGAGGATTTTTTCAGTATCCTCCACACTTCCCAAACCCGTCCCGGTAATGATGGCATCCGGCATGCTGCAACCTGCATCAGCCAGGCTGATTTTTGCAGAAGCAATCCCCATTTTAATCAGGCGGCTCATGCGCCTTGACTGGATCGGGTCGATATAGGTCCTGTATGCCGGTTCAATGCACTTCAGGTAATCGGACGTATATTCCATGATCTCCGGCAGAAATTCCGTCGGGTCCACAGTCTTTTGGGGGGAAATTAAACCGATGCCGTTAATATATGCCATTAACCTGATAATTATAAAATGTCAGCATTGACTTTTTTGAAGATCAATGAAGTATCATTTCCCCCAAACCCGAACGAATTCGACATCACCACATTCACCGGAATATTGGTCATGAGCTTTTCAACAGGGGAGAAGCTGAGTTCTTCAATGCGCTCCTGGAAATTCAGGTTGGGCCAGGCCACCTGGTGCTGCAAACACATGATCGAAAGGATCGCTTCTGCAGAGCCTGCAGCGCTGGTGGTATGCCCGGTGAATGGTTTGGTTGAACTGACCAGGGGCATGCGGTTACCGAAGAGTTTTTCAAGAGCACGGCCCTCGGAGAGGTCGTTGTTGTCGGTACCGGTGCCATGTGCATTCACATAATCAATATCTTCGGGAGCCAATCCGCTGAGTTCAAGGGCTTTTTTCATGGCCAGGTAGGCCCCGGTGCCGTCGGGAGAGGAGGCTGTCTGATGAAAAGCCTCGCAGGCGTTACCCCAGCCCACCAGCTCGCACAAGGGTGTGTTGCCGGTTTTCCCGAGGCTTTCTCCCGATTCAAGAACCAGGTAGGCAGCGCCTTCGCCCAGGTTGATCCCGGCACGGTTCTGATCGAATGGCCTGCATGGATTTTTATCCAGGATCTTCAGGGCATTAAATCCATTGAGATGGAATTTCGTGAGTGCTTCGCAACCGCCGGCCAATACACGGTCAAGCCTGCCTGTACGGATCATGCGTGCACCGAGCATGATGGCATTGGCTGCAGATGAACAGGCCGTGCTGATGGTGGTCACAAAATCACTGATACCGAGCAGGCCGGCAATTTTTTCCGTACTGTCAGCACAGTCATAAGAATCAATGTAAGCGTTGCGGCTATCGTTGGTAAGGAAATCGCTGTAATAATTTTCGCAACGATCCATGCCACCCACGGTTGTAGCGGAGATCAGCCCGGTTTTTAATTCCCGGCAGTTATTCATACGGCCATTGACAAAAGCTTCCCGCGCGGCAATGATACCTAGCAAGGCATTTCTTGAATAGCCATCGGTGGGAGGGATGGCCGCCAGGGTAAAAAGCTCTTCCAGCGTTTTTCGAACTTCGCCGACAAGCAATTCGTTCTTAAGATAGGTGTCAACATAATGAACACGTCCTGTTCCAGGTTTTGACTGAAGCAGGGATTCAAGATGTTCCTCGATGTTGTTGCCGATGCAGGAAATGATGCCGAACCCGGTAATGAAAATCCGCTGAGGCATCGGGACCTATTTTTTATGCTCTGTAATGTATTCTGCCATGGAACGGATGGAGAAGAAAATTTTCTTACCGTCTTTCGGATCCTCAATTTTTATTCCGTAATTCTTCTCCAGTAAAACAATCAGTTCAAGTGCATCAATCGAATCCAGCCCTAAACCTTCGCCAAACAATGCGGAATCCGGATTTATGTCATCGGGAGTAATATCTTCCAGGTTTAATTGCTCTATTACTTCTTTTTTAAGTTTTAAAATCAATTCATCCATAATATCAGATCAGTTACGTTTCATTATAAAATTGAGATTTTCTGCGTTAAAAAGCATCGGTTTCATCCCGGATGCTCCGCCATTGCGGCAATGGTCTTCCTTTTCAACCATTACCATCATGGCATCGCATTTGTTTGCCAATACTTCAATCCAGCCGCATAAACAGGCTTCCACCCGTTCATTGTTAAATAACTCAGAAACATAATCATGCAATAAGCTGGCATTGAATGTTTCCGAGATCAAAAAGGCATTTTCTCCTTTGATTTTATTCCTGATGCATACCTCCCCGATGACGATGTTGGGCAGGGTATAGACAAAAACAGAAGGGCTCGGGAAATAACCTGAACGGTCCCTGATCGTTTCGTTATGGGCAAGGTCAGTATCAAGACTTGAACTTGCGTTTGACAAAACAACCCCGACCGATTCTCCCGGGTATCCTGCTAATTTTGCATCCTTTAAAACCAGTTCAGTTGCAATGAACCCAAGCTTACTAACGGCATCCATCTTGTAAAACTTGGGATAAACAGTCTGCTCCTGTTTGAACACTGTTTTTATAAAGTCTGCAAATTTAATAATATTTTCCTGATAAAAGATGAGACGCCCGTTCACAATAACCTTGTTATCATGGAGACGACTGTAGGAAGTGATGAAACGGTCCATTTTAATCTTTCTGATAAATGATGGCGGCATTGCACCCGCCAAAGCCGGATGCAGTTTTCAAACAGGAAGTTAATTCCGCAGGCCGGTTGCTTGTAACAATATCCAGTGGTTCTGGAACTCCCGGAGTTTTAAAACCGGCAGATTTGTAGAGGATGTTATTCCTGAGAGAGGATATTGCAGCAATTGATTCTACAATACCGGCTGCACCAAGCGTATGGCCCCAGTATCCTTTGAAACTGTTGACCGGGACCTCAGCCAATCCGCTCAGCCCGATGGCTTTTGATTCCATTTCGTCGTTGAACAGTGTTGCTGTTCCATGAGCCGAGATGTAACCGAGTTCCTTTGGTGTCAGCAAAGCCTGTTTCATGGCCTGGTTAATTGCCCAACTCAGTTCTTCCCCTGTGCGGGATGGCCCTGAAATATGATTGGCATCATTGCTGGTTGCAGCGCCTGCGACCCTGATCATTTGAGCAGCGGATGGGCCTGGCTCCGTTGAAAGTACCATGGTCCCGCACCCTTCACCGAGTGAAAGCCCGGTGCGGTTCAGGTCAAAAGGTTTGCAAGGTGCGGGGCTGATTGCCTGGAAGGATTGGAACCCGGAGATGACGAATTCCGAGACAATGTCACCACCGGTCACCACGGCCTGGTCGTATGCTCCCGATTGCAGGAACCTGGTTGCAGTCATCACGGCCACCAACCCTGAAATACAGGCGTTGGAGATAATAACAGGTGTATTGGCGAATCCGAAGAAATGCTGAATAACCCTTCCCAATTCCCAGAGGTAAAGGCGTTTGTGACTGAATATTGCTTTGTACCGGTTTTCCAGTAAATTGATGTTGCCCTTGGTCGTGGAGATCACCAACAGGGTTCTATGATTTCCCGGCATGATCGTACTGTTCCGGAGTACATCATTGATGGAAACGATAAAAAATTTTTCGAGACGCGTGAAGGATTCCGGAGAGATGTTCTTATTGAGGGCAGCAAGGATATCAGAAACTTTTTGATCCAGTTGAGCGGTATCAACCTGCGAAAGCGAAACCGGATTCGGATATAGAACTGGATCGTTCATAGTACGGATCCCGATGGCACCACCTGCGATGGCGGCAATATTTTCCGCTGTTGAAAATCCAAGCGAGGTGATGAAATTATCATTCAGGATGTAAACCGGTTTCATGCGATCAACCATTAGCTGCATTTTGAATCTGGCCTTTTACTTTTGCATTTTGCATTTTACCAATTTTACTCTTTTACACTCCCCATTTCCGTTTCCATCCGGTGAAAAATTCCGGGGCAGTCAGCAACAGTTCCCCCTGTGGCGTGAGGAATACCTGTGTAGATGTACCGGTGGCGGCCACTTCATTGTCTTTTTTCCGGTAAATGGTATAATCAAACATGATTTTGGCAGCCTCTGCCGGCACAAAGCGGGTTTCTACGATGGCAATATCTCCATATTCCAGCGGACGTTTGTATTCACAATTGATCTTCACCAGCGGGATCATTACATTGTGTTTATAAACATCCAGGTAACCAAGGTTATACTTCAGACCGAACGATTCCCGGCCATCTTCAAAATATTTCAGGTAATTGCCATGCCATACAATGCGCATGGAATCAACCTCTGAAAACCTCACAATTATTTCTTTCCGGTCGGATAGTATCATAATCAGTTGTTCATTGGACTTTTATACCGGTAGTAAATGCCGGTAATGAAGACAGTGGATAAGAAAAACAGGAATAATTTAATGGCCTGGGGAGCTATTTGCCACAGGCTGCCTCCGCGCAGAAAAATACTGTAATACCCGGTGATGGCCCAGTTCAGCGGACTGATCAGGGATACGGCCCGCATGAAGGGGGGCATGAGGTAGATTGGAACCCACAACCCGCCCATGGCAGCAAGGATGATGACGGAAATAGACCCGAAGGCAGCTGCCTGCTGGTGTGTTTTCGCAATTGTTCCGATCATGAGACCGTACCCCACAGATGCCAGGGCAACAACCGTGGTCATGAGGAACAACCCAAGGATGTCGTCACCCAAAACCAGCGTTGGAAGTCCGAAAAGCGGCAAAAGCAGGATGCCGGCCAGTAACATGGCTACCGTTTGGGCAAGGCACACCATGAGGTACACGCCGACTTTTCCCATCAGCAGGGTCATATAGGATACGGGCATGGTGAGTAAGCGGAAAAGGCTTCCTCCTTCACGTTCCTGGATCAGACTTTGTGTTAGCGGTATCACGATGAAAAACATGGCAAATATCGTCCACGCCGGCACATTGTGCTGGGTTGAATTGGGTATCAGTTCCACTTCCCTGAATGATGGAAACTCCTCTTTAAATTGAAGGATTTCCCTGAAGCCTTCCCTTGGTGGTTTATACAGGGGCATTTGCATGGCAAGTTCCTTGTTGAATGTTGCAAAAACCCATTCAGTCTGTATCTTGTAGTAATTTTCCCTGACCGAGCTGATCAGTGCATTTTTAAATGTTCTTTTAACCGTAGGGTCGAAGTAAATAATCACATTCACCGAATCCCTGAAAACGATCCCATCCAACAGCATCGGGTTACCTACCCCAAAGCCTGCCAGGGTTTTTGCAACATTAAGCCTGACATTGGCGCGCATGGTGCTGGTTGCACCTTTCGGAACAACGATGGCAATGAGGTAATCCCCTTTTTTTACTGCGTTTTTTGCATCAGCAGCGGTGATGGGCCTTTGGTTTAAACGATCGACAACTTCAAAAGATCCGGAACCATTGAACCCGTTTTTAATCCTCATCCCAAGGCTGTCGAGGTCGTTATCGACAAACAGCACCTGTACGCTGGGATCTTTTGTTAGCGTGCCCCATCCGGATTCCTGCATCAGCGATGAAATCACGATAAGCACCACCGGCATGATAAAAAGCATGGCCAACCCCGATTTATCACGAATGAGCAGCAGCATCTCTTTGCGGCACACCGACAAATACTTCTTCATGATTAGTCCCTCATGTCTTTACCGGTGAGATGGATGAAGATGTTTTCCAGGTTTTTAAATTCCGGATGCCTGGCAAGAAGCTCGTTCGGATTACCCAGGGCAATGATGTTTCCCCGGTCGATGATCGCCACCCTTGTACAAAGGTGCTCGGCCTCTTCCATGTAATGGGATGTGTAAATGATCGTCACACCCTTTTTATTGATCTCCTTGAGATATTCGAGGATCACCACCCGCGACTGCACATCAATGCCGACAGTAGGTTCATCCAGGAAGAGAACCTTCGGATCATGCAACAACCCGGCGATGAGATTTACCCTGCGTTTCATCCCTCCGGAATATTTGTTCACCGTTTTGTTTGCATGTTTTTCAAGTCCGAATTCATGCAGGTAATGGTTTATTTTGTCGCGCAGTTCCGAACCATACATCCCATACATGTTGCCGAAGAATGCAAGGTTCTCCCTTCCTGTAAGGGTTGGATAAAGTGCGATGTCCTGCGGAACAACCCCGATGATCTGCTTGATTTTTTCAAGGTTTGTATGGCTGTCCATGCCATCGATCATCACACTCCCTTTTGTTGCAGGGAACAAACCGCAAAGGATAGAGATCGTCGTCGTTTTACCTGCCCCGTTGGGCCCAAGCAAACCGAAGATTTCATTGGGGAAAATATCCAGGGATATTGAATTCACTGCAGGTTCCTCTGCCCCTTTGTAAATTTTAGTAAGATCCCTTATTTCTATGAGGGGTTGCCCGGACATCAAAATTTGATTTTTTTTAATTTCTGGTAAACTTTTTCTTCACTTACGGCGATGTCCAGAAGTTTTTCTGAGAGTGTCCCGTAATCTTCTTCGGGTTTTGAGCGGTTTTTACAATTTCGAGCACCCATATAGGTAAAATCGCGCCATTTGTTGGCGGTTTTACCCATCATATCCGATGCCTCTAGCAACTCCATATGATTCCCGAACATCTCACCGGCTTCTTTCAGGAAGGCTCCATAAATATATCGGAATCCTGCACCGCCGGTACCGAAATCTTCCGCCATGCGCAGAATTTGTCCCAGGTAAAAAGCAGCCTTGTCATCACCGTGTTTCCTGGGCCATTTTTTAAGGTCACGTGCCATCCATCGCAACCCTTTCACGCCGATCAGCGGGAACGGGATACCAATCATTTCATAAACTGTCTTCTTTATCCCAAGGACGATGGCAGGTTTCAGGTCAACCGGTTTGTCAATGGCATGATTGATCCAGTACATCTTTCCCTGGGGAGCAAAAGCTCCTTTTGCATAACGCACGCGCAGAAGGTCTTCATAAGTGATCAATTGGGGAAACTCCATCACCGTGTCACTCACATGATACATGTTTCCCTCCTTGCCGAAAACCACAAGGTTGTGCATGTTATAGTGCATGCGGTACTCGGGAGGAAAGAAAGTCAGTTGAAAAACACCCACCTGGCAGCCTGTGGGAATTCCCTTCTCCAGGTTGCGGTCAAGCATTTGCATGGCTTCCCTGGGGTCTTTGATCTTTTTAACCACGGTAGATTCGATGCCCAGGTATGCGGTAGACCGTTTAAATACCGTATTGGGAAGATTACGGAACGAGATCATCGGTGCAAACTGGATCTTCAGAAAGGGAATATAACTGAAATACAGGCCATTCCCAATTCCAAAGGCCATCGGTTCAGATAATTCCAACCCATTGAATTTAAAAAGGTTCGATGTGGCGCCGCTTTCACAATGCCCTGCCTGGCGGTGTGTATAGTTGATGATTGTTTTTGTTGCATCCATCATTTGAATTCAATTATGATTAAACATTTGTAAAATATCATTGTCATTTTTTTCCGCGAAGATGCAAAGGTCCAAATTCAAAATTTTTTTACCTCTAAGCGCCTGAGCGGTGAAGGATAATTTTCATAGCAGGCTCATGATTCAATCTTCCGGAGTTGATCAACAGTAATGTTGAATGCTTCGGCATATTTCTGTAATGTTTTATCATTCAATCGTTTAAATACTCCGGGTTTAAAATGCCATTTGACCCGCCACAAAGAAATTCCGGCCATCATCGACAGGTTCATCGGGTCGAGCAGGTTTTTTTCCATGAAATAAACCACGGGGCTGGCTTTACCGGCCAGTACGCGTTGCCGCGCCTCTTCAATCCTTTCATGAAATAAATCCCATGCCTGTTGAAGGATAAGGCGGTCGGCTTCACCATGAAAACCTACCGTTTTTTCAAAAGTGCCTCCATCCCCGTAGGAATAGGAGAGTTCACGATGTTGGCCATAAGCCTTGTCTTTGTAGACCGGATTGAGATTTTCTTCCATTGTAAATCTATTTGATGGTTGAAAGTTTTTTAAAGATCTTCTCCTCCCTGTTTGCGATTTCAATCAGCATATCTGCAAGAAAATCATATGATTGGTCAGGTTTTCCCCTTTTTTTGCAATTTCGCGAACCAAGATATGAAAATTCCCGCCAACTATTTGCATTTTCACCCATTTCAAAAGATAATTCCCTGAGCCATGGCTGGTTCAATACCGTCGATGCTTCTTCAAGAAAAGCACCATAGATAAACCGGAAACCCGCACCTGCCGTGCCAACCTCTTCTTCCATGCGCAATACCTGGCCAAGATAATAGGAAGCTTTTGCCTCGCCAAGTTTTTTTTCCCATTTGCGCATCCGGCCGGCAAGATAACGGATCCCTTTCACCCCGATGAGCGGGAAGGGAATACCGACCATGTTATTTGCCGTTTTCCTGATACCTTTGACGATCGCTGGTTTGATATCGATCCTGGCAGGCACATGCGTGGGATAATACATCCGTCCCTGGGGTGCAAAAGCCCCTTTGGCAAATCGTACGCGCATCAGGTCTTCATAGTTGATCTCTACAAGGTTTTCCATCAGGGTATCGCTGATGAAATAGGTGCCGTTTTCATGACCATAAACAATCATGTTGTGCATGTTGTAATGCATGCGATACTCCGGGGGAAAGAATGGCAAATGAAAGGTGCCAACCTGGAGACCGACGGGATAACCCTGTTCCAGCACTTCGTTCAGCTTATCCATCGAATCCTTTGGATTACGGAACGTGTGAACCGCTGTTTTGACGCCAAGTTCCCTGGTTGCCCGGTCGAATACCTGTCCGGGCCAGACCCTGAAAGAGGTGGTTGGCGCATGTTGCATCTTCAGAAAGGGCAGGTAACTGAAAAAAAGCCCGGCGCCAATTCCGAAAGCCATGGGCTCACTGATCTTAAAATGATGATAGTTGAGCAGGTTGCGTGTTACGCCACTTTCACAATGTCCGGCCTGCCTGTGTTCAAATGCTAGTTTTACCATTTGTTGTCATTTTTTTACCTGTTCCGATCGATCCTTACTTGCCTAACTCTGACCCTCTCGTCATGTACCTCACCCGGAGCCTCTCCTGAAGTACCTCATCCTAACCCTCTGCTGAAGTACCTCTCCCTAACCCTCTCCTTCAGGAGAGGGAATACTCCCCTTCTCCCCGGGGAGAAGGGGCTGGGGGATGAGGTATTTACCCCATCGCCGGGGGATGAGGCACTTACTTTAAAAACCCCGGATGCTTCAACTCCTCCACCGTTATTTCGAAAACCGAGGCATATTTGACCAATGTCTCTGGTTTAATTTTTTTGAAAACTTTACTCTTCAAATGCCTTTTTACACGCCATTTTGGTATCTCCATATAAGCTGCAAGCATGGGAACCTCCATCAGAATCTTTTCCATGTAATATGCAATGGGACTTGCCTTTCCCTGGATGACAAGTTGCCTGACCTCGTCGAGACGCTGTTCTGCCGCATCCCAGCCCTGCTTGATGATCACCTGGTTGTTGGGATTCTGGTAGTCTACTTTTTGGGTAAACCCTTTGTCCTTGTCAAAATGGTAAAACAGTTCACGGTTATATTTGTATATCAGTTCATTATCACTGGTCATTTTACCATTAGCTTCACTATTTGTATCTCTCATGCATGTACATTTTAATTCCTGTTGCCTGGTGCCTCTTTTTTTTTCTAGCTGACCAGGAAAATTTTCAACTCGCAGCCTGCGATCAACTGGTTTCCTAAAAAGACCTCACCAAGCACAATGGTGGCATCAAACACCTCGTGCAACACAGTCACGTGCGTCATGATCTCCTGACCGACCTTTGGAAAGGCATCAATTTTGAGGTTTCTGATCCCCCCTATAAAGCCCAGGGGGGCTTTCCCGTCTATAACTCCCGGTTTTGCCCCAACTCCGGCGGCAGCGGTCTGTGCCATGTTTTCGATCAGTCCGGGTTCCCGGAATTCACTGTTTACACAAAAAATATTTTCCTCACGGATCAGGAAAGCAGTCACCGTTGTTTTATCAACGATCTCCACCAACCTGTCCACCATCACCATCGGTGGTTTTTGCGGTATATTTACATTTTCAAATGATGCCATAAGGATCCTTTGCGTTTTCGTTTTCGCATGCGGTTCATTGCTGTTGCAACATCCTCATCAGGGAAAACCCATCTGCGCCCTGTATTGAGGGCACGTTCCTTGAGTGTTGCATAGTCGATGCCGGGAGCAATATAATATACCGGGGTCAGCAGGTTGTCGTCAGCATGAATGATTCCCTGTTCAATTGCAATTTTATGCAGTACGGTCCCTGGATAGATCCGCATGCCGATAAAGGGAAAAAAAACAGTATTTTCAATACGTTTTGAATTTTCAAAACTCTCATTGATGGTTGCCTCCGTCTCGCCATAACCGCCGATGATCATGAAGTGGCAGAAATAGATCCCTGCCTGGTTGCAATAATCAGAAACCCTTATAACTTCCTCCACATCAAAGTGTTTACCATATTTTTTCAAAGTGGTGTCGGAAAGTGATTCAGTGCCGAATTCGATATGTGTGAGCCCGGCTTCTGCAAACAATTTTAAATTTTCCAACGACAAATTATGCGGAGAAAAGTATGCTCCCCAGTGCATCGGAAGTTCGGCGGCGATCATCTTTTTAGCCAGTTCCACATTAAAATTGTTGCTGATGTTGAACACTGAATCGGTAAAAAAGACATAATCAACCTTGTACTTTTCATAAAGCTGCCGCAATGTATGAACAATTTTATCCGGATCGAGCGTCCGCACATTGTGGCCTTCAATGAGGGGATAGGTGCAATAAATGCAGTTATACGGGCATCCCCGCTTGGTCTGCACATTGACCATGCCTGCCTTATCCCAGTAAAATTCCAGGAGGTCTGTGTCAAAATCGAGGTCAGGAGTTTTGATGAAGTGTTGCCTGCCGTTCATATGGATCCCTTCTCCATCGCGGTACACAAGACCCTCAATGAGAAGATCCGGGTTGCCCCTTTCAAGGCTGAGCAGGAGGTGGTAAAGGCTCTCTTCACCCTCACCCTGTATTCCATAATCGGGGTCAAGGTAGGAAAATAATTCACGGGGATAAATGGAGAAGGCAGAACCACCAATGATCAGGCAGGTACTTGAAGTGTCGCGCACGATATCTGCAACCGACTTGTAACCATTGATGAAACTCTCCTGGCTGTAAAAATTCACATCATCGACATTCCGCAGGGACAGGCCAACATAATCCGGTTGAAAATCGCGGAGGCAGGCTCTGAAGGAATCGGGCACCTGGAGGTTGAAATCGAATATCCGTATATCGAAATCAGGGAGACGTTCGCTGAGGTAAGTGAAAAGGTATGAAATGCCCAATGGATAAACCGGGTAAGGATTGACATACCTGTTGGCCGAAACAAAGAGTAGTTTTTTCCCCGGCATTTTCAAAGGTTCTTTTCTTGCACGTGTGCATCCGGAAGTTTCCAGAAATCATAATAGTTGAACCATTGAAGCGGGTATTTACGCAGGATTTCTTCAAATTTCCGGGTATAAACCTCCAATGATTCTCTGAAATTTCCTTCCCGCTGCTTCAGGTTTGAAGTATAAGCTACCCTGATCAGGGGAGTCGCATAAAAATGGTAATGGCTGCTGGTCTCTTTTACTGCAAAAACAAATGAAACAGGAACTTTGAATTTGGCAGCCATGTTCACCGGTCCGATGGGGAAAGCCGCTGGTTTGCCCATGAAATCCAGCGTGACTGTCTTGTTCCCTTCAATATACCGGTCGCCGTGCATGGCGATGATCTCTTTGTTGGCAAGTGCCTGCCTGATCTCAATGAGGTGTGAAAAATCATCGCGGATCACGATGAAGTTGACCGTGCGTGAGGTCATCACATCCGACAGGTAGCCTTTGATCCGCTGATGTTCCGCATCGAATAAGATAATGTTGATCCGTTTTTCGAGCCGGGTAAGCAATTGTCCGGCTATTTCCCAATTTCCAACATGCGCACTCACCAGCAACCCTCCATCCTGCATCTGGCGCAGGTACTCTTCTCCTTCAAAATCAAATGTGAATTTTTGCTGGAAACCCGCGAGCATTGCTATTTTATCAAGCAGTATCTGCCCGAACATATAATAGTTCCGGTAGATACTGATGAAAGCCCTGAACCGGTTGTACTTCATCACCTGGTGGTAAAAGTTAAAAATTGCCCTAAAAGCTTTACCTGATGCGGCCACAAAATAGATGACGACGAAGGAGAGGAGGAAGTATGCGAAACGCAGCCCGAGGTGTTTCAGGGTCCAGACAAATATGCTATATCCCAGAACCCCTCCGCGGGTTTTGCCTTCCCATGATGACATGTACGATTAATTTGGGTTGATGCGGTTGATGATGTAACTGTAAAAATCCTGCAGCGATTTGACGTCTGCCATCTCCTCTGCCTTCATCTTGAAGCCAAAATTGTTTTCAACGATCACAAACAAATCAACAAAGTCAAGGCTGTCGATCCCGAGATCATTCTTCAGGTCGGCAGAGGGGTTTATCTGGGTTTCCTCAATTTCAATCTCATCGATCAGCAGTTGGTTTATTTTCCTGATGATCTCATCATTTTGCATCATAGTCATTCGTTAACCGATGCAAAAATAAGAATTTTTCTCGAAGAAACAGGAGCGAGCTTCAACTAATTCAGCGACATGATTTACAGATGGTTCTTACCAGGAAATATATGGGGTTTACTGAAACTCACTAAAGGGAGTTTCGTGCTGAGTTCCATCAGCCACACTCAAATATATACCTGATAGCCAATAGTCTGCGAAAACCTGCGTAGAAAATCTGTGCGCATCTGCGTGAAATATTTTCTTTTTGGCCGGTTCCCCGGGTATGGTTGAAATTTTATCTGGATTTCCGGATAATCAGTGAAGAGTTAGTGCCGCCAAAACCAAACGAATTGGAAAGGAATGCATTGATTTCGAAGGGAGTAGTTTTTGTGGCGATATTTAATTTTGCCGTCACCTCATCGGGATGGTCTAAATTGATGTTTGGAGCGACAAACCCGTTATTCATCATAAGGGTCGAATAGATCACCTCACTGGCCCCACCCATCCACATTTCGTGCCCGGTCATCGATTTTGTGCTGCTGACAAGGGGTCTTGAACTTCCAAAGACCGTGTTGATCGATTTTGCTTCGTTGCTGTCGCCTGCCGGTGTTGATGTGGCGTGGGCATTGATATAATCGATTTCAGATGATTTGATCCCCGCATCTTGGATTGCTTTCTGCATGGCGCGCACAGGGCCTTCCACGTTTGGCATGGAAATATGTTCCCCGTTCGATGAGAAACCGTATCCGATCACTTCGCCATATATCGTGGCGCCGCGTTTCATGGCCGATTCATAGCTTTCGATGATCACCGTGGCAGCGCCTCCGCTGGGAACCAATCCATCGCGGTCGCGGTCGAACGGACGGGATGCCCTGGTTGGCTCTGATTCCCTGATTGAAAAAGCATTGAGGGCATCAAAACTGGCTGTTGATTCGGGGTTGATCTCCTGGGCACCCCCGCAAATGATCATCTCCTGTAAACCTTGTTTGATTAAAAGATAACCGATGCCAATGGCATGTGAACCGCTGGCACAGGCCCCGCTGAGGGTGAAGTTGACCCCCTTGAGCCGGAAGATAACGGAGAGGTTCATGGAAACAGTCGAATTCATCGATTGAAAGATGTATCCCGATCCGATCATCATGGTATCTTTCTTCTGCCGCAGGATGTCAACAGATTCCACCACCGGTAAAGCGGAACTGTCATTGCCGAAAAGGATGCCGACCTCATGCGCATCCAGGTAGGATTGCTCAATGCCGGCATGTTTGAGTGCTTCCAGGGTCGAAATGTAAGCATATTCACCCTGTTCAGGCAAACCGATCCTCATCCTTCGATCAAGTACTCCCTTCAATTGCGGTCGTGAAACCATACCGGTCAAGGCAGAACGGAATCCCATCTCTTTTCGCACAGGATCAAAAATAATCCCCGACTTCCCCTGCATCAGCGAATCTTTGACCTCGGAGAGGTTCTGTCCGATTACGGAATAAATACCCATGCCTGTGATGACAACCCTGCTCATACTAATTGGCGAAATAGTGAAAAAGTGAAATAAGGTAGTGAGATAGCGAGGAGGTGTGGGAACGAGGTGGTGAAATTCATAAATCAAAAATCGTTTATCGTAAATTAAGTATAGAGTCCTCCATTCACATTCACGACCGTTCCTGTGATGTACGATGCTTCCTCCGAAGCAAGGAAACCAACGATTGCTGCAACCTCTTCGGGTTTACCGAACCGTCCCATCGGGATCATGGCTTTCAGTTGTGCTTCATCAAGATCTTTGGTCATGTCCGTTTTGATAAAACCCGGTGCAACGGCGTTGACCGTCACATTTTTCTTGGCAACCTCCTGCGCGAGCGCTTTTGTTGCACCGATCACACCCGCTTTGGCAGCCGAATAGTTGGCCTGCCCAGGCAATCCCTTCAGTCCGGAAAGAGAAACCACATTGATGATCCTTCCCTTTTTATTGATGATCATCTCCTTGATCAGAAATCGGGTAACATACAGGAAACTATGGAGGTTCGTATTCAGGACGTCGTGCCACTCTTCATTTTTCATCCACATCACCAGGGCGTCCTTCCTGATGCCGGCATTATTCACAAGTGCCTGGATATAAGCTCCTTCATGGGCGGTTAACCATTTTCCGAGCACATTTTCCACTTCCTCCTGGGAGGAAACATCGAAATTGAGGATCTCTCCGTCACTGCCTTTCTCCCTGACCAGTTGCAAAGTGATTTCAGCTTCCTCCGGGCTTGCATGAAAGTTGACCAGGACGAAAAAACCCATCTCTGCAAGTTTGATGCAAACGGCCCTGCCAATGCCGCGGGAGCCACCGGTGACTAATGCGTATTTCATGCAATTTTCGATTTACGAATTTCGATTTATGGTTTAAGAGTTGATTTTATATTCTCCTTTTAATAGTTTTCTCTATGATTTTAGGAAAAGTACTTTTTCCCAAGCGTAAATCCCAAATCGTAAATCCAATTATCCTTCCAGCGGAAACTTTGGTTTATTTTCCAGGATATAGTTGGCAATCTGCTTGATTTCCTTGTATTTGGTTGTGTCGTCGGTAAATTTCGGCACGATTTTCCGCAGGTCTTCAAATTTTTTGCGGGAATAACCCGAAAGTTTTGGTTTGAACTTCATGAAATCGATGGCCTGGAGAACGGCGATCATGTGAATTGACAACACGATGTAGGTATGGTCAATCACGCGTTTGGTCATCATGGCTGCGTTGGTGCCCATGCTGACGATGTCCTGGTTATCGTTGTTATTGGTGATGCTGTGGATGGACATCGGAAAACAAAGGGTCTGATTTTCAGCCACCGTGGATACCGCTGTAAACTGCATTCCCTGCATGCCAAGGTTGAAACCGAGTTTTCCTAGGTTGACAAACGGGGGAAGTTTTTGGTTTAATTTGTCGTTCATGAGGTAATTGAGCTGGCGTTCGGCAAGCATTGAAAGTTTCGTGACGGCAATCTTCAGTTTATCCATTTCCAGGGCGACATAATCGCCATGAAAATTTCCTCCATGAAATACGTTTTTTGCATCGCTGTCGATGATCGGGTTATCGTTGGTGGAATTGACCTCGTTGATCAGCACCTTTTCAGCATACAAAATGGTGTCGAGGATCGGGCCCAGTACCTGCGGAACGCAACGCAGCGAGTAGTATTCCTGTACCTTATGGGTGAATACCTCCACCTGTTCTGTTTTTCCGTTGTACAGATGATCGGCCCGGCGGCGGATAAGCTGGCTGTCCTGGAGTATTGATCGCATCATCCTTGCCACCTGGTTCTGCCCGTAATGGCTTTTTACCTTGTTCAGTCCATCGGAAAAATGATCGTCATAGGACTCTACGATCTCGTTGATCATCGAAGATGCCAGTACAGCCCAGTCGAGCAGGTTCTTTGCGTGAACGAGGTTGATCATGCCGATGCCGGTCATGGCCGAAGTGCCATTGATCAGGGCAAGCCCTTCGCGGATGTGCATTTTCACCGGGGTAAGTTTTTCTTTCTGAAAAACCTTTTCGGTTGGCTGCAGCTCGCCATTGTACCAGATTTCGCCTTCGCCGATGAGGTTCAGTGCCAGGTGTGCCAGTTGGACCAGGTCGCCGCTGGCGCCAACGCCGCCATGTTCGGGAATATGCGGATTGATGTTCCGGTTGATCAGCTCTTTGAGCAATTCAACCACCTCAATATGAATTCCTGATTTAGCCTGCATAAAGGTATTGAGCCTTGCAAGCATGGTCGCTTTGGCGTATATCTGGGCCAGGGGCGTTCCGCATCCGGAACTGTGGCTGCGGATCAGGTTGTACTGGAGTTGAAGTTCGTTGCTGCCGGTTATCTTATATTGTGCCATCGGCCCGAGGCCGGTGTTGATTCCATAAATGACTTTTCCCTTGGCAAATTCCTTAAGGAACTGATAATTTGCCTTTACTTTTACTACTGCTTTCGGATCCAGTTCGATCTTTTCATCCAGAAAAAGAATCTTGTAAAAATCGTCGGGAGTAAGTTTCTGTATTCCTACGCTTATCATCGTTTCGTTTAGTTTTACCGCACCGGACCTTCACATCCGGGAATCAAATTTGCAAAGGTACAATTTTTTTTGAAAAATATGTTATCTTTGCACCCCGAAACGTGAGACGTAAGACGTTCTATTAAATCGTTCATCGTACATTCTACATTGTCAATTGTCAATTGTCCATTGTCATTTATAAAAAGACCAGGCCCCGTAGCTCAACTGAATAGAGCATCTGACTACGGATCAGAAGGTTGGGGGTTTGAATCCCTCCGGGGTCACTGAAAATCAGCCACTTGGGAAAGTGGCTTTTTCTTTTATAGCAATAAAACATCGCGTCTGCCAGATTGCGTCCTTCCCATGTCTGCCATTACCCGCAGAAGAAATGCTGCCAGATGAGCTGTCAAACCTAAAATCTCCGGCAGGAGGGATGCAAAGACAGTAATCCATTCCCCGATTGGCCAGTTGCCTCATCAAGAATCCTGGATGCTCCTTTAGAACCAGGCAAACAAGGTCATGAAAACGGTGAAGGTTTTCGAATGCGGAATCTCCGGCACCGTGGTTGGTCCTAATAAGATATTCTGCATTGACCTGGAGGAGCATGTATCATCAATTTTGCACGGTCACAACCACGCTTCTGGACAGCCAACCCCAGGTGAAGCCGATTTTAAGATCACTAAAAAGATCAAAGATGCCGGCGCTTTTCTTGATACATCAGGACTTGATCACATCATTGTTGCCCATGATGACTTTTGAGGCAACCTCACACTGAATTGCCCGCAACATATAATGATTGGTGTTTCCGCGGTAGGAAATGGTACTGCTTTATCGAACGTTGAATCATCCTCAATAAACGTTGAACGCTTATTGAAAATTATTTACGGTCCCTTACAATTAGTAAGCATACTTTGAGTTTATATAGCTGAAATACAATAAACTGAGTGCCATGAAAGAACAAATCATTGAGAACATCGGCGACCCCGAAATGCTTGAAATGTTGTACCGGAGGGATAAACCCGCCTTTATTCGCGATTTCAATGAAGCCACCCGCGGCACTGACACCGATCTCGTGAAATTCTGGCAGATCAGGTTGACAAGTGCGGAGGGAACCGGGCAACATACGGCGCTGAAAACCGGAATGGTCGTTGTAGCGGTCATTTCCGTCATTACCGCCTTGCTGGCGAGACTGCCCCTGGTCCTGAAGTGCATGACCCCGGAGGATTTTTACTTCCGTAACCTCTGCATCATCATCTTTGCCGGGCTTACATCCTGGTTCATCATTAAAAACAGGCTCACAGGCTGGAAGAACATCCTGTTTCTAGCCATTCCTTTCATGGCGCTGGCCATCTTTATGAATCTGCTGCCGGAAAAACTGACCGACACCACCAAACTGGCAATGATCCATGCCCCGCTCTTCATGGGGTTCATTTTCGCACAGGCCTGTGTTTCCTTCGACTTCAGAAACACCGGTAAAGTTTCAGGATTCATCCGTTATTGCGGCGAACTGGCTATCATGACCGGATTACTGGCCATTGCCGGAGCGATTTTGTCGGGCATGACCATCAACCTGTTTGAAATCATCGGGATGAAAATCGGCCCGTTCTACATGGAAAATGTGGCGATCATTGGCGTGACGGTTTTACCGGTGATCGCAGCATGGCTGATTGACATCTACCCGGGCATTACCGACAGGATCGCACCGGTTATTGCAAGGATCTTTACTCCGCTGGTTCTCCTTTCAGCCGTTATTTACCTTGTGGCCATCTCCATCTCCGGGATCAGCCTCTCGGGAAACCGTCAATTCCTGATGGTTTTCAATATCCTGCTGCTGGGTGTAATGGCAATTATTGTCTTTTCCCTATCCGAACTGGATAAATCAGATGTCAGAAAACTGAACGTCATCATGCTGTTCCTTCTTGCGGTGGTCACATTGATGATCGACCTTTTTGCGCTCTCTGCCATCATTACCCGGCTGTCGGAAGGATTTACCCCTAACCGGACCGTCATATTGGTTTCCAACATTTTGATACTGGTCAACCTGTTGCTTGTTTTACCTGACCTTTACCTTGCAGGTTTAAGGGGAAAACCGCTTGACCGTGTGGAAAGGATCATCAACGGGTACCTGCCGGTGTATTTCATCTACAGCATCGTGGTGATTTTCCTTTTCCCTTTGATCTTTTAGGACGAACGGGCAATGTGCTGTAAATAAGCAGGATGCAGGCCTGATCCCCTGTCACCCTGTTCCCCTGTCACCCTGTCACCCTGTTACCCTGTCACCCTGTCACCCTGTCACCCTGTCACCCTGTTACCCTGTCACCCTGTTACCCTGTCACCCTTCCAGGTGGCAAGCACGCATCCGACCGCGCTCAGTCCGCAGAGGAACAGGGTATTGCTCCCTGTGGTTTTGATGACCTTGTCAAGGTCGGTCTTGTTGAAGCCGTCGGCGTAGGTTTTAAGCACTTTCGGATCGGTGGGCAGGATCTTTACCGTTGCGGGGTATTCAAACCCTTCGGAGCCTGGAGTGACGCCATATTCATCATTGGTTTGGTAGACCCTGATAACAGGGTAGCCATGTTTGCGAAAGAGGTCGATCAATGCGTTGATGTATTCCATCGCCATCTCCTTATCCGGGAACATCCTCGGCAGGAAGGCTTTCTGGATGTCGATCACCAGCAGGGCGGGATTGATGGGTTCTTTAGGCTTTTCGGCTTTATCCTGGGCAAAGGATGGCATGGCAACGACCATTAACAGGATGGCCAGGAAGGTGGTCAGTTTTTTCATGGTTATTGGTATTTGTTGGTTTTTTTCACGCTCTCCAAATTTACCGAATTCTTCTCAAATATCTGTGTTCATGCCATTTGCATTTTAATTATATACACAGCAACGCCTTCTTCTGGTCGGCAACCCAGGGGGATGATGCTTCCATCGCCTGGGATAGGTACCTTTTTGCATCGGATGAATATATCTCACGATACTGTGATGGAAAGATGGATGGCTATTCGGGCCGTTGTGTCAAGGATTGATTCGACCAAATTACCCCTGAAAAGTAGTTTTTGGAGTTGGTATTGTTTGCAATAATTCCTTTTTCAGGATAAAGTACAAAACCCGTCACGCGTCATGTGTTACCTCTTCACAATTTTCCCTGTCACCGCCTGTTCACCCCGGATGACCCGGATAAAATAGATGCCCGGTGATTGTCCGGCAAGAGAAAAGGTTTGTTTGGAAGTGTTCCTCATAAACAAAGTCATTACCCGTTCCCCGTGCATGGAAAATATCTCCGCACTCACTTGCTTCAATTGCTCGCCATCGGTAATTTCAAGTGTAACCTCTCCGGCAGTGGGATTGGGATAAATCCTGAAAAAAGTGCCGGCCGGCAAAGCAGGAGTCACGTCGCTGACGGGACTTTCTTTGACAGAAGTGTTGCAGTATGTTCCGGTCGAAATGTAAGCATGAAGGTATCCACCCGGGATGACTTTCGCAGTAGGGTAGAAGGTGATCGCCTGTCCGCCGATCATCGTGGCGGATCCGCCGCTTTCAACCAGGAAAGTGGTTCCGTTGCCTGCAACAGTGAGGAACTGGTATGCATCATAGCATTTCACGGCATCGGAAGGGACGGTAGCACCCGGTAACAAACGGTTCATGGCCACATTGTTGTTCATCACGGTATTGGTAAGGCTCCAGTCGCCTTTTGCATTTTTCATCCTGATGAAAACATCATGCGGGGTATTGCCCCATCCTGTTGTATCGATGACAAAACCTGCCGTGATACGCTGGCCCGGTGTGATCGGGAGGGGGGGTCCGTTGCCGTATCCGGGGTCAATATCTTTGAAATATTCCACATTGACGATGTTGGCAACAGATTCATCGGAATTGATGAATACCGAACTGCTTAGCATGGTCCATACCCCGTTGGCGTCCCTTGCCCTGACAGACAAATTATGAACGCCCGGAACTACCCCGGAAAGGTTGATCGGGAATACCTTCGATATATCGTAACCGGCAGTTACCGGCACGTTGATGCCGTTTCCAAAACCCGGGTCGGTATCGATGAAATACTCCATCTTCGTGACCGGAGCATAAACCGATGGAAAAGCAAAAAAGATATCAGACGCAGCAATGCTCCAGCTGTTCTCGCTGTCCTTCACACGTACCACGACCTGGTGAATACCGATCGTAAGACCCGTCACGTCGATCCCGAATCCCTTTATGACATCTTTGCCCGGAGTGATGGGCAGGGGCCGTGCAAGCCCGAACCCGGGGTCGGTATCGATATAATACTCCATCTTCGTGATATCAGGCCTGGCTCCCAGGTCAACCGTGATGAAGTTGGCGGCGGAGATGATACTCCAGAGGGAGTCATCCTGGCATACCCTCACGACCACCTGGTGCACCCCAAGGGCAAGACCGGCCAGGTTAATGCTGAAGTTTGCCGTGACATCCTTGCCGGGAATTACAGGTATGTTGATACCGTTTTTGAACCCGGGGTCGGTATCGACAAAATACTCCATTTTCTTTATGACCTGGGACTTTGCGCTAACCAGTGGCAAAATCAGCAGGCACATGAGTATGAGCCGTTTCATGATCAGTGGCTTTTGGCTTTCACCGAAACGCTGGTCCCGTTCACCTGCATATACCAGATGGCAGGTACGGTAGGCATGCCTGAAGGAATATAGGGAGTTGGTCCGCCATAGATCCCGCAGTCAACCTTGTTGTGGCCCCAATGGATGGCAGGGGAACCGGGGGCCAGTTTATATTTCCCATCCGTACTGCCGGTGTTCACAAATACGGTAGCCATGTTGACAAATACCTGGTTGCTGTCGTTATAGGCAGCATATTGATTGCCGGCCGCTATGTTGTTGGCTACCGTCAGGTATGCCCCACCGAATTCTGATGCCTGACCCGACGTTCCTGTGGAGATATTATTCGTGTATTCAGCGCTGTTCAGAGACTGACCTCCGCAAAAAATATTGTTCCGGTACGTACCGGTAGATGTTCCGTACATCTGGATGCCATAACCCGAGTTTTCATTATAAAATACTACAGAATTGGTGAGTGTGAAATTTGCACCATAGCTGCTGACGATCCTGTATATGTAACATTGGGTCACCACGACACTATTGGCAGCAATGTTCATTTCGCCGCTTCTCATATAAACTCTTTTAAAAAGGACCTGGTCGGCATTAATGTGAATGTGGGTGTTTGCTATTACCCCCATGATGATAGAATTTTCAGAACCGGGTCCGAATGTAAGGTCCTCGATCATGGATCCGGCAATGTTGGCCTGGGTAGAGTCATTCTCATCCAGGAAATATCCAGTCCCGATGATCACAAGACGCTTTGTACAGTTTAATCCCCCATAGGATAAGCGGGAACTTTCCAGGTAGATGGTGTCCCCGGTGCTGGCTCCGTTGTGTGCAGCCTGGAGGGTGGTAAAGTTGCCGGCTACACCGGTGTTGTTAACACGCCACTTGGTGGCATTTGCAGAAAAGACAAGAACTACCACGGCGATCAAAACCGCCGCAAGGGTTAAGATTTTTTTCATGGTGTCGGTTTTTAAATTGTCGGGTAAATATATGGTAAATAAAAGAAAATGTCAAGGGTAAGGGTTGAAATGTGAGGTGGACAGGAGGACAAGCGGACGGTGGGACAAGCGGACAGGGGGCCGGAATATATGTATCAGATTGCAGGAAAAGAGTTGTTTTCAACTGTATTAAGATTGTTTCTAAATTTTTAATTCAAGCCAATTTTGTATGAATTTGATTTACTTTTGTTTCGTTATTCTACGAAATACAAAATAACATGATTGCAGAGAAAAAATATTTCACGGAAGATCAGGAGAAAATGGCACGGTATGCCAAAGCAATGGCACATCCGGTGAGGGTTTTTATCCTTGACTTTCTCGCCGAAAACATAGATAAATGCTGCTATAGTGGCGACATGGCCGAAGAACTGCCCATCGCAAGATCCACCCTTTCCGAACATCTGAAGGAATTGAAGAAAGCCGGACTGACATGAAAGATAAAAATTTAAAGAAACACAATAGGACCCAATAGATTCTGATGTGAAATCCAAGATGACCTATTGTGCCTGTTGTGGTTAAAAAAAAATGACAATGGATATAAAAATTTTAGGCCCGGGTTGCTCCAAATGCATGATATTGGACAAACTCACCCGCGATGTGGTTGAGAAAAATGGAATCAACGCGACCATCACCAAGGTGGAAGATATTATAGAAATCATGAAATATGGCGTATTGCTTCCCTTCTTCCATGACTGAAGAAACATGGATATCGGTCAAACAGGTATTAGGATCTGTATTTGATGACATTGTTTAACAACATCAAGCATGCATCCTGTTATTTTGCTCTTAAACAAAAACATAAAAATTCTTTTATTAAATATTGACGTATTATTACGTTATTGTGAAATATAACGTATATTTGCGCCATCCCAAAATTCAAAAAAATGAAAAAGGTTCAAACGATCGTGATCTTGTTCCTGTTTACAGCAGCAGTGATTCATGTCAAAGGGCAAGCAATTGCCGAAATTGAAAAAGCCGCTAAGGCTTGCAAACCGGTCTTCCTCGTTGCATACAATGCCAAAGGCGCCGATACTGATAAAGCCTTTGCCATTGCAGATGAAGCAAAGAAAACATATAAAGGAGCTTCTGTTGTAATAAAAATAAATACAACGGATGCAGCCAGCAATGCTCTTGTCACAAAGTATCGCTTAGCCGGCGCGCCGATGCCATTGATCCTGGTTTTGGATAAAAACAGCAGTATCTCAGGTGGCTTGCCATTAAAGGATGCAACTGCCGCTAAATTGGTTGACCTGATTCCAACACCCAGGACCTCCGAACTCCTCCTGGCTATTTCTGGTGGCAAATCAGTTTATTTGGTGGTCTATAAAGAATCAATGACCAGTCAGAAAAATGTCATGGATAATTGTGCCACTGCCTGTGGTAAATTGGAGAACAAAAGCGTGACGATAAAAATTGACATGGATGATAAGAAAGAGGCGAAATTATTGCAAACCCTGAAATGTGATTTAAATGCAAAAGAACCTGTCACATATGTGATCAATAAATCAGGACAGGTTATTGGGACTCACAACGGAATCACTGACGTAAATACACTTGTAAGTTCTGCAAAAAAAGCACCTGTAAGCAGTTGCTGCCCTGGTGGTGCATCAACAGGTGGCTGTAAATAGGTTTTTCCTTTATAACGCTCACTCAATGACTATTTCAAAACTTGTCCTGATCGAATTATGGAAACGAAAATCCCAGTTAATCACCGGATTATTGGCCATCACGCTTGGTATTGCCGTGATCGTTGCCATTCAAAGCGTTGCCATTGTCTCCGAACAAAATGTTGCCAGGAACCTGGATAATCTTGGGGCCAATATCCTTGTTTTACCCCAGGCTGCCAGCATTGATGATTATTATACTTGTGATATTGATGCCCCTACCTTGCCGATGGATTATGTGGAACGCATTCTTAACTCCACCATTGCAGGTGTTGACAACATGTCACCCAAATTAACCCGCAGGGTTGAGGTTGACAATCAATCGGTTGTCCTGACCGGAATTCTTCCAAAAAGCGAAATTGCATCGAAACCCCTGTGGCAATCTTCAGGATTGCTGGGAGCGCAGCTGACAACGGCTTGTACACCCGGCAAATCAGCCATTAAATCGCACGGGCTGGAGGATGAAAAATTAAAACGCAAAGCAATAGACACGCTTTACATTGACGACTGCCTTGCCGGATCCCAGGTTGCTAAAAAGTTAAAACTCTCCGCCAGCGGACGGATTAAAATAATGGGTAAGGAATTCAAAGTCGTAAAGATACTTCCTGAGACGGGCACGGTTGATGATGACAGGATTTTTGCAAACCTGAAGGATGTTCAAGCGTTGTTAAAACTTGAAAACCAGGTTTCAGCCATCGAGATCATGGGTTGTTGCAATGCCATTTCAGAAGGGTTGCTCGGACAACTTCGGAACATCCTTCCCGACACAAGGATAACAACCATCGGCCAGATTGTTTCAACACAAATAGAAACAAACCAGCTGATGAAAAAAATTTCACTGGTAATGCTGATCATCATTTTTTTCGTCGGAGGGATTTCAATCGGTAATTACATTTGGGCCAATGTCAACGAGCGTAAAAGAGAGATCGGTGTCCTCCGGATGATGGGTGCCGGACGTTCTACAATTTATAAGATGTTTCTGTTAAAGGCACTCATCCTGGGAATTGCAGGAGGTATCCTTGGATTCCTGATAGGCACACTTGCCGGCGTTGTTTTAGGGCCCTATCTTGCTGGAATTATTGTAAAACCTGTGTATCTCTATCTTTTGTGGTCGGTCCTCTTTTCCGTGGCCATTTCATTGACCGGTTCACTAATCCCAGCCAGTCTTGCCGCTAATTTTGATCCGTATTCAAACCTGCAGGAGGATTAACACATGATCTTAAAAGGAGAAAATATCATAAAACAGTACCACCATGATGGCGGGTTGATCAGTGCGCTTGACCATGTTTCTTTTACTGTCGGGAAAGGTGATTTTGTAACTGTAACCGGTCCTTCCGGGTCAGGGAAAAGCACCCTGTTGCTATCACTGTTCGGGTTGATCCGGCTTACGTCAGGAACGGTTATTTTCGATGGTAAAAGGATTGATGATATCAGTGATCGCCATCTTGCAGATATCCGGAAAAACTCAGTCGGGTATATCCTCCAGAGTTTTGCCCTGATCCCTTACCTGACAACCATCCAGAATGTAATGATCCCATTGGCCCTCCGAAAAATTCCAGCGAAGGAACAATCAAAGCGTGCTTCTGAAATTCTTGATTATGTTGGGTTAACCGACAGAATGCACCACTTGCCGCGGGAATTGTCTGCCGGTCAGCAACAACGGGTGGCCATTGCCCGATCAATCGTCCATCGGCCGCAAATAATCATGGCTGACGAACCTACCGGCAACCTTGACCCGACACTCTCTCTGGAAATATTGGACTTCCTTCAAAAAATCAACCGGGAAAACAAGATCACCATCATGATGGTAACCCACAGCCCAGTAGCCGCAGAATACGGAACAATGAAATTACATCTGAAGGAAGGAAAGATCATCAAAACATAAATATAAAATCGTAAACCGTAAATCAACATGGCTTCTTCAAAAACCGAACTCTTCGATTCAAGATTAAATTCAACTGCTGTCCTGTTCAAAGCCCTGGCCCACCCGGCCAGGCTCGCGATATTGCATTACCTGGCCGAAACAAAGGTGTGTATCACCGGGGATATTTCAGACGAGCTGCCCTTGAGCCGGACCACCGTCAATCAGCACCTGAAAGAGTTAAAGAATGCAGGACTGATCCAGGGACATGTGGATGGGGCCAGGGTGAATTACTGCCTTGATCCTGAAAAAGTCAGGGAATTGGGGAACCTCTTTCAGGAGTTGTTTGATCTTATTAATCTCCCCGGTAATTATAACTGTAAATAATCAATATGAAAATTTTAATTCTATGCACCGGTAATTCATGCCGGAGCCAGATGGCAGAAGGGTTTCTGAAATCCTTTGATTCCCGTTTAGAAGTGTTTTCCGCCGGAACACGCCCGGCACCACACGCCAATCCCCATGCGGTTTCAGCAATGAAAGAACTTGGGATTGACATCTCCGGGAATAAACCAAAGAACGTCGACCTTTTTCTTGCCGATCCTTTTGACTATGTGATCACCGTTTGCGGTGGTGCACAGGAAGCCTGCCCGGCTTTTATTGGCAAGGTTAAAAACCGCATGCATATCGGGTTTGACGATCCTGCTGATGCCGTTGGAACCTTTGACGAAGTCATCAATGTTTACCGGCGCGTTCGCGACGAAATCAGGGAAGGATTCTTTACGCTGTATACTAATAAAATCAAGGCAGAAATGGATAGGGAGGCCAATCAGTTAAAAGAGATCGTCAAAGAGAAGTACGGCGTGATTGCCAGTCAGAGCAAGGCGCAGAACCAATCCTCCTGCTGTGGAACGACATCTTGTTGCGGTGATGTGGATTATACCATTTTCAGTGAGGACTATTCGAAAAGCCAGGGGTATAATCCCGAAGCTGACCTTGGCCTTGGTTGCGGTATTCCTACTGATTTCGCCGGAATCAAAAAAGGAGACCATGTGCTCGACCTTGGAAGCGGGGCAGGAAACGATTGTTTTGTCGCCAGGGCCATTACAGGTGATTCCGGAAAAGTAACCGGGCTGGACTTCACGGATGAGATGATTGAAAAAGCCATAAAGAACAATAAGAAACTCGGATATTCCAATGTTGATTTTATTAAAGGTGACATCGAAAGTATACCTTTGGCCAATAACCAGGTTGATGTGGTTGTTTCCAATTGTGTTCTGAACCTGGTCCCGGATAAAGAAAAAGCTTTTTCAGAAATATTCCGTGTTCTTAAACATGGAGGTCATTTCTGTGTTTCCGATGTGGTCATCAAAGGAATTCTGCCTGTAAAACTAAAACAGGATGCTGAAATGTATGCCGGTTGTGTTTCTGGGGCTATTCAAAAGGAAGCCTATCTCGGAATCATTGAAAAGCTTGGTTTTTCAGGGTTGACCGTTCATAAGGAAAAGGCGATAACCATTCCTGATGAAATTCTGGCAAATTATCTTTCCGAACAGGAGCTGGCTGGATTTAAAAAGGGCGAAACAGGGATATTCAGCATAACCGTTTCAGGATATAAAAACTAGGAATACATGAAAACACGTTTAAAATTTTTGGACCGCTATCTAACCTTATGGATTTTTCTGGCAATGGCTGTCGGTGTATGTTGGGGATGGCTGTTTCCCGGTATTGCCGGTTTCTGGAATTCAATGTCATCGGGAACAACCAACATTCCCATCGCCGTTGGTCTCATCGTCATGATGTATCCGCCGCTGGCAAAAGTTAAATATGAAGAATTGGGAGATGTCTTTAAGAATACCAGGATTCTCGGCCTTTCGCTGGTGCAGAACTGGGTCATCGGCCCGGTGCTGATGTTCCTGCTGGCGATCATCTTCCTGCAGTTCAACGTGGATTATATGTATGGCCTCATCCTCATCGGACTTGCACGATGCATCGCCATGGTGATCGTTTGGAACGAACTTGCCAAAGGCGATTCTGAGTACTGTGCAGGATTGGTCGCCTTCAATTCTATTTTCCAGGTTTTGCTGTTTTCCGTTTATGCCTACCTGTTCATTGCAGTGTTCCCTGCATGGTTTGGACTGCCTACCAACAGTGCCGTTGAAGCAATAACCATCAAACAGATTGCTGAAAGTGTATTTATTTACCTTGGGATCCCTTTCCTGGCCGGTTTCCTTACCCGGTTTATCCTGATCCGGGTAAAAAGCAAAGAGTGGTATCATACCAGGTTCGTACCAAAAATAAGTCCACTTACGCTGGTTGCATTGCTGTTCACCATCCTGGTCATGTTTTCACTGAAAGGCGAATATATCGTGAAGATCCCGCTGGATGTCATCAGAATTGCAATCCCTTTGAGCATCTATTTCGTGGTGATGTTCCTGCTCTCATTCTATATGAGTAAGAAAATGGGCGCGACTTATGAACAATCGGCCACCCTGTCATTCACCGCTGCAAGCAACAATTTTGAACTGGCCATTGCGGTTGCCATTGCCGTATTCGGAATAAACTCAGGTGAAGCATTTGCTGCAGTGATTGGTCCTTTGGTTGAGGTTCCCGTGCTGATTGCCCTGGTGAATGTTGCTTTGAAGTTCAGGGGAAAATATTTTCAGGGTAAAATCAGAGCCACCTAGGCAAAACACTGTTACCCTCTCCTGGAAGGAATTGGAAAGCAGCGTGGAGTAATATCCCTGTAATGCCGGTAATCCTCACCAAAAAGACGCTCCAGCAGCTCCTCTTCTTCATGAATGAACTTTCTGAAAACAAGATAACCAACCAGGCTCGTTGTAAGAATAATCCATGAGTTCAGAAGCAATGCAAGGCCAGGGAAAAGGAAAAACATCAGCACGGCATAAAGCGGGTTCCGGCAAACGCGGTAGGGACCAGATGTGACAAGGCGGTTGCTCCGGATACCTAAAAAAGTCAGCTTTTCCATCGTATTATTTTTTGGCAGGTTCAAAGGTAAAAAGATTTCTGATCACTCATCTGACAGTGGTTCCTGTTCTTTTTTCTCCGGTACGAAAATGCTCTGTAAAAAATATTTTATCATTTTTTGTAGCAGGTGAATAAATATTCGTAATTTTGCATACCGAACGTTCAGTATGTTTTATTATGAGTGACACCAGGGAATATATAATCGATCAGGCCTATGGCCTCTTTCTATCGCGCAGCTACGAAGCCGTTTCCATCAGTGAAATAAGCAAGGCCATTGGTTTGACCAAAGGTGCGCTATACCATCACTTCACCAGTAAGGAGGAATTGTTCAAGGCCGTAATTGACAAGTATCTGGTTTTGGACGAACTGATTTCCCCCGGTATTGAAACAACATTATCCGAACTGATCCGGAATACCGTGGAAAAAGCAAGGAAAATCGTGCATGTGATGTTGGGAGAGCAACCTGCTTTTATCCCGATCAGTTATATGGCCCTTTTTGTGGATGCGTTTCGTCATTACAAGGGTTTTGCTGATGAAAAAGAAAAAATACTGAGCAAAGAGATCGATAAAGTAAAATTGGTCATGGATAATGCCATAATAACCGGGGAGATCAGGGGCGATATTGATACGACCATTATGGCCATCAATTATTTTTCCCTCTCCACAGGCATGATACAAAACCTGATGCACAATAACTCCCCGAAATTGGCCATCGATTCACTGAGGGATCAACTGGCTGAATTATATAAACTTTTGAAAAAAGAATAACACTTTTTTTTCCCACAAAACATACTGAACGTTCAGTATAAAAGCAATCATTAATCCCAATAATAATGTATATGAAAAAAGTAGTTTACCTGGCATTATCCGTTTCCCTGATGGCAGGGTGCACCCTAAAACAGCCGAAGGAGCAATTGCCATCGGAAAAAAATATTGCAGTCACCATTTCTGTCGTCAAATCCGAGCGGGTTGTGGTTAACCTCAGGTACAGCGGCACGGTTGAGCCCTCACAAACCATCCCGTTAAACTTTCAAACGACCGGGACGGTTGAGGAGGTTTTTGTCGATGCAGGTGATCCTGTGAAAAAAGGACAGTTGCTGGCGACCCTCGATAAAAACGACATGCAGTGCCTGTATGAAATAACCAAAGCCAAATACCAGCAGGCAAAGGATGCTTACGACCGGTTGAAGACAGTTTACGACAAGGGAAGCCTCTCGGAAATTAAATGGGTGGAGATGGAGACGAACATGGAGCAGGCAAAGTCATCCCTGGAACTATCCAGGAACAACCTTGAAAAATGCGCACTGCGCGCCCCGGTTGGGGGGATCATCGGACGCCGGAACGTCGAACCCGGGATGTCATCCCTGGGAATAACCGCTCCGCTGGAGTTGGTTCAGATCGCAACGGTATTTGTGAAAATCTCTGTACCGGAGAATGAAATTGGTAAAATTAAAAAGGGGCTCAACGCGGATATTGTTGTTTCTGCGCTGAATGACAAGAAGTTCAGCGGTAAAATAACAAATGTCAGTCCAGTTGCTGATGCCTTTGCGAGAACCTATGAGGCTAAAATAACTGTTAACAACTCAAACCTCGAACTGAAGCCGGGAATGATCTGCGATGTGACGCTGAACCTTACTACCGAAAGAGAACTGATGCTGATTCCCTATCAAAGCGTGATTCATGATAATGAGGGAAAACATTTTGTTTATGTTGTGGATGCCGAACGAAAAAGGGTGAAAAAACAACGGATAGAGGTTGGGAATTACAATAGCACTAATCTGGAAGTATTGTCAGGATTGACTCAGGGACAAACAATCGTATGTGAAGGCAAAGAAAAATTGTCTGAGAATGCTTTAATCAGTTATTAATATGAGCCACAGGAAAACAGACATCATCGGGGCCGCAATGCGGAATCGGAATATCATAATTATTATAACAGTAGTATTTATGATCATCGGGGTTATTGCCTTAATCAGGATGCCACGCAACGAATTTCCACAATTTACGATAAGGCAGGGTGTTGTTGTAGGGGTTTACCCCGGGGCGACTTCAGCCGAAGTGGAGGCTCAGCTTACAAGGGTTGTTGAAAATTATATTTTCAGCTACCAGGAAGTAAAAAAAGCCAAGACCTATTCACAATCGAAAGAGGGCATCATGTATATTTTTGTCGAACTCAACGACAATGTGAAAAATGCCGATCAGTTCTGGTCAAAACTTAAACATGGGCTGAACGAGCTTAAACCTACACTGCCAGTTGGTGTGTTGGCCCTGGTAGCCAACTCCGATTTTGGTGATACATCGGCATTGCTGATCACGTTATCGTCCGAAAGCAGGAGTTACAAAGAACTGGAAGAGAACCTGAAGACCCTGGAGGCCGAATGCCGCAAATTACCTGCTACCTCAAAAATAAAACATTACGGACTGCAAAAGGAAAAAATATATGTGAATGTGAAGCCTGAATTGCTTAACGAATACAACATAAAAACAATTTCATTATTGGGTTCCTACCAGTTAAATGGAATGGTAAACTATGCCGGGGTATTGAAGGATGGAAAAAACAACCTTGCAGTCCATTTGCCGGCAAACTTCGAATCGGAAAAGGACCTGGCCGACCAGATCGTTTATTCTGATCCAAGTGGGAATGTTGTCCGGTTAAAAAATATTGCAACCATCGAACGCCGCTATGAGGATCCGGACAATTACATCAAACAGAATGGCAAAAAGACAATCCTCCTTTCGCTTGAAATGCAGCCTGGCAACAACATTGTTGAATATGGAAAGGATGTTGACAAAGCCATTGCCATATTTGAAAAGCATTGTCCCGAAGATATCAAGGTCTCAAAAATATCAGAACTGCCCAAATACGTAAATGACTCCGTGTCGGAATTCATGAAGGAGTTCTTGATTGCCATCGTTGCCGTCATATTGGTTACCATGGTTTTGCTCCCTTTCCGGGTAGCATCAGTTGCCGGGATCACTGTTCCCATTTCCGTTCTGATTACCTTATGTGCGCTCTATTTTTTTGGCGTAGAGTTACATACAGTTTCTTTGGCTTCCCTTATCCTGGTATTGGGGATGATCGTTGACAACTCGATCGTTATCATCGACAACCATGTGGAGAAAATAGATCACGGAATATCACCCTGGCATGCTGCCATAAAAAGTGCAGGGGAACTAACGATCCCGATCATTACCGCCACCCTGGCGATTATGGCAGCCTATATCCCGCTGGGATTTATGGTGCCGGGGACAGCCGGAGAATTTATGGCAACGCTGCCAATCGTGGTAAGTGTTGCATTGGTTGTATCCATTGCTGTTGCTGTCTTTTTGGTACCCTACCTGAATTTTGTTTTCATTAAAAAGGGATTGATCAGCAAAATTCCGGGGAAACAAAGAAAAAGTTTTTTGGACAGGCTGCAGGGTTGGTTTGATGTGTCGCTTGAAAAAGCTTTCTCTTATCCCAAAACCATTATTGCTATCGGAATTGCTTTCGTGGCACTGGCTATGCTTTTGTTTAAGGGGTTGGACCAGCAGTTATTTCCTGAAATGGAACGAAACCAATTCGCTGTTGAAGTGTACCTGACTCCGGGTGCCTCGCTCGAAAGCACGGCAAAAATTGTTGATAGCCTGGAAAGTGTATTGATGAAAGATAAACGCGTAACCAATGTTACAAGCTTTATTGGCACAAGTTCGCCCAGGTTCCAGGTAGCCTATGCACCCAATATGCCTGCCAGCAATTATGGTCAGCTGCTGGTCAACACGATTTCGAACGAGGCTACCCGTAAAATTGTTGGTGAATATAGCCCAAGGTATTCTGATAATTTTTCCAATGCGCATGTGAAATGGAAAATTCTGGCGATGCAACTCAATAAAGCGCCTGTTGAAGTCCGTATTTCCTCCGATTCAATTAAGGACCTCCGCAATGCTGAAACGCAGATCAACCTGATCCTGAAGAAAACGAAACACATTGCCTGGGTGAGGACCGATTGGGACCAGATGCAGCAAAATATCAAGGTCAATCTTGACCGCGACATGGCAAACCGCATGGGATATTTCAAAAGCCTGGTGTCAACATCACTCATGATAGGCCTGAATGGGCTTCCTTTGACAACAATATGGGAAAACGATTACCCGGTTGAAGTTCGTCTCTCCCAGGAAAACAGTGGTAAGAAAAGCATTAAGACACTGGAGGACATTTATATATCTTCACCAATAAGTTATACGGCGGTGCCGTTGCGCTCCATTGCTAATTTTACTCCCGAATGGACTGAAGGAACCATTGTCCGGCGCAATGGGACCAGAACGCTGACTATTCTGATAGATAATGATTCGAAAGGGGTGGCCTCGAATATATTTAACGAAATAACGCCTCAAATCGCAAAACTCAAGCTGCCTGAAGGGACAACGATCAGTTATGGAGGTGACTATGAAGGGCAAAATGAAGTATTTGTACCCATGGGTATTGCACTGGGCCTGAGTATCGTTTTAATCTTTTTTATCCTGTTGTTTGATTTTAAGAAGATAAAACTTTCCCTGCTGATTATGTCTACAATGCTTTTGTCATTGCCAGGTGCAGTGATTGGTCTGATATTAATGGGATATCCGTTTAGCATTACCGCTTTCATTGGCATAACAAGCCTTTGCGGCATGGTCGTCCGTAACGGAATCATCCTTATTGATTATGCCCGTCAATTAAGAAAAAGGGACAAAATGCCGGTGCATGAAGCTGCTATTGCTGCCGGAAAACGGCGAATGCGTCCCATCTTCCTTACTTCGGCAGCCGCGTCGGTTGGTGTCATTCCGATGATTTTAAGCCGCTCGCCTCTTTGGGGTCCTCTTGGAACCGTGATCTGCTTTGGCTTAATGTTCGCAATGGTACTTACGCTCTATATTCTCCCCATCCTGTATTCTTTGGTTTACAGTGATAAACCCAAAAAGCCGGGGTTCTGGGCAGTACCTGCCACAGCAATACTCACTGTTGGGGTTTTGATCTTTCCGTTATTTTCGACCAGCGCCAAAGCCCAAACCTTAAGTTTGGATTCCTGTAAAACCCTGGCATTACTGAATAATCACAAAATTAAGGAAGCAGCCTATGATGTTACTCAATCGAAACAACAAAAGAATGCTGCATTCACCAATTATTTTCCCAAGGTAAATGCCAGTGGTTTTGCCTTCAAAGCATCTGACTATCTGGTAAAGGCAAAAATTCCATCCATGAACCTGCCGGTTTATGATGGAAACCCGGTTAATCTTTTGAATCCCACTCAGTTTGCCTATGTGCCATCTATCCCGATAAATCTCCTGGATTACATGAATGTAGCTACCATTATGGCTACCCAGCCGGTATTTGCCGGGGGACAAATTATAAACGGAAACAGGCTGGCGAAAGTTGGATATGAGATCAACCTTGAGAAACAAAATCTGACCAACACCGATGTTCTTGTCAGGACAGAAGAACTCTACTGGGCGGTGATCGCATTGCGTGAAAAGACCAAAACGCTCAGCAGCTACCGGAGGTTGCTTGATACGCTGCAAAGGGATGTATCGGTGGCACATAAAGCAGGACTTGTGCAACGCAATGACCTGTTGAAAGTAGAACTTAAACTCAATGAGGTCGAAATCAATGCGCTTAAACTCAGAAATGGCATCGACATGACGCAACGTGCACTTTGCCAGCAAATAGGGATCATTTATGACAGTACGCTTACGCTGATTGATCCGCAAACAGAACCTGTTTTGCCACAGCAATTTTATATGCAGCCGGGTACGGCGGTTTCAAATCGATCGGAAATAAAAATGCTGAGCCAGGCAGTCGTTGCCGAAGAGTTGCAGAAAAAAATGACCTTAGGCGGCAACCTTCCGACTGCTGCTATCGGAGTAGCCGGATTTTACGTGGATGCAATGAATTCCTCTACCACCAATGCCGTGGCTTTTGCCACCGTCAGCATTCCGATTTCCGACTGGTGGGGTGGCATCCATAAGATCAGGCAAAACCAGGCCAAAGTTGAAAGCGCCCGCAATAAACTCGCAGAAACTTCCGAATTGCTTACCTTGCAAATAGAACAGGCCAACAATGAATTGAACGAATATTACTTTCAGGCGGGTATCGCTCAGAAATCAGTAGAACAGGCCAGGGAAAACATGAAGGTGACCAACGACAATTACACAGCTGGTATCTCCTCCATGTCCGACCTGCTGGAAGCACAATCGGTCTATCAAAACGCCCTCGATAACCTCATAGAAGCCAGGTGCAATTACCAGGTTAAAAAAGCCAGGTACTTTCAGGCAACTGGCAGGTATCATTAATGGAACATGGAAAAAATCTTATTCCGGCAATTATTTTTTAATGAACATCTTCGGAGCAGAGCAGCGAGGTATCAAATTGGTAAAATATCTCTCTTCTCGTCGCATGCCGGGGAACAAATCCAACCACCTCAGTCCCCGTTCCCTTCATCTTCACGAGAAGGGGTGCCGGGATGAGGTAATTAAAGAATGAAAACAGGTGACAAGTTTTAAAAGCAAGATATTCAATCTTTTATTAAGGAACAGGCACCTGTTTTATGGTAAGTTGAAAAAGGAAACCTTCGATTTTAACACCTCCATTTCAGGTTTCAGGGAACAATGTGAGAAAGGAGCAGGCAGGTACTCGAAAATCCCGGAAGGAATTACCACGAAGGAACAGATCATTGACGGAATGAAATCGGAATGGCTGATCCCGGATGGAGCAGACGACCGGAAACTCATTTTATATGTGCATGGTGGCGGATATGTTTCCGGGTCATGCAATGACCATCGGGGATTCGTATCGAAATTCGCAAAGAAAACAGGGATTACGAACCTGGTTTATGAATACAGGCTTGCTCCAGAAAATCCGTTTCCTGCTGCACTGGATGATTCATTGAAAATATATCAATGGATTCTTCATGAAGGATTTAACCCGGAAAATATAATCATTGCAGGTGAATCGGCAGGCGGAGGTTTATGTTTGGCAATCCTGCTTGCACTAAAAGAGTTTAAAATTGCCCTGCCGGCAGCTGCGGTGGCAATTTCACCATGGACAGACCTCACCTGCTCGAGTGATTCATACAGTACCAAAAACAAAGTGTCGCTGGCACCCTTCAACTCATGGACTGTTTTCAGCAGATATTATGTTGGTCAGAATAAAGCGACGAATCCATATATTTCACCGTTATTTGGTGATTTAACAGGATTACCTCCTGTTTTTATAAATTCCGGGGTGGATGATGAATTGTTTGAGGATGGAGAAAAGTTCTATCTGAAGGCGAAGAGCGCGGGAGTGGACATTACCTTCAGACACGGGGTCGGGATGGTTCACTGTTATCCGTTGCTGGCGCCGATGTTTAGGGAAGCCACAGAGGCAATGGATGAAATCGTGGGTTTTATTAACAAATACCTGAGATAAATAAAACCAAACATTATCCGGCAGGTGGTCAGCTATTACCTGCTTTCAACTTGTACCATATTCATTTCCATGAAAAAAAACGTATCACTGGTGTTATCCAGTGGTGGCGCAAGGGGTGTCGTGTCGCCCATATTGGCGTAATTGAGGAACTCGAACGGCAGGGATATGTTATAAAGTCTGTTGCAGGTACTTCCATGGGAGCAATGCCGGGTGTGAATTTAAGGAAATCGCCCTTCCACCATGGCTACCAGAAGATTATTTCATTAAAAAATGAATTGATTGATGGCAAGGGGGAAGTGCAATTAATTAAAAATGATATACCAGGGTGGCGCCAATACCTGTAGAACTTACAGGAATCACCTGTAGTTTCTTATTGGCATTAAAGTATACCATGCTGCCAACTGCAAATCCAAGGGCAGAGCCGAATAAAACATCCGACGCCCAGTGATCATTTACCGCAAGCCGGTATAATGCTGTAAAACCAGCCAATCCAAAGCTGACAACTGGAACCCATTTCGTATCCCAGTATTCCAGGCCGATGACCGTCGCTATTGAAAAAATTGCTGATGAATGACCCGATGGAAAGGAATTATAGCCAAAAGTTCCATAGGAACCACCCCAGCTGAACGGTCCGTCCCATGCATGGGGATCTGGCGGTGTATCCTGGTATGGGCGGTGCCTGTGTGTGACCTGCTTGAGAACATTGGTCAGAACAACGGTAATCACATAGGATTCCAGCCCCTTTAAACCAGTTTCCTTTCCTTTCTTATTCTTCCAGATCACTCCGGACAAATAAAAGACGCCCAGGGCGGGAATGCTGATAAGTCCGGTTCCCAAAGGGCTGAAAAAATAATAAGAAGTTTTACTGATAAAAACGGAGCTGTTATGGTAATAGAACTGCTGGATCGGTTTATCTCCCCATGCGATCAGCCCAACTGTAGCTGCGAGGACTGCTGCCGCAGATATAATCTGACCTGTTTTCCATTTGAATGGGTTCGTAAAAACCGACTTCGTATCTGTCCAGTAAGAACTAGCATAGGCACGTCCAAAAGAACTTACAGGAGTAATGTTCTGAGGTTCTTTCGTGATAATTACGGTATCCATTTTTTTAATAAGCGTATCAACCTGCTGCGGAGTCAGGCTATCGATTTTCTGAGAAGTAAGGCTATCCTTCTTTTCCTGGGCTTCAGTATTAACTGCCAGGCATATAATAAGAAAAAAAAGAAAAATTATCCGGGGAATCATGCGTGTTTATTGAATATATTCAAACCGGGTTTGATCCACTATAAGTGCTGGTCCATCATTATTAAAACCTTACTGCATGTTATTTGTCATGATGGTCATTGTTATCCTATTTCTTCATTTGGCCGTGGTTCATTTTTTTACCCCCATGACTTCCAAACTCAGGACCGGGGAATATACACGAAGACAGGAGGGAGACACCTGCAAACGCAAAGATAAGTAGAAGAATTTTTGCCTTTTCATTTTGTTATACTTTTTATAATGTATGGATGAATGATTAAAAATTCCGAACCAGGCCCTCTTGTGAAGTAGAATATATTCGATTTACGTTAATTATACAGTGATGTTCATCAGGTAGGTGAACAAACCAAAGATCTTGAGAAGCCATATGATGACAGCAATAACAACGACAATATTGAAGATGTTCTTGATTTTCCTGTCCATCGGGATGTAATTGTTGACCAGCCAGAGAATAACACCGGCGGCGATTAAGATGATTAAAATGGTGAATAGTGGCATAATAATTGGTTTAGGTGTATGAGATTTTTATAATTGAAATGTCGTTATTTTCTTGTTTTTCAATTGATTGTAAGTGGATGGGTATCTGAAAATTTCCACCGGAGGGTAACCCCCGTACATTCAGGAGAGTCGTACATTCCCAACGACAACTTTCTCCCGATTTTAGTCTTATGCAATTCCGGCAGGACAATGCCGATAATTGCACCAACTGCAAAGCCGACCGCAACATCCGATGGAAAGTGAGCCAAGGCTTTTACGCGTGCATACCCGATCACCAGAGGAGGCACCGAGGCGGCAAGGTAGAGAAGATATTTTTTTGCGCCCAGTTCAGGATGATAGTCAGAATACACCTTGGCCATGAAAAACGTACTGTAAGCGCATGAGCCTGTATGTCCGCTGAAAAATGAATTGCGGCTGTTGTTATTGGTCATCCGGTCATCCACTTCCGGGTAGTACACAAACGGCCGGTATCGGTTCACGAAGGTAGGCCCGAGCGGACTGTAGTTATACATGGTGAAGGTAATGGTGTGACCCTCCACATACATTAACAGCAGGTCCATCCAGTCTTTGCGTATTGTTTTATCAATGATCAGCAAACTGGGTAAAAGAAAAATGCCAATCTCTCCATAATCAGAAATCTTTGTGTACAGGTCACGATCAGAAGATTTTTGGTTTATGGCCCACCGGTCAATGGGGTTTATTAAACCTCGCTGTTGATCGGAGTTGATGAAAGTCAATTCTTCAGGGGTGATTTTCGGCTTGCTCTTCAGCCGGCTGATCGCAAAATAATCACCGGCCATCCCCACGCCAATGATGCTGCCGGTCACCCAGTAATTCACATGATACCGTTTCAATCTTTTTGGCGATGTTGAAACGGAATCGGCCGGGGCACAAATACCGGTTTCTTGAAAAATCAGGAAAACCAATAAATACAGTAGATATTTCATAATGCAAATAGTGACATTTTCAGGATGTAAAGGTCCGTGGCTTTCGTCCGGAATTTGTTACACAACTTTGACAATAAGTTGCATCATTCACACATTTCCAGGTGTGCCGTGTTTCTTGGCTGGAAGATTTGCATATTCCTCAATTTCCGTAAACAGTAATTTTCTCAGTTTTGCAACCTTTTAAACAGTAATGAAATGCAGTTCCTGCTTTTTTATATCTTTACTGCGACTAATTTTATTCCGCTTTTCATGAAACAGCTCCTGATCGCTTTTTGCCTGATCGTGCTGGTCCAGCCAGCCACCTATGCACAAACCTCCTGGAAATCGTCCGATTATATGCCTGAGGCGTATCGTAAGGTGATGGTCCTTGCCAAGATAACAGATGTGGTTGCCCGGAAGCAACTTGAAGATTTTACGGTAAAACTTCTGACCGACAAAGGAATCGTTGCGATCCCGGCTTATGCCAATGTTAAAAAAACCGATGGGGTTTCCCGCGAGGCATTCCTCGTCATCGCAGATTCACTGCAGGTGGATGCCCTGCTGGTCTATTCGGTGAACGGCACAGAAAAACGCGTAAAAAATACGCCGTCCCTCAGCGTGGGAGTAGGAGTGGGTATGTACGGCGGATATGCGGGAGCAAGTGTACCGATTTCAGGAGGTGCCAAAATGGTTACCCTGGTTAAACTCAGCGCCTATTTCTATAACAGGGCATCCAAAGATGAACAATGGGCCCAGCCGCTAAGCGGAACGCTGGAGGGCGGCACCGACAAACTGGCATACACTTTTGCCAGGACTACCGTGAAAGCCATGATGAAAGACGGGATGTTCATAACGAAAAAATAACCGGTTTTTCGCATGGCATGCATTTTTAGTGTACCTTTAACATCTTCAAGGACAATAAAATAATGACATTGAATTCACTGGGGTATGATCAGTAATAAATCGATTATGCGACAGATGGATTGACCTTCCTCATATATCTGTAATGAAGAATTTAAATGCAGCAACATTACTGCAAACTGCTTTTGAACACCATTTCAATATATCTCCCGATTTGATCATTGTACTTGACAATGAGAAAAATATCATTCATGCCAATCAGGCATTCCTTAAAAGGTTTGATGAAGACTCAAAAGGATTAATTGGAAAAAAATGTTTCCAGTGTATTCACCAGAAAGATAAACAGCCAGTCTGTTGCATGCACCCGGATATGATGGAAGATGGAAAGGAGCATACCCGGAAAGTGTTTTTTGAAAAATTTAATAGCTGGTTTTCTGTTAAAATGACCCCGTTATTGAACAACCAAGGGATCATGGTGGGGTCCATTCACATTGCCCGGAAAATCACCGAAAATGAAAATACAATAGAATTGATGCATGGCCAGGAGGATACAGAAACATTGTTGCAGAAAAGTGAGGATAGGTACAGGTCATTGTTCAACAATAGTATTGCTGTTTTTTTACTGATTGATCCTTCCACAGGTGCGATCGTGGATGCCAACCCCGCAGCTTGTAGTTATTACGGATGGTCACATAAAGAACTTTGCGATAAAAATATAGCTGAAATAAACACGCTTTCTCACAAAGAGATAGAACAGGAAATGCAGGCTGCAAAAGAAGAAAAACGCAAACGATTCTTCTTTAAACACCGGTTGTCAGGTGGCGCCATTCGGGATGTTGAAGTTGATTCCCATCCAATTGAGACCAAAGGTTCGACACTGCTTTTTTCAATTGTTCACGACATCACCGACCATATAAAAGCTGAAAACGCACTCAGGGAAAATGAGGCTACCATTAATGCTGTTTTGAACGTTACAGATGAATCGATTTTGTTGTTGGATAATAATGACAAGCTGCTTGACCTGAATGAAGTAGCGGCCATCCGCATGGGAATTAGCCGTGAGAAAGCAATTGGGAAAAAAGTTGCCGACCTGTTGCCTGTTGAAGTGATTAATCATCGTAAGCAATTCATTGAGAAGGCTTTTATAACTGGTAAAAAGGTAAGTTTTGAAGATATACGGAACAATCGCTGGATGGTGAATCACTTATATCCCATTCAAAATGCGGAAGGGAAGGTGGCTCGGTTGGCTGTCTTTAGCCGTGACATCTCCGATCGTAAAAATGCGGAAGAAGCTTTGAAAATAAACGAACGCAAATACCGGCTGCTGGCAGAAAATGCAACGGATGTGATATGGATACAGGATATTGCAAACGGTGCGATGAGCTATCTGAGTCCATCGATCGAACATGTTCTTGGTTACCCACTGTCGGAGGTGATGGAACGGGGTATCGATGATTTCCTGACGCCTGCTTCATTGCAGTTTCTCAGGAATGTGGTGCCAGAACGCATTGCCGGATTCGCAAATGGGCAGAGAGATGTTTTTACGGATGAAATAGAGCATGTGCATAAAAACGGGAATAAAATCTGGATTGAAGTTAAAACACAACTTGTATTAAATAATGAACACGGGTGCCTGGAAGCACACGGTGTTGCAAGGGATGTTACAGATCGGATAAAAACCAGGGCCTTGCGGGAGACGGCCCTTTCTGAATTGCATGCAAGTGAAGAACGCCTTCAAAGCCTTTTCGATACCATGATGGAAGGGGTGATTTTTATCAACCCCGATGGCTGGATTGAGAAAGCCAACGCTGCAGCCGAAAAGATCCTTGGGATCAGCAGGCCGGAGATCGAAAATCGTTACTATATTTCCCCAAACTGGGAGATCATCCGTCTTGACGGAACCCCAATGCCGCCTGCTGAAATGGCCGGCCCCAGGGCAATGCAGGAGAAACAGCCAATCAAGGATGTCGTGATGGGCGTTCGGAAGCCTGATAACTCGATTACCTGGATTAATGTATGTGCAGCACCTGTTTTGAATATCGATGGCGAACTCCAGGGTGTCGTCGGGACATTTGCCGATATTACTGACCAGAAGACAGCAGAAGATGCAGTAAATACGTTGGCAGTTCGTTACAAAATCCTTATGCAGTCGGCCAGTGAAGGAATACATATTTTAGATGACCATGGAAATGTCGTTGAGGCCAATTCCGCATTCTGCAATATGCTTGGTTACACTTATCAGGAGATCATGCAACTCAATGTTTCCGACTGGGACGTAAAATTGTCAAAAGAGCAACTGACGGCAAAGGTTGCAGACCTGATGATCCATCCCGCATTATTTGAAACACAATTTCGTTGTAAGAATAATGCAATTCGCGACATGGAGATCAGTGGTGTCGGGATTATTCTGGAAGGCCGAAACTATCTCTATGCTTCGACCCGGGATATCACAGAACGTAAGCAAACAGAACTGGCATTAACAGCCAGTGAAACGAAATTCCGGGAGCTGATTGACTTTTCACCGGTTCCAATGGCTTTGTATAATGACCATCAGCAAATTACATTGTTAAACCAGGTGTTTGTACAAACATTCGGGTATTGCCTGCAGGAGATCCCGACGATTGAGGCTTGGTGGAATGAAGCTTATCCTGACGCTGACTATCGTAAATGGGTTACCGATAGATGGAATGAAAAAATTGAATATGCAACAAAAACCGGTGAGCCTTTCATTCCCATGGAAGTGATTGTGAAATGCAAAAATGGCACCAATAAAACCGTGCTTTCCAGTGCAACATTGTTTAAGAACCAAATTGAGTATACCTGCCTTTCATCGTTATACGACATATCCGGTTTGAAGCAGACTGAAGAAGCACTCCGCAATGCACTCTGGAGAATTGAGACCATCATCGAAGGAACCCAGGTTGGGACCTGGGAGTGGAATATTCAAACAGGTGAAACCACATACAACGAGGTATGGGCAAATATTTTCGGATACACCCTTGACGAACTCGCTCCCAGTAGCCACAACACATGGTTGAATTTAATTCACCCTGAAGACTTGAAGCAATCGATCAAACATCTGAACCAGTACTTTGATAATGAATGTTCACAGTACGACTTTGAATGCAGGATGAAACATAGGGACGGACGCTGGATATGGGTTCAGGACCGTGGCCGCTTGATCAGCAGAACCAGTGACGGCAAACCACTGCTGATGTATGGCATCAACACCGATATAACCCAGCGTAAACTAGCGGAAGAGGAGATACGGCTGTTGAATGAAACACTTGAAAATCGTGTTGCTGAACGTACCATTCAACTGGAAACAATAAATAAAACACTGGAATTTCACATTAAAGAAATTGAGCAATTCACCTATATTGCTTCCCATGACCTTCAGGAGCCGCTGCGTACAATAACCACCTTTGGCAAACTGATCCAGGAAGAATTTGCCGGAAATCTCTCTGATGATGCTAACCAATACATCGACTTTATGTCAAACTCAGCATCCCGAATGAGTTCGCTGCTCAAAGGTTTGCTCGATTATTCGCTGTTGGGCAAAGTAAGCAAAATGGAACAGGTTGATTGCAATGTAATCGTGAAGGAAGTATTGTCTGATCTGTCTGATTTAATAACAGTGAACAAAGCAACGATAAAAGTGCATGAATTGCCCGATGTTTATGGCCTTCCGGCAGAATTGAGGATGTTGTTCCAAAATCTGATAAACAATGCTTTGAAATTCCAGAAAAAAGAAGTTCATCCGGAAGTGGAAATTTCTGTTGAAAGCACGGAGAAAGAGTGGTTTTTTTCAATATCCGACAACGGTATCGGCATCGAAGAAAAGGATAAAGAGAAGATCTTTATCATTTTCAAGCGAATGCAACCACAAACAGAATATGGAGGAACCGGTATTGGCCTTGCACATTGTAAAAAAATTGCGGAATTACATAATGGCAGGATATGGGTTAAATCAACTCCAGGAAAAGGGAGTACTTTCACTTTTTCAATCCCCAGGTGATTTGCCCGTTTGAAACATATTCTTTGCCTGCTGATGCTTGCTGCAGGCATTGTTTACCATTTTGTCATTATTTTCTTTAGTTCTCAATGAAAGTCCGGGTAATCTCCTTTATCCCCAGCTCCATAGCTTTCTTTTCAGCATTGCTCCTTATGCTGGAGCGGATAAAATTTGGAGCATCCTGAATATATTTTTCTGCCTCATCCGTCCAGAAAATGCCATGATCACTGTAAGTTTGTTCCGATAAATTTGAATTTTCAATCTCATAACCTGTATTGTTTTGCAATGATGGTTCTCAACCAAATGCTTACCCCATAGCTGTTCCATAGCTACTTCATAGCTACAGGTTAGTCCCTTCTTACTAGGGTGATAAAGCTTTGAAAGATGTTTGATACGGCTTAACCAGGCCAGCCGGACGGGATGACTTGTATAGAATACTTGAAATAGAGGTTATTATATGAACCAAAAAAACTTTTCGTGTGGTTTTATTTTGTCACTCGTCACGTGTTATGCGCCACCTGCTGCGTACTGTGAATGTAAAGAAGAATTGATTAAAAAAAAGGAACCGCGATAATAAAAGCTTATCTTTACAATGTTATTAATCATACACACATGAAAGCCAAATTAATGCTATTCCTGGTCATTATCATTTTCCCGGCCCTGGTCTTTGCCGGTGAAATTTCATGTACCATCAGCAAGAGCGGGAGACCTTACGCAAAACAGGTGGTGACGATCCTCAATAAAAAAGGCGAAACTATTAAAACAGCCACCACCGATGATTTCGGAACCTTTACCATCACAATAACCCAGGTAGGTGCCTTTCAGCTGAAAACAGGCGAAGGAGCAATTGCAGATATTTATTCAAGCAACACCCGTATAAGTTACACCTTCACACTGGACCAAAAAGATTCAAAATGGAAACTGAACCAAAAGTAGGTACAGGTAAACCGGGAAATCCTGAAAAACGGGAAAAACAAGTTATAACGGAAACCAAGGTTAGGGACAAATGGGATAAAACGGATATCCTCATCCGGTCGCTGGGCACATTACTCATCCCTGTTACATTAACCGCGATAAGCCTGGTCGCTTCCTATACGCTGAACAGAAACCAGGAAAAGGAGGCAAAGATCAAACTTTACACCGAACTGATGACCCGGCGCGAAGAATCTGAAAGCACACTCAGGAAAGACATGTTCAATGCCATCATGAGCAATATTCTGAAAGACAGGGGCACAGCATTGCTGGATGACAAGATCCTCCAGCTTGAACTGCTTACCTACAATTTTCACGAATCGCTCAACCTCATGCCGCTGTTTGAGTACCTTGACAGGATCAATAAGGAAAAAACCACCGATCCGGAGTTGAAGAAGATGTACAAAAACAGGTTGGTGAAAATGGCGAAAGCAGTAACAGAAAAGCAGATGTCGTCCCTTGAAGGAGTTTCCGACCCGATCCTGTTTTTTTTCCAGGACACCCTGGCTCCGTATAAAAACAGTAAGGACTACAACAAAGACGACGCTTACCGGGCTCATATCGACGAGCTGGCTTCAATCAATGCCTACGCCAGGAATTTGAAAAGCCCCAACCAGGAAGAAACTGAATTCCGTCACCCCGATTCCGTTTACGATGGCAAAAATTTTATTCCTCTTCAGTATAATGTCCGGATCAAGATCATCGATTACGACACTGGGAATGCCTCTGCAAGGGTGCAATTATCCATCCTGACTTATGACAAAGATAAACTCAAGATCGGAGAACGAACAAAAGAGTTTACAATCAACTTTTTCGAATTCCCGATGATTGACAACACCCGGCTGGAAAATGACATGAGGGTCGCCCTGGTCATGACCAGTTTTGGAGGAGAGTGTGGTTTACCTGAATCCCCCCTCACCGCATCCAGATGCACCAGGATAGAATTCAGGGTGATCTTTTTTCCCGGCGCCAAGGCAAGCCTCAAGGAACGGCCATATTTTGACGACATCGTTTCGAAACTGGTGATGATGAAATAATTAATTCAGCCCCAAGGATCAGAAATGTCAGCACTCTTTTCATTGCGAACCAGTAAGTAGGATGATCCACCTACTTTCATGCTTCTCAAAACTAACATCCGGAAAGGTTTCTGGCGATCATGATCCCGGTCATTTCATACTTCTGAAAATAGAAATTCTGAATGGTCTCTTGCGATGATTTGATTTCCACGATTTTATAACCGATATTGCCTTTGGATTCCGCGCTGTTATTGCTTTTTACACTCCCTGAAATAACCAGCAGGTAATATTTGCCGGGTCTTAAAGATAATGTGTAATTTCCTGTCCCGTTCGTTACAGCCTTGACAATAGCGGGTAATTTCATGAATCCTCTGATGTATTTGCCGGTAATATCTGACAATGTATCAAAATTGTCGCGCAGTTTGTTATTTTTTGAGGGATCTATTGAATGATAGATTGACAGCAGGTAATCGTATTTGTATCCTTGAAATCTTTCAATGACATTTTTAAGCTCACCATATTTGCCTGATATGGCATCAGCTTCGCCAATGGCATAAATTTCACATCCCGCATCTGCCTGATCCGTCGACCTGTATGCGTCTCTGCAGATTGAAACACCTGATAGTTTCCCGTTTTCTGAGGTCATTTTCCCATTTTCTATCATACAGGAAAGCGTAACAACAAGTACGGATATTCCGAGAAGAATTTTGTTCATAGGTTATAATTTTTATTTGAATGACAAAGGTAGTTCTATTTAAACCGCGCCTTGTTACCGGGTAGTTATTGATTTGTTAATGACTTGTTAACGCAGTATATATGCCATGGGAAATGACTAATTTTGGGTCCTCCTATGAAACTGAACCGCACCTATCTGTATGTCGCAATTTCTTCCATTGCATTATTCATAGTGCTGATCATCCAGGTGAATTGGATCTTCAGGACAGCAAAAATAAAAGAGGAGCTGTTTAATGAAAAGGCCAATATGGTTCTTTCAAGAACAACCGACGCATTGCGTTCTGACAAGGAAACCTGCAAAAAAATCGGAGCTTGTATAGAAATGGATAGCACCGCTGAATCAGCCGTGAAATTAGGAAAGAATGAAGTTCATAAAATAGATTCAATACTTACTCATTATATGAGGTTGTACAATTTTCATATCGACTACGCTTTTGTGGTTGTAAAACCAGGATGCCTGTCGGCCATAAATGAACCCGCTTCAGCAAATGCTATCTATAATAAACCCCTGGACGATACAGACGGTAAAAATGAAATAGAACTGAAACTCATCTTCCCGGAGAAAAAGCAATATATCCTTGCAGAGATGGGAACGATGTTCATCACCTCCGTTATGCTGATCCTTGTTGTGCTTGTCATGTTCTGGCGAACCATCCTTTCACTCATGAAAGAGAAAAAAATATCGGAGCATACCACCGACTTTTTAAATAACATGACCCATGAATTTAAAACACCTTTGACAAACATTGCACTGGCGGGAAGGATGATGGTAAAGGATTCAACCATCAATCAGGGTGATAAAATAAAACATTACTCTGGAATAATACTTGAAGAGAATGAGAAATTAAGGCTACAGGTGGAGCAGGTGCTAAGCATGACCGCACTGGAGCGCGGTGAAATTCCGTTCCGAAAAACGGAACTGGACTTCCATGATCTGATTAATAAATCTTTAAAGTATATCAGTATCCAGATCGAGAACAAAAAAGGAAATGTGAAATTAAACCCGGACGCAGGCAGATTTGTGGTCATGGGCGACAAAACACATCTTACAAATGCCCTATGCAACCTGGTTGACAACGCCATCAAATATTCAAAGGGAAAACCTGAATTAACCATTCAAACATCCAATAGAGGTCAAAATTTAGTTGTTGTAGTTTCCGACAAAGGCATTGGTATAGAAAAGGAATACCAGAAGAAAGTGTTCGATAAGTTTTTCCGGGTCCCTACCGGAGATGTGCATGATGTGAAGGGTTTTGGTCTCGGTTTGGCATACATAAAAAAAATCATTGAATTACATGATGGGACCATCGAACTTCAGAGCGAAAAAGGAAAGGGAACGACATTCACAATTACACTTCCCAATGTCTGAAGAAAGGTTCAAAATATTGCTTGCGGAGGATGATCTTAATTTAGGAGTTCTTTTGGTTGATTACCTGGAGACGGAGGGATTTGAAGTGAAACTTTGCAAAGACGGGAGGTTGGCGTTTAAAGCATTTCAGGTCAATCAATTTGATCTGTGCCTGCTTGATATCATGATGCCGGAAATGGATGGCTTCTCTCTGGCAAAGGAGATCAGGTTGAAGGACAAAAAAATACCGTTCATTTTTATCAGTGCTAAGTCGTTGAGAGAAGATAAATTAAAAGGGTATGGTCTGGGTGCCGACGATTATATCACGAAACCATTTGATGAGGAGGAATTGCTCTGGAAAATCAAAGCCGTGATCCGCCGGATCCCGGAAAATACAAGTGAAAGCAGGGCAGAAATCATTTCAATTGGGAAATACCACTTCGATCTGGCCAATCAATCCTTAACCTTTGGTGTTAAAACAAAACGGATCACGGAAAAAGAAAGTGATATTCTTCACTACTTATCTGGCCACCGGAATAAGTTAATAAAGCGGGAAGAAATGGTAAAAGATCTTTGGGGAGTGAATGATTACTTTTTAGGAAGGAGCCTGGATGTGTTTATCACTAAAATACGCAAATACCTGAAGGAAGACCCCGATTTAAGTATTGAGAATGTTTTTGGAGTCGGGTTCATTTTTAACGTTCCGGCAAATAGTTGAGGTAGCAGCTTAAAATTGTTCTTTTTCGATGCAAGTCTTTTCTGAATCGTATCAACAGACCAATTGCCCCAATTCGCTCACATGCCAACTTCAAGGAAGCATGCTTATCCGTTTTTCTTTTTGCACGCATTCTAAAAGGGGAGCGTTCCGGTTACCCGGAAACAAACAGAACCATTGATCATTATTTGAAAATGCCCGCCGGTTTGAATACGGTTGCGAATAAAAAATCGCACCATTCCTGCATGCCAACGATCATGTTTGATAATCAACATATTACACTGGTATTGCATCACCGGGAAAAAAATTAAAAAAATCAGGGAAGAAGTTGAGACTGAATAAAAAGCTATTTTTGTGTAATGCTTATAATGGCAAGAAAAAATTCAGCCTTTTAGGTTCGGTGAGGGTGGTCAGCCACTGCACAGGGAAACCAGTTAAAAGACCTGGAAGATGGTCAATTCAGGCGGCGTTTCACCGGATTTAATTATGATCAAGTACCTGACAACCAAATACCTGGTTTTATGAAAAAGAGAATTATCCTCACCCTGCCATTATGCCTGTTTTTCATGTTTTCCATTTCCCAGGAAAATACCGGGAATTTAAAGCAGGTGGCATCGAATGCAATCAATCCTATTGCCAGGGTGACCAAATTCATGCTGCAACCGAATTATTACATATATAATAACGGGGGAAATGCAATTAACCTGATGACGCGCATCGTATCACCTTTTGATGCGGTTTTGATTCCAGGTATCAAACCTAAAAATAAAAACATATATACCTTGATCCGCATAGAATTTCCTGTTACAAGCCAGACTTACGGGTCGGAGCCGCAGTTGAATGCAACAGGACTTGCAGACATGACCCTTGGGGATATTTTAATTTTCAAAACATCCTGGGGAAAGTACGGAATAGGAGTAAATTTCGGCTTCCCTACTGCCACAGTCCCGGTGCTTGGTTCCGGGAAATGGACCGTGGGGCCGTCAGGAATTATTTTTTACTCCAAACCAAAACATCTCATGCTGGGAATGGTGCTGAGCCAGTATTTTTCGTATGCCGGAAGCCCTGCCAGACCGCCGTCAAATTATATGTCGGTGCAACCGTTTATCGATGTGATTTTCAACAAAGGATATTTTATCATGCTCAATCCGATTTTTACATTTGACTGGCAAAAAGGCGATTATACCATCCCGGTTGCTTTTGGATTCGGAAAAGCTTTCGCAAAAAATCTGTCATCCTATATCATGCCCGAATACGTGATTTCCGGGCCGACAAAAAAAACCCTGATCATCCAGTTTAATTTAAATGCAATGTTCTGATTTCGCGGATGACCAGGCAGCTTTGAAGGCTGTTTTCCTGCATTATCTAATGTGTCTTATTCTGTTCCTGTACCAATTGTTTGTATAACGGATACAAATCATCTTCAGGTTCTTGCCTGTTGTAAAAAGATATCTCTTCCTGATTTTTCATCCATCTGTAAACCCAGGAAATGCCCCATTTCTTATAATAATTATCTTTCTGTTTGTATACATTATCCTGTAATGCCTCGTCAAAGCTGATTATTTTATATTTTCTCTTCCTCAACTCATTTATTAACACGGGTAAATAATCGGCATTTAACCTGCTGTCGTGGCATAAATAGATCTGGTTAATTGGCCTTCCATAAATCTTTAACACAAGAGAATCAAAAAAATCGAAATACTCAATGGTCTTTACGATATAATTATCAGCAATTTCCTTTGCATTTACCGGATCGTTCTTCTCAAGATAATATTCATAAATGTAATTAAACATCCAATCAGCACTTTCAACGGTAAAAGGTGCAATCTTGTATTTTTTGGAAGACAGGTATGTTTCAATATTGATATGTTGAAGGCTATCCTTCCCTAAGTCATTAAATGGCAACCGGAAATAGTCTATTGTTTTGCCATACGTCTGAGCCAATTGCCGCACGACATGTTCGCCGCGCTCCACATCAATTTTAAAAGAATCCAGGCCAACCTCAGAATATCGGGAATGTTTGGAGGAATGATATCCTATTGTGGTATAACTTCTGTTCATCCAATTTTTCATAAGTTCAAAATTCTTAACGATGCTGTCTCCCTTGTAGATCAACCCTTCTGTAATAAAAATTGTAACAGGAATATTCAGGGAATCCAATTTATTTAAAAGATTGGATTTAAAGAAATCCTTCTGGCATTTGCCGGTGTTTGGAATATCATCTATCGTTATTGCAACCGATGATTGTCCACTGGTCAAACCAGGAAGGATTAAAATAAACAGAAATATTACCAGACGAACTTTAAAATATTGTTTCATGTCAAATATTATTTCTCATGCTCTTTTCATGGGGAAAGTAAATTTACTTCCTTTTCCCCGTTCGCGCTCTATCCAAATCCGGCCACCGCAGGTAATCTGCAAAGAACGAATAACAAATATAGTGGTTATCAAGGAATTTACTTTGCCTCATCCCCTACACCCCTTCTCCTTCAGGAGAAGGGGACGGGGGTTGAGGTGGTTGGGTTCAACCCCTATCGTATTGCGACGAGGGTGTTCATGGATCCATCAAAATGGGATGAAGCCGAACCCCTGTCAGTGTTATGGATCGAACATAAACAACCTGAATTTAAGGATCCGCCAGACTTGTCTTGAATAAGGGGAATGTGTGAATAATATAACTTATTCCCAAAATTATATAACGGTTTCACGAATATTGAGATATAATTTCGCACAATAAAATTCTAAACAATTAAAAACATTAAAACCATGAGAAAAATTATCGTATTGTTATCAGTGTTCCTGCTGTTCGCCTTTTGCGGTTATACCCAAACCGTCCCTGCAGAGAAGGTTCCGGCACCAGTAAAAGAATCTTTTGTAAAAAAGTTTCCAGTTGCAACGAATGTTAAATATGAAATGGAAAAGACAGATTATGAAATCACATTTAAGGACAAAGGTGTTGGGATGTCTGCCAATTTTAATTCGAAGGGAGAATGGCTTGAGACAGAGACCATTATGATCGAATCTGATCTCCCAAAAGAGGTATTGACTTCAGTGGCCACAAACTTTGTAGGTTTTGTAACCACAGATATTACAAAAATTGATGGTCCTGACAATGTTGTAAATTATGAGATGCATCTAAAGAAGGGTACGGTTGCTTACGAAGTAAAGTTTTCCCCGAAGGGTGATATCCTGAAGAAGACACCTGTAAAGAAATAGTTGAAATAAAAGGAAATTTTGATCTTTGAATGGTTGACTATGATTGTGAAAACGCCTGTCCCGGATCCCGGGCAGGTGTTTTCCTTATTGAATAATTCATCGCCCTTTAAAAATATCTTTCATAGGATGATGGCAATCTACCCGTGTCGCGAAAGCTCGCTGGTCGCATCCTATCCGATTTCTTCCATGCTGGTATTATATGGTGCCGAGTTTACGCACGCTTATGCCATCAGAAATTCAGGCAAAGTAATCCCTACGGGAATTGCTGAAACAAAAATTTTACCGAAAAACAATTAATCAGAAAATGCAGTGATGCATTCCTTAATATCCATCACTATTCGCACTGGAGAATATATTATAAAAATATAATTATTTCAAAAAGTTATATAGCACTTATCAGGTAACAGGGGTTGAACTGTGTTATCTTAAAATTTAAAAGTCATGAAAGAAAAAAGAGAAAACAGGAACCTGGTTCCCCGGCATGCCGGCAATGAAGAAAAAAATGTTGTTGAGGGCTATCCGGTATATCCTGCAACCGAAGATATTTACCGCAAATATCATGAAGTCAAAGACATTGATCCGGAAGATATTTCAAAAATGAAAGAATTAAATGAAAATGATAAAGAAAAATCAGATAAGGAAAAGGATTCCTTCGGTGAAATCGACGGCCGCGAATTAGATGTTCCCGGTTCAGAGCTGGATGACCAACTGGAAGACATTGGAAGTGAGGATGAGGAGAACAACTATTACAGCATCGGAGGCGATGGACATGATGACCTGGATGAGGATAAAGGAGAATGAAGGGCATGATTGTCAACAAAATACATGAACGATTTTAGATGGTTGCAATAAAAGAAAGCAGATGTGTGAATGATGTAACCATTTTCCGGAATTATATAATACAGGATATCAGCAATGTACTGACCTTTGCTGTATCATGAGCATTCAGAACCAATCTTAAAAACTCCATTCATGAAAAAAGCAATCAGTATCTCTTTAGCTCTTGTGGGAACTGTTTTCATAACTTCCATGATCATTAACCATTCATCTGCCCTGCCTGCTGCAAAAGACGGTATTGTAAGTAGACCGATCCCGGCAGGAGTAATGAAAATTGCAGAAAAATCATGTGTGAAATGTCATACAGAAGGTGGGAAGGGAATGGCCCAGTTGCATCTTAATCTGTCAAATTGGGACAAATTTTCACCTGAAAAACAAGCTGGCAAAGCAAAAGACATGTGTAAGATGGTTTCTAAAGGCAAGATGCCTCCAATGAGTTTCAGGGAGAAAAATCCTGGCGGGACTCCATCACAGGAGGAGGTGAAAATTATCTGTGACTGGGCACAATCGTACCAGGTCATAAAAAAGTAGAAAGAATTTCAACCCAAAATTCCGGGAATATTTGCAATACCCGTTGACAGCGCAATCACAGGGGACTCAAGGAAGATCAAATAAAAAGATCCGTTCAACCAAACAAACAGAAAAAAAAATATGAAAATATCCTCAAAATTTGAATTTCAACAATTGCCTTATGCCTATGATGCGCTTGAACCATTCATTGATAAACTGACAGTTGAGATACATTACAGCAAGCATCACCGGGCCTATTTCGACAATTTCATCAACGCCATCAAAGATACCGGAATGGAAATGATGACCATCAGGGAAATTTTCCGTAATATAAGTAAAGAACCGATGGCGGTTAGAAACAACAGCGGAGGCTATTTCAATCACAACTTTTATTGGGAAAGCATGAAAGCCCAGGGAGGGGGAATGCCGACAGGCAAATTATCAGAAGCTATTGGCCAAACATTCAGCTCATTTGAAGAGTTCAAAAAACTATTTTCAGAAGCTGGAAAAACCAGGTTTGGCAGTGGATGGGCATGGTTGTGCCTTGACAATAAAGGCAGCCTGTTTATCTGTTCCACCCCAAACCAGGACAATCCTTTGATGGATATTGCTGAAAAAAAAGGAATTCCCCTGTTGACGATTGATATATGGGAACATGCCTATTATTTGAAATATCAGAATAAAAGACCTGATTATATCGGGGCATTCTGGAATGTTGTCAATTGGGAAGAGGTTGCCGGCAGGTATGAAGCTGCCCTGACATCCTTATCTAAGAAGCAGAATCATATGAACCAAATGGGTAAAATAGAATCCATTGCGCCTGTCACCCCTGATGAGGCACAGATTCGGACGGAGAAACCCGGGGTATAGTTCCACTCCCGGAAGGTCTGTGGAAGTCTGGAAAGATAAAAGCGGCATGCAGTAAGAAAAAAATGAAAGATGAACTGGTTTTATCACTTAATAGGAGAGGGAAACGATCCATCCCCTTGCCAAATGGCAATCCGGGCATTTATCATATTCATTATCGCCCTGGTATTCATCAGGCTTTCAGGCAGGCGGACCTTCGGAATGTTTTCTCCGTTTGACAATGTAATCAGTGTTTTATTGGGAGCAGTATTAAGCAGGGCTGTTATTGGGGCATCCCCATTTTTCTCAACCATTGTAGCAGCATTTGTAATTGTTTTTCTGCACCGGTTATTTGCTTGGATAGCATTATATAATGACCTATTCGGCAGCCTGATCAAAGGAAATGCAAAAGCAATATACAAAGACGGGAAAATCCTCAGAAACAATATGAAACGATTCGATATCACTGACAAAGATTTGACTGAAGGAATCCGTTTGCAGGGTAATGTAGAATCGTTGGACGAAATATCAAGTGCATACATTGAACGAGATGGCAGAATCAGTGTAACTAAAAAATAAAAACTATTCAAAAGTTCTGTATTTTAGTGGTTCAGGAATAGAACAACATGGCACACCATACGCTCCGGTCATCCTATTCGGGTTTAGTTGAACGCATCAATCGTTTTCCCCAGGGTGCTCCGCCATCGGATTTCCTCAATAAAATCCTGAAGATATTGTTCTCCGACAGGGAAGCCCATCTGGTTTCTCTATTGCCCATCAAGCCTTTTAATGCCGAAAAGGCAAGCCGCATCTGGAACCTGGATCTGAAGGAAACACGTAAAATTCTGGATGAACTGGCTGACCGTGCATTGCTGGTCGATGTTGAACAATATGGCCAGAGTATTTACAGTTTGCCACCTCCAATGGCCGGATTTTTTGAATTTTCACTGATGCGCGTGCGCGTTGATATTGATCAGAAAGCATTGAGTGAACTTTTTTACCAGTACCTGAATGTCGAGAATGATTTCATCAGGGCTTTATTTGCCAACGGAGAAACCCAGATTGGAAAGGTTTTCGTTCATGAGCCTGCCCTGTCCGAGGAAAATGCATTGCATGTGCTGGATTATGAACGTGCGACGGAGGTGATTAAAACAGCTACCCATATTGGTGTCGGGATGTGTTATTGCCGCCATAAGATGGAACACCTTGGCAGGGCTTGCGAGGCTCCGATGGATATCTGCATGACCTTCAATACAACAGCAGAATCTTTGACCAGACATGGCAATGCCCGCCGCATCGATACAACGGAATGTCTTGATCTGCTGCAAAAAGCCTATGGGGAAAACCTGGTTCAGTTTGGCGAGAATGTAAGAGAAAGCGTGAATTTTATCTGCAATTGCTGCGGATGTTGTTGTGAAGCAATGATCGCCGTGCGGCGTTTTGCAGTATTTAACCCGGTTCATACGACGAATTTTATACCTGAAATCCGTGACGAAAAGTGTACCGGTTGCGGAAAATGTGTAAATGCCTGCCCGGTTGAAGCCATGGCGCTGGTTTCTTCGAATCATCCGCACCATCCATCATGGAAAAAGGCCTTGCTTGATGAAGACCGTTGCCTTGGATGTGGCATTTGTGTTCGATCTTGTCCTATAAAATGCATTCTCCTGAAATCCCGTGCGAAGCGGGTCCTGACCCCCTTAAACGGGGTTCATAAAGCCGTGATGATGGCGATAGAACGGGGCAAGTTGCAACATCTCATTTTTGATAACCGGGTTTTATGGAGCCACAGGGCGCTGGCTTCTGTTTTGGGCGTGCTGCTAAAACTTCCGCCAATTAAACAGTTCATGGCAAGCCAGCAAATAAAATCAAGGTGTTTTGAGCAACTGATTCAACGAATGAAATAAAGTCAGGGGCCCTGGTCCTTTCCTAGTTGAAATCTTTGATTTTTCGTATATTTATCAGTCAATTACATCGATCCAATGAATGGGTTTGCCAGGATATGGTTTTTAATTTCCGGATTTTTTCGATCAATATGATCATTGCCCAAACACCGGTCCAGGTTGAACGTGGTAAAGTGACCAACGCTGAGGCCAAAGCATATTCACAGAAGTTACCTTCTGTTTTCTATCTTGATCATACTGTCACCTATCGTATCAACCATAAAAAATTTTCAGGCATCTGGGCAGTACAGATCAGGAACCTGCTGAACCAGCACCCGGATGTTGGATATTCATACAACGATTTTAACCAGACCCTCGAACCCCAGAAATCAATGGGAATTTTGCCGGTGATGAGTCATAAGGTGAAATTTTAGCAGGATCTCAGAAGGAACTCCGCAGAAAAGGACTTCTATGTTATTTAACATTTTTTCATTTGATGGTAACGTATTTAAATGTAAATAAATGGAAGAAAAAGCTGAACTTTGTCATTGGGATGATCTCAACTCCGGCAATCTCCTGCAATTTCATAAAATAATTTTGACATGAACAACAAAAGCGTCGGATCATTGAATGGTTCGCTGGTAATGAAGGTCGCCGCATTCATGATCATCATCGCAGGAGTGATGTATGCCAAATCAATCATCACACCCTTTTTACTCGCACTTTTCATCAGTATTATCTGTGCACAGCCCATTTCATGGCTGAAGAAAAAGCGGGTACCCGGATGGCTTGCAATTGTAATCATCCTGCTGGGGTTGGTGTTGTTGTTTTCGGGGTTTGCCCTCCTGATCGGAGGAACAGTATCATCCTTTTCACGCAATGTTTTGAAATATGAATCGACCCTTACAACGATCAGCAATTCCTATGTCCGGTTTTTAAATGAGAAAGGGTTGAAAATACCTGAAGATCAGGTAATAAGTCTTATTCAACCGGCACGAATCCTGGAATTTACCGCAGGTGCTTTGAATGGAGTGCTAAACATGATGGGGAATACCTTTCTTATATTCCTGATTATTTTATTCATTCTGATGGAATTCGGAAGTTTTTCAATTAAAGCAAAAGCAATCATGAACAAATCGGACGAATCCACTGATTATTTTTCTACCATCATAAAAAACATCCGTCACTACCTTGGGATAAAGACCCTGGTATGCATATTAACAGGCGTTTTTATCTATCTGGCATTACTGATCATCGGGGTTGATTATCCTCTCCTTTGGGCATTGATTGCTGCCCTGATGAATTATATTCCGAATATCGGATCCATTATCGCTGCTATTCCGGCGGTTCTCTTTGCCCTGGTGCAATTCGGATTGGGTGGTGCCCTCTGGACACTGGGTTCCTTTCTGTTTGTCAACAATGTTCTTGGAAACTTTATTGAGCCCAGGATTATGGGAAAAGGGTTAGGACTTTCAACACTTGTAGTGTTTCTTTCTCTTCTCTTTTGGGGATTTATATTAGGACCCGTTGGAATGTTCCTATCAATACCCCTTACCATGATCATTAAAATCGTCCTGGAACAGAATGATAAAACACGAGGGTTTGCCATACTTCTGGGAACACCGGCTGAAGCCAGGATCTATCTTCAGCATAAAGAACAGGCTAAAAAGCAGCAAATTAAAAAAGATACTCCTGAAGGATAATCAGGGAACCGGTTCCTTCCTGCAAACGGTTGAATCTGCTGAAGTTAATTTCATGACCCGGGTGGCCGTGACACCCTTCTCCCTAAGTTCGCACGGAATTCCTGAGGATCATGGTTGCATAATAAGATTGCTGCAGCAAATGTGTGAATGATGTAAATCTTTTCAAAAGTTGTGTAACACGATCCGGGATAATTTGGATGACTTTTGTTCATGGGGAAAAAGCCTCTGAGTAATGATATTATTTCGATAGACTCAAACAAACAATAAAGGATATAAAAGTAACATAGAAAAGGATACGCTGAAAAATGAAAATTTCAGAAAAGTATTATACACAGATAAACATCTTCAACTTGTACTGATGACCTTGAAAAAAGGGGAAGAATTCGGTGAAGAAGTTCATATCGGCATTGATCAGTTTTTCCGGTTTGAAAGCGGGAAAGGGTAATGTATCATTGGCAATGAATATAATATAGCTGATGGAGATGTGATCATCGTACCTGCTGGTTCCCGGCATAATGTTATCAACCGAGATGCCCATGAAGCATTCAGAATGTACACCATCTATGCTCTTCCGCATCATCAGGACAGCCTTGTAAATGCAACAAAAAATGATGCTGAAAAGTACGATGTTGAATTTGATGGGAAAACAACAGAGTAAATCCAATTGCAACCAACGATAAGCGAAGACCTCAAAAACAGAAATTCAAATTGAAAACAATGAAAAAAGCACAAGTTCTAAAGAAAACAGGATTGACCCGGGAAGAATATATTAAAGTTGAACCCAACGTATACCTCCATATTACAGATGCAGGGAAGGGGAGGACGGTTGTCCTTATCCACGGTTGGCCTTTAAGTGATGAAATGTATGAGTACCAGTACAACGATCTGATAAATAATAAATTCCGGGTTATTGGCCTGACCTTAAGGGGTTTTGGGCAATCCAGCAAGCCTTATGGGTCGTATGATTATGATGTGCATGCAAGGGATATCAAAAAAGTTTTGGACCACCTGGATGTAAAAAAAGCCGTTTTAGGTGGTTTTTCCATGGGCGGTTCCATCGCAATCCGGTATGTTTCATTATACAAGGGAGCCCATGTTTCAAAGTTGGCTTTATTCGGTGCGGCAGCCCCGATCTGGACACAACGTAAAGATTTCCCTTACAATCTGCAAAAAAGTGCGGTTGATGCCCTGGTTGAACTGAACCATAAAGACCGGCCGAAACTCTTATCCGAATTTGCAAAAATATTCTCTGCAACCGAAACTTCGTTAAATGACGGGATCGGCAGCTGGCTGAACGGGATTTGCATCAGTGCATCCTCTTATGCAACAGCAAAATGTTTAATCGCGTTGCGTGACACTGACCTGAGAAAGGATCTGGCGAAAATAAAAATTCCAACACTCATTATGCACGGCAAACAGGATAAAATCTGTTCCTTTGATCTGGCTGAACAGATGAAAGCCGGGATCTCCGATTCACAACTCATTCCATTTGAGAATAGCGGCCACAGCCTGTTCCTGGAGGAAACAGAGAAGTTCAATGCAGCGCTCATCAAATTTGCAGGCAAATGAGCCAGAAAAAGAAACCTGTACTCGTCGTTATCGGAGGAGGTTTCGGGGGGATCGAACTGATTAAAAGACTCCGGGATTCTTCGTTTGATATTATACTCATTGATAAAAACAACCATCACACATTCCAGCCACTGCTATACCAGGTAGCTACCTGTGGTTTGTCGGCTGTTTCAATCACAGCCCCTTTCCGCAGAATTTTCAAGGGCCAGAAAAACTTCAGGTTCCGGATGACTGAAGTGAATGGAATTGATCCGGGCCAGAAGAAAATCATGAGTAACATCGGCGACATTTATTATGATTACCTGGTGGTTGCAACAGGATCGGTCAGTAATTTCTTCATCAATGAAGAACTTGCCAAAAACAGCCTCTCACTGAAAAATGTAATGGATGCACTGAACATCCGCAGCCTCCTTTTACGTGAATTCGAATTGGCCATTACGAGAGTGCAATCTGATGAAAAGAAGATCCTCCTGAATTTTGTGATCATTGGCGGAGGTGCTACAGGGATTGAAATCGCAGGGGCCCTGGCCGAATTTAAAACCCATATTGTGGCTTACGACTATCCCGAGCTTGATCCCGGCTTGATGAATATTCACTTGATTGAGGCGGCAGACAGGATCCTTCCGATGATGTCGGAAAACTCATCATCCAGAGCTTACCAATACCTGACCCATATGGGTGTTAAAGTTTGGCTTAACACCCGTGTAAGCAATTACGACGGCTTAAATGTCACACTCACGGATGGCACTATCCTGCGATCCTCGGCATTTATATGGACTGCCGGCGTTAAAGGTGCCATGATACCCGGGATCAATGAAGATTCCGTCATCAACAACAGATATATTGTCAACGGGTTTAACCAGGTTCAAGGCTATGATAATATCTTTTCCATTGGTGATGTTGCTGCAATGATCAACCCCGCCTATCCCAAAGGCCATCCCCTGCTGGCAATGCCTGCAATACAACAAGGAAAACGGCTGGCAGGTAACCTGAAACGTATGTTGGCCGGCAGGGCCATGAACAAATTTACATATACCGACCTGGGCGTTCTGGCTACCATCGGGAGGAATAAAGCTGTCGCTGAACTTCCCTTCGGAAGATTCTCAGGCTTTTTCGCATGGTTTCTCTGGATGTTCATTCACCTTGTCCGGCTCATCGGGTTCAGGAACCGTATCATCATCCTGATCGAGTGGATGTTCAGTTATTTTACCTACGAATATTCATTCAGGATTATTACGCAGAACGGCAAAAACAACAACCCAAAAAGCAATAGCTGAATTTAAGCCCGGGGAATTAGCCCAACCACCTCAACTCCAAAATACAGAATGGAAGACATACGGCATTTGGAATTCTTTGCAATCAATTCAAAAGAAATTGTTGAAAAGCAGGTAGATTCGTACCGGCAGCAACATTCATATGCCGGTACAATTATTGGGGTTACAGCTTTGTTCATCCCATTCTTTTTGAACAGCCTTGTTGGAACATTTATAGTAATCCAATTTATTTCGGTTGTTCCGATCATGATATTTATATGGGCCATTCTGTTAATGCTGAACATTTTTAAAACGAAGCCTCTCGATCAGGCTTATAATATAGATAAGTACCAGGTGCTATTAACAAAAACCTATAAAGAAATACTGCTAAGTGAAATTGAAGCCAACACAAATTCGTATAATAAAAACAAAATAATTACAGAAAAAGGGAATAAGAATTATGTTACCGCTGTGAGATTAACTACCATGGCACTCCTGTTTTCCATCGTATTGCTTTTTGCAAATCAATTCTTTAAAATAGAAAAAATACCCACGAAAGTACAGGTTGTAAATATAAAAAAAACCAATGAACCAAATTCAATAAAAGACATTAATACCGAGTTACCATTTCTCTTCAAATATTCTAAAGACACAATAAAATAGGTGTCTTAAAAGTCACTATTTCAGGCTTCTGAGACACCCATTTCAAAATCAGTCACTAATTATAATCGATCACCAACTCGTTATCAACAGCCCACACACCCGGTGCACTCCAGGCAATTCGTCCGGCCTCCTCCTTTTGATACAGGGAATCTACCGTGCCATTCAGCATGACCCTGTTTCCGCTTACTTTAACATCTATATCCTGATCACACATTGACCAGTTACGTACAAACGCCCGTTCAATGCCCCTCTTTTCGATGGCATCATGGATTTCAGATTTGATGGTGATATTGTTTGTAACTCCGACAACACCAGCAAGATTTTTAACCACCTTGTTGGCGGCTTCCTTCTGGTAATTCCAGGTAAGTTCACCGTCAATGGTAACCCATCCATCCTCAACTTTAGCTTTCACCTTGTCACGGGGAATTTCCCAGTTCCATTTAAACGCACTTAAAACATCCATGGCAATTTCATTGTCATTTTTTTTCCAGTCATTACCAAACTTGATTTGGATTTTTTCAACGACTGCTTTTACACCTGCAACACTTTTTGCTGCATCTTCAGCTTCCGTTTTCTTGGCATAACTGTCGACAATTCCAGTGAGGGTGACAACCCCGTCCTTAGCAGTAACGCCAATTTCGGCTGCATTCAGTAATGGTTCCCATTTTATGGCTTCCTGAACGTCTTTCTGTAAATCTTCATTCTTTTTCATTTTGGTTTTTTATTGTGAATTATTTAACACTATGTTGCAAAGGTGACATGAACTTCGGTAAAACCTGTTACACATTTAGGGAAATAACTTACATTATTCACACATTAGCCATTCCTGGCAATGGATGCAACAAGGTCCGGTCACAAATAAATTTTTATTGAAAATTGACGAATACACTGCCGGCTTCAGACTTGGTAGGATAAATCTCAAGACAAAGTCCGGGAGCATCAATAAATTTGCCACTGCGAATATCATATTGCCAGCCATTGCAGGGACAGGTGATGGTATAAGCCTCCAGGGTTCCATTAAACATCGGACATTTTTTATGCAGGCATTTGCCTGAGACGGCATAAACAGCATGACCGATGCGTGCCAGTACAGCGTTCACTCCCGGCAGACTGACCGGTATCATTTTCCCCTCCGGCAAGGAGGTTTCGTCCATCACGTATGTCCAGTTCATCATTTTTTCGATCCGTTTATAATGCTCTTGCCACCTGGTTGGCATCCCAAATGGTATTCATAATATTGCTCACAGTGAGGGAATCGCCGATATTGTATGTAATTTTCCCGGCATCTCTCATTGCGTCATAGAGGTAATGCTGCGAATGATACCCAGCTGCCACAATAACTGTATCCGCTTTAATTACTCTCTTGCCATCCGGAATTTTCAAGACAACGGAAGTTTCTTTAACCGTTATTACCGAAGAGTTGCGCAAAACATCAACTTTGTTGAAGACCAGCAGGTCTTTGAGCATATCATAATTGGCAAAACACATGTATTTGCCACCGCCGAGAATTTCCTTCGATGACTCAACAATAGGCACATTTTTTCCTTGCTGACGCAGCCAGAGGGCTGTCTCGCAGCCAACCAGGCCTCCAATCATCGGTACCCGCATCTACGTTCAATTTATCAAAACCGTCTTCCACCAGGATTTTCGCAGCTTCGACTCCTTTGGCAATATCTTTACCTTTTTCTTCAAATTTTTCTCCGGGCAGTGTCGCATGTCGCAGCGACTTGATAAAAACCTTTAAACTGTAACGGAGTGACACCAGGAAATCTTCAGATGCGATCAATTTCTTTATTTCGTCAACCGTCATGGCCTGATGATGAATGGAGGGATCCCACCTGTTTTCCTGATCAGACGGGGCAATGGCCTTCGTTATAAGTTGTGGGATTGCTGCTCTGCCAAATCCCCCGGATAACTGAAGAAAAATCATGGCATCATAGGCATGATTCCTTTCGTTCGTGGGTGCGCATGATCTCGCAAACATCAGCGGTTGATAGGTGGCACACAGCATCAGGAGTGGCGGCATTTCATTGTAATTGACATTGGTAATGCCTGTGATTATAAGCCATGTGCCTCCTTTTGCACGCTCAATATAATACTCCTGGGCGTTTTCAGGAAATCCTCCGCAGGGATCAGCCATTGCCACCATCCCGAGGGGGGCCATGGAAATACGGTTTTTAAGTATTATTTTTTCCACCGTGATGGGTTCAAAAAGCTTATGATATTTTCCGGTCATGCAAAGGTTTGTATGGTTACGAGCATGGATAATAGTTCGCGGGGTTTAAGTTCACAATGCTGATAAGAAGTTACAGCAATCATACCTGATCAACTGACGGCTTTGGCCAGAAGGAAAGCCGCTCCGGCTGCAATGATCCCGGTCAGTGCCACTTTGATTGTTCCTTTTAACAGCGGCTGCCCCGTCATTTTACTTTTGAAAAATCCAAAAATGATCAATGCCAGTATGGTTACAATGCACGATATTTTGAAACCTGTGTTACTGTTATTTGTAACGATATATGGAAACAGGGGAATAAATCCTCCGGCCAGGTATGCCAGGGCAATCGTGCCGGCACTGATGGCTGCCCGGTTCTTTGCAGGCTTTTCCATCATCAATTCAAGCTTCATCATCAGGTCGACCCAGTGGTTCTTGTCTTTGCTTACCTGTAATGCAACCTGTTTGCTTAATTTTTCGTCTACGCCCATGTTCATAAAAATGTCCTCCACTTCCTTCAATTCCACAAGCGGGACACTTTCAACTTCGCTGTATTCTCTATGCAATTCTGAATCGTAATGTTCTATTTCAGACTGCCCTGCAAGGAACCCTCCAAGTCCCATTGAAATACAACCCGCAGTTATTTCAGCGAATCCCGAAACGATAATAAGGTGATTTGTATCAAGAACCCCGCTTAAGCCTGCTGTCAAAGCGAAAGGGACAGTGAGACCATCAGACATTCCAATAATAATGTCTTTTATCAGGTTGGTGTTTTTATTATGTAGTTCCTTCATCCTTTGGCTATCGATGTATTTCAATTTTCCCTGATAGATAATAGATTTCATTAAATCTTTACGATCATTTTACCTTTGTTTTTTCCATCAAAAAGGTCAATAAAGGCCTGCGGAATATTTTCAAATCCTTCTACAATTGTTTCAGCATAGGTGAGTTTCCCCTCTTTCAGCCAACTTGCCAGTTGTTTAAAGGCTGCCGGGAATTTGGCGGAAAAATCACTAACAATGAACCCCCTCATGGTTGCACTTTTAGTCAAAAGGATGGGTTGAAGGCGGGGGCCTGAAGATATCTTTGAATCATTGTACTGGGAAATGGCACCACAAACGGGCAACCGGGCATGTTTGTTGATGTTCGACAGAACAGCGTCGGAAATTTCACCACCCACATTGTCAAAATAAATATCGACTCCTTCAGGGCAGGCAATACGAATTGCTTCCTTCAGGTTATGCGACGTTTTATAATTGATGGCATCGTCAAATTTAAATTTTGATTTAAGAAGCGCTGCCTTTTCGTCTGTCCCCGTTATGCCAACCACGAGGCACCCGGTTATTTTACCAACCTGGCCCACCACGGTTCCAACCGCACCAGCTGCACCTGATACCACAATTGTTTCACCAGCCTTTGGAATTCCTATCTCCGTCAGACCCAGGTAGGCAGTGAGTCCTGTCATCCCTAAAACTCCAAGGTAGGAGGACAAAGGAGAGACTTTCCCATCCACTTTTGCCAACCCGTCACCATTGGATACCTGGTATTCTTTCCATTCCAGATTCCCCGAAACATAATCCCCCTTCCTGAATTCCGCATGCTTGGAGTCAACTACCTGGGCAATGGTTCCCGACTGCATGGGTTTACCGATTTCAAATGAGCTGACATAGGATTTGGAATCATTCATCCTTCCACGCAGGTATGGATCAACGGAAACATACAACGCCTTTAATAAAACTTTGCCAGCCGGAGGAACCGGAATTGCTGCGCTGCTAAACTGAAAATCGTGTAAAGTTGGTCTGCCAACCGGCCTTTTCTTCAAGAGGATTACCTTATTCATTTTCTTGACGTATTGAATTGGTTTTGAATTTGTTAAATTTTGTATTTTGTGTTTACAAAGTTGTATTTCTCATGACCCATTCTGAAAATGCAATCATGAAATTTCGTAAAAAATCCCTGGATGACTCGGTCTGGAGATGCCCATGATCATCGAACAACTGCCCGGCATCACCGAAATATGCTTCAGGCTGGGCCATGACCGGAACGTTCAGAAAAACCAGTGATTGTCTCAAATGATGATTGGCACCAAATCCACCAATGTGTCCGGGAGAAACACTGAAAACTGCACCTGGTTTCCCATCCCATGAATTCTTTCCATAAGGCCTTGACCCGACATCAATTGCGTTCTTCAACACCCCGGGAACGGATCGGTTGTACTCTGGCGTAACGAAAAGGAGACCGTCAAATCCCTTCAGGCGATCCCTGAATTCCGTCCATGCACCAGGCGGTGTTTCATCCATGTCCTGGTTATACATCTGAAGTTCTCCAATTTCCAGGATTTCAAGCGAAAGCGATCCTGGTGAAACTGCCATGAGTGCCTTTGCCATCTTTCGGTTAAGCGAATCCATGCGAAGGCTTCCGAGAATCACGGCGATTTTTTTTGATTTCATTTGTGCTCCTTTATTTGCCTAATCCGATTTGACTCATGTATGATTGGTTATCCCAAAAAAGATATTCTTCAAACATCACACCATCTTTCCATATACCGACGGTACACATCGGGAGTGTAAATGATTTGCCGGTCGGTTTAATGAATTTCCCTGCCCCTATGGGCATTGGCAAGGTAAAAGTCCCGGTCATCACGCCAATGACACAGGTCATGCTGCCCGAACCAAAACGAACAGGATGTTGCTTAATACTGGTGTTTGGAGCATACACGAACATCGCTTTCAAATCCGCAATGTGCCTTTCAATGCCGGTGGTAAAATGTCCGTCGGGCCAGTTGACTTTAATGTCTTTGGAATGGCTCTCATGAAGCCGTGTCCATTGCTGATTGGTGAAGACCGTGTAGTCGAGGGTGTCAAATGTTTTCAGATTGTTTGCAATCATTTCGTTGCTTTTTGTGAGTTCTCTGATCTGATTCCGGAGCGAGTCAATTCCTGCCTTGCTTATGGAGCTGTTTCCATTATTGCCTGTGCAACAGGTCAGTGTTGCTACTGATGCAACTACTAAAAAAACTGCAATAGATCTTAAAATAGCAGACGCTTTTTTCATCTCTGTTTTTTTGGTGAGGTAAAAAACAAAGGTGAGTGTATTAATGGGCGCAAGTGTTACACAACTTTAATGAATAGTTACATTATTCACACATTGCGATTAAAGTATGTTTCACCTATTCATTATCAATCACACAATTGCTCTTAAAAGTCCTGTAGAATTCAGAAAATATAAAATGTGTGAATCATATAACTCTTTCCACTAATTGTGTAATGTGAATGGTCCTTAAATGAACGAACCTTTGCACCGGTGCGCAATTCCTTTCATCGCTGGCGGAGACGAAATGACCTGATGGAACAAGCAAGAAGGATCATCTTAAAAGTGTAGATATGAAAAAAAAACTCTTTGTGCTGTCTGGTGGAGGTTGCCGTGGTTTTGCCCATTTAGGGGCTGTGAAAGCGCTACAGGAACATGGCATTTATCCTTCTGAAATTTCAGGTACCAGTTCAGGTGCCATTGCCGGGGCATTTTTAGCCAATGGTTTTTCACCTGATGAGATAAAAGATATCTTCATTGAAAAGTTAAAATTAAACATGCTCTCCCTGAAGGGGTTTAAGATGGGACTGATATCAATGAAGAACATAAGGATTTTCTTACAGGAAAATTTACGTTACAAAAAATTCGAAGATCTTCCAATCCCCTTTTATGCAACTGCAACCAGTTTTACAGATGGCAGCCAGCATATATTTGACCATGGAAATATCATTGATGCAATTATTGCTTCCAGTTCCATTCCTGTGGTGTTTCCGCCTGTGGTAATTCAAGGCAAGCCTTTCGTCGACGGAGGCCTATCCAATAATTTACCAATTGAACCATTCGACGGTAACAAGAAGGATATCGTATGTATTCATGTCAATCCGATAAAATCATTTAAACCCGGAGAAAATGTTTTTGAGGTCATGGACAGGGCTATACATTTAAGTTTCCGGGAAAAGGTTACCCGATCCGCTGATGGTTGCTTTTTATTCATTGAACCAAAGGAATTAGATAGGTACGGGCTTTTCGACATTCAAAAGATCCAGGAAATATATGATGTCGGCTATGGTTTTACCCTGAAACTGTTAAATCATTCCTGATAAAACCATGTTCACCATATCCTGTGAAACTAAGGGAGGACAAGTATACTAATGCTACTGCCTGATGATCCTTCCGTCTTCCATTTCAATGATGCGATGGGTTTTCTTTGCAAAATCCTCGTCATGTGTCACAACCAGCAATGTCTGATGGTGCTCCTCTGCCAGTTGTCTGAAGATATCAAAAACGATGAGGCTGTTCTTTTTGTCAAGGTTTCCAGTGGGTTCGTCGCACATGATGATTGCGGGGTCATTGATCAGGGCCCGTGCGATTGCCACCCGTTGTTTTTCTCCTCCCGACAGCTGGTTTGATTTCTTATCCGCCAGTTTTTCTATATCCAGTTTTCTGAGATGTTCCATCGCATGTTGTTTCACCTCCTCTTCCTTGTACAAACCCAGTTTCAATCCAGGGAGCATCACATTTTCAAGCGCTGTGAACTCATTTAACAAATAATGGAACTGGAATACAAATCCTACTTTTTCATTGCGCACAAGGGCAAGCTGCTTCTCGTTTTTGCCCCGCATGTTCTCCATACCTATCAACAGTTCTCCTTCATAGTCAGTATCCATGGTGGATAAAATATAGAGCAAGGTGGATTTACCGCATCCCGATTTGCCGATGATGGATACAAACTCACCTTGCTGAATCGATAATGATATATCGTTCAACACCTTAACAACTGCCGGATCATGAAAACGCTTGCAGATATGAATGGCTTGAAGCACGAAGAGGTTGTCCATACTATTTGCCTCTGATGATGATGACCGGATCAATCCTGCTTGCTTTCCGGGCCGGGGCCCAGCCTGCCAGGTAGGTCGTTACCAGTGAAAACGATGAGCCTATTAAATAGAATACAGGATTGTAATCGACCGGGTAGGTCTTCACTGCCGGAAGTGCTGCCGTGATAAAGGGGATCTGGTCAATCACCAATGAAAACAAGAATCCGAAAAGCAGGCCCATCAAACCGCCGAAAAAGCCGATACTTAAAGCAATTACCAGGAAGATCCGGTTGACATCGCGGCCGGAGAATCCGGTTGCCTTGAGGATGGCAATCGAATCCATCTTTTCATAGATCATCATGTTTAAGATATTGTAGATCCCGAATCCGGCCACAATCAGCAGGGTGATGCCAACCATATAAGAGATGAGGGTGCGCACAAACGAACCTGTTTCAAACTGGGCATTGGCTGTTTGAATATCTTCAGCATCGGTCTGATACAATTGTGCATATTCTTTGGCAATCACCGGAGCCTGGTTGATATCATTCAGTTTCACCTGTATATCGGTGATATAATCACCCGGCTTGCCGAGTATTTTTTGAGTGGTTCCTATCGAGGTGAAACTCTGCACATTGTCTAATTCTTGGACACCGGACTGAAAAAAACCTACCACTTTCAGTGAAAATTGCTCCCGTGTAGATGCGGTCACCTGGACAACATCACCTGTTTCCACCTGTAATTTGGCTGCCAGGCCTTCGCCCAGGATGATGCTGTTGGACACATTCTTCAAGTCGAGCGGGTCGCAATAGAACACATAGTCACTGAAATGAAAGAGTTGGCTTTCAGCCTGAACATCTATACCAAAGATAATACCGGTAATTTGAACGGCCCCGTCATTGAAAAAAACCGGGGCGGTTATTTTGGCAGCAATCCCCTGAACCCGGCCATCCTTTTTCAATGCCTGCATGATGGCCCCGCTGTTATAGACTTCCTGCCGGGTACTGCTTGATTTTATTGACCTGATGAAATTATAACTTTTATTAAACTCCCTGGAAGAATTGACGGGTTGATGGATGTTGGGTTTTATCTCGTTATATAACCTGATGTGAGCCGTACGGTTCAACATCAACCCGTCCAGTAAATTATTAAGGCCCGACATGAAGCTTAACAATGCAATAAACATGGTGATGCTGAAAGTAACACCGATGGCCGCCACCAGGGTTTGTTTCCAGCGGGCCAGTAGAAGCGACCTGGCAATCCTGAATATTAACCGTTTGTTCATGGCGAAGGCTTTTTGATCACGTCATGAACTGTCAATCCGCTTATAATTTCAGCCTTCTGATAATCCTTCAGACCTAAAATCACTTTCCTGAGTTTCCCGTTGCTCATTTTCACCATTGAATCTCCGATCAGGTAACCCCGGGGAACGATCAGCGCTTTGTCTTTTGAACGGATGATGATATTGGCTTCGATCGACAGGTTCGGATAAAGTACCGGAGGCTTGGTAACAAATAATGCTTTGACAATGAATGCCCTGGATTGTTCATTCATCAGGGGCTCAATCATTTCTACCACTGCATCAAACACCTCGCCTTTGTAGCTGTCCATTGAAAAAAGCACCTTCTGGCCTTTGTGGATGCGTGCAATGTCGTATTCATCAACTTTCATTTCAATTAAAAAACTATTGGCGTCTCCAATAATTGCCACCGGGTTTAATGTATTGACAAATTCACCTTTTTCCTTTAAAATTTTATAGACCCTGCCTGTTGATTCTGCTTTAATGAGATAATCCCCTGCCAGTGCAGTACTGATCTTTAGGTTCGTAATAGACTGATTCGATGCAAATTGAAGTTGTCTTTTTAATTCATTGTAGCGAAGACGTGCCACCTGGTAATTGGCGACTGAGTTTTTATAGGTCAGTTGTCGTTGTTCAAATTCAATCCGGCTGCCGATACCCTGTCCCCATAAAATACGTTGCCTCGCTAACAGCAGGGAATCATCTCTCATCTTGTTTAAAGAAACACCAATCGTCACTTTTGCTTCGCTGAGTTTATCCGTATTGGAATACATATCGGCGTTGTTGGCAGCTAATTGTGCATTATAGGTGTTCAGTTTTGAAGACTCATTCAAAACCTTCATCAGTGGATCGCCAATTTTTACCGTATCTCCTTCTCTGACAAGTATATCCTGTATCAGACCATTGACGGTGGAATAAACCTGATATTGGTTTTTACTTTTAACGATGCCAGAGGCATAAACTGATTCCGTTATGTTTTTAACAACGGGGCTGATTTTTTCATTACCGTTTTTACAAGCGACAACGATAAGGATTATTAGAATGAAAGGAAAGGATCTCATAAATGAACTGATAGATCTGATAACAAAACAAAGTTGAACCCTTTTTATAAGGGAAATATTACATAATTTTTAAAAGAAGTTACATTATTCACACATGACCGAATGATGCATCGTACTTCCCGGTTTTTTGACAAAGTAATTTGTCCATGGTGTTTGATTTTGAGAGGTAAAATACGGTGGAGTATGAATCGATAATTTTACAGGGATGTAGTGTGATGGTTACCGATTACCTTTTTTCAAACCTTCCGGTTTTTTCTTCAATTTTTATCCTGTAAACTGTAGCTTTTAAATGAAGAGCCTCCAACTTATGTAACGGATCAAGCCCGTGAGTGGGCTGACTTTTTTCGCTTGTCATAAGCGGCATTAATTGACTGATGAGCTTTTTCAAGGCGCTTTCTGCTTCATCGCCTTCCAGTTCTTCAAACGTGCCCCAGGCGATCACGCTCTGCCAATTGCCCATGTCCTGCATACTGTCCACTTCAAAACAGCACTTGGGATTCTTTTTCAGCATCCTGGTTTTCATTCCTCTGATGGTATGACCCAAAAGACATCCATCATCGTACAGATAAGCTACAGGCACCATGTAAATTTTTTCATCGGCATAGCAGCCAATTCTACCTATTACATTTTTCGAAAGTACCTGAATAATTTGTTCTTCGTTTAATACCCCCAGCATAAGTTTTTTTTTAAGGAATTTGATTTAATGTTCAGCATGGTTAAATGTAGCACCTTGAGGTCGTGGCATTACTGGGACCAAAAAATCGCCAATGCTTAACCATTCTGACTATTCTGGACTAAACTAGGCCAGTGATTCCGGACCAAACAAGGCCACTCATTCCGGAGTAAACTAGGCCAGTCATTCCGGAGCAAACTAGGCCACTTTTCGGGTCCAATGAAGGCCGCA
>Ga0114951_10000070_pt1 | contig 134609 bp, 109 predicted proteins | sample AM7aDNAmetaG_FD_88677 | JGI IMG/M metagenome (GOLD analysis project Ga0114951, IMG submission 88677) | Freshwater microbial communities from Finland to study Microbial Dark Matter (Phase II) - AM7a DNA metaG | ecosystem: Environmental > Aquatic > Freshwater > Lake | place: Finland: Lake... | reverse complement strand
CTTGAGATACGTGGCGTCGAGCCACACATAGGGCCAATCCCCCTCAAGAGGCCGTGAAAGGAAGACGTTCACACGTTCATCGATGTCCTTGCACAGCTTGGACACCTGCGACTTGCTGATGCCGTTGAGTCCCATGGCCTGCACCAGGTCATCCACCCGCCGCGTGGACACGCCGTTTATCCAAGCCTCCTGGATGACGGCCACCAGAGCGCGCTCGCTGGTCTTGCGCGGCTCCAGAAACGGCGGGAAGTAGCTCCCCTGGCGCAGCTTCGGGATGCGCAGCTGGAGCTGGCCTACCCGCGTGTCCAGCGTCCTGTCCCGGTAGCCGTTGCGGTAATTGAGGCGGTCCATGTTGCGCTCATGGCGACCGGCGCCGATGACGCCATCGACATCAGCCTCCATGAGCAGCTGCAACACAGATTCCGCCACCGTCCGCAAAAAATCCCCTTCGCCAGCCTTTTGCAAAAGCTCCATCAATGGCATCCTGGAATCGGTCATCGTGGCCTCCTTGGGTGTTGGTGTTGCTTCGCAACTCCACCATACAACCAAACGGCCCGATGACCACCTTCGCCGATTCGCCCAGGGGGAGAGGGATATCCCTCTCCCCCTGGCCAACCTCAGAATTTACACCACGTCCGTGGACTCTAACTTAAAATCTGTCCCCCAATTAAATATGACGAGGGGGAAGACCTTGTGAACTCCTCATCCCCCTGATGAAGTCCAGGGCCAGGCCGACAGGGTAGCGGCTATCCGGGGCGGGTAATTAGGCCACCCCTAGGCCCTGGAAAGTCAGGCAGCCCTGGACCGCTGCCTAATTCACGTGCCGCAGAGCCTCGGCCACCCACTGGTTGAGCGGCTTGCCGTGGGCCTCGGCCTGCATGGCCGCGCGGGCGTGAACCTCTGGGGGGATGCGCAGCATCACCTTGCCAGAATACGGACGTTGGGGCTTGAGTCCTTCACGCTCGCAGGTTTCAAGGTAGTCGTTGACGGCCTCCTCAAAGGCCGCGCGCAGCTCCGTCACGGAATCGCCGTGGAAGGTGACGATGTCGCGGATGCCCGCCACGCGGCCAATGAAGCAGCCGTCCTCGTCGCTAGACTCAAGCCGGGCGCTGTAGTCCTTGTACGTCATGTCCTGGCCCTGGTGCGCTTCGCCTTGTGCTGCACGTAGTTTTCCAGCACTTGGTTGATGCGGCCCTGGTAGCCCGGCCCAGCTTCCTTGAAAAAGGCCAGCACGTCCGGGGCAATGCGGATATGCACGGGAACCTTTTTTACCGGGGGCTCCCGCAATTCTGCATCCGCCCAGAAAGCGGCGTCCGTGGGTTCTGCGTCCGGGTCCGCCAGGGCGTTTCGCCGCACCTCGCCTTCGGTCATGGCGTCAACGCGCCCCAAGTCTGTCTTTGATTGCCTTTTCATAGATTCCAGCCTCCTCGGCAGTTGCCCGCCTTAGGGATATTATGCGGATGTTCTCGCCACGCTCCGCATAGACCATGTTGACCGACCGCCCATGCAAGCTGCCCAGCAGCACCCAGCGGTCCTCTCCGTAGTCTTTGCGCCTGTCCAGCTTTTCCAGGCAAGGGCCGGAGAGCACTTCCTCCGAGTCCTCGAAGTCCAAGCCATGCTTGTCCAGGTTTGCCCTGCGTTTCGCCTCATCCCATTGAATGCCCATTGCCTGCCCCCTATGTATACACAGCAGTGTACACTGTCAATGGCGACTAATCTCCCCCACTTGGTCCACGCAGGGCCATCACCTTGCCGGGTTCCACAGGCGTGGCATGTTGCTCCAGCACCCCGATAGCGGCCCGCAGGCCTTTCGGCGAAAGGTGTGAGTTGCGTTGTGTCATGTCAAAATCCGCATGGCCCATGAGTTCCTTGACTGCGTACAGGCTTGTCCCGGCCTCCACCAGCCAGCTTGCGAAGGTATGCCACAGCGTATGAAAACAGACGCGCTGCCTGGGGTCGTCAACGCCCTGGTTGAATTAATCATCTGCCACATGCCGAACACGTGGGAAATACAGACCTGCATGGTTTCTCCGGACAACTCAATTCTTGCCGGTGTCCTCCCGCGTCATAACTCCTTGCTGACCCCGAAACAGGGGACTTTACACATGCACAGGACAACCCTAAGGTTACAGGCAAAGGTTCAGGCCGAGTGCTCCGTGTCGAGTGCTCCGTGGCGGCAAAGGGCTCATGGCGCAGGATCATGCCTGTTCAGCCAGCCGGCACGACTGCACAGACAACCTGCAATTCAAGCATATTGGCTACCGCCGCGTGCGCAACCCCTAACCGCGCGAAAAAGGTCTACCACCGTGTACACGATGTACCGCTTTATTGCCCGCTCGTTGTCCCTCTCTCTCCTGCTGCTTGCGGCCACAGTCATGGCGGCCGGAGCTGACATCTTGAGACCAGGCATGCGGAGCATCCCATATTGCGTAAAAATTGAAAACATGGAGCATTTCCCGGACGTTGTCTTCGTAGGGGTCATTCAGCAGGTAACGGGAGGCGGCAAGGTGGAAGGGTACCTCATCAAGCCGGGGGAATGCCTCCACAAAGGATATAAATTCAATATGTTCCATGTTTTTGCCGTGCCCACGGAGCACGCGGGAGAAATCAACCTGCACGCGAGCCCGCCTCATCCAACGGCCCTGCCCCTTTCGGAAACAATAGACCCCGTCAACCTGCAGGTGGAAAAGGGAGACCCGGATTCCTCCATTGAGGAAACCTACCAGGTGCTGGGCTTTGCCGAGGACAAGGTGGTCGTCTACAAGGCGTCGCGGCACGCAATACGCGGCTTCCTGCGGCCCGACCTGCGGGAGACCTACCCTGCTCCGACAGTGCCTGCCCTGCGTTTGCGGCTCGCAAAGCCCTGAGATGGATTCGGCCCAGTTTCTGTATGAGCGGTTTTTTCCGGCGCTTTTCCTGTCCGTGTCCGTGGAAACGGTGCTGCTTCTTGTTCTGGCGCGACGTGTCTTCAGGCTTAAGGCCGCTGAGGTTCCGACCGGGCGCATCGTCTTCGCCGGGGTGCTGGCCACCTCGGCCACGCTGCCATACGTCTGGTTTGTCTTCTGGGAGTTGCTTGGAGGGACCGTGTTGTACGCCCCGGTGGCCGAAACCTTCGTGCTTGCAGCCGAGGCGTTCATCCTCAAGGCGCTCCTGGGCCTGTCCTTACGGCGCGCCTTTGCAGCATCCTTTGCCTGCAACGCAGCGTCTTTCTCTCTCGGTTTGTTGCTCTGTGGACCATGAACACCGAAAGCGGGATCATTGGACTTGCCGTACAGGCAAGGCGAAAGTGAAAAGGCCGGGAACCAACGCCCCCGGCCCTCACGTCTTGTTTCTGCTCTTGCCCTGACCACTCTGCCGCCTCCGGCAACTTCCCCGCTTTCCGGCAACAAGGCCCTCATCTTCAGCAGCCAGATCGGCGGGCGGCAGCCACCCCGCCGCGCCAGGGCTACGCCTCCGCCGCCTGCCCGCGCCCGCGCAAGAACACGCCCAAGGTCTGGTCCACATTCAGGATGTGGTCACGTATCCAGAAGGTGACGAACAACAGGAACTCGGCCATGTCCACCTCCTTGTCCTCGGAGAAGGCCTCCAGAAAATCAAAACCTTGAGTGTCTGGTGGCCAAACAGGCGCTTGCTTCCCCCTTGGCTTCGAGCAAAAGCCAAAGGTCCTGCGGAGACATTCCGCAAGCCCTTTGTTCTGGCCTGATGAACCTGGGGTCTCCCGGTTCGGTCTATTTGTAGTAGATCTTCAGCTCGTTGGTGTGGGTCTTGAGCTGGCCGGGCGTGACCTGGCCGGCGGTGATGACCACGCTCTGGCCCGGGGTGAACTTCGGGGTGGCCTGCACAAACGCCTCGGCCCGCTCCACGTGGCTGGCCAGGGTGGTGTCCACCAGGCGCGGCTCCACGCCCCAGAAGAAGTTCAGGTTCTTCACCACGCGCGGATCCGGGGTCAGGGCATACACAGGGTGCGCCGGGCGGCGGCTGGACAGGTAGCGCGCCGTGGCCCCGCTGGTGGAATGGGAAACGATGCCCTCGCCCTCGGTGTTCTCGGCCAGCAGGCAGGCGGCGTAGGCCAGGTACTTGGCCGGATTCTTCTCCGGCTTGGGCGCCAGCGGACCCTTGGAGCGCTCGATGTAGTACGGCTCCGCGTTTGCGGCGATCTCGCTGATGAACTTCACGGCCTCCAGCGGATAGTTGCCCATGGCCGTCTCCTCGGAGAGCATGACGCAGTCCGCGCCGTCGAGCATGGCGTTGGCCACGTCCGCAGCCTCGGCCCTGGTGGGCAGCGGGTTGTTGACCATGGACAGAAGCATCTGCGTGGCCACGATGACGGCCTTCTGGGCGTGGCGGCAGGCGCGGATGATGCGCTTCTGGATCACCGGCACGGCGGACAGCGGGCATTCCAGGCCCAGGTCGCCGCGGGCCACCATGACGGCGTCGGTGAGGCTCAAGATGGACTCCAGGTTGTCCACGGCGTTCTGCCGCTCGATCTTGGCCACAACCGGAATCCAGACCCCGTGCTTCTCGATCTCGCCCCGGATGTCGCGGATGTCCTCCAGGGTCTGCACAAAGGACAGGGCCACGGCGTCCAGGCCGATGTCCAGGCCCTCGTGCAGGTCCTTGCGGTCCTTGGCGGTGAGGGCGGGCATGGGGTGGAACTTGCCGGGGAAGGCGATGCCCTTCTTGGAGGTCAAGACGCCGCTGTTTTTGGCCTCCATGACGAACAGGGAGTCCTGCTTGCGCACCTCGGTGACGGTGAACTGGAGCATGCCGTCGGACAGGGACACGGGCATGCCCTTGTCCAGCCCCTTGAGCAGCTCCGGCAGGTCCAGGTTGACAAAGACCATGTCCCGCACGCTGCCCCGGTGCTCCGGCAGGCCCAGGGCCAGCAGGTCGCCCTTGCGCACCTGCACGGGCGAGCCCGTGATCTCGCCGATGCGCACCTTGGGCCCGCACAGGTCGCCCATGATGGTCACAGGCTGGTCCAGGTCCTGTTCGATCTGCCGGATGAGCTTCACCGTGGGCAAAAAGGTCGCGGCATCGGCGTGCGAGAAGTTCAGGCGGAAAATCCGCACCCCATACTGGACCATGGCTTTCATGGTCTCGTAATTATTCGAAGCTGGTCCCAGGGTGGCGACGATCTTGGTGTGCATAGACTCTCCTCACGGGTGCGGCTTGGGTTCAGGGTTGTGTATGGATATGTCTACGCGCCATCCTGCCATGCCTCAAGAAAAAAGCGCGCCGCTGCATTTTCCAGCGGGGAAGGCAGGTCAACAAAGGCCGAGCATTCCAGCAAAGCCTTTTCTCATCCCTGCCCCCAGGTTTTGGATATGGCGAAAACAATGCAGATCAAGACTGGCATATTCGCACAGCCGGTGTGTGAAAGCAACGAGCCTGTGAGAACTTGACGGTTGGCGGGGCAGAATCCTGGCCTGGAAAGTTTGGCCAAAGCCCATGAAATCTAAAGCAAGCCCTAAAGTTTGGCCTCAACCCTGTCGATAAGGGTTACGTAAGGATAGAATCTACCTTCTATGTCGACACAACCAAGAGGATTCCGCCATGAACATCAACCCCTCGGACATGGACGTCAGGCAGGGGTATGCCCCTGCCGAAATAGCCGCTGCTGCGGCGCCTGCCGCGCCTGTGGCCACAAAGTCTCAGGATCATGACACAACGCTGTCAGTCCAGGCGGACGCAAAGTCGCAGGCAGCCGCCTCCGCTGCGGACAAGAAAACTGCCCTTGAAGCTGCGGACAAGATCTCCCAGCACCTTGACGAGAACCACACGAGCCTCAAGATCAAGGTTCTGGAGGACGCACAGGCGGGAGTGCAGGTTGAAATCATTGACAACACCAGCGACAAGGTTCTGCGCAAGATTCCGCAGGACGAGCTGATCAAGCTCTCCGCATCCATCAAGAAGATGACCGGGTTGTTCGTCAATCAGGCGACCTGACCACGGCCTTTTCCCCACAACGCTGCCAAAGCCCCCGCACGGAGGGGCTTTCGTGCGTTGTGCCGCCGAAGGCTAGCGTTCGTGCATGGACCCGCTCATGGCGTCGATGAAGGGGTCGAGGAAATAGCCCAGCACGGAACGCTTCCCGATGTGGATGCCCACGATCACGCGCATCCCGGGAAACAGGTCGTAGCGGTTGGAGTTGTTCGAGAAATGATCCTGCTCGGTGACCACGAGCACCTTGTAGAAGGTGTTCACCCCGCCCGCCATGGACTGGGTCACGGCATCGGGGCTCACGTGCAGCACCTTGCCCTCGATGTTGCCGAAGCGTCTGGCGTCGCGCGAGGCCAGCTTGACCACGGCCAACTGGCCAGGCCGCACAAAGCCGACATCCTGGATGGGCAGGTGCGCCACGATGACCAGCTTGTCGCCGGCGGGCACGATCTCGACAACGGTCATGCCGGGCTGGATCACCTCGCCTTCGCTGACCACGTTGACGCTCTTGACGATGCCCGCCTCGGGCGCGCGCAGGGTGGTTCTGTTCTGGCTGTCGCGCAGCCTCTTCATACGCTGGGTCAACTCCATCAGCTCGCGCTGCACCTTCTTCAGCTCCGTCTCCACGTCCTCGTTGAAGGCGTTCTGGGTGCGGACAAGCTCCTCCTTGGCTGCGGCAAGGGCGGCTGTGGCCCGGGAGTAGGCGGCGGTATTCTCCAGGATGGCGCTGCGGGTGTTGTTCTCCTCCTTGCGCCGGGCGATGAGCTCGTCCTCCTTGACCAGCCGTTCGCGGTACAACTCCTCGCTGCGCAGCACCTGGCGCTGCACCAGGGGCAGGTTGCGCTTAAGGTTCTCCAGCCTGGCGCCTGTCTCGCGGATGTCCTGCTCGCGCTGGCGCACACGCTCGGCCTGGGAGGAAATGTCGGTCTGCAGGCGCTTGCGCCGGGCCTGGAACAGGTTCCGGGCCTGGTCCACAAGGTCCTTGTGCTTCTGCTCCAGCTCCGGGGTGAACTTCGGCTCGGGCAGGCCCTGGGACTCGGCCTCCAGGCGCAGGGATTCGATGGTCAGGGAGTTCAGCCGCACGGCCAGTTCGTCGGTGTTGGCCTCGGCCGCGGCGGCGTCCAGGACCACCAGGGGCTGGTCCTGCTTCACCAGGTCGCCCTCGCGCACCAGGATCTCACGCACGATGCCGCCTTCCAGGTGCTGTATCTTCTTGACCTTGGTGCGCGGAATGACCTCGCCCACGGCCTCGCTGACGATGTCCAGGCTGGTGAGGGCCGACCAGGCCAGGCCGAGCACGATCAGGCAACCGCAGAGGTAGAGGAACCTGCGGTGGGCCTCCAGGGTCTTGTCCACAACGGCGTGGGCCGCCTCCGGGCCGAGGACGGTGGGGTCGACGGAGGGGGCTGCGGTGGGCGTGACGGAGGGGCCGATGGAGGGGTCGGGACTCATCACGTGACCTCCTCGGACTTGGGCTCGCGCCTCGCGGAAAAACTGGGCGTGGGCTTCTCGTTCATGTCCAGCACAAACCCGGCACCCTTGATGATGTGCGGGTCCACGCTGGCCACGATGATGCTGAGCCCGGCCTTGGACAGGACGTTGAGCACGTTGTACACGGCCAGACAGCCTTCGGAGTCCAGGCCCTCGGTCGGGTCGTCAAAGACCACCAGGCGGCCGGGATTCATGAGCGCGCGGGCCAGCGCCACGCGGCGGCGGATGCCCACGGGCAGGGTGCGCCCACCCTCGGCCATCTCCATGTCCAGGCCCTGGTGGCTGACATCGAGGAAGCGGCGCAGCGCGGCGGCGCGCACGGCTTGGTTGAGGCGCTCCTGGGCGAGCGGGCTCTCGGGCTCCAGTTCGCCCAGGGTGATGTTCTCGCGGATGGTGGCGTTCAGGAAGGTGGGTTCCTGCGGCAGGTAGAGCAGCTGCCTGCGCCACCAGTCCGGCGCGAACTGGCGCAGTTCGATGCCATCGGCCAGGACGTTGCCGCGGCCGGGCTCCAGCAGGCCGACCACGAGCTTGCAAAAGGTCGACTTGCCCGAGCCGTTGAACCCGGTGACCGCCAGGACCGAGCCCGGCGGCAGGGTGAAGCTCAAGGACTCGAAAACCGGACCGGTGGACCCGGAATAGGCGAAGCCCACATCGCGCAGCTCCAGGCGGCCGGAATATTCACGCAGGGCCGAACCCGACACGGGCTCAAGGGCCATGGCGTGGAACTCCTCAAGCTGGACAAGGGCTTCCTCGGCCCGGCGGCCCGCCAGGACCGACTGCAGAAAGCTTGAGCCCATCTGCATGGCCTTGGCCGAGAGGATGCTCGCGCCGATGAGTCCGCCCACGCTCATGTCTCCGACCACGGCCAGCATGGCGCCGACAAAGTAGATGGAGATACGCAGCAAAACGCTCACCGTTTCCTGCCGCGACTTCCCGCGCTCACGCGCGGCCTCCACAAGCCCCTGCACCTCCTGGATGCCCTGCATCTGTCTACGCCAAGCCTTGCGCAGGAAATCGGCCCCCAAAAAGGCGCGCACGGCCTCGGCGCCAGAAACGGCCGAGAGCGTCAGGTTGCGGTGCGCCATGGCCTGATCGCGCTGGCGCAGGTCCAGGGGCGCGTTGCTGCGCATGCCATAGAGGGTGAAGAGGATGGTCGCCGCCACGGCCAGGACGGTGATCACGGCCAGCAGAGGGTGGATGAACCCGACGGCCAGCACGAAGAGCAGGAGGAACGGAGCGTCCAGCACGGAGGAGATGTTGTGGGAGTCGTACGCGTACTCCACGGCCTTGAGGGCCGAGAGCATCTCCTGGTGGCGACCGGGCGGCATGCGGTACAGCGCCGTGAGCTTGGCCCGGGTGAAGACCATCAGGGTCTTTTCGTTGAGCTCGTGGTCCGGCAGCACGCTGACGGCGCCGGCCAGCCGACCGCGGACAGTGGAGAAGGCCATGCCCAGAAACGAGGCGATGAGCACCCCGGTGGTCAGCGAGTACAGGGTGCCGTCAAAGCCATAGCCCACGTAGCGGTTGAGCACGAGAATGACATAGATGGAGGAGGCCACGCTCATGAGATTCGCAAGGAAGGAGGCGAAGAGGATCTCCCAGGTCAACCTGGGTCTCAAGGCGAGGCGGCGAAACAGTTCTTTCATCAGACGACCAGGGTCTCAAGACGCGCGCAGGATGCGGCGGCAGCTACACAGCCAGGGCGTCGGCATTGGGTGGGCTCTGGATCAATTCTCGACGACATCGGGGGTGATCAGCCCCATCTGGTTCAGCAGGGTGTAGGCGGCGGTGATGTACTCTATTTCAGAGGTGACCTTGCTGCTCGTGGCGTTGATGTAGTCACGCTCACCGGTGATGATTTCGGTGATGCCGACCTCGCCGCCCAGGGCCTTCTTCTTCTTCACCAGTTCAAGGTAGGACCAGGTGATGTTGGCCTGGTTCTCGTACAGGGCGATGGTCTTCTTCAAGGTCAGGATGTCGTTCCAGGCGTTGCGCACGCGCTCCTCGACGATCCTGCGGCGGTCCAGCAGCGACTTGCGCACGGAGGTGATGTCGCTCTTGGCCGCGCGGATGTTGTCCACGTCCCGGAAGCCGGAGAAGAGGTTGTAGCTCACCTGCAGCCCGGCGCGCTGCTCGGAGCGGATGCCCGCGTCGCCCTGGTCGTTCTCCTTGCGGGTGGCCTCGGCCACGGCCTCGATCTTGGGGTACATGGCCGACTGGCGGACCTCAAGATCGCCCTGCTTGGAGGTCAGGGACTGCTGCAGCTCGATGAGCGCCGGGCTGGACTCCAGGGCCTTGGTCACGGCATCGTCAAGGGTGCCGGGCATGTTCTTCGTGGGCAGGGAGGGCAGGATCAGCGAATCGATCTGGGCCTCGGTCAGGTCCACGCCGTAGACCGACTTGTAGTTGTTGCGGGCGTTGGTGTAGGCGCGCTCGACATTGATGCTGTGGGCCTGGGAGCTGGAAAGCTGGGCCTTGATCTGGAGTTCCTCGTACGAGAGGCCGACGCCGCGCTCCACCAGGGCCTCCTGCATGCCGGAGAGCCGCTTGATGTTTTCCTCGGAGCGCAGGGCGTAGCGCACCATCTCCCGTGCGCGGATGAGGCCGAGGTAGGCCGAGACGCCTTGCAGCGACACCTCCTGGCGGATCATGTCGAGCTTGGCCAGGGACTCCTTGCGGACGCCCTCGGCCTGGTTGACGCCGCCGCTGGTGCCGCCGAAGTCGTAGATCGTCTGCGAGGCCGAGAGGGTCTGGACGTTGCGCCACTTGCTGGTGTTCGCGGGGTCGGCCGGCTTGTGGATGTCTTCCTTGCCGCCGTCGATGACCGCATTGAGGCGCGGGTACCAGGCGCCCCTGGCCCGGTCGTACATGTGCGTGGCCGAGGCCACGGCGGCCTCTGCGGCTTTGATGCGGTCATGGGTGCGGAAGAGTTCGGCGATGGATTCCTTGAGCGTGACCTTGACCGGGGACTGGTCTGCAGCGGCTTTTTGCGCGGGGGCTTCGGCCATGGCTTGAGTCTGGGGCTGGGTCGGGGTAGCTTCAGCGCAGGAGGCGGCAGCCGGAAATGCGCACAGAAGCAGACTTGCAGTCAGCGTCAGTAGCGCAGAGCGTAGGCGATGCGTCCTGTTCCCCATTCCGGTTTCCCCATTCAGCTCAAAAAGATATATTTCTGCACCATTCGATGCACACTTTTTTTGACCATTACCGAGAACTTCGCTACATTACAACAAATGAATTGGCAAGTGAAATCACGTATCCTCGCAGACACTTGCCCGGAAGGAATTCGGCTCCCCGCACGTCACGCCGCCTGTCAGGCCGACCTGACAAACTGGCCTGGCAAACTTGACCGAGAAACTGGAGACACGACATGGCCGGAATTCTAAAGAAAATATTGAAAAGCGACAAGACATTCCTGGTCACTGCGGGCATTCTGGCCTCGCTGCTCATGGCCGGGCTGTACCTCGTGCAGCCCACGGTCCTGCGTTTCCTGGACTATAAAATTTACGACCAGCTGCTGCGCAGGCAGCACACCACTAAAACCTCGGGCGTGCCGGTCATCGTCGACATTGACGAAAAAAGCCTGGCCGCCCTGGGCCAGTGGCCCTGGCCGCGCTACCGCGTGGCGCTTTTGCTGGAGAAAATCCGCCTGGCCGGGGCCATGTCCGTAGGCATGGACATGGTGCTGGCCGAGCCCGACCGCACCTCCCCGGCCCTGCTGCGCCGACAGATCAAGAAGGAGCTGCAGGTCGACGTGGAGTTCCAGGGGCTGCCCAAGGCCCTGGAGGACAACGACGCGCTCCTGGCCAACGTCATCACCGGCAAGCCTTACGTGCTCGGGTTCTACTTCAACTTCTCCAAGGCCGAGGCCGACCAGCAGGTCCAGACCTCGGAGTGCCTCATCAAGCCTGGCCAGGTCTCCCTGCTGGAGTCGCCGGACTCGGTGAAGGCCAAGGACGCCCTGCACACCGCCTTCGGCACCGTGTGCCCGCTGCCGGTGCTGGCCAGCGCCGCCACGGCCACGGGCTTCTTCAACGCCACCCCGGACCCGGACGGCATCCTGCGCCGGGTGGCCCTGCTCATCAACTACAAGGACCAGCTCTACCCGAACCTGGCCCTGGCCACGCTCATGGTGGCCACGGGCGAGCGCAACATCCTGCTCAAGCTCGACACCCAGGGCACGGAATCCCTGCGCTACGGCGGCGCGATCATTCCCGTGGACCGCGCCGGGCAGCTCCTGCTCAACTACCGCGGCGGCGGCGGCGTTTTCCCGTACATCAGCGCCGTGGACATCATCGAGGGCACGCTGGCGCCCGGGGCCCTGGACGGGAAAATCGCCTTCATCGGCACCTCGGCCGCAGGCCTCAAGGATCTGCGCGCCACGCCCTTCACCTCCGTGTACCCCGGGGTGGAGACCCACGCCACCATCGTGGACAACATCCTGACCCAGGACTTCATCTCCATCCCGGACTACGCCCCGGCGGTGGAGCTTTTGTGCACCATCCTCGCGGGCGTGTGCATCACCCTGCTGGTGGCCTGGGCGCGCGCCGTGTGGCTGGTGCTGCCCCTGGCCGGCATGGCCTTCGGCATGTGGGAGGGCTCGGCCTATATGATGTCCACGGCGCGGGTCTACATCTCGCCCCTGTACGCCTACATCATCCTGGCGGCCAACTTCACCCTGCTGACCCTGCTCAAGTTCTGGCGCGAGGAGAAGCAGAAGAAGTTCATCCACGGCGCCTTCTCCCACTATCTGGCCCCAGCGGTCATCAAGCAGATCTACGACTCCCCCGAATCCTTGAGCCTGCAGGGCCAGGAGAAGGAGGTCACGGTCATGTTCTCCGACGTGCGCGGGTTCACCACCATGAGCGAGCAGCTGACCCCGACCCAGGTGACGGACCTGTTGCACGACTACCTGACGCCCATGACGCGCATCATCACCAGCAACATGGGCACGCTCGACAAGTTCATCGGCGACGCCATCATGGCCTTCTGGAACGCGCCCATCGACGTGCCCGAGCACCAGAAAAAGGCCATGTCCTCGGCCTTGCAGATGCTTGACCACATCCACGTGCTGAACGAGAGCTTCAAGGTGAAATTCGGCCAGACCATCAAGATCGGCGTGGGCCTGCACTGCGGGCGCGTGCGCGTGGGCAACATGGGCTCGGCGGACCTGTTCGACTACACGCTCATCGGCGACAACGTGAACCTGACCTCGCGCCTGGAGAGCCTGACCAAGTTCTACGGCCAGGTGCTGCTCGTCAGCCAAGTCATGAAGGAGGTCTGCGGCGACGAATACGCCTATGTGGAGATGGACTCCGTGCGCGTGAAGGGCAAGAACGAGCCCATCACCATCTATACCGCCATGACCCACGAGGAGCGCGCTGCCAAGAAGGAGGGCTTCGACCGCTACGAAGAGGCCCTGGCCTTGTACAAGGCCATGCGCTTCACCGAGGCGGCCGAGGTCTTCGCCGAGCTCAAGACCAAGGGGTTTGAGCAGGTGCTCTGCACCATGTACGAGGAGCGCTGCGAGCACCTGGCCGAGGAGCCCCCTGGCCAGGGCTGGGACGGGGTGTACACCCACAAGACCAAGTAGCCGCCCCTTGCCGCCCGAACCGGCTCTGGGACTGAAGCCGCTCCGGATGCGGCCCCGCGCGCCGCACCCAGGGCGGCTTGACTTCCGGCCCGCGATGCTCCAAGTTACCGCCTTCCATTGTTACAGGCATGCCGTCGGATTGCTGCGGCGCCCCCATCGGAGGACTGAAGTGCATGAGTGATTACAAGAGCACCCTCAGACTGCCGCAGACCGGCTTTCCCATGAAGGCCGACCTGAAGCAGAAGGAGCCGGAAACCCTCAAGTTCTGGGCAGAGATTGACGCCTACGGCAGGATGGTCGCGGCCAACGAGGGACGCCGGGCCTACGTGCTGCACGACGGCCCGCCCTATGCCAACGGCAACATCCACATGGGCACGGCCATGAACAAGGTCCTGAAGGACATCGTGGTCAAGTCGCGCAACATGAGCGGCCAGAGGGCCGAGTATGTGCCCGGCTGGGACTGCCACGGCCTGCCCATCGAGCACAAGGTCGAGACCGAGCTGAAGAAAAAGAAAAAAGAGCTGCCTGCGGTGGTCATCCGCAGGCTCTGCCGCGAATACGCCCTCAGGTTCCTGGACATCCAGCGCACGGAGTTCAAGCGCCTGGGCGTGCTGGGCGCCTGGGACAAGCCCTACATGACGCTGGACCCCAAGTACGAGGCCGTCACGGCCCGCGAGCTGGGCAACTTCATGGCCAAGGGCTCGGTGATCCGCGGCAAGAAGCCCATCTACTGGTGCTGCTCCTGCCACACAGCGCTTGCCGAGGCCGAGGTCGAGTACGCCGACCACTCCTCGCCCAGCGTCTATGTGCGCTTCCCGCTTACCGACAAGCGCGTCAAGGAGCTGTTGCCCCCGGGCGCCAAGCACGACCCGGCCAAGACCTTTGTGGTCATCTGGACCACCACCCCCTGGACCCTGCCCGACAACATGGCCGTGGCCGTGCACCCGGAGTTCGACTACGTGCTGGCCGAGGTTGGCGGCAATCTCTACCTCATGGCCGCGCGCCTGCTGGCCCCCTGCGCCGAGATCTTCGGCTGGGACACGCCCAAGGTCCTGGCCACGGCGCCGGGCCAGAAGCTGGAGGGGCTGGAGGCCTGTCACCCCTTCTACAAGCGCAAGTCGCCCATCATCCTGGGCGGGCATGTGACGCTCGACGCAGGCACAGGCTGCGTGCACACCGCGCCGGGCCACGGGCGCGAGGACTACGACGTGGGCCTGAAGTACGGCCTGGAGGTCTATTCCCCGCTGGACGACGCGGGCCGCTTTTTGACCGACGTGGAGTTCTTCGCGGGCTTGAACGTCTTTGAGGCCAACCCCAAGGTCATCGAGAAGCTGAAGCAGGTGGGCAACTTGATCGCCCAGGAAAAGATCACCCACTCCTACCCGCACTGCTGGCGCTGCAAGGAGCCGGTCATATTCCGCGCCACCACCCAGTGGTTCATCAGCATGGAGGCGGGCGACCTGCGCAAGAAGGCCCTTGCGGCCATCCATGAGGACGTGCGCTGGATTCCCGCCTGGGGCGAGGAGCGCATCGCCAACATGATCGAGAACCGCCCGGACTGGTGCATCTCGCGCCAGCGCAGCTGGGGCGTGCCCATCGTGGCGCTCATCTGCGAGGACTGCGACGAGGCCTGGTTCGAGACCAGTTGGGTCATGGGCATGGTGGACCGCTTCGCGGCTCATCCCACAGGGTGCGACTACTGGTTCGAGGCCCCGCTTGAGGACATCGTCCCGGCGGACCTCAAGTGCCCCAAGTGCGGCCGCAGCCGCTGGCGGCGCGAGACGGACATCCTGGATGTCTGGTTCGACTCCGGCACGAGCTTCGCCGCAGTGCTGGAGCAGCGCCCGGAGCTGTCCTGCCCGGCGGACCTGTACCTCGAAGGCTCGGACCAGCACCGGGGCTGGTTCCACAGCTCGCTTCTGGCATCCGTGGGCACGCGCGGCGTCGCGCCCTACAAGACCGTGCTCACCCACGGCTACGTGGTCGACGGCGAAGGCCGCAAGATGAGCAAGTCCATCGGCAACGTCATCGCGCCCCAGCAGATCATCGACAAGCACGGCGCGGAGATCCTGCGCATGTGGGTGGCCGCAGTGAACTACCAGGAGGACGTGCGCATCTCCGACGAGATCTTAAGCCGCCTGGTGGACGCCTACCGGCGCATCCGCAACACGGTGCGCTTCATCCTGGGCAATCTGGCGGACTTTGACCCGCAGTGCGACCTGCTGCCCGCCGAAACCATGCTGCCCGTGGACCGCTTCGCGCTCGACCTGGTGGAGCGCCGCCACAAGACCATCGCCCAGGCGTACGAGGACTTCGAGTTCCACAAGGTCTACCACACCCTGCACAACCTGTGCACCGTGGACCTCTCGGCCTTCTACCTGGACCTCATCAAGGACCGCCTCTACGTCTGCGCCGGGGCGGACCGCCGCTCGGCCCAGTCCGTGCTCTGGCGCGCGCTCCTGGTGCTTTTGCACGACATGGCCCCGGTGCTCTCCTTCACCGCCGAGGAAGCTTACGGCCACCTGGCGGCGGAAGGCCGCCCCGGAGGCAAGAGCGTGTTCTCCCTGCGCCTGCCCGAGGCCCCGGCCCCCCTGTCCGACAAGACCCGGCAGGCTTTTGAGTTGTTGCTGGCCATCCGCAGCGAGGTCACCAAGGCCATTGAGCCCTGGCGCAAGGCCGGCGACGTGGGCCACTCGCTGGACACCCATGTGACCCTGCACGTCAGCGGCGACGCGGCCCAGGCGCTGGCCACCCCTGGCCTGGACCTGTGCGAGTTCTTCATCGTGTCCCGCGCCAGCCTGGACGAGAGCGGCAACGTGCCTGAGGGCGCCTACGTGTCCGAGGAAGTCAAGGGGCTGGCCGTTTCCGTGGCCAAGGCCCCGGGCAAAAAATGCCAGCGCTGCTGGCGCTATGAAGTCGACCTGGGCTCCGACGAGGAGCACCCGGAAATCTGCCCGCGCTGCACCGCAGTGGTCCAGGGCCTGTAAGGAGTTCCGGCATGGATCAGCGCCTCCGGACGGCTTTGCTTTTGGCTGCGGCCGTCATCGTACCCGACCAGCTCGCCAAGGCCGTGATCCAGCAGAGGTATGCCCTGTGGGCCTCTGACCCTGTGATCCCCGGGTACTTCAACATCGTGCACGTGCTGAACAAGGGCGCGGCCTTCGGCTTTCTGAACCGCCCGGACTCCAGCTGGCAGACCTGGTTCTTCGTGGGCGTGACCACCGCCGCCGTGGCCTTCATCTACTACCTGCTGACCACGGCGAACAAGGGCGACCGCTTCTTCATCTGGGGCCTGGGACTGATCCTGGGGGGAGCGCTGGGCAACCTCATCGACCGCCTGCGCACCGGCCTTGTGGTGGACTTCCTGGACTTCTACGTCGGCCAGTACCACTGGCCGGCCTTCAACGTGGCGGACATCGCCATCAGCTGCGGGGCCTTTGCCGTGCTCGTCTCCATGTACATGCAGAACCGCCGCGAAAACCCCGCCAGAAAACGGCGCAAGGTGGCGCGCTAGCGCCAGCCAAGGGAGTGCCCATGTTCTTCTCCATGCCGCAGCTCTCCGCCATGCAGTGGTCCGCCCTTTTGGCCGGGGCCGTCCTGTTTGTCGGCATCAGCTGCTACAGCATCTACGACGCGCTCCGGCGCGACTTCGGCTCGACCAACGCCAAGCTGGCCTGGGTGCAGCTCGCCGTGCTGGTTCCCTTTTTCGGCGGGCTGGCGTATCTGATCCTTGGAAGAAAAAGAGGGAGGATAATCTGATGACCTCACGCTGCAAACAAGCCGTTGTCTGCCTCGTCTGCGCCGGGCTCCTGGGAGCCTGCGCCTCGAAGGGCGACATGGAGACCCTCCAGAATCAGGCCTACCGCGACCGCCAGGAAAGCCGCAAGACCATCCAGCGCCTGGAGGAGGACCTGGCCAAGAGCCAGGAGGCCCTGCGCGACGACATCCAGAAGTCCACCTCCCCGGTGCAGGCCAGGCAGGCCAACACCTGGGCCGAGCTGGAGGCCCTGCGCGTGCAGGTGGCCAAGCAGCAGGAGAAGCTGGAGACCCTGACCATGAAGTTCAATGCCCTGACCAACGCCCAGGGCGAGGGACCCAGCCTGGTGGACACGGTCCGGGACGTGCAGAATATCAAGATCGCCTTGCAAAGCCAGTTCGGCCTGGAGTTTGACTCTGCGGTCCCTGCCGCTCCGGCGGATGCTGGCCAGGCAGCAGCCGACACAGGCAAGACCAAGGCCGAGGCCGCAGCCGCCAAGCCCGCCGAGCAGGCCAAGGCCGAGGCCAAGGCCAACACGGCCGACGCCCTGTACGCCAAGGCCGAGGCCGCCTTCCGGGCCAAGAAGTACGAGGTGGCGCGGCAGTATTACTCCGAGTTCGCCACGGCTTTCAAGAAGCATCCCAACGCCTCCCAGGCCATCTTCTGGGTGGGCGAGTGCGCGTACAACCTCCAGGATTATGGCAAGGCCGTGCTGGCCTACCAGGAGGTCATCGAGAAGTACCCGCGCAGCACCAAGTACAAGCCAGCAGTGCTCAAGCAGGGCATGGCCTTCTTCAAGATCGGCAAGGACAAGGCCGGCCGCGCCGTGTTGCAGGACTTAATCGACCGCTTCCCCAAGGATCCCGAATCCATACGGGCCAAGCAGTTCCTCAAGGAGCACAAGTAGCCCCGGCCCATGGCCGGGCCTTGTTTGGAGCGCAGCATGACTGAAGAACAAAACGGTTTCCGCAAGATCGTCTACCTGTCCTTCCCGCCGGATGTTTCCAACCGGCCTGTGGTGTGCAACCTCGCGCTCTTGTTCAACTTGAGCTTCAACATCCTCAAGGCGGACATCAGCCCCCGGCACGAGGGCTCCCTGACCCTGGAGCTGACCGGGCACGAGGTGGACTACCACAAGGGCATCTCCTACCTGAAGCAGAACGGGGTCAAGATCACCCCGGCCTCGCAGAAGGTCTTCCGCGACGAGGAGCTGTGCATGCACTGCGGCCTGTGCACCTCGCTGTGCCCCACCAAGGCCCTGAGCGTAAACCTTGAAAACCGGATCGTGGAATTCGACGTGGAGCGCTGCTCGGCCTGCGGCATATGCACCCGCGTCTGCCCGGTGCACGCCATGATCGTGGACATGAACGAAAACGACCTGCGCTAACTGCCCACACTCCGGAGGCGCTCATGATTGATGAGACGAAATTGACCCACGAAATCGTGCAGAAGGTGGCCGACCAGATCACGGCCGAATTGCGCGATTCCTTGAGCGCCACAGTGGAGCGCGAGATCGCCAAGATACTTTCCGGCGCGCTGGTGGAGGGCGAATTCTACCGCCGCGTCAACGAGGACCTGCAAAAGGGCTTCAAGGAGATCTACCAGGAGATCAAACACGCCAAGACCGCCAACGGCGAACCCCTGCCCGTGCTGAGCGAAGACCCCAACGAGCTGTTCAGCCAGGCCTCCAACCAGTTGGACGCCATCCTCCAGACCACGGAGACGGCCACGGTCAAGATCATCGACACCATCGAGAACCTGCAAAACCTGTCCGACACCCTGGCCCACATCGTCAAGTCCTTTGACACGGGCGGCGTGTCCAAGGCCGACCGCGAGAAGCTGGGCGACATCAACTCCTCGCTGAGCCAGGACCTCATGTCCATCATGACCACCTTGAGCTTCCAGGACCTCACCGGCCAGCGCATCAAAATCATCATTGAAACGATCAAGAAGATTGAGAAAATCGTCCTTGACGTGTACATGACCACCGGACTCATGATCAAGGCCCGGGCCGAGGCGCCGGAATCCAAGGCCGACTTCAGCCACCTGCAGGCCCAGGCCAAGAGCCAGCTGGCGCTGCATGGACCGGCGCTGGACAGCAACCAGGGCTCGGTGGACGACCTGCTGGCCAGCATGGGGCTGTAAGCCCGGCCTCTTTCGCCTTGACAGCCGCAGGCCGACACTGTAGCGATTCTCCCTCGCGGGCAATTAGCTCAGGTGGATAGAGCGTTGGCCTCCGAAGCCAAAGGTCGTGGGTTCGAGCCCCGCATTGCCCACCATGTATTTCAAGAGGTTACGCCAGAGTTGGTGTAACCTCTTTCTGTTTCCTGCAACCCTATTGCTGCCAGGCCCAGTGCCCGCCATTCTCCCCCAACACTTTCAGGACTTCCCTGCCGGATGGAGCCGGATAAAGCCGGATGGAAACGGATAAAGCCGGGTGTTTGGATGCGCTCTGGATACGTTTTGGATACGCTATGGATACGCTGCGGATGAACTATGGACACGAGGCATGCAGAAGCCCCTTTCCCGGTTTACCGCACTCCAAGGACTCGTGGTGGCAATGCTGCACAACCCGCTTCCGCGATGCCTCCTTGCGGGAAAGCCCCATCCGGCCGTCGGCCGATCCTGACTGCTGCTCCCCCCCACCCGCAGACATGCGGCCGCACCGATTCAAGGGCGCAGCGCCCGGCGCTCCCTGTCGGCTCAGGGCCGCGGCGTTGCAGCACCTGCTCCAGGACCGCCACACACAGCTAACAATTTCAGCACCAAGGCTTGACCTTTTCGCTGCAAGTGATAACGAGTGCCAGCATAGTCCCCCAACCCCCATCGAGGAGGAATCATGCGTCAATTTCTCGTGCTTGCGTTCTCCATGCTTTTTCTTGCAGCCTGCGCAGCCAAAGGCCCCATCGCCGAAAGCGTGCTCCAGCCCACCAAGGGCAACACGGCTGCCGGAATCATGACCTTTGAGCAGCAGGGCGACAAGGTGCAGATCAGCGGCCAGTTCACCGGCCTGACTCCCGGCGCGCACGGGTTCCACATCCATGAAAAGGGCGATTGCAGCGCCATGGACGGCACCAGCACCGGCGGGCACTTCAATCCCTTTGGCAAACACCACGGCGACCCGGCCAGGCCGGACCACCACGCCGGCGACCTGCCCATGCTCGTGGCCGGAGCCAACGGCCAGGCCCGCTTCATGGCCCTCATGGACGGCATCTCCCTGACTGCTGGCCCTGGCAGCATTCTGGACCGCGGCATCATCATCCACGCCGCTCCCGACGACTTCACCACCCAGCCCACGGGCAATTCCGGGGCGCGTGTGGCCTGCGGAGTGATCAAGGCCAAGTAGCACACGCCCAGCAGCGCAAACAGAAGGGCCCCGGCGAACCGGAGCCCTTTTTTTCGCAGTGCGTTTCGGTCTAGCTGTTGCCCGTGTGCGCGGACGAGGCCTTGCCCAGGTTGATGTCTGCGGCCAGAACACCCACGATGCCCCCGGACTGGTCGTTGATGGGGGTGGACACGGTGATGCAGTTCTCGCCCGTGGCGCTGGAGACATAGACCTCGGAGACCACGGTGCCGCGCATGTCCACAGGCTGACGGAACCAGGCCCGCGTTCCCCACTGCTTGCCCACGGCGCCGCCGTCGGACACGAGGCCGCCGGGCCCGCGCCCGATGTTGGCCACGGTCTGCCGCCCGTGTGCGTCGGTGATGTACAAAAGCTCAAAGGACGGGTTGCGCTTCAGGGTCTCGCGCATGGCGGGCTCCTGGTCCTCGCGGCGCATGCCGCGCATGTCGTTGTGCGCGGCCATGTCCTCCACGATCTTCTGGATGCTGCCGCCGCCGATGAGTTGGAACACTGCGTTCATGGCCTCCAGCTCGACCACGCGCTCCAGCAGCCCGTCCACGGCCATGGAGGCGTGCTCCGCGCCCTCGAAGCTCGACTCGGAGATGCCGCTCACCTGGCGCACGATGCGGCTGATGCGGTCGCCTGTGGCGGCCTGCCTGCGGGTGTCCTCGGCGATGCCGCTGATGTGCGCGGCCGAGCTCCCGGCCAGCTCCACGATCTCGCGCAGGGACTCGCCGGAGCTTTGGGCCAGGGCCACGGCCTGGTCCACGCGCCGGGAGGTCTCCTCCATGTCCTGGCCGGTGCGGTCCACGCCGTTCTGGATGCCCTCGATGCGGCTGGCCACGTCGCGGGTGGCGTTCATGGTCTTTTCGGCCAGCTTGCGCACCTCGTCGGCCACAACGGCGAAACCGCGTCCGGCGTCGCCCGCTCTGGCGGCCTCGATGGCGGCGTTGAGCGCCAGCAGGTTGGTCTGGTCGGCGATGTCGCTGATGACCTCCATGATGCGCTCCACGTCGCGGGCCTGGCTGCCCAGGTCGCGCACCACCTCGGCCAGGTCCTCGGCCTTGCGCTCCACCAGGCGGATGGCCTCCACGGTCTCGTCCACCACCTTGGCTCCGTCCAGGGCGCGGTCTCGGGAGGACTGGGCCTGCACCACCGCCCGATCCGAGCCGCTCTGCATCTGCCCCAGGGCAAGGTCCAGGCCGTCCATGGCGGTCACGGCCTCGGCCACGAGCCGCTGCTGGTCCTTGGCGCCGTTGCCGGCGGACTGCGACAGGGCGCGCAGGTTGTTGCTGGCCCCGTGGATGCCCTCGATGGCCACGCCCAGGGTCCGTGCGGCAGAGAGCAGCCCGTCGCGGCGCGAGGCCTCGGAGTTCTCGCGGATGACCACAGCCTCGTCCCGGGCGGCCTGGGCGGCCTTCTCCTCCCGGGCCAGACTGGCCCGCAGCTCGGTTTTCAGCTTGGCGGCGGCCTCAAGTTGATCGAGCGCCGTAAAAAGTGTTTTGCGCGACATGACAGAACTGTCGTCTAAAGGCAGCGCGTGTGCCAGGTCTGCAAATTGCGTCGACCCCGTCAATCTGGCGCGCAGAGTTGACGAAAAATTCATTTCATCCCGGAATGTTGCCGTCGCCAGCCAAAACAGCGCAACCCCGGAGAGCAGGAGCAGAACGCCCATGGGCAGGCTGATCCAATTCACTAATTCTTGCAAAAATGTTAAATTTGTCGTTGCAAGGCCTGCGTTACCAGAGCCGGGCGCAGCCAGGAACACGAGACCGCCTGTTATGGATAACAAGCTGAGAACACACAAAATTGATAACCTTGACCGGACACTGGTGACCATGGCTGCTCCTTCAACTGTATAACGAATACACTGGGTATAGCAATTCGCGGTCCAGTTCTGGCTGCATCTATTATTCTGTTGCAAGCGCTGTGCGCTTCTTGCAAAATGACGTGGAATATCCTTGAGCCGCGTCATTCGCTAGAGGCCACGCGGCAGCTCCGACGAATTGGGAGTCCTGATGTCCGAACCCAGCCCAGAGCCGACCAAAGCCTTGCCCCAGCTTACGTGGCTGGGCCGACCGTGGCTGCGTCGAACGCTGCTGGCCCTGGCTGTCACGCTCGTGCCGCTCGCGGCGCTCGTGCTCGCCGTCCCGCTCGTGGTCTCCTCCGACTGGGCGCGCGCCAAGGTGGTGCAGGGCCTGGCCTCGGCCACGAACAAGCCCGCCTCCCTGCGCCTGCTGTCCTTTGGCTGGTCCGACGGCCTGCGCGTTGAAGGGCTGCTCGTGGGACGCGGCGGCCTTGAGGACGAGGAGTTTTTCTGCTCCCTGGAGCGCCTGCACGTGGACTTCGGCCTCCTGTCGGCCCTGCGCAAGGATCTGCGGCTCACCGTGCGGCTGAGCGGCCTGCGCCTGCGCCAACGCATCGAAACAATCGACGCAACCGCCGGGAAGCCCGCCCCCACGGCCACGGCTCCGGGAACACCCCTGCCGACCCTGCTCAAGGACAGCCTGGCCGCCTTGCGCGCCGCGCTCAAGCCCGCGAAATACCACGGCGACGCGCACCTCGATGTGGACCTTACGGACATCGCCGTGCGCCTGGACCTGGCGGACGGCAACAGCACCTCCAAACCGAACCGTGCCAGCCAGGCACGGATAGACCTGCGCGACGCGGCCCTGCGCGTGCAGGCCACGGGTCTGGCCAACGGCCCGCTGCGCCTGGACGCAGGGCTCAAAATCCTGCTCAACGGCAAGGAGCTGGCCCCGCTCACGCTCCAGGCCAGCCTCAACGGCCTGGCGGACCCAGCCGGTCTTTTAACCCCGGCCCAGGCGAAACTGACGGCCAAGGCCGAGGCCCCCGGCCTGCACCTGCTGGCCCTGGGCAGCGTGGCCAAAGGCTTCAAGGCCGACCTGCGCCTGGATGTGCAGCAGTTGTCGCCCCTGCTCAAGCCCTTTGCCAGAGCCGCCCTGCCCGAGGTTTCCGGCGCGCTGGCCCTGGGCTTCACGGCCTCCCAGCCCGACCCGGACCACCTGGCCCTGGCCCTGGTGGCCTTTGCCGACGGCCTGCGCATCATGCCTTCCCCGGAAGGCGGCGGTCCCCTCGGCACAAAGGCCATGGGCCCGCTCAGGCTGAACCTGCTGCAGGAGGCCTCCTTTGACCTCGCAGCCGGGACCATGCGCCTGCCCGGCAGGCTGAGCCTGCAAGGCAAAAGCTCCGTGGACTGGCAAGGCGCGGTCACCGGGCTGAACGAGGGCAGGCCGATGATTTCGCTGAACGTCCGGCCCCTGCACCTGCAGCTGGACGAACTGCTGGCCAGTGCGCGCGCCTGGCTGCCGCCCGGCCTGGGCCTGGGCGCGGCGACTCTGGACGCCGAGGGCATCGAGCTGAAGGCCGCGCTGCCGGAGAAGGCCGGGGACGCGCCACAGCTGGAGGCCAGGGTCACAGGCATGCGCCTGGAGGCCAAAAACATCACCCGCGCCAGCGGACCGGAGCGCCTGAGCCTGGCCCGTGCGGCCCTGCGCCTGGATTCCCTCCAGGCAGCGCTGCCCGGCCGACTTGACGCCACGGCATCCCTGGAGCTGGAGGCCCTGCGCCTGCGCGGCGCAACGCCGCTGACCATGAAACGCGCCGCACTTTCGCGCCTGACCCTCAAGGTCGACAACCTGGCCCAGGACCCCGCCGCCCTGTTCGGCTTCAGCGGTGCGGCCAGCCTGGACATGGCCGCCGAGGTCCAGGGCCTGGACGTGCCGGGCAAGTCCCTGGCCCCGGTGCTGACCCAGACCCTGGCCCTGCGCGCCGAGCTGCCCCCGGCCAAAACCGCCCAGGTCCACCTGGACGCCCTGGGCGTGGACATCCCGCACCTGCAACTGCTCCAGCCCGGCAAGCGCCCGGTTGAGGCCCCGCTCACCCTGCGCCTCTCGGCCCCGGACATCCGCCTGGGCGGCGCGCCCATCAGCCTCGCCTCCATTGCGGATGCGAAACTGGCCCTGGATGTCGGTCCACACAATGACGTACCGGCCCTGCACTGCGCGGCCACGGCCAGCCTGGGGGGCGGCGTGGTGCGCAGCCAGGGCGGCCTGAGCCTGGACGTGCAGAAGCTGCTGACCCTGGCCGCGCCCCTGCTGCCGCAGCGGGCCAAGGGCTCCGGCGGCGTGGCCCTGGACTGGAGGCTGGCGGCCAGCCTGCCGCAGCACCAGGCCCCGGCGACAAAGCCGGAGAAGCTTTCCCAGACCCTGGCGCGCCTCGGCTTCGTCAAGGAGCTGGAGGCCGTGCTGAAGCTTTCGGAGGTCTCCCTGGACTGGCCCCAGGCCGCACGCGGGAACGCGCCTGGAGAAACCCTGCGCCTGCGCGGGCTCACCACGCCCAGGCCCCTGCGCGCTGCCAGCACCGCCGGGATGCGCGAATCGAGCCTGACCGGCAGCCTGAGCTTCGGTCCCATGGGCGAGCTGCCCGGCGTGGGGCCCCTGACCAAGCCCCTGCGCGGCCTGCTGACCCTCGACGCCGCACAGCAGGGTCTGCGCTCGGCGCAGTTCACGCAGGTGCTGCACACCGACAGCCCGGAGCTGGACCAAACCCTGCGCGTAACCCTGGACCGCCTGGACCAGGTGCTGGACCACGACCAGGATCGCCTGGCGGCCATCCTGGAATTTGTCGACGGAACCGTGGCCTTCAGCCTCAAGACAGGGCTCCAGTCCCTGCCCGCGTCCCTGCCCGCGTCCCTGCCCGCATCTTTCGCCAAGGGCTCTTCGGGCCAGGGCCTGGCTGACAACCGGCTCTCCGGCAAGGGCCGCATCGAGGCCGGTTTCGACGCGCGGCTGTCCGCAGGCCGCAGTCTGGCCGTGTCGGCGCGGCTTTTGAGCCCCGGCCTGGACCTGCGCCTGGGGCCTGGCCTGTCCATCACCGGCCTGACAAGCTCCCTGAACCTGAGCAGGCGCTACAGCCTGTCGCCCGGCCTGCGCTGCGCCGCGCCCGCCAGCGAGATTGCCCTGCCCCTGTCCGAGCAGGTCTTCGACCTGTTCCCCACAGCCACCTCGGGCGGCGACGAGTTCGCCCGGGGCCACCTGCACGAGTTCCAGTCCGGCGGCGGCAGCCTGGGCTTCAGCCAGCTGAAGCTCAAGTCCGGCCCCTTGCCGCTCTCGGTGCACGACGTGTTCCTGCGCCTGGACACCGGCGGCCCGCTCCCGGCCCTGCGCTCCTTCCGCGCCGGGCTGCTCGGCGGGAACATCCAGGGCAGCACCCTGGTCAAGGGCGGGCGCGGCAATTACAGCCTGGAGGCCGACCTGGCCTTCACCGGCATCGACCCCTCGCGCCTGTTCCCGGACAAGGCGGCCAGGGACCTGGGCGGCCAGGCCGAGACCGCAGGCCGCGTGAGCCTGTCCGTGCCGCTCACGCCCGATCCCGAGGCCCTGCTCCAGCGCATGGGCCTGCGCGCGGACATCACCAAGATCGGCCCGCGCACCCTGGAGCGCATGCTCTACGCCCTGGACCCGCAGGAGCAGAACGAGACCATCGTGCAGCAGCGCCGCCTCATGGACATCGGCTACCCGCGCTTCGTCAGCCTGGGCTTGGCCTATGGAAACCTGAGCCTGTCCGGCGAGGTGGAGGTCAAGGGCTTCCGGCTCGACCTGCCGCGCATCGACCGCCTGCCCGTGGGCAACCTGCCCGTCCGCAACCAGCTTTCCAAGGCGCTGACGCCCATGCAGAGCCTCGTCAACATGCTCGATGCCGTCTCGGCCGGGGGCATCTGCCGCGATCCGGCAGGCCCGCCTGGCAAACTCAAGGTCATCGGAAACACCGCCCAAGAAGGAGCCGCCCCATGAAACGACTGATCCTGGCTGCCGCACTCGCCGCACTCGCTGCTGTTTCCGGCTGCACCCTGGCCGAGGTCAAGGTCAACGTGGCCAGCGAGCGCACGTCCCTGGAGAACCAGATCCTGGGCTCCTACAACTCCCTGTCCGAGGAGACGCTGCTGGTGGCCTCGGTGCGCGGGGTCGACCCCCTGGGCCGCATCCAGACCCCGCCGCGCAAGAGCGGGGAACAGCAGGACGCCATCACCGCCATGCAGGTCTTGAGCTTCCACGCCGACGACGTGGAGGCCTTCAAGCGCCTGGGCTGGGTGGGCGAGGGCAACCAGGGCCTGCTCACGGGCTTTCCGCTCAGCCGCGACAAGGCCCCGGACGAGCTGAAGGACTTCACCACGCGCTATCGCCAGCAGGAATTCGACGCCGTGCTGGCCGAGGTCAACCGCGCCCGCGATACGGTCATGCGCCGAGCCATCGAGACCAACGCCGCCCTGACCCAGGCCGACCTGCCCAAGGTGCGCGGGGTCTTCGCCAAGCTCAACGAGGACACGTCCAGATCCGGCGACAAGCTGCAAAACCCCGACGGCAGCTGGACGGTGAAGAAATGAACGCGCGGCCCTTCCGAAATCCCTTCCGGCAGCTCCTGGCCGGGGCGGGCCTGGCGCTGCTTTTGCTGCCCATGCCCGCGCCTGCTCCGGCGGCCCAGCCAGTTGTTGCCGCAATTCCGCCAGCGACGTCCGCAGTCACTGCCGCAGCCAAGGCCCTTGCTGAAGACGCCCTGCGGCCTGCGGCCAAGCGCGCAGCGCCGCGCCGCCTGGAGGTCAACCAGCCAGTGCAGGTCAGCTTCGAGACCGGCAGCGTGCCGCACATGGACATCACCCCGGACGGCAAATGGCTGGCCTACACCAGGCAGAGCGGCGGCTACCTTGAACTCTGGGTGCGCAGCCTGGACGCCGGGCTGACCCTGCTGCCCCGGCGGCTGGCCCCGACCCTGGCCGACCGCCTGTCCCCGGCCCTTTCGCCCGATGGCCGTCGCCTGGCCTTTGTGGGCGCGGAGGACGACGTCAAGGGCGACATCTACCTGCTCGACCTGACCAACCCCCAGGCCCAGGCGCAAAAGCTCACCGGCCGCGCCACCGAGGACCTCGCCCCGTGCTTCAGCCCGGACGGCGCGGTGCTGTACTTCGAGCAGCGCGCCGAGGGCGAGCAGACCCGGCGCATCGCGGCCCTTGATTTAACCAGACTACCGGCGAACACCCTGGCCGCGCCACGCCTCCTCGGCACCAGGGGCGACGCCGCCAGCCCGGCAGTCTCGCCCGATGGCCGCAGCCTGGCCTTTGTGTCCACGCGCACGGGCGTCAGCTCCATCTTCGTCCTCAACCTTTCCGGCGGCGAGCCCAGAAAGCTCACGCCCGACGCCCTGCCCCAGGCCTATCCGCGCTTCACGTCCGATGGCCGATCCGTGCTGTTCACCACGGCCCCGGCCTTTGGCGTCATCTCAGGCCAAGGAGTCGGCCAAGTCGGCATCCAGACCGGCATCCAGACCATAATCGCCCGCGCGCCCGCGACTGGCGGGCAAGCCGAACCGCTGACCCAGGCCCAGGGCGCGGACCTCTCGCCGATCATGGCCGCAGGCAGGCTGTACTACATCTCCGCGCGCGGCAGCGGCAGGGACGCCCCGGCCAATGTCTGGAGCCTGCCGCCCGAAGGCGAGATACCCGACAAAAGCGCCAGCGAGCTGCTGGCCCTGGCCGACACCTTGGCCAACCAGATCCCGGTGGAGCGCCACCTGACCATCCTGGCCCTGGGCAAGGCCGCGCGCGCAGCCGCAAGCAGCGATCAGGCCGCTGACAGAACCATCGCCGCCACAGCCCTGTTCAACATGGGCCGCCAGTACGAAAGCCTGGGCCTGGACGCTGCGGCGCGGCAGTCCTTTGAGGCCACCGCAGCCCTGAATGTCGACCCGCAGTCCGGCTTGGCGCGCATCCGCGCCCTGCTGCTGGCCACCGCCGCCGAAAACCGCCAGGCTTTGAGCGACAAGGCCAGGCAGACCGCGCTTCAGAACGGCCTGAAGCGGCTTGGGGCCATGGTCTCCCAGCCCGCCAGCTCTCGGGACCAGGGCCGCGTCCAGGCCCAGGCCCGGCTGGAGCAGGCCCGGCTGCTGCTCGCCGCTGGCGACTCCAAGGCTCTGGGCGAGGCCCTGCGCATCCTCGACGCCCAGTTGGCCGTGCCTGGGATCGTGTCCGGGGCCGCGCCCGAGCAGGCCGCCGAGGCCGTGTTCCTCAAGGCCGAGACCTTTGGCCGCATCGGCCAGGTGCAGGCCGTGCTGCCGCTCTACGCCCGGGTCATCCGCGAGTACCCGGAGAACGGTCCCTGGGCCGACCTGGCCGTGTCGCGCCTTTTGGACCGCACGGTGGAGGCCGCCGGGCCGAAGCCCGAGCAGCAGGCCCAGGCCCTGCTCCTGCTCTCCGGCCAGCAGCGCGAGGATTTGCCCAAGCTCTCCCTGGGCGCGCTGAACCGCCTGGGCGATGTCTACTACGCCGCAGACGAGTGGACCAAGGCCAAGGACGCCTACCGCCAGGCCCTGGACGGGGCCCTGGCCTTGCAGAAAACCGCCCCGCAGACCGCCGCCCCATTAGCCACGCAGGTCGCCACGCAGGTCGCCGCCGCGCGCCTGGCCCTGGCCGAGATATTGTACCGCGAGGAGCGCTTCCACCAGGCGCTGGACCTCTACGAGACGGAAATGGCCGCGCGGCCGTACGAGGACCGCATCTACCGCCTGGCCAAGGCCGCGCATCTGCGCAAGTCCGTCGCCGCAGGCGACTACCTGCTGCGCATCGGCGAGGTGCCCTCGGCCCGGGCGATCTTCGCCGGGCTCCTGCGCGACGACCCGGACTTCGTGCCCGCGCACCGGGGCATGATCCGCGCCGCCGCCGCCCTGAAGGCCATCCCGGCCACCCTGGCCGAGTACCGCCAAAGGCTCGCCGCACAGCCCGGCGACCCCACTCTGCTCTACGCCACCGGCCTCACCCTGACCTACCTCGACGGCAAGGCCCCGCTGCTGGAGGCCCGCGAGCTCATCCGCCGGGCCATTTTGAAAAACGCCCAGGTGGAGTATTTCCACCAGACCCTGGGCTACATCGACGAGGTGCTGGAGACCGTGCACGGCGAACACGGGCGGCTGGAGGCGGCCCTGGAGTCGTACCAGCGCGCCCGCTTCCTCAACAGCAGCGAACAGAATCCGGAGAACGCGGCCAACCTCGACCTGAACATCGGCAACGCGCACTTCCTGCTCGGCCAGTATGCCCAGGCCTTCGAGGAATACCGCAAGCGCCAGGACTCCAAGGTCGCCTTTGACAACCCGGAGACCGAAATTTTGTTCTACCAGCGCTTCGGCACCTCGGCCTTCCAGGCGCGCGAACGCAACAAGCCCATCGAGGCCTTTGCCAAGTCCCTGGAGCTGGTGGAGCAACGCATCCAGCCCAAGTACGCCTCCGAGGTCTTTGGCCGCATCAACAAGTACGTGTTCGACCGCGTGCTGACCCCGGCCCTGGGCCGCACAAGCGATTCCGGCGGCCTGGCCGACAGGGCCAAGGCCCTGGCCACGCGCCAGTCGGACCTGAACAATGCGCTCTTCGAGGCCAGCATCAAGCCCGCCGGGCCGCCGCCGGATCCGGCCTGGGACGTGTACGTCCGGGCAGTGCAAAGCCTCTTGTCCGAGCAGGAGCGCATCATCGGCGAGCTGCCCGCGCTCATGCCCCCATCCATGACCGCAAGCGACCGCGAGGCGGCCATGCAGACCCTGGCGGTCATGGTCGGCAAGGTGCGCGAGGCCTTGGGCTTCCCGCCGCGCTTTGTGCAATTGCGCGCGGAGCTGCACGACCGCCTGGGCCTGGCCTACCAGGAGACCGGGCGCTGGCGCGAGGCGCGGGAGGCCTTTGAAAAGGCCCTGGCCATGAACACGGCCCTGGGCCTGACCCGCAACCTCACGGCCAACCAGCGCTCCGTGTCATACAACGCGTACATGGAGGCCGGGCTGACCACGGGTCAGGACCGCGACCGCCTGCTGGCGACCGCCGAGACGGGCTTCCGGCGCATCCCCGAGCTGGTGAAGAAATACGGCGTGGCCGACAAGAAAGGCGGCGGAGGCGGCAAGGGCCTCGTCAACATCGACCTGGACGTGAGCCTGGACAAGTCCACGGCCTCCCAGGCCGCGTACGGCTTCAGCGCCGAGCAGGAGATCCGCCTGGCCGAGTCCTTCCTGGCGCGCATCGCCACGGAGCGCGGACGCCCGCGCGAGGCCCTGGGGCTGGTGGAGCGCCAGTCAAAGGCCTTTGAATCAGGCGCGGTGGCTCCGCAGGACGCCTTTGGCGCGGCCCTGCTGCTGCACCGCGCCGGGCTGCTCGAATCGTCCCTGGGCGGCGGCGCCTCGGCCTTTGAGCGCTTCCGCCGCTCCGCCGAGCTGTCCCTGGAGATGAAGAATCCTGTCAGCGCCGCGCAGAATGTCATCGACCTGGCGGCGACGCTTTCGCGCCTGCCCGCCGGGGACAGGGACTTCGCCCCACGCCTGGCCGCACTGCGCCGTCTGGAGGCCCAGGCGGCCCAGGCCCTGCGCCAGCCGCTCTTGGGCGGCTACTCCCTTTCGGCCCCGGCCTTCCAGAACATCATGGCCGCGCATGACCTGGCCCTGGCCGACCGCCTGCGCGCCCCGAGCACCGAAGGCGCAACTCCGGGAATGGACGCCGAGTCCGCAGCCCTGGCCATGGACGCGCAGAACCGCGCAGGCAGCCGCCTGGCCGAGGGCCTGGCCTGGTTCAAGGAGCACCCGCCCACGGGCAGCCGCCGCGCCCTGGCCCTGAACGCGGCCCTGCACCTGAACCTGGCCGACCTGGCCCTGCGCCTGGGCGAGGACAAGGCCCGCGCCGAGCACCTTTCGGCAGCCCTGGCCCTGGCCGACACAGGCCTGCTGCCGGGCCTGCGCTGGCGCGCCCTGGCCGGGCTGGGCCGCCTGCCGGAGGCCCTGGCCGTGGTCCAAGCCCTGCCGCTGGACGAGGCCGCCTGCGGCGCTGGCGAGATCACCGGGACCTTTGCGCCCCTGGTGGCCGCGCTCATCGACGCGGGAAAGCCCAGCAAAGATGTTGAAGACGCCTACAACCTGGCCGAGCGCCTGTCCGAGCTGGAGCGCGTGGGCCGCATGGGTCGGCTCGGCGTGGCCCAGCCCACCGCAGCCGAGGCCCAGCTGCTGCGCCGCACCGCCCTGCGCCTGCTGGCCATCCGCGACCTCAAGGCCCGACTCGACGCGACCAAGGGCGTCAAGGCCGCCAAGGCCGTCAAGACCGCCGCTGTGGACGACAGCATCGAACTTTCGCGCCGCCTGAGCCAGGAGGAGGAGATCCTGGCGCGCGACCTGGGTCCGGACCGCGAATCCCTGCCGGGCGTGGCCCGCATCGGGGCCAATGCGGCCGAGCAGGACTGGCTGACCATCCTGCACGGGCTGTCCCTGGAGGCCGCAGCAGCAGCCGAGGCCGCCGTGAGCGGCTCGGCGGGCGGCTCGTCGGACCAGCGCGCCCGCCACGCGCAGCTCATGACCCGCCTGGGCCAGCTCAAGGCCGAGGTCGGGAAGTCCATCGGCAGGCTGGACGCGCCCGGAGCGCTCGGCCTGTTCCTGGCCGCGCCTAGCGAGGCCATGGACCTCATGGACGCCCTGCCCAAGGGCGCAAGCGCCCTGCGCATCGTGGCCCTGCCCACGCCGCGTGGCGATGCACTACGCTGGATGGGCCTGCGGCTGGACGCGGACTCCGTGCGCGCCGTGGCCCTGGGCACAGGCCCGCGCCCGGTGCTGCCCGCAGCGGCCCAAAACGAGCGCCGCCTGCTGGCCTGCGGGAACCTGAGCGTCCTGTCCGCCCAGGACCTGGCCTCGGCCCGGTCCGTGGCCTTCAGCGGCACGCACCTGGTGCGCTCGCTCAAGGCGCGCAAACCCTTCCGCAAAAACATCGTCTTCCTCACCGGCCCAGGGGCCAACATAGGATCCGCTGCGCTGCCGCCCGCCATCGCCGGGTTGAAGGGCTTTGACGCCCAGGCCGTGCAGCTCGCCTCGCCGGATCAGTCCAAGACCCTGGCCAAGGCCGTGGCCCAGGCCCACACCCTGGTCTCCAACGTGCCCGCGCGCCAGGTCCACTCCGCGCCAAGCCGCCAGGACGAGCTGCCCGTGCGCTTCCTGGCGCTGACCCCGGACAAGGGCGAGCCCCTGCCCCTTGCCGGCCTGGCGGCGTCCATGCAGGACGTGTCCCTGGCCGTGCTGACCCAGGTTGCCGCCGAAGACCTGCCGCTCATCGCCCACCTGCTCTCGCTCTATGGCGTGCCGTCGGTGCTGGCCGCGCAGAACGCCAACCCCAACGGCTCCGCCGGCCCCGTCCCTGCTCCGTTCCTGGCGGCCTATGCCGAGGACTCCGCGGCCGACGCCCGCGCCAAGTCCCAGCTGTCCGCAAAGGACGCCGCTCCCTGGCTGCTCCTGGGCGATCCTGGCCTGAACGCCACAGAGGCCGGTGCCTTCGCCGCCACGCAGTTCGCCCGCTACGTGCGCTCCGGCCTGGAGGACTTCAAGGCCGGACGCCATGCCCAGGCCCTGGCGCTGTTCGAGAACGCCCTGCGCGTGGCCCGCTCGTCGAATCAGTTCAGCAAGAACCTGCCCGACCTCCTGGCCTACAGCCGGGAGAGCGCCTACGCCTCGGAGCAGTTCGACAAGTCCCTGGCCTACGCCAGGGAGCTGGCCCAGCTGGTGGGCAAGACCAGCCCGGACACCCCGGCCCACGCCGAGGCGCTGCTGCGCCTGGGACTGGTTCAGGCTCGGCTGGAGCAATATGGCCAGGCCATTCCGGTCCTGCAGCAGGCGGCGGAGATGCTGGCCAACCTGGAGCTGGCGCCCAAGGAAATCGAGGCCTTGTCGAGTCTTGGGGCCGTGCTGGAGAACGCCATCCAGTTCGACCGCGCGCTCAAGCGTTTCGAGGGCGCGGCCACGCTGTCCAAAAAAGCCGGGGCCAGGGAGCTGGTGGCCAAGCAGTACATGAGCATCGGCCGCATCCTCGACCTGCGCCTGTCGCAGTATGCCCAGGCCCGCGAGGCCTACGGCCAGGCGCTTGCCATCTATGCCGCCCTGGGCCGCAAGGCCGACATGGCCCAGGCCCAACTCGACATCGGCCGCTGCGCGCGGCTCACCGGCGACTTCGCCGAGGCCGAGACCAGATACGTGGAGGCCCTCAAACTCATCGGGGCGGACACGGTCCAGAGCAAGGCCCCGAGCAAGGCCGCGAGCAAGGATAACGACCGGCTGCGCGCGCGCATCGTCATCGAACAGGCCAACAACGCCTGGCAGCAGGCGCGCTTCCAGCAGGCCTTCGACCTGGAGCGCCAGGTGCTGAAGGCCGCCGAGCAGAACGGCTGGGTGCTGGAGCAGGTCATCGCCCACAACACCGCCGGGCTCTTGTGGTGGAGCCTGGGCGACCACGAGCGCGCCGTGCGCGAGCTGGATGCGGCCCTGCCCCTGGCCAAATCCCTGCGCATCCGCCAGGATGAGGTGGCCACCACCCTGAACAACCGCGGCCTGGTCGAACGCGACATGGGCCGCCATCCCCTGGCGCTGAAGACCCTGGGCGAGGCCCTGGCCATCGACCGCGCCATCCGCTCGCGCTGGGCCATCGCCTACGACCTGCGCAACATCGCGCAGACGTACATCCGCATGGGCGACCCCAAGAAGGCGCTGCCCCTGCTGGACGAGGCGCTGGGCATCGTGGCCGCCACGGGCAACCGCATCAACCAGGCCAAGATCCTGCTGGCCCAGGGCGAGGCGCGGCTTGCCCTGGTCAATGTCGACAAAACCAATGCCGACAAGGCCAAGGCCGCCTTCACCCAGGCCGACGAGCTGGCCCGCAGCATGGGCCTGCGCGACAGCCAGTGGCGCGCCTTGCACGGCCTGGCCCGACTGGACATCGCCGCTGGAAGGCGACAGGAGGCCAAGGCCCTGCTGGACAAGGCCGTGGACGTCATCGAGGGCATGCGCGCCGAACTCAAGGTGGATCAGCTGAAAGACGGCTTCATCGCTGACAAGGCCGTGGTCTACGAGGATCTGGTGACGCTTTTGGCCGACATGGGCGAGGTGGCCGAGAGCTTCCGCACGGCCGAGCGCTCCCGCGCCCGCAACCTCATCGACCTGTTGGGCAACAAGCACCGCAGCCCGCAGCGCAAGGAGGACCAGGCCCTGTACGACCGCATCGCGGCGGTGCGCGCCCGCCTGCGCGACCAGGAGTCGCTGCTGGCCGGGGCCCAGAACACGGCCGAGCGCGAGGTCTACGCCAAGGGCGTAAAGCGCCTGCAGGACGACTACCGCGACGTGCTGCTGGAGATCCAGGCCAACAGGCCGGACATCGCCAGCCTGGTCAGCGTGAACCCGCTCTCCCTGCCCGAGGTGCAGAAGATGCTGGAGCCGGGCGTGGCGCTGCTGGCCTACTATGTGACGGCGGGCGAGGTTCTGTGCTGGAGCGTGGACCACGACCGCGTGGAGTTGACGCGCACGCCCATCGGCCGCGACGCCCTGGCCCAGATGATTCTGACCTACCGGCGCATGCTCCAGAACCTGGAGCCTGTGGAGGCGCACTCCAGGGAGCTGTACCAGCTGCTCCTGGCCCCGGTGCTGCCCAAGCTCACGGGGGTCAAGGTCCTGGGCGTCATCCCCCACGGCAGCCTGCACACCCTGTCCTTCGCCACCCTCTCCGACGGCGATGCGGCGCTGATCGACCGCTACCCGCTGTTCCAGCTGCCATCCGCCAGCGTGTTCAAGTTCACCCTGGAGCGGCGCAAGGCCGAGCGCAACACGCGCGTGCTGGCCGTGGGCAACCCGGACCTGCACGACCAGTCGCTGGAGCTGCCCTTTGCCGAGCGCGAGGTGGGCTCGCTGGCCTGGAACTACCCGAACATGACCGCGCTGACCCGCGAAAAGGCCACCAAGAGCTGGGTGGCCGAGCACATCGCCGAGTTCGGCATCATCCACCTGGCCACCCACGGCGAGTTCGACCCCGTGAACCCGCTGTTCTCCGCCCTCAAGCTGGTGGGCGACAAGAAGGACAAGGACGGCGACCTGGACGCTGCAGAGATCTTCGACCTCAAGATCACGGCGGACCTGATCGTGCTCTCGGCCTGCCAGACGGGCCTGGGCCAAGTCAGCAGCGGCGACGAGGTCCAGGGCATGAACCAGGCCTTCCTGTACGCCGGAACCCATGCGCTGATCTCCAGCCTGTGGCGGGTGAGCGACATCTCCACAGCCATGCTCATGAAGCAGTTCTACCGCGAATACCAGACCAGGCCCAAGGCCGAGAGCCTGCGCCGGGCCATGCTGCACGTTAAGAACCGCTTCCCGCACCCCGGCTACTGGGGCGCGTTCACCTTGTCCGGGGACTACAGGTAGGCGCGCCATGCCGAATACCCTGCGCGCCTTCTGGCGCACCTTCCTGTTCGCCGCCGTGCTGGCCCTGCCGGTGCTGAACCTGCCTGCGCCTGCCCAGGCCGAGTCGGCCCTGTGGATCAGCGTGGACCAGGCCCCGGTGCGCGTGTGGCGCTCGGCCCAGGCCGAGGTGCTGCTGCGCCTGCCGCGCGGAACCGTAGTGCAGCCGCTCTACGCCCAGGCCCCCTGGACCAGGGTGCGCGAGCCCGGCGGACAGCAGGGCTGGGTCTACCAGGGGCACCTCTCGGCCACGCCGCAGCCCCCGGCCCTGGCCGACATCTTCAACGCCGCGCCCGAGAGCATGATCCTGGCCGAAGCGGCGGACACCGCCCGCAGCTCCAGGTCCGCCCTGCCGGTGCAGCCCAAGGGCAACGAGGCCCTGTGGGCCGTGCTCGACCTGCGCACCACGCCCGAGGACCTGGACGACTTCCTGGCCCAGGGCGGCATCGGCGAATTCGCACGGGTGCTGCCGCGCAACCAGGCCAGCCGCGCCTCCTTCCCCACGCTGCGCCCGACCGCGCCCTTCGGCGGGGAGGACGAACGCCAGGTGGGCCTGAACCTGGCGGCACGGGTTGTGCCGCGCCTGGCCAAGCCGGCCTTTGGCAACGCGCTGCAGCGCTACGTGAATCTGGTGGGTCTGGCCGTGGCGCGCTTTGCGCCGGGAAACGCCCCGCACTTTTGCGCCGTGGTGCTGGACCTGCCCGATCCGGTGTCCTTCAGCCTGCCGGGGGGCATCGTGATGCTGAGCACGGGCCTGCTGGCCGCCCTGGACAACGAGGCCCAGCTGGCCTGCATCCTGGCGCATGAGACGGCTCACGCGTCCCTCGGCCACCTCTGGCTCCAGGCACGTTTATCCCAATTCTTCCGCTCCGGGGGCAAGGTGGACCAGGAGGGCGTGCGCAGCCCGCTCTTCGGCGTGATGCTCGACGACCTGCTGGCCACGGCCCTGTCCAAGGGCATCGACAGGAATCTGGAGCACCAGGCCGACCTGGCCGCAGTCGAGATGGCCTACCTCGCGGGCTACGACCCGCAGCAACTGCCCAAGGCCATCGTGCGCATTGAACTGGCCGGGCAGGCCGGGCGCGGCCACGCGCGCCAGGAGCCGCCGCAGGTCTGGTCCGCGCTGCACCCGCCCACAAAGGAACGCCTGGCGCGGATACAGCGGCTCTTGGTGACGCTGCCCGGCCACGGCGACCTGGCCCTGGGCACGGAGCGCTTCCGCGCCAGCCGATAGGGCGGCGCAAGGCCACTCCACCAGCCCGTCCCCGCACGTCTTCACACGTCTCCGTTGGCCCTGCTCCCGCCCGCTTTGGAGGCGTGACCGGCGGCGCAGATTGTTGCGTGGCTACGGCTCGAACGACTGCGCGTGCGGCCCTACGACACGCGCAGGGCCTCGGTGACGGCCTCCACCAGCCTGATCTTGTCCAGCACGCCGTACAACTGTTGCAAGTCCTTCACTTCCACGGTGAACTCCATCACCGCGTTGCCGTCCACGTTGGACTGGAACGAGCCGGAGTGGATGTTCACGTCATCGCTGGTCAGAAGCGCCGTGACCTGGCTCAGGGCGCCCTTGAAGTCGCGGGAGACGATGCGGATCTTGGCCGGGTACGGCTTGTCCTCCACGCCCTCCCAACTCACGGAGATGATGCGGTCGGGCTCGAAGCCCTTGATGTTGGTGCAGTCGTGGGCGTGGATGGTCACCCCGCGGCCGCGCGTGATGTAGCCCACGATGGGCTCGCCAGGCAGGGGGTTGCAGCAGCTGGCGAAGCGGAAAAGCACGTCGTCCACGCCGGAGAGCTTGATGCCCTCGCCCTTCTTTGGCTTGGCCGGTTCCTCCGCCTGGGTCGGCTGCTCCGCAGCCTTGCGCTGGTCCTCGGCCAGCTTCTCGGTCAGCTTCTCGCCGGGGTGGAGCATGGCGTAGAGTTTCTGGAGCACCTTGCGCGGGGTCAGGCGCGAGTAGCCCACCTGGGAGAGCAACTCGTCCACGCTGGGAAAGGAGAACTCCTCGGCCAGTTTGTGGATATGCCCGTCCTTCAGGGCCTTGGCGTAGTTGACGCCGAGCTTGCGGCCCTCCTTCTCCAGCATCTCCTTGGCCAGAGTGATGCTGCGGGCGCGCTCCTCGGTGCGGATGTACTGCTTGATGCGCGTCTTGGCCCGCGCGGTCTTGACGAACTTGAGCCAGTCGCGGCTGGGGTTGCGGTGGCTGTCGGTGATGATCTCCACACGGTCGCCGTTCTTCAGCACCGTGCCCAGCGGCACCAGCCGCCCGTTGACCTTGGCCCCGGCGCACTGGTCGCCGACCTTGGAGTGCACGGCGTAGGCGAAGTCCACCGGGGTCGCGCCCTCGGGCAGCTCCTTGATGTCACCGCGCGGGGTGAACACGTAGACCTCGTCCTGGAACAGGTCGATGCGCAAGCTCGCCATGAACTCGCGCGGGTCCTGGAGGTCGCGCTGCCAGTCCAGTATCTGCCGCAGCCAGGTGAAGCGCTCGGCGTCGCGGTTGCTGCCCTTCTTGCCCTTTTCCTTGTACTGCCAGTGCGCGGCCACGCCGTATTCGGCAACCTTGTTCATTTCCTCGGTGCGGATCTGGATCTCGATGCGCTCCCCATCCGGGCCGATGACCGTGGTATGCACGCTCTGGTACATGTTGGCCTTGGGGATGGAGATGTAGTCCTTGAAGCGCCCGGTGACCGGCTTCCAGATGGAGTGGATCAGCCCCAGCACCGCGTAGCAGTCCTTCAGGCTGCCCACGATGATGCGGAACGCGATCAAGTCGAAGATCTGGTCCAGGCCCAGGTTCTGCTGGAGCATCTTGGTGTAGATGCTGTAGCGGTGTTTGGTGCGCCCGGCCACGCGGCCCTTGATCTCGTTCTCCTTGAGCATCTCGGTGATGAGGCCCGTGACCTTGTCGATGTAGGCCTGGCCCGAGGTGTGGTGGCTGGCCACGCCCTGGTCGATCTGCTCGTACACGTCGGGCTTCAGGTACTTCAGGCACAGGTCCTCAAGCTCGCGCTTGGTGCGGTGCAGGCCCAGGCGGTTGGCCAGGGGCGCGTAGATCTCAAGGGTCTCCTGGCTGATGAGCCGCTGCTTCACCGAGGGCTGGAAATCCAGCGTGCGCATGTTGTGCAGCCTGTCGGCCAGCTTGACCATGAGCACGCGGATGTCCTCGGCCATGGCCAGGATCATCTTGCGGATGTTCTCGGCCTGGGCCACGGCCTTGGACTCGAACGACATCTTGCTGATCTTGGTCACGCCGTCGACGATGTCGGCCACTTCCTCGCCAAAGAGCCCCTCGATCTCGTCGATGGTGGTGTGGGTGTCCTCAACCGTGTCGTGCAAAAGCCCGGCGGTGACCGTGGCCTCGTCGAGCTGCATGTCGGCCAGGATGCTGGCCACGCTCATGGGGTGCGAGAGGTACGGCTCGCCGGACAGGCGCGTCTGGCCCAGGTGGGCCTGGGCCGTGAAGATGTACGCCTTCTGGATCAGCTCCAGGTCCGGCTTGTCGATGTAGGTCGCCACCTTGTCGGTGATCTCGTTGATGCGGATCATTATTGTGTCAGCTCCGGGCCCTGTCCGGCCCCAGTAATCCACCAGCGGATGAAGTTGTAGGAGATGCCGGCCGGCGCGGGCTCGATGCCCTGCACCCGGGCGTGGACCATGGGCAGGGCATTGGGCACGTAGAGGAAGCAGTAGGGCTGATCCTCGTGGAAGATCTCCTGGATGCGGTCGTAGATGGGCTTGCGCTTTTTCTGGTCCAGCAGCCTGCGGCCGCGCTCCAGCAGGTCGTCCAGCTCGGGGTTCTTGTAGCCCACGAAGTTGAGCCCGCCGGGCACGGCCTTGGACGAGTGCCAGACATCATAGAGGTCCGGGTCCTGGACAATGTTCCAGCCCAGGATGATGGCGTCGAAGCGGCCTTTGTCCACGAACTCCTTGATGAAGGCGGCCCACTCCACGGTGCGTATCTCGACCTTGATGCCCAGGGCCTTAAGCCTGCTCTGGACGATGATGGCCGTCTTGATGCGCTGGCTGTTGCCCTGGTTGGTCAGGATGGTGAAGGCGAAGGGCCGCCCGCCTTTGTCCACCAGCGGGCCGTCCGGCGCGGGGCGGGACCAGCCGGCCTCGGCCAAAAGCCGCCTGGCCAAGGCCGGGTCGTACTCGTTGGCCGGAATCTTCGCGTCATAGGCCCAGGTGCCGGGCTTGTAGGGTCCGTTGGCCGCCTGACCCAGGCCGGAGAGCACCCCGCGCACGATCTCGTCCTTGTTGAGCGCGTGGTTGATGGCCCGGCGCACGCGCACGTCAGCGAAGAGACTGCTCTTCAGGTTGAACCCGAGGTAGGTGTAGGCCGAGGCCACGTACTGGAACTTGCGGAAATTGGCCGCCCAGTCCTGGCCCCCGGTCTGGTACAGGTACTGCTCGGGCGAAAGGTTGATCTCGTCCAGGTTGCCGGACTTGAGCTCCATGAACTGGGTGGACTGGTCCGGGATGACGCGCAGCACAACCTCGTCGATGAAGGCGCGGCCCTCGAAGTAGTCGGGGTTGGCCTGAAGCACCAGACGGTCGCCCGCAGTCCAGCTTTTGAGCAGGTACGGACCCGCGCCCACGGGCTGGCGCGCCAGCGGGGTCTTCAAGAGGTCCTGGCCCGCCAGCAGGTGCCGGGGCAGGATGGAGCTGGCCCAGGTGACCAGCGCCCGGGCAAAGGGCTTGTCGTAGCGCACCTCAAAGGAATACTCGCCGGTGAGCGTGAATTCCTTCACGGCCAGGAAGTCCTCGGCGTAGGCTGTGGGCGTCTTGGGGTCGATCATGAGCTTGTAGGTGAACTCCACGTCGCGCGCGGTCAGCGGCTGCCCGTCGGTCCAGCGGATGCCCTTTTTCAGGGTGAAGCGCAAAAGCCGCCCGCCCTCCAGTATCTCGAAGGACTCCGCCGCCTGGGGCACCAGATTGATGTTCTTGTCGTATTTGAGCAGGCCCACGTAGATGAGGTCGGCCACCTCGTGGGAGGCGGAGTCCGAGGCCAGGGGCGGGATCAGGTTGCTCGGCTCGCCGATGGTGGCCTCCACCAGGCGGCCGCCGAAGCGCGGGGGGCCGGGATTCGCGCCGGGGCTGGCATCGGCGCGGGCCGCCTTGGGCCCAGCGGAAGCGGCGGGGGCCGGTTTGCCCTCGCCCCGGCCACAGGCGGCCAGAAGCAGCAGCCCCGCGAGGAGCGCCAGTGTTCGCATCAGAAGCATCATCAATCCTCTTGCCAAATCCCGAAACCTTGCGCATAGAATGGCCGAAGCGCCGCTGTCGGCCCCACTATGGCCCAGACCACGTAAAAAGCCAAGCACCCCTTGCTTTTGCGGCAGCTGTTGCTATACTCGATCATTCGCGTCTGGTGCGGCGGCGGAACATGCCGTTTCAGACGTGATATGCAGCACTCAAGGAGTCTTCTGCTTCATGCCCATCGCCGATGAAAACAGGGTCAGGGAGATCCTCACCCGCTTTGTCCGGGAAACGATCCCTGATTATATTGTGGAGAATTCCGCCGCCATTGTCGAGTCCGATGGCGTGCAAAAGCTCGACATCCAGCAGCGCGACCAGTTCCTGGACGTGGACGGGCAGGTGCAGGGCGACGATTTCCAGATCTACACCTCCGAGCTTGGCCTCAACCTAAGCGACGGCACCATCAATTCCTACTGCAACTGCCCGGACTCCTTCTCCGGCGTGTGCCGCCACGTGGGCGCAACAGCGCTCAAGATGCTCAAGTCCCTCTCCAGCACCAAAAAGGCCGACATGCCCAAGCCCCGCACGGACTGGCGGCAGACCTTCCGCAGCTTTTTCTCCACCGAGCTTGAGCCCGAGCCAGGCAAGCACTACCTGGTGTTTCGCCTGTTCCCGGAGCCCGGCCGCCTGCAGGTTTCCTTTGCCCGCGCCCGCCAGAACAAGAGCGGCATCTCAAGCGTCCAGCAGGACATCACGCTCGAGCAGATCATCAAGAACCCGGACTGGTGCGAGACCGCGCCCGGCCTGCCCAAGGTGGCGGGCATGATCGCCCACTACCTGGACTACCAGGGCCACCGGGTGGAGCTGCCCGCAGGGCTGCACTCCTGGTTCTTCCGGGCCATCAAGAACGAGTACTACGTCTACCTGCGCGACACGGACCAGCCCGTGCGCATCGAGAACAAGACGCTCCAGCTCAAGCTCTCGCCGCAGCTTTCCGAGGACGGCCTGGGCTTCGACCTGCTGCTCTCGCGCGAGGATCGCCCGCCCTTCTCCATCCGCAGGGAGGACGAGATTTATTTCTACGGGCGGCTGCCCCTGTGGCTGTACTGGAAGGGCAGCTTCCACCCGGTGCAGACCGGGCTGGACCCCGAGCTCATCCAGGAGATGGTTGAGCAGGCGCCCATCGTGCCCCACGCCGACATCTCCGAGTACCTGGACCGGGTGTGGACCAAGATCCCCGTGTCCGACCTCTACGGCCAGGAGGACTTCCTGGAGCGCATGGGCCCGATCTTCCAGCCTGCGGAGTTCAACCCCAAGCTCTTCCTGGACGAGGAAGGCAGCCTCTTGGTGCTCAAGATCCAGTGCATGTACGACACCGACCACGGCGAGGTGACGCTGCCCGGCCCCAACCCGGACCTGCAGACCGGCAGCTACCGCTACGCCGACAAGAGCTACCTCGTCCGCCGCGCTCAGGACGAGGAGGCCGTGCTCTTCGCCGAACTCCAGCACATGGGCTTTCAGCCCCGGAGCAACCACACCTGGTTCATGGAGCAGGAGGCGGCCATCAACTTCCTGCTGGACTTCTACCCCATGCTGGTCGAGGGCTACCGCGTCTACGGCGAGCAGAACCTGACGCGCTACAAGGTGCGCCTGAGCAAGCCGGAGATCATCGCCGAGGTCAAGAGCGACGAGGAGAACAAGTGGTTCACCCTTGACCTGACCGTGCAGTACGACGACCAGAAGGTGCCCATCGAGGAGATCTGGAAGGCCTGGGTCCAGAAGAAGCGCTATGTCCAGCTCAAGGACGGCTCGTACACCAGCCTGCCGGAGTCCTGGCTGCGGCGCCTAGGCCACAAGCTCAAGGCCCTGGGCTTTGACCCGGAGAAGCCGCCGCAGAAAAAGTTCCAGCAGTTCGAGGCCCCGGTGCTGGACAACCTGCTGGACGACATGCCCGGCGCCAAGACCGACGCCTATTTCGTGAAACTGCGCGAGAAGATTAGCAACTTCCAGCAGATACGCCAGCTGCCCCCGCCCAGGGGCCTGAACGCCACCCTGCGCCCCTACCAGGTCATGGGCATGAGCTACCTGAACTTCCTGCGCGACTACGGCTTCGGCGGCATATTGGCCGACGAAATGGGCCTGGGCAAGACCGTGCAGACCCTGGCCTTCCTGCTCTCGCTCAAGGAGCGCGGAGGCAAGGGCCCCAACCTCATCGTGGTGCCCACCAGCGTGCTGCCCAACTGGGAGCGCGAGGCCGCGAAGTTCGTGCCCGCCATGACCAGGCTGACCATCTACGGCGCCAAGCGCGACGACCTGTTCATCCGCATCAAGGACTCGGACCTGATCATCACCACCTACGCCCTGCTGCGCCGCGACCTGGAGGAGCTGTGCAAGTACAAGTACACGGTGGTCATCCTGGACGAGGCCCAGAACATCAAGAACCCCAACACCATCACGGCCCGCTCCGTGCGCAGGCTCGACGCGGAGATGCGCCTGTGCCTGTCCGGCACGCCCATTGAGAACAACCTCTTCGAGCTCTGGAGCCTGTTCGAATTCCTCATGCCCGGCTTTTTGGGCTCGCAGCACGCCTTCCAACGCGGCATCGTCAAGCCCATCAAGGACGCCGACGAAGAAACCCTGGACTACCTGCGCTCCCGCGTGAAGCCGTTCATCCTGCGGCGCACCAAGAACGAGGTGGCCAAGGACCTGCCGCCCAAGATCGAAACCACGCACTACTGCGAACTGGCCGACGAGCAGCGCGACCTCTACGGGGCCCTGGCCGCCAGGCTCAAGGCCCAGGTGCTGAAGGACGTGGACGAGAAGGGCCTGGCCAAGAGCCAGATGTCCATCCTGGACGCGCTGCTCAAGCTGCGCCAGATCTGCTGCCACCCGCGCCTCCTCAAGCTGGACATCCCGGGCATCAACACCAACCTGCCCTCGGGCAAGTTCGACGCCTTCAAGGATCTGGTGACCGACATCGTGGAAGGCGGGCACAAGGTGCTGGTGTTCTCGCAGTTCGTACAGATGCTGCACATCATCCGCTCCTGGCTGCAGATACGCGAGGTGCCCTTCGCCTACCTCGACGGCTCCAGCAAGGACCGCTTCGAGCAGGTGGACAAGTTCAACGACACCCCGGAGATTCCGATCTTCCTGATCTCGCTCAAGGCGGGCGGCACGGGGCTCAACCTGACCAGCGCGGACTACGTCATCCACTACGACCCGTGGTGGAACCCGGCGGTGGAGAACCAGGCCACGGACCGCACCCACCGCATCGGCCAAAAACGGCAGGTCTTCGCCTACAAGATGATCTGCCAGAACACGGTGGAGGAAAAGATCTTGAAACTCCAGGAAATGAAGAAGGACGTGGCCGAGTCCATCATCCCCGGCCAGTCGGCCTTCAAGTCCCTGACGCGCGACGACCTGGAGATGCTCTTCGAGGTCTAGGCGGCCTGGAGCACAGCCCCCATGAACGCCCTCACCCGTCCGCTCATCCGGTCTTTCGACCTTTTGCAGGCCATGGCCGAGTCCGAACCCATGCGCCGCGGCGTGGGCAAGGCGCTGATACTCTACTTCCTGACGGCGCTGACGTTCATCGAGATGAACAGTCTGGGCTGGCTGCCTGCGTTTCTGGGCCGGAGCATCTCCATGAACCGCTTCGACGCCGTGACCCAGACCTTCACCCTGGTCCTGGTGCTGGAGGTGGTGGACCTGGTGTTCTCGCTGCCCAAGTCCACGTCCAAATCCGTGGGCAAGCAGTTCGAGATCATGGCGCTGATCCTCTTGCGCAACGCCTTCAAGGAACTGACCAACCTGCCCTTTCCCATCGACATCACGGGCCACACGGACGTGCTCATCCGCCTGGCCACGGACGGGGGCGGCGCGCTGGTGGTCTTCATTCTGCTGGGGGCCTACAACTATGCCCAGCGTTGCGCACCCAAGCACTGGGCCCCGGACATCCTGGAAAAGTTCATCGCAGCCAAGAAGATGGTGGCGCTGCTCGTCCTGGGCTCGTTTCTGTGCATGGGCCTGTACAACGCCTTGCTCATCCTGCTCGGGCAGCCACACTTCGACGTGTTCCACGACTTCTACACCGTGCTCATCTTCACGGACATCCTCATCGTGCTCATCGCCCAACGCTACATGCCGGAATTCCATGCCATCTTCCGCAACTCCGGCTTCGCCCTGTCCACGCTGTTCATCCGCATGGCCCTCACGGCGGACGCCACCCTCTCGGTCATCATGGGCGTGGGCGCCATGCTCTTCGCCGTGTGCCTGACTTACGCCTCCAACCGCTTCTACACCATTACCTCCAGGACGTATGAGCCGCCATGCCAGCTCCCGGCTTCTCCAAAATAAAAAACAGCGCCAAAAAGCGCCTGTACGGCCCGCGCCGCTGCCTGGCCTGCGGCTATGCCGCTGCGGAGCAGGACATCCTGCTGGCCATGATGGTCCGTTGGAATTTCGGGGATATGCCCGCGCTGTTTGCGGGTGCGGCGGACATGGACCGCCCGGTGGGCGAGATCCTGGCCGAGGAAGGCGGCTACGGCCAGGGCCAGGACAGCCCGCTGCCGCGCGCGGTCATCCTCTCCGGCCTGACGGAAAAGGAACTGAACACCTTCATGGCCGCCTGGAAGCACCTCAGCCTGCCGCGCCAGAACTGGGCCACGCTCACGCCCACGAGCGTGGGCTGGACGCTCATTGATTTGCTGACCGAGCTGGATTTGGAGCGGGTGGCGCTGGGCGGGAAATAAGAGTAGAGCCTCCGGCGGCCAAAGGGCCTGAGGCCCTTTGGAATCCCCAGTACGCAAGCGGGGCAGCCCGGCGAAGACGCCGGGCTGCCCCGCTTGCTTTGAGCATTCAAGGGGAGACGAACCACTTCGCCTTCCGGAAACCCATCTCAAGGCGAAGGGCCGGGAAGAGCGATAGCTCGACCCGGCCCTTTGCCTTGTACGAGGGGGTTCGGGGGGAATCATTCCCCCCGGCCGCCGGAGGCTTTACCGTTCCTTAAAACGGCACGTCGTCCATGCCGCTGGCCTCGGATGGGAACGCCGGGCCGAGGTCCTCCTCGTCGTGGAACGGCGGTTTCTGGCCGCCCTGCTGGCCGCCTTGTCCACCCTGCTGCCCCCCCTGTTGTCCGCCCTGCTGGGCATTCTGCGGGCGCGGGGCGTAGCCGCCGCCTTCGCTGCCCTGGCCGCCCTGGCCGCCGCCCGGACGGGGTCCAAGGGCCTGCACGCGCTGGGCCACAACCTCAGTGGAATAGCGGTCCTGACCTTCCTTGTCCTGCCACTTGCGGGTCTGCAAACGGCCCTCGACCAGGATCAGCGAGCCCTTGGCCAGGTACTTGCCGCAGAAGTCGGCCTGCTTGTCAAAGGTCACGATGGTGTGCCAGTCGGTGCGCTCGGTGTACTGGCCGTCCTTGTCGCGGATGCGCTCGCTGGTGGCCAGGCGCATGTTGGCGATGGGCAGGCCGGACTGCGCGTAGGAAATTTTCGGGTCCTGCCCCAGGTGCCCAACAAGAATCACTTTATTCAAGCTGCCAGCCATATTTTTGAACTCCTTGCGGGGATATGTGTTCTCCGTCGACGGAATACCAGAAGCCGCTAGTCCAGTCCAGGCTGATCCTTGAGTTGCCTGGCCAGGGACTCCAGCTCGTCCAGGGCGTCCTCGATCTGGTCTGTCAGCCCGTTTGCAGCGCGGGCATTCCAGTCGGCCAGCTCTGCCTCCAGCCTGGCCCGGGCCGCCGCGGCCCTTGTGATGCCCCCGGCCAGGGCGCGCGCGGCCTCGGCGGGCAGCAGGCCGATCTCCAGGCGGTCGGCCAGGTGCGTGACCAGCTCCTGCACGCCGCGCGTTTCCGGCGGCAAGGCCGGAACCTTCACCGCCACGGGGCTGAAGGCCAGGGCCGAAAGCCGGGGCCAACGGCGCTCCACCTCGGCCGGGTCAAAGGTCGAGGCTGAAACGCGGATCTGCAGGGTGCGGCCCATGCGCTTGCTCCTAGTCCCGCTCTTCCCACTCGCCATGCACGCGGTTGACCACGTCCTGGATGAGGGTGAGCTGGTTTTCCGGACATACGCCGATGAGCGGCTGGCCGCCGTCCACGTTGTCGCCCTGCTGGAAGTACACGGCGTAGATGATGCCCTGCGGCCCGGTATACGAAAGCGCGGTCTCCCGCTTCATGCGCGAGACGATGAACATATCCAGCCCCTCGCGCACCTTCACCGACTGCTCGCCCCCGGCCTTGATCTTGGCGTCGATCTCAGGGACGAAATAGTACTTGGCGCGCTCCGGGGCGCAGAAGAGGTGCAGGGCCTTTTTCAAAATACGCCCGATGACCTCCTCCTTGGACAGGAAGTGGCGGATGGTCATGAGCCGCTCCCCGGCCTCCACGAACCTGCCCTCCAGGGCGGTCTGGATGTCCATGACCTGGCCCTTCTGCGTGGCGCAGATGGACTTCTTGTTCTTCTCACGGGTCAGGTTGGCCAAAAGCGTGCCCGGACGCTCCAGCCACTTGCCGGAGGGGCCGGCAACGCGGTCGCCGGGGGCAAGGCCCACAAAGTCCACCACGCCGGTGTGCGGCGTTCTGATCTCGATCTCTTCGTAGGGCGAGGCGTTCAGCTCATCGAGCATTTCCTTGACGTTCAGCAAAGCTTGTCCCCTGAATGGTTGTCGTGTTCGGCGGCTGGCAATCGCTCCAGGCGCGCTAGCGGTAGTACAGGTTCTTGCCGCCCATGGTCAAAAGCGCTTGGTGCAGGTTCTTCTTGATGTCGCGCCTGTCCCAGATACCCTGAATGTGCCCGCGCGACAAGGCCGAGAATGCCCGGTGATATTTTGGGGGCACGTCCACGCCGGTGGTCTCGCGGATGACGCCCGGCCCGGCGAAGCCGATGTTGGAGGAGCGCACAGCGAACTGGTAGGGCGAGCAGCCCAGGAAGCTGGCCACGGGCCCGGCGTAGGAGTTGGTGTCGTAAAGCACCAGGTACAGCCCCCCGGCCTCGATGTAGCGACGCACGGCCATGGTCACGCGCGGCATCTGGATGACCCCGCAGGTGCCCTCCTGGATGCGGATGCCCGCCGTGCCGTGGGAGTAGAGGATCAGCGGGGTGCGCTTGAGCATGGCCCGCTCCGCCGCGCGGATGAGCTTTTCGCCCTCGGCCGCGCCCACAGTGCCGCCCCGGAACGGGCTGGCCAGCACCGCCACAATGGTGGCGATGCCCTCAATGCGCGTCTCAAAGGTGATGCAGGAGCAGCCCAGGCCGGTCTGGCACTTGGCCTGCTCCAGCTTCAGGTCAAAGCCCTCGTAGTCCAGGGGGTTGCGGGACTCCAGCTCGCGGTTGAACTCAAAGGCCGAGGCGAAGTCAAAGACGTTGTAGAGATACCACTGGAACTCCAGGGGGAAATGGTGCCCGCAGTGGGAGCAGACCCCGGCGAACTCCCCGAACAGGTCCGGCCCCCACAGGTCCAGGCAGCCGTGGGTGGAGCTGTTCGGGCAGGTCTGGGTGCGGTCCTCACGGCTCTTGGGGCTCACGTAGACCCAGGTGTCCTCCAGGCGGCAGGGGCAGTCCTCCGGGCAGGAGAGGCTGACCAGGCGCTCCAGGGCCTCGGGCGGCACCTCCATGCGGCGCTGCTGGCCAGCGCCCAGGCCCAGCAGGCGGCCCAGGGGGCCGTCCAGGCCCTGGCGCAGGGCCCGCAGCTCGGCCTCTGCGGCTTCGAGCAGGCCCAGCAGGCGGCGCTTGTAGCGGGCCAGAAAATCGTGGCGCAGGGTGCTGTGCGCGGCCCAGAGCAGGCCCTCCAGGCCGGAGGCGATGCGCGCGCCGAGGCTGCGGTTGTCGCGGCAGGCCGTGCGGCTCATGGCCCTGTACTTCTCGTGGCGCCTGTCCACCAGCTTGGTCCGCGCCGCCTGCCCCAGCGACCAGCGCACGAAGATGTCCTGGGGATCGGCCGACCTGGCCTGGCGGCGGATGGCCATGCCGCGCAGCGGGCCCAGGCCCTCCACGGCGTCCACCACCTCGTCCGTGGCGCGGATGACCTCGCGCCGGAGCTGGCGGAAGAAATCATAGTGTTCGGGCCGCGCGCCCAGCGGCGGCTCCTGGATGACGCGGTCGATGAAGCCGAGCTCCAGGTTGTCGGCGGCGGTGATGCGCAGGCGCTCGGCGCAGCGCTCGATGAGCTCCGGCGTGGCCTTGTCCTTGAGGCCGCCCTCGATGGCCGCCGCGCCCTCGGGCGAGATGACCGAATAGTAGCCGTGGGAGAGCATCAGCCGCCTGTCGGCCAGGGCGATGGCCTCGGCCCCGCCGCTGCCGCCCTCGGAAAACACGCTGATGATGGGCACCTTGAGCCCGGACATGACGTAAAGGTTCTTGGCGATCTGCTGGGCCGCTCCGGGATAGTCCTCCACCGGGAAGGCGCCTGGCGTGAACACGTAGGTATGGATGGGGATGTTCTCGATCTCGGCCACACGCATGTAGTAGAGCGCGTTGGCGTTGCCCCAGGGCTTGATGGAGCCCGCGTTGCGGAACTCCTGGCCGTGGCCCTTCTCCTGGCCAACCACCATCACCGACTGGTGCACGGTCTTCTTGCCCATGCGCCGGGCGATGGTGGCGCGGGCGATGATTATGCCCGGATCGATGCTCCACTCGTCCTGGCCGCCGATCTCGGTGTAGTTGTCGTAGACGTTCTCCAGGATGTCCTTGAGGCAGATGCGCTGCGGGTGGCGCACGATGCGCACCCGGTCCATGGGCGAAAGCTCGCCTTCCAGCTTGCCTTCAAGCAGGGCGAAGAGCTCCTCCAGCCGGGCCACCTGCAGGGGCAGCTCGCGCATGCCCAGGTGCGGGGCCTGCTCCAGAAACTCCTCCAGCCGGGTGCGCAAAAGCGCCACCGAGGCGTTCTCCCGCTGGCCGAAGATGTCGCGGATATATGTGAGCCGTGCTGCCAGCTCCCGGGTGCGCTTGTCTATGTCCATGTGTTGGCGTCCATATGTCGGCGTGCGCCCCTTTGGCCTAGAAGTGCAGAATGGTCTGGGTGCGGCTGAGGAGAAAGGCCACATTGGTGCGCAGGGGCTCGCCCCGGGTGTCCGTGCCTTCAAGCGTCAGGCCGTTTAAGAACTCCACGCCGCGGCTGCGGGCCTGGTCCAGGTTCTCGCCCCAGACGATGCCCAGCGCCAGGTTGGGGTCAAAGTCCATGGGGATCTCGTAGGGCTCCTGGCCGTGCTCCAGGGGCGGCACCTGGGTGAACACCTGGAGCCAGGGCTCAGGCTTCCAGCCAAAGGCCTCGATGCGGCCCAGGCAGGGGGTGAAGCGGTCCGCCGGGTCCTCGGCCAGGATGCGGTATTCGATGCCCACCCCGGCCAGGGAGATGTCCTGCTGGGCGTAGCCCAGCGGCTCGCCCAGGCCCAGGCGGATCTGCTCGGCAATGACGTCCACCCCCTGTTCGCAATCAGCCCGGCCACGGATGCGCGCGGTGATGCCCGAAACGCCGTTCTCCACCTGGATGCGCGTGTTGACCTCCATGAGGAAGGGCTCGCCCCTGGGGGTCACGATCCACTCCCAGGTGCCCACGTTGTCGTAGCCCACGGCCAAAGCCATGTGCACGCTGTGCCGGGTGATGGCGGACAAGACGCCCGCCGCGTCAAAGGCGTAGTCCAGGCTCGCGGGGTCGAAGCCGGGGGCCACCTCGATGCGCTTCTGGCGGCCCAGGCTCTGCACGGAGCAGTTGCGCGTGCCCAGGTGCACGGCGTTTTTGCCGCCGCGCTCGGCCAGCACCTGCACCTCCAGGTGGTTGAAGTCGAAGATGCGCTGTTCGATGAGCACGCCCTCGTCGGAGAGGTTGCGCTTGGCGTAATTGCGGATGCGCCGGTACACGGAGCGGAAGGTGTCGGCGTCGTAGACCTCCTCGATGCCCATGCCGCCGCCCCCGGCCGAGGCCTTGACCAGGACGCAGCCCTCGTCGATGCCCTGGTCGTGCTGGAAGGCGAAGATGGTCTGGGCCAGCTCCACGGCCTCCATCTCGTCGTAGATGGGCCTGTCCGAGCCGGGGATGGTGGGCACAAGGTGGGCGCGGGCGATGCGCTTGGTGTTGATCTTGTCGCCCAGGTCGCGCACCACGGCCCAGGAGGGGCCGATGAAGATCAGCGGGCGCTTTCGCTCCACCACGCGCCGGGCGAAGCGGTAGTCCTCCGCAAAGAAGCCGTAGCCGGGATGCACGGCGGTGGCGTTCGCCGCGTCGGCCACGGCCAGCATCTCGCTGGGATCCTGGTAGGAGCTGATGCGAAAGAGCCTGCCCGGCCCGCCGAGATCCCGCGCCAGGCGCACGTGCCCGGACTGCTCGTCCGCCGATGTGTAGACGCAGGCGAAGTCGTGCCCGAGCGCGATACAGGCGCGCAGGATGCGCATGGCGATCTCACCACGGTTGGCGATGAGCAGCGTGTGCCTGGACATTCCCTTGCTTCGGGACTGCGGCTACTCTGCCGCGCGCTTGGCCTTGCGCAGTTCGATGAGGCGCTTCTGGACCTCCAGCACGAGCTTGTCCAGCTTGATCTCCTGGCGACGCTCCATGACCAGGAAGTTGCAGCCGATGATGCCCCGGTCCAGCACGCGCATAACCTTGGCCTTGAGGTCGCCCAGGAAGAGCTTTTTGGCCAGCAGCAGGTCAAAGGTGAACTCCTGGCCGGGGCTGTAGCCGCGCGGGTTGTCCTCAAAGGCGAAGCCCAGGGCGCTGATGTCGCTTACGGGAAAGTCCAGCGGGCCCCTCTTGGAATTGATGCGGATGTCCAGCCCGGGCACGCGCGTGCGATACGCCTGGCGGAGCTTGTCTTCTTCGTCTATCTGGATATCGAAGCCCATACTGCACCTCGCGGGATTCTTGGCATTGCAACGGAAGGCTCTGCCCTGGGGCAATGGCCTGCAACGTTTCGGTGAAACCTTACTTGCCGGAGACTCGTTTTTCCAGCACAAATTCGACCCTGCGGTTCAGGGCCCGGTATTCCTCGCTGGTGTTGGGAAACAGCGGGTTCATGTCCGCCAGGCCCGTGGAGGTCAGCCGCTTGGGCTCGATGCCCATGGACATCAGCACACGCAGCACGTTCACCGCGCGCATGGAGGAGACCTCCCAGTTGTCCCGGAAGCGCGAACCCGACGGCGGGGGCTGGTCGTCGGTGTAGCCCCGGATATTGATGGTCTGGTCCGCGTGCTGGATGAGGAAGTCCTTCATCTCCATCATGATCTGACGCCCCTTTTCGGTCAAGGCCACGTCGCCCCGGTTGAAGAGCACATCGCCCGGGGCGCGCAGGGTGATGACCCCGTCCTCGAAGTTCGCACCCACCAGCCCCTCCAGCCCTTTTTTGGTCTGCAGCAGCTTCACGTCGGAAAAGACCTTCTGCTGGGCCACCTGGATCTGCCGGTTCAACATCACCTGGTCCAGAATGACCCCTGCCTCTTCGCGGCTGATGGTGCTCGTGGCGAGCTTGCTCTCCTTGCCGCCCAGGGCGGCGGCCACGGACTGCAGGGCTGCGTCGATCTTGCCGCTATCGGGCGTGGACATGGAGTAGAGCAGAACAAAGGTGGCGAACATGAGCATGATCATGTCCGCGAAGGTGAACAGCCATTCCAGGCTTTCCGGCTCTTCAATGTCCTCCAGGATGGCTTCGTCAACCTCGTTGCTCATGGCCTACTTCCTCTCGCTGGGCGGCATGTAGGAGGACAGCTTTTCGTACACCAGCGTGGGGTTGTTGTTGACGAGGATGGACTTCGCGCCCTCGAAAATCACCTCCAGGGAGAGCTGTTCCTGGAGGGTTCTGGCCTGCAGTTTCGCGCCCATGGGCAAGAAGATCATGGTTGAAAAAACAGAACCGTACAAGGTGGTCAAAAGGGCCATGGCCATGGCCGGGCCGATGCTCGCCGGGTTGCTGAGCTGGGAGAGCATCTGCACCAGGCCGATCAGGGTGCCCATCATGCCGTAGGCCGGGGTCAGGGCGCCCAGGCGCTTGAACACGTCGTGGGCCACCTTGTGGCGGCGCTTCATGGCGTTGATCTCGATGGTCAGGGTCCGGCGGATGAGCTCCGGGTCGGCATTGTCGGCTATAAGCTGGCAGGCCTTCTTGAGCACGACGTTCTCGGTCTTGATATGCTCCAGGGCCACGATTCCCTCGCGGCGGCTGATCTCGGCGATCTTGACCATTGTGCCCACCACCTCGCGCACTCTGACCTTGCGCGAGGCGAAGACCTTGAACGCCGCGTGGATAGCCTGCCGGACCTCTTCAAAGGGGAAGGCCACCATGATCGAGGCCAGGGAGCCTCCCAGAACGATCATCAGGGCAAAAGGGTCCCAGTACATGCTCATGTTGCCGGAGGAATGCAGGAAGATGGACCCGAAGACCATCACCAGTCCGACCAACATGCCTAAGAGTGAAGGGAAATCCATACGCTGTGCCTACCCTGGCTTGGCTTTCCGGCTCTCCTGGGATATATCCGCCCAGGGGCGCAAGGAACACCATGATGAAAAAAACCGTGAACGACCTCGATGCTGTCCGGCACTCTGCCCGCTTCATACGCGAAAAGGTATGCAATGTTCAAGCAGGAACCTTGGGCCTCGTGCTTGGTTCCGGCCTTGGGGCCGTGCGCGAGCGCATCACCGCGCACGTGGACCTGCCCTACGCCGAGATACCGGGCCTGCCGCAATCCACGGTCGAGGGCCACGGCGGCTTTCTGCGCGCGGGGCTGCTCGGCGGCCAGCCGGTCGTGGCCCTGTGCGGGCGCGTGCACCTCTACGAGGGCTACACCGCAGCCGAGGCCTGCCTGAACGTGCGCATCCTTGCCGAACTGGGCGTGCGCACCCTGATGCTGACCAACGCCGCCGGGGCCCTGAACCCGCTTTTCAGCGCCGGAACGCTGATGTGCATCACCGACCACATCAACTTCTCCGGCCAGTCGCCGCTCACCGGGCCCAACTGCGACGCCTGGGGGCCGCGCTTCCCGGACTTGAGCCAGGTCTGGTGCCCACGGCTGCTGGCCCTGGCCGCCAGCCAGGCCCGGCGCCTGGGCCTGGTGCTGGAGCGCGGCGTGTACATCCAGGTGGCCGGGCCGAACCTGGAGACCCCCGCCGAGACAAGAGCTTATCGACGCCTCGGGGCGGACGCCATAGGGATGAGCACCGCCATTGAGGCCATTGCCGCCGCGCACATGGGCCTGCGCGTGCTGGGCATAAGTTGCCTGACCAACAAGAACCTGCCCGACTGCATGGCCCGCACCAGCCACCAGGAAGTCCTTGAAATGGCTGGCAAGGCCTCTGCGGACATGGCGCTTTTGCTGGAGGCCGTGGCGGGCGCGCTGCCTGGCCTGGATTCTGCTGGCGTGGATTCTGCTGGCCTGAATCCTGCACGATGACCAGAGCGTAAAGTTTTTCCGTCAAAAGTACGATACACTCTATGTGCCCGCTACACTCTATGTGACGCTCGAACGCTGCAACCACCGGCACACCGGATGAACCCGAAATGAGCGCAACACACCGCCTCCCCGCATTATTCCTGCCCGCCCTGGTCGTTCTGGCCAGCGCGGCCCTCTTTGGCTGCGGCGGCGGCAGCAGCACCACCTCGTACTACAACAGCATCAAGCGCACCATGGTCGACGCCAAGGACGACGTGCTGGGCACCCGGCCCACCACGGCCGAGCTCTTCCGCGAGGACAACACCCCGCTCATCGACATCAGCTACGACGCTGCAGACGATCTCATGGGCCTGTTCATGCCCGCCATGAACAAGAAGTCGCCCATTTATTACGAGCGCTTCACCAACCGTGTCGACCCCGCCGACCCCTCGCCCTTCGGTCTCCTGGTGTCCGACCAGGTGGCGGCGCGCCTGGCCCTGCGCAGCTTCATGGTCACCGACGGACCGGCCAGGATACCGGCCACCGTGCGGCCCGTGCCCGTGGAGCACGACCCCCTGCCCACAACTCCAGGCGCGCGCAAGGCCGAAGATCAGCGCATGCAGGACGAGATCAGCCCGGCCCGGCCCTGCGTGCTCACCGGCAGCTACCTCATCGCCGACAAGGTGGTCTACGTTTCGGCCCGGATCACGGCCCTGGACAACGGCCAGGTCATGGCCGCCCACCACTGGACCGTGCCTGTGAACCGCAACATCCGGGCCATTCTGCCGCAGCTTCGGCAAAACGGCGGCATGCGGCCCTCGGTGCGCACCTCCCTGGGCGTGAGCCCGCACGACCTGGCCAACCCCTCGGGCCAGCGCCAGGGCTACGTCGAGCGCGACCTCGTCCGCTAGGTCCCGGCCAAGCCCTGTCCCCGGCCCGCTCTTGACGGCGCGGGAATCCTCACCTACCAATCTCGACCACACCATGAGAGGGAGACGCGCGCATGTCCGCATCCTTGCCTGAGACGTTGTTCGAGACTTTTTTCCAGGCCGAGGCCAAGCTGTTTCTTCTGGCGGGCATCCGCATCGCCTTGAGCGAGGATGGCAAGGACCTGACATCACTTGGAATTTTTGAGGACTCCGACCTGGCCGTGGCGCACATCGTGGCCAAGGAGGAGACCCTGGTGGCGGGCCTACCGCTCATCCCGCTCATCCTGGAATTCGCAGGCTGCGAGTTCCAACACATGCTCAACGTGGACGAGGGCCAGCGCGTGCCCGCCGGAACCATGCTGGCGGCCATCCAGGCCCCGGCCACGCACATCCTGCGCACCGAGCGCGTGATCCTGAACTACCTGGGGCACCTCTCCGGCATCGCCAGCCTGACCGCGCGCTATGTGGCCGCGCTTCAGGGCACGCGCACCACCCTGCTCGACACCCGCAAGACTCTGCCCGGCCTGCGCTACCCCGAGAAATACGCCGTGCGCGTGGGCGGGGCCAAAAACCACCGCCTGAACCTGTCGGACATGCTCATGGTCAAGGACAACCACATCGACCACGCCGGGGGCATCACGCCCGCCGTGGCCAAGCTGCGCCAGGCCTATCCCGAGAACTGCCCGCCCATCGAGGTGGAGTGCCGGACCCTGGCCGAGGTGGATGAGGCGGTGGCCGCGCAGGCCTCGCGCATCATGCTCGACAACATGGACCTGGGCCTCCTGCGCGAGGCGCTGGCCCGCGTGCCGCACGGCATCGAGACCGAGGCCAGCGGCAACGTAACCCTGGAGAACATCGCCGCCATCGGAGCCGCAGGCCCGGACTTCGTGTCCGTTGGCCGCATCACCCACTCCGCCCCGGCTGCGGATTTGAGCATGCGCATTCAGCCGCTTGAATAACCTTTTCAAGACGAGTATGCAGGCAGCATGAGGACAGCAGCATGAGCCCACTTGACGAACGCATCGAGTCCCTGCGCGCGAAGTTTGGCACAAGGCTGGCCATCCTGGGCCACCACTACCAGTCCGACGAGGTCATCCGCCACGTGGATTTCCAGGGCGACTCGCTGGAGCTGGCCCGCAAGATCGACGGCCTGGCCGCCGAGCACGTGGTCTTCTGCGGTGTGCGCTTCATGGCCGAGTCCGCTGCGGCCCTGGCCCGGCCCGGCCAGAAGATCCACACCCCCCGCGCCGACGCCACCTGCCCCATGGCCGACATGGCCCCGGCTGCCCGCGTGGAGGATGTGCTCACAGCCCTGCGCGAGGACGGCCGCTTGGTCATCCCCCTGGCCTACGTCAACTCCTCGGCCGAGGTGAAGGCCGTGTGCGGGCTTTACGGCGGCAGCGTATGCACCTCGGCCAACGCCAGGGTCATGCTCGAATGGGCGCTGCAGCAGGGCGACGCCGTGCTTTTTTTGCCGGACAAGAACCTGGGGCACAACACCGCCAACCAGTTGAACATCGACCCCGCCGAACGCCTGGAGATCAACATCCGCGACGAGGGCCGCCGCCTGGACCACAAGAAGGCCCAGTACGCCCGGCTGCTCCTGTGGCCCGGGGCCTGCGCCATCCACCACATGTTCAGGAAGGCCCAGATTCAGGACCTGCGCAGGGCCAGGCCCGGCGTGCGCGTGGTGGCGCACCCGGAATGCTCCCAGGGCGTGGTGCGCGCAGCAGACGGCGCAGGCTCCACCTCGTACCTCATCAAGTACTGCGCGAGCGCGCCCGCCGGGGCCAAGATCGCCGTGGCCACGGAGATGAACCTGGTGCAGCGCCTGGCCGCCCGCCACAAGGCCGAGGGCAAGGAGATCTTCCCGCTCAAGGCCCTGGCCTGCTCGAACATGGCCAAGACCACCGAGGAGGGCCTGCTTGAGTTGCTCACGAACCTTGACGCCGCAACACCGCTTTGCCTGAGCCCTGATGTCGTCGAGCATTCCTGCGTGGCCCTGGAGCGCATGCTGCGCATCTGCGCCTAAACGCTTCGGCCCGCCCCGCCTTCCCAAGGAGCCAGGATGAACGACTACCGCCTCAAGTCCGACGTGCTGGTCATCGGCTCCGGCATCGCCGGGTCCGTGGCCGCCCTCACCCTGGCCGAGTCCGGCGTGGACGTGATCCTGCTCACCGCCGGCGAAAATCTCTTCACCGGGAACACGCGCCTGGCCCAGGGCGGCATCGTGTTCCACTCCCAGGGCGACGACCCGGCCATCCTCGAAAAGGACATCATGACCGCCGGGTGGGGCCAGAACTACCTGCGCGCCGTGCGCTACCTGTGCCACAAGGGCCCCAAAGTCCTGCAGAAGACCCTCATCGACGCCTACCACGTGCCCTTTTCCCACCACGATGCCGACGAATGGAACTTCACGCGCGAGGGCGGCCACAGCGTGGCCCGCATCCTCTACGCCGCAGACCACACCGGCCTGACCATCATGCAGCGCCTGACCGAAGCCGTGCTGGCCGCGCCCAACATCCGCGTGCTCTCCGGACGCACGGCCATCGACCTCTTGACCACGCACCACCACGCCACGCACCAGGACTTCAAGTACAACCTGGCCAACCAGTGCGTCGGGGCCTATGTGTTCAACGAGCAGCTCTCCCAGGTGGAGATCGTCCTGGCCGACTTCACCGTGCTGGCCACGGGCGGGGCCGGGCACATCTTCCTGCACACCACCAACTCGCGCGGGTCCATCGGCTCCGGGCTGTCCATGGCCAACCGCGCCGGGGTCAAGCTGCACAACCTGGAATACGTGCAGTTCCACCCCACGGCCTTCTATCAGGGCGCCAGGCGCTTCGAGCGGCGCTTCCTGATCTCCGAGGCCGTGCGCGGCGAGGGCGCGCGCCTGGTCAACGGCAAGGGCGAGGCCTTCATGTCGCGCTACGACCAGCGCGGCGACCTGGCCCCGCGCGACATCGTCACCCGCGCCATCATGGCCGAGATGCTGGCCACGGACGAGGACTGCGTGTACCTCGACACCACCCAGGGCATGCACCAGGAGGTGGCCGAGCGCTTCCCCACCATCTACAGCAAGTGCCAGGAGCAGGGCATCGACATGCGCGTTGCGCCCATTCCGGTGGTGCCTGCGGCGCACTACTTCTGCGGCGGCATGCTGGTGGACACGCGCGGCCGGACCACCCTGGAGCGCCTGTATGGCGCGGGCGAATGCACCTGCACCGGCGTGCACGGGGCCAACCGCCTGGCCAGCACCTCCCTCTTGGAGGGCCTGCTCTGGGGCCACAGCGCCGGGCAGGACATCGCCAAACGCCTGGGCGCCAAGTGGCGGCTGACCAGAAAGCTGGCCGACGCCATCCCCGACTGGAAGAACCCCGGCGACATCCACAACGAGGACCCGGCGCTCATCGCCCAGGACTGGGCCACCATCCGCAACACCATGTGGAACTACGTGGGCATCATCCGCTCCAACGCCCGCCTGCGCCGCGCCTTCGAGGACCTGCGCAACCTGTCCAAGAACATGCACGACTTCTACAAGATGACGCCCATCAGCAAGCCCATCATCGACCTCTTCCACGGCTGCCAGACCGCGTACGTGGTCACCCTGGCCGCCATGCGCAACACCAAGAGCCAGGGCTGCCACTATCGAGTGGACTAGCCGGGGCGATGCGTATATTGACAGACGTATTTCCGTAACGGAGGTCCGTCATGGTCAAGGTGCGCGTTCTTCTCGTCATTTCGACCCTTGTGGTGCTCTTCGGTTGCGGCGCGGTGACCAAACGCCCGGACATCGACGAGGGCGAAATCGCAGCCGAGGCCAACCGCATGTACGAGATGGTGGTCGGACGCGACCAGCAAATGATCAAGCGGCTGGGCGACCTCACCGCGCCGCTGCTCATCGGCAACGCCGACCTGTGCGAGAGCAGGACCCGCTACGTCATCTTCATGGGCGTGCACAACCTGGAGGACTACCGGGGCCGCAGGCGCGACGCCATGGAGTCCGTGTACGAGCTCGACGAGCGCATCCGCGTGACCCAGGTGGGCCGGGAAGGCCCGGCGCACATCGCGGGCATCCGCGAGAATGATGTCATCCTGGCCGTAAACGACATCGAAACCCCGCGCGGCATGGCCGCCACCGCCTTCTTCAAGGTGCACGTCGCCCCGCTGGTGGAGGCGGGCAAGCCCATCAAGTTCAGCCTGCTGCGCAAGGCCCAGAAAATCACGGCCATTGTCCAGCCGGTCATGGCCTGCGATTATCCCGTGCGGCTGGTCGCCACCGACGTGGTCAACGCCTATGCCACCGGCACCTCCATCATCATCAACACGGCCTTGATGAGCGCCTTCCAGAGCGACCACGAACTGGGCGTGGTGGTGGCCCACGAACTGGCGCACAACATCATGGGCCACATCGAAAAAGGCAAGCTTGAGATCTGGAAGGACTTCTACATCATGAAGATCCTGAACGGGGCCACCGGCACCAACGTGGGCACCATCTACGCCAACTTCTCCTATCTGAACAGCAGCGTGGACTTCGAGTACGAGGCCGACTACGTGGGGCTGTATCTGGCCGCGCGCGCCGGGCTGGACTATGAACTGGCCCCGGAATTCCTGCGCAAGCTGGCGCTCGACAGCCCGCGCGAGATCAACCGCAACACCACGCACCCGCAGCTGGCCGCACGCTATGTGGCGCAAGAGGCGGCCATTGCGGAGATCCACAGGAAGATGGCGTTGGGCCAGCCGCTCATCCCGGAGATGAAGATCGAAAGCGCCGCGAAGAAGCCGACCATGAAGGACGGCTGGGCGCCGGTGGCGGTGGGGTTGGGGATGGGGAACTAGGTGGCCGAAGCCACAGGTAGCATGACTCGCCTTGGCCCCCGAGATTATTCATATCGTCCCTGCTGCGGCCTTGACAATCTATAGCTTGAAAGCCACAATATCCATGTACACAATTTACCGTTACCAGACCTCAGAAGGCCGCGACGTTTTCGGCCAATGGCTGGGCGGGCTGCGCGACCTGAAGGCCAAGGCAAGGATAGCAGCCCGGATCGACCGTCTGGCTGTAGGAAGCCTTGGCGACTGCAAGCCGCTTACTGGCGGCGTTGCGGAACTTCGCGTGGACTATGGCCCAGGCTATCGCGTGTACTTCGCCCGAGTGGGCAAGGTGGTGCTCCTGCTTCTTGGCGGCGGCGACAAGTGTTCACAGCAAGAGGATATCGCCAGGGCTGTGGAGTGTCTGATCGACTACAAGAGGAGGCTTGAATGACCCGGCCAACCCCGCCAGCCCTGTCCCATGACGCGGCCCTCATGGCCGAATTGCGCACCGACCCGGCCTTTGCTGCGGAATATCTCCGGGCCGCCCTGGAGGAAAGCCTCGACGAGCCGTCCGTGCTGCTTACCGCCCTGCGCCGCGTGGCCGAGGCCCACGGCATGCAGCGCGTGGCCGAACGCGCCGGCGTCAACCGTGAGAGCCTGTACCGCTCCCTGTCCCCGCGCGGCAACCCCACGGTCAAGACCCTTGCCGCCGTGCTTAAGGCCGTTGGCCTGCGCCTGACCACAGAACCGGACCCCACACGCCCAAGCGTATAATCCCCCCGCTCCCCACCGCAAAAAGCCCGCCACGGTACTCCGCAGCGGGCTTTATTGTCAGATGAGGAATCTGTCTAGGCTTCGGCAGGCGCCATCTTGTTGATGGCGGTCTGCAAACGCGCGATGCAGCGTCCGGCCTTCTTCCAGTGGATGACCTTCTTGGAAGCGGCGCGGTCGAGCACGGAGCTGGCGTTTTTCAGCGCAGTGGCGGCGGTCTCGGCGTTCTTCTCGGCCAGGGCCTGACGCACAGCCTTCACCACGTTCTTGATGCGGGTCTTGACGGCCTTGTTGCGCGCCTGGCGCTTCAAGCTCTGACGGTGTCTCTTCGAGGCGGACGGATGATTGGCCAACGCTCTTTCTCCTGATTCTTTGTGTTGTTCAGTCCCGACACTGAGTCGAGAGAGGGTCCTTAATCACAGCGCCGCGCGCTTGTCAAGCAGATTTTCCGGTAGCACTACACCTGCAACGCGCTGAAGTCCGCCAGCCGCCCCAGCCGCTGCACCAGGGTATAGAGGATGTTCAGGCGATTCTGGCGCAAACCCGCGTCCTCGGCCATGACCATGACCTTGTCGAAAAAGGCGTCGACTGCGGGCCTGAGCTCGCCCAGCATGGCGAACAGCCCGGCGAAGTCGTCCGCAGCCCAAAGCTCCTCGAAGCGCCCGGCGCTGGCGCGCAGGCTCTCGGCCAGCACACGCTCCTGGTCCATCTCCAGCCGCGCCACGTCGACATCTGCGGACAGCGCCGCGCCCGCCTCCGCGCCCTGCTTGCGGATGATGTTCGCAGCGCGCTTGAAGGTCAGCACGGCCTGCTCGAAGTCCGGCTGGCGGCTGAAGGTGGTCAGCGCGTCAAAGCGCATCTTGAGCGTGCGGATGTCGACGAAGCCCGCGCCCAGGGCGGCGTCGGCCACGCGGCTGTCCGTGCCCTCGCCGCTGGCGAAGAGCGCGCGCAGGCGCTGGCCGAAGAAGTCCAGCATCTTGGCCTGGGCCTCTGCGGGCGCAAGCTTCCACTTCACGTTGTCATACCCTTCCTGGGCCCAGCCCAGCACCTCGTCGAGCCGCAGGCGCAGCCCGTGCTCCATGATGATGCGGCTGATGCCGAGCGCCGCGCGGCGCAGGGCGTAGGGGTCGGCGGTGCCGGTGGGGATCATGGCCAGACCGAAGCACCCGGCCATGGTGTCGGCCTTGTCGGCGATGGCCAGAAGCGCGCCGGTGAGGGTGGCGGGCACGGGCGAGTCCGGCCCGGCGGGCAGATACTGCTCGGCGATGGCCTGGGCGGTCAGCTCGCTCTCGCCCTTCTTGCGGGCGTAGATGCCGCCGATGACGCCCTGCAGGCTGTCGAACTCGTAGACCAGCTCGCTCATGAGGTCGGCCTTGGCCAGCCGTCCGGCGCGGGCCATGGCCTCCACCGGGGCCAGGGGCGAGCCCACGGCCTGGGCCAGCCGGGCGCAAAGCTTCTCCAGGCGGCGGGACTTTGCGCCCAAGCTGCCCAGCGGGCCCAGAAAGACCACGCTGTCGAGCTTGGCCAGCCACTCGTCCAGGTCCGTGGCCAGGTCGGCCTCCCAGAAGAAGCGGGCGTCCTCCAGGCGAGCCTTGAGCACTCGCTCCCAGCCCTTTTTGACCAGGGCCATGTCCAGCGGCTCGATGTTCAGCGTGGTCAGAAAGTACGGCAGCAGGTTGCCGTCCGCGCCTGTAATGCCGAAGCTCTTCTGGTGGCTCTGCATGCTCGTGAGCAGCACCTGCGAGGGCAGATCCAGATACAGCCGGGCGAACTCGCCCAGGATGGGCCGGGGGAACTCCACGAGGTTGGCGACTTCGAGCAGCAGGCCCTCGTCCCAGACCACGCTGCCGCCAAGGCCTGCGGCCAGGCGGTCGCCCTCGGCGCGCACCAGCTCCAGGCGTTCGCGCGCGTCGAGCACGACGTTGCACTTGTCGCGGATGGTGTCGAAATAATCCGCCGCAGTGTCCACGGCGAAGGGCCCGGGGCCGAGCACCCGGTGGCCGTGGGTCAGTCGGCCCGAGGTCAGCCCCGCGATCTCCAGGGGCACCACGTCGGAATCAAGAAGCGCCAGCACCCAGCGCAAGGGGCGGCCAAAGAGGAACTCCAGGCTGCCCCACTTCATGCGCTTGGGAAAATTCAGGCCCTTGAGCGCGGTGAGGCACAGGCCGGGCAGGATGTCCTGGGTGCGCCCGCCGCCGACCTTTTTGCGCGCGGCCAGGTAGTCGCCCTTGGGCGTTTGCTGCACGAACAGGTCGGCCTCGGCCACGCCCTGGGTCTTGGCGAAGCCCTCGCCAGCCTTGGTCAGCTTGCCCTCGGCATAGGCGATGCGCACCGGCGGGCCGCTCGCGATCTCCTCCTCCAGGCGCTGGGCCGGGGCCAGGCCGGAGACGTGGGCCACCAGCCTGCGCGGCGTGGCAAAGGCCCGGACCCCGACGTGGTCGATGCGCGCCTCAGTGAGCAGGCGTTCAAACAGCTCGACGAGTTCTTCGCCCAGGCGCGGCACAAAGCGCGCGGGCATTTCTTCTGTGCCGATTTCGAGTATGAATTCAGACATATCGTGGCGCTCCGGCTGGCTTGACAGGCTATTTTGCGGCGAGCATGGGGTAGCCCATGGCCTCGCGCTGGGCGGCATACAGGGCGGCGATGGCCGAGGCCAAAACGCGCACGCGGCCGATGTAGCCCGTGCGCTCGGTGATGGAGATGGCCCCGCGCGCGTCCAGCAGGTTGAAGGTGTGCGAGCACTTGAGGCAGTAGTCGTAGGCGGGCCAGGGCACCCCGGTTTCAACCAGGCGCTTGCACTCGGCCTCGAACTTGTTGAACATGTCGAGCAGCATGGAGGCGTCGGACAGCTCGAAGTTGTACTTCGACTGCTCCACCTCGTTCTGGTGGTACACCTGGCCGTAGGTCACATGGTCGTTCCACATGAGCTCGTAGACGGATTCTTTCTCCTGCAAGTACATGGAGATGCGCTCCAGGCCGTAGGTGATCTCCACGCTGGTGGGGAACAGGTCGATGCCGCCCACCTGCTGGAAATAGGTGAACTGCGTCACCTCCATGCCGTTGAGCCAGACCTCCCACCCCAGGCCCCAGGCGCCCAGCGTGGGCGACTCCCAGTCATCCTCCACGAAACGGATGTCATGGGCCGCCGGGTCCACGCCCAGGGCGCGCAGGCTCTCCAGGTAGAGTTCCTGCACGTTGTCCGGCGAGGGCTTCAAAATGACCTGGAACTGGTAGTAGTGCTGCAGGCGATTGGGGTTCTCGCCGTAGCGGCCGTCGGTCGGCCTGCGCGAGGGCTCCACATAGCACACGCTCCAGGGCTCCGGCCCGATGACACGGAAAAAGGTGGACGGGTTGAAGGTTCCGGCCCCGCACTCGATGTCAAAGGGCTGGACCAGCACGCAGCCCCGGTCCGTCCAGAAGCGCTGCAAGGTTTGGATCACGTCTTGAAAGTGCATGCATGTCTCCAGAACGACTAGATTTTCCGATACATTCCATGTTCCCAGCGCAGGCCCAGGTGATAGGCCACGAAGCGGTCCACCACGCGCCCCAGCTGGCGGCGCATCTCCGGCGCCAGGGCCAGCCTGGGCCAGTCCGCCGGGCGGCTGGCGCCGATCCACTCCAGGGTGCGCGCTGCCCCGATCGAGAGCGGCTCGGCCCCAGGGTCCATGTGCTGGCCGCCGCAGGCCACGCAGACCAGGCCGCCGCGCTCCACCGAAAAGCCCAGGCCCGTACAGGACGAAGCCGCCGCCGGAGCGTGGTCCAGAGCCTCGTGGTCCCAGGCCGGGCGGCCGCAGCGCACACACAGGGTCAAATCAGGCTTCAGGCCCTGTTCAAAGGTCAACTTGGCCTTGAACAAGAGCGGCAAAAGCTCCGCGCCGACCTCGCTTTGCTCCAGGGTGCCCAGGGTCTCCAGCAGCAGGTCGAACACCGGGCGCGCGCCCTGGGTGTCGACCTGCACGGCCTCCACGAACTTCAGGCAATGCGCCACCATGCCCAGCTTGCGCGGATCGGAGCGCAGGCCGGGAAAGGCGTGCAGCAGCGTGCCTTCCTCCAGAACCTTGTAAGTGCCGCGCCGGTTGCTGCCCACCCGGAAGGTCGCCAGCACCAGCTGGTCCAGGCAGCCGCAAAAGCGCTTGGTGCTCCTGCTGCCGCCAAAGGCGAAGGCCGTGACCAAGCCACGGCCAGCGCAGAACAATCTGAGCCAGATGTCCGTCTCCCGAAAGCGGCCCATCTTGAGCACCAGGGCCTTTTCGGTGAACTCCACGTCCCCATCCCCTGGCGGCGGGCTAGCGCACGCCGAACTCCACGGTGTCGAGGCTGCCGCGCTTGCCCTCGTAGTGGGCGTCCTGGCCGTTCAGGCGGAAGGTCACGCCGCCAGCGTTGCCCAAACGCACGCGCATCCGGGTGGAGAACTCCACGCTCTGCGACTCGCCGTTGCGCAGGGTGAAGCTCCGGGACTGCTTGCCGTCGTTCACATCAACCCAGCAGACCTCGTCCGGCTTGGCCGTGATGGTCAAGCGCTGCATGCCGGGCGTGTGCAGCTCGGTTCCCAGCGCTGGGCGCGAGACCTCGATGCCCGTGGCGGGCAGGACCGGCTTGGCCGCGACCGGGGCTGTGGGCATAACCGAGGGCGCCGGGGCGGTGGGCGTCACGGCGGAGGGCGCCGGGGCAGTGGCAGCCGGAGCGGGCATGTCGCCACGGGGCATGTCGCCACGGGGTGGTTCAGGCAGGGCGGCCTCTTCCCCGGTGGCGTTGTTCGAGGCGGCAGTGGCGTTGATCGGGACCAGGGCGTTGGGGGCGCTGGCCGCAGGCTTGGCTACCAGGGCCGGACGCGGCGGCGGCACGTCGCTGTTCATGCGCTGAAACTTCACCAGCAGCACGACCAGCGTGGCCACCAGCAGGATGAGCACGATGACTGAACGCATTGTTCCAGAAATTTTCGGCTTTAAAGCAAAAAGCGGCTCAAGGGCGAAAAGATTGCGCCTGGGGCGTTCGGGATCAGACGGGTAGTTTTGCGCCACGTGGAACGGCTGCTGCACCGGCTGGGGCGCGGTATCCTCGGGAATGCTTTCGGCGGGGGGGCGCTCATCAACGGGGATCTCGGCAGAATCCTGGGGCAGGTACCTGGCCGCTTCCGTGTCGTATTGCTGGTCCACCAACTGCGCCAGTTCGTTGGCGTCGAGCCCGACCAGCTTGGCGATGTTGCGCACATATCCCTTGAGATATACCGGGTGCGGCAGGGAACCTACCTGGCCCTCCTCAAGGGCCGTCAGGTTGCGACGGCTGATCTTGGTCGCATCCAGCACATCACGGATGGAAATTCCGCACCGCTCACGCTCCCTCTTCAAGAGGGCTCCGACTTCCATCAAATTCATGGCATTGCCCCGCATACGCCGAACTGGGCTACATGTTCCGGTAAACTAGCACTGCTTTTCCCCGCAGTTTGTCCATATATTCCTTAAAAACCTTTTCGAATTTCCCCTCGTGCAAGGAGTTGTAGATCTGTTCGCGAACGGCTTCCAGCGGCAGCACCTCGCCCTCTTTCACGCTGACGACCTGCAGCAGACCCTCGAACTCCTTGATGTGCACCGGCTGGGCGATCTGCCCGGCCTTGAGCCCGCGCAGGGCGCTATTCCACTCCGGCGCAAGGTCCTTCCAGGCGATGTAGCCGATGTCGCCGCCCTGGCTGGCCCCAGGCCCCTGGGAGTACTTCTCGGCGGCCTGGGCGAAAGTCATCTTCCCGGATTCGATGGCCGCCTTGAGGTCCACAGCCGACATCCCCGCAGGCATGAGGATGAGGGCGAGCTGGACCATGCTGTCCTTGGAGAACTCCGCCTTGCGCTCGTTGTACTCCTGCTCCACCTCGGTGTCCGTGACCACGACCTTGGTCGAAACAACGCCGCCGATGAGGCGGTGCTTGATCAAGTCGCGCCTCATGTTGCGGTTGAACTCGGCACGGGTCATGTGCTGCAATGCCAGCTGCTTGTTGAAGTCCGCTTCGCTGAGCTGGCGTTTTTCCCGAAATTCATTGGCCTGCTCGTCCACCTCGGCATCGGTGATTTTGAGCTTATAGCGAGCGGCATCATCCACAATGAGTATGTCGTCGATCATCCGGTCCAGGGACTGACGGCGAAGCTGCTCCACCTGGCGATTTTCCTCCGGGGAAAGGGTGCGGCCGCGTATCTGCTCATAAACCGGGCGCAACTGTTCGTCGAGATCGTAGCGGGTGATGATCTTGTCGTTGACCATGGCCACGATGCCATCCACCAGAACGTCTGCGGCCTGGGCCATGCTGGCGGACAGCAGGACTGCAATCAGGCCCGACGCAAGCATGGTGGAGGCCAGGGCGAGCAGCCCGGGCGCGAAGCGAATCCTTAGGGACCTGGGTGCAAACATACATCTCCTCGAACAATATCAAGCAGTTCCAAGTGCCCGCCACTGCGGCGGGCTCGCCTCAAGGAGTGACCCTACCCGGTCTCGTTGCCGCTTGCAACGCCCACCTGTCCACCCGGCTGACTCGCGTCGCCGGGAGGCGCCTCGGGCGGGAGGTCCTCGTCGTCCTCCTTGTGCAGCAGGCGCTGGCTTATCTGGATCACCGAGGCGTTCACGGCCTTGGCCAGCCATGTGTCAAAGGCCTGTTGCAGGCGCACCTCCACCAGGGCGGCCTCCACCTGCGGATAGGCCTGGGTGATGTCCTGGGTCTGGGCCGGCAGGCGCTCCAGAAGCAGCAGGCCCTCGAACATGCCCCGCCCGGCGGCGACCACCGCAGTCTTGCCCGGCTGGAGGCTTTGCAGGGCCTCGGTCCAGTTGGCGCTCAAGAGCTCCTTGGGCACCGTGACCTCGCGCGCCTGGACCTCGGGAAAGTTCTCGGCCACGGTCTTGACGTCCCTGTGCTGGGTCAAGTGGGCCAGGGCCTTTTCCACCGCATCCTTGGCGGGCCCATGCACAACGATGAGGCGCACCCGCTCGGGCAGGTGGAAATCGGCCAAATGCTCGTGGTAGTAGGATTCGATCTCGCGGTAGTCCAGGTGGATCTGGGGCCGCAGGACAAGGCGCTGGAACTTCTCGGCCCCGCAGGCATAGCGCAGGTTCTTGCGCCACATGGGCAGGTCGATGAACTCCTCGGCCAGCATCTTGTCAAAGGTGTCGTCGGGATAGTCGGCGCGGACCTCGGCCTCGGCCTTGGACAACTCTTCGTCGTTGACGTCCTGGCCGCGCTTCTCCAACTCCTGGCTCACCAGCTCGAGCGCGATGAGCCCGCCCAGGATCTTGCCGTAGGCCTCGCGCAGGGCGCCCACCGTGGGCAGGGAGCCGGTAAAAGCGTCGAAATGCTGCAGGTCGTACTGAAACTCAAGCATCTCCAGACGAATGGGCCGCCCGTTGACCTTGGCCACCACGCCGACATCCTCCTGGCCCTTGCGGCCGCAGCCGGTCAAGAGCGTCAAAAGCACGAGCAATAGAAGCGCGGCATGCGCGCGGAAGTGTTGGGGCATCAAGCACCGGCCTTGTCCGGCGTGCTTGCGCAGCCGGTTGTGAGCGTCTCCAGTTCCCTGCGCAAATACTCCAACCCGCCGCCAACGTCCAGGCCTTCCGGGTAGCGCAGCTCAAGCTTGGAAGGCGGCAGCAGGCGCGCCTGGCGCGAGGCTTGGCCAACCCAGGCCACCAGCGCCTCCGGCGCAACGGCCCCGGTGTCCTGGCCCCAGTGCAGCACGGCCCGCCCGGGCGAGAGCTCGGCCCGCAGCACCTGAAGCCTGGCCAGCACGGCCTTGACCTCCAGCACGGCCAGAAAGTTCTTGACCGCCTCGGGCATGGGGCCGAAGCGATCGCGCATCTCCGCCGCCAGCTCCAGCAAAAGCTGCTCGCCGCGCGCGCTGGACAGGGCCTTGTAGTAGCGCAGGCGTTCCTTGGAATCGGAAACATAGTCCGCCGGAATGTGCGCCTCGAACACGAACTGCAGCTCCGGACTGGTCTCCTGGGTCATGGGACCGCCACGGATGCGCCGCACCTCCTCCTCCAGCATCTCCAGGAACAGGTCCAGGCCCACCCGGGCTATCTGGCCGGACTGCACCTCGCCCAAAATGTTCCCGGCCCCGCGCAGCCGCAGGTCCTCCATGGCCACCTGGAAGCCCGCGCCCAGGTAGTCCAGCTCCAGGATGATGCGCAGCCTGCGCTTGCTGATCTCCGGCAGGCGGTCCAGGCTGGGCACCACGAAATAGGCGTAGGCCTGACGGTCGCTGCGGCCCACGCGGCCGCGCAGCTGGTACAGCTGGCCCAGGCCGAACATCTGGGCCTGGTCCACGATGAGCGTGTTGGCGTTGGGAAAGTCCAGGCCGGACTCGACAATGGCCGTGCAGACCAGCACGTCCAGCTCCTTGTGCCAGAAGCCGTGCATGGCGTCTTCGAGCGCGCGCTCGTTCATCTGCCCGTGGGCCATGCCCACCCGCGCGCCGGGGGCCAGCGTGCGCACGTACTCGGCCACCTGCTCCAGGCCCTCCACGCGGTTGTAGACCCAGAACACCTGGCCGCCGCGCTCCAGCTCGCGTGAAAGAACGGTGCGCAAAAGCTCATCGTCGCGCTCCACCAGCGCCGTGTCCACGGGCTTGCGGTCCTCGGGCGGGGTCTCGATGACCGACAGCCCGCGCAGGCCGGACAGCGACAACTGCAGGGTGCGCGGAATGGGCGTGGCCGTGAGGGTCAGCACGTCGATGTTCTTGCGCAGGAGCTTGAGCTTTTCCTTGTGCTTGACGCCGAAGCGCTGCTCCTCGTCCAGGATCAAAAGGCCAAGGTTCGGCAGGTCAACGTCCTTGGAGATCAGCCGGTGGGTGCCGATGAGGATGTCCACCTCGCCGCGCGCTGCGGCCTGGACCACCAGTTTCTGCCGTTGCGGCGGCACAAAGCGGCTGAGCATGCCCACGCGGATCGGAAAGCCCTCCATGCGCCGGGTGAAGGTCTGGTAGTGCTGCTCGGCCAGGACCGTGGTGGGGCACAAGAGGGCCACCTGGCGACCGTCGGAAACGGCGCGGAAGGCCGCGCGCAGGGCCACCTCGGTCTTGCCGAAGCCCACGTCGCCGCAGACCAGCCGGTCCATGGGCTCGCTGCCGGCCATGTCGTCGAAGACGTCATTGATGGCCCGGGCCTGGTCCGGGGTCTCCTCGAAGCCGAAGGTGGCCTCGAACTCGCGGTACATCTCGTCCGGCGGGCCGTAGGAATAGCCCTTGGCCACGCGGCGGAAGGCGTACATCTCCACCAGGTCCTGGGCGATCTTCTCAATGGCCTTGCGCGCGCGCTCCGTGCTCTTGGCCCACAGGCTGCCGCCCAACCGGTCCAGCCGGGGGTCCAGGCCTTCCGGCCCCTTGAAGCGCTGCACCAGGTTCAGCCGGTCCACAGGCAGGTACAGCTTGTCCTCGCCGTCGAAGAACAGCAGCAGGTAGTCGTTGGCCACGGGCCCGACCTTCAGGTGGTGCAGCCCGCCGAAGCGCGACACACCATACTGCCGGTGCACCAGCAGATCATCCATCCCCAGATCGTCATGCCGCGACAGACCTTCGAAGGCCTTCTTGCGGTCGGCGCGCACGCTCGGCGCCGCCTCGGGCTGGAGGATGTCCTCGGGCAGGATGGACAGATTGCAGAAGGAGAGCTCCATGCCCGCCTTGAGCGGCGAGAGCAGGGCCACCAAGCCGCGCTTGCCGGGCGCGTACTCGGTGCCGACGCTCAACCCCTCCTGCTCGGCCAGGCCCAAAAACTTGCGGCGGGAGCGCTCGGTGTGGAAAGAGAGCAGCACCTGCGCGCCCGATGCGCTCCACTCGCGCAGGGCCGTGGTCAGGGCGGACCAGGGCCTGCGGGCGCTGTCGGGCCACCAGAAGAGGTCGCGGAAGCTCTGGAAGCTCTTTTCCGGCAGGTCCAGCCCATGCTTCTCCTGGCCCATGACCAGGTCCTCGAAGACCACCTGGCGCTGTCCCTGCCAGGTCTTGCGGGCCGATTCCTCGGGCCAGCACAGGGCGTGCAGGGGCCAGCGCCAGCCGCTCTCAACGGCCTCGCGCTCCAGAAACGTCCGCCAGGCCTCGTGCTGGTCGGACAGGCGGTTGCGCAGCTCCGGGGCCGAGCCCAGCAGAAACACCGCGTTCTGCGGCAGAAATGCGTCCAGGCTGGCCGCGTCCGGGTAGAACAGGCCGGGCCAGAGGAAGGAGTCGGAGCGCTCCAGGCGGTCGCCCAGCTCCTGCTCCAGGGCCAGGGCCATCTCCCCGCTCATGCGCAGGCGTCGCCAATGCTCCAGGGCCTGGCTCAGGGAGTGCGCGTCGAGCACGCCGGGCGAAACCGGCACCAGGGTCAGCTCGGTCAGGTCCGTGCGCGAGCGCTGGGTGGCCGGGTCGAACAGGCGTATCTCGTCCAGGCTGTCGCCAAAGAACTCCAGGCGCAGCGGCAGGTTGTAGCCAGCGGCGAAGATGTCCACGATGTCGCCGCGCACGGCGATCTCGCCCACGGCCGTAACCACGGGCCGACGCACATAGCCCCAGGACACGGCCTGCTCCAGCAGCATCTCCGGCGAAAGCTCCTCGCCCCTGGCCAGGGTCAGGCTGCTTTTCTCCACCACGTCCAGGGCGGGCCAGCGGGGCAGCAGGTTGTCCACGGTCAAAAGCGCGATGCGCGGCTTGCGGCCAAAGCACAGGCCGTGCAGGGCGGCCCAACGCCCGGCCCAGTCCTCGGCCGTGGGCTTGCGCGGCAGGTGCTGCGGCAGGGTGATGACCGTACGCTCCCAGGCCGGGAGGAACTCGTCCTGCGGCCCGGCAAACAGCGCCAGCAGGCCCTCCAGTTCGCGGAACTCCCGCGCTCCGGCGGCCACCAGGACCACCTCCTGCCCAGCCGCGTTCAGTGCGTGGGCCAGGAGGGCCTGGGTGCCCGGGCCGCTTTTGAAGACGCGCAACGCGCCGCCACGGCCCTTGAAGTACTCGTTCAACTCCTGCGGAAACTGCACGGCAAAAACTCCAGAGCGCGACGCCACAATTCATGGCGTCGCGTCATGTGGTTATGAAAAATAAAAGCCGCCTCTTCGCCGGGAAAGCGAAAAGGCGGCCCGAAATATCCGCTCGACCGATCGTCTAGATCGCCGACCCCAGAACCGCATGCTCCTCATTGCTCAGGAGCTTGTTCAGATCCAGCAGGATGAGCAGACGGTCCTCAAGCTTCCCGACGCCGCTGATGTACTCCGAATCCAGGCCAGACACAACAGGCGGCGGCGGTTCCACGGTGTTGGCGGGAATGCGCAGCACCTCGGACACGGAGTCGACCACGAAGCCGACGACCATGCTGCTGATTTCGATGACGATAATGCGCGTGTGCTTATCGTGGGCGCGGTCCACCAGCTTGAACCTGCGGCGCAGGTCGATGATGGGGATGACCTTGCCGCGCAGGTTGATCACGCCCTCGACGAATTCCGGGGCGCGCGGCACGCGGGTTATCTCCATGGTGCGGATGATTTCCTGCACCTTCAGAATGTCCACCCCGAACTCTTCATCGCCGATGCTGAAGGTGACGAGCTGAATGAGGGCGTCATCCTGGCGTCTTGCGTTCTCTTCCATTTCCGGCTCCTTGTTGTCCGCCAGGCTTGCAGGCGGGCGATGACCAAAGCTGGCTACCGACTTTAGTGTCGAGTATATGTTGCAGCATCCGGGCGATTTGTCAACGGGATTCACTCGGCGCAGGCCTCGCCGGGGGCCGGGGAATCCATTTCTCTGCCCGGACCGTCCAATTGCCCAAACCGCCAATTCCCCAAACCGCCAATGTGCCGGTCCGTCAATTTGCCCAGGCCGCAAATTTGACGGACGGACCGGAAAGGGCTATCCATGCCTGTCCACATCGAACGGGGACACCAAAAACTTTAGCCCAAGGACCAGATTACATGGGCCAATTCGCCAATGCCGACGAAACCCTCTCCCTTGAAGAGCAGATCAAGTCCCTGGGTGACGACGAACTGCTCGACTTCTGGGAAGAGACCCAGCACCTGCTGAAGCTCTTGAACTCCGGCGAGCCGGTGTCTGATGACCAGGTGCATCCCGAGTACGAGCGCCTCATCCTGCAGGAGCTGCAAGTGCGCTCCGGCCGGGGCGAGCTGCGCTAGACTGACGCCCTTCCGCCCCCCTGCTCCTTATCTGCTGGCCTACGCGGCATCTTTGGCCTACGCGGCCATCAGCAAATTTGCCACAAGCCCGCGCTCGGCCAGGGTGGTCAGCTCGCCCGCCTCGCTGATGCCGTTCTGGTTCTGGTCCTGCCAGATGCGGAACTCCGAGAACCGGGCGTCCTGCGCGTTGAACACGCCGTCGTTGTTGGAGTCGAACGCCAGGCGCAGGCCGTCCAGGTCGGAGGTTGCGTCCGGGCTCCAGAGCTTGAAGGAGATTTCCTTGGCCTTGTCGATGACGCCGTCGCCATCCAGGTCGATGACCAGCAGGCCGTCGTCCGGGCCGACCCAGCCGGTGCGCTCGCGGTAGCCGTCGTCGTCCATGTCGAAGAAGGCCGTGGACTTGTCCATGGACACTAGTTGCAGGCCGTTGTTGGCCAGGTCGATGCCAACAGGCTCGCCCATGTCCATGTCGCCGCCGCCCGGATCGTAACCTGGATCATAGCCGGGGTCGCCGCCGCTACCGGGATCGCCGGTGCCACCGCCACCGCCAGTGCCGGTACCGCTGCCGGAATCACCTGACGGGTTATAGTCGCCCGGCGAAACGTAGTACACGTTGCTGTACTGGGACGGTGAGACGAGGGTGCTTGAAGACCCAATGCTCAAGGCGCTGCGGTAGATTTCATTGAAGTAGTTATCCACGTAGCTGTTGAAATTGTAGGCCGTCGAGTTTCTGGTGTAGAATGGATCCACGCCGTCCTGGACCAGGGCGAGATCCACATACGTCTCGGCGGACATGCTGCCCCCGAGGAACATGTTGTCCATGGCCGTGCGTCCAAGGCTCGCGGAGTCCCAGGACGAGAGGCCGCTGCCGTCGTTTGTGCCGCTCCAGTAGTCGTCCAGGGCTGCGGACAAACCCGTGGCGGACGAGTCAAGGGAGTAGCCCAGGGAAGGCTGCACCAGCCCGGAGGACGGCAGGATGGACGTCACCCCGGCCCCGCCGATGCCCAGACCGGCAAAGCCCTGGTCCAGGGTGTTGAGAATGCCCTGGGGCATGAAGGAGAGGTTCTTGATCTCCGGGATAAGGCCATTACCGGAGAGGTTGAAACTGGAAATGGCGGTGTCGTGCTTCCAGTCGTTGTAGAGGGCGGTGGTAACGACATTGAGGCCAAGGCCCTCAGTGGAAGAGTCGTCGTACATTGCCTTGATGCTCTCATACTCGTATTTCGTGACAACCCTGAGTGAAGTGGCGGCATCGACGACAAGCACTTGTCCTGGTTTTAGCATTGCGAATGTCGAGCCATCCGCTCTAGTGACTATTTCTATCCCATTGGCACTTGCTAATTCGTTTATGCCCTTGTTGAACTTCTTTGCAATTGTCCACAATGCGTCGCCACTTTGAACAATATATGTGCCTTCATCGGTCAAGGTATATATTTTTACGCTACTCAACCCTGACACTTGAGATGAACGTTGAACAATTGCAGCAGCTTGTTCAACTGTAGCAAGATCGGACATAGCCGCGACCATATACACGTTGCCGCCTTGGGTGGCGCTTGGAGACTGAGAAGCAGAAATGACCTTACCAATTATGTGATCTTTACTATAATCCCATGCTTGCCCAGCTAACCATTTTCCAGAATCCCCAGCAACTCCTGTTACGCTGCTAGCAATCAATAATACCCCAGCTCCCTTAGAATATAGATTGGGAGCATCCAAAGCAGCTGTGCCGCCAGTCAAAGCAAGTCTATTTGCACCTTCCGCAGCAATGTTAATAGTGAAGGCTTTTGTTGGTTCCATCCCAGCATTAATATCAGAACGTATCTCATCACCAACCAAAGTCCATCCGATCAAGCTCGATATCCCTCTCATGAATGCAAGATCAGTAATAGACAAAGAACTTTTTACGCGTTTGTTTCTTAGCAGCGCGTCAAGAATACTATTCAACGACTCAGGAATCTTACTACTGCTTCCTCCGGAATGAGGCACAAAAGTATACACATCACCAGGAACGTTGCTCACAGCGCACCCCCATTCAACTTGTTCATGACAAGGACAAATTCATAGTCATTCGAAACACCATGAAACCAATACCGTGTATCCTTAGTTTTAAAATTGATCCAACTATGCGAACCTATGCCGCCAGAGCTATATGCAATGACATCATCGATAGGTATTCGCTTTACAAAAAATAATGTGTTAACATTGTAAATGTAAATACTGTCTCCAGATATTTGCATTTCGCAAAATATGAATGTAATAAAGTACAGGAATGGCAGAGACATAATTGTGAAAATTATTGCATATACATTAATCTCAGACTCAGTAAACGCTAGAGTCATATAAACTACTATTGATATTGACATAAAAACAACATAAAATGCTGTGTTAGAGATTGTAGAGAATATGAATTGCCTAGTTCTGAAATACTGAATGGCATCACTTCTAACATATGCGTTTAAATTTCTTAACTTCATAAACGAACCGTTAACAAGACCGCACACAAGTGCAACAATGTATGGACTAAGAACAACAACAATTATCATGAGAAATATCGGTTTCATTTGGCAACATCCCTACGAGAGTGGTAATATGTAGTATTATTCTCTTGCAAATCATGCTTAAGACGCAATGCCGCTCACGTCATCGCAGTATTTACAAAAACTCAAGAAGCCTGCTATGCACGTTGAGTAAGCCGTCCTGACCGCCTGCCCCGCAACCTCACTTCCCCACTCCCCCACCCGCCACATCCCGCAACATATGCACCACCTTCCCCGCAAACAGCGTCCGCTTCACTTCCTCCAGCACCTGCTCCCCGCCGCCAAAGGGCGCCACAACCCCCATGACCACCACATGCTCCCCGCAGTTCCACTCCCGTGGCCGGATGCGCGTGCCCAGCTTCTTCAGCCGCGCCAGCACCTCGTCATTCACAGTGGCCCAGCACACGCTGGCCATGGGGTGATCGTCCTTGTAAAAGATGCGGTACTGGTTGAGCAGATACGGCGGAATGATCGCCCAGTCCAAATCCGCCAGAAACATGTACTTATACTCCGGCGACTGCGTCAGCAGCCAGATGGCGTGCTCGCCCAGTTCCTTGTCGGCCATGCGCCAGAAATCCCGCCCGACCCCCCGCACATATAGGCCAACACACCAGCGCAGACAAGGGTCGATATTCGCTCGCGCTCCGCCTGTACATTCAGGTCAAGGCGGGCGCTCACTTCATTTTTTGCTTGACTTCACAGGGCATTCCGGTTTTCTACTTGCTGGAAAGGGACTGCCGCGACGCCAGCGGCAAAGTCGAGGAGGGCCCATGTACGTCGGCCTGAAGATGCTGCGCAACTTCGTCACCGTGACGCCGAGGACTTCCGTGCTGGAAGCCCAGAAACTCCTTGAACAAAGCAGGCTCGGCATGCTCCTGGTGGTGGAGGGCGGCAAGCTCCTGGGCTATGTGCGCCCGGAGGACCTCTCCGCCTCCTTGCCGAGCATCATGACCTCGCTGGAGAAGCACGAGGTCAAGTACCTCATGGCCCGGCTCACGGTGGACAAGATCATCCGCAAGGACATCAAGACCATCGGGCCCGAGACCGAGATCGAGGCCGCCGCGGACATGATGTTCACCGGCAACCTGGCCGGGCTGGCCGTGGTGGATCAGGCCGGGGAGCTCATCGGCTACATCAACCGCAGCGTCATGCTCGACGTGCTGGTGGAGGAGATGGGCCACCGCCAGGGCGGGGTGCGCATCACCTTCGAGGCCCAGGACCGCACCGGCGTGCTGCACGAGGCCGCCGGCATCATCGCGGGCATGGGCATCTCAATCATCTCCACCGCCACCTTCTACCACGACGGCAAGCGCATCGTGGTCATCCGCGTGGCCACGGACAACGCCGCGCCCATCGCCACAGCCCTTGAGGGGCGCGGGTACAGGGTCATGGGCCCGGCAGACTTCAAGCACGAGTGGCAGTAATGACGCTGATGACCCCGCTGCTGGAAGTCAAGGGCGTCACCCTGACCTTCAAGGGCATCGCCGCCTTGACCGATGTCTCCTTTTCCGTGGAAAAGGGCCGCATCGTCTCGCTCATAGGCCCCAACGGCGCGGGCAAGACGAGCATCCTGAACTGCATCAGCGGGCGCTACACCCCGGACTGCGGCGAGATCTACCTGGATGGCAAAAACCTCTTGGCCGTGCCCACGCACAAGCGCACAGCCATGGGGCTCTCGCGCACCTTCCAGAACATCGCCCTGTTCAAGGGCCTGTCCGTGCTGGACAACCTCATGGTGGGCCGCCACCACCTCATCCGCTACGGCATCTTGTCCGCCATCGCCTACTTTGGCCGGGCCGTGGCCGACGAGGCCGAGCACCGCCGCCGGGTGGAGGACGTCATCGACTTCCTCGGCCTCTCGCCCCACCGGCACCAGGCCGCCGGGCACCTGCCCTACGGCGTGCAGAAGCGCGTGGAGCTGGGCCGGGCCCTGGCGGCGGAGCCCAAGCTCATCCTGCTGGACGAGCCCATGGCCGGCATGAACCTGGAGGAGACCGAGGACATGGCCCGCTACATCCTGGACATCTGCGAGGAATGGGGCGCAACCGTGCTTTTGATCGAGCACGACATGGGCGTGGTCATGGACATCTCGGACAAGATCGTGGTGCTCGACTTCGGCTCCGTGCTGGCCCAGGGCCGCCCGGACGAGATCAGCATCAACCAGGACGTGGTGGCCGCCTACCTCGGCACCGAGGACGCCACCTTCTTCGGGCGCTAAACGCGCACAGGAACCTCCCCCATGCCCAGAAGCTACGACACCACCCTGCCCGCCCTGCTGCTCGCCCAGGCAAGTAAGCGCCCACGCCGCACCGCCCTGCGCGAGAAGCAATGGGGCGTGTGGCAGCCCTATTCCTGGCGCGACTACCTGGGCCTCACTGCGGAGTTCGCCTGCGGCCTGCGCGAGCTGGGCCTGGGGCGCGGCGACATCGTCATCCTCATCGGCGACAACCGGCCCGAGTGGCTCTTCGCCGAACTGGCCATCCAGGTCCTGGGCGGCATGGCCCTTGGCCTGTACCAGGACTCCACCGCCGACGAGGTGCGCTACGTCTTCGAGCTGTCCGAGGCCAAACTCGTGGTGGCCGAGGACCAGGAGCAGGTGGACAAGATCCTGAGCCTGCGCCCGGACCTCAAGAAGCTCAAGCACATCGTCTACCACGACCCCAAGGGCCTGGCCGGGTACGAGGCCGAGGATTTGCTGTCCTTCGAGGCCGTGTGCGAGCGTGGCCGCATGGCCGTCACCGACTCCGTGGCCGAATTCAGCGCCATGGCCAGCGGCCTCAAGCCCACGGACCCCTGCCTGGTGGCCACCACCTCCGGCACCACGGGTCGGCCCAAGCTGGCCGTGCTCTCGCACCGCAACATGCTGTCCATGGCCGCCAACCTGGGCCAGGTGGACCCCAAGCGCGAGACTGACGAGTTCGTGTCCTTCCTGCCGCTGGCCTGGATGGGCGAGCAGATGATGGCCGTGGCCTCCAGCCTGCTCTTCGGCTTCTGCGTAAACTTCCCGGAGGAGCCGGACACGGCCCAGGCCAACATTCGCGAGATCGGGCCGCACCTCATCTTCTCGCCGCCGCGCGTGTGGGAGGGCCTCTCGGCCAAGGTCCAGGGCGATATCCTGGAGACCACGCCGTTCAAGCGCTTCCTGTACCATTTCTTTTTGCCCATCGGGCTCAGGTACGCAGACGAGACCTTTGCCGGACGCAAGCCCGGACCGGGGCTTGCCGTGGCCAACCGGCTGGCCGACTGGTGCCTGTTCCGCGCCCTGCGCGACAGGCTGGGCTTCTCGCGCACGCGCTCGGCCTCCACCGGCGGCGCGGCGCTGGGACCGGACACCATTTGCTTCTTCCACGCGCTGGGCGTGAACCTCAAGCAGATCTACGGCCAAACCGAGATTGCGGGCATCTCCTGCATCCATCGTGATGGCGCGGTGGACTTCACATCCGTGGGCCTGCCCATCCCGGAGACCGAACTCAAGCTCTCGGACACGGGGGAGATCTTGTCCCGCAGCCCGGCGGTGTTCCTGGGCTACTACAAGAACGAGAAGGCCACGGCGGAGACCATCCAGGACGGCTGGCTCTTGTCCGGCGACGCCGGGTACTTCGACGAAGCAGGACGCCTTGTGGTCATCGACCGCCTGAAGGACGTGATGCACCTGAAGGACGGCACGCAATTCTCGCCGCAGTTCCTGGAGAACAAGCTCAAGTTCTCGCCGTTTCTGCGGGAGGCCGTGGTGCTGGGCCAGGGGCGCGGCACGGTCACGGCCATCGTCTGCATCGACATGAACATCGTGGGTCACTGGGCCGAAGGGCACATGATCACCTACACCACGTACCAGGACCTGGCGGCCAAGGACCACGTGTACGCCCTGGTCAAGGACGAGATACAAAAGATCAACGCCAGCCTGCCCGAGGCCACGCGCATCCGGCGCTTCGCCCTGCTCTACAAGGAGCTGGACGCCGACGACGGCGAGCTGACCCGCACCCGCAAGGTGCGCCGGGGCACCATTGGCGAGCGCTACGGCGCGCTCATCGAGGCCCTGTACACCGAGGCCTGCGCCCTGCGCCTGGAAATGGCCATCCAATACCAGGACGGCCGCGTGCAGGAAATGTGCGGCGACATCCGCATCGAGAACGTGGAGGCCTAGGAGATGTCCCTGGAATACTATCTGCAACTCTTCATCAACGGGCTCGTGGTGGGCAGCATCTACAGCCTGGTGGCGCTGGGCTTCGTGGTCATCTACAAGGCCACCAAAGTCGTCAACTTCGCCCAGGGCGAGATGGTCATGGTCGGGGCGTACGTCTGCTTCGCCCTCACGGTGCAGCTGCACGTGCCCTTTGTCTGGGCCTTCCTCATGACGCTGTGCTTCTCCGTGCTGCTCGGCCTGGCCATCGAGCGCCTGGCGCTCAGGCCGCTCATCGGCGAGGCGCACATCTGCGTCATCATGGTGACCATCGGCCTGTCCTCGGTGCTCAAGGGCGTGGTGCAGCTCATCTGGGGCACGCAGATCAAGGTCTACCCGGAGGTTCTGCCCAATACGCCCATCGTCATCGCCGGGCTGCCCGTGGCCCCGGTGTACATCGCCGCCTTTGCGCTGTCCGGCGTGCTCTTCGCCGTATTCACCGTGTTCTTCAAGTACTCGCGCATGGGCATCGCCATGCGGGCCACGGCGCATGACCAGCAGGCCGCCCAGAGCATGGGCATCGGCATCCGGGGCATCTTCGCCCTGTCCTGGTGCATCGCATCCGTGGTCTCCACCGTGGGCGGGGTGATTCTGGGCAACATCAACGGCATCAACTCGCACCTGGGCGTGCTGGGGCTCAAGGTCTTCCCGGCGGTGATCCTGGGCGGTCTGGACAGCCTGCTGGGCGCGGCGCTCGGCGGGCTGATCATCGGCGTGCTGGAGAACGTGTGCGACGGCCTGGCCAAGGACCTCTTCAACCTGGGCGGCTTCCGCGAGGTGGCGGCCTTCGTGGTCCTGGTGGCCATCCTGATGGTCAAACCGTATGGGCTCTTCGGCACCGAAGAGATCGAGCGGGTGTAGCCCATGCGCGGCAAGTGCGGGCTGTTCTTCGAAAGCTACCGGGCCGAGGCCGCGGTGTTCCAAAGCGGGTTTCAGAGGGCCAGCCTGGGGCTCTTCGTGGCCGCGCTGCTTTGCTCCCCGTGGGTGCTTGACAGCTACGCCGTGTCCATGCTGAACCTGATCCTGATCGCGGTCATCGGCGCGGTGTCGCTGAACCTGCTCACCGGCGTCTGCGGGCAGATCTCGCTCGGCCACGGCGCGTTCATCGGCGTGGGGGCCTACGCTGCGGCCCAGGCCACCATGCACGGCGTGCCGTTCATCGCGGCGCTCTTGCTGGGGGGCTTCGCCGCAGCGCTGGCGGGCATGGTCTTCGGCGTGCCCTCGCTGCGGCTCAAGGGCATCTACCTGGCCATCGCCACCCTGGCCGCGCAGCTCATCCTGGAGTTCGTGTTCCTGCACTGGGAGTCGGCCACGGGCGGCTCGCGCGGGCTCATCGTCGAGGCTCCGCAGATCCTGGGCTTCTCCTTCGACAACGAACGCAAGATGTTCTACCTGCTGCTCGCCGTGGCGGCCCTGTCCCTGCTCATGGTCGCCAACGTGCTGCGCACCCGGCATGGCCGGGCCTTTGTCTCCATCCGCGACTTCCACCTCTCGGCGGAAATCGCCGGAGTGAACCTCTTCGCCTACAAGCTGGCGGCCTTCGGCCTTTCGTCGTTCCTGGCCGGAGTGGCCGGTGGGCTGTGGGCGCACTACACCCTGTTCGTCTCCGCCGAGCAGTTCAACATCACGCTGTCCATCTCGTATCTGGCCATGGTCATCATCGGAGGCCTGGGCAGCGTCGCGGGCTCGGTCATGGGCGCGGTGTTCATGACTCTTTTGCCGGAGGTCTTAAGCGGGCTGTCCGGCTCCATCTCCGGCGTGCTGCCGAACATCAGCCAGCACATCAACGCCCTGCGCGAGGGCGTGTTCGGCCTGGTGCTCATGCTGTTTCTGATCTTCGAGCCCGAGGGCCTGGCCAACCGCTGGAGGCTCATCAAGGCCTACTGGAAGCTGTATCCTTTCGCCCACTAGGCGGCGCCATGTCCTGGTCCGGGCGGGCCAGGGCAGACCGTGTGGGCGTTGGTTCAACCGAGAACTCTCAAGGGGGGAGCGCATGAAAAGGATGATCGGACTTGCGGCCATGGCCGTGGCCATGCTGGCGGTGCTGGGTCTGGCCGCCTGCGGCGGCGAGAAAAAGGACGACAAGACGGCTGCGGCCAAGGAGATCAAGATCGGCGGCATCATCGACCTCTCCGGCCCCACCTCCTCCGTGGGCGTGCCCTACGCCGAAGGCGTGAAGGCCGGTGCGGCCTACCTGAACGCCCAGGGCGGCATCGCGGGCATGAAGATCAACTTCGACCTGCAGGACGACGCCTACAACGTGCAGCAGGGCCTGACCATCTACAAGAAGTTCGCCCAGGACAAGGTGGTGGCCATCCAGGGCTTCGGCACCAATGTCACCGAGGCGCTGATGCGCACCACGGCCAAGGACGAGATCACCTACTTCTCGGCCTCCTACTCTGCGCATTTGACCGATCCCAAGACCGCGCCCTACAACTTCTTCACCTCCGCCGACTACTCCACCCAGGTGCGCGCGGCGCTGAAGTACTTCAAGGACAACTGGAAGGAGGCCCGCAAGCCCAGGCTGGCTCTGCTGTACCCCGACCACCCCTACGGCATTTCGCCCATCCAGGCGGCCAAGGACTACGCCGCCGAGCTCGGCTTTGAGCTCGTGGGCGAGGCCAACGTGGACTTGAAGGCCATCGACGCCACCACCCAGCTTCTGCCCCTGAAAGCCAAGAATCCCGACTACATCTGGTGCGGCGGCACCACCCCGTCCACGGCCGTGATCCTGAAGGACGCCAAGAAGATCGGGCTCAAGGCCACCTTCTTCACCAACATCTGGGGCTCGGACGAGAACCTGATCAAGATGGCCGGAGACGCCGCCGAGGGCGCGTACAGCCTCCAGGCCGCAGCCATCTATGGCCAGGACGTGCCGGGCATGAAGACCATCCTGGAGATCACCAAGAACCAGCCGCAGATGACCCACTTTGTGCGCGGCTTCGTGTCCATGCTGGCCATGGGCGAAGGCATCCGCCTGGCTGCGGCCAAGGGCCCGGTCACCGGCGCGTCCATCAAGGCCGCCATGGAAGGCATGAAGGACTTCGACCCCATGGGCCTGGCGCCCAAGATCAGCTTCCTGCCCACGGACCACCGGCCCGGCATGTCCGTGTTCCTGTACAAGATCAACGGCGGCAAGCTGACCTTTGTGGCCCAGGAGACCTTGGACCGCAAGGCCGAGTGGCTCGGCAAGTAGGATTATGAGCGACGCGGCGATTCCACGAGACGTGCTCCGGGTGGAGAACCTGGAGGTCGTGTACAACGACGTGGTCCTGGTGCTGAAGGGACTCTCCCTGGCCGTGCGCGAGGGCGAGATCACGGCCCTGCTCGGCGCCAACGGCGCGGGCAAGTCCACCACCCTCAAGGCGATCTCCGGCCTGCTTTTAAGCGAGGACGGAGAGGTCACGGCCGGGAGCGTGGTCTACGACGGCGCGCCCATCCAGGGCATCGCGCCCGAGCAGATCGTGCGCCGGGGCATCTTCCAGGTCATGGAAGGACGACGCATCTTCGTGGACATCACCGTGGAGGAGAACCTGCGCTGCGGGGCGCACACCAGGCCCCGCAGCGAGTTTGAAGAAAGCATCGAGAAAGTCTATACCTATTTCCCGCGTCTGGCCGAGCGCAAGAAGCAGCTGGCCGGGTACATGTCCGGCGGGGAGCAGCAGATGCTGGCCATTGGCCGGGCCGTCATGGCCAGGCCGCGCCTGCTTTTGCTCGACGAGCCGAGCCTGGGCCTGGCCCCGCTGCTGGTCGAAGAGATCTTCGAGATCGTCACGCGCATCAACAGGAACGAGGGCGTGACCGTGCTTTTGGTGGAGCAGAACGCCCGCGCCGCCCTGTCGGTAAGCGGTCGCGGCTACATCATGGAGAACGGGCGCATCGTCATGGAAGGCGAGGCCAAGAGCCTGCTGGACAACCCGGACGTGCAGGAGTTCTATCTGGGCATGGGCCACGCCGGGCACAAGAAGAGCTACCGCGATGTCAAGCACTACCGCCGCCGCAAGCGCTGGCTTGGTTGAGCGTCGTTCAGGAGTACCCACGCAGCAAGCCAGGCCAGGGAGGTTGACCCGATGTTGTACCACGACCTGGAGACCCACAGCCCCGAAGAACGCCAGGCCCGGCAGTGGCAGGCCATCCGTACGCTGCTGAAGAAGGCCGCCAAGGGCTCCGGGGAGTTCCGCACACGCCTGGACCGCGCCGGACTGACCCTGCGCGACCTGGACTCGCTCACGGCCTTTTCCGCGCTGCCGCCCCTGCGCAAGAAGGAGCTCATCAGCCTGCAGGCCGAGCGCGGCCTGGACTGGCTCTTGACCTGCAAACCCGGCAAGCTGCGGCGCATCTACCAGTCCCCTGGCCCCATCTTCGACCCCGAAGGCGCGCAGGCCGACTACTGGGGCTGGGCCGAGGGCTTCTTCGCCGCAGGTTTCCGCTCCGGCGACCTGGTGCAGATGACCTTCAGCTACCACCTGACCCCGGCCGGGCTGATGCTTGAGGAACCCCTGCGGGCCATCGGCTGCGCGGTGATCCCGGCAGGCCCCGGCAACACCGAGGTCCAGGTGGAGCTCATGCGCAGGCTGCCGGTCACCGGCTTTGTCGGCATGGCCAGCTACCTCAAGGTCATCGGCGAAAAGGCCCGCAGCCTCGGCCTGGACCTGCGCACGGACCTGTCCATCCGCACGGCCTTTGTGGCTGCGGAGCGCCTGCCGGAAGCCCTGCGCCTGGAGGTGGAGGAGCTGTTCGGCTGCACCGTGCGCCAGGGCTACGGCACCGCCGATGTCGGCTGCATCGCCTACGAGTGCGAGCAGCCCCGGGGCATGCATCTGTCCTCGCGGGCCTATGTCGAGATCTGCGACCCCGCCACCGGCCAGCCGCTGCCCCTGGGCGAAACCGGCGAGGTGGTGGTGACGCCCTTCACCCGCGAGTATCCACTGCTGCGCTTCGCCACCGGCGACCTGTCGAGCCTCATCGAGGCCCCCTGCCCCTGCGGCCGGACCTCGCTCAGGCTCGACGGCATCAAGGGCCGCGCCGACGACACGGCCAAGGTCAAGGGCCAGTTCATCTACCCGGCCCAGGCCGCGCAGGTGGCGGCCCAGTTCCCGCAGATCGCGGCCTGGCAGATCGTCATCAGCAACCCCGGCGGCAAGGACCGCATTGCGGTGCGCCTGGCCCTGTCCGGCGGCATCGACGCTGGAGCCTTCCAGGCGGCCTTCCAGGCCCTGTTGAAACTCAAACCCGAGGTCCAGGTCCTCCCGGCCGACGGACTCGCCCAGGACGCCAGGAGGCTGGTTGACGAGCGCAGCTTCTAGCGGCGCGTCCGTAAATGGTTCGCAGCCGCACCGACGCCGCTGCCCCCGCGCACAGCCGAAGGGAGCGCCCGGCCTTGCCGACCGGATGACGTGCGGCCCGCCGAGTCAGGCTTCCGGGGCAGACTGTCGAGCCAGGCTGTCGAGCCAGGCTGCCGGGTCAGGATTGGCCCGGTCAACACGCAGGGCGGCCCGATCTGGCGTCGCGCAAAGAGGCAAAGCCAGCGGGCGATGCGGGCGGGCAGAGTTTTCAAGGACGCGACGCACGACACGCGCGCAAACGCAGCGAGCAGCAACGAAAAAGGCCAACCCGCAAGGGTCGGCCTTTGATCATTCTGGAGCGGGAAACGAGATTTGAACTCGCGACTTCAACCTTGGCAAGGTTGCACTCTACCGCTGAGTTATTCCCGCTCGTTGTGGAGCGCCCGGCGGCAATCGACTGTAAAGCCCGCCGGGGGGGGGTGAAACAGGGACCGGCACGAAGCCGGTCCCCGAAAAAGAGCATGGAGCGGGAAACGAGATTTGAACTCGCGACTTCAACCTTGGCAAGGTTGCACTCTACCGCTGAGTTATTCCCGCTCGTCTGGAGGCGGCATCCGGATTTGAACCGGAGGATGGAGGTTTTGCAGACCTCTGCCTTACCACTTGGCTATGCCGCCTCGTTTCGTTGGAGCGGGAAACGAGATTTGAACTCGCGACTTCAACCTTGGCAAGGTTGCACTCTACCGCTGAGTTATTCCCGCCCAACAGGGGAAGCCTTTTACCTTTGCCCCCTTGAAGTGTCAAGCCTCGCTGGCCGTGTTTTTGAAATAGCAGGACAAGAGTGTCCACTCCGGGAGTAATTCCCTGCCGCGCCCCGGCCCAAAGACCCGGCACGGCCAAAACGGCGACGCCGCAAACCGATTGATAGCGCGGATTTTCAGGCCCTTTACAAGTCCGCTGCTTTTGGTTTATCAGGCGCATTCGCATTGAACTCGGAGCGGAGTAGACCCGCCTGCTGGTCCACCCGCTCCCGCCAGTGAGGAGATTTGCATGGAAGCCAAAGATATCCAGTTTTTCCGGGACATGCTCAACGCCATGCTCGAGGAGATTCTCCAGAAGGGCCAGGCCACCATCGATGACATGACCGAGACCGTTGAAGTGTACGCCGACCCTGCGGACAGGGCCACGGCGGAGTCTGACCGGGCCTTCACCCTGCGCCTGCGCGACCGCGAGCGCAAACTCATCAAGAAGATCACCCAGGCCATCCAGCGCATCGAGGACGGCGAGTTCGGCCTGTGCGTCGAGTGCGGCGACGAGATCGGCATCGCCCGGCTCAAGGCCCGGCCCATGACCACCCTGTGCATCAACTGCAAAAGCAAACAGGAAGAAGACGAGATGGTCCGGGGCGACTAGCCCCCAGGCCCTGCTCAGCCAACCGCCCCGCCAACCGTCAAGCAAACCGTCCAGCCCAGGGAGGCCCAGGTGGAAGCCAACTTCTTCCGCTTCCTGGCAGGCGAGCTGGCCGCAAGCCTCACCGGCCAGCGCTTTGAAAAAATCCACGGCCCGGCAGACGGGGTACTCGTCTTCACCCTGCACGGCCAGGGCAGCACCTCGCACCTGATCTTCAGGCCCGCCAAAACAGCGGGCCTGCTTTTTTTGAGCCCGGACCGCCCCGTCAACCCGCCCCAGCCGCCAGGACTCGTCATGTGGCTGCGCAAGCGCCTCACCGGGCGGCGCGTGCTTTCCGCCCGCGCGGACTGGCCGAACCTGCGCCTGGCCCTGGCCCTGTCCCCGCGCGACATTCCCGCTGCCGGGCAGTGGCTGGTGTTCGACCTGCGCGGCGGGCCATCCGGCGACCTGCGCGACGGGCTGGCCCTGGCCGAGGACTTCCCGGCCCCGCCCGAGCCCATCTGGCCGCCGCTGGAGCGCATTCTGGACCAGAGCGGACACGAACCCGAGGTCTGGCGCGCGCATCCGCAAATCACCCCGCCCCAGCGCAGGCACCTGGCCCAACTGGCGGCAATCGACCCGACCCAGGCCGAGCAACTGCTTGCGCGCCTGCAAAGCGGCGCGGCCAGCACCTTTTACCTGCCGCCCGCTTTTGTCAGGCCGGAGGCCGAGACCTCGCCGACACCGGCCTCCCCGACCCTGGCCCGCCTGTCCTTGACCCCCCTGCCCTTGTCGTGGGAGCCCCTGGCCGGCGGCGAAGGCATCCCCGGCGCGGAGCGCTTCGCCAGCGCCAGCCAGGCGGCCACGGCCTTTGGCCAGCGCACGCTGTTTCCGCACATCGCCCGGGCAGAGGACCGCGAAACCGTGGACCAGGCCGTGCAGGCGCGCAAGCGCCTTTCGCGTCAGCAGGCCCTGCTGGACCAGGACGAGGCCCGGCACAACAGGCTCGCGGCCCTGGCAACGGCGGCGGAGGCCTTGCAGATCGCCCTCTCCGGCCTGAAGGCCACGCCGCAGCAGCCAAGCATGCTGCTGGAGCACCCGGAGCACGGGCCCACCCTGGTGCCGCTGGACCCGCGCCTGACCCCGGCGGAGAACATGGCCCACCTGTTCCGCCAGGCGGCCAAGGGACGACGCGGGCTGGCCCATGTGCAGCGCAGGCGCGCCGAGCTCGCCGTGGGCGCTGGCCCGGAGATGCTCCCGGCCCGGACCGGGAACGCAGCGGACAAGCCCACGGACAAGCCCGCCGACAGGCCCGCGCCCACGGCCCCGGTGGTTTTGCCCAAACGCTACCAGGGGCTTGCCGTGGCGCTCTTCCGCACCTCGGACGGCTTTCTGCTGCTGCGCGGCAAGAGCAGCCAGGCCAACCACGACCTGCTCTCCAAGGCCGCAGGACCCTTCGACCTCTGGTTCCATGTGGCGGGCGGCCCCAGCGCGCACCTCATCCTCAAGCGCGACTTCCCGGACCAGCAGGTGCCCGAGGCGAGCCTCACCGAGGCCGCCGTGCTCTGCGCGCTGAAAAGCTACCGCAAGGACGACGCCAAGGCCGACGTGCTCTGCGCCCTTGTGCGCGACGTGCGCAAGGTCAAGGGCACGGCCATAGGCAGCGTGGCCGTGGACCACGTGGAGCGCACCCTGCGCGTGGCCCTGGACCCCAGCCTGGAAACACGCCTGGCCGTGCTGCCCATTGCCTCGCCCCAGCCGCCACGGCCCGCGCCCACCCGCAGCCGGAAATAGCAGGGCGCAGCGCCGAACAGTCCGCGCCGCGCCCAACCATCCGGAAACACACTATCTTTTGTTAGCGCTGCCCCAACCGCTCCTCCGCTCACACCCCGTCGCGCCGGTTCGCGCCGGTTCGCGCCAATTCACGCCGGTGCGCGCCGGAGATCGGGAAGCTCACCGGCTGGCTCACCGGGCCAGAGCAGGCAAGCGCAACAGATGCTTCTGGCCGCAGGCGCTTCCCGCCACGGACTCCGCACGTCACGGACTCCACACGCCACGGGCGCTGCCCGCTGCGCGGCATGGCCCGGTGCGCCCGCGCCTGGGGCTCACTTGATGAAGTAGATCAGGGCGACCACAGTGCCGATGACGATGACGATGCGCCGCAGCATGTGCGGCTTGATCCGCCCGGCCAGCCTGCCCCCCAGCACGCCTCCCGCCAGGGCTCCAACGGCCATGACCAGCGCGGCGGACCAGACCACCTTGCCGGAAAACAGGAAGAAGATTGCCGCCGCGGTGTTGATGGCGAAGGACACGGCCTGCTTCAGGGCGTTTAAGCGCACGATGCTGTCGTGCAGGACCAGGCCGAGCACCGCGATGACGATGATGCTGACGCCCGCGCCAAAAAATCCGCCGTACACGGCCGCCGGGATGATCGGCAGGAGCACCCAGGCGTCGTGCAGCGAAACGCCCTCGGCCTTTCCGGCCCGGCGCAGCAGCCAGGCGCGGATCCTGTCCTGCATGGCCATGATGACCACGGCCATCATGATCAGATACGGCACGACCGCACGAAAGATTTTATCATCCGTGTGCAGGAGCAGCACCCCGCCGCCGATGCCCCCCAGGACGCCGACAGGCAGCAGAAGCCACAGGCGCAGCCCCTGGCCCCGCAGGTCCTTGAGCTGGGCAAAGGTGGCGCCGAGATAACCGGGGCATAGGGCCACGGTGTTGGTGATGTTCGCGGCCACGATGGGCACCCCCACCGCCGTGAGCACCGGAAAGGTGATCAGCGTTCCGCCGCCCGCCAGCGCATTCACCGCGCCCCCGGCGATGGCGGCCAGCCCCACTGTCAGCAGCTGCACAATGTCCATCGTCTGTGCCCCCTGGGCCTGGATTGTTGCGGCGGGGCAGCACCCCGCACTTCCTGCTGGCCTTGCTACGCTGTTCCGGCTATGGTTCGCTATCGCTGAAACGACAAAACATGTCGCCAAACGGACAAGGCCTATGGAACGCATCCTGCCCGACCTGACCAGCTTGCCCCGGCCCGTGTTCGCCCGGGTGGAAACCCTGGCCGCGCCCACCTGGGTGCGCATGCACCGACACCCCTGGGTGCAGCTTTCCTACGCCACGCGGGGGGTGCTCGGCGTGCGCACGCGCCTGGGCAGCTACCTGGCCCCACCGCAACGGGCCATCTGGGTGCCGCCCGGCCTGGAGCATTCGGTGGTCAGCACCGAACGCACCCAGATGCGCAGCCTGTACATCGCGCCAGACGCCGTTGCCGGGGCCGCGCCCTCCGCAACGGGGGCCGTGACCGGAGGGCCGTTGGAATGCCGGGTGCTGGGCGTCACGCCCCTGGTGCGGGAGCTCATCCGCGCCGTGACCCGGCTGCCCGTGGAGTATGACGAAACGGGCGCGCCCGGACGGCTCGTGGCGGTGCTGCTGGACCAGCTGGCGATGCTGCGGGAGGCGCCCTTCTCCCTGCCGCTGCCCGTGGACGAACGCCTGACGCGGCTCTGCGCGGCCTTGGAGCAGCAGCCGGACGACCAGCGGACCCTGGTGGAGCTGGCCGCCGGGGCTGGCCTTTCGGCCCGGACCATGACGCGGCTGTTCCTGGGCCAGACCGGGCTGACCTTCCGCGCCTGGCGGCGGCGGCTGCGGCTGCTCAAGTCCCTCACCGGCCTGGAGGCCGGGAACAGCGTCACCGCCGTGGCCCTGGACAGCGGCTACGCCTCCACCTCGGCCTTCATCGCGGCCTTCCGCCGGGAGTTTGGCGCAACCCCGCGCGAGTCTGTTCTGGCCCCCGGGAACGAAGCGGAGCCCGGAGCATAAGAAAAGGCGTGCCGGAGCTCAGAACAATAGAAAAGACGCGCCGGAGCGCGCCTTCCATCACGTCAGGATCTGCGGTCTCCCCAGATCACACGATCCTGTTCATGCCCTTTTTCTCCAGCATGGCCAGGACCATGTCCTTCTCCTGCCTGAGCCGCCCTTGCACGCTTTGGCGCACGGCCTCGGTGGAGCCGCCGAACTGGTGCTGGCGCTTGTTGTAGACCTCGCTCACCAGGGCCTGCTCAAAGCTTTTGGTCCCGGCCTGGACGGCCTCCGGTCTGTTCAAAAATTTGTCGATGGCCTCGTTGAAGATGCGCGCCGCGCCGCTGGCCCCGTGCTGCACCGCAGTGCTGAACAGGGCCTCGCGCAGGGCGGGCTTGCTGGCCTCAATGTCCACCCCGGTCATCTCGCGGATCTTCTCCCGCGCGGGCTGGTAGTGGTCCTTCTTGATGAACTCGGTCTGCAGGCGCTCGAAGCGTTCCGGGTTCTCGGCGGCGATCTTGGTCCACTCGGCAGGCATGCCGCCCTTGGTTGAGCCGGTGTTGGCCGGTCCGGCGCTGCGCAGCCGCTCGGCCAAGGCGGGCTCACGCTCGGACAGGTAATTCAGGAAGCGGTTCATGGTGCCCGCGCGGGAGGAAAGCTGGAAGGTGCCGTAGCTGGTGCCGCCAGTGCGGTCAAAGCCGATGGCCGCCGCGCCCTTGTCGCCGGACTCGAACAGCGCGGCCAGGGAGCCCAGGCCCTGCTGGACCTCGGCATTGCGCGTCAGGGCCTGGTCCAGCGGCATGGCGGCCGCGGCCAGCTGTCCGGGCATCTGCTTTCCCGTGAGCCGGGAGATGGTGCTCAGCGCGTCCAGCATCATGCTGTCGTTGATGATGTTCATGTCGTAGGACATGGACATGGAGTCGCTGTCCTGGCCGTCGGCCTGCTGGTTGCCCAGGCTCATGGCCTGCTGGGCCATCTGCATCTGGGCCTGGAAGGCCAGGGTCTTGGGGTCCAGGGCCTGGGGGTCGAAGGCCTTGCCCCCGCGAGCGGAAACGCCGCGCGGGTTGATGGCCTGGCTGGCCTGGCCGGCCTGGCCGGACTGGGTCTCCTTCAGGGCGCGGATGGCTTCCGCAATGCTGTTCGAATCGCTGGACATGGTGCTCCCTCCGCCGTCGGAAATTTGACCACGGCACGGTCTTCGAGACCGATAAAGCACAATCCGTGCCCGTCGAAAATATCTCTTTGATGTCGGTAGGATACAGCGTCAATCAAGGGCGGCGAGAAAGCCTTCGAGGCGGACATCCGCCAGCAGCCGGACAACCAGCCGGGCGTGGCCCGAGGGGAAGGCGAAGGCGCGCAGTTCCTGGGGCCGCACAAGGCGGGCCTCCACGGCCTCGTGCAGGCTGTGCCCATGCTGCGGGTCCTGGCCGGGCTCGGCCTGGCAGAAATAGCCGTGCAGGGTGATGCGGTAGCGGGTGTAGCTGGAGCGGACCACCGCGATCTTGCCCGCCGGGCGCACGAGAAGCCCGGTCTCCTCGCGGAACTCGCGGACCATGGCCTGCTCCGGGGTTTCGCCCGGCTCCAGGACCCCGCCGGGGAACTCCCACAGGCCGGGCCAGACGTCGTCGGGCCTGCGCTTCTGGATGAACACGCGCCCGCCGCTGGCCAGCACCCCGCAGGCCATGTCCACGCGGATGGTCTCCGGCCTGGCCGTGGGCGCCGGGCGCAAGGCCACAGTGCCCCGGGCCAGCGCCAGGCAGTGGGCGGACACGGGGCAGCGCGGGCAGTCGGGCTTGCGCGGCGCGCAGACCAGCGCGCCCAGCTCCATGAGCCCCTGGTTGAAGGCCCGGCCCCCCTGCGGCGGCACCAGCTCCCAGGCTGCGGCCAGGATGCGGCGCTTCACGTCCGCCTCGCGTGTCGGGCGGTCGATGTCCAGCATCCGGGCCAGCACGCGCTCCACGTTGGCGTCCACGGCCGGGCGCGGCTCGTCAAAGGCCACGCTCATGATCGCCCCGGCTGTGTATGGCCCGACGCCGGGCAGCGCGCGCACGGCCTCGAAGGTCGCGGGAAACTCGCCGCCGTGCTCGCGCAGGATCAGCCGCGCCGCGCGCATCAGGTTTTTGGCGCGGGAATAGTAGCCCAGGCCCTCCCAGAGCTTGAGCACCTCGTCCTCGTGGGCCAGGGCCAAGCTTGCGATGTCCGGGAAGCGCGCCAGGAAGCGCTCGAAATAGCCCACGGCCCGGTCCATCTGCGTCTGCTGGAGCATGATCTCCGAGAGCCAGACCTGGTACGGGGCAAAGGTCTTGCGCCAAGGCAAGTCCCGGGCGCTGGCCGCGAACCAGTCCAGCAGGCCCGCGCGGAAGCCCGCAATGTCAAAGGCCCCGGCCAGGGGCGCCGGAGCCTGCTTGGAAGCTTTCGCCACGGGCTACCCCTTGGACCCCGAAGGGCCCTTGGCCTGGTCGGCCACGGCCTTGGCTGCGGCGGCGATGGCCTCGGGGTCGCCCAGGTACTCGCGGCCCAGGGACTTCAGGTTGTCGTCCAGGCGGTAGACCAGGGGCACGCCCGTGGGGATGTTCAGGCCCGTGACCTCTTCGTCGCTCATGCCGTCGAGAAACTTCACCAGCCCGCGCAGGGAGTTGCCGTGGGCCGCCACCAGCAGCCGCCTGCCCGCGCGGATCTGCGGGTCCAGAACGTTGTGCCAGTAAGGCATGACCCGGTCGATGGTCAGCTTGAGGCTCTCCGCGCGCGGCAGTTCGGCATCGGAAAGAGCGGCGTAGCGCGGGTCGTGGCCGGGGAAGCGCTCGTCGGAGGTGTCCAGGGCCGGGGGCGGCACGTCGAAGCTGCGCCGCCACTGGAAGACCTGCTCCTCGCTGTACTTGCGCGCGGTCTCGGCCTTGTTCAGGCCCTGCAAGGCGCCGTAGTGGCGCTCGTTGAGCCGCCAGGTGGTCTCCACGGGCAGCCACATGAGGTCCATGCGGTCGAGCACGATCCACAGGGTGCGGATGGCCCGGCGCAGGTACGAGGTGTGGCAGGCGTCGAACACGAACCCGGCGTCCTTGAGCTGCCGGCCGCCCTCCTCGGCCTCGCCCACGCCCTGGTCCGAGAGGTCCACATCGGTCCAGCCGGTGAACCGGTTCTCCAGGTTCCACACGCTCTGTCCATGCCGGATGAGCACCAGGGTATGCATGGCGTGACTCCTGCCCGTGCGGGCTGGTTTGAGAATGCGGCGGCGGAGCTACTTCTTGATCTTGCCGACGGTCTTGACCGCTGGCTTGCCCGTCGGCTTGGCCGCTGGATTGGCCGCTGGATTGGCCGCAGCCTTGGCCGGTGGGGGCTGCTTGGCCCTGGCCTGGCCCTTGGGGGCGGCCTTCTTGCTGGCCGCGCGGCGCAGGGCGTCGGCCTCGAAGAGCTCCTTCTTCTTCTTCTCAAAGGTCATGACGCTGCGCAGCGAGGCCAGGCCCAGGGAGAACACCGTCACCAGAAAGATGAGCCCCTTCTGAAAGGCCCATTTTTGGGACAGGATGGCGTCCACCAGCCAGTTGCTGGCGACCTTGGCGGAATAGAAAAGCAGCACCGGGATGGTCAACAGGGCCAAGGCCATGCCCACCACCTCCATCCAGATGAAGTTCTTGCCCAGAAGCATGGCGAAAAGCGTGCTGTCGCGAACGATGCGCAACGAAACAAGGCGCTTGGACAGGCCTTGCAGGCGCTCCTCCAGCTCCGGCAGGTTCCGGCGGGCGGTGCGGAAGTTTCCGGCCATGCGCAAGGGCTGGGTCATGACCCAGTTGATGCGCTTGACGCAATAGTTGAAGTCGCGGTTGAAGTCGCGCAGGAGCTTGGGGAAGGGGAACCAGCCCGCCTCATACTGCACCTCGCGCAGGCGGTCGGCATAGAGCATCACGCGGTCCCGGATGCGCTTGATCTCCTCGTCGATCTGCTTCTGCATCTCCTGGAAGAACCCGTCCATGCCGCGCACCACCTCGCGGAAGGCCACGAAGTTCTCGGTTCCGGCCAGGGCGTTCATGCGCTCCAAGTGCTCCAGGCCGGACTTGCGGAACTCGTGGTCCTCGTCGAACCACTGCGGCAGCTCCTTGAGCAGGACCTCCACGCGCTTGCCCACCTCCTCGGCCTTGGCCTGGGCGTCGCGCCAGCTGTCGCGCAGGCCGGAAAGCAGGTGCACGCGCCCGCGGTCGATCTCGGTGTCCAGCAGGATGCGGTTGAACAGCTGCGGCTCGCGCATGACCAGCTCGCCAAAAATCTCCAGCGACTGCCCGGTGAAGCCCATTTTGACCATGCACACGCCCTCGCGGTAGGCGGGCTCCAGCCAGCGCGGCGAGCCGGTGCGCACCTGCCGGTACAGCCCCAGGGCGTCCTTGTACTCTCCGGCCACCTCGTGCAGGCGCGCCTGGAGGAACAGCACGTAGCCCTGCTGAACATTGGTGGTGCCGATGCGGCCGGCCTCCTGCCAATAGAACTGGGCGATGTGCGCATCGCCCGACTCCAGGGCGATGAAGCCCTCCAGGCAGGCGGCCTCGAAGCTGCGGCCCTGCTTCGCGCTGACCACGCGCACGGCCTCCTTGGCCTTGTCCTGGTCCCCGGTCATCAGGGTTTTGTAGGCGTCGCTGATGGGCCAGGGTTCCTCTGGAAAGAGCTGCTCCTGCTCCACCGGCCACTCCCGGTTCTTGATGCGCGGAAGGATGGGCAGCAGGCCCAGCTGGCAGGGGGTGACGGTGGAGAACATGCAGCGCAGCAGGACGGACTCGGTGCTGTCGCCCGACTTGATGAGGCCGCCCGCCTGCTGCAGAAAGCGCGGGGTGTCCGTGGGCTCGTCCAGGCCCTTGAAGACCGTGCCCATGTCCTCCAGGTTCACGTGGCCCATCTCCCGCCAGACATCGGCGCGGAAGGACGGCAGCGCCCTGCTGGGGCAAAGGGCCGGGGCGTGGTTCTTCAGCCCGCAGTAGAAGCATTCCGGGCTCGTGCCGGCCAGCCAGCGGCGCGGCAGGGGGACCTCGATGGAGGCCTGGGCGGCCTGGGCGTCCTCGCCCCGGAAGCTCACATTGCACCAGGAATCCAGGTTCTCCTGGTCGCCGCCGTAGCTGATCTCGTGGATCTTGAAGGAGTCCAGCAGGCTGAAGGCGTCGCGGTAGCGCATGTGCAGGAAGTCCGGCGTCAGCCGGTTCCAGTCCAGGCTGAAGCGGTTGGGCAGGTCCATGGAGAAGCCCATGCCCTTCTGCTCCATGATGGCGAAGACGCAGGGCCAGTATGCGCGCTGGGTGGCCTTGAGCTCGTTGAGCAGCGTTGAGATCTCCACGCAGAACATGCGCAGTTGGCGGTAGTTCTCCAGCGGGAAGATGACGAAGCCCAGGGCGTCGTCCGCCAGATAGGTGATGCCCAGGCGCTGGAACATGCCCTGAACCTCTGCAAAAAAGGCGCGCCAACCCGCGATGGACTCGCGCTCGCCCAGCCTCCCCAGTGGACGGATGACGCCATACCAGTTCAAGGGTGATTCATAGTCCAGCCCCTGGTCGGCCACCATGGGCATCCAGCCGCCCCCGGACAGCCCCTGCATGGTGATCATGGTGCCCAGGGACAGGCCCTGCACGTTCTTCACGGACTCGATGAACTTGGGATGCACCAGCGTTTCCAGGTCCTCGGCCACGCCGGCCTGCTGCTGGGTTATGTCGCGCGAGACGGATACCGAGAGGGTCAGGTCGTAGCCGACAAGGGCGGTGATGGGCACCACCTGGCAGAACAGCGGCAGTGGGTTCAGCTTGGACCAGATCTGCAGCTTGGCCAGGGCGCGGAAGACATCCGGCGTGAAGGAGATCCAGAAGCTCTGGCAGGGGTCCTCCACCACCTGGACCATGCCGTGGTCGCGCAGGGTGTGGCTGACAGCGTTGTTGGCCGACCCGGACCAGACCATCCACAGCCCGTAGCCGGAGCTGATGAGCCGCGCCTGGGAGACGTTCGGCAGTCTTTCCAACAGCGTCGAAAGGGTATACATTTACGCTCCACGGGCAATTTTATTCGGAGGACATTCATGGACATAAGCCAGACCATCGCAGAACTCAAGAAAACACCGGGATTTTCCGAGAACGTGGGCATGATCCTCATCCACAACGGCGTGGTGCGCGGCTGGTCGCGCGCGGACCACAGAAACGTCAGCGCGGTGGAGATCACCCCGGACCACGCCAAGATAGAGGCCCTGTGCGAGGAGTTCCAGAAACGCCCTGGCATTTTTCGTGCCATCGCCCACGCCGAGGGCGGCCTGAAGCATCCGGGCGACGATGTCCTGTTCATCATCGTGGCCGGAGACATCAGGGAAAACGTCAAGTCCGCGCTCTCCGACCTGCTCGACCGCATCAAAAGCGAGGCCGTGAGCAAGCGGGAAGTCTTTGCCTAGCACGGCCAGTCTGCGGGCGTTTGCGCCCGGACAAGCGCCCCGGTCCGGGGCTCGCGCATAAAGGGTCTCCATGGTCGTCTTCCAGGTCGTCAATGTCCGCTGGTTCAACGCCACAGCCTGGTACGGGCTGTATCTAAGCCGCCTGCTCAAGGACGCGGGCCACACCGTGGTGGTCCTGACCCAGGCCGGCACCGACAGCCACGCCAAGGCTCTGGAATGGGGCCTGGACGCCCGGCCCATGAATCTGAACAGCGCCAATCCGCTGCGCCTGGCCGTCACTCTGGTCCGGCTGGTGCTCCTGCTGCGCGCGGAAAAGCCCCAGGTAGTCAACTGCCACCGGGGCGAAGGCTTCTTCCTCTGGGGTCTGCTCAAGGCCCTGGGCTTCCACTACAGCCTGGTGCGCACCCGCGGCGACCAGCGCCCGCCCAGGGCCGACGCCTTGAACCGCTGGCTGCACGCCCACGTGGCCGACGCCGTGGTGGTGACCAACTCGCGCATGGCCAGGCATTTCCTCAAGACCATGCGCACCCCGGAAAACAAGGTCTGGCTCATCCACGGCGGCGTGGACCGCCAGCGCTTCCGCTTCGACCCTGCGGGACGGGCGCGGGTGCGCGCCGAGTTCGGTTACGGCGAACGCGAGACCGTGCTGGCCCTGGTGGGCCGCTTCGACCAGGTCAAGGGCCAGCGCGAAACGCTGCAGGCCGTGGCCGAACTGATCCACAAGCAGGGCTACCGCAAGCTGCGGCTCATGCTTCTGGGCTTTGGCAGCGCCACCGGCCAGGACGAGGTCGAGGGCTGGGTCCGCGAGCTCAAGCTGGAGCGTTTCGTGCGCATCACCGGCCAGCGCGGGGATGTTCCCGCCTGCCTTTCCGCCGCCGACCTCGGCATCGTGGCTTCCCTGTGGTCCGAGACCATCGCCCGGGCAGCCCTGGAGATCATGGCCGCAGAGCGCCCGCTTTTGTCCTCCAACGTGGGCGTCATGCCCGACCTGCTGCCCCCGGAGGCCCTGTTCGACCCCGGCGACGTGGACGCCATGGCCCGGCTCTTGGCCAAGGCCCTGGACGAGCCGGACTATTGCAAGGGGCTTTTGCGCGCACAGGACCTCACCCTCTCGCAGCTCTCGGGACACGACTTTTTGCAGCGCACCCTGACCCTGTACGAGGGCTTCCTGGACTAGCGGCACGTCCGCCAACTCCCAGCGCGTCCATTACGGCGCTGCCTGCTCCGTGCGCTTCCGGCAATGGCGCTGGGCCGCCACGCCGAGGGGCAAAGGCGCTCCACCGCGAACACAGGCTGGCGAGAAGCGGCTTTATTTCCGTCGCCTTCCGGCCTGTGCGCCGCCAACGTCCGGGACGTGCGGACAACCGCTGCGGATGCCCTCTTCTCAGAATGCGGATGCCCTCTTCTCAGAATGCGGATGCCTTCTTCTCAGAATGCGGATGCCTTCTTCTCAGGATTCGGAATTGGGCGGCCCGTCACACGGGCCACGGCTCAATCTGCGCCGGTGGAAGAGCCGCTGTCCGTGCCGCGCAGACGGTCGGCCACGGCCATGATGGTGCGCGTGTAGGCGTGGGAATGGTTGTAGCGGTAGAGCACGGCCAGCTGCCCCTCGCGCGGGAGGTCCGCCCTCCAGCCATTGGCCTTGAGGAACCGGGCGGTGCTGAGGAGCGCGTCCGCAGCGCTGAACAGGTCCACCCGTCCGTCGCCGTCCAGGTCCACGCCGTAGCGCACGGCGTTTGTGGGCATGAACTGGCAGAGGCCGATGGCCCCGTAAACCGAGCTGGGAATGCTCGCAGGATCAAAGCCTGCGGCCTTGGCGTAGACCAACAGGGCCTTGAGCTCCTTGTAGGCCCAGGCGGACTTCTGTGCCGTGCGCCAGCGCAGCCACAGGGCCAGCTTGGGCGAGATGTCGCGGCGCTCGATGAGCGGGGCCACCAGGGCGAAGTCCCCGGCCAGGGCCATGCTGGCCAGGGTCGTCAGCGCGCCCTTGGTGCCCACGTTGCGGCCCAGCTTGGTCTCCACAAGCAGCAGGGCCACCAGGATCTCCCCGGGCACCTCGTAGCGCAGGCGCGCCTCGCGCAAGGCGGCTTGCTGGTCGGCCAAGAAGCTTCTGGCCTGCATGATCAGAAAGGGGTTCAGGTAGCTTAGGTAGATCTCCGGGGCCTCGGCCTTGGGCTGGCCCTGGGCGAGCTTCACGTCAAGCAGTGCGTTCATCTTGCGCGCCATGACCTGGGGGTCGAAGCGCACCTCTGGCCGGGCGAACAAGGCGTCCAGACGGCTGTGGTCGAAACCGTCCGCCGCAAGCCGCCGCACCAGGGGCGTCCACTCGTTCTGGGCCTGGGCCAGCGCGGGCGCCAGGACCGCAAACAAAAAGAGGAAGAGCGCAGCCCCGAAGGACCGCGCCCCAAAAGACGCCTTCCGCCCCGGTCCGGACGGGAAAACCGAAGAGCCTAGCCCAGGGCGTCGGCGGAACTCACAGGCGGTCCAGGGGCACAAAGGCCACCTCCTCCTCAAAATCCTCATCCAGCTGCCCGGAGAAGTCGCGGATGGGATGCGTGGCGCCGCAGACCTTGCAGCGCAGGCTCACCTCGCGTCAGGCCCGGTTGACGGTCAGGCCCCCGCCGCAGGCCGGGCAGCGCAGGCCCTCCAGGGCCTGCGGCTCCGGCCGCCTGCGGTAGGAAGACAGAAAACCCACTCCCCCCCCTTATTTAAGGGTGGAGAGTTCGAGATTCTTTTCGCCCATGGACACGTACAGGTTTGAAATGGCCGTCTGGTAATCCGAGAGCGCCTGGGAAAGCTGGGCCTCGCTGGTGCTGAGAGTGGACTGGGCGATCAGCACGTCGGTATTGGTGCCGACCTGGGCCTGATAGCGTGCGAGCGCCATGCGGTAGGCCTCGCGGGCGGCCTCCACGCTCTTCTTGGCCACGCCGATGCGGTCTGCTGCGGCGCGCTGTGAAAGCAGGCCCTGCTTGACCTCGTAGCCCGCGCCAAGGCGGGTGTTCTCCAGCGCCGCGCGGACCTTGTTCACGGTCTCATCCGCGCTCTTGTACTTGTAGAAGGTGCTGCCCCACTGGAAGAAGGTCCAGGAGGCGTTGGCCCCGATGGTCCAGAAGGACTTGCTCGTGTCGGACATGTTCGGGCTGCCGGAAAGCCCCGGGCCGTCGCCCTTCCTGTAGAAGTCCATGTCGGCCGTAACCTGCGGGTAGAAGTCGCTGGCGGTTATGCCCGCGTCCTTCTCGGCGATGTGCACGCTCTTGATGCCCATCAGGATGTCCGGGCGGTTCTTGTAGGCCCTGCTCAGGCACTCGTTCAGGTCCAGGCCGAAGGGCGCGTACACCAGCTCGCCGGCGTAGTCGATCGGGGCCTCCAGGGGCAGGTTCAACAGCGAGTTGAGCTTGGCCCGGGTTGTGTCGTGGGAATTCTTGGCTATGAGCAGATTCTGCTCCGCCGTGGCCAGGTCCACCTCGGCCTGGAGCACGTCGAGCTTGGGCTTCAGGCCCACGTCGAAGAAGGCCTGGGTGACCTTGAGCTGCGACTGGAGGCGCTCCACCGAGTCCTGGGCGCTTTTCACGTCCATCCTGGCCTTCAGGTGGGCCAGGAAATTGGTCTGGATGGCGCTGATGAGCGACAGCTCGGCCTGGGTCAGGTTGGCGTCGTTCTGCTCCTTGGTCAACACCGCCTTCTGGTGCGTGTTCAACAGCTTGAAGCCCACGAAGATCGGCTGGTGGATGTTCAGGTTGCCGGTCCAGGTGGTCTGGTCGCCTGCGACGGCCCCGGTGGTGGTCTTGGGCTTCTCGCCATAGCGGGAAAAGCCGTAGGTGCCCTTGGCCGTGGGAAAGAAGTCGGCCATGGAGGAGTTGACCATGTAGTCCGAACCCAGAAGCTGGGCGCGGGCCCCGACAATGGTCGGGTTGGCCGCCAGGCCGCGCTCCACGCTCTGCTTGAGATCCAGCGTGGAGGGCACGGGCAGGGCTGTGGGCGCAACGGGAGCCGGAGCCACGGTTTTGGCCGGGGCCGGGGCCGGAGTCTCGACCAGGGCCGGAGTCCCGACCGGGGCCGGGGCCTGTTCCTGGGCCAGGGCCGGACCGGCAAGGCACAGCGCCAAGCTGAGCGCCACGGCATGTCGAAGGGCTTTGGTGCACATGTTCAGTATCCTCATGACAGTATGCGAGTGACAGGCGAAGTGGCGCCTGTTGCTGTATCGACCGCTTTCAAACAACTGTTTATACCAGGGCCCCGCAAACCGCAAGATGCAAGCAGCTACACTGCCGCGCAATCCGAGGGGTCGCCCTGGAGCTTCTCGATGGTGTGGGCCAGGGCCGGAATGAGCGCGCCCAGGCACTCGCGCACGGCCTTGGGGCTGCCCGGCAGGTTCACGATGACGGCGTTGCCGAGCGTGCCGCACACCGCGCGCGAAACAGCGCCATGCGGGGTCTTGGCCAGGCTGGTCATGGTCATGGCCCGCTCAAAGCCCGGCAGGCGCTTTTCGATGACGGCCAGGGTGGCCTCCGGGGTCACGTCGCGCGGGGCCACGCCCGTGCCGCCCGTGGTGCAGATGAGGTCAAAGCCGTCGTGCAGGGCCAGCTGCGTCAACAGGCCGCGGATGCCGCGCTCCTCGTCCGGCAGCACGAACCCGCGCGCCAAAGACACCGGCATGGCCGCGCGCACCAGCTCCTCCACCAGCGGGCCGGAGGCGTCCACGCGCTGCCCGGCCGCGCCCTTGTCCGAAAGGGTGATCCAGGCCACGGCGAACCCGCTGCGCGAGGCCAGGAGCCTGCGCTCGTCCTCCACGCCGGAGGGCGCAGGGACCAGGGTCTCCAGGAGCCAGCAGGCCGCGTCGGGCATCTGGGCCTGGCCCGGCCACCACAGCCGCCCCAGCACCCGGTGCTCCTCCTGCTCGCCGCGCAGCACATGCCCAGGCCGCAGGGCCAGGGGTCCGGCCGTCTGGGCGCAGGGCACGCCAGGCTGCAGGGTCTGGCCCACGAACAACAGGAAGCGCTGGCCAGGGATCTGGCCGGTGTTTTTTGAAAACAGCAGGGTGAGCTCGCTCATGTGTGCACCTTTTTTCCTACGCCAGCAGAACGGCTATGATTCCAGCAAGAAAGATGCCGTCGAAGGTTCCAGCCCCGCCGATGGACAGGAGCGGCGCATCGAGCAGGGCCCAGGTGCGGCGGTTGGCCAGGTGCATCAGGTCCGCGCCGATGAGGGTGCCCAGCGTTCCGGCCATGTAGGCCGCGCGCGGCGCGACAGACTCGTGCCCGGGCAGATTCGGGGCCAGCAGGATGGCCGTGAGCGCGGCCACGGCGGGCGGCAAGAGCACCGGCACGGCAATGCCGATGCCCGGAGTGGGCCGGGCCAGCAGGTAGCAGGCCAGGGCCGAAATCAGCACGCACAGGGCCAGCCAGCCGCCCAGCATGCCCGTCATGTGCAGCTGCCAGAGAAACCAGGCCGAGAGCAGGCAGGGCACGATGCAGCCGCCCACGTTCACCGCCACCACCTGCTCGCTGAGCACCTGCTCGTCGCCCTGGGCCTGGCCAAAGGGCATCTGGCCGAAATTGCCCTGGCCCATATTCCGCTGATTGCTGTTCAGCGGGCTGTTGTTCAATTGGCCGGAATTGCCCTGCCCCCAATTGCCCTGGCCAAAACCATTCTGGCCAAAGGGATTCTGGCCGGGCCGGGCGCGCTGCATGCGGAACAGGCGGCTGGCCGGGGCTGCAAAACCCCGCACAAGACGCGTGCCCCGGTAGAGCGGCAGGTTCACGCTGCTGCCAAACACCGTGGCCAAAAAGACCACCATGCCTTGCACACCCGTGAGCCCCAGCTTGCCCAGGGCCGTGGCGATGATGCTCATGGGCAGGAACACCAGCAGCCCGAACAGCGCCAGGATCACCAGAAACAGCAGGAACAGCGGCGGGCCGGACCGGAAGATGAACATGGGGGGCTCCCTGCGCTGGCCGTGGGCAACATCGCGGACGAAATCGCAAACGAAATCGGACGGGACATCGCGGGCCAGGCGCGGTCTGGGCGGCCAGGGCGGTTGCCAGGGCCGCAGGAATCAGGATATCAAGCGCAAACAGTAGCAACCCCGGCCCGCGTTGTAAACCGCGCCAGCCGTTTAAAACTGAAGGGAGAGGCCACATGAAGGGCATCATTCTGGCGGGCGGATCAGGCACGCGGCTGCATCCGCTCACGAGAGTCATCAGCAAGCAGCTTTTGCCCGTGTTCGACAAGCCCATGATCTACTACCCGCTGTCCACGCTCATGCTGGCGGGCATCCGCGAGATCCTGGTCATCTCCACCCCGAGCGACCTGCCGCGCTTTCAGGACATGCTGGGCGACGGGTCGAGCCTGGGCCTGAAGTTCTCCTACGTGGCCCAGCCCAGCCCGGACGGCCTGGCCCAGGCCTTCATCCTGGGGGCCGACTTCATCGGGAACGACAGCGTGTGCCTGGTGCTGGGCGACAACATCTTCCACGCCCAGGGCCTGTCCGGCATTTTGCGCAAGTGCGCAAAACTCACCAAGGGCGGCACCATCTTCGCCTACCCGGTGAAGGACCCGGAGCGCTTCGGCGTGGTCGAGTTCGACGCGGACCAGAAGGTCTTGAGCATCGAGGAGAAGCCGAGCACGCCCAAGTCGCGCTACGCCGTGACCGGGCTGTATTTCTACGACAACGACGTGGTGGAGATTGCGCGCGGGCTTTCGCCCTCGCCGCGCGGCGAACTGGAAATCACGGACGTGAACAACGCCTACCTGAAGCGCGGCGACCTTCGCGTGGAATTGACCGGGCGCGGCTGGGCCTGGCTGGACATGGGCACGCACGAGTCGCTGTTGCGCGCGGCCAACTTTGTGCAGATGGTGCAGGAGAACCAGAGCCTGCGCATCGCCTGCGTGGAGGAGATCGCCTTCCGCATGGGGTACATCGACGCGGGGCAGTTGGAGAAGCTGGCCTGCTGCATGCTGAAGAATGATTATGGGCAGTATTTGATGGGGGTGTTGCGGGGGTGAAAGGCAAAATACTACTATTTCTTTGGACTAGGCCACCGCGACTTCATCTCCGCAAAGATGTTTGCGAGTTGTTCGCAAGCTTCAACTATATATTTATCAATAAAATCCCCTAAATTTACCTTAGGGAAAGTTGTGCCTACACCTTCTTCCCATTTCTCATAGGAAATCTGATCGTAACGACCAAATCCGCGTGCCATGAAAGCCATGGCGAGCGGGAGCTTATGTTCACGCCTTGCAGGGTGACCAGCACAGAGGTTACGCAATTCTCTCAACTCTGCCCTCGCAGGGTAGTGATTTGCCTCTAGTTTTCCTCCTGTAACAACCCAATACAGCTCAAATATCACATCTTGTAAAACAATAATCGCCTGCATGATTCCCCAGAATTCAATATATGCGACGAATGGATCTTTAGAAAACCCACTCTTGCGATGTACGCCAAGACTTTCAGAAGCGTCTTTAATTAAATGCATGCACGTATAGTACGCTGCAAAACGTCTTTCACCTAATCCCCTCGTAATCTTCGAACTCTGCGTGTGGAAATAGTCGTAAATTTCTTCGCGCACTGTTTGGATTCGGTCCATCTGTTCCCCCCTCATCCATTTGCTCTCTGGCGCCATCCACCAGCCTTCTCGCCAAATCCAGCCCCACACAAAACTCGTGAGCCGATGCTACCTCTTGGTACTCTCCGCCTGCGCCTGAACAGCCTTGCGCAATTGAATCACCGCATCCAGCGTCACCTTCTTTTCATCAAACATCGAGATCAGCTTGAAGAGATGCTTCTCGCTGTACACCAGCGGCACAGGCCCAAGGCCGACCGACGCGCAGCCGTTGTCCAGGCCGCTGACAACAATTTCTATTTCCTTTCCCTTCCCAGCGACCACCTTGAACGTGTACGCCTTCCCGATGGGTCGAAGCTGGCACATCCACTTGCCCAGCGCCTTGAATTCCTGCCTGCGGCTAACCATTATTCACTCCAATCCATTGCAGTGTCCTCACCCTACCGCCCCTCTTTGCACGCCCGCAGCTCCTCCTCGCACTCCCGCTCGCAGTACCGCAGATACAGCATGTCGCCGTTCTCGGCGTAGTCGTCCTTGCACTGGAGGCGGCAGTTGGCCAATTTGTCGCCGCAGCAGTCGAGGTCGACGGGGTCGCGGCCAGGGCGGCAGTCGCTGACGTGGATTTTTCGTGGGCCTGCGGAATCGCGCGGGTGCAGAGTCCCCTCGGCGTGGATCGTCACCGGGTCGCAGAAGATAAGCAGCGCGGCAAAGGACAGGGTCAGCATCTTGCGCATGGGCGTGCCTCCAACGGCTGATGAAATTCCTACTTCACCAGCCGCCGCGCCAGGTCCAGCGCCGCCACGAAGCTGGTGAGCCTGGCCTTGCCCGTGCCCACCAGGTCGTAGCCCGTGCCGTGGTCCGGCGAGGTGCGCACGATGGGCAGGCCCAGCGTCACGTTGACCGCCTCGCCAAAGTGCAACAGCTTCAGCGGGCCGAGGCCCTGGTCGTGGTACATGGCCAGCACCGCAGGGTAGCGCCCGCGCGCGGCGAAATGAAACAACGTGTCCGCCGGGATCGGGCCCTCGACGTTCAGCCCCGCAGCCTTGGCCTCGCGCACGGCCGGGCCGACGATCTCCTCGTCCTCGCGGCCGATGCGCCCGCTCTCGCCCGCATGCGGGTTCAGCCCGCACACGCCGATGGGCCCGCTCAGGCCCAAACGCGCCACAAAGTCCGCCGTGTGCGTGAGCGCCCGCAGGATGCCCGCGCGCGTGACCAGCCGGGGCACCTCGGCCAGGGGCGGGTGCGTGGTCACCAGACTGACGCGCAGCACCAGCCGGTCCGGCTCTCCTGGTGCGGCAGCGGGGGGCATGGGCCCGCACAAATGCATGGTCACATTGTCGCGGCCCACGCCCAGCCCCTCGGCCAGAAATTCCGTGTGGCCGGGGAAGGCGAACCCGGCCTGCTGCAAACAGGCCTTGTTCAGCGGGCAGGTGACAAGCCCCTGGATGACGCCTGCTTTCGCCAGCCGCACGGCCAGCTCCAGGCTGCGCCCGGCGGCCAGCCCACCGGCGGTGGCTGCTTCGCCGGGAGGATAGTCCAGCTCGGACAGCCCCTTGGGCTCGATGAAGTACGCGCCTGGCGGACGCGCGGCCAGCTGTTCGGCCACCGGAGCCGCATCGTCCAGCACCTCGAAGAAACGCGGGCGGCCTTCCAGGGCGCGCACCAGGGTCGAGAGCGGCCCGATGATCAGCAGGCGCTCCCCGCGCTCCTGGTAGCGCTGCGGGGCGTCGGCCAGGGCGCGCACCACCAGCTCCGGGCCCAGCCCGCAGGGGTCGCCCAGGGTCACGGCCAGGGCGATGGCGGGAGTTTGTGCTTGCAGCTTCAAATGTCCCCCTAGGGCCTGTTTCCAAAATATGGATTTTGTTCCCTGGCGAGGAGAGAGTCTATTTGGGGCCAGGGAGAGCACTCATGCGGTACAGCCCTGGACCAAAATCGGCTCACGCCTGTACACAGGCAAACGTCCAGGGGGCAAAAGACGCTTTGAGAAACAGGCCCTAGCCCGGCATGAAGGCCATGGCCGAGAGCGGCGGCAGGGTCAGGGTCAGGCGCGTGGCCCCGCCCCTGTCCCAGGCCTCCGCGCCGCCGGGATTGCCCACGTTGGAGCCGCCGTAGATGGCGGCGTCGGAGTTGTAGACCTCGCGCCAGTGGCCGTTGCCGGGACAGCGCACGCTGTAGCCGTGGCGCACCACGGGCGTGAAGTTGAAGACCCAGAGCACCGGGGCGCGGTCCGGCGCCAGCCGGGCAAAGGCCAGCACGGAGTTGCTCCAGTCATTCACGCTCATCCACTCAAAGCCCTTCCAGCTGGTGTCGGCCTCGAACATGGCCGGGGTCTCGCGCAGGATGCGGTTCAGGTCGCCCACCAGGCGCGCCACGCCCGTGTGCGAGGCGAAGTCGTGCAGGATCCAGTCGAGCTCGCGCTTGCAGTTCCACTCGTTCCACTGGCCGAACTCGCAGCCCATGAACAACAGCTTCTTGCCGGGGTGCGCCCACTGGTAGGACAAAAGCAGGCGCAGGTTGGCAAACTGCTGCCACATGTCGCCGGGCATCTTGGACAAAAGCGCGCCCTTGCCGTGCACGACCTCGTCATGGGAGATGGGCAGCACGAAGTTCTCGGTGAAGGCATAGAGCATGGAGAAGGTCAGGGAGTTGTGGTGGTAGGCGCGGTGAACGGGATCATTGGCGAAATAGGCCAGGGTGTCGTTCATCCAGCCCATGTTCCACTTGAAGGTGAAGCCCAGGCCGCCGGTGTAGGTGGGGCGCGAAACGCCGGGCCAGGCCGTGGACTCCTCGGCGATCATCAGCGCGCCGGGATAGTGGGCATGGACCACGGTGTTCAGCTCCTTCAAAAGCTCGATGGCGGCCAGGTTCTCGCGCCCGCCGAACTCATTGGGAATCCACTCCCCGGCCTCGCGCGAGTAGTCCAGGTAGAGCATGGAGGCCACGGCGTCGATGCGGATGCCGTCGATGTGGAATTCCTTGAACCAGTAGAGCGCGTTGGCCAACAGGAAGTTCTTCACCTCGTGGCGGCCATAGTTGAAGATGTAGGTGCCCCAGTCCGGGTGCTCGCCCCTGCGCGGGTCCTCGTGCTCGAACAGGGCCGTGCCGTCAAAGCGGCCCAGGCACCAGTCGTCCTTGGGGAAGTGGCCCGGCACCCAGTCCAGGATGACGCCGACGCCCTCCGCGTGGCAGCGGTCGACAAAGGCGCGCAGGCCGTCCGGTTCTCCAAATCGTGAAGTCGGAGCGAAATAGTGGCTGGTCTGGTAGCCCCAGGACTCATCCAGGGGGTGCTCGGCCAGGGGCATGAACTCGATGTGCGTGAACCCCAGCGACTTCACGTAGCCGATGAGTTCGTCAGCCAACTGCTGGTAGGACAGGAAATTTCCGTCGCGCATGCGCCAGGAGCCGGCGTGGACCTCGTACACCGACTGCGGGCGATTGAGCGGCGGGTCATGGCTTTTGCGGTCGGCCAGCCAGTCGGCGTCGGTCCACTCGAAGCCGTCCAGGCTCCAGGTCCGCGCGGCGTTGCCGGGGCGCAGCTCGGCGAACAGGGCGAAGGGATCGGTCTTGAAGGTGGTGTTGTTGCGGCCGTCCTTGATCGCGAACTTGTACAGCTCGCCCTTGGCCAGGCCGGGCAAAAATCCGGCCCAAATGCCCGAGGACCCGACCGGATACAGCGGATGGCCCTTGCCCCACCAGTCGTTGAACGGACCGACAAGGCTGACCTTGCGCGCGTTGGGCGCCCAGACGGCGAAGCGGTAGCCCGCCGCGCCCTCCTGCTCGTGCGGGTGCGCCCCCAGGATGCGGTACAGGTCCCAGTGCTCGCCCTTGCCGAAGAGGTAGAGGTCAAAGGGCTCGATGAACAGCGGCTGGGTGGCGTGTTGGCTCATGCTGGCGGCTCCGGGTTGGGCTCAGATCGTAGAGGACCGGGCGGCGCGGAACCCGCCCTATGTTTTCCCTACCCTAGTTGCGCGCCGGAGACAACGCCCCCGGCCCCGCCCCACCCCCGATCGGCAGCCTGCCCCGGCCCGGCAGCCTCAGAGCCCGAGCAGCTCCGCCATTGGCGGCCAGACGGCCAGCAACCCGGCCATCTCGGCATAGCCCTCTGCGTCCGGGTGGATGGTGTCGCCCTTGGCCAGGGCGGCCATGTACGGCCTTGATGCGGCCAGCGGCGTGAACAGGTCGAAGCCGGGCACGCCGAGCTCGGCGCAGACGCCGAGCAGCAGCTGCCCCAGCTCGCGGTTCCTGGCGGCCCACTCGGGATTGCTGGACGGCGGCGGGGCAGCAAAGAGCGTCCGGCCCGGCCCGGTGATTGCCGCAGCCTCGCGCAGCATGTCCCTGGCGGCGGCCACGGCGTCGGAAAACGGCACCTGCTGGGGCCTGTCCGCCGCGCCAAAGCTGAACACAAGGACCAGACCCTCGCCCGGACGCTGGCGGCGGGCGGTCTCCTCCTGCCAGCGTGCGGCCACCCGCAGGGAGGAATCCCCGCGAAGGCCCAGGTTGCACAGGGTCATGGTGCTGGCGCGGGCCGGGTCCAGGGCGAAGCTGGCCTGGGCCAGCCGCCCCACCCAGCCCAGGGCCAGGGTGTCGCCGGTGCCCTGCACCGTTGAATCGCCAAGGAAACAGACGACCATGGGGGTCTTCATGCGCGGTCTGCCTAGCTCAGCTTGAGCCGGGCCGTGGCCCGGTCCACGTCAATGGCCACGACCAGGGTCTTGTCCAGGATGCCGTCGTCGTACGGAAAGTCATCGCGCCCGGCGTGCTTGCGCATGAGGGTGTTCAGGGCCGCCACCTTGTCGCCGCGCTGCTCGACCACGCGCACCAGGCCGGAACCCAGCACGCTGCGGAAGGTGTAGCCCCACTGGCAGGCCAGCTCGCCGGTCTTCTTCTCCAGGTCCACGGCGGCGGAAAAGGCCACGCGCCCGCCCGTGGCTGCGGCCTGGCGCAGGGCCTCGGCCTTGCGGCCCTTCTTGGACGTGTGCAGGTACAGCACCCCGTCCTCCAGGGCGGCGTTCACGGGCACGGAGTACGGCCCCTCGGCATCGGCCAGGGCCAGGGTCACAAACTCCGCCCGGTTCATAATCTCCGCCACCACCGCCTGATCATCCGTCACATCCTTGCGCATCGCCCCTCCGATTGTGTGTTGCTCTTGTCGGCCACGTTCATTTACGCATTTCGCCGCCTGGCTTCAAGCCCTGCGGAAACATCACCCTGCGGGGTTGCCAGGCCGGGCCCCGGTGTTTACTGTCTGCGGGCCGCCGCGCCGGGAATATTCGCCCACCACAGGAGACCGCAATGAAATCCGCCGTCCTGCTCTTCGCCAACCATCCCCTGCCTGTGCTGACGCCGGAGGCCCTGGCCAGCGGCCAGCCCGATCCCCTGGCCCTGGCCCTGCTGAAAGACACCCTGCGCACCCTGGCCGACGTGGACGCCGAGACCTACCTGTTTCTTGACCCCGGCCAAGACCCCGGCCAGGACAAGGACCACATGAAGGAACAGGCCAAGGCCCTGCTCGGCAAGGGAAAATTCAAGGTCGCCATTGCCCTGGGCCGCAACCGCGCGGTGCAGCAGCGCAACGCCTTCCGCCTCGTGTTCTCGCTCCACTGCGAGCGCGCCCTGCTGCTGGACAACGCCGCGCCGGACCTGCCCGCCTTTGCCGTGCAATCGGCCCTGGACGGCCTGGGCTGGAAGGGCGCGTGCATCGGCCCGGCGCCATCGGCCACGGGGGAGCCGGAAAACATCTACGCCCTGGGCTTCCACACCGAAGGCTGGATGACCGAGTCCTTCGACCAGGTGGACCGCGACCGCCCAGGCTTGTTCCGCAGGCTGGAGACGCTCATCCTGTTCTACGAGCGCAAGGTCCGCGTGCTGCCGCCCTACGCCTCCATCACCGCCCTGGACCAGTGCCCGGCCCTGGTCGAGCGCTGCCAGGGCACGCGCTTCGCCCAGCTGCCCTCGCTGCGTCTGGCCGCCGAACGCCTGACCTGACGCCTAGACAATGGCCCGGCCCGGCCTGGGCTGCTGGCCCAGCAACTCCAGCAGGATCAAGAGGCCGCGCTTCAGCTCCTCGCGGCTGCGCGCGGCGCTGAGGGACACGCGCACGGCCATGGGCGCGGCGGTCTGCCCCAGGGCGAAGGACTCCCCGGCCACCACCACCACCCCGCGCTCCAGGGCTGCGCGCTCAAAGTCGGCCCCGCGCCAGGGCTCCGGCAGCTCCAGCCAGATGAAGTAGCCGTTCTTCCGCGAATGGACGCGCTGCCCGGCCAGGATCTCCCGGGCCAGATCGCTGCGCCGCCCGGCCTCGGCCCGCTTGAGGGCCAGCACCCGGTCGGCGGTGCCGTCGTTGATCCACATGCTGGCCAGCTCCACGCACAGCGGCGCGGCCAGCCAGGTGGTGCCGGTGATGCCCAGGGCCAGGCGCTCCACATGCTCCTGCGGGCTGGCCACAAAGGCCACGCGCAGCCCCCCGGCGATGGCCTTGGACACGCTGGCCACGAAATACGTGCGCTCCGGCGCAAGGCGCGCCAGGGTGTGGCCCGACTCATCGGCAGTGAGGGCATAGGCCTCGTCCTCCACCACCAGAAGCCCGCGCTGCCGGGCGATGTCCGCCAGGCGCGCCAGCCGCTGCGGGCTTGCGCCTGCGGTGGTGGGGTTGTGCACGCCGGGCATGAGGTACAGGCCGCGCACGCTCTCTCGGGCGCAGGCCTCGGCCAGGGACTCGGGCCGGACCCCTTCACCGTCGCAGTCCAGGGGCACCAGCTTGAGGCCCGCCAGGGACGCGGCGGTCATCAGGCCGGGATAGTTCAGGCTGGCCGCGGCCACGCGGTCGCCGGGGCGAAAGAGCACGGAAAACAGCACCACCAGGGCGTGCTGGCCGCCGCTGGTGACCAGCACCCGCTCCGGGTCCACGGACAGGCCGTAGTGCTTCAGCCATTCGGCCCCGGCTTCGCGGTGCCGGGCCATCCCGCGCGAGGGCTGGTAGCGCAGCAGCTCCTGCACGTCGCCGCGCCCGGCCAGCTCCCGCAGACCGGCGGCCAGGTCCGGGTCCAGGCCGTACATGCCCGTGACAAGCCCCAGGTCGATGCGCTCCGGGTCAGCGTCGTCCCTGCCCCACCAGGGCGCGGCCCCGTCCTGGCCCAGGGCCACCACGGTTCCCCGCCCCACCTCGCCGCGCACCAGCCCTCGCCGGGCGGCCTCGGCATAGCCGCGCGTCACGGTGCCCACGGTCACGCCCAGGGCCTCGGCCAGGTCGCGGTGCGTGGGCAGCCGGTCGCCGGACTTGAGCGCGCCGCGCTCCACGTCGGCCATGATGGCGTCCGCGAGACCCAGATACATGGGCCTGTCCCCTGCCAAGCGTGGTGTCCATATTGTCATAGTGACAATAAATACATTGACCATAGGCTTCTGTCAACATATATCCTGGAGCACAGCTGGCTGCTCCAAAACTGTTGCCGCTGCTTGATCGCGACAGCGCAAGAGATGGTGACAATCTCACATTGTATCTATCTGGATCAAATATTCCAAGACGCAGGAGGGAGCATGAACAGACCCGGAAACCCACACGCCGAAAGCGCGGAGGCCCGGCCATGACGCCGGAGACCCTGCTGTCCCTGTGCCTGTTCGCCTTTGTGACGAGCATCACGCCCGGCCCGAACAACGCCCTGCTCTTGGCCTCGGGCGTAAACTTCGGCCTGCGGCGCACCCTGCCGCACATCCTGGGCGTGACCCTGGGCTTCACCTTCATGCAGCTGGCCCTGGGCCTGGGCGTGGGCTACGTGTTCAAGGCCGCGCCAGGGCTCTACCCCACCCTGCGCGCCCTTGGGCTGGCCTACCTGCTGTACCTCGCCTGGCGCATCGCCAACGCCGCCCCGCCAGCGTCTAAGGACGCGGGCCAGGCCGAGGGCCAGACTGAGGGTCAGGCCGAAACTTCGGCCCACGCGCCCGGTCCGGCTGCATTGGCCGCAAGGCCGAAAGCGCCCCCGGCCAAGAGTCGCCCCATGACCTTTCTGGAGGCCTCGGCCTTCCAGTGGGTGAACCCCAAGGCCGTGATGATGTGCATCACGGCGGTCAGCACCTATGCCCCGCACGACAGGCCCGTGGCAGGCGCGCTCATCGTCACCGGCGTCTTCTTTTTCGCCGGGATGCCCTGCGTGGCCTTGTGGGCCGTGACGGGCTCGTCGCTGCGCGGGTTTCTCACGGACCGCCGCAGGCTCAGGGCCTTCAACTGGGCCATGGCCCTGGGGCTGGTGGCCAGCATGGCCCCCATGGCCAGGGATGCGCTCCAGGGCGGGCTGTTCTGAGGCCGGGGCACGAACACGCGAGGAGGTCGGCCCATGGCGCCGTTTTTATCGGAATGCTGGCGGGTTGCGCAGTACATTTTCAGTCCCGAAGACCATTCGGACGGGGCGCAACAGCGCTTCCCCTCGGCCTCCGGCTTGGCGGGCGCGGTCAAGACCCTGTTCTGGGCCTGCCTGGCGCTGCTGGCCGGGCTCGGCCTGGGGCAGCTCGGGGGCTGAGGCGGTCGGCGTGGGTTACTTGCGCGTGGACTACTTGCGCGCCAGCGCCCCGCGCAGGGCGGCCTCAAGCTCGATGTTGACTTCGGTCACGGCCTGGCGCAGGGCGCGCACCAGCTTTGCCGGAGTGTTGGCGGCCAGGGGCACGGTCTTGCGGATGCTGCGGGTCAGGACCACGCTGCGCTCGCCTGCGGTGTTCTTGAGCAGCAGGAACTGCATGTCGGCCACGGCCTGGGCGGGCTTGACCGCGAAGTCGCCGTGCAGGCCGCTGACGTTGCCCTCCAGGATGTAGTCCGGCAGGACCAGGCTCGACGGGTCCACCACGTTGGCGAACAGGGCCGCGTCGCGCAGCCAGGTGCGCAGGTCCTGGGTCAGCATGTCCGCCGGGATGACGAAGAACAGGTTGTAGAAATCCGCTGTCCAGGCCGAGTCCCCGGTGCGGTAGACCAGCTCCCGGCCCGCCACGCGCGGCGCGATCTGCAGGCGGCGCACCAGAAGCGTGGCCGGGGAGGCGAAGGTGGTCAGGGCCACGCCAGGGCGCTCCACCTCCAGGGCGTAGAAGCGCTTGTCCAGGGGCTTCTGCTCCAGCTTGACGCAGCCGCCCAGAAGCAGCAGCGCACACAGCAACGCCAGGATGTTCCAGCCTTTTCCGTGCAGCATGGTGTCCTCTACTGCCCACCCAGGGGCGATTTGCTTGGCGGAGGCCCGAAGAGCACCCCGGAGGGATAGCGCTTGGCCTCGCCGGTGAGTTCGCGCAGGTTCTCAATGAGCTGGCGCGCGTTGTCCAGCACGGATTCCACGTTGGCCTGCTGCGAGGCCGTGAGGCTTTCCACGCGGCCCAACACAGCGTTCAGGCGCGTGGCGGCGCTTTTGAGTTCGCCCACGGTCTCCCGGGCCTGCTGCATGGCTGCGGGCATCTCGGCCAACTGCTTTTTGGTCGCCGGGCTGGTCAGGAAGGACTCCAGGACCTTGGCCGAGGCCTTGAGGCTGGCGGTGGTCTCCCGCGCCTCGCGCAGCAGGGCCGCGGCATCGCCGCCGGAGCCCTCGATGAGCTTGCGCGCCCCAGTCAGGGTCCGGGCCGTTTCGGGCAGGATGGTGTCCACCGCCGGGTTCTCCATCAATGCATTGATGCGCGCCAGCAGCTTGCGCGTCTGCTCCAGGGTGGCGGAAAGGCGCGCGCCCACCTCGCGGGCGTCGGTGCCTTCGAGCACCGTGCTGGCGCTGTCCGCCAGGCGGCGGAAGCTCTTCACGGCGGCGGGCAGGTCCGCCGCATCCAGTCCGCCCAGGGTGTTGCTGATGCCGAGCACGGCCTGCTCCACGCGGGACAGGGTGCTGGGCGCAGCGGGAATGTAGATGTGGCCTGGCTCCCAGTTGATGGGCAGGGCCGGGTTGCGCTGCGAGTCCACGTAGTCCAGCCCCAGGTAGAGCTGGCCGGTGAGGCCCTGGGAGATGGGCCGGGCGCGCAGCCCGCGCTCCACCTCGTCTGCGGCCTGCTTCTCGGCGGGCTTGTTGCCCAGTCCACCGAACAGATCCTTGTCCAGGGTGCATTCCACGTACACGTAGCGGTGGCCTTCGGCCTTGCGGCCATATTTGGCGGCCACGAACCCGATCTCCGAGACGCTGCCCACGCGCACGCCCCGGTACTTCACCGCCGAGCCCTGCTCCAGCCCGTTCACGGACTCGTTGATGTACGTCTCGATGATGTAGGTCTTCTTGAAAAAACGGCCCGCGCCTAGAGCGAACAGCACCACCAGGAGCAAAAACGCCCCGCCGATGACGAACAGGCCAAGTTTGAGATGGTCGCTGCCTCGGATCATGGCCGGGCTTCCTCCTGGATATTTTGCAGGGCAATGGGCAGGTGCGCGCCGCGTGGCGCGGCCTCGCGGTCAAAGAAGCGGCGCACCTCGGGGTGGGTGCTCGTGGCGTTCAGCTCGCGCGGGTCGCCCTCGGCCGCGATGCCTTTGACCCCGTCGTCCATGAGGATGACCCTGTCGGCGATGTTCAGGATGCTCGGCACCTCGTGGGAGACGATGACAAAGGTGATGCCGAGGGTTTCGGCCAGGCTGCGCACCAGGCTGTCCAACCCGGCGGAGGTCACGGGGTCTAAGCCCGCGGAGGGCTCGTCCAGGAACAGGATCGGCGGGTCCAGCGACATGGCCCGGGCGATGGCCGCGCGCTTGACCATGCCGCCGGAAAGCTCCGTGGGCATGAAGTGGCCGAAGCGCTCCAGCCCGACCAGGGACAGCTTGACCCGGGCGATGGCGTCCACCGCCTCCTGCGGCAGGTCGGTGTACTCCTCCAGGGGCAGGCCCACGTTGCGCAGAACGCTCATGGACCCGAACAGCGCGCCGCCCTGGTACATGACGCCGATGCTCTTCAATATCTCAATGCGTTCCGGGCCCCTGGCGGTGACGATGTCGCGGCCGTTCAGGACGATGCTGCCGCCTGTGGGCGCAAGCAGGCCGATCATGTGCTTGAGCAGCGTGCTCTTGCCGCAGCCGGAGCGGCCGATGACCACAAAGACCTCGCCCCGGCGCACGTCAAAGGAGACGTCCTTCAGGACGGTCTCGGCGCCGTAGGCGCACGAGAGGTCGCGCACGCGGATGATGGTCCCGTCGTTGTTCATGTGCGTATCCACCCCACAGGCCCTATCAAATCTTCAGGTAATAGAACAGCACCGCGAAGAGCCCGTCGGCCACGGTGATGAGGATCAGCCCGCTGACCACGGCGCTGGTGGTGCTGCGGCCCACGGCGCTGGCTCCGCCGCCGGTGCGCAGGCCACGCAGGCAGCTCACCCCGGCCACCAGCAGGCTGAACACGAGGATCTTGACCAGGCTCGCGATGAGATCGTTGTCGGTGACGTTGGCGAACACGCGCGAGGTGAAGGTCACCAGCGGAAAGCCGATGGAGACCATGACCATAGCCCCTCCGACGAGGCTGGCGAAATTGAAGAACAGGGTCATGAACGGCACCATGCTGAGCGAGGCCAGGATGCGCGGCCCCACCAGAAAGCGCACCGGGCTGATGCCCATGGTGGTCATGGCGTCCAGCTCCTCGTTGACGCACATGGTGCCTATCTCCGCCGCAAAGGCCGAGCCCGAACGCGCGGCCAGCAGGATGGCCGTGACCAGCGGGCCCATCTCGCGGAACATGACCAGGCCGAGCATGTTCGGCACGTATATCTCGCCGCCGAAGCGCTGCAGGGTGATCACCGACTGGAAGCTCATGATGAGCCCCATGAGGAAGCCCACGAGCAGGATGATGGGCATGGACTCCACACCCACGGCCATGGCCGCCAGAAACACGTCCTTCCAGCGCACGCGCTCCGGGTGGCGGACCGATTCCCAGACCACCAGCGAGCACTCGCCGACAAAGGACACGACCTCGGCCATGCCAGCCAGGACATTGCCCACGCCGACCCCGACCAGGCCCTTGAGGCCCCGGCGCTCCTGGGGCTTCTGGACGGCCTCGCGCTCGGCGTCCCCGGCCAGATCGAGCAGGTGCGTGTGGCTTGCCGAAAGCCCCAGCAGCTCCACCGATGCGCCACGGGCCTCGGCCTCGGCGCGCAGCTTGACCAGCAGCGCCAGCCCGGCTCCGTCGATGTAGCCCGCCTGGGCGAGCTTCAGGCACAGGACGCTGCCCTTCTGGATTGCCGAGCCCGTGCGCGCGCCGCCGCGCACGCGGTCCAGGGCCGGGCCCCAAAGCCGGGCCACGGTGGCGCTGTTCAGGTCGCCGGAAAAGGCGAGGGTCAGCTGGCCAGGGGCATCGCTGACGGCCAAGCCCTTTGGCAGGGCATCAATTTTGGAGGCGTGCAGCATTCTGCATTCTGGCTAACGCAAACAGGCGGGAAAGGCAAAGGGGGCTGCGGCTCACTTGGAGGCGGCCCCGCTGCGCACCAGCGCGCGCGGCGGCGGGTCGAAATCGGCTGGCCCGGCGGGGCTCCAGCCCCCTTCCTTGGAGGAGGACGCCTCCACGCTCAGCACAGGCATGGAGTCGAGCCCCTTGGAGAGGTCCAGGGTCAGCCGCCAGTAGAAGATCGGGATGAGGAACACATCCCCCTCCAGTAGGACGGTGAGCTTGCGCTGGGCGAACTTGAAGTCAAAGGCGCGCACCTTGCCCATGGTGAGGGTGCCGGTGCCCACCAACGTCGAATCATTCTGACGGGAGATGTCCAGGACCAGGTCCCAGGTGGTCATGCTCTTGGGGCCTTGGTCCAGGGTGAACCTGCCCACCAGGGCGCTCTCCACATCCAGGCTCTTGGCCAGGGTCGCCACGATCTCGGCGCGTTCGGCCTCGGGCACGAGCGCGTTATACTGGGCCAAAAGCTGCCGCCCCTTCTGGTACTCGCCCTGCCTGGCTGCGGCAGTGCTCTGGCAAAGCAGCGCCAGCGCCTTGTCCGCCTGCTCCTCCAGAGCCCGGTTGAAGTGGTAATTCGCGTCCGCGTTCCCCTCCAGCCCCAGCAGCAGACCCTTGGCCAGGCGCACGCCTGCGGTCTGCAGGCCGGACTCGTTCAGGCGCTGGAGCTGGTACCTGGTGTCGGATTCGCTCCCGGAGACAACCTGCGCGATGGCCAGCCCGGCGCGGGCCTCGGCGTCGTTCGGGCGGGCCTGCACGGCCTGCTCGAAAAAGTTCCGGGCGTCCGGCAGCCCGGCGCGGGCCAGGGCGGCAAACTGCGCGTCATAGGCGCCCGGCTGGGGCGTTGCGGCCAGTGCCGCGGGCGGGCTCTGCTTGGGGCGCGGGGCCAGGGCCAGCAGCTTGGCCTGGGCAAGCTTCTGGCGCTCCGTCTCCAGGCGGTCCTGCTCGGCCTGCAAGGCCTGCAGCTGCGCCAGCTCCTGCTGCTCGCGCCGGAGCTGCGCGGCCTCCTCGACCATGCGCTTCTTCTCGGCCTTGAGGTCGAGGGGCCGGGACGGAAGCGGGGCGGCGGCGACAGGCGCAGTGACTGGCGCGGCAACGGGCGCGGCAACGGGCGCGGCAACGGGCGGTGACGGCTGGTCCGCTGCGGAGCCGGAAAAATAAAACTGGCCGATGAGGCTGGAGGCCTCCCACGGCACCTGCTTGCGCTTGGTCTCCGTCACCACGCTCTGGCGCACGCGCATGAAGACCTCGGTGATGGGCAGGCCAGGGGTGGCCATGTTGCGCAGCAGGTGCTGGGTGAACAGGCCGTTTCTGCCCGCGCCGTCAGAGGCCACGGAGCCGGGGGCGGTGGCGTAGGAAATGAGCGAGCCCGTGGGCGCGTCCATCTTGGCCAGGCCCTGCTCCGCGCTGCGGAAGCCCCGGGAGAAGGGATTGTTGCGGCAGGCGTCCAGGATGATGATGTTCAAGTCGTTGCGCGCGTCCTCCATCTTGCCCAGCACCATTCCGGCGGGCAGGCAGGTGAAGCGCACGTCGCTCTCAGTCTGGATGTTGGCGCCCACGGGCACCAGATAGTTCTCCCCGGCCACCTGGATGCCGTGCCCGGCGTAGTAGAACAGCCCGGACCCGCCCTGGCGCAGCTTCAGCCCGAACTCGCGCACGGCCCGGTCCATCTGCTGCTGGTCGGCGTCGGTCAGCAGGGTCACTTCAAAGCCGAGCAGCTTCAGGGCCGCAGCCATGTCCGTGGCGTCGTTGACGGGATTCTTGAGCGGCGCGGCCTTGTAGGCCCCGTTGCCGATGACCAGCGCCACCCGTCTTTGCTGCGGCAGGGCGGCCTGCGAAGGCGCAGCCAGGATCAGAAGCAGGCATGTCAACAACGCACAGCGGATGAATCGGTGCATGGGGCTCTCCAGCATTGAACGTATCCTGCACATAGCAAATACACGGAATTGCGCAAGGCCACCCTGCACCCCACCCCTTGACATTTCCTACGAAACGAACTTTATTCGGCTGAACGACGGAGGACAGAATGATTGACAAGATCGATATCAAAATATTGACGATAGTTCAGGATAATGGCCGGACCTCCAACGCCGAGATCGCCCGCCAGGTGGGTATGGCCCCCTCGGCCGTGTTGGAGCGCATGCGCAAGCTGGAGCGCAAGGGCATCATCAAGGGCTTTGAGGCCGTGCTGCGGCCCAAGGACGTGGGCTTCACCCTGACGGCCTTCACCTTTGTGCGCGTGGAGGAGAGCGTGGGGGCCATGGACACGGGCAAGGCCCTGGCCAAGGTGCCCGGCGTGCTCGAAATGCACTACACCGCCGGACAGGACTCGTACCTGGCCAAGGTGCGCGCCCGCGACACGGAGCACCTGCAGCACATCCTGCAACAGTTCGGGGCCATTCCCGGCGTGCGCGACACGCGCACCACCGTGGTCCTGACCACCCTCAAGGAAACGCGCGTGCTGCCGCTTGACATCACGACCCAGGACGCGGCCACGGAAAACACCCAAGGAGCCGAAGAATGAGCATCGAGATCAAGGCCCTGGACGAGAAGATCGTCCTGCGGGGCAAGGAATTCTTCCAGAGCATCGCAGGGGAGGCCCCGTCGATCTTCAACAAGGGCTGGTGGACGGGCAAGGTCATGGACTGGGCCATGAAGAACGAGGACTTCAAGGTCCAGATGTTCCGCTTTGTCGACGTGCTGCCCTACCTCACCACCTCCGAGTCCCTGTCCCGGCACATCGAGGAATACTTCGGCGACAAGGACGCCAACATCCCGGACGTGCTCAAGTGGGGCGCGGGCAAGACCGGCCTGGGCGGCGGCCTGGTGGCCATGGTGCTGAACAAGGCCATCCGCGCGAACATCGAGTCCATGGCCCGCCAGTTCATCATCGGCGAAAAGGCCTCCGAGGCGGTCAAGGGCATCCGCCAATTGCGCAATGACGGCTTCGCCTTCGTCATCGACCTGCTTGGCGAGGCCACGGTGAACGAGCGCGAATCCGACGCCTACCAGGCGGGCTACCTGGAGGTGCTCGAAGCCATCCAGGCCGAGGTCAAGAAATGGGAGGGCCTTGATGTCGAGAAAGGAACGGGCGGAGATTCCGACTGGGGCCACGCGCCCAAGGTCAACGTGGCCGTGAAGCCCTCAGCCTTCTTCTCCCAGGCCAAGGCCGTGGATGTCGCAGGCTCTGTCGAGGGCATCTACCGCCGCGTGGAGCCCATCTACAGCAAGGTCAAGGAGATGGGCGGCTTCATGTGCATCGACATGGAGCAGCTGAAGTACAAGGAGATCACCATCGAGCTCTTCAAGCGCCTGCGCAGCGCCCCGGAGCACCGCGACTACCAGCACCTGGGCATCGTGTTCCAGTGCTATCTCAAGTCCACCGACGCCGACGTGGCCGGGCTGATCTCCTGGGCGCGGCACGAAAACCTGCCCATCTCCATCCGCCTGGTCAAGGGCGCGTACTGGGACTCCGAGACCGTGCTGGCCAAGCAAAACGGCTGGGAAGTGCCGGTGTACACCATCAAAGCCGAGACCGACATGGCCTATGAGCGCAACGCCCGGACCATCCTGTCCAACCACGACATCTGCCACTTCGCCTGCGCCTCGCACAACATCCGCACCATCTCCGCCGTGCAGGAGATGGCCGCCGCCCTGAGCGTGCCTGCGGAACGCTACGAGTTCCAGGTGCTCTACGGCATGGCCGAGCCCGTGCGCAAGGGCCTGCGCAACGTGGCCCGCCGCGTGCGCCTGTACTGTCCCTACGGCGACCTCATCCCGGGCATGGCCTACCTGGTGCGCCGGTTGCTGGAGAACACCGCCAACGAAAGCTTCCTGCGCCAGAGCTTTGCCGAGGGCGCGGAGCTGGCGCGCCTGCTGGAGAACCCGGAACTGACCGTCCAGCGCGAACTCGCGGTCCGCAATGCCGTGACCCCGGCGGCCCAGGCCACGGCCAGCCTTGGCGGCCTGCCGGCCTTCGCCAACTTCCCGGCCGTGGACTTCACCATCCCGGCGGCCCGGGCAGGCATGCGCCAGGCCTTGGCCAAGGTGCGCGCAAACTTCGGCGCAACCTACCCGCTCATCATCGGCGGCAAGGAGGTGCGCACCGGCAAGATCCTGGACTCCTACAACCCGGCCAACCCGGCCGAGATCGTGGGCCGGGTCTGCCAGGCTGGCCTAAAAGAAACCCAGGAAGCCGTGGCCGTGGCCAAAAAAGCCTTCCTGTCTTGGCGCGACGTGGCCCCGGCGGAGCGTGCCAAGGTGCTCTTCAAGGCTGCGGACGGCATGCGCCGCGACATCGACGCCCTCTCGGCCCTGCAGGTGCTGGAGGTGGGCAAGCAGTGGGACCAGGCCCACGCCGACGTGGCCGAGGCCATCGACTTCCTGGAGTACTACGGCCGCGAGATGCTGCGCCTGGGCGCGCCCCGGCGCATGGGCAACGCCCCGGGCGAGGTGAACCAGTACTTTTACCAGGGCAAGGGCGTCACTGCGGTCATCGGGCCGTGGAACTTCCCCCTGGCCATCAGCGCGGGCATGGCCGCCGCAGCCATCGTCTGCGGCAACGCGGTGGTCTACAAGCCCTCGGGCCTGTCCTCGGTCATCGGCCATGGCCTGGCGCGCATCTTCAAGGAGGCCGGGCTGCCCGACGGCGTGTTCAACTTCCTGCCGGGCAAGGGCTCGGTCATGGGCGACGCCCTGGTGGAGCACCCGGACGTTTCGGTCATCGCCTTCACCGGGTCTATGGAGGTGGGCCTGCGCATTCAGGAAAAAGCCGCTCACGTGCAGCCCGGCCAGATCCAGTGCAAGAAGGTCATCGCCGAGATGGGCGGCAAGAACGCCATCATCATCGACGACGACGCCGACCTGGACGAGGCCGTGCTGGGCGTCCTGTACTCGGCCTTCGGCTTCCAGGGGCAGAAGTGTTCGGCCTGCTCGCGCGTCATCGTGCTCGACCCCATTTACGAGCGCTTCACCCGCCGCCTGGCCGAGGCCGCCAGCTGCATCAAGATCGGCCCGTCCGAGGACCCGGCCAACTACATGGGCCCGGTGGTGGACAAGGCCGCCCAGGCCAACTGCATGAAATATGCGGACCTGGCCTGTTCCGAGGGCAAGGTGCTGGTGCGGCGCACGGACTTCCCCTCTGAACCGCAGGGTGCGTGCTACGCCCCGCTGACCATCGTCGAGGGCGTCACCAAAGGCATGCGCATCGCCCAGGAGGAGGTCTTCGGGCCGGTGCTGGCGGTCATGCGCGCGGGGACCTTTGACGAGGCCCTGGACATCGCGAACTCCACGCGCTTCGCCCTCACCGGCGCGGTGTATTCCCGCAGCCCGAAACATCTGGACAAGGCCCGGCGCGAGTTCCGCGTGGGCAACCTGTACCTGAACAAGGGCAGCACCGGCGCCATGGTCGAGCGCCACGCCTTCGGCGGGTTCAACATGTCCGGCGTGGGCTCCAAGAGCGGCGGTCCGGACTACCTGCTGCAGTTCATGGACCCGCGCCTGGTCTCCGAGAACACCATCCGCCGGGGCTTTGCTCCAGTGGAGGCGGACGACGACTGGGTGGCGTAAGCCCGCATTAACCATTCGCAAAACAGGCCGGGGGCACACGCTCCCGGCCCCTTGTTTCCGCTCTTGCCAGATGCACACAAACCAGGGACAATGGCCGCCGTGCGCGCCGAGAACACGGCCAGTCCGCCCGGCCAGTCCGCCCGGCCAGTTTACGCCGCCAGTTTACGCGCCCCCTATCAATCGACCAGAGGAGACCATGCGCAAGCCCAAGCCCTACGACCATACCGATCCCCGGCCGCCCAGCCGCTCCCAGAAAAAGCGCGACAGCGCCGCCCTGCAGGTGCTTGGCGGCAAGCTGGCCGAGCTGCCCGAATCGGCCCTGGCCAAGCTCGACCTGCCTCCGCGCCTGCTGGAGGCGATCATGGAGTTCAAGGCCCTGGCCAAACACGAGGCCAAACGCCGCCAGCTCCAGTTCATCGGCGCGCTGATGCGCGATACCGACGCCGACCCCCTGGCCCTGGCCGTTGAGGACATGGAGTCCGGCAACCGCAGCCAGGCGCGGGAGTTCCATGCCGTGGAGGCGTGGCGCGCGGCGCTTCTCGCCGGTGACGAGTCCGGTCTGGAGGGCCTCGTGTCCCTGGCCCCGGAGGCCGAACAGGTCGAGGTGCGCAGCAGAATCCGCCAACTGGCGCGCAACGCCCGCGCCGAGGCGGAAAAGAACAAGCCCCCGCGCTCCAGCCGCGCGCTGTTCCGCCTGCTACGCGAGCTCCGGCAGTCCGGCCAGGGCGGCGCGGCCCTGGAGGCGGAGTCCGGACCTTCCGACGAGGACCCGCTTGAGCAGGACATTCTGGACGATGACATTCTGGAGGAAGACACCCTGGACGAGCATGTCCGGGAGCAGGCGGCGGAAATCGAAGAGCCCTGGGACGGAACTCCGCGCAAGACCAGCTTCTGACGCCCCCTTGACGCCGCGCGCCAAGGCCTTACCTTTGCAGAGTCTGTCCACCCAAGCACCAACAAGGAGCAATCCACCGTGATCCATGAATATGCCGGCATCGTCACCGAACTGGAAGACCGCGTCTGCCCGCACTGCAACAAGCCCATGGAGGCCTGGCTGGCCCCGCCCGAAACCGGCTGGGGCGTCATCGTCGTGTGCTACAACAACGACTGCGAATACTACAAAGGCTCGGAAGCGGACATCATCAACAAGCGCGACGCCTCGCGCATGGGCTGCCGCTACGCCGAGAACCCGGACAACAACTACACCTCCTTCAACCTGGTCGCCGTCTGTTTCTAGGCTGAAGCCTTCTTCCTCACACCGCCAACGGGGCGTCCTGGGCAATGCCGGGACGCCCCGTTTGATTTTGCGCGCCCCTTGCGCAAACACTCCATTGTGGGATAATATGTAAAACGGCCTTGCTTTAGCGTCCCCCCGGCGCTTCCTGCGCACGCAGCCAGGCAACCAGGCCCCGGATAGCTGCCCACAGCAACAACGCAGTAGCGAGGAACACATGCAGCAAGACTTCTACAAAAGCCTCCTCGACAACCTCTACGACGGGGTCTACTTCGTCGACAGCACACGGACCATCACCTACTGGAACCACGGGGCGGAGCGCATCTCCGGCTTCAGCGCCGGGGAGGTTCTGGGCCGCCGCTGCGCCGACAACCTGCTCATGCACGTGGACGAGGAAGGCGCGCAGCTCTGCGTCTGCGGCTGCCCCCTGGCCAGCACCTTGGCCGACGGCCAGACCCGGGAGGCCGAGGTGTTCCTGCACCACAAGGACGGACACCGGGTGTCGGTGTGCATCCGCATTGCGCCCATGCGCGACAAATCCGGGAGCATCATCGGGGCCGTGGAGATCTTCGCCGACAACTCGGCCCAGCGCGACAGGCTGGAGGAGTTGCGCGCCCTCAAGCAGATGAGCCTGGCCGACCCGCTCACCGGGCTGGGCAACAGGCGCGCCGCCACCCTGGACTTTGAACACAAGCTCAAGTGCCTGCGCCACTTCAAGGTGCCCTTTGGCCTGCTGTTCGCGGACATCGACGGCTTCGAGGCCGTGAACCTCTCCTATGACCGCGAAACCGGCGACCGGGCCCTCGTCATGGTGGCCAGAACCCTCACCAGCGCCCTGCGCGGGGTGGACAGGCTCAGCCGCTGGGACGGCGAGGAATTCGTGGCCCTGGTGCCCGGCGTGGACCCGGACACGTTTCGCAACATCGCCGAGCGCATGCGCAAACTGGTGGAGGCCAGCGCCCTGCCCACCCCGGACGGCCTGCTCCGGGTGACGGTGTCCGTGGGGGGCAGCATGGCCGTGCCCACCGACACGCTGGAATCGCTGATGGTCAGGGCCGGGGCCATGATGCACCTCTCCAAGTGCGCGGGCCGCAACCGCACCACGCTGGACTGTTCATAGACAGCTCACAGGCCCGGGCCGGAGCCGGACAAGAGCGCCTGGCCAGGCCCGCTGAGCACCTCCCGGCCGATCCCGGCGGCCAGGGTCCACATGGTCAGGCAGACCAGGACATCAAGCACGCGCCAGGCCGCCGGTCTGCGCAGCACCGGGGCCAAAAGCCGCCCGCCCAGGCTCAGCGAAAAAAACCAGCAGGCCGAGGCCAAAACCGCGCCCAGCCCGAAGCTCAACCGTCCCGGACCGTCCAGCTGGCTGGACAGCCCGCCGAGGAGCACCACCGTGTCCAGCAGGGCATGGGGGTTGAGCAGGCTCACCCCCAGGGCCGTGAGCAGGATGGCCCCGAGGGGCGCGGGCTCCGCCCCGGCCACGAGCCCCGGCGATGCACCGCGCAGGGCGCTGTGCAAGGCCCGCAGGCCGTAGACCGCAAGAAACAGCACCCCGGCGCAGGCCAGCAGGCTGGCCGCCAGCGGGGCCCTGGCCGCAGCCAGGCCGACCCCGCCCACCCCGGCGGCGATGAGCAGGGCGTCGCACAGGGTGCAGACCCCGGCCACCAGCCAGGGCCGGTGCCCGCGCGCGCCCTGGGTCAGCACGAACACGTTCTGCGCGCCGATGGCCACGATGAGCCCGAAACCCAGTCCAAACCCCTGCGCCAACTGCGGCCAGCTCATCTGCATGTCCGTCATGTCTCCCTCCGCTTCTTGGCCTCAGAGCTAGCCGCCGACACGTGAAAAGTACAATTCATTCTTTTCAATGTTCATTAGTTCTGCTAATGTCTTTCCATGATCGAAACGAAACTCCTGAAGACGTTGGCGGCAGTGGCGGACGAGGGCGGGTTCGAGCGCGCGGCGCGGCGGCTCAACCTCACGCAATCGGCGGTGTCGCAGCGCATACGGCAGATGGAGGAGGCCGTGGGCCAGCCCGTGCTCACGCGCACCCAACCCCCGCGTCCCACGGGGCCGGGTCGGGCGCTGCTCAGGCATGCGCGGCGCGTGGGCCTGCTGGAGGCGGAGCTGACGGCGGATCTGGCCCGGCAGTTCGCCCCGGCAGGAGCCTCCAACGCGGCGGGCGCACCCTGGCAGACCCTGGCCCTGGCCGTCAATGCCGACACCCTGGCCACCTGGTTCAGCAAGGCCGTGCTCCCGCTGCTGGTGGCCGAGCGGGTGGCGCTGGACCTGCGCGTGGACGACCAGGAACGCACCCTGGAGCTCTTGCGCGGAGGCGAGGTGGCGGGCTGCGTGAGCACGCGCAAGTCCCCGGCGCAGGGCTGCCGGGCGGAGTTCCTGGGGGTCATGCGCTACCACTGCGCCTGCGCGCCGGACTTCGCCGCGCGCTGGCTCCCGGAGGGCCTCACGCTCAAGGCGGCCTGGAGCGCGCCTGCCGTGGTCTTCAACCGCGACGACAACGTCCACGACCAGTTTCTGAACCAAAACCTGGGCGCCAGCCCGGACTGCGCGCCGCGTCACCACGTGCCCAACTCCGAGCCCTTCGTGGACTTCGTGCTGGGCGGCGCAGGGTACGGGCTCATCCCGCACCTCCAGGCGGGCGTCCATCTGGCCTCGGGCGCGCTGGTGGACCTCTGGCCCGAGCCCATGCCGGTGCCGCTGCACTGGCACTGCTGGAACATCCCCTCCAGGCTTTTGGCGCGTGTGGGCAAGGCCCTGAAACAGGCGGCGCGCCGAGAGCTAGCGTGAGCAATAGCCTCCGGCGGCCAAGGGGCCAGAGGCCCCTTGGAACCCCCGTAGGGTTTGGGCCGAGGTTGCCTGGGCAGACGCGTCGGCTTGGCCCGGTCCTGGCAATGCGTGCGGGTTTTTGAGCGATGACGCTCAAAAACCCGCACGCGGTTGGCCCGTTTCGAGAGGGGCTTCACGGGTGCCGCGTCCATGTTTCACGCCGCACCACGGCCCCCTTGGCCCCCTCTGACCCGCCCGGCCACTTCCCACGAATTTCTTGCTCCGCACAAGCCGAAAGGGCTGTTTCAGGAGGAACCTGAAACAGCCCTTTCGGCGCAATGGGGGGTCCGGGGGGCCTCAGGCCCCCCGGGAAAAACCCTGCTCTCTAGTAGCGGTAGTGGTCCGACTTGTAGGGGCCGTCCTGGGCCACGCCCAGGTAGTCGGCCTGCTGCTTGGTCAGGATGTCCAGCTGCACGCCCAGGCGCTCCAGGTGCAGGCGGGCGACCTCCTCGTCGAGCTTCTTGGGCAGGATCATGACCTTGGGCTCGTACGTGTTGGCGGCCAGATCCAGCTGTGCCAGCACCTGGTTGGTGAAGGAGTTGCTCATGACAAAGCTGGGGTGGCCTGTGGCGCAGCCCAGGTTCACCAGGCGGCCCTCGGCCAGGACAATGAGGGACTTGCCGCCGGGCAGGGTCCACTTGTCCACCTGAGGCTTGATCTCAAGCTTCTTGCACCCGGGGTTGGTCTCCAGGAAGCTCATCTCGATCTCGGAGTCGAAGTGGCCGATGTTGCAGAGGATGGCCTCATCCTTCATCTTGACCATGTGCTTGGCGCCCACCACATGGAGGTTGCCCGTGGCGGTGATGAAGATGTCGCCCAGCTCGCAGGCCTTGTCCATGGGCAGGACCTCGTAGCCCTCCATGGCCGCCTGGAGCGCGCAGATGGGGTCGATCTCGGTGATCAGCACGCGCGCGCCGAAACCGCGCATGGACTGGGCGCAGCCCTTGCCCACGTCGCCGTAGCCCACCACCACGCAGACCTTGCCCGCGATCATGATGTCCGTGGCGCGCTTGATGCCGTCGGCCAGGGACTCGCGGCAGCCGTACAGGTTGTCGAACTTGCTCTTGGTCACGGAGTCGTTGACGTTGATGGCCGGGAAGAGCAGCTCGCCCTTCTTCTGCATGTCGTACAGACGGTGCACGCCGGTGGTGGTCTCCTCGCTCACCCCGCGCACCTTGGCCGCGATCTTCGTCCACTTCTTGGGATCGGCCTTGTGGCCGTGGGCCAGGCGGTCCATGATGATCTGGAATTCCTTGTTGTCCACCTTCTTCTTGAGCAGCGCGGGGTCTTTCTCGCACTTCACGCCCTGGTGGATCATGAGCGTGGCGTCGCCGCCGTCGTCCACGATGAGGTCCGGGCCGGAGCCGTCGGGCCAGGTGAGGGCCTGCTCGGTGCACCACCAGTAGTCTTCCAGGCTCTCGCCCTTCCAGGCGAAGACCTTGGCCGTGCCCGCCTTGGCGATGGCTGCGGCGGCGTGGTCCTGGGTGCTGAAGATGTTGCACGAGGCCCAGCGCAGGTCCGCACCCAAAGCAGACAGGGTCTCGATGAGCATGGCCGTCTGGATGGTCATGTGCAGGCTGCCCATGATCTTCATGCCCTTCAGCGGCTTCTTCTTGCCATGCTTGGTGCGCAGGGCCATGAGGCCGGGCATCTCGTTCTCGGAGAGCTGCAGCTCCTTGCGGCCCCAGTCGGCCAGGGACAGATCTGCAACGCGGTAGTCCATTTTCGGGTCAAGTTCCATCATCGTGCTTTCCTCCAGGTGTGTTTGCGAAAAATGTTGAACCAGGGCAAGGGCCGGGGCCAGGCTGTCGTCAGGCCAATATCAGGCCGTCATCAGGGCCGCTGTCAGGCCGTTGTAGGACCACCGTCAAGGCCGGGCCGCCTCGGCGAGGAGCACCACAAGCCCCTGGTTGACAGGATACAGTTCCGTCTGGCCGGGCTGGAACCCGGCTTCCTCCAGCCATGTGCGCAGCTGCTGGCGGTCCAGGCCCAGGCGCGCGTCGCCGTAGAGCACGCGCATGGCCTCGTTCTCGTGGCGGTCAAAGTCGGCGATGATCAGCCGCCCGCCTGGGCACAGCACGCGCCGGGCCTCGGCAAGCGCGGCCACGGGGTCCGGCAGGTGGTGCAGCACCATGGAGAACACGCAGGCCTGGGCCTCGCCCTCGCGCAGGGGCAGGTGCGTCAGGTCGCCCAGGCGCAGGCTCACGCCCGCATGGCCGTCCTGGGAAGCTTTGCCGTTCAGCCTCTGGCCCGCAAGCTCCAGCATGCGCTGCGAATTGTCCACGCCGATGACCAGGCAGGCGCGCTGGCTCAGGCGCTCCAGCAGTTCGCCGGGGCCGCAGCCCAGGTCGGCCACGGCTGCGCCCTCGGGCACGCGGCTGGCGATGGCGCCCGCAAGGTCCAGGTCGCCCAACACCTCGCGGGAGAGGTCGCGCCAGTGCCCGGCCACGGCGTCGAAGAATTGGCGCGTGGCCTGCACGCGTTCGCGCACGGCGGCGTCGGCGCGGTGTGCGTCGGCGGCGAATTCCGGGGTGTTCATGAACCCGGCCGAGGTTTCGAGCACCTCGCAGCCCGGCCCGGACCCCGCAGCACAATAGAAGGCCCACAGGCCCTCGCGGCGGCATTCCACCAGCCCGGCCTCGACCATGATCTTGAGGTGCCGGGAGATGCGCGGCTGGCTCATGCCCATGACGGCCACCAGCTCGCCCACGTTGAGCTCGTGGCGGCGCAGGATGCCGGCGAGGCGCAGGCGCGTCTCGTCAGCCAGGGCCTTGTGGATGTGCAGGAGGTCGGTCATTGGGCTCCATGTTTATATCAGTATATCTTGATGCAGTGTTTCTAGCGGGAGCGGGGGTGGGCGTCAAGGGGATTTTTGGGTGGCGCGCTGCCGCGCGCGCGGGAGTGGGAGGAGTTGGCGACCCTGTGGGGAGTGTAGCATATTTGGCGGGGGGGTGCAAAGGTGGGGGGATGGCGTACAGAGAAGGCCCCGGAGCGGAAGCTTCGAGGTCAGTAAGTGTTTTAGTATGGCTACATTCAATATTTCGATGATTGAACATCATTAAAACATTGAGGATCTAACGAAACAACAGCACGCAAGTATTTACGCAATAGTGAAGTCAAATCGTTTACAGGAAGATCGGCCTCAGAATAATCTTTCCCGTGAGCAATATTGTCACGTACACTTTTAAGCTTTTCAAATAGATCGCATTCACGACTAGCAACAGCCTCACATAAATTTGCAAATAGGATATCCGAAACAGCAACGAACTTGTCGATGATGCTGTATTTCCCGTTCAGTGTTTTTTGAATGCGACCAAGGAATCGTTGTTTCAGATGCTGATCACCAACAGTAAAGCTTTGATAAAAATTGTTGCAATATATTTTGAAAGATTTCTCAATTAAAATTTCTAGTGCAGCAAATCCAGCTATATATTTGCGCAAGTTATCCGCCTGACGATCAAGCAGTTGCGCATATAAATGCTGTATGCTACCCGTAACGTAAGACGATAAAACATTACTGTACAAATTCGATATTTCGCCAATGCTTAAATCAGTTAGGGTGCGTGCGACAACACCTTCAGCTTTACAATCAAAATTCATACTATATATGTTTACACCATTCTCGTCCACTAGATATGTCCCACTAGACAAATTTACATACCCTGCGATATCATCATTATGCAAAGATAGCGCAAGCTTCATAGAATCAGCACTTTTCTTGTGCGATCCCAAAACGAATTGCTTGTCTATAATATCAAAAGCAAGTTTGTATCCGGGACATTCATTAAATACAACGTCTGACGGCAGCTCTATATCACCTGTAGCCTTCATCACTAAGACAGGACTTGATCCACATTTCTTTCTTCTTGCCTCTACAATCTTAGCAATCATTCCATCCAAAGCATTATTAAAGTCTGGATCAGAAATTCCAACCATAAGATTAATCATGCGCTGCCCAATAGCTGCGTTTACGTCTATGCCGTACAGATGCTGATCTGGCGATCTTGTTAGCACGAACTCAACGTTCTCTTGGGAACTCAGCACCACTTCACAGGTCTCATTTTCCAATAAAAATCCACCAACAAGTTCCCATGCAGCAATGCAAACGTATTTCATTCTTCCCCCCTACCCATCCCAATCCTTCACCTGCAACTCAATCTTCGGAATCCCGTCAAACCGGTCGATCCTCGGCGTAAAGGCAAAGCGCATGAGCGTGCCCTGCACCTCGCGGGTCAGCTCGCTGGCCTTGCGCCAGACCTTGGCGGGCAAGAGCAGCCCCGGACGGTCAACAGCCCCCTGCTCCGCCAGCCCAAGCTTCACGTGGTCCTTGCCGAACACCCGGTAGGTCTTCACCAAGACCGGCGGCGACACGAACAGCGGCTCCGGGTTGCCCATGCCGAACGGCTGCAACATCTCCAATTCCTTGAGCAAGGTGAAGGTGATGTCGCCAAAGCCCAGCTCCCGGTCCAGCTTCAGCGAGGGCCGCAGCGGCACCGGCCCCAGCGCCGCCGCCACAACCTGGTGGAACCCCTCGCGCAGGGCCTCCAGGTTCTCCAGCGGCATGGACAGCCCCGCCGCCTGCTTGTGCCCGCCAAAGCCCAAGAACAGGTGCTCCAGCCCGCTTAGGCCCTCGTGCAGGTCGAACTCGGCCACGCTGCGGCCCGAGCCCTTCCAGTGCGCGCCGCCCTTCACCCCGCCCTTCTCGTCATCCTCGCCGCCCTCGCGGCAGAGCATGAGCACCGGCTTGTAGCAGCGCTCGACAACGCGTGAGGCCACAATGCCGATGACCCCGGCGTGCCAGTCCTCGCCCGCCAGCACCAGCCCCAGGCGGTGCTTCTGCTCCTCGGCCTGGGCGAGCGCCTGCTCCAAAATCTCCTGCTCCGAGCTGCGGCGCTTGGCGTTCAGCCCGTCGAGCTTGCTGGCCAGCGGGTTTGCCGTGTCCATGTCCGGGGCCAGCAGCATGGTCAGCGCCAGCTGCGGGTCAGCCATGCGCCCGGCGGCGTTGATGCGCGGGGCCAGCCCGAAGCCGATCTGCCCGGCCCCCAGCTCGGCCAGCCGGTCGTACCCGCTGTAGACCTTGAGCGAGGCGATGCCGGGCCGCACGGCCTCCTTGATGAGCAAGAGCCCGTTCTTGACCAGGATGCGGTTCTGGGCGGTCAGGCCCACCACGTCGGCCACGGTGCCGAGCGCCACCAGGTCCAGGAACTGGCGCATGTCCACGGGCTCGCCGGGCAGCAGGCGATTCAGCGCGGCCATGAGGAAGAAGGCCACGCCCACGCCCGCCAGGTCGCACAGGCCGGTGCACGCGCCGCCGCAGACTTTCCCCTGGCACAACTGCGGGTTGCAGATGGCGGCGGCTGCGGGCAGCTCGTCCGGGGGCAGGTGGTGGTCGCTGACGACGACAACCATGCCAAACTCGTTCGCGCGCGCCACCTCGGCCACGGAGCTGATGCCGCAGTCCACGGTCAACAGCAGCCTAACTCCCTCTGCAACCAGGCGCTCGATGCTGGGCGTGTTCAGGCCGTAGCCGTGCTCCTTGCGGTTGGGCAAAAAGTGGCGCACCTGGCCCGAGCCATCCAGCGGCGCGACCTCCGGCCCCAGGCGCTTGCACAGGAAGTCTTTGACCAGCGCGGTGGAGGTGATGCCGTCCACGTCGTAGTCGCCCCAGACGCAGAACTGCGCCCCGGCTGCAAGTTCGCGCGCCAGCACCTGCGCGGCCTGGGTCAGGCCGGGGATGGTCTCCGGCGGCAGCAGGTGGCGCAGACCGGGCGAGAGGAAGCGGTCCATGTCCTGGGCCGAGGTGTAGCCGCGCCGCCACAGCACCTCGGCGATGACCCTGGTGATGCCGAGTTCCTCGGCCAACGTTCCGATGGTGTCCGGCACGGGCGCGTCGGACAGGAGTTTCCAGTTGCAGGGCATGCGGCGCCCTACTTCCCCATCGGGGGGGCCTGGTCCATGCGGCGGCCCATGCGCTGGCCCATTCGCTGGAGAACGTCGCGGGCGCTCTGGGCAGGGTCGGCGGAACGGGTGATGGGACGGCCCACCACCAGGAAGTCCGAACCGGCGGCCACAGCGGCCTCCGGGGTCATGATGCGGCGCTGGTCGTCCGCCGGGGCATCTGGATCAGGAATGCGGATGCCCGGCGTGAGGCACAGGAAGTCCGGCCCGCAGGCGGCCTTGATGCGCGCGGCCTCCTGGCCGGAGCAGACCACGCCGTCCAGCCCCGCAGCGTGCGCGGCCTTGGCCAGCTCCAGCACAACCTCGGCGGGCTCGCGGCCCTGCAAGATGGGGTTGTCCGGGTCCTGCATGCTGGTGAGCACGGTGACGGCGAAAAGCAGCGGCTTTGAGGCAAGCCCCAGCTCTGCCCCATATTCGAGGAAGGCCTCGTCGCGCGCGGCAACGGCCACGCGGGCCATGTCCGCGCCGCCGCAGGCGTGGATGTTCAGCATGTCCGCGCCGGACTTGACGCACGAGCGCACGGCCCCGCGCACGGTGTTCGGGATGTCCAGGAACTTCAGGTCCACGAACACTTGGAAGTCCAGGGCCTTGAGCTGGCGCACGATGCCCGGCCCCTCGGCCACGAACAGCTCCAGGCCGACCTTCATCCAGGGCGCGATGCCGATGAGCTTCACGGCCATGTCCAGGGCCTCGGCCCCGGTCTGGAAGTCCAGCGCGACGACAAGTTGGGCGGCAGGCCGATCTGAGCGTTGAATTCCGTCAACAAAACTGCTGACGCTTTGCACGAGGTTCCGTTTCACTTGGCGCTCTCCCACTGGGCCAGCAGGGCGTCCAGCAGGCCGGGCCGGTTGGCTGTGCGGGTGCGCCCGGCCACGTAGATGGCGCGCAGCTCGTCGGCGGCGGTGTCCAGGTCGTCGTTGACGATGAGGTAGTCGAACTGCCCAGACTGCCTGAGCTCGCCCAGGGCGTTGCCCAGGCGCTTGGCGATGGCCTCGTCGGAGTCCGTGCCGCGCCCGCGCAGGCGGCGCTCCAGCTCCTGCCGGGACGGCGGCTGGATGAACACGAACAGCCCCTGCGGGAACACGCTCTTGACCTGCAGCGCGCCCTGCACGTCGATGTCGAAGAGCACGTCGCGCCCGCTCGCCAGGTGCTCCTCCACAGGCCCCTTGGGCGTGCCGTAGAGGTTGCCGTGGACCTCGGCCCATTCGGCGAAGCACCCGGCCTCGCGCCGGGCGGTGAACTCCTCGCGCGTCAGGAAGTGGTAGTCCACGCCGTCCTTCTCCTCGCCCCTCGGAGCCCTGGTCGTGCAGGAGATGGAGTACGCGAAGTGCGGGAACTCCGCGCGCAGGCGCTCCACCAGCGTGCTCTTGCCAGCGCCCGATGGCGCGGAGATAACCAGGCACAGGCCCAGGCAACGGGTTTTGTCGATGCTGCGTGCGCTCGTGGCGGCCATTTACTCCTCCTCGCGCCGGGGGCCTGCGTCCTCGGCCTGGAAACGCTGTCCGATGGTCTCGGCCTGGATGGCCGAGAGGATGACGTGGTTGGAGTCCGTGACCACGATGGCGCGCGTCTTGCGGCCCTGGGTGGCGTCGATGAGCCGGTTCTCCTGCCTTGCATCTTCACGCAACCGGCGCATGGGCGCGGATGCCGGGTCCACGATGGCCACCACGCGCGAGGCCACGACAAAGTTGCCGAAGCCCAGGTTCACCAGCCGCTGACGCTGTTTTTGCGCGTTCTTGTCCATCGCCCACCTACTCCAGATTCTGGACCTGTTCGCGGCACTTTTCCAGCTCCACCTTGAACTCCACGGTCAGGCGGCTCAGCTCCACGTCCTGGGCCTTGTTGCCGCAGGTGTTGATCTCCCGGAAGGCCTCCTGGATGAGGAAGTCCAGGCGCTTGCCCGCCTCGCCATCCGAAGACACGGCCTCTTCCAGGCGGTCCAGGTGCGCGGCGAGCCGGGTGATCTCCTCGCTCACGTCCAGGCGATCAGCCAGCACAGCCACTTCCTGGGCCAGGCGCTCCTCGGTGAAGGTCATGCCCGCCTGGGCCACCAAGGCGTTCAGGCGCTCGGCCGTGGCGGCCTGCTTGTCCTTCAGCACCAATGGCACGCGCTCGCCCACGCTCGCGGCCAGCACGCGCAGCCGGGCAAAGCGCTCCTTCAGGTCGCGCGCCAGCTCCCCGCCCTCCACGCGACGGGACGTGTTCCAGTCGGCCAGGGCCTTCGTGAGCCCCTGCTCCAGGCTGGCGGAAAGATTGGGATCGGGCTCGGCGGAGTCGTCGCGCCAGAGGTGCGAGGCGGAGATGAGGCGGTTCATGTCCGGCGTGAAGTCCACCCCCTGGGCCTTGGCCAGGACGCGCAGCTGGTCGAGCATGGCCCCGGCCTGGGCCGTGTTCAGGCTCACGCCCAAGAGCGCCGCCGAGCGTGTCTCCACGCTCAGGGACACGTCCACGCGGCCGCGCGCGGCGTTCTTGCGCAATATCTTCTCAAAGCGCGTCTCCAGGCTGCGCAACACAGAGGGCATGCGCCACTTCATGTCCAGGAAGCGGTTGTTGACGCTTCTGATTTCCCAGACGTGGCTGAAGTCGTCGGTGATGGTCTCATGGCGGCCAAAGCCGGTCATGCTTACGGGCATTCGTGTTCTCCTTGGGGTGCGGCCCCGGTCATCTCCTGAGCCGCTGTCTCTACGGTTGTTTTGTACAGCGCGCGCAGTTCCGTCAAGCGCCGTTTCATGTCCTCGGTGGCGTAGTCAGGGAAGGTCCAGGGCAGCACCACCCAGCCCGTCTTCTTGTTGTAGATCAGCGTCAGGTCGGCCCAGATGCCTTGGCCCAGGTAGACCCGGTGGGTGAAGTTCTTGCCCGAGGCCAGCACCAGCCGTTCCAG
>Ga0114951_10000067_pt1 | contig 137759 bp, 114 predicted proteins | sample AM7aDNAmetaG_FD_88677 | JGI IMG/M metagenome (GOLD analysis project Ga0114951, IMG submission 88677) | Freshwater microbial communities from Finland to study Microbial Dark Matter (Phase II) - AM7a DNA metaG | ecosystem: Environmental > Aquatic > Freshwater > Lake | place: Finland: Lake... | reverse complement strand
TCCACCGATCCAATTGTTGGTGCTGCGCTTCGGTGACTTGGACCATGCGGGCTAAGATTGCCATGCCCCTAACTTACTGCCACTCTCAAAATAATAAAATCTATATGTGAGACACTACACTAGAAACCCGGCGCACCGTTTCAAGCTTCGATGATATGGTTGCGGATGGCGTAGCGAACGAGGTCCGTCACGGAATGCAGGCCGAGTTTGTGCATGACGTTGGCCCGGTGCGCGTCCACTGTCTTGACGTTGACGCCGAGCGCAACCGCGACCTCTTTGTTGGATTTGCCTTCCGCCAGGAGCTGGACAATCTCCCGCTCGCGTGCCGTCAGGCGTTGGGCCGGGCCAGCCGCGCTTTTCCCATTTTTCCCGGGGTTCAGGTAGCCTCTCAACACCACTTCTGAAATCTTCCCGGTGAAAAACGGCTGGTGCTGGGCGAGCAATTCGACGGCGGAAACCAGCAGGCGCGACGTGTCCGCTTTCAGAATGTAGCCGTGGGCGCCGGCGGCGAGCACCTCGCTCACCAACTTCTCGGACTCGTGCATGGTGAGAATCAGCACTTCAGCCTGGGGGATCGCCTTGAGAATCTGGCGGGTGGCCTCCAAGCCATTCAGTTCCGGCATCGTCACGTCCAACACGATTACATCCGGCCCCAACTGCCTGGCCAACTCGACCGCTTGCCGGCCATTGACCGCCTCCCCGCAGACTTTCCAGCCGGGCTGGCTTTCCAACACCGCCCGCAAGCCCTTCCGCACAAGCTCGTGGTCATCGGCAATCAGGATTTGCAGGGTCTTCATGCGACCGTTGCCTCCTCGGGCACAATGGCCCGCACGGTGGTTCCCCGACCACTCGATTCCATCTCGAACCGCCCGCCCAATTGACGCACGCGTTCGCGCATGCCGGCCAGCCCCACGCCCCCGTTCGCCACGGTGCCGTCGCCCCGAATGCGCAGCCCATGACCTTGATCGGAAACCTCAAGAATGACTCCGGCGGCCTCACGCGCGATCCGAATCTTGGCGGTCGGACTGCCAGAATGGCGATGGACGTTGCCGAGACTTTCCTGCACCACCCGAAACAGTGCCCGCTCCGTGTCGGCCGGCAATCGAACCAAGGCCGGACTGGCGTCCAGCGTCACCTTGATCCCGCAGCGTTGCGTGAACCCGGCGGCGTATTCCTGCACTGCGCCGGCCAGGCCCAACTCGTCCAGCACGGGCGGGTGCAGTTGGTAAGCCAGCGTCCGCAATTCGCGCTGGCAATGCTCAATGAGCGCCTGGCTGTCCGCGACGAGGTTGTCGGCGGTGATGTCGCGGACGGCGCTGCGTTGTTGCACGAGGCCGAGGTTCATCGCCACGGTCGCCAACTCCTGCGCGGTCGAATCGTGCAGCTCGCGGCCAATCCGCCGGCGTTCTTCATCCTGCGACCGCAACAGATGACCGGAGAGTTGGCGCACTTCGTCCTCCGCCTGCTTGCGTTCGGTGATGTCGCGCACGACACCGGCGAGTTGGACGGGCGTGCCGGTCTTGTCCACTAGCGGGGTCAGGGTGACTTCGCCCACGCGCGTGCCGGCCGGGTAAATGGCGCTCTCTTCCCATCTCACGGTTTTGCGCTCCCGAATGGCTTCCTGGTATTTGCTCTTCGCCCGGGCGTGGGAAGTTTCCGGTAGAACTTCCTCGATTCGTTTGCCAACCACTTGTTCCTGCGTGAGACCGGTCACTTTCAGAAAAGCGGCATTGACGCAGAGGAACCGATAGCCGTCGCCGGCTTCGACTTGAAGCAGGAACAGGCAATCGGAAACCCCTTGAAAGATCAAAGCGAGGTGCTGTTGCTGGAGGGCGATCCGCTTCAGCAGGAAGTTGGCAAACCCAAAAAATGCCGTCCCCGTGATGATGACAAACGCCAGTCCCTTCAGCAACTCGATGTCGCGCAATTGGTCAATGGACCAGGCCGCGCCAGCCGCGATTCGACCCGAGAAAAAAATATACGCGCTGCAGAGGACCATGTAACCCAGAGCAAGGCACAGGGACGCCCCAGTCGGATGAGTGGCGCTGCGTCCCAGACGGCTTGACGAGCCGGCCATCACCACAATCAGCTTCCTCACCAGATGGGCGCTGATTCGCGCTTGGCGGCGCAAGGCGACGGCGGTTTTCTCGATGGACGGGGCACGCATGAAGTCCTTCGTCAGGCTCCGTTGTGGAATGGAATCCGGGCGCGGATGGTGATGCCTCGGCTCGGGGCGGACACGACGGCAAAGCGGCCACGGACCATTGCCTCCCGGGTTCTGGCGGAATAGTTCGGCAACACCAAGGCAATCAACTGGCTGATCATCACGCCCAATATCAGACAGTCGCGCCCCGCTGGCTATGGGGTAAAACCCGCCCCCCCCCCGCGCTCGGCCGGGGCGGAGACGGGAACCGAACCGTAGAGCAGATAATCGTGCGTCGCTGTAACTTCTGACAGCCTGACGTGGAAAAAAGTTTCCCCTCCCCCGAGGAGGGGGGAAGGGGAAACCGAGCGACTGCATCTGCCTGCTAACAAAGGTGCGGAAAATACATTTTTATGGCGTTCTCTGAAACACCACTACCATGTGTTTCGGCAGCGAGCCGAATGCTCCAACCCTGACATCACGGTGACACTCAATAGTTTGGGCGCCGGTGTCCCACCATTCGACCGGCACATTGCGTCCTTGCGGACGAGCTTGATTCAGATGGAGGAAGTATGCCTTCCGAGCCATCTCATCTCGCGACGGCATGGCATCAACTCCGACTGGGTTCAAGGCGGCGGCCATGGCTGGCGGCGGTGTCTTGGCTGGTTTACTTTCCATGGGTTGAAAATCTGGCATGAAACCCTGATGAGCGATATGGGGTGTTCACCCCATATGGGCATTTCAGGAATCCAGGGCAATCTGGCCTGTCAGATAGCCGTGTGTGCATTCGTGTCACAACCCCGGCGCCAGGGGAGGTTCTGCGGAAGCGGTGGCCGTAGATGGAGAGCGTGACAGCCAAGGGCACGAGGGATTTTCGGGGCATGGCGCGTTTTCTCATTTGGCTTTGGCTGCAGTTCCAGTTGGCCTGCCTATCTTGTGATTGGGAGCGGTCTCACTTCCAGCAGGTTGCTCACGTTCTCTGGTCGCCCTGCCGTGGCCGCGATTTCCCCGATGGCGCGTTTCCCCTCTTCGGTATTGACATGGCCGCGCAGGGTAGTCCGACCGTCGAGGGTGCCGACTTCCACGTTCTGGGCATTCTGAGACAGTCTGGCATCGGCCCGCATTGCGGCATAAATCCGGCGGGTCTTGTCCATGTCTCTGGAACTGGCGCCCTGCGCGAGTGGGGTATAGGTGTTGACGGAGCCCTCTTGAACATTCTGCTTCGTATTGACTCCGTCGTTCGCCGCCACCTTCGTGTTTGAGTAAGTTTCCTGCTTGAACTCGCCACTGCTGCTATAAAAGGCCCATTTGAAGCGAGGCTCGTTCTTGAATGCCTGTTTGGAAACATCAAGGCAAAGTGCGTCATGCGCGGCATTGAACCGTAACGCTCTGGCTGGAATGACACTCTTCCTTGTTTCATTAACTCCGGGAGCCTCGACGATGACGTGGAGGACGAAACCATGCGGCAGGTCGTAGAGGAAATTGACCACGCTGCCGAGCACCTCGTTTTGCAGGTTTTTGATGGGGAGATTAAGAAGTTTACTGCAACGTTGGACATAGCCAAGCGGCTCCTTGGTGGTGTTGCCAGACTTGCTGCCCTGGCCATCTGCGGCGAAGTAAGGTTCCTCGCCGAAGTAGCGATAAACCTCCGCCACACGCCGGCTCTGGCAATTCTCCGCCCAATTCGACATCGCGAAATCGGGCGCGGCATGGAACTTCTCCTTGTTGTCCACATTGAGGCGGAGCACCCGACCTCGACCTACCGGGTCAAACCAAAGTGCTCCGGGAGGCACTGCGACGGTCCTTTGACCCATGCCAAGAAAGCCGCCTGATGACATGATCACCTCAACAATGCGTCCATTTTCCAGGTCAAGAGCGAGATCTTTGATACTCCCAAGTGACTGATTTTGAAGATCCTTGATCTCCAGCGCGAAGATGGAACTCCCTTGTTGCACTCCGCGGAAATCTTCATGGGTGGATGGGGGCGCGGCCAGCACTTGCACCGCCAACGTGCCGAGTGCAATAAACCATCCGATTCCTTTAAGAGCTTTGGCCGTGTTTACAGATGTTCTCTTCATAATGTGTCTTTTCGTTCTGTTGTTTGTTTTCGATCACTGCGTACTCAAGGCGCGATTTTATCGCTCACCCACTGACGGGCATTTTGGAACCCTTCCTTCAGCTCGCCAAACCCCTTCTTGAAACCCGCTTTGACATTATCCCAAGTGGACTCGGTGGCGTTTTTAACGTCGTCAAGCTGCTTGTTCAACTGGGCCGCTTGGTCGCGCAACGCCTGGAGTTTGGGTTTGGCTTCGGCTTTGGCCGCGTCGCTGGATTTTTCAATTTTGGCGGCGAGTTGGTCCAAGTCCTTGTTGATCGCGTCCAACTGGCTCTGCATCATATCGACGAACGCAGTTTTTTGCGCGAAAGTGTAATCCTTCATATCCTGCGCGGCTTCTTTTGTTTCGGCTTTGATCTTCTCGATTTGCTGAGAAGCGGTTTGCTCCTTGCCACACCCGGCCGCAAAAACGGCAATGGAAAGAAATGTGAGAAGTAACGTTTTGTGTTTCACAGTTGTTTTCGTTTCTGCGTGGGTGTTGATCCACGCTTCATTTTTTATCACATGCGCACATTATGCCATGCGCCAGCCTTTCGCTATGGGGTGTAACCCTACCGTGGATGATGGGTGATGTTCACCCCATGTGGAATCTCACGAGTCAGGCTTTTTCTGGGGCGGCCTTGGTGGTGGAGCCGTTGATGCAGTTTGGTGACGGAAATGGCTTGAAGCAGGTCCATCATCGTCGTGACGGCCCCACTATTCTGGATGAACACGATCTGCCGCTGGAAGATCGTCGGCGTGTCGCTGTTGAATCCGACGATGAACCCGCCCTACACTTGCAACCCCGTCCGCTGGATGCGTGTCACGGCGGCGGTCAGGCAGCGCTTTTGGTTCTGGCGCTTGTTGCATTCGGCCATCCCAGCCTCCTCGGGCGTCTCGGTGCCGACGGACACCTGGTTGAACCCCGCCTTAACCATCAAGCTCATCAGCTTCGCATCGTCCGCAAGGTTGATGGAGGCCTCGGTGCAAAAAGGGATGCCGCGCTTGCCTTTCCGCCACCGGATCAACGCCGGCAGCAACTCCTCCTTGAGCGTCTGTTGATTGCCGATGAGATTGTCGTCCACGAAGAAAACCGTCCCGCGCCAGCCGAGGCGCCAGAGACCGTCCAACTCGGCCAGCACCTGTGCCGTCGTCTTGGTCCGGGGCCGGTGGCCCAACATGGCAGTGACGTTGCAGAACTCGCAGGCGAACGGGCAACCGCGCGAGAACTGCACGCTCATCGAGGCATATCGGCGCAGGTCTGCCAATTCCCACAACGGCGCCGGCGTCCGGCGAATGTCGGGGAACTCCGACGAGGCATACACGCGTCGCGTCTCACCCCGCTCGAAATCCCGAAGAAACTCCGGCAACGTCGCCTCCGCCTCATTCAGCACGAAATGGTCAACGTCGGGAAACTCCTCGTGTTCGACGGTGAACAGCGGTCCGCCCGCCACGATCGTCTTGCCCGCCGCGCGGCAATGCGCGATCAACTCATGCGCCGAGTTGCGCTGGGCGATCATCCCGCTGATGAACACGACATCGGCCCACGCCAGATCCTTGTCGGCCAGCTTGCGCACGTTTACGTCCACGAGACGCTTGCCCCACTCCGGCGGCAGCAGTGCGGCCACCGTCAGCAGTCCCAGCGGCGGCAACGCCGCCTTGTTGTGGATGAATTTTAAGGCGTGCTTGAAACTCCAGAACGTGTCCGGAAATTCAGGGTATAGCAGCAGCACCTTCATCCGAGGATGATATGTTGGGGAACAGGGCGGGCGCTATGGGGTGTTGACCCCATCCGGACATTTCAAAGGAAGTGGCGGACGGATTTCCGCTACAGTTGGCAACGTGGAGAATTGTTGCACTTTGACGACGCGCACCATCGTGGGATGCTTAGGAACTGGCCGTCATGGGCGTGGTTGTTGCGATTCCCTGCGCCGTCATCTGGCTCTGGACGTTGTTAAAGGTGCTCGCGGTCTTGGTGCCCACGGCTTTCACAACCAATATGGCCACGATGGCGATCAACGCCAGCACCAGCCCATACTCCACCAACGATTGCCCCCGCTCGGCTGATGTCTGAATCCGCGTTTTCATTGTTTCCTCTTCTTTTCAGCGCAACTGCATTGTTCCAGCTCAGCTCAAATCCACCACCATCTTGCCGATGTTTTGCCCCTGGAAGAGACCGATGAACGCGCCCACCGCTTGGGCGATTCCTTTCACGACCGTTTCCTTGTGCTTCAGTTTGCCGGCTTTGAAATAGCCGCCGACTTCCGTTTCGAATTCGGCTTGATGGTCCAGCCAATCGCGAACGATGAAGCCCTTCAGAGTGAGCCGTTTGGTAATCATGTTAAACAGATTGGAAGGGCCGGGCCGCGGCTTCTCATCGTTGTAGCCGGAGATGCCGCCGCAGGCGATGATCCGGCCATGCACCCGCAAAGCCGAGAGCGCCGCTTCGAGCGTTACGCCGCCGACATTATCGAAATAAACATCAATGCCGTCCGGCGCCTCCACCTTCAGTTGTTCGACCACCGGGCCGACTTTGTAATCGAAGGCGACGTCGAATCCGCATTCTTCACGCAGAAACATGACCTTCTCCGTGGAACCGGCCGATCCGATGACACGGCACCCGCGCAATTTCGCCAGTTGCCCGGCCACGTTGCCGACCGCGCCGGCGGCTCCTGAAATAAAAACGACATCATTGGCTTTGACCTCCAGCAAATTCAATCCGACCCAGGCGGTCATGCCCGTCATACCGAGAACGCCGAGGTAAACCGAGAGCGGCTGAAACTCGCGGCTGACCGGATGCAGTTCTTTCGGCGAAGCCACGAAGTATTCCCGCCAGCCAAAGTTGGAAGTGACGGCATCGCCCGGCTTGAATTCCTTGACGCGCGACTCGACGACCTCGCCGACCGCGCCGCCGTCGAGCGGCTTGCCCAACTCGAACGGTGGAACATACGATTTTCCCTCGTTCATGCGTCCGCGCATGTAGGGGTCCACCGACATGAAGAGATTGTGAACGAGCACCTGCTGGTCTTGCAGCGGCTCCAGTTCGGTCCGCACGAGGTCAAAATCAGCCGCGGTTGGAAGCCCTTTGGGGCGGGAGGCCAGATGAATCTCGCGACTGGCAATTGTTGACATAAAAACTCAAGGCTCTCGTTTATCCTGTTCTGTGGATTCTCTGGCGGCCTGAAGCATTTGGTCGTGCTCCGCTTCGGCGACGCCTTCATCGACGAGCTGCTCGCTTTGGCTGCGCCCTTCGTCATCCTCGTCCTCACTGGGGGACTCCAGCGTTTGACGCCCGGTGGAGCCAGGCACGGGATCCCAGCGTTCGGATTCGGGCGCTGATTCAAGGACTGCCTCTTTCGATTCCATATCCGACCTGCCCGTCAATTCACGTTGAGCCTGATCTTGATCGGATTTCGACACGTCCTGCGCAGGATGGCCGTTGATGAGAGCCAGTTCAGCCGCGCGCTCCCGCACCATCTTGCGCGTCACCGTGCCGATGCCGGCGGAATTCTCGGTAAAAGCGCTTTTGTTGAGGAGATTTGCGTTCATGTAGTGATGACTCCAAGCCTGACGAATTGTTAAGAGTTTCTTTGGTTACCCGTGCGTATTGTTTATGACCGATTATGATACAGTGAGAATAGGCGAGGCAACGGCGCCTCCGCTATGGGGTGTTGGCCCCATCCGGCGGACATCGAGCAAAGCTCTCTGCCCGTTCATCGCCTCTTTACCGCACAGAGACGCCGAGAATTCGGCCGATCAGGGCGGTCACGGCCATCGCCAAAGCGCCGCCGAGGGTGACGCGCAACGAGGCACGGCCCAGCGGCGCACCCCCCAAATAACCGCCAAACGCACCGAGAGCCGCGAGACTCACTAGCGAGAGCACTGCGATCACCGGGATCCGCAGCGCCGCTGGTGCGACGAGAAGAGCGGCAATCGGCACCCCGGCGAAGAACGCAAAGCTTGCCGCAGAGATCCACGCCGCTTGCATCGGACGCGCGAGGTCCACTTGGTCGATCCCCAACTCATCGCGCATGTGGGCGCCGAGCCGATCATGCGCGCTGAGTTGCTCCGCGACTTTCATCGCGAGGTTCTTCTCAAGGCCGCGTTTGACGTAGATCATCGCCAACTCTTCCATCTTGGCTTGCGGTTCCGCCATTAGCTCCCGCTTTTCACGCCCGATGTCCGCCTGCTCCGCGTCGCGTTGCGAACTAACCGAAACATATTCGCCCACGGCCATTGACATCGCTCCCGCAACAAGGCCCGCCACGCCGGCGACCAAGATTGCCCCCCTTGATGCGGAGGCGGCCGCGACACCAATCATGAGGCTTGCGGTCGATACAATGGCGTCGTCCGACCCGAACACCGCGGCGCGCAACCAGCCGGCGCGTCCGCTTCGGTGCATTTCCACTTGGGTTGTCTTAATGGCAGGGTTCGGCTTGTTTTTGGGTGGTTCGTCTTGGTTGCCCGCCTCAAGCTGCCACACCGACCGAAGCCGGATCGTGCGCGGGACTCTGCATGACGGCTTCCTTGGTCAAATTCACGAAAACCGTGAATTCCTCGTAACTGATTCGGTCAACTTTGCCCACCGGTATCTGCACCTCTTTGCCGGAAAACCGGTGCCCGGTTTTGACGACCAGTTGACGAATCGCCCAGCTCTTATCGTCCATCATGAAATCACAGACGTGACCGATGATTCCATCGCTGGCCTGAATGTTGTAGTCCTGCACGGCTTGCGTGCTTCGCAAGTGCGCATCGGCGTGTTCGGGTTGCGGGCCGATCGCAGTGGCTGGTTCGATCGGGAGAGGAGTTGCCGGCAGTTCATAAATTGGAAAAGCGCTCACGCCCCACAACCCGCCACCCTCCCAGTAGCAGGGCCAGCCGTAATACCGGTAATACTCCTCTTCGTATTGTCGCGACACCGGCTTGTGCGCCTCAATCGAAGGGCTGTTCTCAATCTGTTTCCGGGTCAGATTCACGAGCAGGAGTTTTCCGGGCTGATAGAGATTGCCGAAGGCATGGGGCGAGATAAGCACCTGCCGCCCCGGCAACCAGGATCCCGTGTCCGCGACCAGATAACGAATTGCCCAGTGCTGGTCGTTAAAATAGAAATCCTTCACATGGCCGATTTCGCCATCTGACGCGCCGAGTTTGTCGCCGTATAATTGTTTAATGCTTCGTAACATGATCCTGCCTCTTTTCTAAAGTGTGTGTCTGTGATGCATCCGGTAGCGGCTCATCGCTGGTGCGTTTGCTGATGGTGTTCCAATGTCTCCGACTTGGTACAGTTGAGGATTTCTTTGGCGCGGGTTGTGTCATTCTTGGAGCCGTGGGCAATCAGGACAAACTTGCCGGTCTTGATCGCCGTTTCGTATCGCAAGATGCTGTCCTTGGGGATGCCCAGGCTGAAAAGCCCGGCGCCAAGCGCGCTCACACCGCCCACCATGACAGCTCCTTCCAGCGCCCCAACGATCCAACCGACCAATGGCCCTGCCACCAGTAGCGGCCCCAAACCGGGAATCCAAAAGAACGCGGAACCCATCAAAAATCCCCACAGCCCGCCCCAGAAAGCGCCTGTTTTGCCCCACACTTTCATCCGGTCGCCGATATTATAGTAGCCCACCACATGCTCATCGGTGTGATAGTCGCGTCCAATAATGGACAGTTTCTTCATATCGAAACCGGATTGCTGAAGTTCCTTGATGGCCGCTTCGGCAACCGTGTGCGATGGATAAATCGCTACGATGGAATTGTTCTTGTCTATAGCCGCCCCCATTGCTGTTGTGTTCATTGCACGAAAATAATCCGAGCAACCGTCCGGGCGCTATGGGGTGTAACCCTACCGCAATGATGATGGGCACCCCAAGTTCCTGACCATGCGGCGCAAGTTTGGGGTGTGCCCGCCTTCTCAGCGGTTACGCAAGAAGCGCAGTTCGGCGCGCAGGTGCTCCACCTCTTCGAGGAGATCGAACATGGCTTTGAGCCAGGCCAGGCCGACGCCATGAACGGCCCGCAAATGCTCGATCCGGCGAATAGCATGGATGGCCTCTTCCGTGAATACCATCATCTCATACGGTGGCTGAAGGACCGGTCGCACAAGGCCAGCGCGACAATAGATCAGAATGGAACGACGGGGCACCCCGGCGAGATGGGCGGCTGCATCGAGGCTGTAAAAGACGTTTGGCTTGGGCTGAAACAACTCAAGAGCAAGGGGCGGTTGGATGTCCGGAACAGATTTTTTGCTCACGAGGTTTTCCTTGGATTGAACGTTGATTTCGCGGCCAACTGCTCCCACAGGACTTTTTCTTCGGGAGTGAGGTGTGACGGGACTTGAATGGAGACAATGGCATACAAGTCGCCCCGTGTTCCGTCGCCCGTGGGCAAACCCTTCTTAGGCAAACGGAATTGCCGTTCAGCCGTTGTGCCGGGCGGGATTTTCAAGGAGACCGTTCCATCAAGAGTTGGCATGTGGATAGTGGCACCCATGACCGCCTCCCACGGAGACAGTTCCAAATCGTAATACAAGTTGGCGTCATGCACACGGAAGTCGGGGTGCTTGGCAAACTTGACGCGCAAATACAAGTTTCCCGGGTCGCCCCCGCCAACGCCCTCCTGTCCTTTGCCCGCAAGACGGATGAGTTGCGCTTCGCGAACGCCGGGTGGGATTCTCACCTGCAAGGTCTGTAGTGTGGATTGCCCCGTGCGCGGATCGGTGCGCTGCAGTCGGATCGTGCGCGTCGAACCGTGCAAGACTTCGGCAAGCGTCACCACGATGTCGCCCTCGATGTCCTGGCCGTGTTGCGCGACCGCCCCGGCTCCCATGCCAGGCTCCCACGGCCGGCCAAAACCACCGGATGGGCGGCCGCGACTGCCGAAGAACTGCTCGAAAAAATCGCTGAAACCCGTGCCCTCAAAATGGAATTCAGAACCTTCTTCCGGATCTCCGCCGAATCCCCCGTATCCGCCGTTTTGCCGCGAGGCCTGCCGTTCGGGATGATTCCAGTTTGCGACCAGTTCATCATATTTCCGCCGTTTATCCGGGTCCCCGAGGACTTCGTGGGCCTCGTTGAGTTCCTTGAACTTTTCTTCGGCGGTGGTTTTGTCTTTGGCTACGTCGGGGTGGTATTTGCCCGCGAGTTTTCGGTATGCCTTTTTGATCTCCGCGTCGCTCGCGTCTGGAGCTACGCCGAGGACGTTGTAGTAGTTTTTGAATTCAATGGGCATGGCGGGCTTGTTTGGAATGTGTCAGATAATTTACCACCACTTTGGCCGGTCGAAAGACTTTTTCACCTCGCCGGTAACCGCGCTGGAACACCTCAAGGATGGCATGATCGGCTTGGGCCGGGTCGTGGCGCTGCGAAACAGCTTCATGTCGGTGCGGATCAAACGCCTGACCGACGCTCTCCTCGCTCTCGATGCCGTGCTGGCGGAGCAACAGGCGCAATTGCTGCAACGTCATCTCCACACCCTGATGAAACTGGCGAGAACCCGGGGATGCACTGGAAGCCAAAGCACGGTCGAGGTTGTCTATTGCGGGCAGCAGTTCACGGATGAACGATTCCTTTTGCGCGACCGCACGGGCCTCGCCTTCCTGACGACTGCGCCGCTTGAAATTCTGGAAGTCGGCGGCCAAGCGCAGATTCAGGTCTTTTTGCTCGACGAGTTCCTTGCGGAGCGAGTCCGACTCTGTGGCAGCAGCCTCGGCGAGGAAAACGTTGGCGTCTGATCCAGCCGAGGGCGGTTTTTGGAATTCGGGGTTCATGGGGCAAATGTCTTTCGGAACATTCGGCGGCGTACTTCCTCGTTGCAGAATTCTATAACGGCGAACTCACGTTCGGGCCGCAAAGCGCGGCCGAACAGAGCCACAGGCACCCCACGTAATCGTGCCGACGACCCGCGGCGCGTTCGAATTCACGCCCATCTTGGTCAGATCTTGCCCAGCAAAATCAGGATGATCAGAATGGTCAGGACCAAACCCAGTCCGCCGCTCGGGTAATAGCCCCAACTCCGGCTGTGTGGCCAAGCTGGGAGTACGCCGAGCAACATCAGAACGAGCAGAACTACTAACACAGTTCCTAACATAATTGTCCTTTCAAGGTCGGAATGTATTCAGCAGACACGCCAACAGCGGTTGTGCGCTGTCCGACTTTCCGTTTTGGATGTGTCGTCTGCAATTCATGACATGATAATACAACTGAAAAACAACACAGGTGCTATGGGGTGTAACCCTACCGTGCATATGAGAGATACTCCTCCGATGCAAACCAGCACGCCCATTGTCCTTGAGTGCATCGGGTGGGTGTCTGTCCCTGTTCTGATCACAAAATCCGGCAGTAGGGCCAACACCCCATAGCACCCTCCCACTCTCCGGCTTAGGTTCACAGCATCTTATGAAAACGATTTCACTGACAATCCTGTTACTGATGGCGTCTGTCGTTATTGCGCTCGGTGCCGACACGCCCGCCACTCCTGTGCTAAAGAAGAACAAAGTTATTTTCGAATATTCCTACCCGCCGCCTCTGCCTCAAAGACCGCTGGGTGGAGCCGAAATGGCACCGTTGCCGCGTGCCGGTTCGAAGGAATGGTTGCTACGGGTGGGCCAACGCAACCGAGACCTGCTTTCCCCATGGGAATTGTGGCGGTTGAATGCGTGGCACACCGCGTGTTCTTTCATTGAGCCGTCGCCTTCGGCAAACGGTTTAACCGGCGCGTGGCGGTGAGGACGCGTGTAGCGCAGGATATCCAGGGCCGGAGTATCCCGACCCAAAGATGGCGTCGCAGGGTCATCAAACATCGAACGAATCACTGTGGATATGCGAATATGCTTGGCAATCTTTGGATCGCTCGTGGTTGGGGTGCTGGCTTTGGGGTTTGGGCTTTGGTGGTGGCGTTTTGCGCGACGGTCACCCTGACAAGCAACGCTATCGCCTAGAATCTCGAAAGTGAGTACTGGCAATGATGCGATCATCCAGACCATCCAACCCGCCAGCTCAAACCTACAGTTGATGTTCCCCGGATGCCTTCTTTGATATTCTCTCAACAACGTCTTGTCTTAATCGTCATTGCATCGTCGTCATGGATGATTCGACTAAAGCGCCGCCTATCATCTAAACAAGCCGGCTGATGGTGTAGCGCCATCTCACGCAACCGGATTGGAATTGGCCGTCCCCCGCGCCAGGTCAACGTCATTTCCAAAAGTTCAGAGGCAGAAAACCCGCCGTTGACACTCGAATTCGTCTCACGGATTTGAGGGCTGCGTTCCGCCCTTTGACCGTGGAACACACGTGGCAGCATCCATTGACTCGAAGTGCGCGATTGGCATCAAGCAGCCGCACCCCGCAACGTCTACAGAACGGAGTTATTTCAGGCCGACTGCTCCGACTCGTTTCAGATCGTACGTTCATTGTGTAGCACCCTTGTTGTTCGACGTTTGTTTGTATCGCATGTTCATATTGCGCTATGCGCTGGCCCTTCGCTATGGGGCGAACACCCCACGGCGCCCACATGGCCCCATGAGTGTTCATTTGTTCTGGAAGCAGCAGACCGCTTGTTCAAAATGGAGCAGCGACTGGTTCTGGCAACGACAGCTCCTCAACGGATTCAGGCTGCCTTCTCACTTACTGGAACCGGGAATCGCTCGCGGACTTTCGCCGCAATCTCTTGATCCGTCATCTTATCGTTGGTTTCCACAGCCAGGACACGTCCGCTAGGTTTGTCGTGTTCAAGACGTTTTCTCAACTCCCCCTTGGCCTCGCCAGGACCGAAGATCAATATCGCATCGGCATGATGAACCAAAGCGATGATCTGGTCGTAATAACGTTGGAGATGATGCGCAAACTCACGTTCCCGGCTGTCATCGGCTTGAACTTGTTGCGTTTCGTAGCGAGTAGTCGAACGCACGCCAGCAACCCGTCCAGGCTGCTTTTCCACATTGGATAGGATGATTTTGGTTTCTGTCTTTTCGTCCGAAATCAGCACAACCACAGCTCTCCGGTGGTCAATCCATAAACCTGCTTTTGTTTTCATAAATTTCTTCCTTTCCAGCTTACGTCTGTCAGTTCACCCATGAGTAACAACTAATGTCAGTCGCCGCGGTTTGTGGTGCCACCCACGAAGTTGCGCACCAAACCGCCGCGCAACGTTTTCTCGTGTTGCACCAGCCACAGCGGGCAGCGGGTGAAACGTTAGGGCAGACTCTTCTGGATGGCGACATATGGTGATGGCACTCATTGCCCGGACTCTGTAGAGATTGCGCTGGTCGTTTTCTGGCGTCGCTTTGTTCTTTAGCTCCACCAACCTCGCGCCCACAATTGTGTCTCGGCTTGGATCCAATACTCCGCGTCGCGGCCATCAGGACGCTCCTCTCTTTCCCAAATCAGATAGGCCAAGAACGCAATGTCCTCGCGATGGGGCTCATGATGATTTGTCTGCAGAATTCTGTTTTTCATAGCGTCTACCCACCGTTTCCCGAGGGTGTGTTCAATCCACTCTGTTCGGGTGCAAGTCGGTTTTGACCACCGAGCCATCGGTGGCGGAAAGGATGACCACACCGATGTCCGCGTCGTCGTTGGGATCCTTCAGTTTGGCCGCCCACAATTGGACCTTCCACACCAACCCTTCGTCGCTGTGTGCCAATATAAGCCTGGACGCCCTGAGGGTAAGATTGTGCAGAAACGGTTGTGACGTGGCGATCTTCAGGGCCCGATCCGAGTCCACTTTCAATTTATCCTTGTCCAGCACCATGTGCTTGTCATTGGCCATTTCCAAGACCCGCAACGGACGCGAGACATTCATTTTCTGGCCCCCTCCAAACTTCACTTCGACGGCTTTGAACGTCGCATCCGGGTCGTAATAAACCACATACCAGATGTTCGGCGTCAGGCTGCCGACGGATTTCTCGGAGCGGATCTGCACCAGCTTGTCCTTGCTTTGAATCCCTACGTAGTCGTTGCCCATCTTCGCCAATTCAAAAGCGGTCGGGTCGCCGGCCCCCGCCACGGCTGTGAGTGCGAATATCAGGGCTGCAATGAAAGAAAAATTGCGTTTTACATTGTTCATATTGCAGGAACATAAGCCGAGAAGCGGGCGGGTGCCATGGGGTGTTCACCCCACTGACGGATTTCGGGCAACAGGCCAGTCAGCTGTGGGAACGCTCATGATCGGGCGATGAATCTTCCGAGGCAGTGCCGGCCGCTACTTGACCGGCTGCGGCGGGGATTCGTGGTCGTCGCGACCAAATGGATATTCGAACCAGTCCCCGATTCCCCGGAGCAGAAGGCTCATGAAGGCAAAAGGGGTTTCAGCCAGTGTGGACTTCAGACGCGGCGTGAGATCATCTTTCGGATGCTTGAGGTTTCCGGACATCCGTACGGTGGTCCAACAATAACCGTCATGCTCGCGGCTGAAGACCGTCTCTCGCGCATTGGGCAGCCAGTGCAAGTAGGGCGGGGTCACGCCGAATTCAAACTGCCCGGATATTTGTTCCCGGCGAACGTCCAGGTTCCCTTCCAGACGGAAGACACCCTTCGATTCAATGGTGAAGTCGCGCACTTCCAAGTGGGGATGTTTCCACGCAAATCGAAACCGGCAGTGTTCGATTGGCAAATCGCGCAATCCTTGGTTGCCTGTCAGTGCGGCCAACTGATCCAGCGTGGGCAGCGCGTGAATTCTGCCAACGGCGATTTGAAGATCCCCCGAACCATCGAACGCGTCAAATCTGCCGCCCGTCGCTTTCCGTTCCAGGATGCCTTGGCCTGTGAGACGTCCGCTGACGAGGCCATCAAGCGAGTCGTGCCAGGGACCAACCCACGGCGCCAGAGGCATGCCCTCAATGACGATCCGCGTGTTGAAGTGACTGTTGGTGCCTATGCCGGTGTCCCCTTCGACGGTGAGCGTTCCTTTTGATTCGGGTGACAGGGGAGTCAGGAGCGCTTCGCGCAGGTAAAGCTGCGACGTGGTGATCAGCATGTGAACGTGGCGCACCCGCAACTCCGGGACGGGTGGCATGCGCAGGAAGCCGTCGTGCCCCTCGTAATCAAAGTCCACTCCATTCGAGCGGATGCGCAGATTCAGCCCACGAATCTCCACGGGTCGGCCGCTCAACTGTGTCAGCACGTCGGCCGAGTCTGCCAGCACTTCCCGCAAAACCACCGTCGGCAAAAGACGGGTAAACCATGTTTCGACGGGTGGTGGCTTGGGTTTGAACTGTTGCAACTCCACCCTGCTGCGGGCGATGGTGATCTGCTGCAGTTCAACGCGGTTTCGGAAGATTTTCCAGCCATCGAGTGTGGCGGTCACATCCTGCGCTTGGATCGCCCGCATGAGTTGATCACCGCCATCACCGGCATAACCCGGCGTGGTGACTTTCAGAAAACCAGTGCGGCGGATAGGCGCGTATTCACCCTGGCCTTTGAAGGCCATCGAAGTCAGCCGGCTCATGGTTTGGCGAAAAGCTTCGCTCTGCAGGTAGATTCCGAGGCATTGATCCACCAGGAGCGCACACAGCCCCAAGCCGGCGACTCCCGTCGCGGCGATAGCCAGCCACCGCCGATAACCAACCAATCTCAGGCCCATACCATGGCACCGTAACCCGGAACTCCAGCGGCGTCAGTGGGGTGTTCACCCCACTGACGGATTTCAGAAATCCAGCGTATTCTTCTTCCATGAACTTTAATATGACAAAATGGTTGGCTGTGAAAGTTGCGCTGTTGTTGAGCACAGTCAGTCTGTTGCTCACAGGATGCTATTCGGATCGAGGGTATGATCGCGGTCGAGGCGATGAGCGCCATGATGACAGACATGAATCGGAACACCATGATGATCGCCATTAAGCTCCCGCACTCCGTTTGAATGTCGCCCGAATACCTGTTGCTGCATAAGAACGCGGTAATTGAGGCGACCTGCGACTGATGAGAGGATGCTAATGGCGAAGAGAATTATTGGATACATATGACAATCATCAAGCCTTTCTTTCTGTTCTTTCTGTTCGCGTCCATTTTGATCCTCAGCAATGGATGCGCGACCTTGCCAAACGTGTCTAAGACGATTGATGAGGCGTCACCTGCCCCCGAACCCCGTCAAATCGTGTCGTCCAACGGACTGCTATCGCCCGAGAAGAGCAAGGCGATCGTGGAACGACTGAAGCGATCGGTCAGCCCGACGGACGTTCTGGAACGCCACACGGCCGTGGTGGAATCGGTTACCGAAAGCCCGCTGACGAAGGGGAACAAAGTCACTCTGATCACCGATGGTGCGGCGGCCTATGCCGCAATGGTCACCGCAATACAAAACGCCACAAACCATATCAACTTTGAAACCTATATCATTGAAAATGATGACACAGGCCGCAAATTTGCCGATCTGTTGCTGCAAAAACAGGCGGAGGGGGTTCAGGTAAACTTCATCTATGACAGCGTCGGCAGTTGCGGCACGCCCGCCGCGTTTTTCAAGCGTTTGCGGGACGCGGGAATTCAGGTGGTCGAATTCAATCCGATGAACCCGATGAAGGCCCGCGGGCATTGGCCTCTGAAGCATCCGGACCACCGCAAAATTCTGGTCGCCGACGGCAAAGTCGCCCTTACAGGGGGCATCAACATCAGTTCGGTTTATTCCAGCAGCCCTTCTGGCAGTGGAAAAGCCAAAGGAGCGCCGCTGCCCTGGCGGGACACCGACGTTCAAATTGAAGGCCCCGCGGTGGCCGAATTTCAAAAGATGTTTCTGGATACCTGGCAGAACCAGAAGGGACCGAAACTCTCTGAACGAAATTATTTCCCAGTCCTGAAAGAAGCCGGCAACGCCTTGGTCCGGGTGGTCGGCAACACCCCGGGACAGAGCAACAGGATTACTTTTATCGCCTATGTGTCCGCCATCACTTTTGCAGAGCATTCAATTCATTTGACGAATGCGTATTTCATCCCCGACGACCAGACACTGGATGCCTTCTGCGATGCTGCCAGGCGCGGTGTTGACGTAAAGATCATCGTTCCCGAAAAGACCGATTCGGATATGGCATTGCATGCACAGCGGTATAATTATTCCGAGCTGTTGAAAGCGGGGGTAAAGATATACGAACGCCGCAACGCCCTTCTGCATGCGAAAACCGCGGTGATTGACAGTGTCTGGTCAACTGTCGGGTCCACCAACATGGACTACTGGAGCTTTGTGAGCGATAACGAGGTGAACGCGATCATCCTGAGTCGCGAGTTCGCCATCGAAATGGAGAAGATGTTTGCCAAGGATCTCGCGGAGTCCCACCAGATTCAATGGAACGAGTGGATACACAGATCGTTGTGCCCAAGGATCGGGGAGTGTTTTGCGCACTTGTTTTCCCGTTGGCTGTAAAACATCGCCGGTTCCCGGCCGGTCAGCCCGGCTTGTTCATAAATAGAGCAAACCTGGAGCAACGTGTCATTGCGCTGCGCTGTTCGTGAATAATCCGGGCTGGATGCATCCTTGTCTTTCGGCTCGAAAACGCGCGGCTTCGAGGCAGCGCCGGAAGCTGCAACGTATTGCGGTTGTTTCAAAATGCGAGCGGCGCTGCGTCATGTGACCGTCGGTCTTCCGAAGACGGTGAGGGTGGATTGGGGCTTCAACGGCGGGCCGGAAACGGGGAAACGGACGGTGACCGTGGTACCTTTGCCCAACTGGCTCTCGACGAGCAGTTCGGCGCCGTGGGCTTGGAGGATGCTATTGCTGATGCCCGTGCCGAGGCCAGTGCCTTTGCCCGGCTCCTTGGTGGTGAAGAACGGGACGCAGATGTTCTTCTTCACCTCGTCGCTCATGCCGCAGCCATCGTCGGTGATCTTCAGAACGATGACTTGACCCTCGGTGGCGGTGCTGAGGGTGATGTTGCCGCCTTTGCGGTGGGTCTTGGTGCAGACTTCCAGAATGGCGTCCTTGCTGTTGAGCAGGAAATTGATGAGTGCCTGTTGGATTTCCTTGGGGTTGCCATTCAAGCGCGGCAGTTCACCGAGCTGGGTGGAAACTTTGATTTTGGCGGTGCTGAGCACGCCGTTGCTGATGTCCAGCGCGTCGCGGAGCGCGTCGTTGAGGTCGAATGGGAAGAACGAGGCGACATCGGCGGGCTGGGCAAAGGTGCTGAGCTTGTTGGAAATCTCCACGCAGCGGACCACGCCCTGGATGATGAGGTCGAGGCCCTCTTCGAAGCCGACATCGCGTTTCGTACGATGCGCCATCATCATCCGCTCGGCGCGAAGTTTGACAGGATTGAGGGCGTTCTTGATTTCGTGGGCGACGCCGGCAGCGATCACGCCCAGCAACAATTGGCGCTGGGAGGCGAACAGATGTTTGTCCCTGCTCTCCAACGCGGTGAGGACGTTGTCCTTTTCGATGAGCGGCTGCTGGATGACACCGCGGGATCGCTGAGGCGACGGCGGCTTTGGCAATGGACCGGTTTGAGGAGTATTCACAAGAAGAAGTGGAAGGAGCCACGGTTAAGGACGTCTCGGGCGCGGTGTGCGCGGGCCGCTGTTCCTCCCCAGCCGGCATTTTATGGCCAGCCGGGGAGAAATCAGCGATGGGGGGCGTGCATTACCAGCCGTAGTGGTTCATGTAGTTCTGGTAGTTGTAATAGTTGTTGTAGCCGAGGCCAAATCCCCACCACCCTCCGCCGCCATGGCCGCCACGGTGCTCGTCATGATAAGCTTGCACTTGGCCTTGCGGGCCGGCACCCGCCTGCATGACGCGGGGAGGTCCGCCGCCTCCGACGTGGATGACCACCGTGGACGCGTCGATCACCCTCGGCCCACCGGCCGGCGCGCTAGGGGCGCAACACGGCTGTTGTTGCTGCGGTTGCTGCGGTTGCTGCGGTTGCTGCGGTTGCTGCGCGACGCCCGCTGCGCGCAGCGTTTCTTCCACTTTGTCGGCTGGCACGAGGAACTTTTCGGCTTCCTCGTCCGGCACCTGGTAGAACTGTCCATTATTGCTTTTCAGAATTGCCATGACTGTTTCCTTTTCTTGTTTATGGGTCGAACAACCGCCGTGAATCTCGTGAAAGCTTCGGGCAACCGTGGCGGCTCCGGCTGCCGGGGTGATTCCGCCCCGGCGGCGTGCCGGGCAGGAATAAGCGACACCGAATTGCGTCTTACCAGCCGTAATGGTTCATGTAGTTCTGGTAGTTGTAATAGTTGTAGTAGGGAGCGATGAACGGACCACCCCAACCACCCCAACCATGATGCTCATGATGGCCTTCGTGGTAGGCTTGGACTTGGCCAGCCTGCGGCGACGCCGGCCCGGCTCCTGCCGGGGCTTGGAGGCCGGCTTCCTTCAGTGTTTCGGCGACCTTGTCCGCAGGGATCAGGTATTGCGCCGCGTTCTCGTCCGGCATGTTATAGAGCCGGCCGTCTATGCTTTTCATCAGTGCCATCTGTATTTGTCCTTTCCGAGTTGGGCGGGTGTTTTACCAGCCGCAATAGTTGCTGTTGCTGAAATAGTTGTAGCAGCCGTCTCATCTGTGAGAACGGTAATGGTTCTGACGGGTTCGAGCATATTTCCTCCCAAACCCGGACAATCGCTTGAACGACCCGGCCAGAGTTGTAGTGCGCCGAGCAACACAAGAAGAACCAGAATCAACAGAATAGTTCCTAACATAATGATCCTTTCAGTGTGCGAATACGACTCGCTGGGTTTAACCTATGTATCCTGTCCGTATGCTTTCGGGCGATGTGTTCGACGCGGATTGCTACTGGATCCGCTGGACTTGGATGGTACCCGAGAAATTAAGAATGCCAAAGGCAGACAACAGCCACAGGACGACGCAAATGAACACGACGATGTTGAGGATTTTCTTAATCTTTCCATCCATCGGGATATAAGTGTTAACCAGCCACAGCAACACTCCAATAATGATCAGAGTTACGACGAGAGAAATCAGCGACATATACTACCTCCACTTGGAATGAATGGTTTGTTTCATACTGCGAACATAGGCCGGAGAGGGGGAGGGGGCTATGGGGTATTGACCCCACTGCCGCATTTCATGAAACGTCGTCATTTTTAGCGGCATCCTTTATCTGTCGGCAGTGACGGGCGTCCACGGGTCTGTGGCGATCACCGCCAGAGGCGGGATCAGGCTGCTGGCCGGCTGGCTTGCGCTGGCGTGCAAACTGGAATCGCCGCCCAGCCCTTGCTTCGCCTCGCGGCGCGCCTTTTCGTCGTCGGCATCGGCCGCCGGTAATTTAAGAACGGCCCGCCACTCCCGTTCCGCCAGAGCGCGTTTGCCGAGGGCCACGTAAACTTTCGCCAGTTCCTGGTGGTGCAGAATCCGCTGCGGGGCAATCTCCGTCGCCTTTTTCAAATACTTCGCCGCCTCCTCGTAAGAGGCATCCGGCAGTCCGCCGTAAACCAGTTTCGTGAAGTATTTGAGCAGGAAGTTCAACCCGCTGATGCCTGCGTGCCAGCGGCCGATCACATGCCATGCATATTCGTCCGTGGGATCGAGTGCGAGGGATTTAAGGGTCTCGTCACGGATGAACCTCGAATACTCGATCTTGACCCGGTTGCTTGTGAAATCGGTCATTCTGCCGTAGGCGATGGCGAGGCTGAGATGTGCTTTCGCGTTGTCGGGAGCAAGTTCGACCGCGCGTTTGGCATCGGCGAACGCGGTTTGAGCGAGCAACATGGCCTTAGACCGCGACTTGGCATCCGCGATCAACTCGCCGCACTGCCGGGAGATGCGAGCCAGCACATCCGGGTTGTTGGGATCAAGCTTGTCGGCCTCCTGAAATGTCTCAAGTGCGGCCCGAAACTCATGGCTGGCCACCTGGGCGTCGCCCTGCTGGATGAGCGCGCCGACTTTTTCGCTCTCCGCGCAAAATGCGGCACGAAACGTCAAGGCTATGAACAGGATGGTGATCGGAACTCTCATCGGCGTCGGGGACGGCTCTTCATCTCAATTGGCAACTCTCTGGCCGTTTCCACTGACGAGTCAAAAATTGATAATTCCCAACAGGCTGGCGACACTCCAAAACATATTAACCACCAATCGCCAGCCTCGATCTTCACGATTGGGCTGATGCTGATTTGTGCGCGGTATTTTGTTTCCCATAACGTCTCCAGTTCTGTTTATGAAATTACAAAGCGCTGTTGTCCCGGAAACACAACGAGGTGTTCGTTGACGGCATACCGCACAATTCTGGCAGCGCGCCGTTTTCCGCGGGTGCTGCAAATGTCCGCGATGAAATCACCAAACGTTAGTGTTGTCTTCTTGCGATTGTTCTTCATGTCTGTAGAAGCTAAGCGTAAAGGACTCGCGGGCGCTATGGGGTGTTACCCTACTGCCGGTGGAGGCTGCCTTGTAGCAGCGCGCGAGCCTTGCCCAACGCTTTGCGGCAGCACCGCCTCCATTGTATTAGCGCCGCCGTAGTTGACGCCATCTCTGCGGCGGACTTAAACCGCCTCCGTGTTGCGCGCTCTGATCTCGAAACGACCGCCTACGAAACCAGAACGCAATAGGATGCGATGCGTCTCATGGAATCATCCGCCACCCGCTTGCGGAGCGGGTGCGAGGGCGTGTTGGGAACGAGCGGCGTGGTCTGAGTTTCGTTGGTTTGTTTCATGACAAACGCTACAGATGTCCCGCGGAACAACGAAATTATTGCATTCCATATTTCCGACTCGAATTCACCCTGGCATAACGTTTACCTGGTGTTTCTCTTTTTCTTAGGGGAGGATCTGTGGCGGACATCTCCACGAACACAGCCTGAAAAAAAACGCCGGTATGGATGGCTCGTCATGACCACCGGAGGGCTGGACGGCGTGGTCAGAAAAGAAAACCGCACGGCTCGTAGAGACAGCAAGACACATGTCCCGATCAGGACGTGCCAGGCAGCAGCGCGACCGAGCGTTTAAAAAACTGCCGGCTGAAAAATCGAACGGCTTGGTCCACGCGCCAAGCACTTTGGGTGGAAACTCCCGGTTGTCAGCCCTCAGGCTGCTAGTCTCCGATGGTTCCTCGCATCACCGGGAGCCTGTTGGAATTGCGTATCTTGTTCTCCGTCCTCGCGACTCTGTTTAGCTCCGCCAGCCTCTTAGCCCGCAACTGGTTCGTGGCAAGATTCCAGTGCTTCACGGCGAGGCCATCAGGATGTCCTTGTTTCTCCCAAATCTTGTAAGCCAAAGCCGCAATGTCTTCGCGTTTGGGCTCATGATGATCTGTGTCGGGTATTCTGTTTTTCATAGTGTTTCCATTTTGAACAGCGGGTTCGGTCATTGTGTGCATCGAATCTACCCGCAGGAACCGCGTGATCGCTATGGGGTGTTAACCCCACGTGAGTTTTCAGGAATCAATTCCGCAAGACCATTTGCCCGGCGACGGCAAAGGACGGCAGGGCCGGCCGGCGGGTGGGGCACGACCGGATGCCACGTCGCGGGCCGTTTGCGTTGTTTGCGGGGAGCGCGCGTCCCTCCAATGCTTTCGGGGGAACTGCCCTGACAAGCGTTTCCCCGCCACCGTGTTGCTTCTCAGCGTCCGCCCCTGCACCCCGCCGAACCTGGTCCCTCTCCCGATGAAATCCAGCCGCCGTCATCTCGGCTTCTGCGACTGTTCAAGCTCCTCAAGCAGCTTCCTTGCATTATTTGTGTATAGATGATTCTCACCATACATTGTGTGCCAGCCCTCATACGCCCTGCGGGCAAAATCAAGCGCCTCCGGCGTCTTATGCTGGTTCGCGAGACATGCGGCCAGATGATCGCAGGATAGATAAATATCATCATGGCTTTCTCCCATGGCGCGCTCGCGGATGGCCAGGACGGCGCGATATTCCTTCTCGGCGGCGGCGTATTTGCCCTGGGCGCAAAGAGCTTTCCCCAGGCTGTCCCGGATGGTGAGTGTATGGCGATGTTCCGGCCCCAAGACGTGCCGGGCGTTGGCCGCGGCAGCGCGAAGCTCCACTTCGGCCTCCGCATATTTGCCGTGGGCATAAAGCTCATTGGCGTGATCGTGGCGCTTCTCCAGCGCGGCCTTGTCTTCGTGCGCGGCGAGAGCGAAGACCGCGAAAGAAACGATGGCGAAGAAGAAGGCAACCACGGCCGGCCCGCGGTGGATGAAGGAAGACCCGAAGCGAGAGAGGCGGCTGTCGGAGTTGGCGCTCATGATGTCCCGGATATTCTGAACCCGCCGCGCGGCGTGATGCAAACGCAGACGCGCCGGCGGCGGTTGAAGCAGGGTTGTTTGATCCGGGTTGCCAACCGGTGGAGTTCAGCCTTCCGTCTGCTAGTCTCCGATGGTTCCTCGCAGCACCGGAAGCCTGTTGGAATTGCGTATTTTGTTCTCCGTCCTCGCGACTCTGTTTAGCTCCGCCAGCCTCTTGGCCCGCAACTGGTCCGCGGCAAGATTCCAGTGCTTCACGGCGAGGCCATCAGGATGTCCTTGTTTTTCCCAAATCTTATAGGCCAAAGCCGCAATGTCTTCGCGCCTGGGCTCATGATGATCTGTGTCGGGTATTCTGTTTCTCATAGCGTATCCATTTTGAACAAAGGGGTCGGTCATTGTGTGAGCAGAGCTTACTCGCAGGAACCGCGTGGGCGCTATGGGGTATTAACCCCACGGGAGTTGTCAGGAATCAATTTTGGCAAGAGCCACGCCGGGAAGGAGGGGGGCGGCAACTAGACGATGGTCAACTGGACGCTGTTCTCGATGATGCCCTCGGAGATGGCATAGCGGGTGAGACCGGCGACATCGTGGATGTTCAGCTTCTTCATGAGACTCTGCCGGTGCTTCTCGACGGTCTTGATGCTGATGCCCAGTTCACTTGCCACTTGTTTGTTGGGTTCGCCTTCGGCAATGAGTTGGAGCACCTCCATCTCGCGCGAACTCAGGCTGGCCACTCGTTTCCGGAGTGGCGGCTTTCCGGCCGGCGACTTCTGGTTGTGGAGGCGTTTGGTGATGGAGGGACTGAAGAAGGTGTTTCCTTTTTGGACTGCCCGGATCGCCTCGGACAGAACGTGGGAGGAGGTTTGTTTGAGCAGAAACCCCATCGCGCCAATCGCGGTGGCTTGCTCGACGTAGGCGTCATCACTGTGCGCGGAAAGAATGAGCACCCGGGCACCGGGAATGGCTTTGCGAACCTGCCGGGTGGCTTCCAAACCGTTGAGCAGCGGCATGGCGATGTCCATCACGATGACGTCGGGGCGGAATTTCTTGGCCAGGGTCACGGCGTCGCGGCCCGTGGCGGCTACGCCGACCACTTCGATATCCTTCTCGGCCAGCAACAGTTGTTGCAGACCCTCGCGGACGATCTCGTGGTCTTCAGCCAGCAGAACAGTGATTCGTTTCATAAGTCAGTTCAGTTAGTCGCCGTGGCATTTGGCGGCAGAGGAATACGCACCTCGATTTCCGTGCCGGCGCGGCGAACGGATTTGACCTTGAGGTTTCCGCCCACATAGGTCGCTCGCTCGCGCATGCCGAGCAGACCAAGGCCGCCCTTTCCTCTTCGCCCGGCCGGGTGATGATCCGGGTCGAAGCCGATCCCGTCGTCATTGATCACCAACTGAACGAAGGCGCCCTGCTGCGTCAGGCGCACAGTAACGTGGCGGGCGCGTGCGTGCTTCTCCACGTTTTTCAAGGCTTCCTGAAGAATGCGGTAGAGCGTCAACTCGGTGTCGGCGGGCAGCCGCGCGGTCAACTGCACGCAGGCCAGCTTGACTGGCACGCCCGTCCGATGCGCGAACCCCGTGCTGGTGGCGCGCAGGACGGCGATTAGGCCCATCTGCTCCAATACACCGGGTCGCAGATTCCGCGAGATGCGCTCCACTTCCTCGGCCGTCTTGCCGAGCATCTCGTGGAGTCTCATCGCCTCTCTTCTTGCTGGCCCGTCGCGCGGCGAAAGTTTGTCCGCCAGCGCCTGGCTGCGAAAGAGGACGGCGCAGAGAAGCTGCGTGATGTTGTCGTGCAATTCGAGGGCCACGCGCCCGCGCTCGGCTTCCTGCACTTGCACCACGCGGTGCGTCAACGCCCGCAGCTTCTTCTCGGTCTGGCGGGCCTCTGTCATGTCCGCCAGCACCATGCCGATGGTCGCGCCGTTGAAACCACTCTTTGTTAGTGGACGAATGGAGATTTGCGCCGGCGTATGCGAACCGTCGCCTGCATTGAGCAGCACTTGGATTTTGGAACCGAATCTGTCGGCCCGTTTCAGGAGCGATCGGAGCATTGTCCGGCCTTCGGCGGAGAGAAAGCGGCGAAAGGAACTGCCCATCACCTGCTCCAACGGGCATTTGACCATTCGGGCGAAGCACTGGTTGGCATAAAGAATCGTTTTATCAGCCGTCAGCGTCAGCGCCCCTTCGCTCATGGATTCGATGAGCACGCGGTAGACGTGCTCGGCACCCTGTAGAGTGAACACTTGCGGACCTTGCTTGCCCGCGACCACCACCGCATCCACTTCGCCGGTGCGGATGGCGCGGACCGTTTCCTCCGCGTCGCTCAGGCGCGCGCGGAGTTCGGCGAGTTCGCGGGACGGCGCGGGGCGGGAGGAGCTCTTGTGACGAATAGTTTTCAAACTGTGATTTTACCTTTTGTCATCAAGTCCAACTCGGCGAACAGGCCGGTGGTGTTTGCCAGGTTGCCGATGAACCGGCGCACCGGCCGTGGAAATTCTTTGATGAGCGTCGGAGTCGCGACGATCTGGTTGTCGCGCGCCAGGTTGGGCTGCTGATAGATGTCAATCACTTCCAGTTTGCAACTGCCTTTCAGTTCGGCTGCGCATAGTTGACGGACGCGCAGGACGGCTTGGCGCGATCGGGCAGTGGCTCCCGCCACGAACAGTCGCAGGACGTATTTGCCCGTGGGCCGGGCGGCCAGGGACTTCTCAAAGGCCTGCATCGCGCGGCTGGTTTTGTTTGTTTTCACGGGCGTTCGTGTGGGTCAATCGGCAGCACACAAATCTAGGCCGACGAGCACGTGTTCGGTGTCAGAAAGGTTGCCGATGATGGTTCGCACGGGCTTCGGCAACTTGCGCACCACCGTGGGAATGGCCAGGATTTGGTCGCCTTTGGCCAGGTGGGGATGCTTCACCAAATCAATCACCGTGATGCGATAGCAGCCTTTGAGTTGTTTTTCACAAATCTTTTTCAGGTTCGAGAACGCCGTCAGCGATTTGGGCGTCGAGTCGGTCACGTAAAGGCGCAATTGCCAGAGTTTGGCGGGCCGGCACGGGGGCGCGGCAACCCGTCGTTTCACCGGTTTGGTTTTCATCAAATTTTCCTCCCCGGTTTGGGTTTGCTCTGCGTGCTGGCCGCCACCTTGATATCCGCCTGGCGCAAGATGCCTGAGGCTGTCCGCTCGGTGCCCAGCACGAAAGTTCGCGTGCCGACCTGTTCGGCAATGCGCCGTAATTCCGCGGCTTCGGTTTCGTAATCAGAGCGCAGCCCGCTGATTTTCTGTTCGAGCGCCCCGCGTTTGCGCTCCACTTCGCGCTTGAGCGTGGCGGCTTCCTGCTGGTTGGCCAGCACGACGGCTTTTTCGAGGGCCCCTTGTGCCACGCGGGCGGAGCCGGTCAACACGCCGCTGGCACCGATGTAAGCGTCCACGAGGTCAATGCCATGGTCCGAAATCAGGAACTCGCGGATTTGGTTCGAGTGCGCCATGCCGCGCGCTTTGAGCACGTAAAGCACGCGATTGCGTTCGCCGTTGCCTTCGACGTCCTGCAACAACAACCAGGAGTCCATGAGCGAGGACATGGCGGCTTCACTTTGTTGCAGCGCGTGGCCGCTCTGCGTCAGACTGGTGAAGAGTGTGGTGACTTGCCCGGCCTTCAAATAATCAACCAGCCGCGTCACCATCCCCCGGCATTCGGAGGAGGTGCCTGCGTCCATCAGGCTGGTAATGGGGTCTATGATGACGACGCGGGGTTGAAACTCGGCAATCTCCTTGAACATCGTGGCCAGATGCATTTCCAGACCGTAGAGCGAGGGCCGCGCCGCGTGAAACCGCAGCAGGCCGCGCTTGACCAACGGCTCCAGGCGTAACCCGATGGAATGCATGTTGCGGATGATCTGGTTGGGCGATTCCTCGAACGAGAAGAAGAGGGTGCGCTCCCCGCGCCGGCAGGCGGCTTGGGCAAAGTTGGCGGCGACGATGGTCTTGCCGGTGCCGGGCGTGCCCGTGAGCAGAATACTGCTGCCGCGGAAAAATCCCCGTCCCCCAAGCATCGCGTCGAGCCGGGGGATGCCGGTGGCAATCCGCTCGCCCGAGATCTTATGATTCAGCCCCAGCGACGTGATGGGCAGCACGCTGATGCCGTCGTCGCCGATGAGAAATGGAAATTCGTTGGTGCCGTGAAGTGTGCCGCGATATTTCACCACGCGCAGATTCCGCGTGGCAATCTGATCGGTGACCCGATGGTCGAGCAAGATGACGCAATCGGACACGTATTCCTCCAGCCCGTGGCGCGTCAGTTGTTCGCGCCCGCGCTCGGCCGTGATGACGGCGGTCACGCCCTTGTCCTTGAGCCAGCGGAAGAGCCGCCGCAACTCGGCGCGCAGGATGGCCTCGTTGGGCAGGCTGGCGAACAGCGCTTCCAGCGAGTCCAGCACCACGCGCTTGGCGCCGATGGAATCAATCGCGTGATTCAGCCGGACGAACAACCCTTCCAAGTCATACTCGCCGCTCTCCTGGATTTCACTGCGCTCGATGTGGACGTAGTCGAGCATGAGTTTTTTGCGCCGAACCAAGCCCGCCAGATCAAATCCGAGCGACGCGACGTTGGCCTTCAACTCGGCTTCCGTCTCCTCGAAGGCCATGAACACGCCCGGCTCGCCAAACTGCATCGCGCCGCGCACGAGGAATTCCGCGGCCAACAATGTCTTGCCGCACCCCGCGCCGCCGCAGACGAGTGTGGGCCGCCCCAGCGGCAACCCGCCGCCGGTAATTTCGTCGAGACCCTGGATGCCCGTGGGGCACTTGGGTAAACTGGTTGCCGAGGAAGTGGATTTGGAACCGTTATTTTTCATCTAAGAGCGTTCTTTCATTAATCCCCGCGCGCGCGAGCCGTTGCCGAGCGGAATCTGCGCCTGGATGGTGGTGCCGTGGCCCGGGGCGGATTTCACCATGAACTTGCCGCCGATCATCTCCACCCGCTCTCTCATGCCGAGAAGCCCCAGGCGTTTGTTCTTCTTGGCGTGCAACACCTGTTCCACGTCGAAGGATATGCCGTTGTCTTTGATTTCCATGCCAACGGCATTCGGGAGTTTCCGGAGGCTCATTTCCACCCGGTTGGCTTGCGCATGGCGGGCGACGTTGGTCAGTGCTTCCAGGGCGACGCGATAGAGCATCGTGCGCTTGGTGCCGTCCAGCTTTTCCACCTCCGCAAACGCCGTCAAACTCACATGGATGCCCGTCTTTTTCGTAAAGCTTTTCAAGAACGAATGCAGAGCGGGAATCAACCCCAGGTCGTCCAACACCGCCGGGCGCAACTCGCGGGCGAACCGATGCACGATGTCCACCGACCTTTCCACCAGTCGTTGCGTGCGCGAGATCTTCTGGGTGAGACCCTTGGTGTCAAGCGCAGCATCCGTTTTCAAGGTCGCCAACTGGACATTGATGCCCGTCAGGACTTGAGCGATGACATCATGCAGTTCGCGGCTGATCTTCTTCCGCTCTTCCTCCTGCGCCGACAGAATCTCGTGTGTCAGGTGCCGCAATTGTTCCTGCAGGTGCTGCGACTGCTCCAATAACCGGCTGGAGTGCTGTTCGCTCTGCCGGAGGCTTCCCTCCACGACTTGGCGCTGGGCCTTTTCCTTCTTCAGCTTGCGGTTGGAGGCGGCCAACTCCACGGTGCGCCGGCTCAGCGTCCGGTTCAACTGGCTCAAATGAGCGTTGGCTTCCAGCGCCGAGCGGTGCGTTTCCTCCATCGGGACAATGGCCTCGGCAAAAAACATCCTCGCCCGCTTGAGCATCCGGTCTCGGACAGACGGCGAGCAACCCAGCAGCACCTGGGTAATCAATGCCTGCTCATGAACCAGGGCCAGATCCAGCGTTCCCAGCCCCAGAACCACCGCGTGGCGTCCCACTTTTTCCGCTGGCCGCAAACTCGCCGACGGGCCTTGCTTGAGGGTATTGGCGCAACTCCGCCTGATAGCGGCGCGACAGCCTGCTCAGTTTACGTTTCATGACGGAGGCTGAATTCATGAGCAAATCGGTTGATTGTTTTGATAGATTGTTCCACCAACCGTTGCGTGCTGGCGATCTCTTTTTTGAGGCCTTTTGTGTTGGCCTTGGCTGTGTTTTTCAAGGTCAATAGCCGGACATTGATGCCCAGCAAGGTCTGGGCAATTTCATCATGGAGTTGGTGGCTGATCTTGTGCCGTTCATCCTCCTGCACCGACAGAATCTCATGCGTCAGATGCCGCAAGTGCTCCCGCAGACGACGTGATTCTACCAGCAGTTTGTCGTGCTGTTTCCCGCTTCTCTTGAGGGCTTGATCCGACGCATGGCGCTGCACGATGCCCTGCTTCAAGTGCCGGGTCGAGGCAGACGATTCCACCGTGCGTTGGCGCAACGTCCGGTTCAGTTGATTCACACGCACGTCAGCCTCCAGCGCGGCGCGATGAGTGTTCTCGATCGGAGCGATGGCTTCCAGAAAAAAGGCCTTCGCCCGTTTGATCATCCTCTCTCTGGATGTGGATGATCCGTCGGGCAATACCAAGACCGTCAAGGTCTGCGCGTGAATCCTGGCCAAGTCCAACGTCTCCAGCCCAAGGGCCACCGCATGGCGTCCCAGTTGGATGGCCGGCTGCAAGCTAGTCCCGACACCTGGCTTCAGATGCTTGCGCAACGCCGCCAGATACTGCTTTGACAACTTGTTCAAATTCGCTTTCATCGAATTCCGCGATTCGCGTTCTGCCGTTCCGCCGCCCCAAGGTTGTTGCATCCTGCCATCAGATGCCGCTAGTTCACCCACGACAGGCCCAACCTATTTACTAACAATAATGTCACTTTCCACCGCTTGCTTTCATCTGTCTATGGGGTAAACACCCCATAGCGTCCGCAATGCCTCGCCGTCTATCGTGCGGCGATGAGAAGAAAAAGGCTCGTTTCAAATGCGAAGCGGCCAGAGCCGACTGCGGGCCTCAACCCAGGTTGACGGCTCGGTTCCTCTCAAAGTGGTTTTTGACCTATGACAGCTCGTTCACAATTGCCGAAGGCCGGCACGGAACTCAAAGCCGCCACGGCCCAACTGGAAGCCGGGCCGCCGGGCAGTGAATGCCTGGTGAAAATCGGGGGCGATTGGCGGTTGAGCGAGCCGGTTCCTTTATGGACCGGTGTGCTGGGCAAGAGAACCGCAGGGAGTGTGCGGGTGGTGCCGGAGGATTTGGGAAAGTGGGACACCTCGTTGGTGCTGTTCCTCGTGCATGGCCGAGCCTGGTGTGCGAAGTCGAAGAACGATTTTCATGCCGAAGCGTTACCCAAGAATTTGCAGGCGCTGCTGCAACAAGTCGCGGGGACGGGCGAGCCAAAGCCCCTAGCCAAGGCGGATGCCAAGTCGGGCTGGGTGTTGGCAGGAGACATGGCAAAGATGTGGGCGAGCCATGCAACGGAGATCGTTTCGTTTATTGGGGAGTGCACTCTCGGTTTCATGGGTGCGGCAAAGAAACCGCGACGGTTCCGTTGGACGGATTGTCTGGTCGAAATGCAGCAGTGCTGGGCGACGTCGTTGCCGATTGTGAGCGTGGTCAGTTTTCTGGTGGGTGTGATTCTGGCCTTTCAAGCGGCGATTCAGTTGCGGCAATTCGGCGCGGCCGTCTATGTGGCGGACTTGGTCGGGCTGGCCGTGGTGCGGGAGATGGGACCTATGATGGCGTCCATGATCGTGGCCGGCGGCACCGGGGCGGGGTTTGCCGCCCAGCTCGGCAACATGAAAGTGGGCGAGGAGATTGACGCCCTGGAAACCCTGGGCGTTTCGGCGGTGGATTTTTTGGCGCTGCCCCGGTTGCTGGCGGTGACGCTGATGATGCCCGTCCTCGCGGCGTATGCGAATGTCCTCGGCGTCCTGGGCGGCATGTTTGTATCGGTAAACGTGCTGGATATTCCTGCGGCGGCCTATTGGGTCGAAACGCAGAATTCCGTGGGTGTTTTGGATGTGACCACCGGGTTGATCAAGAGCATCTTCTTCGGCTTGGCCGTGGGCTTCGCCGGGTGTCTGCGGGGAATGAAGTGCGAGCGGAGTGCTGCCGGCGTCGGCACGGCGACATCCTCGGCCGTGGTGACCGGCGTCATACTGATTGTTCTGGCCGACGCTTTGTTCGGCACGATTTTCAACGTGCTGAGAATCTAACCGCCCATGAAAAACGACACCCCAACGACCGTGATCGAAGTCAAGAACCTGGCCTGCGGCTACGGCGAAACCGTGGTGCTGCAGAAGGTGTCCTTTTCGGTTCATCCCCAAGAACTGCTTTTTGTCATCGGTGGAAGCGGCTGCGGCAAGAGCACGCTGCTCCGGTGCATGATCGGATTGCTGAAACCGGTGCATGGAGACGTCGCCTATTTCGGAAAGAGCTTCACTGCGGCGGATACTGTGCAGCGTCGGGACATTTTAAAAACGTTCGGCGTGCTCTACCAAAACAGTGCGCTGTGGAGTTCCATGACGCTGGCGGAAAATGTATCCCTGCCGCTGGAAGAGCACACGTCTCTGACGCGAGAGGATCGCCGGGAGATCACCGCGCTGAAACTGGCCCAAGTGGGTTTGTCCGGGTCTGAGGAGCTTTATCCGTCGGAGCTTAGCGGTGGCATGAAGAAACGGGCGGCCCTGGCCCGGGCGCTGGCGTTGGACCCGGCGATCGTGTTTTTCGACGAGCCTTCGACGGGCTTGGACCCCATCACCTCGCGCGAGATGGATGAGCTGATCCTGCAAGTGCGCGACACTTTGGGGACAACCATGGTTATTGTGTCCCACCAACTTTCCAGCATTTTCAGACTCGCCGACCGGGTCATTATGCTGGATCGCGAATCCAAGGGAATCATTGCCGAAGGCGCTCCCCGCGACCTGGCCGCCAAGAGCACCAACCCGCGCGTGCGAGAGTTTCTGAAACAGGACGAAGAGTTCTCAAAGCAAACGAACCACGCTTCAGCCAAGAAACCTGTCTCTATTTCAAAGTGAAAAACAAACTCAACCCAGCCTTGGCCGGCATGTTCGTGCTCGGCGCCCTTCTGCTGATTGTCGCGGCGCTCCTTTCATTCCGCTCCATCCACCTCTTTTCCAAACCAGGACGTTTCGTGGCTTACTTCGACGAGCCGGTGCAGGGATTGGACGTAGGGGGCGCGGTGAAACTGCGCGGAGTCCTGGTGGGCCGGGTCGTGGCCATCCGGGTTCGATACGACGCGAAAACATGGCCGGCACCGGTGGCCGTCGTCGGCGAGGTGGACAACAATGCCATCACCGATGCGGCGAACCAGACGATCAAGCTCACCGACCGCGCCACTTTGCAACGGCTGGTCGAAGAAGGCTTGCGCGCCAAGTTGGACCTGGTGGGCATCACCGGCCAGCAGTTCGTGCAGTTGGATTTTCTCGATCCCCGGAAGTCCCCGGCGCCGCCGGCCATCCGCGATGCCGAATACACCGTGGTGCCGACGGTGGCATCCCAGATTCACGAACTGATGGCGAACTTCTCCAAGCTCGTCGGTGATTTGCAGAAGGCGGGTTTCGCGGAGGAAGCGGTCAAAACACTTCAGCAGGTCAAGGAGACGGCCGAGTCGCTGCAACAGTTTGCCGACTTTCTGGAACGAAACCCCAATGCGTTGATCACGGGAAAAAAGCGCCCCAACAAGGAACCGTAATATGCAAACAACCCGACCCACCAAATCCTTGGCTATTGGAATTCCGCACACATTCTCCAGGGCGATGAGCCGTTCGTTCGTTCTGCTGTTGTGCGCATTCGTTTCCTGTGCTCTGAGCGGATGTTCTTTATTGCAGTCGCACGCCGACCCTACGCGATTCTATGCGCTGACCGTTAAGAGTGCCCCGCCCGAACAAGCCGCTGAAGACGGGATCAAGCGGTGGAAAGTGGGGTTGAAGCCAGTGGAAGTGCCGGCCTATTTGCACAGCAAGGCTATGGTTGTCCGAACGGGCGCAAATGAAATTCATTTTGAGGATTTTGACCAGTGGGCGGAGCCGCTCGACCAGGGAATCGGTCGCGTGATGAAAGAAACTCTCAGTTCCGCCCGAAACGTGGAGAAGGTTGCGTTGAATTCGCGCGGAGACGACACGCTGGATTATGAAGTAACGGTCCGTATCCTGGCCTGCGAGGGTGTGAGGGTTGAAAACGGAAACGGTTCAATTCGTTTCTCCTTGGCGTGGGAAGCGCGGTCGGTCGGGAAGAACTCGACGGCGACCCAACGCGGCGTGTTCACCGCGGACCCGGTGGCTTGGAACGGGAAAGACTATGGACAGTTGGCCGAGCGGCTCAGCGAGGCCATAGCCAGTGCGAGCAAAGCGGTTGCAGCGGCCTTGCCGATGGAATCCAAGGCACGTGGTGTAACAACCACGGAAAAAGCCAAACCATAAGAAACGCGGGAGGGGGATGGTTTGCGCGGGCTGACCTCGAATTCTTTCATCTTCGAGGGGGCTGTGTCTGTCACCAACACGGTAGGGTTACGCCCCATAGGGATATACCCCATAGATAATGACCAGCCCACAGCGTAGCGTCTCCTCGTATAGAAGAACGATAACAGTCAATAGAAAGAACGAAGCAGAATGAAAGTCAAAGATCCAACCATTATCTATCCGGCGGTGTTCATAATCGCCGCCGCTCTGGTGGGCACGGGCGTGTGGGCGTTCGCTTCCGACACGGATGGCCGCATTGAGTCATCCGCCAGGCAATCGTATGTTTTCAAGACCTACCTCAAGGACGATGCGATAAACATCCAGTCCAAGGATGGCGTGGCCACCTTGACCGGAACTGTCGCCGAAGACTCCCACAAAGCATTGGCCCGGGAAACCGTGGCCAACCTTCCCGGAGTGAAGAGCGTGAATAACCAGATCGAGTCCAAAGCCGCGCACGCCGCCGATAACTCGGATGTTTGGATCAGCGCGAAAGTGAAAGCCACGCTGCTGTTCCACCGCAACGTGAGCGCCTCCAAGACGCAGGTTGAAGTTCAAAACGGCATCGTGACCCTGCGAGGCGAGGCCGCCAGCCAGGCGCAGAAGGAACTGACCACCGAATACGCCGCGGACGCTGAAGGCGTCAAGGGCGTCAAGAACGAGATCAGGGTGGTTGAGAATCCGGAAAAGCCCGGTGAAACGTTTGGCGAAACGATGGATAACGCTTCGATTACGGCCCAGGTGAAGATGACGTTGTTGTTCCATCGCTCGACCAGCATGTTGAACACCACAGTGGACACGAAGGATGGCGTGGTCATCTTGGGCGGCAAGGCCAAGAACGCCGCCGAAAAGGACCTGGTTACCAAACTCGTCACCGACATCACCGGTGTGAAGAACGTGATCAACAACATGACCGTCGAGGTGGTGACTGTATCCAAGAACAACTGAATGTGTGAATCGCTGTTGGCTGGCGCCTGAGGGCGCCTGCCAGCAAGGGTTCCAAGGCAAATTGAAAGACGAATTATATGTTATACACGATTGCAGTAATACTGGTGATTCTGTGGCTGCTGGGATTGGTGAGCAGTTACACGATGGGAGGGTTTATTCACGTCCTGCTGGTGATCGCTGTCGTCGTCGTGCTGCTCAACATCATCCAAGGCCGACGAGCAGTCTAGGAAACTACTGACTGAAGAAAACAGATTGGAGAATTCACAATGAATACAAAAACCATCGTTGCAGTTATCCTGGTCGCGCTAGGCGTCGTGGTGCTCGCTTACTCGGGCATCACTTTCTCGACCCCGGGAAAGCCCGTCGAGTTCCTCGGAATGCGCTTCGAGACCACGAACAACCATTTCATCCCGCCAGCCGTTGGAGCGCTCGCGCTCGTCGGCGGGATCGTGTTGCTGGTGGTGAACCCCAAGCAGACCTGAGCGTGCATGAAAGGGTGTCTTGAGTTCACCAGTTCAAATTTACTGGCATCTTGCCGCAGTGATCCGCGCCCTCGCGCGGGGTCACTGCCCCGTTCGAATCGCCTGGCACTGGCAAGGCATCCTGAGGGCGATTCACATCAAGTGAAATAATATGAATATGTCCAAAGATATCGGAATACTGCTGCCGGCCATTTTTCTGGTCACGGCGGGGCTGATTGGAGCATGTGGCATCAGGCGCAGCCAACTTAGGATTCTAGTGCCAATACTCGCCATTGTGACGTGTGTCTTGGTTTATATCGGCAACTAGAAGCGGACGCGGTCGCTGGAAACGACAAACGAGGCGGTCACAGAAGATTGGGAACAGCCAATATCGGAAAGCAAGAAAGCCAATGAGAACGAAACAGACAGTGAAGAATTGGATGGGACTGGCGGTGTGCCTGGGTCTGGCGGCGGTCGTGCGAATGCCGGTCCCGTCGGAAGCGGCGCCGCCGCCCCGCGTCTATGAAACCACCGAATCAGGCCGGACGTATCAGCCTGTCGTGGTGGGCCGCGTGTATCATATCGAAGGCGAGTTGCTGCGTTATGTCCCGGCCGCAAAAGACTGGGTGGCCACAGTAAACGACGCGCCTTTCGGCGTGGAGGACACACTGTTTTCCGGCAAGCAAGGCATGGCGGAACTGATTGTGCCCAACGGAACCTGTATCCGCGTTGGATACAGCACCCAAATCCAGTTTATCGCGCTTCAGGGCGATCTGACCGAGGTGGACGTGGCTTCGGGCGTGGCGCGGTTTTACAACAAAAGCCCCAATGCCGTCATCAAGGCAACAAGTTCCTTCGGATACGTCCTGGCTGATCCCGGCGCCGCCTTCGACTTTTACGTGGGCGATAACTCTGTCGAGGTGATCCCGATCAATGGCAAAGTGACCTTTATCCATGCAGGAACCGAAGCGAAATACGATGTGGCAGCAGGTGCACCTTCGATTCTTGCCGACTCCAAGCAGGTGGCATCGGGTGACGGCACCGTCGAACCGGTCTGGAATAACTGGAACGCCACGCGTGAGGCATTTTGGGCGGACAAAAACAACGTCAGAGGCCGGTCGGTTGAGTATCTTCCGCCGAGCCTGCATAGCGAAGCCTATGTTCTCGAAGAAAACGGGCAGTGGGACAGAATTAATTATGAGGGACGCGAACGGATGTTCTGGCGTCCCACGCACGTGGCGGTGGGATGGTCGCCTTACACGGTGGGACGATGGACCGACTGGTATGGCGATCAGACCTGGATTCCGGCCGAACCTTTCGGTTACATGACCCATCATTACGGGAACTGGGTCTATGTCGGAGACGCTTGGTGCTGGGCGCCGCCGGTGGTGAGTGCGGGGATTGAATTGCCGTTCCTCGACGTGGGCTTTTTCTGGAATCCCGGCAGGGTGTCGTGGATTTACTCAGGGGGTTATGTGGGTTGGGTGCCGCTGGCTTACGGTGAGATGTATTACGGCCACCGGTCTTGGGGCGGTCCCCACTCGCGGGTTATGAGCGGCGTGAGCATCAATCTGCGCATAGGCGGCTTCGCCTATGCCAGCCACGCGGTTGTTGTCAATCAGAGGGACTTTTACGGTGTCAGCGACTACGGGAGGGTTCGGGTCAGCAACATCAGCAATGCCACCATCATTAAAAACTACCATGCCTCGCCCGTCGTCAACAACACGGTGATCAACAACTACTCGACCAACAAGCAACGGTATAACTACACCAACGTCGCGGTGAACGAGAAGCCCCACGCCACGGTGACCGCACGCATTCAGCAAAACAACACGGTCATCCGCAAGGGGAAACATGAAAACGCCGCTGTGGTCCAGCAGCACGCGAGCACCCTCCGCCAAGGCCAGATCAGCAGCGAAGCCCGGATCGCGCAGCCCAGGATAACGAACAACATTGTCGCGGCGCGCGACGTGAACAAGCCAAAGTCGGCGGTGAAGTTTCAGCAGACGGCACTGAAGGGAAGAAGCGGAGAGCCCGCAGCGGCAGTCGCGTTATCTCCTGGCGGCCGGGAAACCAGAGCGACCTCAGCCACTCCGGCTCAACCTGAACTGAGTCCGGCGCGAGTGAAGCCAGCCGCGGAGGTCGTCGGAACCAAGCCCGCTCAGTCCGGCGCAAAACCTGAGAAGATTCAGTCACCAAGGGGCAGTCAGTCGGAACAGACAGTTCAGCCTGCTGCAAGAACTGAGAAGGTCCAATCGCCAAGAGGCGGTCAACCCGATTCGGGGGCTCAGAAAGTCATGTCGCCGAAAGGCGGTCAGCAAGAACAGGCAGTTCAGCCCGCTGCAACGTCTGGGAAGGTTCAATCGCCGAGAGATGGTCGGCAGGAACAGACAACTCAGCCCGTTGCAAGAACCGAGAAAATCCAGTCGACGAAAGGCAGTCAAACCGGCTCAGAAACTCAGAAGGTTCTGTCACCGAAAGCCGGTCAGCAGGAACAATCCCGCCAACCGAGCCAGCCTGCCGCAGGTGCGGACCGGGTGAAGCATCCAAATCAGCCGGCCAAGGCAAGCCCCCCAGCCAGCGGGTCCAAAACTGAGAAACCGAAGGGCGAGCAGCCCAACCAGCCGGCTCAGCCGGGGCCGTCAGGTCAGGAAGAGAAGAGCAAGGAAAACAGAAAACAGTAGTCAGTCAAACAACAGACGAACATGGAGAGAACAAGAAGATGAAAACATATTTGCAAATTATTTGTATCGCATCACTGGCCGGATTGGCGTCCTTGCCATGCGGAGCCGATGACAACCTGCCGCCCGCATTGCCGCCACAGGTGCTGGCGGACATGCGTAGCGCCGCCCACGACGCGGCAATCAACTGTAGCCATTTATACGACCACGCCCGTGGGTTGCAGGTCCGTAACCTGGAAATGGGCAAAGCGCTCGCCGCGACCTTGCGCCTGCGCGACTCGGTGCGGAAATACCAGGATGCGGTTTCCTCCGACTACTGGCCGCGGCCAGACTGGTTGAAGGTGTGCAGCGAGAACTTGCTCAACGCCTGGATCAACGTGGAGGTGTCGTTCCCGCAGTTGGAGCCGACGCCGCCAGTCGTGGGTTGGTGGGACCGATCCCAACAAAGTCTCGTGAATCTGTATCGCGCCTCTTCGCCATACATCGGCCGGCCCACAGGTCCGTTGCCGTCAATCTTGGGCGTAAGGGTGAGCGAAACCCGGTAACCGACAAATGACAACCGGAAGCAAAATGACATGAAAACATATTGGAAAATCCTTTGTATCGCATCGCTGGCCCTCGCAGGTTGCGCGACGCAATCGGACGTTCGGCCTGGCTCCTCCACCGGGGCGTTGTCTCCGCAGCAGGTGCTCGCCAACATGCGTGGCGCTTCCCACGAAGCAGCGATCAACTGCAGTCATTTCTACGATCACTCGCGCCAGTTGCAGATTCGCAGCTCGGATATGGGCAGGTCGCTCGCCGCGATCCTGCGGCTGCGAGACGCGGTGCGGAAATACCAGGATGCGGTGTTCTCGGAAGATATGCCCAGACGGGACTGGCTGCGGGAGTGCAGCGAGAACCTGCTCGACGCCTGGATCAAAGTGGAGGTGTCGTTCCCGCAGTTGGAGCCGACGCCGCCGGTTGTGGGCTGGTGGAACCGCTCGCAGGACAGCCTGGTCGCAATGTATCAAGCCTCCTCGCCATATATCGGCCGGCCGTCAGCGTCTGGCCCGTTGCCGACAGCCTTGGCCAACCACAGTCGTTCCGACGACCCGGCGCTGGTGGTTCGCGCGCAGCCAGTCAGATGAGAGGAAGTGGACAGTCGGGACCCTGCCATGAAAGGATCGGGGTCAAATTGTCTCCCCGATTCTTACATTCACTTCTTTTGAGAGCAACAAACGGTTGAGTGAATGTTCCGGCAACGGGGGGAGATTAGTCTGGACGCCGACATCCAGATTCGACATACACCTGTTAGCGGACTCTGATCGTTATCGACGGATTTCCCCCTTACGCAGAAGTTTTGACATTTGACACGCCCAAAGTGGACAACTACTCAGCGAACGTACAAACTGTAAGTTCGCGAAGAAGTTGTCCACTTTGGGCGTGTCAAATGTCAAAAAACAGTGGCCGGTGGCCGAAATCCTGTCTTTTGGCAGAGACTGATACATGAGGTGGCTCGAAATACCGAAATCACGTCAAGCGCAAGCTTGATTACCTAGATTGGGCAAGAAATGTGGCAGACGGCTGCCGTGGTTGCAACGAGCCCCTTGAACAGCTTTTCGCTGCTGTGTTGAAAAGCAGGCGGAACTTACTTGAGCGAAGCGCTTGATACGCGTGTGCCCATTCCGGATGAAATGGCACCCTACCACGGTGAGCGCCAGAAACGATTCGAGCCAAGACCAGGGAAAAGTATGGAACGCCAACAAGCGCCTCGAACGCTTCGCTCCACCGGCGTGATTCAGGCGCATCCCTCGACAAACAATTAAGATATTCGTCGGGGTCGTTTGGGTCGCTTCCTGATTCTTGAAGAATTCATTGTCGATTAGGATGAGATGAGGATTGTGGCATGTGGTACCCTGAAGAAATGAGGGTTTTACTATGGAAGACTACGACGTGGATGCGGCGTTTGCGCGGCGGCGGTGAGGAAACCGATTCCGTGGCCGGCAGGTCTGATGACGCCTCACCAATCCACTACCGAACCGTCGTCGGGATCGTAGGCTTCGGGATCGCACCAGTTGTGGTCTATCTTGGCGGCCAGCGCATTCTCGTCCAACTCGATGCCCAGGCCCGGCCCGGTCGGTATCGCGATGTAGCCCTTCTCGACGCGGAACGGATTTTTGATGTAGCCCTCGCCGAGCGACGACTGCTCCTCGCAGAGGAAGTTCGGAATCGAAGCGGCCAGTTGCAGCCCGGCGGCCAGCGAGATCGGCCCGAGCGGATTGTGCGGCGCAATCGGCACGTAGTAAGCCTCGGCCATGCCCGCGATGAGCCGGCATTCGGTGATGCCGCCCGCGTGGCAAAGGTCCGGCTGGAGGATGCTGACCGCGCGCTTTTCCAGAAGCTCGCGGAAACCCCACTTGGTGAAGATGCGCTCGCCGGCGGCGATCGGCAGGTGTGTGCCGCGCGCGATGTCGGCCATGATGTCCACGTTCTGGCACTGGACCGGCTCCTCAATGAAGAACGGCTGATACGGCTCCAGCGCCTTGATCAACAGCTTCGAGGTCTGCGGCTGGATGGCGCCGTGAAAATCAATCGCAATGTCCGCGCCGGGGCCGGCCGCCTCGCGCTTGGCCGCGAACAGCGCGACGGCGCGGTCCACGACCTCCTTGCTGGCGATGTATTTGACGCCGCGCCCGATGCCGAGGCCGGTCTTGAACGTCGTGAAGCCGAGCGCCTTCTTTTTGATGATGTCCTCCGGACTGCCCGCGCCGGCATAGACGCGCACGCGGTCGCGCGTCGGCCCGCCGAGCAGTTCGTGGACGGGCACGCTGAGGGCCTTGCCTTTGATGTCCCACAACGCCTGGTCAATCCCGCTCAAGGCGCTGGTGAGGATCGGCCCGCCCCGGTAGAACGCGTGCCGGTAGATGGCCTGCCAGTGGTGCACAACCCGGCGCGGGTCTTTGCCGATGAGGTAGGGCGCGATCTCCTCGACGGCCGCCTTGCACGTCAGCGCGCGGCCTTCGAGAATCGGCTCGCCAAGTCCGACGATGCCGGCGTTGGTGTGGATCTTGAGGAAGAGCCAGCGCGGCTTGACCAGAAAGGTCTCCAGCTTCGTGATCTTCAGCGCATCGCGCGCCGCGACCGGGGCGTCCTGGGCGTGAGCTTGTTCCGCGGCTTCCAATCGCGAGAACAGCATCCCCAGACCAACAGCGCCAAACATCTTCCCTGCCGCCTCGCGGCGTGACAGACACGACTTGGTTTTCGTCTTCATTTCTTGTCAGCCTCTTGGTTCATGCTCTTGATCTTGGTGACGAGCGCGTCGGCGATGCGCCGGCCGGCTTCGCGGTATATCTCGCGCGTCATGACGGTTTTCCGGATGAGGCCATACGGCGTCTCGAATGAGACACCGGGGATTTTCATGTCCTCCTGGCAGAAGCCGCCGAATCGCGGTGTGTTCCAGCGCGAGGCGTAGTCGCCGGAGCGCGTGAACTTCGCCGCCGCGAACTCCGGCCCCAACGCTTCGCCCATCGCGGCGGCCCACTCCGTCGCCCGCTTCGCCACGTCCGAGAGTTTTTCCGACGCATGCACGAAGGCGTAGATGCCCTCGGACTCGCTCGCTCCCGGCGAATGAAAGTCGAAACCCGCCACCGGCCTGCAGCGTTGCGCCCAGCGGCGCATGTCCTGCTGGAACACCAGCGTCTCGTGGCGCATCGGCGGATTACCCCAGGCGCGGTTCACGTCGTAGGGGAAATTGTCCTTGCCGTAGTCGCCTTGCTCGACGCCGTCTATGTTCCCGAACGGCACCGCCCACACCAACGGCGCGGCGTCGCCCAATTCCGCAAACCGCCGCAGCACGCCGTCGAGCACCCACGAGCCGCTGACCTCGCCGGAATGCTGGCGCGTCATGAGATACAACCCCGGCCGGTTGCCTTTCGCGCGGCCGTAATCGTTGCTCAGCCGCAGCAACGGCCGGCCGCCCTGGCTGACGCCAATCGTGTCCACATGCCAATAACGCCCGGTTTGCCTGACCAGTTGCTCCACGTCGTCGCGTCCGTAGGGAAACGCAAGGGCGAAGTCCAGCGACGGCGTCGCCGCGTCGAGCGTCCACGCCGCCTGCCGCCGGCCATCGGGAAGCTCGATCAGTTCCGGCGCGCCGGTCCGTTCCCAATCGCCGCCCGCGGGACGAAACACCGGACGAAAGTCGGCCGGCTTGCCGCCGCCGAGCATCGTCTCCGGACATTCGAGCACGAGCCGCACCTGGCCCAACGCGCCGCCGCCCGAATCCGGCCGGCACACGCGGAAACAAAACCACAAACATTCCGGCCCGCCGTGCGGGTCCGGCGTGAATCGCACCTCCGTCACCGCCCTGTCCTGCTGCACGCGCACGTTTGCGGCGTTACCGAAGGGGATGTCGGTCCTGACGATGACGCCGGGAGTTGCCGCGAGCGCGGTCGTGGCGCTCAGGACCGCAACGAGAGTGAGGATTAGTATTGGGTTCATGTGTTCTCCTTTGCGCGGGCTAATACTTCTTTCCAACGAAATAACCGCAAGCGTCAAACTCGAGCGCGAGCTTCCCGGCGGCGGCGCCGGGCTTGGCGCCGTCGGACACCAACGCGTTGAACTTTCCCGGCAACTCGACCGACACCTTGAGCTTGCGGTTGGAGAGGTTTGCGACGGTGACAATCTCCCCGCTGCCGGCGCGGCGGAGGAACGAAAGCACGGCGTCGGGCTGGTCGTTGTCGAGCCAGACAACTTCGCCGCTGGTCAGCGCCGGCTCGGTGTGGCGCAACTGGCAGAGCTTCTGGTGGAACACAAATTTCGCCTTCGCTTTCGGCAGACAGGCGGCTTCCCATTGCACCGGCCAGCGGGCGTAGATGCTCTGCAACGACGTGTCGCCGATCTCCTGGCCGTTGTAGAGCATCGGCACGCCGTCGAGAGTGAAATGGACGGCGGCCAGGGCCGCCGCGCCGCGTTCGCCGAGGACCACTTCCGCGCGCAGCAGGTCGTTGACGATGTCGTGGTTCTCCGTGTAGCGAATGAACCGCGCGCCGCGCGGACGCTCGTCGCTCATCTTCTGCCAGAGCGCGCGCAACGACGACGCCGGTTCGCCGCGGCTGAAGACGGCATGGACCGCGTTGAGCCACGAGAAACTGTAACTGAGGTCGAATGCCTTGAGCTGCTCGCGCTTTGCCTGGCCCTCGGCGAGCATGACAAGGTCGGGCCTGAGCGGTTCGAGCCGCGCGCGGGCTTCCTCCCAGAAATCCAGCGGCACGGCGTCGGCCACGTCGCAGCGGAAGCCATCCACGTCGAAGTCCTTCACCCAATGCGCCATGTTCGCCCAGAGATGCTCGCGAAGTTGGGGATTGTTGAAATCAAGGACGGGAAAGTGCCACTCGCCGGTCGAAATTTTTCCCGAAGCATCGTGTTTGAAGAACTCGGAGTGTTTCATCAACACCGACGTCGGCCCGCAGTGGAAATAGACAAGGTCCATCAACACGCGCAGGCCGAGCTTGTGCGCCGTGGCGACGAACGCGCGCAGGTCGGCCTCGCTGCCATACTCCGGATCCACGCGGTTGTAGTCCTTGATGCGATACGGGTTCCGCGGATTGTTGGTGCCCGAAGCCATCTGGCGTTTGCTCCAGAACTCCTGCCGCATGTCGTCGTCCTGGAGGCAGACGGGACCGAGGTAGAGGATGTTCGCGCCGAGTTCCGCCACCGACGGCAGACGCTTCGTCGCCGCGCGCAGCGTCCCCTCCGGCGTGAACCCGCGCAGCCAGACCTGATACATCACGCCGCGCGTCAGCCACTCCGGCGACGGGCGGGCTTGGAGTGAAGCGGGATTCGTCGCCGGCTCGGCGGCTTGTAAGGTCGCGAGCAATGCGAATGACAGCGTGAATAAGCAGATCGCAGAACCGGATGACAGGTGGAGTGTTTTCATGGAGTCGAAATACAGTTGATGCCAAGTCTTACGGGCGGAACGGCAGCAATGCCTTCTCTGCAATCAGCACCGGCGCGTCGTAGAGGGGAATGTTTTTGAAAATGGTGAACCCGCCTGCGTTCAGGATGCGGTCCGCCGGGATTTCGTAAATCCGCCCGGAGACCAGGTCCACCCAAACCGGCTCCTGGATCGCGAGGCCCTTCACCACGACCTGCGCCGGCCGCGTCACAAACGCATCGTCCGGAGTTCCCGAGTTGTCCCACAACGCCACAAGAGCCTGTCCTGTCTTTTTGTTCCGGTAGGCGAAGCTCGCCGTTGCCTTGTCATACATCACGCCGACCACCGGCTCCTTCACGCGCTCCAGCGCGTCGTCGAACACCGCCACGCAGTTCTGGACCGCATAGTAGGCGGGTTTGATCTTCTCCACTTTCTTGTCCGCCGTGGCCCGGAGCAGGCCCTTGCGGTTGATCTCGCGCCCCGTGTGGTTGAAATCGCAGATCGTGAAGACCGCCGACTCCACGTCGTGCCCCAGGTCGCCGAGCATCCGCCGCAAATCCCACTTGGCCTGGCTGGACTCCGTCCACGGATGGTTGGGGAGCGCGAACTTCGTTGTCGTTTCCGACGGGCAACCGTTCTCGCCCTGCCGCATCTTCGCCTTCGTCGAGTATTTGGCCAGCGTCGCCTTCAACTCCTCGACGTTTTGATAGGACCTGTCCGGGTTGAACTCGTAGCCGTGGTAAATGAACCAGTGGAAAAGGTCCACCTTCCCCTTCTCGGCCAGTGCCTTTAGGCAGTTCTCCAGCAACTTGGGGCTGGAACTGGCCAGCGAGAGGCCGGCGATGCGCGCGTCGGGAATCACGCGCTTGATGATCTCCGCCGTGCGGATGTTGAACGCGGCAATGTTCTCCGGTTTGTGCTGCTTGTTGTTGTCCGGCTCGTTCCACATGGCCCAGTCGCGGACTTTGCCTTTGTAGCGCGTGGCCATGGTCTCCACCCAGCGGTCCCAAGCCGCCAATCCCTCCTCGGAGGTTGGAAAGCCGCCCGACAGGTCCGTGCCGCCGCCGCCCTGGTAGGCCGCGTTGCCGTAGCCGGTTTCCAAAAGGATGTTCAGGCCTCGCCCGCGGGCATCGTCAAGGATCGTGTCCAGCCAGGTGAAATCATAGGTTCCCTTCACCTTCTCGGTCTTGGCCCAGCCGCCCTGCAACCGGATGGTCCTGATGCCGAGCGGGACGAGGTATTCCTTGTATTGCTGATAATCCGCGAAGTCACGGTCGAGCGTCTCGCATCCTAGCGTCCAGTTCGACCCCGAAATCTCGTTCACGCCGCGCGGCTGGATCGTGCCGATTTGCTTCAGTCCCGGATTTAGATCCGTCTTCGCCCGATCGGGCGACGTGTCAATCTTCGGCCCCGCCACCGCCACGCACCATGCGGCACAGCACACTGTCACTGCCATGACCCATTGCGAACCTGTTCGTGTTTTCATCAATAGAGCTTTCCCCATGGAGGCATGCCCCGACTAGCCCAGACATCGTATTCCACCAACATATTAAATCGATCCAACACAATGAGAGTGAAGACCAATACTCCCCAAATTCCCAGTATCACCCATCCGATATTTCTTCTCAAATAACGAGGTGCCGCAATCGATCCTGAAGTTCCAATCGCGACCGCCCAAATCCAATACGGTTGAAATCCCGTGTGGTTCGATGGGTAGTCATGATAGATTATCAGAACCAAGAAGACCCATATCGCTGCATTTATACAAGCGCCACCATAAAGATAAATTCGCCGTAATTGCGCAGTGTTCATTCAGTTGTTTTTTCTGGCGGTGGTGGCGGTGTGTCTGGCTTATACGCGCTCAAATCCAGCCGCAGCCTATGCTTCCGCCTCGGACGGTCAACCAAAAACGCCTCCTTTTCGGGATGGGCTTGACCACTGTGAAAGGTCATTTCCCTCTCGCATACTCAGCCAGACATTTGCGACAAAACGCGCCATGAAACATCTGTTTACGCTCTGCGCCTGCCTTGTTGCTGTTCTTCCCGTCCGCGCGGCCGAAACGGAGGGCGGGATGCTTCAGAATATCCCGGCACGCATGGAAAACTTCGTCCGAAAACAAATCGCCAGTTTGATGGAATCGGAGTTGGGATTCCCTCCGACGCCGGCGCAGGTTGAGAAGCGCATGAGGAGCCATAAACGCTATGTCTGGCTGCTGAACACATCCGGCGAAGTGCAGGAAGGGTATGCATACATCCGTTTCCTCCGCGACCTTGTTGTCGAGGTGAATAATCGCATGGGGAACGTCGAAGATCGGCCGTTAACGGCTCGTCAGATCGCGTCCATAGACGTTTTTGCAGAGGTGAAGATTGTACAGAACACGGCTACATTGTTCCATGGTCGCAAGTGTCAACCGGATGTAACGCTTGCGAAGTGGAGGTGAAAATAAAACTTTATCACCAGGTGTTGAAAAACCTCGTCATGTCCGTCGGCAAAAACCTCGAGGCGTGGGACGCGAGGACCGTCCGGTTATGGAGCTTGAAGTTCGACAAGGCTTCTAAGCTTATCGAGAAAGTCGTGCCGATCCTCGAAAGCAATATGCCTTTTTCAACGGGTGTGGAGTTGCCCAGATAAGAACAGGCAGCCGGCTAGAGCCGGAACTCCGAACGGTGATCGGTTCCAAGCCCTTTCGTCGTTGTTCGGAGTTCCGGTTTCAGCCGGTTCGGAAGAACAACGGACAGCAAGGTCCGTTTGACTACGTGTATTTCACCACTTCCTCGAGCGAGGTTTCGCCGTCGAGGATGCGCCGGATGCCGTCCTGGCGCATGGTGCGCATGCCAAGCTCCATGGCCTTGTCCCGGAGCACCAGGCCGGCCACGCGCTCGTTGATGAGGGTGCGGATGGGATCGGACACGCGCATCAATTCGCAGAGCACGGTGCGGCCTTTGTAGCCGCTGTCGTTGCACTCCGAGCAGCCCTTGCCGAAGTAAAACGATTTGCCCACCACTTCGGACGGCTTGAGACCGAGCAGAGTCAGGTCCTGTTCGGTCGGCTCGTAGGCGGTGCGGCAGACCTTGCAAATCTTGCGCACCAGCCGCTGGCCGAGCACCGCTTCGAGCGTGGAGCTGACCAGGAACGGCTCGACGCCCATGTCGAGCAGACGGGTGATGGCGCCGGCGGCGTCATTGGTGTGCAGCGTCGAGAAAACCAAGTGGCCGGTCAGCGACGACTGGATGGCGATCTGCGCCGTTTCCAAGTCGCGCATCTCGCCCACAAGGATGATGTCGGGGTCCTGGCGCAGGAACGCGCGCAACGCCCGGCCGAACGTCAGTCCGACGGCGGGGTTGATCGGCACCTGCATGATGCCTTCGATTTCGTATTCGACGGGGTCCTCGGCGGTGAGCAGTTTGGAATCAATGGTGTTGATGCGGCCGAGGCAGGAATACAGCGTGGTGGTCTTGCCGGAGCCGGTCGGGCCGGTGACGATGAAGATGCCATTGGGCCGGCTGATGATTTCGCAGACGTCGTCAAAGGCCTGCTTGGGCATGCCGAGCGTGGCGAGGTCGAGGTTGACGACAGAGCGGTCCAGCACGCGAAGCACCACGCTTTCGCCGAACTGCGTTGGCAGCGTCGAGACGCGCAGATCCACGGGCCGGCCGGCAATGGACATCTGGATGCGGCCGTCCTGCGGGATGCGCCGCTCGGCGATGTTGAGGTTGGCCATGACCTTGATACGGCTGGTGACGGGCAGCGCCAGGTGCTTCGGCGGCGGCGCCATTTCGTAGAGCGCGCCGTCCACGCGGTAACGAATCTTGAACTCCTCCTCAAACGGCTCGAAGTGAATGTCGCTCGCCCTGTCGCGGATGGCCTGAAAAAGCACGAGGTTCACGAAGCGGATGACGGGCGCCTCGCCGGCCATCGCCGCGATGTTCTCCACCGTCATGATCTCCGGCGCGGCGACCTCGGTGACGTTGGTCAAGCCCTCGATCTGTGAGATGAGATCGTCCACCGACTCGGACCCCTCCTCGCCGTAGAGCTGTTTGACCATCGCCTCGATTTCGTCGGGATCGCCGACCAGGATGTGGATGTCGCGGTCCAGGATGAAACGCAGTTCCTCGACGACGGAGGCGTTGAGCGGGTCGTTGACGACGACGTGAAGCGTATTGCCTTCAAGCTTGATCGGGATGACGCAGTAAGCGCGGGCCTGCGCCGCCGGAATCAGTTTCAGAATATCCTTGGACAGTTCCTGGTCCTTGATGCTGATCTGCTCGGTGCCGAGATGCTGCGCCACGACGCTGAGAATCTGTTCGCGCGTCAGGACGTCCGTGTCCATGAGCACCTGCGCGACGCTTTTGCCGGAGCGCTTGCTTTCGGACTCGGCCTCGGCCAGTTGCTCGGAGGGCAGCAGTTGATGTTCTTTCAGAATGCCCAGCAAAACGTTGGATTCAGCTTCAAACATATTACTTCATGCCCAGTTGTTGCATCATGGTTTCGGGGTCTTGCGCGGTCGTCAGCAGTTCGCCGTAGTCAATAATGCCCTTCTGGTAAAGCTCCACCAGATGGCTGTCGAGCGTGAACATGCCGTGTTTCGCGCCGGTCTGAATATCGCTCTGGATGCGAAACGTCTTGTTGTCGCGGATGAGCGCCTGGATGGATTGCGTGGTGATCATCACCTCGAACACCGCCACGCGCCCCTTGCCGTCCTTCTTCGGCAGCAGCAACTGCGAGATGACGGCCTTGATCGAGCTGGCGAGCTGCGTGCGAATCTGCTCCTGTTGCGCCGTCGGGAACGCGTCCACGATGCGGTCCACCGTGCGCGCCGCGCCGGTGGTGTGCAGCGTGGCAAAGACCAAGTGGCCGGTTTCCGCCGCGGCGATGGCCGCTTCCATGGTCTCCAAGTCGCGCATTTCACCGACGAGAATCACATCGGGGTCCTGGCGCAGCGCGCGGCGCAGCGCCTCGGAGAACGAGGTCACGTCCACGCCGATCTCGCGCTGGGTGACGATGCTCTTTTTGTTCGCGTGGTAATACTCGATCGGGTCTTCGACGGTGATGATGTGGACGTCGCGATCCTCGTTGACGATGTTCAACATCGAGGCCAGCGTTGTGGTCTTGCCGGAGCCGGTCGGGCCGACGACCAGGATCAAACCCCGGGGGAGGTAAAGCAGGTCCTTAATGCTGGGCGGCAGACCGATCTGCTCCAGCGTCATCATCTTCGTCGGAATCTGCCGCATCACCAGCGCGAAATTGCCGCGTTCCTTGAAAATGCTGACGCGAAACCGCGCCTTGTCCTGATACGAAAATCCGAAGTCACTGCCGCCGACCTCGCGCGTGCGGCGCAGATGCTCCTCGCTGGTGATGGATTTGACCAGCCGCTCGGAGTCCTCTTGCGTCAGCGGCGGCACCTGCGTCAACGTCACCAACGAGCCGTGCAGGCGCACCACCGGCGGCAGGCCCACGCGGAGGTGCAGGTCGGAGCAGTTCTCCGTCACGACCAACTCCAGCAACTGGTCCATTTGGACTTTCATAGCGTTTCCTCTAAAATCGTTTTGGCCGGCGGCGATTCTCGCGGGGCCTAGTCAACGTCGGCCACCGTGGTCTTCATCACTTCCTCCGGTGTCGTGATGCCGGCGACCGCCTTGCGCACGCCGTCCTCGCGCAGCGTTCGCATGCCCAGTTCGCGCGCCGACTTGCGCAGGACGTGCGCCGACACGCGCTCGTATATCAGTTTCTGAACATCTTCGTTGATGACAAAGATCTCATAGATACCCAGCCGGCCGCGGAAACCGCTCCGGTTGCATTCGTTGCAACCGCGGCCTTTGTAAAATGTCGTAGCCGCAGCCTGCTCCGCCGCCAACCCCATGAACCGCCGCTCGGCGTCGGTCGGCATGTAAGGCTCCTTACAGTGCTCGCAGATTCTCCGGACCAGCCGTTGGGCCATGATCGCGCGGATGGAGGACGCGGCCAGGAACGGCTTCACGCCGATGTCCAGCAACCGCGTGATGGCGCTGGGCGCGTCGTTGGTGTGCAGCGTGGAGAAGACAAGGTGGCCGGTCAGTGACGCGTTGATGGCGATTTCCGCCGTTTCCAAGTCGCGAATTTCACCGATCATAATCACGTTCGGCGCCTGGCGCAGGATCGAGCGCAACGCCGCCGCGAACGTCATGCCGACTTCCTCCCGCACCTCCACCTGGTTCACGCCCGACAGCACATACTCCACCGGGTCTTCCACCGTGATCAGTTTCTTGTCGGGACGGTTGATGAAATTCAGACAGGAGTTCAGCGTGGTGGTCTTGCCGCTGCCGGTCGGGCCGGTCACCAGCAGGATGCCGTCGGGCAGCGTGATCAGCCGCTCGAACGTCGCCTGGTCGTCGCTGAAAAATCCGAGCTGCGGCAGGCCGACGAGCATGCTTTTCTTGTCGAGAATACGCATGACGATGCTCTCGCCGTGCGCCGTCGGGATGTCGCTCACGCGCAAGTCGAACTGCCGCTCGGCCACGGCGATGCGGATGCGGCCATCCTGCGGGATGCGTTTCTCGGCGATGGACATGTTCGACATGATCTTCAGGCGCGAGATGATGGACGCCTGCAACCGTTTCGGTGGGTTTTCGATCTCGTGGAGGTAGCCGTCAATCCGGTAACGCACGCGCAGCTTCTTCTCCAACGGCTCGACGTGAATGTCGCTCGCCCGCATCTTCACCGCCTGCACGATCATTGCCGTCACCAGCTTGATGATCGGCGCGTCGCCTTCGCTGACCGGGCCAGTCTCCTCTTCCCCGCCGCGCAACGAAATTTCCTCGTCGGTCACCTCGTGGCCGATCTTGCCCATGATCGTCTCGATGGCGTCGTCGGCGCTGCCGTAGTATTGGGTGAGAGCCTTGTCGATTTCGGACTGCGTGGCCACCATGCCCTCGACGTTGCACTTGAGGATGTAGCGCAAGCTGTCGAGCGTATCCACGTCCATCGGGTTGGAAAGCGCCACGGTGATCGTGTTCTCGTGTTTGAACACTGGCACGATCTTGTAGCGGCGGGCCACGTGCGCCGGCACGGACTGGATGACATCGTCGGCCACCTTGTGTTCGGACAAGGTGATGATGTCCATGCCGAACTGGTTGGCGAGCGCCTGCGTCACCTGCAGCTCGTTGACGACGCCCTTTTTGATCAAGGCGTCCACGATGCCCTTGGTTTTGGGGTCGCTGCCGATGAGCGGCGTCGCTTGCTCGATGTCCTCCTGGGTCACCAGTCCCAGGTCGCGCAAGATGTCCACTACATATTGGTCGTTGGATGCCACAAAAAGCGTCCGCTAACTGTTACCCGTTCGGTCCGGCGGTGAAAAACCGCCCGTTACAAAACCATTTTTTACCGGAAGTCCGGCGCATTAGCCAGACAACTTTCCGCGCAACGCGTCCCGCACTGCCTGCGGGTTCGCCTTGCCTTTGGAGAGCTTCATCACCTGGCCGGTCAGCGCGTTCAGCGCCGCTTCCTTGCCGGCCTTGAAATCCGCCACAATCTTCGGATTCGCGGCGATCACCTCGTCGCAGAATTTCCCGATCGCGCCGGTGTCGCTGACCTGGACCAGGCCTTTCTCCGCCACGATGGCCGCTGGCGCCCTGCCGGTCTTGAACATCTCCACAAAAACGTCCTTGGCAATCTTCGACGAAATTTTGCCGCTGTCCACCAATTCCACCAGCTCCGCAATGTGCGGCGGTTTCACCGGCGACTGCCCGATGGCCAGCTTTGCTTCCGCCAGGTCGCGCAACAAATCGTTCGTCACCCAGTTCACGACGGACTTCGGGTTCTTCGACGCCTGCGCCGCCGCCTCGAAGTAATCCGCCAGCGCCGCGTCCGCAGCCAGCACGCCGGCGTCGTAGGGCGGGATGCCGTAGCGTCCGACCATCCGCTTGCGTTTCGCGCTCGGCAGCTCCGGCACCAGCTTGCGCACTTCCGCGAGCCATGCCTCGTTCAGCGACACCGGCAGCAGGTCCGGTTCCGGGAAGTAGCGGTAATCGTGGGCGTGTTCCTTCGTGCGCATGCTCTCGGTAACGCCGGCCATGTCATCCCAACGCCGCGTCTCTTGCACGAGCCGGCCGCCGCGGTTGAGCGTCTCGATCTGCCGCTGCGCTTCGTAGTCCACCGCGTGCCGCACGCCGGAGAAGGTGTTCATGTTCTTGATCTCGACCTTCTGGCCGAGTTCCTTCTGGCCGCGCGGCCGGACGGAAATGTTCACATCGCAGCGGACCTGGCCCTTCTCCATGTCGCAATCGCTGATGCCGCCGTAAATCAGGATTTCCTTCAGCGCCGTCAGGTAGGCGAACGCCTCGTCCGACGACGACAGGTCCGGCTCGCTGACGATCTCCATCAACGGCGTACCGGCGCGGTTGAAATCCACGCCGCTGGTGCGCTCGAAGTGGAAGTTCTTGCCAACGTCTTCCTCCAGATGGATGCGCGTGAGCCGGCAGACTTTGGTCTCGCCGAGCCGCTTTTTGTCCACGACGCCGAAGTCGTATTCGACCGTGCCGCCGATGACCAGCGGCAGGTCGTATTGGGAAATCTGGTAGTTCTTCGGCATGTCCGGGTAGAAATAATTCTTCCGGTCGAACTTCGAGTGATGCGCGATCTTCGCCCCGACGAGCATCCCCGCCAGCACCGTCTTGCGGATGGCCACCTCGTTGATCACCGGCAGGCTGCCGGGATAACCGAGGCAGACGGGGCAGACGTTGGTGTTCGGCTCCGCGCCAAACTCCGTCGGGCAGGCGCAGAACACCTTCGTGCGGGTTTTCACCTGCACGTGCGTCTCAAGACCGATGCAAATCTCGTAGTCCATTTTACTTCGTAGCCGCGGACGTAAGTCCGTGGCGCGGGGCAGCCACCGACTTATGTCGACGGCTACGATTCAAATTTTGGGTTTTTCTTTATGCCATTCCGTCGCCTGCTCATAAGCATGCGCCACCTTCAAAATCGTTGCCTCGCCAAACGGCTTGCCGAGTACTTGCAACCCGATCGGCAGCTTCGGCTGCTTTGTGAATCCGCACGGCACGCTCACGCCGCAGATGCCGGCCAGATTCACGTTCACCGTGAAAATATCGCTCAGATACATCGTCAGCGGGTCTTCGGCTTTCTCGCCGATCTTGAACGCCGCGGAGGGCGTTGTCGGCGTCAGGATTGCGTCACACTTTTGGAACGCCTCCATGAAATCGCGCCGGATCAGCGTCCGGACTTTCTGCGCACGCAGGTAGTAGGCGTCGTAGTAACCGCTGCTGAGCACATAGGTGCCGAGGATAATCCGCCGCGTCACTTCCGGCCCGAAGCCCGCGCCGCGCGTGCGGCCATACATGTCGAGCGGGTCCTTCGCGTCCTTCGCGCGGGAGCCGTAGCGCACGCCGTCGAACCGCGCAAGGTTCGCCGACGCCTCCGCCGTGGCGATGATGTAATAAACCGCCAGCCCGTAGTCGCTGTGCGGCAGTGAAATCTCGATGATCTCCGCGCCAAGCGACACGAGCTTGTCCACCGCCGCGCGCACGGCCGCGTCCACTTCCTTGTCCATGCCGGGGATGAAATATTCCTTCGGCAAACCGAGCTTCAGGCCCTTCACATCGCCGGTCAGCGCCTTGGTGTAATCCGGCACCGGCTCCGGCACGCTGGTGGAATCGTTCGGATCGCGGCCGCTGATCGCGCCGAGCACCAGCGCCGCATCAGTCACGTCCTTTGCAAACGGGCCAATCTGGTCGAGCGACGACGCGAATGCCACCAGCCCGAACCGCGACACGCGGCCGTAGGTTGGTTTCATCCCGACGACGCCGCAGAGCGACGCCGGCTGGCGGATGCTGCCGCCCGTGTCGCTGCCGAGCGCCGCCGGCACTTCGGCCGCCGCCACCGCCGCCGCGCTGCCGCCGCTGGAGCCGCCCGGAATCCGTTCCAGGTCCCACGGATTGTGCGTCACGCCGAACGCCGAGTTCTCCGTCGAGCTGCCCATTGCAAACTCGTCCATGTTCAGCCGCCCGAACGGAATCACGCCCGCCGCGCGCAGCTTCGCGACCACCGTCGCGTCGTAGGGCGCGACATAGCCCTGCAAAATCTTCGACCCGCACCGGCAACTGTGCCCCTGGACGTTCAACACGTCCTTGATGCCGACCGGAATTCCCGCCAGTGGTCCCAGCACCTCGCCGCGCGCCCGCCGCTCGTCCATGTCGCGCGCCGCCGTCAGCAACTCCCCGCCGTTCCACTCCAGAAACGCGTGCAGCTTCGGCTCCATCGCTTCCGTCCGCGCCACGACATCGCGCGCCAGGTCGGCGGCGGCGATCTCTTTCTTCGCCAGCCGGCCGGCCAGTTCGTGGATGGTTAAGTCGTTGAGGCCCATTTCAAATTACAAATTACTAATTTCAAATCACGGCATTATTCGACAATCTTCGGCACCACGAACAGGTTGTTGGCCTGCTGCGGCGCGTTCTTCAGGAACGGCGCGGGGTCGCCCGGCGGCGTCCGCGGCTCGTCCGCCCGGAAAACGTTGGTGATCGGCGTCGCGTGCGCCGTCGGCTCGATGCCCTCGACGTTGACCTCCTTGAGTTTTTCGACGTAGGCGACGATCTGCTGGAGTTGCGCGCCAAACTTCTCCACCTGCTCCGCGTTGAGCGAGATGCGCGCGAGCTGCGCCAGATACGGCACATCCATCTTGGGCGTCTTCGGGTCCAAACTCATAAGCGGGGAAGTGAAACGAAAGGGACGGAGGCTTTCAAGGAAATTGTCCGCGCGTGGCGGGGGCGTGAATGCCGCGTCACAACTCGCCGCCAAGGATGCCGCCGAGTCGGCTGAGGTCGTCGTCGTTGTAATACTCGATGCGGATGAAGCCGCCGATGGTTTGCGGATGGACGGTGACCTTGGTGCCGAGCTTGCGGCACATGTCGTTTTCGACGGCGAGGAGGTGCGGCGCCTTCTCGGCGTCGGCACTGCGTTTGCGGCGGACCGGTTGGCGCCGGCCGGTGGTGGCCTTGATGTGCTCGATGAGTTTCTCGGTGTCGCGGACGTTGAGGCTGTCGCGCAACACGCGCTCGGCGACGATCGTCATCTCGTCGGTGATCGTGAGGCCGAGGATGACCTTGGCGTGGCCGACGGAGAGCTGGCCGTCGCGGACCCACGCCTGCACCTGCTCCGGCAGGCCGAGCAGGCGTAGCGAGTTCGCCACGGTGGCGCGGTTCTTGCCGACTTGCTGGGCCACCTGTTCCTGCGTCAGCCCGAACTTCTCCATCAACTGCTGGTAGCCGTGTGATTCCTCGATGGGGTTGAGGTCCTGACGCTGGAGGTTTTCGATGAGCGCCAGCTCCAGCGAAACGCGGTCGTCCGCGGCGCGGACGATGATCGGCACGGTGGCCAGCCCGGCTTCGCGCGAGGCGCGCAGGCGGCGCTCGCCGGCGATGAGTTCGTAGCCCTGCCCGTCGGCGGCGCGGCGGACGATGAGCGGCGAGACGACGCCGTGCTCGCGGATGGAAGCGACGAGTTCCTCCAGCGCTTCATGCTCGAACTTGGTGCGCGGTTGAAACGGATTGGCGCGAATGCTGCCGATCTCCGCCTGCGCGACGGAATCGGCCGAAGGCGCGGCTGGCGGCGCGGGTGCGACGGCCACGGCGGCCGGCGGTGGCGCTAGCGGCGCGGCTGCCGGCGGCGTTACCGTGGGTGCGGTTGCGGACCTCGACAACCCGCGCTGGATGAGCGCATCCAGCCCTTTACCAAGCGCTTTCTTGTGGGTCATTGGCGGGCTGTTTACATCGGCGCGCCGCCAAAGTCAAAGAGGATGTTGCTGGCCGGGCCGGCAACGCGCTACGCCCAGTGGACGAGGCGCATGTCGAGCGGCTCGCTCAGGTCGGGATGGTGCGGCAGAATGCGGACGGCGTAGCCGAATCGACCGCTGGCGCCGCACGTAATCTTGCCCGTGAAACGATGCGCGTTGCCCGATTCGGACGAGACGAGTTTCATCGGCATGGTCTGCACGCGCTGGAGACTGCCGTCGGCCTCGATGGAACCGAAGACAATTTGTGCATTGATGTCGTCCGGCGTCAGCCCGTCGAGTGAAACGGTGACGCTGACGGAAAGTTCCTGGCCTGCGAGGAGTTCGGCGGCGCCGGCGTCCTGCGCGGGCGAGAGCCGGATGCCACCCCACTTGGCGGCAAGGCGCTGTTTCCAGGCGGCAAGCTGGCGGCCGGCCTTGACTTTGTCGGCGGTGAGGCGCGCGAACCGCCCGGCGCACGGCAGGTAGAACTGCTCGGCGTAGTCGCGGACCATGCGGTTGCTGTTGAAGAACGGGCCGATGGTCTGGATGGATGTTTTCATCCGCTGAATCCAGCGGCGCGGCAGTCCGTCGGGGCCGCGTTCGTAGAAGAGCGGCACGACCTCCTTCTCCAGCAGGTCGAAGAGATTGCCGCACTCGACTTTGTCCTGGTAGTCGGTGTCCTGGTATTCCTCGCCGCCGCCGATGGTCCATCCGTTGTCGAGGCTGGCGGCCTCGGCCCACCAACCGTCGAGGGTGCTGAGGTTGATGGCGCCGTTGATGGTGGCCTTCATGCCGCTGGTGCCGCTGGCTTCCAGGGGCCGGCGCGGGTTGTTGAGCCACACGTCACTGCCCTGCACCATGAAGTGCGCGATGTTCACGTCGTAGTTTTCAATGAAGATGATCCGCCGGCGCAGTTCGGGGTCGCGGATGGCGTGGACCCACTGGCGGATCATCTCCTTGCCCTGATTGTCCTCCGGATGGGCCTTGCCGCAGAAAATGAATTGCACGGGCCGGTCCGCATTGGTCACCAGCCGCTTCAATCGCGCCATATCCCTCAGCAGCAGCGCCGGCCGTTTGTAGGTTGCGAAGCGCCGCGCGAAGCCAATCGTCAGCACGCGCGGGTCCAGCACCTCCTCGGCGTCGGCCAGTTCCGCCGCCGTGCCGCCGCGCCGCGTCAGCTCCCAACGCAGGTGCCGCCGGGCGTGCGCCACGAGCCGCTCGCGCTGCCGCTCGTGCGTGCGCCACAACTCGGCGTCGGGGATTTCGCGAATGCCTTCCCAGACGCTTTCGTCCGCCGGCTCTTCCTTCATGCGGTTGCCGAGATAGGTCTCGAACAGGAACGCCATTTCGTTGGAGAGCCACGAGTGCGTGTGAACGCCGTTGGTGATGTGCGAGATGGGCACCTCCGGCTCCGTCAAGTCCGGCCAGAGCGACCGCCACATCCGGCGCGAGACCGAGCCGTGGAGTTTGCTGACGGCGTTGCGTTTCGCGGAGGTGCGCAGCGCGAGGATGGCCATGTTGAAACCTTCGCCGTTGTCGCCCGGATTGGCGCGGCCGATCGCCAGGAACTGGTCGCGGTTCAGGCCCAGCTCCTGCTGGAAGCCGCCGAAGTAATGCCCGACCAGGTCCGGCTGAAACACATCAATGCCCGCCGGCACCGGCGTGTGGGTGGTGAACACCGTGCCCGCTTCCACCGCTTCGCGCGCCTCGGCGAAATTCAGCCCCTGCTCTTTCATCATCGTCCGGATGCGCTCCAGCGCCAGAAACGCCGCGTGGCCCTCGTTCATGTGGCAGACCAGCGGGTTGCAGCCCAGCGCGCGCAATGCGCGGAAGCCGCCGACGCCGAGCAGGATTTCCTGCCGGATGCGCATGTCCTTGTCGCCGCCGTAAAGCGTGGAGGTGATGCCGCGGTCGGCGGGCGGATTCTCCTGAAGGTTCGTGTCGAGCAGATAGAGCGGCACGCGGCCCACCTGCGCCCGCCAGATTTGCGCCGCGACCCGCCGGCCCGGCAGGTCCACGGTGACTTTCAACCGCTCGCCCTTGGGGCCGGTCGCCGGCGAAATCGGCATGTTGTAAAAATCATTATCGGGATACGCTTCGAGCTGCCAGCCGTCAGCGTTGAGTTGCTGCTCAAAAAAACCGTTCCGATACAACAGGCCGACGCCCACCAGCGGCAGGCCGAGGTCGCTCGCGCTCTTCAGGTGATCGCCCGCCAGCACGCCAAGGCCGCCGGAGTAAATCGGCAGACATTCGTGAATGCCGAACTCCAGCGAGAAGTAAGCCATGTCCGACTTCGCCGTGCCGTCGTGCGCTTTTTGGAACCAGGTCGGCTCGCTCATGTAGCGCTCCATCCGCGCCAGCACGCGTCGCATGTGCGCCATGAACCCGCTGTCCGCCTTCAACGTCTGAAGCCGGCTCTGGTCCATCTGGCCGAGCAGCCGCACGGGGTTGTGATAACAGGCGCGCCATATCTCCCGGTCGAGCCGCCGGAACAGTTCGATGGCCTCGGCGTCCCACGACCACCAGAGGTTGAAGGCCAGCGTGCGCAGTCCGCTCAGTTCTTCGGGAAGGTTGGCGACAACGTTGAAAGCGCGAATGTTTTTCATGGCTCGGATGAAGTTGACGCGACGCGGTCAGCCCGCGAAGCGCTCTTTTTAATAACTGACCTCCCCGTTTTTTCCAAGCGTTTCCGTCCGCCGGCGGTCACGGGGGGCGCTTGCTGACATCCGCGCGCCACACCGCGGGTTTCCAAGCGGATGGCTCGCGGCCACCGTCATCGTGCATTTGCAATGTTCAACCGGCTTCATTCGTTCGGCAATGCCCGGGGTTGAGTCGGATTGAGTCGGATTTACCCGGATTGACCCGGACCGGTCGGTCCAGTCAGCTCCGATCGGATTGAGTCGGATTGGGTCGGATCGAGTCGGATATTTTTTCCGGGTCCGTGTCATTTCGGCTCACCTGGCTTCGTTTCGACAAAACCATCCTCTCCCGCGCAAAGCCGTCACGTCACGCCGCGACCACTTCGCCGGGCTGGAAGCTGTCTGCCTTTTTTCCTTTTGTTTCCTGTCTTCTTTCTTGCCGCACCGGAAGTCTGCGTTGGCGTCCCGGCGCGTTTCAGCGTCGGCGCAAACTATAGTGATAATCTCTTATTGTCAAGATATTTTTGCTTAATTTTTGCTGCCGAACGTTGAGGTCACTCGCGCATCCGTTGGGCAGGGCGGGCCGTTCCCGGCGGGCCGCAGCCTTTGGAATGCGAGCGGTTCCGGTTCCGCGGGGAGCGCCGGAGGCGCGGCAGATCGTAGCCCACGGCGCCAGCCGTGGGAATAACGTGTCGAAAGACCAAAGCCCCGTCAGGGGCGGTAGAAAACGCGCGCCAACGATGAATGATTTCTTCCGCCCCTGCCGGGGCTTGCGTCTCTTGTTACGAGTCCCCACGGCTGGCGCCGTGGGCTATTTTCTGCCGCCGCTCCGCGGCTCAAACGATACGCGCATCACGCCCCCCTCACTGCTCCCGCCTTCCCCTCTTCGCGTTTCGCGTTCCGCCTTTCCCGTTCACCCTTTCCGCCTTCCGCCCTTCGCCTTCTTCCCCTTGGCTTTCTGCCACTCCGCTTCCATCTCCTCGAGCGTGGACTCGTGCGGCTGTTTGCCGCGCGCGGCCAGCGCGGCCTCAACCTTGCGGAACCGGGCGGCAAACTTCTTCGTGCATTGGTTCAACAGGTCCTCCGCTTGGAACTTCTGGAACCGCGCGAGATTCACCAGTGCGAACATCAGGTCGCCAAGTTCCTCCGCCATTTTCCGGCGGTCACCGCGCCGGATCTCATGGCGCAGCTCGCGGATTTCCTCCTCGACCTTGTCGAGCACCTCGCCGGCGCGGCTCCAGTCGAACCCGACGCGGGCGACTTTTTTCTGCACCTCCTGCGCGCGCATCAGCGCCGGCAGATGCCGCGGCACGCCGTCGGTGACGGACGGACGGCGGTGTTGTTTCTCGGCGTGCTTGAGCTTGTGCCATTGGTCGAGCACCTGGCCGGCGGTGCGCAGCTTGCGGTTGCCGAAGACGTGCGGATGCCGCGACACGAGCTTGTCGGCGATGGCCCGCGCCACGTCCTCGAAATCGAAGCGCTTCTTTTCCTTCGCCATCTGCGCGTGGAACGTCACCTGCAACAGCAGATCGCCGAGTTCCTCGCGCAAGTCCGCGTCGTTGCGCGACTCGATGGCATCCAGAACCTCGTAGGCTTCCTCGATGAGATTGAGTTTGATGGACGCGTGCGTTTGCTGGCGGTCCCAAGGGCAGCCGCCCGGCGCGCGCAGCCGGGCCATGATGCCGAGCAGCCGCGTGATCTGCGAAGTTTGTCGGGGCATGGAGCCAGTGTAGGCGCGGAAGCTCAAACTGCAAGAATTCGCATGCCTCGCAACGCGTTTTCAACTGGCCGGTATGTCGCGGCAACTGGCCGCAACGGCACTGATTGCTGGCCTGTTTCCGAAACCTCAAATCACCGCCGCCTCAGGGCCGGCAAACACTAAACTACCTTCTGTCGCCATCCTACCGGCGGTCGTGGTCGCGATCATGGCCGTGGTCATGGCCGAAGTCGCGGTCGTGGCCGCGAACCTCTTCCACCCGGATGCGCTCGACTTCGCGGCCGCGCACGGCCATGATGCGATCGGGATGAATGCCGCCGTGGACAAAGACCGTTTCATGGTAGATGCGCCGCATTTCCTCCTCGCGGAAGGGACGGCCGTGGAACGGCGAGCCCATGTCCCTCACGAAGCAGAAGTTGAAATGGCCCCACTCCAGGCCGAAATCGAACCCGACTTCAACGCGCCGGCCATGGAACAGATACACACCGGCAACGGCGTCAAATCCCGCGTGCGGCGGCATCGGCGCCCAGCCGCAGTATTCGCCGCCGTTGCGCCAGACGACCCATCCCGGCCCCCAAACGCGGTCGGGGAACCAAACCCAGCCGTGCCGCGGATGCAGATGCCATCGCCCGTAGTGAAACGCCGCCCGGCCCCACGGATAATCCGACGCCCAATACCAGCCGGCATCGGAGTAAACCCAGTGGCCGCCGTCCCAATACGGCCGCCACGCCGGGTTGGAGGCCGCGATGGTCGGCTGCCAATACGATTGGCCGTCCTCAAGTTGCATCCAGCGACCGTGCGGACCGAGGTCCTGCTGGAAATAGGCGACGTCGGGGTTGGAAGCGGGCGGCGTCGCGGCCATCGGTTGCATGACGGGCTGCGGCGATGGCGCTGTCATCGGAGCAGACGGCATTACTTGCGGCACGGGCGCGGGCGGAGGTGCCATCGGAGCGGATGTCACGGGGGCCGATGTCACCGGGGCCGGCACGCCTCCACCGCTGGCGAGCATGGCGTTCAACACCGCCGCCGGAATGCCGCGCTGCTTTAGCGAAATGGCCTCATCAGCCGAGATGTCGTAGTTGATGTTCTTGCCTTTGATATACGAAACGACGGTATCTTCCGCGAAGCCGGCGTTTTGCAGCTTGATGACTTCGTTGATGGCGGTGTCGTTCATGGCTTGAACACCGCCGACGCCGGCCATGCAGGCGGCGGCCAGCAAACTCAAATATCCAGTTTTCACAGTTTTATTTTCTTTTCGTTGTTCGGACTGCGTTGCGGCCTTAGACAAACCACAACCCGTTTTTATTGAGCAAACGTTTTACAAGCATGGGGACCCGGAAAAAGTTTTTCCAGAACAAAGCGACGGGCGGGCGGTTTTCGGCGCGCGTTGTCCCGGATATCTCGCAGCAGCCGCGTGGAGGCGAAAAGGCCGTGATCGGAGAACGTTCCGCCTCCATGCGTTCGTGGCCACAATTTGTCGGCGCTGCCTACGCGTGTGTACGCTATTGAGCCGGTTTTTCGGCAAAATCATGAATGGCAAAATCATGATTTTGCCATTCATGATTTTGCCCGTTCCCCATTTTTCCATTGGACTACGACCTGGCCGCGCCGTGAAGCGTCTCGGCCGGCAGGCCGCGCGGCTTCCCCGTCCCTTCACATTGATCTTGGAGCGTGCAAAACATGGTTGAACTTTGAGCGCCGGTCTTTAGGATGCGCGCGTGCCAACCCAAACGTTTGCGTTCGCCAACCAGAAAGGCGGCGTCGGCAAGACGACGACCGTCCTGAGCCTCGCCGCGTGCCTCGCCGACGCGGGCCAGCGCGTGCTCGTCATTGATTTCGACCCGCAAGCCAACGCCACCAGCGGCCTGGGGCAGGAGAAGTTGGAGGGCCACAGCGTTTATGACGCGCTGCTCCACGGCCAGCCGCTGGCCACGCTCATCCGGCAGACGGAATTTCCCAACCTCGACCTCATTCCCAGCGAGGAGGACCTCGCCGCGGCGGAGGTGGACGTGCCGCGCGCGGAGCGATACCTGGAGCGGTTCAAGATGGCGATCGAGCCGATCAAGGCGGCGGGGACCTACGATTTTATTTTTGTGGATTGCCCGCCGTCGCTCGGCATCCTCACGATGAACGCGTTGGTCGGCGTGGAGCGCATCGTCATTGCGCTGCAATGCGAATACTACGCCCTGGAAGGGCTGACGGTGATCCTGCGGGTGGTGGAGCATCTGCGCAGCAGCGGCGCGAATCCGACGCTTGACGTCGAGGGCATTGTGATGACGATGTTCGACAGCCGCACCAACCTCGCGCATCAGGTGGTTGAGGAAGTCCACAAGCATTTCGCCGACAAGGTTTTCAAGACCATCATCCCGCGCACCGTGCGGCTGAGCGAAGCGCCGAGCTTCGGCAAACCGATCATTCACTATGACAGACATTCCGCCGGCGCAACCGCCTACATGGCGCTGGCGAAGGAATTCCTCAAGCGGCAGCGCGCGGAACAAGCAGCCGCTGTCGTCGTCGCGGAGCCGGCGGTTCCCCCGGCCGTCGCTCCCGCCGCGCCCGCCGCGCCTGAGCCGCCCAGTCCTCCGGTGGCATAAGTCTTTTGTTTTTCTTTATACCAACACGTGCCATGTTTTGGTGAGGCCAGAAATGAAGACAACTTTGAGAACCTGGTATCTGTGGATCATCGCGCTGGCGCTGGCCGCCGCACCGCTGCGGGCGGAAACCCTGCAAAAGTCCGTGGACCAGGCGCTCGTGGTGATCAAGGAGTTCAAGCAAATCCCGGAGGAGTCCATTCCGGTGGAAGTCCTCCGCGACGCCAAAGGGATTGCGGTGCTGACGGTGGTGAAGGCGGGCTTCATCTTCAGCGCGCGCGGCGGCCAGGGCGTGGTGCTGGCGCGGACGCCGTCCGGTTGGTCGGGTCCGTCGGCCGTCGGCACGGGCGGCGCGGGCTTCGGTCTGCAAATCGGATTGCAGGCCACGGAGTTTGTGATGGTGCTGAACACGCCGGCGGCAGTGAGGGCGTTCGCGCAGGGCGGCAACTTCGAGTTGGGCGCCGACCTCAGCGTTGCGGCTGGTCCGGTGGGCCGGCACATGGCCGCGGGCGTGCTGCCGACGGCGGCGGTCTATACCTACAGCCGGAGTCAGGGTGCTTTCGCAGGCATTTCGCTGGAGGGCACGGTGATCATCACGAAAAAAGAACGTAATGCCGAATATTACGGCCGCCCGGTGGAAGCCGGCGACATTCTCAGCGGCAAAGTTCCGCCGCCAGCCGGCGCGCTGGCGTTGATCAGAGAACTGGTGGCTTCATCCGCCGGAGAGATGCCGCCGGTGCGCGCCCTGCCGGTGACCAACGCGCCCGCGCCAACGCCCGCAGCGCCGTCAACCGTCAAGGCATTGCCGGCCCAATAACCGTTGCGCTACGCCGGCCGGCGGGATCGGGATAAAGCCGAAACTGGATTTCGGGACGAAGCAGGAGTTGCGCGTCTTCGTGCGTTCTGATAGTATGACAATGCAAGTCGAGGTTTGCTTCTCCGAGAGGTGAACGCGTTTATGGACAACGGCAACAAATCAGACAAAGGCATGCAAGCCACGCCGGACGAGTGGGTCAAACAAACTTCGTTGTATAAAGAATTCATCGCCGAGCGCGAGGAGATCCTCCGGCACAAGTGGCTGGAAAGCGAAAAGGCGGGGCACGATATCGGTTTCGAGCGCGCGCTGGTGGACTGGGTGGCCAAGTATCGAACGGCTTGGCGGCGGTGGCGTCAGGAATCCACCACCAAATCAGCCGGTGGTGCGTAGCGCCGCGGGAGCGGTGGCGGTTTCGGGGGAGGCAAATTCAGCCCGGACAGTTCGCGCTTGGAGCGGACGCTAGGCTCTTGCGGGGTTTCCTCCTGGCTTTCTTGCGAAAGCCGTTTCTCAAAAACATGCGTCGTTTCCTCCCGTGTGTTGCGGCAGGAAGCGACTCCGCCCTCTTGGCTCGCTTCCTGCCGCCTCCTCAGGCGATACACAGCTGCCTCATCCTGGCGGCAGCGACTCCCCCCGCACGGCGCTGCCACCGCCCGCCAGACGAGACACCAAAACCGCGGAAACATCGCTCGCGTTTCCATCAACCGTCCGCGTTCGATTTTCAAGATTGAGACTGGGCAACAAGTGGACGGCGCGCAATGAGGAAAAACCTGATTTTGCCGTAAGCAAAACCCTTAGATCGTGGACTGCACTTTTTCAGACGGCGAGGCGGGCCATCGGTGAAACAGGCCGAACCGCCGGCGCGATTCAGTGTCCGCTGGCGTTCCACTGACAGGCGTATCGCACCAGTTCCACCGCGTTTTTCAGCTTCAGCTTTCGGAGAATGTTCGCGCGGTGCGTTTCGACGGTCTTGGGGCTGAGGTGCAGGCCGGCGGCGATCTCGCGCGGGCTTTTGCCCTGGCCAAAAAGCTGAAACATTTCAAGCTCGCGGTCGCTCAGGACGCGGACTGGCGACTGTAACAACCCGGTGCGGTTTCCGCCGGCCTTCTTCAGCAGCCAGTTGGTCATTTGTTCGCTGAGATAGATGTCGCCGCCCAGGATGCGGCGGATGGCGACGAGGATGGACTCGGTCGGCTCCTGTTTGGTGAGGTAGCCAAGCGCACCGGCTTGCAACGACCGTTCGGCGAAAAACGACTCCTCGTGCATGGAGAACACCAGGACCGGCACGCCTGCCGACTGCGCTTTGATGTTTTTCACCAGTTCGATGCCGCTGGAGTCCCGCAACGAGACATCCACGATGGCCAGATCGGGTTTGTCGATGCCGATCAGTTCCAATGCCGCTCCCGCGCTGTCGGTCTGCCAGCACACGGCCAGATCCGGTTCCTCGTTGATGAGTTGCGCCAAGCCCTGGCGCGCGATCGGATGGTCGTCCACGATGAGGATGCGCGCTTTGCTTTTTGGCGATGGCTTTTGTTTTTTTGGCATGGGGGGTCCTCCGGTCAAGGGGCAGTGGTCAGCGGGAACGAGCACGTCAGGATCGTCCCGCCTTCGGGCGCGCGGCGGATGTCGAGCACGCCGTTGATCATCCGCGCGCGATGGTGCATGATGTCCAAGCCGATGCCGCGGCGGGCGGGCAGCGGGTCGGGCAGGCCTTGGCCGTCATCGCGCACGGTGAGCGTGACGCGACCGTCGGCTTGGGCGAGCGTGATGCCGATGCGCCTGGCTTTGCCATGGCGCAGGGCGTTGTTCATTGCTTCCTGCGCGATACGGTAGAGATGGATCGCCGCGTCGTTGTTTGCCAGGAGCACCGGCGGATCGCAGTGGAACACGCATTGGATATGGAAGAGGCTCTCGGCGTTGGCAGCCAGGGCCTGCAACGCGGCCATGATGCCGTTGGTTTCCATCTTCACCGGATAAAGTCCGCTGGCGGTCGCGCGCGCGTCGGCGATGGCCTGGCGGATCAGGTCGGCCAATGTCCGGGCGTCCGCCGCCTCGGCGCGACCGGCGCCGTCCAGTTTTTTGGCCAGCGCCTTGCTCATGTAGCCGACGCCCGCCAGATGCTGGCAGAGGCCGTCGTGGAGGTCCTGACCGATGCGGCGCTGCTCGCGTTCGCTGATCTCCAGTAATTGGCGCTCCAGTCGTTTGCGCTCGGTGATGTCTTCGACAACGCCGTCAGTCCAATCCACTTTGCCGTCGGGGTCGTAATGCGCCTTGGCGGTGATGGCGCAGAAGATGGTGTTGCCGTCTTTCTTCTTCAGACGCACCTCGTGGTTTGTCACCGCGCCCGTTTTCAACAAGGTGTCGAGAAGAATCCGCCGATCAGCCGGATTTTCGTAGAGGTCCACGACTCTCTTATTTGCGAACTCGTCCACGGAATCATAGCCGTGCATCCGGACCAGCGCGGGATTGGCCTGAAGAAAGCGTCCGTCGGCTTCCGCCGTGCTCCGATACACGCCGACATTGAGATTATCCACGAGCGAACGGTATCGCTCTTCGCTTTCGGTCAGCGCCACCTCGGCGCGCTTGCGCTCGGTGATGTCTTCGATCGTGGCCAGGGTGCGCACGGGCTGGCCGGCAGCGTCCCGGATGACGGTCATGTTCACATTCACCCAGGCCACCGTGCCGTCTTTGCGCACGTAACGCTTCTCCACGTGGTAGCTGGTCGCCTTGCCGCGCACGACGCGCTGGAACATCGCCCAGTCGCGCTCCCGGTCGTCCGGGTGCGTGATGTCAGGCACGCTCCGTGCCAACAATTCTATCTCCGAGTAACCGGTGATCGCGCACAGTTTCTGGTTCACGCGCAGGAATCGCCCGGTCTGCGGATCGCCCTGCCCTATGCCGACCGAGGCCGTTTCGAATACGGCGCGAAATTGTTTCTCGCTTTGTCGCAGCGCGTCTTCGGCGCGCTTACGCTCGGTGATGTCGCTCAACAATCCCTCCGTGGAGGTTAGCCGGCCCGACTCGTAAACAGGCATCCAGCGATCCTCGATGCACTTCAAGCTCCCGTCTTTGCAGCGCCACCACTCTTCGTCGCGGAAGGCCGTGCCTTCCTCCGGCTGCGATTTCAACCGTTCCAGCCGGCGCGCCTGTTCGTTGGGATTCAAAGCCACTTGCTCGGTGATTCGATTCAAAAAGGCGACACGGCCTCCCATGTTTTGGATGTCTTCCTCGGTGTATCCGAGCATCTTCTCGAAGGCCGGGCTCAGGTAGCGGAACTCCCGCGTCTCGACATCCACGCTGTAAAGCACATCCTGAATGTGCGCGGCGATCCGCCGGAATTTTTCCTCGCTCTGGCGCAGCGCTTCCTCGGCGTGCCTGCGTTCGGTGATGTCACGGCACAGCGACAGTATCTTTGCGCCGTCACCCTTGCCCACGACCGTCGCGTTGATCTCGACGGGGGTGATTTGCCGTTTCCGGTCCACATAATCAACTTCCAGATTCCGGATGAAACCCCGCTCAAAACACTTCTTTACCTCGTCGGCGTTCCGCTTCAGGTCATGGGGAGCCGTCCATTCCACAACATTGCGGCCGCGAATCTCCTCCAACTGGTCATGGCCCGTGAGCCGGACATATTCCGCATTGGCATCCAGGATTCTTCCTGCGGCATCCAAAACAACGAAGCCGGTGTCGGTTGTCTCGATTAACACCCGGTATTGCTCTTCGCTCAGGCGCAACGCTTCCTCGGCTTCTTTGCGGTCGGTAACGTCTTCAACCAAGCCCACCAGATTCCGGCGTCCCTGCCGGTTGATGAAATGCTGGCCGCTGGCTCGAATCCAGCGGACCTCGCCGTCCGCGCGGCGGATGCGGCACTCAAAACTCCACGGTGTTTGCCGCCGCACCGCTTCCTCAAACAGCCCGTCCACCTTCTTGCGGTCGCCAGGCAGGACATGATCCATGAACATCTCATAAGTCCACTGCGGCAGCATTTCTTTGTAGCCAAAAATTTCATCGTGCCGCAAAGACCGCGTGGCCGTGTGGTCTTTCAGGTCCAAATCCCATGCGCCCGCCTGGATGCTGTCGAGGGCAAACCGCAGTTGTTCCTCACGGGTGCGCAGCGACGCCTCGGAGCGCTCCAGTTCCTGCGCCTGCTGCTTCCACGCGGCGGTGCGTTCGGCCACGCGCCGCTCGAGCGCTTCGTTGAGCGCCTTCAGCGCCTCCTCCGCCCGCCGGAGTTCGGTGATGTCCACGTTCGTGCCGATCATGCGGGCCGGCCGGCCGGCATCGTCGCGGAAAATCCGGGCGCGCGACGCGATCCAACGCACTTCCCCGGTGGGATGGGTGATTCGGTATTCCCATTCGCCATGGTCGCGTGTGGAGGCTTGCCACTCGGCAAACATGGTTTCCAAGCGCGGCAAATCGTCGGGATGCACGTGTCTGGCCCAACTCGCATAGTTGCCCTCGAATCCGCCCGGCGGCAAACCGAAGATTTCCTCCAACTCCGGCGTCCAGATGGCGCTCTGTGTCCGCAAGTCCCAGTCGAACACGCCGACACGCCCCGCGCGCTGTGCCAATTGCAGACGTTGTTCCGCGCGTTTGCGCTCGGTGATGTCGCGCGAGATGCCCAGCACGGCCCAAACGCCGCCGTCCGGCGAGCGCAGCGGCGTCAGCCATGTGCCAATCGAAACTCCACCCTGCGCGACGGGCAGTTCGTCCTCGACGTAAACGGCCTGGCCGTCGGCAAAGACCTTCTGCAAGTTTCGCTGCTGGTGTTCGGCTGTCTGTGGCGGGAACAAGTCGGACCGCGGCTGGCCGATGATCTGCTCCGGCGGCCGGTTCAGTTGTCGGGCGGCGAAACTGTTGACGTAACGGACGCGGTCGTTGCGATCCACGATGAAGATTATGTCGTGCGCGGCCTCGGCCAATACGCGGTATTGGTCTTCGCTGGCGCGCAATTCCGCTTCCGCCCGCTTGCGCTCGCTGATGTCCTGGGCGGTGCCCAAGAGACGGATGATCCGGCCGGCCTCGTTCTTCGCGGCGTAACCGATCTCGTGGAGGGTCTTCACGCTGCCGGACGGCGTGAGGATGCGGTATTCGACAGCGAAGGACTTGCCCTCGGCTTGAGCCTTCGCGTTGGCTTGCAGGACCGCCGCGCGATCCTCGGGGTGGATCCGGCTGAGGAAAGCTTCAAACGTATGGTCGAACCCGGTCTTGGGGATTTCAAAAATCAGGTGCAGTTCCTCCGACCACGTGACCCAGTTGGCGTCGATGTCAAAGCTCCAGCTCCCAATCTTGGCCACCCGCTGTGCCTCTGCGAGGTCCGCTGCGCTCCGGCGCAGTTCTTCCTCGGCCTGTTTGCGTTCGGTGATGTCGCGGGAGACGCCCACCCAATGCAGCAAGCGTGCATCCGCACCCTGGACGATGGTGAACCGGTCGGAGAGCCAACGGTATTCGCCGTTCTTGTGCCTGAACCGGTATTCGAGGATGCCGTCCATCATCCCAACCGTTTGAGCCTCGTACAGGGCTTTCTTGACGGATGCCAAATCGTTGGGATGGATTTCATCCAAAACCCCGTTCATGCCTTTTGCAAACAGCTCTTCATCCGAGTAACCGGTCAGGTCCTGGACCGCCTGGCTGAAGAAATCGTATTGACCGGTCTGTAGATTCAGTCGGTAGACGACGTCGCGAGAGCTGTTCAACACGATGCGGAGCCGGTCTTCGCTCTCGCGCAACGCCTCCTCGGCCCGCTTGCGGTCAGTGATGTCGAACGTGACGCCAACGATGTGGAGGGGTCGGCCGGCGTCGTCGTAGTTGCAGCGGCCCCGCGCGGCGAGCCATCTCACCGAGCCGTCAGTCTCGAGCACGCGCTTCTCGATGGCGTATTCCACATGATTCTCGATCGCCTCTCGCAACGCGGCCTGGACGCGCTCGCGGTCGTCTGGGTGGACAGCCTGTAGAAACCGTTCGTGGGTCATGACGGTGTCCGCCGGCAACCCGAAAAGGGCAAGGCATTGCGGCGACCATAAGACCTCGCCGGTGACGAGGTCCCAATGCCATGGTCCTATTTGCGCGGCGTCGATGGCAAGTTGCAGGCGGGCCTCGCTTTCGCGCAGCGCCTTGCCGATCCGGAGACGCGTCAGCGTATCGGTGATTTGTTCACCGATGGTCCGTAGCAGCCGCACGTCTTCGTCGCTCCAATTGCGCTCGGCCCGCACAGTGTCGCAGCCGATCAAGCCAACCAATTTGTTTGCCTGACGGATCGGCACCAGCGCCGAGGACAAGGTGCCTCCCGAATCCGAAAGCCGTCTTTCCGCCACCGCCTCTGCCGGCAGATCCGTCCTGCGCGGCAGCAGCAACGGATCGCCCGCGCGCAGCCGCTCCAGATACCACGGGACCGACGCCGTGGGCATGTTGCGCAGCTCGCCGATCTGCGACCGCACGCCGGGCGCGCACCACTCGTGGGTGTTGTCGGCGACAACCAGATCGTCGGAGACGCGAAAGAGGTAACAACGGTCCGTTTGCGTGAGCCGGCCGAGACCGGCCAGCACTTCCTGGACGGCGGTCTCCGCTTCCGGCGGCGCGGTGTTGGCGAGCCGGTGGGAAACGGACGCCACGAATTGTTCCGCCGCCAGCCGGCGTTGGAGGATTTCGTTGACCCGTCTGCGTTCGGTGACGTCATGAAAGACCGCCATCACATGCGGGCGCCCGCCCAGCGTCAATGTCCCGGCGTTGATGTCTGCGTAGAAGATCGTGCCATCTTTGCGCCGGACACGCGTTTCCGGCGACAGGCTGATCTCTCCACGGAGCATCCTTGCAAACATCTCCGTGAGCCGCGGCAAGTCCCCGGCTGGATGAATGTCCGGCAACGTCAGTTTCTGCATCTCATCGGCGCGGTAGCCGAGCATCTGACGCAATTGGGAATTGGACAGGACGAACCGCTGGGTCTCCGCATCCAGCAGCAGGAAACCATCCATCGCCTTTTCGAACGCGGCCTGGAGCCGTTCCTCGCTTTCCCGCAAGGCCTCGTTCACCTTGCGCAGTTCGACGACGCGTTCGGCCACGTGCTTCTCCAACCGGCTGTGCGACGCCCGCGAGCCGCTGTCGTGTTCCTGGATGATGGAAAGCATCCGGTTGAACGCTTCCGTCAAGACGCCGGTTTCGTCGTCGCCCAGCTTGGCCGCGCGCAGCGTGAAGTTCTTGTGTTCCGTGACGCCGCGCGCCACGCGGGCCAGTTCCAGTATGGGACGGGAGATGATCTGCTCCAGCCGGCGGGCGAAGATGAGCGCCACGAACATGGAGATGCCCATCACGACGGCGCCAACGCCAACGTAATGTTTGAGCCGCGTCCACACGATTTGCGTGTTGGCCCGCAGGCAGATCGTGCCCACCGGCACGCCGTCGTGTTGGACCCGGCGATACAACTCCAAACTGTCGCCGTCGAGGCTTTCCCCCGGCTCGTGAACCGGCGGCGGCGGCCGGGGCACCAGATCGCGCCGCGTGTAGCGCGCGAACAACTGGCCGGCGGCGTCGTAGAGAAAGGCGTCCTCGACGCTGGCCCGGGCCTCAAGATTGTTCAGCTGTTTCGCCGCCGCTGACGCGTTGCGGGCGGCCATCATGCCGGCGGAGTTGCCGCCGACGATCTCCGCCAGCGCGGCCGTTTCTTGGACCGTGAGATGCTGAAGGTGGAGGAATCCCGCCAGGAACAATGCCGGACCCAGAAGCATGAGCGTGATGACGCTGGTGAGCATCATCGCCAACATCAGCTTCCACTTGATTGGCATGTTCCGAAACCGCCACATTCTTTCGGCCCTTCCTTTTTGTCAACCGGTTGGAGGTTGTCGTTTGTCCCACCGGTCCTGGCTTCGCCCAGCCCGACATACCGCGCGCCTGTCTCTGGCGGAGAATAGCAATGGACGGCGGTGGCGACAATACAACGTTTTCGTTCAAACGGCTGCGGCCGCCGCTAGCGCCCGCGTGGCGAGCCTGTCTCCGGCAGCCGGGCCGGCGCCGACATGGGGGCGGGAGCCCCTTCTTCGTGAGACGAGGCGTCGGAAGGCGGCGCGGCAAACAGCATTTGTTCTTCCAAGCCGCGCCGGCCGGTGGACACAAACGCTCCTTCGTAAAAAAACAGGATGCACCAGCGCGTGCCGAAAACCAACGCCAGCACAAAAAACACCATCAAGATAAATCTGGAACTGTTCACTGAATTTCACCCTGAATCTTGCGGGCGTCCGCGGAGTCATGTCTATGGGTGAAATCCTGATTTTGCCATCAGGCGAAGCCTTAGAAGCCACGCCGGGCTGTGTTTTCGCCGTTGCGAAGCCGCGACCACCCCGTTTTTTTGGCGGGCGATTTTTGTGCTTGCGCGGTATCGCGACGTTGATAGCATGACAGCGAGGTTGGAGCAGGACATGGGACAAGGTGCCATGTCGCAGGATCCGGCGCGGTATCTGATATGCAACGCGGAAGGATTACTCCTTTTTGGAACTTCAATGGGTTTCTCAGCTTGTTTGGCTTCAAGCGTGCGTGATTTGCTTTCCTGTCCATGGAGCACCTCAAAAGGGCATAAACACATGAACTTGGCTTGTATTCTGCTCATCGGTCTCAGCCTGGCCATGAGCGCTTCGGTTGGGGTGGCGGCGAACGATCCCTCCCCCTCCGCCGCGACCTCTGCGGTGCCCGCGGCATCCCAGCCGGTTCCGCCGCCGGTTCCGCCGCCGGCTGCGCCGGCGAAGCTTGGCGCCGCCGAGTTGGAAAAACTCGTGGCACCGATCGCACTTTATCCCGATCCCCTGCTCTCGGTGCTGTTGCCCGCCTCGGCGTATCCGCTGGAGATTGTCCAAGCAGCGCGCTTTGTGAAGGACAGCAACAATGTGGCCCAGCTCGACCAGCAGCCCTGGGATGTGAACGTCAAGGCGGTGGCCCGGTTCCCATCGGTGATTCAGAAGATGGATGCGGACCTGTCGTGGACCATGGACCTCGGCCGCGCCTTCATGGACCAACAGACCGACGTGATGAACGCCATCCAGACGCTGCGCGCCAGGGCGCAGGCAGTTGGCACGCTGAAGGATAATGAGCAGCAGAAGGTTGTCGTCAACAGCGCCGTGGTGGAGAAGACCGTTCAGCAGCAGATTATTTATGTGACGAACACGGTGGTACAGATTCAACCGGCCAACCCGCAGGTGATCTACGTGCCGCAATACAACCCGACCGTTGTGTATGCCGCGCCGCCGCCGGATCCCATGGCGTCGCTTCTCACCTTCGGTGCCGGTATCGCCGTGGGCGCGCTCATCGCGAACAACTGCGACTGGCATGGTGGATGCGTTTATGTCTGGCACGGAGGTTGGGGGCCGCCGCCCCCGCCGCCCCCGCCGCCGCATCCGCCGGGGCCTCCCGGGCCGCACCCGCCAAGCCCGAATCCTCCGGGGCCGCATCCGCCGGGGCCGTCGCCGTCACCGGACCATCACTCTTCGGGCGTATCGCCGTCGGGCGGTCAGAGTCCCGGCACGACGGGTGCCGGCGGAACAGGCCAGCGATGGCAGCCAGACCCGAATCACAAGCAGAGTTTCGCCCCGTCCTCTTCGGCGTCCAGCGCCAGAACATTCGACGCGCGTGGTTGGGGATCGGGCGGCGGCAGCAACGCGACGCGACCAGCCACTCCGTCCTCCTTTGATCGTCATTCCACCGCTGAAACGGGGTTCACGCGTCCGGCGACATCAAGCCAGTCCTACACGCGTTCGTCCTCAACGTCGGGTTACTCGCACGAGAGTGCGTTTGGCGGAATGGGCAACGGGGCCGCCACACATGACTACAGCAATCGCGGCTCTTCCAGCCGTGGCGGCTCATACTCCGGCGGCACGCACGGCGGCGGCGGTGGAGGTTTCAGAGGAGGACGCCGGTGAGAGATACTACAGCACCTGATCCTCGAACTGACATGAAAACCCTGCAATCAAGCTTTGCGATGACCACACGGCGACCGGCAGTGCTGCTCGCCAGCACTCGCCTGCCCGGCCGCGTATGGCGCGGCTGGCTCCTCGTGGCGCTGATCCTGGGCGCCGCGCCCGCGCTCCAGGCGGCCGGGACGGCCCAAAACTTCAATTCGCCCGAAGAAGCGGTGGCGGCGTTGACGGCCGCTGTGAACGCGAAAGACACGGCCGCACTGCGCGTCATCTTCGGACCGGCTGGCGCGGACATTGAGAACCACGACCCTGTGCAAGCCGCCAACGAGCTTGCGGCGTTTGCGGCCGCGCTCAAGGAAACCAGCCGCATCGTGCGCCTGGGTGACACTCGGTGTGTTTTGGAAGCGGGCAAAGAATTCTGGCCTTTTCCGATCCCGATGGTGAAGGCCAATGGTCAGTGGCAGTTCGACGTTCGGGCCGGCAAAGAGGAGTTGTTGAACCGCCGGATCGGTCGCAATGAATTGCAGGCGATTCAGGTCGTGCGCGCCTACGTGGAGGCCCAGCGCGAATACGCCAGCCGCGACCGCGACGGCGGCGAAGTGCTGAAGTATGCCCAGCGCCTCCGCAGTTCTCCCGGCAAGAAGGATGGTCTCTACTGGCCGCAGGAGCTTGACGGCGAAATCAGCCCGTTCGGTCCTCTGGTGGCCGAGGCCCAGGTCCACGGCTATGAAATCAAACCGAATGACAAGAGCAGTGCGCCGCGCTCCTTCAACGGTTACTTCTTCAAGATCCTCACGCGCCAGGGTTCGCACGCCCCGGGAGGCCGATACGATTACATCATCAACGGCAACATGATTGGCGGCTTTGCCCTTGTGGCATGGCCGGCGGAATACGGCCGGTCCGGCATCATGACGTTCATCGTCAACCAGCAGGGCCGCGTCTATCAGAAGGATCTTGGCTCGAAAACCGTGTCATCGGTCAAAAGCCTGACGAGCTACGATCCCGACAAAACCTGGACGTTGAGCCGCGACTGATTTCGCATTTCAAGACAGGCAGGCGCGAAAAGAGAAAGTGCAAGATGAAATTTATGTCCCTTGATTCTTCGTGGCGACGAGTGTTCGTCTGGCTGCCGGCGATTGCCGGTTTGTTGACAGGCGTTTGTGCCGGCTGCAAGCCAAAGATCACACCGCCGGGACCGCCGGAGGTGCAGGTCGTCGCGGTGGTGCAGAAAGATGTTCCCTATTATAAGGAGTGGGTCGGATCATGCGACGGGTCCACTAACGCGGTGATTCGCGCGCAGATTACCGGCTATGTATGGAGGCGGGCCTATCAGGAGGGCCGCGACGTGAAGAAAGGCGACCTGTTGTTCGAGATTGATCCGCGCCCTTTTGAAGCCATCCTCAGCCAGGCCCAGGCCAACTTGGCCCAGGCCGAGGCGCAACAGGGCAAGACCGAACTCGACGTGAAACGCTACACGCCGTTGGCCAAGGAACAGGCCATCAGCCAGCAGGAACTGGACGATGCCATTCAAGCCAATCTCGCGGCCAAAGCCCAGGTGCTCTCGTCGAGAGCCGCCGTTCAACAGGCGCAACTGAACGTGGATTTCACGAAGTTGACCTCGCTCATCAGCGGCGTCGCCGGCATTTCCAAGGTGGATGTCGGCGATCTGGTGTCGCCCAGCAGCGGCGACCTGACGACCGTGTCCACGATGGATCCGATCAAGGTGAATTTCTTCCTGAGCGAACAGGAATACCTCTATGCGGTGAAATGGCCCGACGCCTCTGGCTGGCGCAAAGGTGCCAAAGGACCGGACCTCGAACTGGTGCTGTCCGATGAAAGCACCTATGATCATAAAGGTCTCATCAGCGCGGTGGACCGGCAGGTGGACGACAAAACCGGCACGATTCACCTCACGGGCTTGTTTCCCAATCCCGAGAAGATTCTCCGGCCCGGTTTGTTCGTGCGTGTGCGGGCGTTGGTGGAGACGCGCGCCAACGCGCTGCTGATTCCCCAGCGTGCGGTGAGCGAGTTGCAGGGCAAATATCTCGTGACCGTGGTGGGGAGCAATCACAAGGTTTCCATCAGGCCCGTGAAAGTTGGCGAGCGTATCGGTTCCAACTGGGTGATCGAGGAGGGTCTGCGACGCGGCGAACTGGTTGTCGTCGAAGGTGTGCAAAAGGTGCATGAGGGACTGACGGTGGTTCCGAAGCCATACGTCCCCGGCGCCGACCAGCCTCCTGCCGGAGCGACTCACGCGCCCGGCGTCAAACCCCAAAGCCACTAGGCCGTCATGGCCAAATTCTTCATCAACCGGCCGATTGTGGCCATGGTGATTTCGATCATCATGGTCATCGTCGGCTTGGTGGCCATGCTCGGTCTGCCGGTGGCCCAGTTCCCCAGCATTGTTCCGCCGGAGATCCAGGTCCAGACGACGTTCCTTGGCGCGGACGCGCTGACGGTGGAGGAAGCGGTGGCCACACCGTTGGAACAGCAGATCAACGGTGTGGACAACATGCTCTACATGTATTCCATCAACGCCAACAACGGCCAGATGACGTTGCGTGTGGCCTTCGACGTGGCCACCAACCCGAACGTGGACCAAGTGCTCACCCAGATGCGCCAATCGCAGGCGGCGATGCAGGTGCCCCAGAGCGTCCGGCGCTACGGCATCTCCAACCCGAAGTCGCTCAGCAGCCCGCTGATGCTGATCACGCTCTATTCGCCCAAGCGCACCTACGACGCGACGTTTCTGGCCAACTACGCCTATATCAATATCAACGACCCGCTCTCGCGCACGCCGGGTGTCGGCCAGGTGCAAATCTTCGGCGCGGGCCAGTATGCGATGCGGCTCTGGCTGCAGCCGGACAAGCTCGCCAAGCTCGGCATCACCGTTCCGGACATCGCCAACGCGCTCAACCAGCAAAACAAAGTCAATCCCGTCGGCCAGATCGGCGCGGAGCCGTCGCCGCCCGGACAGACGTTTACCCACACGCTGCGCGCACCAGGCCGGCTGGTGAGTGAGGAGGAATTCGAGAACATCGTTCTCCGCGCCACGCCGGACGGCTCCATCGTGCGCCTGAAGGATGTCGCGCGGGTCGAACTGGGCGCGCAGGTCTATAACATCATTGGCCGGATGAACGGCGCCCCCGCGGCGATCCTCGCGGTCTATCAGTTGCCCGGCTCCAACGCCATCGAGGCGGCGCGCGGCGTGCGCAAACTCATGGACGAGGTGAAACGGCGGTTTCCGGCGGACCTCGACTACCAGGTCTCGCTCGACACCACTCTCGCCGTCACGGAAGGTATCAAGGAGATTGCCGAAACGCTTTGGGAGGCCGTGCTGCTGGTCATTCTGGTGGTGTTTGTTTTCCTTCAAGGCTGGCGCGCGACGCTCATTCCGCTGATCGCCGTGCCCGTCTCGCTGATCGGCACCTTTGCGGTCTTTCCGCTCCTCGGGTTTTCCATCAACACGTTGTCGCTCTTCGGGCTGGTGCTCGCCATCGGCCTGGTGGTGGATGACGCCATCGTGGTCGTCGAGGCGGTGGAACATCACATCGAGGAGGGACTGTCTCCGCGCGACGCCACGATCAAGGCGATGGAGGAAGTTTCCGGGCCGGTGGTCGCCATCGCGTTGATCCTGTTTGCCGTCTTTGTGCCGACGGCGTTCATCCCCGGCATCACCGGCCGGCTTTACCAGCAATTCGCGGTCACCATCGCCGTCTCGATGCTGATCTCCGCTTTCAACGCGCTCTCGCTCAGCCCGGCGCTGGCGGCGATGCTGCTGCGCCCGCGCCAGGAGCCGCGCGGACTGGCCCGCTGGTTCTTCGGCGGGTTCAACCGGGGGTTCGCGCGCGCGCGGGACGGCTATGTGAACGTCTGCGGCCTGCTGATCCAGAAGGTGGGGCGAAGCCTGGTCTTTCTCATCGTGGTCGTCCTGGCGGCTGGCTTCCTTGGCGTGAAACTTCCGTCAGGTTTTCTGCCGGAAGAGGACCAGGGTTATTTCTATCTCGACATCCAGTTGCCCGAAGCAGCCTCGCTTCAGCGGCTGGACGCGGTCTGCAAGAAAGTCGAAGACATCCTGCGGCGGACGCCCGGCGTGGACGTGTTCAACACGATCGTCGGCTACAGCATCCTCAACCAGGTCAATACCACCTACAACGGCTATTTTTCCGTCACGCTCAAGCCGTGGCACGATCGTAAAAAGCCGGAGGAGAAATACGCCGCCATCGTCGCGCAACTGAACCGCGAGCTGGCCGAGCTACCCGACGCGCGGGCGTTCGCGTTCTCGCCGCCGGCCATTCCGGGCATCGGCGTTTCGGGCGGGCTGACGTTCATGCTGGAGGATCGCGGCGGCAAGGGGTTGGATTATCTCGCTGAAAACACAAAGAAATTCATCGCCGCCGTGCGGCAGCGGCCGGAGTTCGGATCGGTGACGACGTCGTTCTCCTCGGCGGTGCCGCAGGTTTTCGCGAGCGTGGATCGCGACAAAGTCGTCAAACAGGGGGTGAAGCTGGGTGACGTTTACGAAACGCTGCAGGCATTCATGGGCGGGCCGTTCGTGAACTACTTCAACCGTTTCGGCCGGCAGTGGCAGGTCTATGTGCTGGCCGACGGCGAGTATCGCACGCGGGCGGAGAACCTCGGACAATTTTACGTGCGCAACAAGACCGGTCAGATGGTGCCGTTGTCCGCGCTGGTCACCATTGAGCGCTCGACCGGGCCGGAGTTCACCGTCCGCTACAACGAGTATCGCGCGGCGCAGATCAACGTCATCCAGGCGCCCGATTACAGTTCCGGTCAGGCCATGGAGGCGCTCGAACAGGTGTTTCACGACACGATGCCGCCGGACATGGGCTACGACTACCTCGGCATGTCCTTCCAGCAGAAAGTCGCCGCCGAAGGGATTCCGCCAGCCGTCATCTTCAGCGTGTCGCTGCTGTTCGTGTTTCTGATTCTGGCGGCGCAATACGAAAGCTGGTCGCTGCCGTTCAGCGTCCTGCTCGGCACGCCGGTGGCCGTGTTCGGCGCGTTCGCGGCGCTGATGTGTCGCCAGATGGAAAACAACGTCTATGCGCAGATCGGACTCGTCATGCTAATCGGTCTGGCGGCGAAGAACGCGATTCTGATTGTCGAGTTTGCCAAATCGAGATTCGAGGCCGGCCGGCCGATAGCCGACGCCGCGCTGGAAGGCGCCCGGTTGCGCTTGAGGCCGATCCTGATGACCGCCTTTGCGTTCATCCTAGGCACCGTGCCGCTGGCCGTCGCGTCCGGTTCCGGCGCGATTTCGCGGCGGATTTTGGGAACAGTGGTGATCGGGGGCATGCTCGCGGCGACGTTGATCGCCGTGTTCCTCATCCCGGTGGCTTTTTATGTGGTTGAGAAACTGGCGCACCGTCCGGCACCGGCATCCGTCGCGCCGATCATGCCGGATTTGCCGGCCGGCGGCGCGTCGATGAACGTTTGACGATGACGAAAAGCTGAACTGTCATGTGTAAATTTTTTATTAACCGGCCGATCGTGGCGATGGTGATTGCCATTGTGACGGTCATTGTGGGCGTTGTGGCGATCCTGGGTCTGCCCATCGCCCAGTTCCCGAATATCATTCCCCCCGAAATCCAGGTGCAGGGCACCTATGTCGGGGCGGATGCGGTCACCGTCGAAGAGTCGGTTGCCACGCCCATCGAGCAGCAGATGAGCGGCGTGGACAACATGAACTACATGTATTCGGTCAACGCCAACAACGGCCAGATGACGTTGCGCGTGAACTTCGACGTGGCAACCGATCCCAATACCGACCAGGTGCTCACGCAGATGCGTCTCGGTCAGGCGCAGTCGCAGTTGCCGTCGGACGTGAACAACTACGGCGTCACCGTGACCAAGTCCACGTCCAGCCCGTTGCTGATTTTTGCGCTCTACTCGCCCAAGAACACTTACGACGAGATCTTCATCACCAACTACGGCTACATCAACATCAACGATCCGCTCTCGCGCGTGCAGGGCGTCGGCCAGGTGCAAATTTTCGGCGCGGGCCAGTATGCGATGCGGCTCTGGGTCAAGCCCGACCAGTTGGCCAAGCTGGGCGTCACCGTCGGCGACATCACGGACGCGCTCAACGCCCAAAACGCGGTGAATCCGTCCGGCCAGATCGGCGCGGAACCGGTGCCGCACGGGCAGGAGTTTACCTATGCGGTGCGCGCGCAAGGCCGGCTCGTCAAAGAAGAAGAGTTCGGCCAGATCGTCATTCGCGCCAACTCCGACGGGTCGTTGTTGCGCGTTAAGGACGTGGGCCGCGTCGAGTTGGGCGCGCAAACCTATGGGTACAAGGGCCGTTTCAACAACAAACCCGCGGCGATCATATGCGTGTATCAGCTTCCCGGCTCCAACGCCATTGACACGGCCAACCGCGCCAAGAAGCTGATGGAGGAGTGGAAACAGCGTTTTCCGCAGGATCTCGATTATGCCATCGCCCTCGATACCACCGAGGCCGTCACGGAAGGCATCAAGGAAATCATCAAGACGCTGTATGAAGCGCTGCTCCTGGTGATGATCGTCGTGTTCGTGTTCCTGCAAGGCTGGCGGGCGACGCTTATCCCGTTGCTGGCGGTGCCCGTGTCGCTCATCGGAACCTTTGCGGTGTTTCCGCTGCTCGGGTTCTCGATCAACACGCTGTCGCTCTTCGGCCTCGTGCTCGCCATCGGTCTCGTCGTGGACGACGCCATTGTCGTGGTGGAGGCGGTCGAGCACCACATCGAACATGGCCTGTCGCCGAGGGATGCCACGCTCAAGGCCATGGAACAAGTGTCCGGGCCGGTGGTCGCCATTGCGCTCATCCTGGCCGCCGTGTTCATCCCGACGGCGTTCATCCCCGGCATCACGGGCCGGCTTTATCAGCAGTTCGCCATCACCATTGCGATCTCGGTCCTCGTTTCCGCTTTCAACGCGTTGTCGCTCAGCCCGGCGCTTTCGGCGTTGTTGCTGCGGCCGAAGAAGAAATCGAGCGGGCTGCTGCAGAAATTCTACGACATGTTCAACCGCGGCTTCGGCCGGACCACCGACGGGTATGCGGGTGTCTGCGGGGCGTTGGTCCGCAAAAGCAGCTTCAGCCTCCTGTTTCTGTTGACCGTGGCGGTGGCGGGCGGCTTCCTGGGCGACAAAACGCCGACCAGTTTCCTGCCCGAAGAGGACATGGGCTACGTGTTCGGAGGCATCCAGCTGCCGAATGCCGCGTCGCTCCAGCGCACCGAGCACGCCTGTCACAAGGCGGATGAAATCATTCGAAAAGTGCCGGGCGTCGAGGATTGCACCACCGTGGTGGGCTACAGCATGATCAGCGGCGTGACGGCCACCTATAGCGGCTTCTTCTTCATCAAGCTGAAGCCGTGGTCGGTGCGCAAGAAGCCGGAGGAACAATACGAGCACATCCTGGCGGCGCTGAATCACGGGTTGCAGACCGTGCCCGACGGTTACGGCTTCGCGTTCCCGCCGCCGGCGATCCCCGGCGTGGGCACCTCCGGCGGCGTGACGTTCATGCTGGAAGACCGCTCCGGCCGTGACGTGCAGTTCCTCGCCGCCAACGTGAACAAGTTCATTGCCGCGGTGCGGCAGCGGCCGGAGATTGAAAATGTGATGACCACCATGCTGGCCTCGGTGCCGCAAATGTTCATCAAGGTGGACCGCGACAAGGTGATCAAGCAGGGCATCGCCCTGAGTGACGTGTATCAGACGCTCCAGTGTTTCATGGGCGGGACGTTTGTGAATTATTTCAACCGGTTCGGACGCCAGTGGCAGATGTATGTGCAGGCGGAAGGCGAGTATCGCACGCGGGCGGATCATCTCGGCCAATTCCACGTGCGAAACAACGACGGCAACATGGTGCCGCTGTCGGCGGTGACGACCATTGAGGATTGCGCCGGCCCGGAGTTCACGTTGCGGTATAATCTCTACCGCTGCGCGCAACTCAACGTGACCGCCAATCCCGGCTTCAGTTCCGCGCAGGCGATGAAGGCCCTGGAGGACGTGTTTGAGAAAACCATGCCGCGCGAGATGGGTTACGACTACCTCGCGATGTCCTACCAGGAGAAAAAGGCGCAGCAAGGCATCTCGCCGGTGGCCATCTTCAGCCTCTCCCTGCTGTTCGTATTCCTGATCCTGGCGGCGCAATACGAAAGCTGGTCGCTGCCGTTCAGCGTGCTGCTCGGCACGCCCATCGCGGTGTTCGGCGCGTTTGCCGGGCTGATGGTGCGGCAGATGGAAAACAACATCTATGCCCAGATCGGTTTGGTGATGCTTATCGGTCTGGCCGCCAAAAACGCCATCCTCATCGTCGAGTTCGCCAAGATGGAATACGAAAGCGGCAAGAGCCTTGTGGACGCCGCGCTGGCCGGTGCGCGGTTGCGGCTGCGGCCAATCTTGATGACTTCGTTCGCGTTCATCCTCGGCTGTCTGCCGCTGGCCATGGCGTCCGGCTCCGGCGCCATCGCCCGGCAGGTGATGGGCACGGTGGTCATCGGCGGCATGCTCGCCGCGACGGGCATCGCCATCTTCCTGATCCCAGTGACGTTTTACGTGGTTGAAAAGTGGGGCGGGAAGAAACACGCCGCCGTCCCCGAAACGCCGAGGCTCACGCCCGAAGGATCGGGTTGATTGAATACAAAACACCAAACGGGACTATGACCAGGAAAGCTTCAATAACTGAAGGCCAACGACGGTTGCGCCACGCGGTCGCCGTGGCCGCGTGCGCGGCTGCACTCTTTCTCGACGGTTGCGCGATCGGCCCGAACTACAAGCGCCCGGCCGTGGCTTCGCCCGATAATTTCCGCAGCGCCACCGGCCTCGCAACGACGAACTCCCTGGCCGACGTGACGTGGTGGGACATCTACAAGGACGAAGCGCTGAAACAGCTCATCCAGACCGCGTTGGCGAACAACTATGACGCGCGCATCGCCGTGACCCGCATCGAACAGGCCCGCCAGTCGGCGGCGCAGGTGCGCTCCCAGTTTTTCCCGACGGTGGATTACCAAGGCGCCGTCGGTCGCGGCAAAAACCAGTTCGTGGGAAATCCCGCTCCCAATCCGCAGAATCCCACGGTGTTCAACACGGCGCTGGGCTCTCTCAACGCCGCGTGGGAGGTGGACCTGTGGGGGCGCATTCGCCGCCTCAATGAAGCGGCCCGCGCTCAATTTCTTGCCAGCGAGGAAGCCCGCAACGGCGTCACCCTCAGCCTTGTCAGTTCCGTGGCCCAGGCTTATTTCGAACTCCTCGAACTCGACCTCGCGCTGGACATCGCCAAACGCACCACGAAGTCTTTCGGTGAAAGCTACACGTTGTTCAAGCGGAAGCTGGAGGGAGGCGCCGCCTCGCTGCTCGACACCTCGCGTGCCGAAGCCTCGATGGCGACGGCTGCCGCGGCCATTCCCGATGTCGAACGCCAGATCGTCCGCAAGGAAAACCAGATCAACATCCTCCTCGGTCGCGCGCCCGGCCCGATCCCGCGCACCGCGAAGTTGTTGGGGGAGACCATGCCCCCCGCCGTGCCCGCCGGCCTGCCCAGCACGCTGCTCGAACGCCGGCCCGACATCCGGCAAGCCGAACAGAACCTTCGGACCGCCAACGCGCAGATCGGCGTCGCGATGGCCGAATTCCTTCCCAAGATCGGTCTGACGGCGTTCGCCGGAAAGATGAGCCCTGACCTCTCGACGATTGCGATGACCAGCGGCACGGCCAACGGGTGGTCGCTTGCCGCCAATGCTTCAGGACCGATTTTTCAGGGAGGAAAACTGATTGCCCAATACCGCCAGGCCAAGGCCGCGTGGGACGAAGCGCGGCTCACCTACGAGCAGACGGCGCTCAACGCCCTGGGTGATGTTGCCAACGCTCTCATTGACCGGGAAAAACTCGAAGGAGTCTGCGAGCAGCAGGCGCGATCCGTTCGCGCGTACAAGCAGGCCGTGAGTGTTGCGACAAAGCGATACGTGGCCGGCAAGGCCAGTTACTTCGATGTGCTGGACGCGCAAAATGAACTGTTCCCCGCCGAGAACTCGCTCGCGCAGACACAGCTCAATCAGTTGCTGGCGATTGTCCAGCTCTACAAGGCTCTCGGTGGCGGCTGGCAACAGGAGATGCAGCCCGTCCGCCCGGAAGAGACGAAGTCGAAACCGCAACCACAACCCCCGATTCAAAGGAAACCATGAACACCCCCGTTCACCAATGGATATGCTCCGCCGCCTGGCTCGCATTCGTCTGCCTGCCCGGAGGCGCCGTCGGGCAACAGCCCGCGACGTCAGATCAAATCGTCAGGGCGTTGCCGGCAGCGCCAGCCGTCATCTACGTGACCGATTTCCACCTGGATTCATCCCAGATCGAGCACAAGGGACTGGCCGGCGGTGATCGGCCGCACCTTCTCGGCGGGCGGGGTCCGCTTCAACGCAACCAGGATCCAGCCGACAAAGCCGCGGCGTTGGTTCACATCCTCTCGGACTCGATCGTCAAGGATTTGAGAAAGGCGGGACTGCGCGCCGAATACCTTCCGGAAATCCGTGCCGAATACTATCCCGACCAGACCAAGGGCCGGATTCAGTTTGCCGCGAGCAACGCGCCGTTGCCGCGAGAAGGCTGGCTGGTCACCGGATGGTTCGAGGAAGTGAAGGAAGGCCAGGCCGCAGTCCAAGCCACCGTTGGTTTTGGCGCTGGCTCCGGCAAAGCCGAGGCGGACGTGGTGGTGTCCGATCTCACCCGCGATGCAGGCGTGCCCATCATGGTCATGGGCTCCGGCAGCCGCGCCAAGAAGATGCCCGGCGGCCTCATCATGATGAATCCTTACGTCATGGGCGCAAAATTTGTCATGGACAAACGGCACGGCACTGAGAAAGATATCAAAAGTCTCGGTGCTGAAATCGCCAAGAGCTTGGTCAGTTGCATGAAACAAGGTTCGGCAAAGCCACAGTAAGACGCCGGAACACAACGTCATCCCCAATTCCCAGTCCCCAATAATCAATAACAAGGAGAACCGAAATGAAAACAACAACAGTAAGTGTGGTTTGTTCCCTCGCCATCGGCTTGTTGGTGGCAGGCTGTTCGACGGCACCAAAATCCGGGAAGTATTCCGAAGTGCCCGAAGCGGAGAAGCTGGAACGCGACACCCGCTTCCCCCACAGCTTGGTTTATCTCAAAGAAGGCGTGAAATTCGCCCAGTATTCGAAGTTCATCATTGACCCGGTCGCCATCTACCAGGGCACCGACGCCAGTTGGCACAAACATAAAGTCACCGAACAGGAAAAACAGGAATTGGCTCAATTCGCGCGCGCGGAGTTCGTCCGCGTTCTGGGAAAAGCCTATGGTGTGGTGGATCAGCCCGGTCCGGGCGTGCTTCGTATAAAGCTGACCCTGACGGATGTGGAACTGACCACTCCTTCGTTGGCGGTCGTTTCGCATCTCGCTCCCGCCGGCGCAGGGATCAACCTGATCAAGAGCGGCGCCGGCATGCAGGGGTCGTTCATGGGTTCCGTCACCCTCGCGGGCGAACTGTGCGACGCGCAATCCGGCACCGCCGTCGCCGCCTTCCTCACCAAACAAACGCCGCTGGCGTTGGATGTCAGCAAGACGTTTGGCAAGTTCTCCGCCGCGCGCTCGGGCATCACGGAATCCGCTGAGAAATTCAAGGCGGCCCTGGAGCGCGCCCACGCGGCGCCTGCTCCTGGAGTGTAAGGACCGCTGCTGGTTTTTGCCGTTGTCCGCGCCGGCCGGTGTGCTAAGTTAAACACTGGTGAAAATCTGGTCGCAAAGTTGTAAAGGGACCAGGCCGTGAAGTTGTTCAACAACAAGCCGGCCGGCGGCGGGAAAGGTTTCTCCGGCGTGCGCGAACCGTCCGTCGCGGGACAGTTTTATCCCGGCGACGCGAAAACGCTCGCGGCAACCATCGAGCGCCAGCTCGATGTCGCGCCGGCGGCGCCTGCGCTGCCCGGCCCGGTGCGCGCGATGATCTGCCCCCACGCCGGCTATGCCTACAGCGGCCCGACGGCCGCGGCCAACTACAAACGCCTCCAACCGGGTCAGTTTGCGCGCGTCGTGGTGATGGCGCCGGGCCACTTTACGTTGTTGCGCGGCGCGAGTGTCGGCAACTTCAGCGCGTTCCGCACGCCGCTCGGCGACGTGCCGGTGGACACGGACGCCGCCGCCAATCTTTGTCGCTGCAAGCTGGTGAGCGACCGGCCGGAGGCGCACGCGCGCGAACACTCGCTGGAGGTGCAGTTGCCGTTCCTGCAAAAAACACTCGGCCGATTCAGCCTCGTGCCGTTGGTCGTGGGCGAAATGACGGCGGGTGAACGCGACACGCTGGCCGAGGCGTTGCTGCCGTTGTGGGACGAGCGCACACTGATCGTGGCCAGCAGCGATTTCTGTCATTACGGACCGAGCTTCGATTTCGAGCCATTTGGCAAAACAGATCGCGAGCACATCACGCAACTCGATCGCGAAGGCATTGACAGGATTCTGGCGCTGGACCCGGCCGGTTTTGACGACTACATGGCGCGCACGCACAATACCATTTGCGGTCGTGTGCCGATCGGTGTGTTGTTGCGGCTCGCGCGATTGTGCCAAATGCCGCCGCCGGTGCTCACGGCCTATGCGCTTTCCGGCGACGTGGAGCATGATTACGAACAGTCCGTCAGCTACGCTGCCATCGCCTTTGGCGGGACCGGCGGGCCGCCGCGCGCCGCCGCAAAGGCCGAGCCGTTCACCGCCGGCGAGAAACGCGCGTTGCTCGAACTGGCACGTCAAGCCATGGGACAGAACATCGTCGGGCGCGTCGAAGAACCGGTGGTGGACACCGGACGACTGGCGCCGAAACTGATGCAGGCCGGCGCGGCGTTTGTCACGCTGACCGAAGACGGCAAGTTGCGCGGCTGCATCGGCAGCATCGAGGCGGACGAGCCGCTGGCGCTCAACGTGGCGCACAACGCCGTCAGCGCCGCCACGGGCGACCCGCGTTTCTTCCCGGTTGGCGCGGACGAGTTGGAACGCGTTCACATCGAGATCAACGTGCTGAAGCCGCCGTTTCCCGTGCGCGGCATCGAAGAGTTCGTGCACGGCAAACACGGCCTCATCCTGGAGAAGAACGGCCGCCGCGCGCTGTTCCTGCCGGAGGTGATGGTCGAGCAGGGATGGGCGCCGGAGGAAACACTCGCCCACCTCTGCCTCAAGGCCGGCCTGCCGCGCGACGCCTGGCGCAGCGGTTGCACGCTGCACTGTTTCGAGACGGAAGCGTTTGGGGAGCGGGATCCGGGATTCGGGATTCGTAACCCGTGATTCGCAGTTGGAACTGGGCGACTTACGAACCAAGAATTACGAGTTACGCTCCTCAAAACACCAATCCCTCAACCCGGATCGGTTCCCCCGGCGTCACGTGCCGCAGGATCGGCGAGTTCCACGCATCCCAGTCGCCGCACGTCGCATAAACTTCCTGCGCCACCGTGGAGCGCGCCAGCCGGCCGTCACGCAACCGGGCCTCGATGTAAAAGGCGCCGAGCAGAAACTTTTCGCCGTGCGGGTTTTCGACCACGACTTCGTTCTCAACGACGAGCGCGGTAAGTTTCTCCGGCGGCACAGTCACCGCCATGTGGCCTTCGAAACAGGTCAGGGGCGGCGTGACGCCGATTGGCTCCCCGTTTAACAACACGCGCTTCTCCGGATCGAGGCACTTGTAGCCCGCCATGAACACACGCGCCTCCCGCACGTCGTGCAACTCCGCCGCGCCCAGCCCGACGCGCGGCGGAAACTCCGGTTGCCGCACGCACGCCACGCGCCCGGCTTCGGTCCACTCCAGTACGCCCGCCGCGCCGCGCCCGAGCAGACGCCATTCCGCGCGGACTTGCGCGCCGGCAACGGTGACGAGATGCCACGATGGCGCGGAATCTTCCAGGAAGCCCCAAAAATAATCGTAGCTGTGGCGCGATACCGCCGACGGCCGCACCTCGTGCAGCGGCACCAGCGGGGCCTGTGGATAGCCGAGGATCGTCGTTTCCAGGTGCAGCAACGGATGGCGGACGTTGCGATGCAGCGTCGCCGCGTGGTTGTGCGAGTGCCCGCAGAAAAACGCGTCCACGCGGTAGCGGTCCAGCAGCGGCAGCGTCACGTCGAGCATCGGCTTGTAACCCCAGAACGGCCGGCCGATGGAGAACAGCGGCGCGTGCGAAAACAGAAATGTCCTCGCTGCGTGCTCCTGCGCCCATTTCAATTCACTCTCCAGCCACGCCACCTGCGGCAAGCCGGGGCGCAAACTCACGTCGTCCACCACGATGAACCGCGCGTCGCCGTGGCTGAACGCATAATGGAACGTCGTCAGCGGACGGCCCTTGCCGCCGCCCAGCGCCAGCAGTCGCTCGCGCAGCTCCGGCATTGCCACCTCGCGCAGCGCCAGCTCGCGATCGTGGTTGCCCTTGACGAACCACATCGGGCAGCCGCAACCGTTCCGGAGCAGCTCAAGTGCCTCGCGCAACTCCGCCGATTGCAGTGACGGATCGCGCGCGCCCTCGACAAAGTCGCCGAGCTGCACCAGAAACGCCGGCTTCTCCGCCGCGATCTCCGACATCACGCGCGGCCAGACGTTCTCCATCATCCACGCGTAACGCCGGTAGTCGTCGCCACGGTTTGCCGCGGCGTGATATTTCGGGCTGACGAAATGGCAGTCGCCGATGATGGCGAATCGAAAAGTCTCTGGCATGGCGCAATCTAACCAGTTTTCAGCAGCGGCGGAAAAGTTTTTGTCGAATGGACATCACGGTCAACACCGGTCGCGCGCGGCGACGATGGCCAATTGCTCCATCGGCGGCATCGCGCGCACGGCCCGCACCACCTCGATCACGCGGCGCGCGGCGTAGTCCACTTCCTCTTTCGTTGTGAACCGGCCGAGACCGAAACGGATCGAACAATGCGACAGTAAACGCTTCACGCCCATCGCCCGCAGCACGTGCGACGGCTCGACCGCCGCGGTTGTGCAGGCCGACGCCGACGAGACGGCCACCTCTTTCATCGTCGCCATGACCGCGTCCGCCGTCGCGCCGGCGAAACTCAGGTTCAGGTTGCCTGCGAGCCGCTCGGCGGGATGGCCGTTCAGGGAAACATTGTCCAGTGCCCCGGCAATCTCCGCGTGGAGCCGGTCGCGCCACGTGCGGACACGCGCGGTTTCTTCGGCCATCTCCAGCCGGCAAATGTCGCACGCCTTGCCGAGACCGACGACGCCGGGGACGTTGAGCGTGCCGGAGCGCAGCCCAAACTCGTGGCCGCCGCCGTCCATCTGCGGCGACAGGCGGACGCCGCGCCGCACGTAAAGCGCCCCGACGCCCTTCGGGCCGCAGAGCTTGTGCGCGCTGAGCGAGAGCAGGTCCACGCCCAGCGCCTCGACGTCGATCTGGATTTTGCCGACAGCTTGCGCGGCATCGGTGTGCAGCAAGACGCCCCGCTCGCGCGTGATGCGGCCGATCTCCGCCAGCGGCGCGAGCGTGCCCACTTCGTTGTTTGCGGCCATCACGCTGACGAGGACCGTGCCGCCGGTGATCGCCGCGCGCACGGCGTCCGGCGAGACCATGCCGTGCTTGTCCACGGGCAGATACGTGACGCGAAGGCCGTCTTCCTCCAGCCGTTTGCAACCATCGAGCACCGCGCGGTGTTCCGTCGCCACGGTGACGACGTGGCCGCCCTTGTCGCGGCAGGCGCGCGCGACGCCTTTGAGCGCGAGGTTGTCCGACTCCGTCGCGCCGCTCGTGAAGGCGATTTCCTCCGGCGACCGCGCGCCGAGGAGCGCCGCCACCTGCGCACGCGCAACGTCCACCGCCTCCGCCGCCCGCCAGCCGAAGACGTGCGTGCGGCTCGCGGGATTGCCGAACTGCTCTGAGAAGAACGGCAGCATCGCCTCCAGCACGCGCGGGTCCACCGGCGTGGTGGCTTGGTAGTCGAGATAGATGGGAAATTTCATCCGACGACGATGGTCAACCAACCGGCACGACTTTTTCAGGCTGTCCCGCTTTCGGAAGGAAAACGTCGGACCGTTTGCCGGCGCAGGCGGCCGAGCCAGCAAAAAATGCGCTCCACACACGGTTTCTGTTTTTCATGGATTGCGCCCCTGGCTGGCGATCAAACCCAGGACTTGCGAATCAACCACGTCTTGATGAGCTGCGTCAGGCCGACGTAACACAGCAGCGTCAGCGCCAGCAGCAGCCAGTAGAGCGGCGGCAGCGGCACGAAACCCAGCGCCGTCGCCGCGGGCGAATACGGCAGCCACGCGCCGAAGGCCATGATCAGCAGCGTTGTCATGGTCAGTTGCCAACTGGCGCGCGATTGCACGAACGGAATGAGATTAGTGCGGATGATGTGGATGATGAGTGTCTGCGTCATCAGCGACTCCACGAACCAGCCCGTGTGAAAGAGCGCGGCGGCGTAACTTTGGTCGGGCGACGCGCCGGCGGGAAAACGCGACGCCAAATCCGCGGGCGGCGCCAGAGCGAGCTGGTCGCACTTGAACACGAACCACATCATCGCATAGGTGGTGTAGTCGAAGATCGAACTGATCGGGCCGATGCAGACAATAAACTTGGCGATCTCGCCCATCTGCCACGGCCGCGGCTTGGCGGTCTGTAGCGGGCCGACGTTGTCAGTCGGAATCGGCACCTGTGAGAAATCATACAGCAGGTTATTGGTGAGCACCTGGATCGGGGCCATCGGCACGTAGGGCAGCCACGCGCTCGCGCCGATGACGCTGAACATGTTGCCGAAGTTCGAGCTGGCGCCCATGCGGATGTATTTGAGGATATTGACAAAGACTTTGCGGCCTTCCAGCACGCCTTCCTCCAGCACCATCAGGTTTTTTTCGAGCAGGATGACGTCGGCGGATTCCTTGGCGATGTCCACCGCGTTGTCCACGGAAATGCCCACGTCGGCGGCACGCAAGGCGGGCGCGTCGTTGATGCCGTCGCCCATGAAACCGACGACATGGCCTTTGCTCTGGAGCGCTTTGACGATGCGCTGCTTGTGCGCCGGCGAGAGGCGCGCGAACACATCGGTGTTCTCCACCGCGTCGGCCAGTTGCGCCTCGCTCATCGTCTCGACCTGGCTGCCAAGCACGATCTTCTCGGCATTGATGCCGACTTCCGTGCAGACTTTGCGCGTGACCAGATCGTTGTCGCCGGTGAGGACCTTGACCGCGACGCCGTGCTGGCGCAGCGCGGTGATAGCGGTCTTGGCGGTGTCCTTGGGCGGGTCGAGAAACGCGAGGTATCCGGTCAGGACCAGGTTCGCTTCGTCGGCCTTTGAGTAGGTTTCGCGTTTGTCCACTTTCTTTGACGCCACCGCCAGCACGCGGAAACCGTCTTCGCTCAGTTCATTGACCTGCTGCATGAGGTCGCCGACCAGGACCGGCTCCATCGGGAAAATTTCGCCTTCGCTCTCGAAGTGCGTGCATCGGGCGAACACGGCTTCCGGCGCGCCTTTGGTCAGCAGTTGCCGCCCGCCATCCGGCCCCTCGACGGCCACCGACATCATGCGGCGCGAGAAGTCGAACGGGATTTCATCCACCTTCGTGTATTTGTCGAGCGGGAGCTGTCCGTGAACTTCCTCGTGCCGCAGCACGGCGCGGTCGAGGATATTTTTCAAGCCGGTCTGGAAGTGGCTGATGAGGTAGGCGTCGCGCAGCACTTCGGCGTTTTCTTTTTTGAAAACGTCGCAGTAGAACTCCAGGATAACGTGATCCATCGTGAGCGTGCCAGTCTTGTCGGTGCAGAGCACGTTCATCGCGCCGAAGTTCTGGATGGAATTGAGGCGCTTGACGATGACCTTCTTGCGCGACATCGCCATCGCGCCCTTCGAGAGGCAGACCGAGACGATCATCGGCAGCATCTCCGGCGTCAGTCCCACCGCCACCGCCATCGAGAAGAAAAACGCCTCGTGCCAGTCGTGCTTGGTGAGGCCATTGATGAGGAAAACCAGTGGCACCATCACGATCATGAACCGGATCATCAACCACGTGAATTTCTTCACGCCGCGGTCGAACGCCGTCTCGACCTGCTGGCCGGCGAGCGAGTGCGCCATCTTGCCGAAGTAAGTCTGCGAGCCGGTCGCGACGATGATGGCCGTGGCCGAGCCGCTTTCGACGCTGGTGCCCAGGAAGCAGAGGTTGGCGCGTTCGATGGGGGAGATGTTCTCGCGCGCGTCGCGCGCGTCGGTCTTCTCCACCGGCATGGACTCACCGGTCAGCGTGGCTTGAATGACGAACAAGTCCTTCGCGGCAAGAAGCCGCACATCGCCGGGAATCATGTCGCCCGCCGACAGCTTCACCACGTCGCCGGGGACGAGTTGCTTGAGCGGAATTTCCTTCGGCTGGCCGTTGCGCACCACCGTGGCGGTGACGCTGATCATCGCCTTGAGTTTGGCCGCCGCGTTGTCGGCGCGTGTTTCCTGGATGAAGCGCAACGACATGCCCAGCGCCACCATCAAAAACATCACCGTGCCGGCGCGGGCGTCGCCCGTCGCGAAGGAAAGGACCGCCAGCACCGTCAGCAGAATCACCAGCGGATTGCGCGCGGCCACGTAGAGGCGCTGCAACCATCCTTGCTGTTTCTCTCTCGCGATCTCGTTAAAGCCGTGTTGCTCCAGCCGCGCGGCCGCTTCCTCCTCCGTCAAGCCGGCGGGCGACGAGCCGAGCCGTTGCAGCACGTCGGCGCTCTCGCTGGTCGCGGCGTCCTGGATGAGGCCGGACGCCTGGTTGTTACTCGAATTTTTCGGAGCAGACATGGGTTGGCCGCTTTCAACATGTAATGCGCGGAGTTTGTTCCGCCCGTGAGCACGTCAAATTTACCAGTCGGCTCTTCATTGGCAAGGCAATCCGCCTGAAAAAAACTCCGGCGTGTCACACGAATGCCACAGACTGCGCGCGACGGTCCGGTTTGTCTCGACGACCGCTCTGTTCCGTTCCACAATAAGCGCAGCGATTGAGTCATGAATAATTCAACTCCATCGAAGGACGCCACAGGTTTTGACAAAATGATGGCACAGGCCTGCGCGCTGTGCCCCGTCTGCCGCCGCGCCCGGGCAAAACAGCGCGGCGTCGCTTTCAAAATGGTGCAGGCCGTCGAAGTCCATCTTTGTCCGTTTTGCAAAGCCTACGAGCGCGTCCACGGCCGCAAGGCCCACGAACCGGCGGCATCCTGATCCGCGACGACCTTTGCCGTGAACGTCAACACCAACCTTTGGAACCGCATTCGCTACAGTGGCCTGGCGCCGATCTACGACCTCATTGCGCGCCCGACGCAACGGATGCGCCGTCGCTCCCTCGCGCTGCTCGACCTCCAACCCGGCGAGCGCGTCCTTATCGCCGGCGCCGGCACCGGCCTCGATCTCGACGGCATCACGCCCGGCCCGATCCTCACGGCGATTGATCTCACGCCGGCCATGCTGGAAAAACTTCGCCGCCGCGCCGGGCGGCTCGGCCTCGCCGTGGACGCTCGCGTGATGGACGGCCACGCGCTGGAGTTTGCCGATGGTTCGTTCGACGCCGTCATCCTTCACTTCATCGTCGCCGTCATTCCCGATCCGGTGCTCTGCCTCAACGAAGCCGCGCGCGTGCTGCGCCGCGGCGGACGCGCCGTCATCCTCGACAAATTCGCCCCCGACCAAGGCCCGCTGCCGCTGCGGCTCCGCTTGTTGAATCCGATCGCCTCTTTTTTCGCCACCAACGTCAATCGCCGCCTCGGCCCGCTGCTGGCCGGCTCCGGCCTGCGCGTCGTCCACCGCGAAGCGGCGGCGGGGCGCGGTTTTTTTCAAATCGCGCTTGTGGCAAGAGATTGACGGCCAGCGCGCGGCTCAGCCCGGGAAAAACGTCCGGCTGATCCAGACCAGCAAGCCCAGCAGCACGATGCCGAGGCCGACGCTCCACGCGATAAGTTTCTTCTCAACGGGCAGTAGCGGCTCCTCCGCCAGCTTTTTCATTTCCTCGGCCAGTTTGGGTTTTTCCGACATGCGCGTTCCTCCGTGCCCTTCAACCGGTGACCAGCGGTGGTTTGATGCCGTGGAAGAAGACCCACGAGATCGCCAGCCCGATCCAAATGATGAAGCCGAACAAACAAACGACGTAAACGAGCGCGAGCCGGCCAATACCCTCCTCAACCAGCCGCTTGAAATTGGACGTCACGCCGATGGTGAAAAAGGTCATCACGAAAAAAATGCCGCGGAACACGTTCGCCTCGGCCATCGCGGCCTTGAGCTTCCCCATCAACGCCGGCGCGGTCAGACCGAGCGTTAGCCCGACGGCGAACGTCAACATGTAGCCCAGGACGAACTTCGGAAACCGCTGCCAGATCTCCACGGCCCGCACCGGATCGCCTTCGCGCCGTTCGATCTTCGTGCTCCAGATGACGGCGAGAATGAACGCCCACACGCCGATGAAAACGTCAATGAACACCTTGATCGCCGCCGCGGTGTTCATGATCCAGCCTTCCTGGTAACGCACGCCATACGTTGCCAGCGCCTGCTCGCGGATGAGCGAATCGGTCACCGCGCCGCTGGCCACGGCCGCGCCGTCGGTCTTCACCGCCAGCCCCATCCACGCGCCGGCCACCATCGGCTCGTTGGCGAGGAAATGCTGCGCCGCGAACGGCAGCACCACCAGTTCCACCACCGCGAAGATCACCACGAGCGACGACACCATGATCGGCACCACCGGTCGCGCGCGGATGGCGGCGCCCGTGGCGATGGCCGCCGACACGCCGCAAATCGAAATGCCCGATGCCAGCGGCGCCGCCCACTCGCGCGGGAATTTGAAATATTTGCGCGCGACGAAATAAACCAAGCCCCAGTAGATCAGGTAAGCCTCGATGATGGCGCAAACGCCGCGGAACATCACCGCCTTCGCCAGCACCAACTGGCCTGCTGCCGCCACGCCGAAAAACCCGCCGAGCAGCACGATGCCGGTCTTGATATACCACTCCGGCCGGATCGCTTCGCGTAGCGCCTCGCCGCAACGTGGCAGAAAATTGCCGACGATCAACCCCGCCGCCAGTGCAACAATGAAGCCCGCTTCGGAGGTGAGTCGGAGCGACCAGGAAATCTTGAACGCCGCCAGCTTGTCCGACGTCGCCGCGATGTTGGCGTAACTGCCGATCACCCAGCATGCGTAGCTGATCCAGAACACCACCGTGAACGCTCCCGCGAAACGCCGCACGTTCGCCCGCAGTGCCGCCGCGCCGAGCGATGTCACGGCGAGCAGGAACAGATATGTGGCCAGCAGCGACACCACGCCGGGCAGTTTCGCGCAGGAGTCGGACACCGGCGCGAGCGCCTTCGCCAGGTTCGTCCACACCTTCGTCGTCACGCTCCAGCCGAGCAAATCCACGCCTGCCAGCGTGCCGAGGGAAAGCGCAAAAATGCCCAGCCCGATCCACACCGCCAGCCAGTCTTCGTTGATGCCGCGTCGTCGTTCGTTCATGGTCTCGCGCAAAAAGAGCCGGACTTGTAGTAGTCCGCTGGACGGAAATCAAGGTGAGAGTTGCGAAGGTAATGTGACATTTGTGTAAACTGTAGCTGCGGTCCCTGACCGCCGTTCGTTCTCATATCGTGCACGGCGCCTCGTCTTGCCGCGCCGAAGTAAACCAGCCCAAGGCAAGCGAGTCCGCGAGCGCTGCTTTGGGGCCGCAGCAAACAATTGTGTGCGCCCTGAAGGAGCGCAGGTGGGCGTAGACGAGGAACAAACTATTGGTTCAACGCATGCCGCAGCGCGCCGTCGAGTTCCGGGAAACGGAAGTGGTAGCCGCTGGCGGTCAGCTTTGCCGGCTCCACACGCTGGCTCGACAGCAACAGCGCGTCGGCCATCTCGCCCAGTGTCAGCCGCGCCACAAACGCCGGCAGCGGGAAAAGCACCGGCCGGCACAGCACGCGGCCAAGCGTTTTCGTGAACTCGCGGTTTGTCACCGGCTGCGGTGTGACGGCATTCACCGGTCCGCGCAATGTTCCGTCTGTCAGTGCACGGCTGACCACGCTGATCGCGTCGTCGAGCGTAATCCAACTCATCCATTGCCGGCCGTCGCCGATGACGCCGCCGAGGCCGAGTTTGAAAGGCGTCAGCATCTTCGCGAGCGCGCCGCCGGTGGTGCTGAGGACGACGCCGAAGCGGAGATTGACCACGCGGATTCCCGCGTCCGTCGCCGGCTTCGTCGCCGCCTCCCAGTCGCGGCACACCTCCGCCAGAAAATCCGCGCCCGGCGCGCTCTCCTCACGCAGGATTTCGCCGCCGCGATGGCCGTAGAAGCCGACTGCCGACGCGCAGACGGCCACGCGCGGCGGCGACGCGAGCCTCGCGACCGCTTCGCAAAGCCGCCGCGTCATTTGCACGCGGCTGTCGCGGATGCGCGCCTTTTTCTCCGGCGTCCAGCGGCCCGATGCAACGTTGTCGCCGGCCAGATGCACCACCGCGTCGTGGCCCGCCAATTCCGGCCACGCTTGCGAGTGTGAAAGCCGCGTAACGCTGTGTCCCGCGGCGGTCAGTTCGGGTATCAGCGCCGAGCCGACAAGACCGTTTGCGCCTGTGAGCAAAACCTTCATCGTCTAGGAAACGTTAACGCATTCCTTCGGCCTTGCAAAATTTGTCCGGGAAAACGGCAGTCCGAACCGGCGATTCCCTGGCCACCGGGCCGGTGTGGAGCATTTCCCTCAACCTGGCAATGGTAGCGGATTGCCGGGGGTCTTTCGCCAGGTTCTTCGATTCGCGCGGGTCGGCTTGCAGATCGTAAAGCTCCGCGCCGTGACGGCCTTCGTCCCACTCGGTGTAGCACCAACGCTCCGTTCGCACCGAGCGCGCCAGCCAGTCTTCACGCGCCACCAGCGTGAATGCGGGTTTGTCCCAAACGGCTTCGGGGTTGTCGAGCAGCGAAATCAGACTCTTGCCTTCCAGTCCCGGCGGCAAGGCCAGGCCGCAGAGTTCGGCGAGCGTGGGATAGATGTCCACAAATTCCACCGTGCGCCGGCAGCCCTGGCCGGCGGTTTTTTTGCGGGGATCCACAATGATCAACGGCGCGCGCGCCGCCACGTCGAACAACGTTCCCTTGGCCCACATGCCTTTTTCGCCCAGATGCCAGCCGTGGTCGCCCCAAAGCACGATCACCGTGTTGTCGGACAAGCCGGCGTGCTCCAGCGCGTCCAGCACGATGCTCAGTTTTTCGTCCATGAAACTGATGCAGGCGTAATAGGCCGCGATGGCTTCCCTGGCTCGTTGCGGTGTCACGCGCTCCTCGAAGAACAGATCGAGGTTGTCGCGCAAGGCGTATCGCGGCACCGCGTCGTCCGCGGTCGGCACGGGCACGAAATCGTCCGGCAGCGGGAGCTTTTCCGGCGGGTAAAGATCGAAAAAACGCTTGGGCGCCACGAGAGGCACGTGCGGCTTGTAGAAACCCACGCCCAGAAAGAAAGGCTTGTCCGACAAGCCGTGGCGCGCGAGCAACTCCACCGCCTGCCGGGCGTTCTTCGCATCGGCGGTCCACTCGTAGGCTTTGGCTCTCGCCTCCGCGCCGTCCTCCTCGGCGTCGGCCACGGGGCCGAATACGTTGGCCCAGGTCCGCAGCATGTTGGCAAACTTGTTCGGCGGCGGCGCCTGCGTGCGGTAAGGCTCCCATCGGGTCAGGTCGCCCAACATGCGCGCGTGGACTTCCTGGCTTTTTAGCACCCACTTCTCACCCGCGCTCCAGTCCGGCGGATACTCCGCGCCGGGCACTTCCTCATGAAACCAGTTTTTCATCAACTCCTTGTCGAAGTGCCAAACCTTGCCCAGCAGCCGCACGTCGTAGCCGTTGTTGCGGAAATGCTGCGGCAGCGACACCCAATCGCGGCCCAACAGCGCCGGATACGCGAAGTCAATGATCTCCGTGGTCGTCGGGTAGCGTCCCAGCAGCAACGACGCGCGCGAGGGATTGCAAAGCGGGAACTGGCAATAGGCGCGGTCAAACCGCACGCCGCGCCGCGCCAGCCGGTCGAGGTTGGGCGTCTTGACGACCGGGTCGCCGTAGCAGCCGATGCGCGTGTTGAGATCGTCCACGGCGATGAACAGCACGTTGGGCCGCCGGCCCGCATCAGCTGTTGCTGCCGGGGTAACCGCCGCGCCAACCGACAACAGCGCGGCCAGACAAACGGCGACGGCGGGAGTCTGTTTCATGGGCGTTCCCTGGCGTTGAAAATTACTTGTTCCGACGGATGGTCTCAACTCCGCCACGGACGCGCGCGGTTCTTATTGGCGGCGAGCGTGTCCCTGGCGATCTGCGCGTCCTCGGCAATCTGGAAATCAAACATGCCGGCAAGGATGAAGTCGGCGCCGTTGGCGTAGGCGTGCTGGAAACCCTCGCGCGGCTTGATCGCTCCGGCGGCCATGACCTTGAAGGCGATCCATGGCTTCGTCACGCCCTTCATGAACTCCGCCGTCTCCGCGGGGTTGTTGCACCAGTAGCCCGGCACCTCGGCGTATTCGGTCTTCATCGCGTCGGGTTTCGGCGCGGTGGGATACTTCAGGTGATGGAACGTCTTCACGTAGAAATCGAGCGGGAGCTTTTCCTTCTCGCAATACTGCACGACCTCCAGTTCGTGACAGGCGACGCCGACGGGCAGGCCGGTGCCTTTGATGATGCCAAGCATTTCGCCGATCAACGCGCCCTTGCCTTGCTTCACCAACTGCCCGGTGATCATGCCGGGCACGTAGAGCGCGTCCACCCCGCTGTCCACGAGCTGCGGCAGGGTGCGGCGGTAGCTCGGCGGATCGGCGACCCGGCCTTCGCTGTCGCTCCACGGCGCGACGATCCACTTGAGCTTGCCGCCGCGGTCGCGATGCTGCCGGAAGATTTTGGCGATCTTCGCGTCCTGGTGCGTCATGAAAGCGTTGACGCCGTTGGCCTCGGCTTCGGCGAAAGTCTCGGCGATTTTTTCCTCGGTGTTGTAGTGGCGCGACAGATCGTTCACGTAGTGAAGGTCGCGGCTGTGCATGAAGAAGGTGATGTGGTTGGTGCCGAGGATGAGCCGGCTGATTTCCAGATCGCCGATTTTTCCCTTGGGCAACTGGCCTTGCGCGTGTGGCGCGGGGGACGAAACTGGCGGGCTTTGGGCCGCCGCCTGGCGTGAAGCGGCGGCAGTCACCGCGGCGATTGCCGCCGGCGCGGCCAGGGAGCGCGTGAGAAATGTCCGGCGGTTGACGGCGTGGGGTGAATCGTGTTGTTGCATCGTTGGCTCCTGGTTTTGTTCGCGGAAATGGCGGCCATCATTTGACGCGGGAATCGGCAATTGGCCGGTGACGCGGCACCCGCGCGCCGAAGTCGCCAAGAAAATTCCACATCGTCCGCTTGTTCAAGTCCACTTCGGCCACGGCCACCGTGCCCCACTCCTTGGCCTGCGCGAGCACGTCGCCGCTGCGGTCGAACACGGCGGAGATCTTCCAGTTTCGCGACGCGTCCTCGTAGGTGCTGCTGACGAGATAGACATTGTTCTCACAGGCGCGGGCGCGGGCCAGCAGCGGATTGCAGCCCCAGACCGGCCACGCAATCACCTCCGCGCCGCGCTTGGCCAGTTCGCGCGCCGTCTCCGGGAAGAAGCCGTCATAGCAAATCATCATGCCGACCTTGCCGAAGCGCGTCTCGAAGACCGGGTAGTCGCCTCCCGGCGCAATGCCCGCCTCGACTTCCTCGCGCGGCAGGCAGGTTTTGCGATACTTGCCCACAAGCCGGCCGTCGGGACCAATGAGCACGGCGGCGTTGTAGATCAAATGGCCGACGCGTTCGTCGAGGCTGAAGACGACGTAGAAATTATGCTGCCGCGCCAGCGCGCCGAAATACTCCGTGGACGGACCGGGCACCGGCTCGGCCACCTCTTCGCTTTTCTTGCCGAGGTTCGCCGATGGCGCGATCTCACCGAGCACCACCAGGTCGGCCTTTTGCCGCGCGGCCTCGGCCAGCAGCGGTACGAAGAGCCGGCAATTTCCTTCCACTGTTTTGCCGCCGCGCGGCACGAGGTGGACCGTGGCCAGCCGCACGATCCGCGGCGCGGGCGGCGCCACCTCGGCGAGCGAAACCTTGCTCCAGCGCACCTCGGCTCGCGCGGCCCACTGCAAGTGCAGCTCTACTTTTGCCTGCGTCGCCTGCGAGGGCACAAGGTAGGTGTCGGAGATTTCGGTCCAGCCGTCGGCGCGCGTGGCTTTCGTCGTGGGGAATTCCTCCGGCGCCATCGGTTTGCCTTTGCTGATGAGATAACCGCTCACGATCGGCTCCTCGCTCGGCACCCGGCGTCCCGCGGCGTCCTGCCACATCACCCGCGCCACAACACTGCGGCGCGGCACGCTGACGTTGGTGGCGCGAAAGAACGCCTCGAATCGGAAGTGCTTGTCGCCCGTGACGGGAAAAGTTTTCATCCAACAACCGTCGAGTCCGTCGCGAGCGTCGGTGCGGATGCTGAAGAGCGCCTGGCCGTCAACGCCACCGGTGGGTTTGCAGGCAAACTGCGGCTTGATTTCATCGCGCGGCGCGGCGGTCGTCCAGCCGTCGGGCGCCGTGGAAGAATCCGCGCCCGCGAGAGAAGCCGCGCCAGCCAGCGCGACGAAGGACAGCATAAACACACAGAGTTTCATGGTTGGTTTCCTTTTCTTACCGCATCACGGTTTCACGGTGTCGAAGTATTCGTAAAAAACGTCCGCAAGCTTTTCGCCGTAGTTTTCCCAATGCCGGCCCGTCGCGTAATCTTTCAGCCCGGCGATCCAGTTGCAGTTGAACTCGTGGACGGCCGCGTCAATGCCGTAGCGTTCCAGCCAGCCGTCGCCGAGCGTGCCGGAATTGTGGAACGACGGCTTGCTGCTGCCCTCGGTGAACCACGTGTGTTTGCGGAGCAGCGTCTCCAGCGTCGCCATGCGCTCAACGTGCCGCTGCAACCCCGCCACCGCCGGCCGGCTGACGTGCAGCAAACCGCTGCCGTCGTTGTGCAGTTCCAACGCCAGATGCGGCGGCTGGCCGGCGCGGATCATTTTCTCCAGCCACTTTTCCAGCGCGTAGTTTTCCGGGGCCAGTTGTGGGTCGGCGGGCTTGTCCCAGTTGCGGTTGAGGTCCTTGCCTTGAAGATTGAACCGTGTCCCGCCGCGCGCGACGCCGTCCTTGTTCGCCATCGGCATGACATAGAGGCAATAACGTTGGAGGAACTTCCTTGCCTGGTCGTCGCCTTTCAGCAGGCGCTGGATGAGTCCCTGCACAACCCAGTTGCCGCCGGGCTCCCACGGATGCGCCCGCGCGCGAATGAAAACGCGATACGGCGTGTGTTCGTCGCCGACGCGGATGATTTCGAGTTCGCGGCCCTGCACCGTCTTGCCGATGGGCGTGATTTGCACGAGCGGATTGTTGCGGATGGACGCGAGGAGAGCGTCGAGGTCGGAGATGCGGTAAGGCTCGATGCGCGCCACGTAAAGCCGCGGGCCGGGCATTTCGACGGTGAGCCGCACGCGATCTCCCGGCAGATTCTCGGCCCGGACCACCTTCCAATCCCTGCCGTTCTCAGAAAGGGAAATTGCTTTGATTTCCTTCGCCACGGAGCCGGGCTTGCCGTTCCAGACGTTGTCCAGGTTCTTGAACTCCAGTGTGAGCTTGGAGCCGGTCTTGGCGTGGAGCAGGAAATGAATGTGTCCGGCGGCGCGGTTGGGCGAGTTGCGCTCCTGGTCGTAGAGCAGGTGAACGAGTATCGTCCCGTCGGAGGTGAACTCATACCAGAGCGGCGAGGCGTTCTCGAAGCTGGTGTCAATGAACTCCAGGCCGGTGTCGGTCCCAGCCGGCGGGTCGGCGGCGAATGCCATGAAGGGCAAAAGCAGCGCGATGCATAACGCCATGTTCTTGGGCAGCATGTTTCTCTTCATAAGCTTACTCCGCCACAACCATGGCGTGAATGTCCAACTGCGGCACGGTCACGGTCAGGCCGTCCCTTGTCGCCACCGACTGGAGCGGCTTGTTGCCGGGCACCAGCAGGAAGCGGCTCCACTTTTTGTCTCGGAAAGTCAGCGTGATGTCGTGGATCGGAATGACCTCGCGCCGTTCGTAGAGCGATTCGCCGGCGATGTTCTGCGAGCGGCCAAGGGAGGAAATATCGTTGAGCAGATGGACGATGAGTCGGCCATCCTGAGTGTGCGTCATCGCCTGCACGATCCGCGGCGCGGCGACCTCGACCGCCGGCGGGGCGGCGGCGACCTCGCGTAAGGCCAGCTCCATCATCCGCGACCAATGCTCTTGGCCAAAACGAAAAAATGACCACGAGAGGTCGTGCGGGAGGAAGATAACCTTGCCCTTGCCGTAGGTGCTCTCGATGATCGCCGGCGTGTTCGTGCGCGTGACCTCGCCGGTTTTTTTGTCCGTCGTGGCGGCCACGATCCGCATCGGGCTGGGCGCGCCCTTCAACGGCTCGACGAGAAGCATCTGGCAGTTGAGCGGCAGGCCGTAGCTAATGTTGGTCAGCGACTGCGTTGCATTGCGGCGCGCCAGCGTGTCGAGGATCACCGGATCGGAGGCCCAGCGGTGCTGGGGCGCGAGATGCAGATGTGCGCCGTGCTGTTGTTTCGCGTCCCAACTGATGACCAGACGCCGGCAGTCGAACGCGCCGGTCTTCTTTGCATTGAGCACATCGGCAAGGCCGAAAGTCTCGCGCGGTTTGGCGTGCTCGTCATAGAGCGACGTCTCGTAGGTGGCCACGAGGCCACCGCCGTTGCGGACGAAACGGCGCACCGTTTCCAACTCGGTGTCGCTCATGGCGGCGCAATTGGGCATGAAGAGAACCTTGCAGTCGTCGAGCTTGCCGCGTTCCAGTTCGCGGTCGGTCACGAGCGAGACCGGCAGGTGGCGCTCCATCATCGCCTGGAATGCGCCATAGACGCCCTTGATGTAGCGGTTCTTCGAGTCGTCACGGCCATACCACAACTCGGTTTTCTCCGACACGACGAGTCCGCACCAGGGATGAACACGGTCGTGGCGAAAAAAATTGTCGCGCGCGGCGGTGTCGGCCATGTAACGCGCCATCACGTCGCGGCCCGGCACCGACTGCGCGGGGACCGAACCGTTGGCCATCATTGTCATGACGCGGATCGTGGCCTCGACGCCGCCCACCGGCTGCGACCGCACGTAGCTCGGCGACGACCACATGAACGCGCGCGTGTCCTTGCAGAGGCCGCCGAGATGCCAGCTCATGAAGTTGTGCAGCGCCGGGAACGCGAAGAACGACGGGTCCACCGTGTCATACCAGCCGGTTTCCTCCAACATGCCGTCCACGACCTCAGCCACGCGGATGGAGTTGCGGATGTTATGCGGATTTCGATAAACCCACGCGTTCCACGAGTTCACGAGAAGCGCGGCCTCTGGATTCGCTGCCTTGATGGCGCGATTGAACTCCAGCATCGTTGACTCGATGGAGCGGTATTTGAAATTTACCCACTGCTGCCAGAGCACGCTGTCGAAGTCCTCCTTCAGCGGCGGTTCCTGGCCGGTTTCCTGTTTGAACTTCGCCTTGCACGCCACGCAGTAGCATTCGTCGGCGCGCGCGTGGAACATGTCGAAGAAGATGCCGTCCACACCGACCTCCTTGACCAGTTCGACGATGCGGTTGCGGACGAGGTCGCGGTAGGGCGTGTTGATGCAGAAGTAGGCGGTCTTCTTTCCTTGCGCGTTGACGCACCGCCAGTCCGGATGCTCCACGCCAAACGCCGCCGGCTCGCGCTGCGCCCAAAGATAAGGAATGTAGCGGATGCCGTGTTTGTGGCAGAGCGCCAGCACCTCGCGCGTGCCGTCGCGGTCGCCCATTTTCGGGTCGGGCTTGCCGAACGCGCTCTTCCAGCCCAGTTCATTCCATCCGTCGCCGCTGTGCGCCCGCGAGAAGAACAACTGAACCCCGGCCTTGCCGCAATCCTCGAGGAGCTTCTCCGGCCAGTCGCCGATGGACTGGATGTTCGGCAGGTCGGTGTAGGCGACGCGCGTGATGTCGCGGAGCCACTTCGGCGTCGGCGGCGCTTCGTCTGACGCACGCACGCTACAGCTCAATGCCAGCAGGAAAACAACCCATCGCCAATAGCTCATTGCATTCCTTTGATTGGTGGAAAACGCAGAAATATTTTGCTCCGGCCTCGTCTCTTCCTAGGGCAGTTCGTAAACGCGAATCTCCGCCGGTTGCTCGCCGCGATGCGGCACGGCGAGGAAGAAACGGTTCAACGCCGGGACCAACAAGGACGTGCGCGCGCCCGCCGCCGTGGGGATTTTTCCCGCCATCGTGTAATGGTCGGCGTCCGTTTGCCGCAGCACGTCCAACAGGCCGACGCCGCACGAGATGTAAATGCGCCGGCGCGCCGCGTCAAAAAACAGGTCGTCGGCATCGCCGTCTATCGGCAAAGAAGCCATGATCTTGCCAGTCGTTGTGTTCAGCACGACCAGCCGCGGCGGTTTGTGGCAACCGACAAACAGCCGCTGGCCCGCCTCGTCCAGCGCCATCGGAAAATTGGCGCGAGCCTCCCCCAACGGCCATCGGGCGACGACCGCGCGTTTGTCGCGGTCCACCATAGCGACGAGGCCGTCCCGCGCGACGTTCACAAAAACCCGCGGGCCCCGGCTCTCCAACTGAAACGACTCCGGATGCGCCATCAGCTTGATATCGCCGAGGCGCCTGCCGGTGGCCGCGTCGAGGATCGCCAGTCCGACATCGCCGACATAAACGCGGCGCGTCTTTTCGTCGTAGCGGACGTTGTCGGCGTCCTCGCCGAGCTGCACGTCCTTTATCAGCTCCAGCGAACCGCCGTCAAAAACCTTGAACGTGCCGTCGCCGCCGCAGGCGACGAAGAGTTTGTCCAAGCCCGCCGCGTAAACCACACCCTGCGGTTCGCGCAAACCGCCAATGTGTTTCACAACCGCGCCCTTGTCGAGGTCCACCACTTCGAGCGAGCCGTTGCCGAGCGCGGCGACAAACAGCCGCTGGCGCGCCGTGTCCACAGCCAGGTGGTCTATGCGCCCCTCGACCTTCGGCAGAGGGATCGTGGCGATTTGGCGCATCGGCGCTTCCTCCGCCGCGACGGCAAAGGACACCCCCAAGAGCGGGAGCAGCCAGCGCGCAATCTTCATCGTGCCGGCAGCGTAGAGGATGGGCCGCGTTTTTTCCAGCGTTACCGGAACCCGGCTCTGTTGTCAGCGGGGCGATGGAATCCATCGGCGTTGACCCACCTAGTCCGTGTCAGTTAATCCCGGAGAATATCCAGCAGGAACCGCGCAATCTCTGTCCCCGTTCCGGCCGGGAAGCGCGTGAACCGCGAAAAAAGAATTGTTGTACATGGCCCGACGGGTATCTATTGATTCGCCTGTCCGGACGAATTTGAAAAAGGAGTCCACCGTGAAACCATACGCGTTGTTCCGCCTGATCGTCCTGCTGGTGATGGCTGTCCCCGCGCAAGCTCTCGCCGGGCCGGCGGTCAAACCCGACGCCGGGCCGCAACTGACGGTGGTCAACGTTTCCTCGCACTGCGATTGGTGTTGGGGCCACACGCGCTTGTGGCACGAGCAGCGCTACGCGGAAATCATCCGCCAAGTGCTCGTCCTCATGCGCAGTCATCCCCACTACGTGTGGTTGCTGGAGACCGAGAACGAGGAACTCGCCCCGTTTCTCGACAAAGCCGCGCGCGAATGGCCGGAGATGATCGCCGAGTTCTGGCGGCGCGTGCGCGAAGGCCGGATCGAGATCATCGGCGCGATCAGCAATCCGCGGCTAACCGAGGTGTATCCGGAGACGCTGGTGCGCAACCTGGTGCTCGGCAGGGAGTATTTCCTGCGCCACGCCCCGGACGACGCGCTGAAGGTCTATAATTCCGTTGACCTGATGTGCGGCCCCTCGCAGATGCCGCAGATTTTCACCAAAGCCGGCTACCGTTATTTCATGTTTTCGCGTCCGGTCGGCCCGCAGGTCGTCTTCTGGCGAAAGGGCCTCGACGGCACGCGCATGCTCTCGGCGAAATGTTTCTATGGCTACAACCAGATGGGCAAATACGGCGAGGCGGTGAACGGTTTCCTGCCCGCGCCGATCTGGCGGGAAGCGATTGGCGGTGACGATGTGCTGCCCGACCCGAAGTTGCCCGTGGCCGTCGCCGGCTGGGACCGGCACCGGAAGATTCTCGGAACCAACCGGCGCTATTTCGAAGAAGTGGAGAAGTGCGGCGCGAAGTTGACCGAACGGGAAGGCCCGCTCGACAGCCTGGAGTGTTACGTCGAGGCCGGCGCGCACGGCGACCGCAACCTTTACATGCAGAATAACCAGGACGAAGACCGGCTGCTCTGTCTGGAAAAGGCGCAGGTCATCGCGAAGCGCGCAGGACGGGAGATTGAGCGCGGTGTCGTGGACCGGCTCTGGCACGACGTGCTCTCCTGCACCGGTCACGCCATCCTGTGGGCGTGGACGGTGGACTACGAGGAACGCATGGCGTTCGCGCGCCAACGCCGCGCGAAGATCGAACAGGCGCTCCACGAAACGCTCTCGGCCGTGACCGAGAAGATCGGTTTCCGCACCGGCCTGGGCGCGCCCTTGGTGGTGTTCAACTTCCACGCATGGCCGGTCACCGGCCCGGTTGAAGTCGCCGTGCAGGGCGACAGCGCGCCGCTGCGGCTCCGCGATGCTGCGGGCAAGGATGTTCCCATTCAGTTTACCGGCCCTCAGCGCGTCGCGTTCATTGCGGAGGCGGTGCCGGCGTGCGGCTACAAAACCTTCTACCTCGGCGTGAACCCGGCCGCCGCGGCTGGCGGTGCCACTTTTAGCCGCGGTGCCGGGCCGGTCGAGAACGAGCGATTTCGCATCCGAATGCGGAGCGACGGCACGCTGGAGATTTCGGACAAGACGCGCCACGTCCAACTCGGCTCGGCGGAAGCCGGCGGCTTGGGCGATGTCGTTTACTATGACGCGCCACAAACGAAAAGTTGGATGATGGATGGCCCGCTCGGTGCGATGCACCGATGGACCGCAAAAGAGGACGAGTTGCAACAGGTCGCGGGTCCCGTGTTCGCCGCCCTCCGCGCGAAAGGAACGTTTGGCGGACATTCGGCGACGCGCGAACTCCGCCTCTGGCGCAACAGCCGGCGTCTGGATTATCACGTCGAACTGGATGCCACTGAAGGCTGCGGTGTCTTCGCGATTCGTTTTCCGGTGGCCATGGCGGGGAGCGTCTTTGCCGGCATCCCCTTCGGTGCCGAACTACGTGAGCAATTTCAGACGGAACCTTTCCGTGAGGAATTTTTCGTCAAAGGCTACACGAACGGCTTCTACGCCAGCCGCTGGGCGGATGTGTCTTCGGACAAGTCCGGTTATACTTTCGTCTGCCCGCCCGGCGCGAACACCGGCTACGCGTTTGATCGCGCCAGCCAGTCGCTGGAGTTTCTCCTGCTTCGCGTGCGTCCGCTGACGCCAGATTCATGGGGCAGGATGCATCCTTCCATCAAGGGCACCGGCCATCACGCCTTCGACTGCGCCTTGGTCCCGCACGTGGGCACGTGGCGCGAGGCGACTGCATACCGCGATGCGATGGAGTCGCACGTCCCGCTGCTGGCATTTTCACACGATCTCGGCCTTCGCTACGTGCGACCGGGCAAGGCGCCTGTCAACAAAGGCGCGACGCTGGCGGATCAAGCCTCGTTCGCGGAGGTCGAACCTGCCAACGTTGTGCTTACGACGTTGCGGCTTGTGCAGCCACAAGGGGAAAAGAATCCGGTGGAGGAACTCCGGCTCTATGAAACGACCGGACGGCAAGCCAATGCCATCATTCGCCTGGGCCAACCGGTGGAGTCGGTTTGTGAAACGGATTTTCTCGGGAAGCCGGCGCATGAACTCGGCAGGATCGAAGTCTGCGACGACGGCATTCATCTCCAAATCCCGCCCTGGAAAATCGTGAATCTGCGCGTGCGATTGAAGAAATAAACAACGGACCGCTGTTTTCGCGCGGTCTACCGCCGGGACCGAAACGCCGGCGTCATGCCTCGTCCGGCCGGTTGAATCGCCCATAACGCAGCGCCAGCGTGGGCAGCACGAGCAGATTCAGCAGCGTCGAGGTGCCCAGGCCGCCGAGGATGACAATGGCCATCGGGCCTTCGATCTCGCGGCCCGCCTCGCCGCTGCCGAGCGCCAGCGGCAGCAGGCCCAAGCCCGTCACCAGCGCGGTCATCAGGATGGGCACCAGCCGCTCCGTCGCGCCGCGGATCGCGGCGGCGGCATCCCACGGCTGGCCTTCCTCGCGTACGAGATGCCCGTAATGCGAGAGCAGCATGATCGAATTGCGCGTGGTGATGCCGAAGAGCGTCACGAAACCGACCAGCGCGCCCATCGAGAGCCGGCCTTCCTCCGGCTGACCCAGCAACGCGGCGACGCTGATCGCGGCCACGCCGCCGACGAGCGCGAACGGGAGGTTGAACATCACCAGGCCGACGTTGCGCCAGTTGCCGAGCGCGACCAGCAGCAACATGACGATGCCGACCGCGGCAACGCCGCTCTGGAGCAGCAGTTGTTCCGTGGCCCGCTGCTGCTCTTCCGCCGCGCCGCCAAACTCGACATAGACGCCGCCCGGCAGATTGACCCTGGCTGCAACCGCTTTCCGCGCGTCGGCGACGAACGACGCGACATCGCGTTCGCCGGGATCGCATGTCACCGTTTGCCGGCGTCGCGCGCCGTCGTGCAGGATCGAGACGCGGCTGCCGGTGTGTTCGATTTCCGCCAGTTCGCGCAACGGCACGAGCCGTCCTGCCGCGTTGCGCAGGAGCAATCCGCCCACGCCGTCAAGGTCACGCCGTCCCGCCTCATCGAGCCACACCGCCACGTCCTCGACGATCATGCCGCGGTGAACCTGCGCCACGACCGTGCCCTGGTAAGCGGTCTGCACGGCCTCCAGCACTTCGACCGGGCGAAAACCGAGTTCCATCAGGCGGTCGCTACGCAACCGCACGTCGAGCCGCGGCGCGCCGGAGGGCGATTTCATCTGCACGTCCTTCGCGCCAAGGTCGGCGAACACGCGCGCCACCTCGCGCCCTTTGGCGTCGAGCAGGTCGAGGTCGTCGCCAAAAATGTTCACAACCACCGGCGAGACCTCGCCGGTGAGGCTCTCACTGATGCGGTCGCCGAGAAACGTCGTCACATTGAAATTGATCCCCGGCGTCCGCTTGAGCACGTCGCGGATTTCTTCCTCAACCTTCGCCTGCGCCTCGCCAGGCAGCGGCTTCAATTCGACGTGAAACTCGCTGCGATACGGTCCCCACGTGTCTTCGCCCTGTTCAGCGCGTCCGGCCTCCTGCTCCACTGTGGCGATGTTCGGGTTCTTCAGCAGTTCCCCGGAAATTCGTTTGCCGATGCGCATCGTCTCCGCCAGCGACGTGCCCGGCGCGGCGAAGACCTGGAGCACAAAATGACCCTCACGAAACTCCGGCATGAACTCGCCGCCAAGATACGGCAGGCGCGCCAAACCGGCGGCACAGAGCAGTGCCACGACTGTCATCACCGTGCGCGGCCAGTGCGCCACCCAGCCGAGCACGCGCCCGTAGCCGCGCCGCAACAGCTCCTGCAGCTTCGGCGGCGTCTCTTTTCCCGCGCCGTGGCGGAACAGCAGGAACGTCAGCGCCGGCGTCACCGTCAGCGCCACCGCCAGCGAGGCAAGCGTGGCGAAGATATAGCTCATCGCCAGCGGCGCGAAGAAGCTGCCGTGAAGCCCCGTAAGCATCAGCACCGGCACGAACACCAGCGCGACGATGAACGTCGCATATACCACCGCGCCGCGCACCTCCAGCGACGCGTCGAGGATCACCCGCATCACCGGCTGCGGGCTGGCTGCCGACTGGTTTCCGCGCAGCCGGCGCAGGATGTTCTCCACGTCAATGATCGCATCGTCCACCACACCGCCGATGGCGATGGCCAGACCGCCCAGCGTCATTGTGTTCAGCGACACGCCAAGCCGATCCAGCACGACAATCGCGGCGAGCAACGACAGCGGGATCGCCGCCAGCGAAATCAGCGCGGTGCGGTAATGGCCGAGAAACACAAACAGCACTACCGCCACCAGCGCCGCGCCAAGCCAGAGCGAATGCCGGATGTTGGCGAGCGAGATCTCGACGAACGTCGCGGGCCGGTGCAGCCGCGAATGGAGCGTGATGCCCTCGCGCGCCAGGACCGGCTGCATGTCCGCCAGCGCCGCCTCCAGCCGGGTCGTGACCTCCATGGTGTTCGCGCCATACTGGCTGTCCATCACCATCAACACGCCTGGCCGGCCCATGATCGACGCGTCGCCAAACTTCGGCTCGACCCCCGCGCTCACGGTGGCCACCTCTTTAAGCCGCACCGGCACGCCGTTGGCGCTGGTGGCCACGACGACCTCCGCGAGCGCCGCCGCGTCGAGTGACTGGCCCTCGGTTTGCAAAGTCACGCGCTGGTTTTCCGTCTCGATGAATCCCGCGCCGCGCACGCCGGTGGCCAGCCGCGCCGCCGCAAGCACGTCGGCCAGCGCAAGCTGGTGCACCGCGAGCCGGTCGGGATGCACCTGCACCTGCCACTGCCTCACCTCGCCACCGAAGACAATGCATTTCGCCACACCCGGCACGGCAAGCAGCCGCGGCTTCAACGTCCAGTCGGCGAAAGTCCGCAGCTCCATTGGCGTCAGCCGGTCGCTCAGCAGGCCGATCTTCAGCAAGTCCATTGTCGCCGACACCAGCGGCGACATCCTGGGTGTTTTCACGCCAGTGGGAAGCGAGCCGGCCGTCTCACCGAGTTTTTCGGCGAGCAGTTGCCGCGCGGGCAGGATCGCCGTGCCTTCCTTGAACACAACCGTGATGATCGAGAGACCCTGGATGGACTCCGAACGGAGCGAATTGAGACTGCCGAGGCCGTTGATGGCCGACTCCAGCGGCCGCGTGACGAGCGCCTCGACCTGCTCGGCTGAGAGGCCGGGCGATTCTGTCTGCACCGTTACCTGCGGCGGCACGAAATCGGGAAACACGTCGAGTTTCGCGTGGGACGCGACATAAAACCCGTAGGCCATCAACAGCGCGCCCAGCGACACCACGATGCCGCGAAACCGGAGCGAAAATTGGACGAGAGCCTGAAGCATGAGGGTTATTCCGGCCCGTTCGCGTTCTTGAGTTCCTCCGACAACAACTGCTGCGTGCCGGTCACGACAACGCGTTCATCCGCCTTTACGCCGCCGGTGACGACCACGCCGTCGTTCTGCGGCGGAGCCAGCTCGACGCGACGGCGCTCGAAGGCATCTTCGCCGGTCGCCACGAAAACGAACGCCTGCCCCCCGTGCCGAACAATGGCCGAGCGCGGCAGCCGCAAGCCGTGCCGTGCGGTTTCGCCGCCGCCCACCCACGCCAGCAGCGCCGTGCCCGGCGCGGGCGCAGGCGCATGCAGCAGCGCGAGCAACGCGGCGCCTTGCGCCTGCGCGTCGGCGGTCGGCGCGGGGCCGATCACGACGGCGTCACGCGGCGCTTCGTCGCCCGGCAACGGCGCGACGCGGACGCGGCACGGTTCCGGCGGCAGCGTTTCGCCCGCGAGAAAATCCACACGGATCAGCGCGGCCTCCTCCATCACCAGCGAGCGCGCCAACGCGGCAAGGTCCGCGCGACCGGCCAGCACCTTGCCCCAGCCGGTGAGCAGGCGCGTCTGTGCCGCGTCGAGCACGGCGCGGTCGCGTTTGAGAATCGCGTCCGCCGCTTCCACGGCGCGCACCGACGCCGTGTTGTCCTGCGCGTTCAACGACTTGAGGCGTTGAAATTCCCTCGCGGAAGCGTCCACCGCCGCGCGCGCCGCCTCGATGTCCGTCAGCAGCGTCGCCAGCGGCGTGGGATCGAGCACGCGCCCGAACGCTTTCACGTCCGCCTGCCACTCCGCCGGTTGCGGCTGGGCGAAGGCAAGGCCGGCATTGGCGAGTTGCTCCTTGTTGAGATGAAGGCGGCCGTCGCTTTTCGCCGCTTCGGGGTGTTTGGCTTCGGCTTCAGCGGCTGCGGGCGCGGTCGGCTGGTGTGATTGCAGAAACCACCACGTCGCCGCGCCGCCGGCGGCAAAGCCGAGCAACAATCCAAGCAAGATTTTTTTCATGGCTTTGGAGATGGAGTTTGAGAGCGGGCGTTGGCTTCGATCATCGACGGCTTCGGCAACGGGCTTTGAATCGCGTCTTCGAGCGCGCCGAAAGCCTGTTGGGCCTGGGCCTGGGCATCGAGCCGCGTTAATTGCGCCGCGGCCAGCTCCAACGTGGCGCCGAGCACTTCCAGCCGGTCCACCGCGCCCGCCTTGAATTGCGCCTCGACACTCCGCTGGCGCGCCGCCCTTTCCGCAGTCAGTTGGCCGAGGACGACCACGTTGTTTTCGCTGGCGCGCAACGTCGCGATGGCGCGGTTGAGATCGCCGATCACCTTGGCCTGCAACGCCAGGAACCGCGCGGCGAGGGCATCGCGGCGCGCGGCGGCTTCGGCGATCGGCCCTTTGTGTTGATTGAACATGGGCACAAGCGAGGTGATGCCGATCAGCCAATCGTGATCGCCGGTGTTGCCGGCGTTCCATGAATAACCGGGAGTGAGGTGGATGTCGGGATATTGTTTGGCCACTTCCAACTGGAGGGCAGACTGGCTGGCGGCATAGTCCGACAGCGCGCCGAGGATGTCCGTGCGGCGCAGCAACGCCGTGCTGCGCGCGTCGGCCGAAGTCAACCGGCGGCTGTCCTCAAGGCGCGTCAGGTCGAAACCCAGCGAAACGCCGTCCAACACGGCGGCGGGCAGGCCGAGAGCGTCGGCCACATTCACGCGGGTCGCGGCGAACTGCCGTTGCGCGTCGGCGAGGTCGGCGCGCGCGCTGGCCAGGGCGATCCGGGCGTTGGTTAGTTCCATTTGGGCGATGGCCCCGGCTTGGAACTGGGACTCGAAGCGTTGGTTGAGGTCTTGTTGAAGGGCCACCTGGCGTTGCAGGAGTGCCACGCGCTGCTGGCCCCACACGCAATCCAACAGACTGGTCCGCAGATGACTCCGCACCTGCCAGGCGATGGAGGCGACGTTCAGCCGGGCCGATTCGGAAAGATGCTTCGCCTGATCGGTGCGCAGCCCGCGTTTGCCGGCCGTCTCGATGGGCAGGTCGAAGATCAATGACGGAATCCACGGAGCGGGAGCGTCCGGCACCGGTTCGTGGAGGAGCGAGACGCCGGCGGTGGGGTTGGGCAGTTCGTTCGCGGTGCGGATGCCGGCGCTTACCGCCGCCCAGTCGGCCCGCGCGACATCAAGGCTCGGATGGTAATAAAACGCGACCAGCGTGAGCGTATCGAAATCCCACGACCGCGGCGGCCACGGCGCGAACTCGCGGTGAAGGTTCGTCTCCAGAAACTTTTTCAGCCCCGCGTCCGCGAACGTCCGGCCCTCGAACCCGGCGGCGGTCTGTTGTGGCAAGAGCGGCTTGTTCTCAAAATCCGCGCAGCCGGCGAGTGCCATCGCCAGGACGGCACACAACGGCATGCTAAACAAGTTCCGTCGCATGGTGCGCATGCTTCACGTCAGGCACGGCTGGTCTGGAACAACGCGCCGCCGAAGACAGCCCGCTTGCCCAACCCGGCTTCGATGGCCAGCAGGCGGTTGTATTTGGCGATGCGCTCGGAGCGGCAGGTCGAGCCGGTTTTGATTTGACCGCCGCCCATCGCCACGGCGAAGTCCGCCATGAACGCGTCCTCCGTTTCGCCGGAGCGGTGCGAGATGACGTAGCGCCAGCCGGCGCGCTGGCACATCTGAATGGCTTCGATGGTTTCCGTGACCGTGCCGATCTGGTTGAGTTTGATGAGCGCGGCGTTGGAGGACTTTTCCTTGATGCCGCGCGCGATGAACTTCGTGTTGGTCACATAGATGTCGTCGCCGACGATTTGCACCTTGTCGCCCATGACCGCGGTTTGTTTCGCGAAGCCGGACCAGTCGTTCTCGGCCAGGCCGTCCTCAATGGAAACTATGGGGTACTTCTTCACCCACGCCGCGTAGAGCGCGACCATCTCGTCGCTGGACTTTTTGCCCTGGCCAGACTTGGCGAGAATGTATTTGCCGTTCTCGAAGAAGGAGCTGGAGGCCGGATCAATCGCGATGGCGACGTCCTTGCCGGGCTTGAAACCGGCGGCCGCGATGGCTTCCAGAATGACCTCCACCGCCTGCTCGTTGCTTTCGAGGTTGGGCGCGAAACCGCCTTCGTCGCCGACGCCGGTGGCGAGCTTCTTCTTGTGAAGGATGGCCTTGAGCGCGTGGAAGGTTTCCGCGCCGTAGCGCAACGACTCGGCGAACGTGGGCGCGCCGAGGGGCATGGCCATGTATTCCTGGAAATCCACGCTGTTGTCGGCGTGCTTGCCGCCGTTGAGGATGTTCATCATCGGCACGGGCAGAATGACCGCGCCGGGCCCGCCGAGGTAGGCATAGAGCGGAAGCCCCGCCGTCATGGCAGCCGCGCGCGCGACGGCCATCGAGACGCCGAGGATGGCGTTGGCGCCGAGTCCGGCTTTGTTGGGCGTGCCGTCGAGTTCGATCATCCGGTAATCAATCTCGGCCTGCTGCGACGGGTCCATGCCGGCTAGCCTGGGCGCGATGAGATTGTTGACGTTGGCGACGGCCTTGAGCACGCCTTTGCCGCCGTATCGTTTCTTGTCGCCGTCGCGCAATTCGACGGCTTCGTTCTCGCCCGTGGACGCGCCGGAGGGCACGGCGGCGCTGGCTTCAATGCCGTTGGCAAGCGCGACGGTGACCGAGACGGTGGGGTTGCCGCGCGAATCGAGAATTTCAATGGCGTGAATGGCTGTGATCTTGGTCATGGATGCGATCTCCTTTTGGCTGTGCCTGCCGTCGTCTTCTTTTTTAAATGTATAACCCGGTTGCTGTCGAGCCAGACGCCTATTGTTGCGCGCAGGTTGGCCGTTAAGCCGCTGCAAATCAATCCCCCGCGCTCATGGTTTCGGCTGGCCCGCACGATACGTGATGACATGCACCTTTTCCGTCGTCATCAATCCACGAGGCATCTGGTAAAAGCGAATCTCCGGTTTTTGTTGCTCGCTTTGTGGGACGGCCAAGTAGAGCCGATCCAATTCCGGTACGAAGAGCGATGTGTCTGCGCCGGGGGCCGTAGGAATTCTCCCGGCCAGCGCGTAGTGGTCTGCGTCGAGTTGTTGAATGACATCGAGGGAGCCTGCGCCGCAAGAGATGTAAAGTCGCTTGCGTTTCGCGTCGTAGTAGATGCCGTCGCAGCCGGCGGCGATGTCGAGGCTCGCGACAGACTTGCCGGAGTCCGCGTCCAGCACGACGAACTTTCCCGTCTTACAGCCAACAAACAGGCGGCGATGATTCCGATCGAAACTCATCGGCACGTTCTCCTTGGCTTCCCGCACCGGCCAGGTGTCCACGACCGCGCCCCGTTTGCGATCAATGACGGCGATGTGGTTCGCGGCGGGGACGTTCACGAGAATGCGGCCGGTCTCCATCTCGAACTGTTCCGGGAAATCTGCGAGTTTGATCTCGCCGACGATGGCGTCTTTGACCGTGTCCACAACGCCGAGTGTGCCGAAACCCTTGCCGAAGGCGACGAAAAGCTGTTTGGTTTTCGCGTCGTAGCGGAGGTTGTCGGCTTTTCCTTTGAACTCGAATTCCTTCACCAACTCGAAGGAGCGCGAGTCCAGCACGCGCACTTTTCCGTCGCCGCCGTTGGCGACATAGAGCCGGCGCGACTCCGGACGATAGACCACCCACTTTGGCTCCTTGAAACCGCTGACGCTGCGCAGCCATTTGCCGGCGGCGAGGTCAATGACCTCCACCGTGTTGTTGTCCTCGGCGCTAACGAAAAGTCGCCGACCCGCCACATCCACCGCCATCAGGTCGAACCCGCCCTTGACATGAGGCAACGGGATGGTTTGCGTCAGTTTCAACAACGCGGACTCTTCGCCGCGCATTGTTCCTGCAACCGCTACCAGCAACACGGCAGTCGTGATTAGCCGTTTCATGTTTCCTTTCGTCGCATCGTTCGGTCGTACCGCGTGCGGGCATAAAAAACTCCTACCCGCGCCGCGAGGCGTTGGTAGGAGTCATCAGCCTCAAAAACTGCTCGGCGGTTTTCCCTTTCGGGTTGGCAGAATCCATTGCCAAAGTGCGCGCAATGAGAATGGAACCGACAGCCGGTGTCAAGTTCCACCTTCGGCCCGCGCGTGGATTATTTCTCGCATCTCTTCACGATGAGCACGCTGCAATGAGCGTGGTCGCTAATCCGGTCAGCGGTGTCGCCCAGCAGGCGGCCCCACAATTCGGAGTGGTCGCTGTGGCCGATGACGATGAGATCGTAGCCGCCTTCGTCGGCGAACTTCACCATCGTCTTTGCCGGATGGCCGCACCGCGTCTCGCAGGCAATCGGAACGCCCTGCTGCACGGCGGCCTCGGCGACTTCCTTTTTCCGTTCGGTGAAATAATCCTCCGCCGCCTCGGATTCCTCTTCCGGTTCGCCGGGCAAGTCGGTGTAGCGCGGCAGCGGTTCGCGCACCCAGAGTGCGGTGATCTGGCCTTTGCCTTCCTTGGCTAGTGCGGTGGCATGGGCTAGGGCCGCTTTGCCGCCTTTGGAACCGTCATAACCCACAAGGATTTTCTTGAACATGGCTGCCTCACTTTCCGGCGGACGGTGAACCCGCATCCGCCATTCCGTTGATTCTGCGCTGATACAACCGGCCCCAACCAATCATCGTCCGGACGGGCGGCTGGAAAAACTTTTGCGCAATCAGCGTCGGCACAAACGCGCTGAGGATGACGACCGTCACGAGCACCGAGTATTGCTGCTGGTTGATGATCTTGTTCTGCAAGCCGAACAGGGCCGAGATCGTGCCGAAGGTCAGGCCGGTGGACATCAGCAGCGCCGTATAGTGCGCCTCGCGCGAGCGCATGAAGAAATAGCGGGAGAGCGGCCACACGCCGACGTATTTCGTGACCATCTTCAGCGCCAGCAGCACGCCGATAACGGCGAGGCCGGCCCAGAGCGCCGCCAGCGACACGAACAGGCCGGCTTTGATGAAATAGAATGGCGTGAAAACGGCGAAGGCGATGCTGCGCATCCGGTGCACCAGCGTCTTGTCGCGCAGGAACACGCCCGCGACCACCAAACCCAGCAGGTAGGCCGGCAGCACCGCTTCGCTTTTCGCCGTGGACGCCATGCCGCCGAGAAAGAACAACACGAAGAAAATGAACTTCACCTCCGGCTCGCTCACGCGTGTCGCGCCGAGCTTGGTGATGATGAACTGAGTCCAGCGCGGCATGAACCACAACACCACGGCCGCCACCGCCACGAACACCACGAGCCACACGTTAAAGTCCGCGAACAACACGCCCAGCGCCAGCACCGTGCCAAAGTCGGTGATGAAACAGGCCGCCAGCAGCATCTTGCCCATCGCCGTGCTGCCCAGTCCGCCCTCGATCATCACCGCATACACCACGGCGACCGACGTGGTGGAGAGCGCGATGCCGGCGATTTGCGCCTGCTGCAACGGCCAGCCAAGCACGAACTGCGCGAACATCCAGACGCCTAGAAAAGGCAGCAGGAACGACAGCACACCGATGCTCATGCTGGCGCGCAGGTTGGCCCGCAGCGAAACCGGGTCAATCTCCGCGCCTGCCAGGAACGTGAGCACGCCGCTGCCGAGCATGGCCAGAAAGTTGGTCCATTCCGTGGTGTGGAGAAGTTGTTGATGCTCGCCGAAGTGAATGTTCCCTACGATCACGCCCACCAGGATTTCGATCAGCGCCACCGAGATGCCGACACGGATCGAAATCAAACTGGCTAGGAAAGCCAGTCCCATCCAGAACGCCGCGATGAACCAAATGTTTTCGAGCATAAAAAAACTCCTGCCGACTTTTCCGTCAGTAGGAGTCATCAGCCCCTGCACATCATCCGGGCGGTTCTCAGGCGAACTCCATCGCCTATCGTTGCGCGCAGCTTAGCCGCCGGGCCGTCCGAAGTCAATCCTCCGCCATCACGCCTTCGGCTGCCCCGCGCGATACATGATGACATGCACCTTTTCCGTCGTCACCAATCCATCGGGAACCATCTGATCCAGTTCCGGCAGGAACGCCTGGATTTTCTCCTCTTTGTCCACGATCTCGATGATGATTGGCAGGTCCTCGCTGAGCCGGAGGATTTTCGCTGTGTGCAGCCGCGAGTGCGCGCCAAAGCCCATCGGCCCGCGCAGCACCGTCGCGCCGGCGAGACCAAGCTCGCGCGCCCGCAGCACGATGGCTTCGTAGAGCGGCTGGTGATGCCACTTGTCGAGTTCGCCGATGAAAATCCGCAGCAGGGTGCCTTCGCCTTCGAGTTTCATAATCAGCCTCCGTGCATTTTTGCTCCCAACCACAACGCGCAGACGCGACCGAGATAGACCGCCAGCAGACAGAGCACGTTCGAGCCGACGATGTTCAGCGCCACCGACAGCCACTCGGCATCGCGCGCGAGGTTGAGCGTCTGCAGGCCGTAACTGGAAAACGTGGTGTAGCCACCGCAAAAACCGACCAGCCAGAAATCACGCCACTCGGGCTTCATCCATGCGCGGCCCATCGCCGGACTGGAGACGGTGGCGATGAATCCGATGGCGAAGCAACCGGTGACGTTGACCAGCACCGTGCCGAGCGGGAAAACGGCCGCCCACGGCAGGTGTTTGCTCTGGTGACTCGATATCAAGCCATTGAAACCGTAGCGCGCCAGCGTGCCGATGGCGCCGCCAAGGGCGAGTAACATCAGTTTGAACATGGCAGAATTCTCGTGAACGTTCCGCGGCCGGACTTGCCGGCGTTGCCGCGAAGGCCGCCTCGGCCTTCTTGGACAACGGCGGAACTTTACGAGGTTGTCGCCGCGACGCAATCCCCAAGTTGCGCGATCATGCCGCGCTTTGGATCACGCGCCCCACTCCGCGCCCGCGAAAAATTTCCCGGTTTTCTTCAGCCAACCGGCCGCTGAAACCCGGCGCTGGTTCCGACACCTCCGGACCGGCAGCGGCGGCGCCACCATCCCATGGCGGCGGCGCCCGCCAACAGCAACGCATAGGTGGACGGTTCGGGGACGATGACGATCTGACCGCCGTTGTCTATGAACACGTTCACCAAGCCAAAGCTTGCCGCATTGCCTTGGTTGTAAATGCCGGTCGTAAACGTCTTGGCGCCGGTGCCGTCGTCGTCAATAAACTCGAATCCGACGTAGATCGTCAGCGCGCTCAGCTTTAGCGTCGCGCCGCTGAACAGGTGCAGCACGTCCACATACAACACCTCGTTGGAGTTGCCCCCGCCGCCATTGTTGATGTAATCCACAAACCGGATGCCGTTGGTGACGTTCAGCGTGCCGATGGCAAAGTTGTTGTTGAAGCCGGCAACGTTCGTTCCCAGGTTCCGGCCCGCCACTTCAAACGTGTTCGTCGTCAGCGGTCCCGCCGCGCCGAACACCATCACACCGTTGAGCGTGTTGAAGCTGTTGTTGTTGGTGCTGCCGTTGACGAAACTGCCGCGCACCACCAGCATGTCATTGGCGTTCCACATCGAGATGACGCCGCCGCTGCCCAGCGTCAGCGAGCCGGTGATGATCGCCGTGGACGGATTCACCACCGGCGCGAACGCCAGCGTGCCGTTGTTGGTCAACCCCGCGTTGAAGTTCAGCAGGCTCTGGTTCTGCACCGTGATCGTGCCCGCGTTGGTCACCGCGCCGGCGAACGTCGCCGTGCTCTGATCCTGCACGGTGATCGCGCCGCTGTTGAGCAGCGCGTTGTTGAACGCCAGGCTGCTGTTGTTCAACGCCGAGATCGTGCCGCCTACGTTGTTGTTGACCGGCTGGGTGAACGTCAGCGTCTGGCCGCTGGTGCTATTGGTGACGCCGCCGGTGTTGTTCAGCGCCGCGTTGAACGTGCCGTAGCCGAGGATGTTGCCGGAGTTGTTCACGCTCGGCGCGGTCAGCGTGCCGTTGCTGAGCGAGATCGCACCAACGTTGGTGAACGCCTGCGCGACATTCAACTGGGCGCTCGCGCCCAGCGCCGCCAGCAAGCCGGTGTTAATCGCCGCGCCGGCGTTGTTGTTGAATCCGCCCGTCAAATTGAGCACGCCGCCGGTGGCGGTAATTGTGCCCGCGTTGTTGACGAGCGCCGCCAGCACGCCGTCGCCCACGACCGAGCCGTTGTTGGTCAACACATTGCCGGCGACGAAATTGGTCAGCACACCGCCGTTCTGAAGCTGCACCATGCCAGCGTTGATGAACGCGTTGGAGAACTGGAGTACGCTGCCGTTGCCGATGAGAACCGTGCCGGCGTTGGTGAAGGTGTTCACCACGTCGAGCCGCGTCACCACGCCCGGCGGACTGGCGTTGGTTTGCAGGATCGTGCCGGCGTTGCTGAGGTTGCAGACAAAACTTGTCCGGTTGTTGAGGTCGAGCACCGATTGCGGCAGCGCAACGATCAGGTTGCTGGCGCCAAGCGTTTCATGGCCGGCGCCCGCCGTGTTGACGTGATTATCCACCAGTTGAACCCAAGCGTTGCTTCCAGTCACGGGATCGCCCACCTGGAACGTGCCGAAGTAGAAATTCGTCGCGCCGCCGAGACCCGGCTTGGCGTAAGCACTCGCCACTTCGACCGATTGCGTGACACCCCCGCCGTTGAAGACTGTCGTGCCGGAAAAATCGTTGAGCGTTTGGTTGGTGGCCTGGTTGTCAAAACTGCTGCCGACGTAAAGCGTGCCGCCGCCGCCAGTCAAGAGCGCGCTGTTGGCGCCGAGCGTAAAGGTCCCCAGCGTTCGCACCGTGCCGCCGTTGGTGATGATCAACTGGTTGCCGGCGGTCGCAAGACCGATCATAAGATCGGAACTGTTGCTCCAGAGGCTGCCCGCGCCGGTGACCAGCACCGTGTTGCTGTTGCCGACAGTACCACCACCGATAAAGCCTCGCGTGGCAAACACCGTGCCGCCGTTGGTGATCGTCAGTTGGTTGAACGAGCCATCGTTGCCCACGAAGAGATCGGAGCCATTGTTCCAGAGGCTGCCCGCGCCGGTGACGAGCACCGCGTTGCTGATGGCGCCGGAAGCATGGCCTATTTCGCTGCCGAGTTCGCCGAGCACCGTGCCGCCGTTGGTGATGATCAACTGGTTGAACGAGCCACCCCAGCCCACGATGAGGCCGCCGCTATCCCAGAGGCTGCCCGCGTCGGCGACCAGCACTGAGTTGCTGTTGGCGTCGGATTGACTGCCGACTTGGCCGCCGCCGCCGACGCTGTACACCGTGCCGCCATTGATGATCGTCAGTTGATTGAACGAGCTGTAGACGCCCACGAGGATGTCGTAGCTATTGCTCCAGACGCTGCCCGCGCCGGTAACCAGCACCGCGTTGCCGTTGTCGCCGGGTTGATAGCCGACCCAGCCGGCGTCGCTGAGCACCGTGCCGCCGTTGGCGATGGTCAGTTGGTTGAACGAGCCATAGGTGCCCACGGTGAGTCTGAGGCTATTGCTCCAGAGGCTGCCCGCGCCGGTGACCAGCACCGTGTTGCTGTTGGCGGCGCCGAAGCCAGAGCCGACCCAGCCGGCGGTGCTGAACACCGTGCCGCCATTGGTGATGATCATTTGGTTGAACGAGCCGGCACCCACGCTGAGCTCGCCGCTATTGTTCCAGACGCTGCCCGCGCCGGTGACCAGCGCCATGTTGTTGCTGCCGCTTCCGCTGACATAGCCGTTGGCGTTGAACACCGTGCCGCTGTTGGCGATGGTCAGTTGGTTGAACGAGCCACCGCTGCCCACGATGAGGTCGGAGCTATTGCTCCAAACGCTGCCCGCGCCGGTGACCAGCACCGTGTTGCTGTTGCCGACGGTGGAATCATAATAATCACCAATACCGATATAGCCGGTGGCGTCGAACACCGTGCCGCCGCTGGAGATCGTCAGTTGGTTAAATGAGCCTGTGTTGCCCACGTAGAGGTCGGAGCTATTGCTCCAGACGCTGCCCGCACCGGTAACCAGCACCGCGTTGCCGTTGGCGCCGGAATTGGCACCGATAACGCCTTGCACGTTGAACACCGTGCCGCTGTTGGCGATGGTCAGTTGGTTGAACGAGCCACCGCTGCCCACGTAGAGGTCGGAGCTATTGCTCCAAACGCTGCCCGCGCCGGTGACCAGCACCGTGTTGCTGTCGCCGACAGTGGAATCATAATAATCACCAATACCGATATAGCCGGTGGCGTTGAACACCGTGCCGCCGCTGGAGATCGTCAGTTGGTTAAATGAGCCTGTGTTGCCCACGTAGAGGTCGGAGCTATTGCTCCAGACGCTGCCAGCGCCGGTAACCAGCACCGCGTTGCCGTTGGCGCCGGAATTAACACCGATAATGCCTTGCGCGTTGAACACCGTGCCGCCGTTGGCAATGACCAGGCTGTTGCTAACGCCGTAGAAACCGACGAACAGATCGCCGCTGTTGTTCCACAGCGAACCGGCATTGGTCACCGTGACGCTGTTATTGTTCGCGCCGCTATTCTGGCCGATGTAGCCGTTGTTGTTCAAGGCCTGGCCGCCACTGGCAATGGTCAGGCTGTTGCCGGAACCGTAATAACCGACGTTCACATCGCCGTTGTTGGTCCAGACAGAGCCGTTGCCGGTGACCAGCACCGTGTTGTTGCCGGACGAGGGACCCCAGCCGATGAAGCCGCCGCCATTCATCACCTGGCCGCTGCTGTCAATGGTCAGGCCATTGAAAGAGCCATTGTTGCCGATAAAAAGATCGGCACTATTGCTCCAGAGCGAGCCGATGCCGGTGACCCAGGCCATGTTGTTGCTGGAGCTGTAGTCGTTGCCAACAATGCCGAAGATGTTGAAGACCTGGCCGCCGTTGGCAATGATCAGGCTGTTGCTGCTTGCGCCATTCTGGTAGCCAAGAAATACACTGCCGGTATTGCTCCAGATCGAACCGCTGTCCGTGACCACTACCGAGTTACTGATGCCGCCGCCGAGGCCGCCGTCGTAGCCGATGTAGCCGTTGCCGTTGATGACCACGCCGCCATTGGCAATCGTCAGATTGTTGCTGGAACTGTAGTAACCGACATACACATCACTGCTGCTGTCGTTCCAGAGGGAGCCGCTGCCGGTGACCAGCACCGTGTTGTTATTGGCGACGCCCGCGTTGTCGTCGAAGCCGATGACGCCGCCATAGGTGTTAATGCCATTGATAACCTGTCCGCCGCTGTCAATGACCAGGCTGTTGCCGGAACCGAAGCCGCCTACATACAGGTCGCCGCTGTTGTTCCAGACGGAACCGCTGCCGCTGACGTGCACGGTGTTGTTGCTCGAGGAGTCGCTAATGAAATCATTGCCAATCACGCCGTCGCCGCTGTTGATAACCTGTCCGCCGCTGTCAATGATCAGGCTATTGCCGGAACCACTGCAATTGCCAATGAACAACGAACCGCCGCTGTTCCAAACCGAGCCGCTGCCGCTAACATGCACCGTGTTGCTGTTCACGCTGCCATAGGAGTCGTTGTTGCCGATGTAGCTGGCCACCGAAGAAGTAAGCTGCCCGCCATTGGATATGGTCACGCTGTTGCCGGAGCCGTAGTAGCCGACATAGAAAATCCCGCCGACGCTGACCGCGCCGCCGCTGTCCACGGTCAGGCTGTTGCCGGTGGAGGAAAAGGACCAGCCAACACTCAGATCTTGGAAGGTGGTCCAGGTGGAACCGGCGCCCGTGACCTGCACCGAGTTGTTGTTGCCACCGTAAGCATCGTAGCCGTCGAAGGTGCTGCCAGTGTGTGTGTGGTCGAAACCGCCAAGGTAGCCGTAGTCGCTGGAGACTGTCCCGCCGTTTTGAATGATCAGGTTATTGTTGTTGCCGTAATTCCCGATGACCAGATCGCTGTTGTTGGCCCAACTGCCGCCGTCCACCGTGACCAAATTGTTGTCACTTAGCGCGCCGACAAATCCGTAAACCACGTTGAACAACGAGCCGGACGACGAAATGGTCAGGGTATTGCCGGGATTGTAACCGCCAATCCAGGCATCAGTGGCGCCGTTGTCGAAGGACGTATCAATAAGATAACTGCCGCTGTCGTCAATCTGAAGCGGCGGCACGTTGGTCTCAGTCTGGGCGTGCAACGGCGGGGCGCAGGCAAGCGCCGCCAGCAGGCTTCCGAGAGCCAGCCACCGACGACCACCCAAATGGTTTTTCCCGACTTCCATGAATGTCCATCAACCGTCTCGGTCCGCCGCCACGGCACAACCGCCTGCGGCGACAGCGACCACCGCTCCCCCTTGATAAGCCAGCGCCTAGGCCAGATAAAATCGCGATGCGATGCTGTTGGGGTTGAGTGTTACTGCTCGACGCAACACTTTGACCGCCTCATCCTGACGCCCCGTCTCCATCAGGCAAATCCCCTTGAAGCGCAGAAGTAAAACGTTGTTGAGGCGTTCCGCCAGCAGCCGATCGGATTCTTTCAATGCGCCAGCGTAATTACCCGGCTGGATCAACTCGCCTGCGTGCTGCCAACTCGAGCCTTGCTGGCTCATGGCGAAAGGGAGAGAAGAAAGCACCGCGCCCACCCCTCAGTAAAACCTAGAACTTCAAGTTGCTTACACTATTGTATAAAAGGCGATAAAGCGAATAGTGGTATTCTACTCAAAGTAGAACGACTGGCGTGAAGCACAGCAGGCTTTGATCACGGTTCAGGCAGCGCCAACATGCACTCTTGTGGAACGCACCCGGCCGCCTTGACGCAGAAAAGCCGGCACGGCGGCGCGCTCGTATCATCCACGAGCCTCTCGAACCGGCGACCGGACGAACAGGCGCTGTATTTGGAGAAAGCCGGGTTGCTACGCCGCGGCCGATGAAAGCTGCAACGCCATCTCGCGGACTTTCCGCAAATCCAGTTTGCCGGTGCCGAGATGCGGGAGGAATTCGACGCGGAAAAACTGGTTCGTTCGCGGCACCCAGAGGTTGGGCAGGCCGGCTTGCGGCAGTTTATCGAGGACGGGCTGGAGTTTCTCGGCGGGCAACGTGTGGAGCACGACGAGCCGCTCGCCTTTCTTTTCGTCGGGCACGCCGACGACCACGAACGTCTGTTCGGTGACGCCGGCCAGTTCGTGCAGTTTCTCCTCCACCTTTATGTGCGGCACCATCTCGCCGCCGATCTTGCTGAAACGGCTCAGGCGGTCGGTGATCTGGATGAAACCGTCCTCGTCTTCGGTGGCGATGTCGCCGGTGACATACCAGCCGTCGCGCACCACCTCGGCGGTTTTTTCCGGGCGGCCGAGGTAGCCTTTCATGACGTTCGGGCCGCGCACGAGCATCAGGCCGGGCTGGCCGGTGGGCAGGCGTTTCATCGTGTCGGGGTCCACGATGCGCACGCTCACGCCGGGCAACGGATGGCCGATGGTACCGCGCTTGGCGCCGACCTGGCGGAAGCCGGCGGCGCGGAAGTCGCGCGTGTTCACCGTCACCGCCGGCGAGCACTCGGTGCAACCGTAGCCTTCCATCGGCCGGACGCCGAACCGGTCCTCAAACGCCTGCGCCAGCCGCTCCGGAAGTTTTTCCGCGCCGGTCATCACGAACCGCAGGCTGCCGAAATCCTCCGGCGCGCAGCCGCGCATATACATCTGGAGAAACGTCGGCGTCGCCAGCAGGAACGTGACGCCGTATTGGCCCGTGAGCGCGCCGATGGCCCGCGAATCGAGCGGGCTGGGATGATAGACCACGCCCGTGCCGAGCGTCGCCGGCAGGATCAGCGCGCCCGTGAAACCGAACGAGTGGAAGAACGGCAGGATGCCGAGGACGCGGTCGGTGCCGTCGAACGCAAACGACTGGCCGAGTTGCTGGACGTTCGCGCCGACGTTGTAGTGCGTCAGCATCACGCCCTTGGGGTCGCCGGTGCTGCCGCTGGAAAAAATCACGGTGGCAAGGTCGTCGAGCGAGACCTTCTTCTGGCGTCCGACGGCGCGCTCCAGCAGCCGCACCGGCAGCGTCCACGCCATCGCGAACGCGGTGAGCTTCTCGCCGGCCGTCGGCTTCGCGGCGATCTCCTCGATGAACACCGCCTCTGCCGGCACGGTGAGCTTCACACGCTCCAGAAACTCGCGCGAGGTGACGATGGTCTTCAGTCCGCATTGCCGCGCGCAGGAGGCGAGCGTTTCGTTCGAGACGGTGTAGTTGAGGTTCACCGGCGCCTTGCCCATGAGCAGCGCGGCCCAGTTCACCAACGCGCCCGCCACCGACGGCGGCAGCAGGATGCCGACCATCTCCTGGCCGTCCCAGGTTTTCCGCAGCCGCCGCGCGAGATAGACCGTCCGTGTCAGCGCCGCGCCGAAACTCACACGTGGCGTGCGCCCGTCGGCCATCGCGAAGCGCCGCGGATGCAGCCGCGCGCCGCGCACAAACTTGCGCTGGAGCGGCAGCATCCAACGCCGGCGGTATTGCCACGCCTCGCTCTGCATCTCCTGCACGACCTGGCGCACCTCGAACGGCGTCGCCGTCGGCGGCAGCGGCGCGCCGAAACACACCGTCACCGGATACGGCACGCGATGCGGCCACTTCCAGACGAAGCGGCCTTTCTCAAAACTGAAGATGCTGCCCCAGACGCCGTCGAGCGCCACCGGGATGATCGGCGCGTCCACGCCGTGCATGATCCGCTCGAAGCCGCGCCGGAACGGCAGCAGTTGCCCGATGCGCGTGATCTGGCCCTCGGCGAAAATACAAACGACCTCGCCGGCCTTGATCGCCTCGCCCGCCTCGCGCAGCGACTGGATCATCTCGCGCGGCCGGAGTTGCGACGAGATCGGGATCGCCCGCATGATGCGCGCGATGGGCTTGACCAGCGGCAGATCGTAGATGCCCTTGAACATGATGAACCGGATGGGCCGGTCGGTGGACGCGTTCAACAGCAGCGCGTCCACGAACGAGAGGTGGTTGCACACGAACAGCGCGCCGCCGCGCTCCGGGATGTTGTCGCGGCCTTCGACGCGCAGGCGGTAGATCGTGCGGGTCAGCATCCAGAACACAAACCGCAACAGCGCGTCCGGCAGCAGCACCAGCACATAGACGGTTCCCGCCAGCGTCGCCACCGCGCTGAGCAGGAACACGGTACGCGGCGAAAAATGCGCCTGCGCCGTCAGCAGGTAATACACGCCCGACGCCGTGAAGATGCCGACGAACGACAGCAGGTTCGCCGCCGCGAGCACGCCGCCCTTGCGCGCCGGGTCGGGCCGGTGCTGGATGAGCGCGTTGATCGGCACGGCGAAGAAGCCGGCGAAGAACCCGAACGCCGCCAGTTCCGCGCCGACGCCGGTGGCCGTGAGGCCCGGATGCGCCAGCGCCGCGCCGAGCACGGTCAATCCCATCGCGCCGAGCGGGATGAGGCCGTATTCGATCTTGCCGCCGGAAAGATAGCCCGCCGCGAAGCTGCCGATACCGATGCCGATGGCCAGCACCGCCATGAGATAACTGATCTGCGTCGCGCTGATCTGCAGCGCGTCGGTGCCGAGGAAGACGATGTTGAGCTGCAGCAACATGCCGAGGAACCAGAAGTAGGTGTTGCCCAGCACCGCCAGCCACAACACGCGGTCGCCGCTGATGAGCTGGACCTGCGCGAACAGGTCAGCGAGAAAATTTACGTGAAACTTCTTCGCCGGGTCGGCCGCCGGCACGCGGCTGACGCCGAAGCTCGTGATCAATCCCACCACCGCCACCGCCAGCAGCGCCACGCCCGACCAGAGCTGCCGCCCGCGAAAGGTCTCGCACAACCAGCCGCCTGCCACCGTGCCGAGGATGATCGCCACGAACGTGCCCAGCTCCAGCACGCCGTTGCCCCACGAGAGCCGCTTCGGCGCGAGCAACTCCGGCAGCAGGCCGTATTTCGCCGGCCCGAACAGCGCGCTGCGCACGCCCATCAGGAACACCGCCGCCAGCAACGCCGGCTGGCTGTTGGCCGCCAGTCCCGCCATCGCCAGCAGCATCAGCGGCAGCTCGGCCAGCTTCGTGCCGATGGTCACCAGCCGCTTGCTGAACCGGTCCGCCAGGAAACCGCCCGCCATCGAGAAGAGGATGAACGGCATCGAGAACAGCATGCCGATGAGCAGAATCATCCGGTCGCGCTCCGCCGCCGACAGGCCCGCGCCGACGATGAGGAAGATGACGAGGTTGCGCAGCGCGTTGTCGCTGAACGCATTCTGGAACTGCGTCACGATCAGGCTCCAAAACCCGCGCGACGACGGCGATGAATTTGTTCCCGGCTCAGACATGCTCACACCTCACAAGGCGCAGCTATTCTGCCGATGTAACGGCGGAAAATCAATGACAGGCGGGGAACGGAGCAGAGTCGGCTTCCCCGCAAGGGTCACCTAATCCTCGTGCCATTCACCCCAATCGTCCTTCCAACCTCGCTTGAGAGGGGCTTTCGCTGACGAATCGGGGTTGCCGGGTGTCTTCACCACCAGTTCATTGAGCATTTGGGGACCGCAATCTTCAAAAAGGTTCAGCACGGCCCGCGCGCGCGTCAAATTGATTCGATAGAAGAATAGGCAGAACATCAATAATGAAACTATGACGCCGGAAGAAGTCATTTCGATACGGCATGTCTGAAGCGCTAGGATAACGATCAGCAAGGTATGATCTTCCGTGCGGTCTGCCAGGGTGCGAAAATATAGCAAATCGCTTTTCTCTTCTTGCTGCTGAAAACCATATAGAAACCGCCAGCGCTGCATGTGTGATCGCAATGCTGTCGCCTCCTCGATTGTCTTGGTCTTGTTCAAGAGGCGGGCAACAAGGTCGACCAAAAATATGATGAGCAATGATGTGGAGATGATGTGATATGTATCCATGATATCTGCCCTTTTGTTGGATTGGCCGGATTTTGAAACTGGTCCCGGCGATTGTCGAGAAGGGAGTTGAGGGGAAACTATCAGCAATGCAACGGGCTTGTTTCTCTCACCAGCGGTCGAGTTTCTTGCGCAGATCTTTCAACAGCAACCATTGTTTGTTGATGCGCTTCATGGGGATGACGACGCATAATATTCCTATCGCACCCGCCAGCATCAACACGGGCCGGATGATGGATGAGTGAACGCGGTCCTGAACACCATACACATTTGCAAATACACCTGCACATATCATTGCGCAGAGAAGCGCAAGGAAGGCGCCGAGCCATTTCTGTTTCTTTCCGAACTCTTCGATGAGCTGCCGATGGAGAGCTTCATCCGCCACGGCGCGCGCCAGCAGTTGCTCATCTCGTTTGGTAACGGGAGGAAGCTTGCCTTCCAGTGCCGACCAAAGAGCTTTACGCGCACTCAGCATCCCCCAAATCAATATTGCGAAGCTCAAGACGAACAACACAGCAGCCCGCACGAGGAGCCAGAAGTTTTGGGTGAGGAACTTCTCGTTATCCATGGAACGCCTTTTTATTGCCTCAGCTAACACCACGCATCGAAAGAGTCGGAGCCTTTGTCCCAGCTCATTCTGTTTATAGCAGTTCGCGTTGGACTTCGGCGAGAGCTTTCCGGGCCATCTTCCGAGCTTCGTCGCACCGCGCCCGGAGTGGCTTGCCGCGTTTCACGCGGTCGCGGTCCACCTCACGGAGGCAACGCCGGAGAATCAACCGCACACCGTTTCGCGCAGCGGGGACGGAGCGGGACGAAACATTTTTCGCAACAGGAGATGGGTCGGGATGAAGAGCAGCAGCGGCATTGCCGCCATCATCACCGCCACGAACAACGGTTGGGGCATCCAGGTTTGCGGATGGTCGCTGAAGCCATACACGTAGTTGATGTTGACCGGCTGGTTCGGGTGAGTGATCGGCGCCGGCGGAGCCGGCATCAGGAAATAACAGACCAGGATCAACCCCCAGGCCAGTCCCGTCCACGCCGGCAACGCCCTGCGGTCGTAGCCGAGCCGCCAGACGAGCCAGACCAGCAACAGCGGCAGCCAGAAATGAAAGAAGGAGAGCGCTCGGGTGAGCAACGGAAGTTTTGGATCGAACATGTAGGCCGTCATGCCGGTGAGCGGCACGCCGGCGCTCTGGCAGAGGAAATCCATCATCCACAACGTCTGCGGCAACAGGATGCCGACCGCCGGCATCGAGGCCAGCAGTGGGCTTTCCAGCCAGACCGCCGCCAGGGTCATCAGCAGCGACACGTCGCAGTAGTAAAGGAAATTGGTCGGCCCGTAATCGCGCCAGTAGTTGGGAACCAGCACCGCGACAAACGCGGTCAATCCCAGCTTGACCCACAGCGGAATCCGGTGGCCTTTGTCTTCACTGCGCGACGAAGTCTTCATGAACGCTCCTCGCAATCTCTGCAAAAGTTCTGTAGCGGCGGTCTCTGACCGCCGAATAATCGCCAAAACAATTCGGCGGTCGGAGACCGCCGCTACAGTTTGGCTGGCGGCTTTATCAAAGACTTCTCCTCTGACCGCGCCCGGCCGGTTTTGAATGTGATTTGTGTTCACGAAAAACAAGGCGTGGTCTTTCGCAGCGTATAACGCCAAACCGCGCGCGAAGAGCATGCCGGCGGCGGGTTGCGCGACAGCCAGGCTTCACACACCCGGATTGGGGATAATTGTCTGGACAAGGGAGGACATCGGCGTAGCCTCGCGATTTGCAGGAGGTCGGTGTCATCGCATGAACTTGCAACTGATTCCGAAATTCGTCGTATGGCTGGCGGTGTCTTTTCTGTCTGCGCCGGCGCTTCAAGCCGACTGGTCCTTCGCCATGCTGGGCGATAGCCGGGGTGACCGTTCGAATACCACCACGGGAGTCAGTCTGGAGTTAAACATCATCGCGCAGAAGATCGCCTCATTGAGTCCCGACTTGGTGCTGATGGGCGGCGATCTGGTCAACGGCAATGACGTGCCAACAAATTCTCCTCTTAGGAACTATTCGGTTCAGTTCGACAACTGGAAGACGGCCATGTCACCGATCTTCAACTACACCACGGGCAGGGGCATCCCGATCTATCCCGTGCGCGGCAACCATGAGAACGTGGACAACGACGTGGGTCCGCCCATTGAAGGCCTGAAGAAGGCTTATTACGACGCATTCAGCGCCTACGTGCCGCTCAACGGGCCCAACTACGGCACGACCAACGACCAGACGGGTTTCAGTTACTCCTTCACCACCAACAACGTCACGTTCGTTGCCGCCGACCAGTATTTTTATTACAGCGCGACCGACCCGACGGGGTATCACGACTTGGATCGGGCATGGGTCAACCAGCAGTTTCAGCAGTCCAGCTCGCCCTACAAGGTGTTCATGGCCCACGAGCCGATTTTCCAGACGGAGGGCGGCGGAGAGGGCGAGCGTTTCTTCGGCACCAATACCACCGGGCTCTTGACCCGGGAGGATTTCTGGAACGCGCTGGGCACCAACGGCGTGCAGCTCTATCTGACCGGCCACATTCACAACGAGACCGTCGCCAGCACCACCAATGACTACGGGGACACGATCATCCAGTTGATGGCGGGCAACGGTGGAGCGCCTTTGGATCCGGTCGGCACCGACGTCGAGGCGGGAGTGAACGTGCTCTACACCAACGGCGTCTTCGGCTTTTCGCTGGCCACGGTGGGGGCCACCAACATGACGATCCAATACTATTCGCTCAACACCAACGATAACAGTTGGACGGTGGCCGACTACGTCACCCAGATTTCGCCGGCTGTTCAGGACGTTCCGGAAGCTTCAACGGCCGTTCTGCTCGCGCCGGCCCTGGCGGTGTTGATAACCGCTCGTTTTTGGAAACGTCGAAGGAACTGATTCTTGAACCGAGTCTGTCGGAGTTGATTGTGGGAACAGCCATGCGAACGTTGCGGTATGTACTGATGGGAGCAACGCTGGTCTGCGCTTTGAGCAGCGAGGGCGCGGACTATGCCGGGTGGACGGTAGGCAACGTCTGGGACGGCTACGGCACGATCCTTCGATCCACCGACAGCGGGGTTTCCTGGTCGCGCCAGGAATCAGGACTGGTGGCTGGCGCGAGCCTGTATGGGGTGTTCGCCGTGGATCCTTTCACGGCATGGGCGGTGGGCGATCCGAATGCAGGCTATGCAACGATCTACCACACGACCGACGGCGGCCTAAACTGGGACCGAAAGGGATCGGCGGCCCAAGTGCCCAATGGCGAATTGCTGAAAGTCACCGCCTTCGGGGACAACAACATCTGGGCCGTTGGCACCGGCACGATCCTGCACAGTGGCGACGGCGGAGTCACGTGGACAAACCAGGTTCCCGCCGGCTATGAAAGCACTCTACTCCAAGGCGTCTTTACGCCCGACGGCGTCAACGTGTGGGCCACCGGAGGGCCTTCGGGCGGTTATGCGACGATCCTGAAGAGCAGTGACGGCGGCCTGAGTTGGACACGGCAAAGCGGAGGTGCCGTCGGCCTTCTGGATCATGTCCTCGGCATTTCCGCAGTGGACGCGAACACGGCTTGGGCGATGGGAGGAACCGTCTCGGGTAACGCCTGGAAGGTGCTCGGCACCACCGATGGCGGGGTCACTTGGACGCAGCAGAACGCGGGCGCTCACGACGGCAACGAAATATGCGCCGTGAACGCCTCGACAGTCTGGGCTGTTTCCGACAGCACGATCCAGCGGAGCATCAACGGCGGGACGAATTGGAGTGAAAGCACGTCACAGGAATACACCATGGGCATCAACGCCGTGGGTTCCCCGCAGGCTTGGGCGGTGTCCGCCGGATTGTCCGGGGCCATCTTTAGCACCGCGGACGGCGGAAGCAATTGGGTGGAGCAGACGCAACTGGGCGGCGAAACCCTGCCCGGCTTGTGGACTGTTTCCTTCTCGCAAGAGGCGGTCCCGGAGCCTTCAAGCGTGGCGCTGCTGGCCCTCGGCCTGGCGGCGATGTTGGGCTGGCGCTGCCGGCGCTCCGCGCGCACTTTGGCTGGACTCAAAAACAGCGACCGTGTCCGATCAACGTGCTGGGGAGATAATTTTTCATGACAGAGCACGCTGAAAATTTCGCCACGGTATTCCGGACAAAACAACTTTCGTATTTGGACTGCGCCTGCGAGGTTCTCCAAGAGGCCGGTATCCCATGCGAACAAATGGAGGAGACTGCCGGCGGAACTCGGCCGGCGATGCGTATCGCTGAATCCATGAACATTCCCGCCCTATCGTGGTCCATCAGCGTGCCGAAGCAGTTCGAGGAACGAGCGAAGCAAGTCCTTTCATCGCTTCCGTTTCCGAGTGCATGACACGGAGCGAGGCTCGATGAAATGAGCCTGTAGCGGCGTCCTCAACGTCGCGTCAGATCGAGAAGTCGGTATGTTCGAGCTTCACGGCTTCGGTGGGCGGGAAAAGCATGTCGGCGGCGCTCGGCGCGGCTTTTGAAGCCCCGGCCAACAAAAAAAGAGCGCCTCGTTTGCACGAGACGCTCTCTTGTTAGGGAACGTAAGTTCCTGTGAAGTTGCTGACGGTTTAGCGGTTGCCGCCGTAGCCGCCACCACCGTAGCCGCCGCCGCCGCCACCGCCACGGGGACGATCCTCGCGCGGACGGGCTTCGTTGACGGTCAGGGCGCGGCTGTCGAGTTCCTTGCCGCTCAACTGGGAGATGGCCGCAGTGGCCTCTTCCTGGTTGCTCATGGTGACGAAGGCGAACCCTCGTGACTTTTGAGTGAACTTGTCCGTGATCAGGCTGCACTCCGAGACGGTGCCGACGGTCTTGAACAGATCCATGATGTCGGTCTCAGTGGTGTTAAATGACAGGTTTCCTACGTATAGCTTGGTAGCCATGGTTTACTAATCTTTCTGCTGCTGTGGGAGCTTAGCGGTGACTGTTCCCGATCATTCGGGTTTCGGATCATCACCAGCTATGGAGGGCTACCTGACAATCTACCAACTCACTGTTAAATGCTCGCCCATGCGAACGAGGCAACCTTAGGGCCGTTCCCCGGAATAGCAACAACCATTTCCGGAAATCGCACGACCCCTGCGCGGGATGGCGCGGCTATGGCGGCGAAATGAGTTCGGATTGGTTGTCGCTATTGGGCGGTTTCTGTGAGACGCTATAGGCTATGGCTACTGTGTATTCGGCGGATGCGGTTCACTACGAGACGAGGGAAGGCAGCGACTACAATATCCGGTTTGTGGAAAAGCGGACTCCTTTGAGAAACACCTGGTTTATTTTTGAAGTGAAGAATCTTAGGAAGAAGACGACCACCGAACAGGGGATTTCCTTTGGCAAGCAGTTTATCAAGATCGTCGAGGACAAGGAGGGCTTTTCAGAAGAGAGCATGCTCGGGCTGGCGTTGCTCCGCCTGAAGATCGCCCTGGAAAGAAAAGAAGAGGACACCACGGCGAACCGGCCGCGACCGACGCTGGACTGCGGCTACGATCTGCACACCGTTGACTCCGTAGACAAACCCGTTTCGATGAAGGCCGAAACCTGCCAGTTCCAGAAGATGCTCAGCCGCGCGCAACGAAACATCAGCGAACCGGTGGTACCCCCCAAGCTTGTCCAGCTTCGTTACGGAGGCACTCGCAGAGTCCATCATTGGGGCCGCATTTGACGATGACCTGGCGGGCGGGGAACCGGTCCGGGTGGCGGCCAATAAACGGGTGAGTGGATCCATGTTCACCGCGTTTCACGCGGCGCTGCGGAGATAAGGTAGAGCACCGTTTCGCAGCACGCCATGCCCAGACTCAACGGCAGTTTTGGAGTTTTTGTTGTGCAACAGAGAATTAAACGGAGTCCCAAGTATTGGGGCGTCATTTGGGCACTGGCGTGGCGCTATTCCTTGTGGATGCCGCTGGTCATCCCGTTGGGGACATTACTGCTCGTGCTTGTGTGCGCGATCTTCTTCCTGCCTCCGATGATCGTCGTTGCCAGCATGGTGATGCTCTTCCAAGGGTTTTGGATTGTTGGAGGTCTGGTCTTCATCGTCTCGGGTTTGGCCACGTATTTCATCTGGCGACATGGTCCGAAGTATCTCGGCGGTCTCGGAGGAGTTTGAGCCGCCGCATCCAACCGCATCGGTGAGTTGAACCCAAAAACCGAAGTTGACCGTAGCGCCGGCATCTTTGCCGGCTCAACTTTGGTTTTCGGATTGAATATCTTCGCAACGATGAGGCGGCCGGAGCAGGAAAGGCGTCCGGCTGTCCCATCGTCCTTCCATGCACAGGCGGGCGCACTTCCTCCATGAGTTCTGCGGTCGCTGCCATTATCACCGAATCGTGTCACGGAGTGACGCGTCTGCTGTCTCAGATCGAGAAGTCGGTGTATTCGGGCTTCACGGCTTCGGTGGGCGGGAAAAGCATGCCGGCGGCGACGGTGGCGTGGGTGCCTTGCTCGATGAGAATGAACGAGCCGGTCAGGCGGTTGATGGCGTAGCCGTCGAAGATGAGCGGCTTGGCGGTCTTGAGGCGGATTTCGCCGATGTCGTTGAGCGCCAGTTCGGGCGCGTCCGGCTCCGGCTCGAAGGTGGAGACGTTAATGCGGTCCTCGATCTCGGTGACGACGGCCTGGACGGTCTGTGTGGTGTGTTTGAGGAAATACTTCCGGCCGCGTTGGAGCGGACGCTGGTGCATCCAGCAAACCTTGGCATGCAACTCCGTGCTCTGGCCGGGAAGATTGTCGGGACCGATGATCATGTCTCCGCGGCTCACGTCAATGTCATCCTCCAAAAGGAGCGTGATGGACTGCGGGCAGAACGCCTCCGGCACCGGCCCGTCGTAGGTCCAGATTTCCTTCACGCGGCTGATGAGGCCGCTGGGCAGCACCATGACTTTCTGGCCGGCCTTGACGATGCCGCCGGCGATCTGGCCGCTGAAACCGCGGAAGTCGTGGAGGCGCGGGTCGGTCGGGTTGTTCGGGCGGTTGACCCATTGGACGGGCAGTCGGAAGCCGTTGAGGTTCCAGTCGCTGCCGATGTGGACGCTTTCGAGATGGCCGAGCAGCGTCGGGCCGGTAAACCACGGAGTCTTCGACGAAGGCTCGACGACATTGTCGCCGGTGAGCGCGCTGAGCGGAATGAACTTCACGTCCTTCATGTCGAGCCGCGGCAGGAACTCCTCGAACTGGTCGCGGATTTCGATGAAACGCTCCTCACTCCAATCCACGAGGTCCATCTTGTTCACGGCGATGGCGAGGTGCGGGATGCGCAGCAACGACGCGATGCAGGTGTGGCGGCGGCTTTGCTCGATGACGCCCTGTCGCGCGTCCACGAGCACGACGGAGAGGTTCGAGATCGAGGCGCCGGTGACCATGTTGCGGGTGTATTGGACGTGGCCCGGTGTGTCGGCGACGATGAACTTCCGCTTCGGCGTGGCGAAGTAGCGGTAGGCCACGTCAATCGTAATGCCTTGCTCGCGCTCGGCCCGAAGGCCGTCGGTGAGGTTGGCGAGGTTGATCTGCCCGCCGCCCGTGATGTCGGCGGAGCGCTCCAACGCCTCGATCTGGTCCTCCATCAGGTTCTTGGAATCGTAGAGGAGCCGGCCGATGAGCGTGGACTTGCCGTCGTCAACGGAGCCGCAGGTGTTGAAGCGAAGAATGTCAACCGGATGATGAGCAGGGACGGGCATAAGAATTGGGAGATGGAAGTTGGAAATTAGAAATACCCGGCTTTTTTGCGATCCTCCATCGCCGCTTCGGAAGATTTGTCATCGGCGCGTGTGCCGCGTTCGGTGACGCGCGCGGCGGCGATCTCGGCAATGATGTCGTCCACGCTGTCGGCGCGGGATTCGATCATGCCGGTGCTGATCATGTCGGCAATGGTGCGGACTCGGACGACGAGCTTCGCGTGTTTCTCGGCCGGCTTCGGCCGCGCGCCGGCGTAGGGATCGGGCTGGCCGGCGCCGGCATGCGGCGGCGGGATGGGCAACCACTGGCCGCCGCGGCGGAAACACTCGCGTTCGTGGCTGAAGTAAATGCCAGGCACTTCCAGCTTTTCCTTGCGGACGTATTCCCACACGTCCACCTCGGTCCAGTTGGAGAGCGGGAAGACGCGCATGTTTTCGCCGGCGTTGAGGCGCGCGTTGTAGAGGTTCCAGATTTCCGGGCGCTGGTTCTTCGGATCCCACTGGCCGAAGCTGTCGCGGAAGCTGAAGAACCGCTCTTTCGCGCGGGCCTTTTCCTCGTCGCGCCGCGCGCCGCCGACGCAGCAATCGAAGCGGAACTCCTCGATCGCGCCGAGCAGCGCGGGAATCTGAAGCCGGTTGCGGCTGACTTCGCCGGGCGCCGCCGTGGCGAGGCCGCGCGCCAGCACGTCCTCCACGGTGCGGACGATCAACTTCGCGCCAAGCTCCTTCGCGCGGCGGTCGCGGAACCCGATCAGTTCGGGAAACTCGTGGCCGGTCTCGATGTTGAGCAGCGGCATCGGGATGTCGGAAGGCCGGAACGCCTTTTCCGCCAGCCGCAACAGGCAGATGGAGTCCTTGCCCCCGGAAAAAAGAATCGCGGGCCGCTCGAACTCCGCGGCGACCTCGCGCATCACATGGATGGCGTCGGTTTCGAGATACTGGAGATGGTCGAGATGATAGCTGTTCATCGAAGAAACGCGGATGCCGCGCTCAGCCTT